>Ga0187887_10000078_pt1 | contig 95135 bp, 72 predicted proteins | sample June2016WEW_7_10_FD_132977 | JGI IMG/M metagenome (GOLD analysis project Ga0187887, IMG submission 132977) | Peatland microbial communities from SPRUCE experiment site at the Marcell Experimental Forest, Minnesota, USA - June2016WEW_7_10 | ecosystem: Environmental > Terrestrial > Soil >... | reverse complement strand
GAGCGCGGGCACACGATTGGGAATCACACGGAAACGCATCCGTCGCTTACTTTTTTACCGCCGGGGAGAATCGAGCAGGAACTCGAGCGTTGCGACGATGCGATTTTGGCGGCGACGGGGAAAAAAACGCGATGGATGCGGCCGCCCTTTGGTTATCGTAGCCCGCTGCTTGATTCGATTGTGCGGCGGCGCGGCGGGGCGGGTGTGGCGATGTGGAACGTCGCGGCTCGAGATTGGCGGACGCATTCGCCGGAGCCGGTCATTCGGCGCTTGCGCAGGGCGCGTGGCGGGGATATCGTCCTTTTACACGATGGAGATCATCGCGCGCTGGAAGGGAAGCGCGGGCACGTGCTGCCGGCGCTGGAATATTGGTTGCCGCGTTGGCGCGACGCGGGCATACAATTTGTGAATCTGGATGAAGCGCAACTTAAAACTCAGGCGGGCTAAAGCTCATGGATGAAAAAAGGTATTACGACGAGAAGCCCGAAACGAAGCAGATGACGCTGGTGTGTCCGCATTGCCGGGAAGAGGGCGTTTACCCTGTGCGATGGATGGCGCGGACGAAAAAGGGCGCGCTGCCTCCAGGCGGGAATGAAGATGACCGAGCGAAATTCGCGAAGGCGCGTTCGTATATGGTCCGCATGGACGATATGGTGGCTTGCCGCAACATTCGCTGCCGGAAACGGTTTGATCTCACGGGGCAGACGGTGATTCTGACTTAGGTTCTGTGTGCGTTACGAGTTGGCGGGGACGCCTTCGAGAATTTCGCGGATTTTGGTGGCGAGCGCTTTCAGATTGAAAGGCTTCTGCAGGAATGCCATGCCGCCTTCCAGCACGCCGTGACGGAAGACGCTGTCGTCTGTGTAGCCGGAAATGTAGAGCACTTTGAGGTCGGAGCGCGTGGCAGCGAGGCGCGTGGCTAGTTCGCGGCCGCTCACTTTCGGCATTACCACATCCGTGATGAGCAGCTGAATTTTTCCTTTGTGGGCGGACGCAATTTCCAGCGCCTCGACACCGTCGGCTGCATCCAGCACCTCATACCCGCGAGCCGTGAGATAGTCGCGGACAAGTTCGCGCACGCTTTGCTCGTCTTCGACGAACAATATGGTTTCGGTGCCGGGTTCGTGGCCGCTCGCAGGTTTTTCGGGCGCTTTCTTTTCCGCCGGTGCCTGCACCATCGGCAGGTATACCTTGAAAGTTGTGCCGTGGCCGACTTCGCTGTAGACCCAGACGTATCCGCCGCTTTGCTTTACAACCCCGTAGACCGTGGCCAGGCCCAGTCCGGTGCCGCGGCCTTGCGATTTGGTGGTGAAAAATGGCTCGAAGATGCGCGCTTGGGTGGCGGCGTCCATGCCGATGCCGGTGTCGCTGACGGTTAGCATGACGTAATCACCAGGGTCAACGACGGCGTGCTCGGTGGCGTAATCGCGATCGAGGTGCATGTTGGAAGTTTCGATGGTCAAGCGGCCGCCATCGGGCATGGCGTCGCGCGCGTTGACCACCAGATTCAGAGCGACTTGCTCGATCTGGCTGGGGTCGGCTTTCACGCGCCCCAGGTTGGCGCCGGGCAGAAACGCGAGTTCAATATTGGCGCCGATGACGCGCGAAACCATCTGAATCATTCCTGCGACGACTTCGTTCAAATCCAAAACGCGAGGCTGCAGTACCTGCATGCGGCTGAAGGCGAGTAGCTGGCGTGTGAGACCGGCGGCGCGTTCCGCAGCTTGCTGGATTTGTTCGACGTTCTGGCGCGCGGGACTTTGGCGATCGCCGGAAGAGCCGGGCAGGCGATCGAGCAGCATTTCGGCGTGGCCCTTCACCACCATCAGCAGATTATTGAAATCGTGGGCGACGCCGCCGGCAAGTTCTCCTACGGCTTGCAACTTCTGCGACTGGCGCAGCTGGTCCGCGAGCTGTTTGCGGTCGGTAATGTCCAGCGCCACGCCAATCACGCCGATAATTTCGCCATCGGGACCGCGCAACGGGCGCACGTGCGATTCAAAGATGCGTTTTTGCCAGTGCAATTCGTAGGTGAGCGATTCCCCGGCGAGAGCGCGCCAGTGCGCGTTGATGGAAGGGTGCTGCGGATCGTCTGTCTCGAAATATTCGTTGAGTGTCTTGCCGGTTAGACCGCCCGACTTGACTCCCAGCGAATCGAGGCCCGAGCCCATACTGGAGGTGTAGCGCAGTTCTTTATCGGTGGTCCAAAGGACGGCCGGCATCCGGTCGATCATCACGGCCAGGCGCGCGCGGCCCTCGTGACGCTCGGTCTGGGATTTTTCCAGATCTTCAAGCATGCCGTTGATGGCGACGCCCAGGAACGCCAGTTCGTCGTGGCCCGGCACATCCAGCCGCGCGGAGAGATCGCCGCTGGCGCCGATTTGAGTGATGTTCTCGGTGAGGTTGGCGATGCGCGAGATGACAACGCGCTCCAGCAGATACAGCGTGACCGCACCGAAAACAAACCCCGCCGCAATCAAGAGCAGCAGAAACTGCACCAGGCTGGTGTGCCCCTGCTCGTAAATGGTTCTGGGTAGGAGGACACGGATGATCACGGCGGGCCGGCCGTAAATGTCATTTAACACCTGGTAAGCTGCGAGCGACTGGCTGTCAAGCGGGCGGACGAAATTCGGGGTACCCTTGGAAATAGCGTCGGCCGCTACGCGGAAATCAGGGCTCAGCGTGGCCGAAGCGAGCGGCTGCGCCTCGACGGGCATCAGCGTGAGGTCGCCCAGATGCTGAATTTCAGCGGCATCGAGCAGATGCCCCATGATCATGGATCCGGCGGCAGGCCCAGAACCATCGCTCGCGAGAATCGGACGGGAATCCACCAGAGCTGGTCCGCCGGGAAGATCCAGAACCCCGGCCAGCTTGCCGCGGGCCGATTGCAAATTCAGGAGCGGCGACCCGGGTTTCAGATGGTCGTCCAATCCCCCGGGCAGGGGCATTTCGCCGCCGTGCGTCAGATCGAAGCCCTTGGCGAAGAGTCTGCGGCCATGAGTATCGAAGATCACCACGAAGCTGATTTTGAGCTCCTGAAATGTGGGAGCGGGGAATTCGGTTTTTACATAATTCGGCCGCTGGCCGCGAGCGTAATCGTAAGTCAAATCCCAGGTAGCGTATTCGCTGGTGGTCTGGTCGAGCGTGCTCAGTTCGTTGGCCAGGGCGCTGGAGGCGCGCTGGATGTCCCTGCTGGCGAAGTCTTCTTCCAGCTTGGCGAATCCGCGCATGAGGACGATACGGGAGAGCACGAATAGGCCGCTCACCAGCCCGAGCATGGTTATGCCGATAATTAGTAAGGTCTTGCGCCGTAGAGAGGACGGCACGCGAAGCTGGGCTATGTGGAGGGGAGCCAAGAGAAGCCTCAAGAGCAATTATATCTGGTGTCAGGTGGCCGTGGTTTTTGCGGTGTCCTAGTCGTACACGGCCGGTTTTGCCCGACGGCCAGAGGAAGGAAAGCGTGGCAGCCGGCGGCGAGAGGGCTTATCCTTCATACATCTCGCTGGGCGTGGGCAGGCATCCTTATTACTTAACCTTTACCCGATCACGTTGACGAGGGATCCGATGAGAAAGAGTCCGCTCCACCTACCGCAGGCGCTTCTACTGCTCTTGGCCGCTGGCTGCGCGCTTCCGGCCCTGGCGCAAGATGCGGGGCCAATGCCTCCGCCGCCAGCCTCGGCTGCCGCTCCCGCGAGTCAGTCTACGGCGCAGAAGACGCAGGACCCGTCATCTGCTGGCGCGGCTGCATCGGGAACCGCGGTTGCTCCGGCGCCCGCCGCCACTTCCCCTACTAATAGCGCCGGTTCTGCTCCCGCTGCTCCCGCTGTTTCGGCAGTGACGCCAGCTTCCAAGATCATGGTGCCGGCAGGGACGCACATTCCGCTGGTGCTGCACAATGCGATTTCGACACGCAGCGCGCGACCGGGCGACCCGGTGTACTTCGAGACTTTGTTTCCGGTGATGATTGACGGCAAGGTGGTAATCCCGGCGGGATCATACGTGAGCGGCGAGGTTACGGAATCGAAGCGGCCCGGGCGGGTGAAAGGCCGCGGCGAATTGATGATCAAGTTGACGACGATGATTCTGCCGAACGCCTACATGGTGAACTTGAATGCGGTGCCCAGCAATGCTGGGACGGGCGGCAACGAGACTACGGACAATGAAGGGAAAATAATCGGCGATTCCGAAAAGGGGCACGACATTGGGACGATCGCGAAGACGACGGCGGCGGGCGCAGGCATAGGGGGCCTGGCGACGCGGACTGGTACCGGCGTGGGAATCGGCGCGGCAGCCGGAGCCGCGGCTGGTTTGGCGGCGGTGCTCCTTACGCGCGGGCCGGATGCGGAGATGCCGCGCGGGTCTACGGTAGAAGCGGTTATTGACCGTTCGCTTTACTTGGATCCTGACAAGGTGCAGTTCACTGGGCCGGGGCAGGCTTCGTCGCTCGCAGGGCCGGCGAATCGCGAACCGGTGCGCAATCGCGATCCCTTTTAGATTTTCGCTGAGGCGCCTTTGGCGCGATTGTGTCGTGGTGACGACGGATTTCGGAGCCTTCGCGAATTACAGCGACAGCGCACTGCGCCGCTGCGAAATCAGGATGCGCTGCGGTTCACTTGCGCGTACGATTTTGCGGTGGCAAAACGTAGTGGCGAAAAACTCTCCGTGTTGAAATCTGATTTTCCGTCGACGATCCAATCGCGCATGATTTTTGCCGTGGCGGGAGCTAGCAGGATGCCATTGCGGTAGTGTCCGGTGGCGAGCCATAGGCCTGCGATATCGGTGGGACCGATGATGGGCAGGAGATCCTGCGTACCGGGGCGCAAGCCAGACCATTCCTCCACAATTTTCGCATCGGCGAGGGCCGGAGCGAGTTCCAGCGCGGCATCAAGGATCTGACGGACTCCCTGCGGCGTGACTTGTTTTACGAAGCCGGCATCTTCCAGCGTGCTGCCGGCGATGATGCGGCCGTCGCGGCGCGGCACCAGGTAGCCGTGCTGCGAGCGCAGGACTTTTTTCAGATGCACGGTTGTTGAATGCAGCGCGAGCATTTGGCCGCGTATGGGATGCACTGGGGCGTACTGGCGCAGATGCGGTTGCCGATGTGAATTGGCTTCGTGCGCGGCGTCTGCAATTGTGCTGCAAAAACTGCCGGCGGCGACGACTACATGCTTCGCCGCAATTTTCTGGCCACCTGCTATCACTCCGGTGCATGCGCCGCCTTCATAGAGAAGGGATTCCACCGCGCAGTTGGCGCGAATTTCCGCGCCGCATTGTGTTGCAGCTGCAAGCACTGCTTCCATGAGCAAGCGCGGATCAACCGTTGATTCTTCGGGTAGCCAGGCGACCGCGCGCGCATCTGGGCCCAGCGATGGCTCGTGCTTGCGCGCTTCGTTTGCAGACATCGCCGCCGCTGCTAGTCCGGCATGGTGTAATTCGGCGACCATTTTATCGCGGGCGTTCTCAGCTTGGGGGCCGCGGAAGACTTCGAACGTGCCGTTGCGCGCGAAATCCGTGGACTTGCCGGAGGCTTCTTCGATAGCGGCGACGAATTCTGGGTAAAGGCGCAGGCTTTCTATTCCGAGTGGAACCAGCGCCGCGGATTCGGGCGAATCCGGCCCCGGCGAGAGCATCCCGGCCGCCGCCCAGGAAGCCTCACGGCCTGGCTCCTGGCGATCGAGCAGCACGACGCGCAATTTTTCAGAGGACAGCTCGAACGCGATCGAGCCGCCGATCAGTCCGCCGCCAACGATGATGACGTCGTAAGCGCTCACCGATTCATAATATCAGGAATTGCGGCGCGGATATTCCCGGACTCGACGGCGGCCAGGGTTTTGGGTAGGAGCGCAAATGACGTTGCGAAATTTGGATTAAAGGGAGTCGACGAGTTCGACGGAGAGGAGGCGCGCCTTTTGGGCCAGGGTTTGGGCGCGGGACCAGTCGCCGGCTTTGCCGGCTTCGTCGGATTGGGCCAGGAAGCTGCGAATTTTTTCCTGCAGATCCTGCTGCGCGGCGCTCAGGACTTTGCCGGTGGCTTGCTGCAGATTTTTTTGCGCAACGCCGGCGTCTTCCACCGTGCTGCGGCGCATGCTGGCCTGATCGCCGGGCGAAAGTTGAGGCGAGATCTGCGGCGGCGGAGTGCGCGCGGGCTGCTCGGCTGCGGTATCCGAGGACGCTTCGCTAGGCTGGCGGTGCGGCGGCGGAGGCACCTTCGTATGCGCCGGCTCAACGGGCAGCGGAGCAGCAGCGGTAGCAACGGGAGTTGGCGGAGGCGCTACGGCTTCGACCGGCGGGAGAGCGTCGGTGTCGGGCGCGATGTTGGTGATGGGTTTGGAATCGGCGGTGGAGGGAGCGGGCGCGGCGATGACCGGCGCGGCGGCTTTCACCGTCGTGCGGTTACACCCCGCCACGCTGAACGACAGCCCGCTTAAAAAAAAGGCTGCCAGCAACGTGGATTCTGTTTTTCGGCTGGGCATTGAGCTTCTAACTTTTAACTAGCAACTGACTTCCAACTTCTCATTTCTATCTTTTCTCTTCAGCAAAGGGTTGACCGAAATCGCGATGCTTCCCCGGCGCGGCTTCCAGGGATCTCGCCAGTGGCAATTCCAGGCGAAAAGTGGTGCCGCGTCCCGGTTCTGATTCGAATTCTATCCGACCGTTGTGCAACTGCACAAATCGAAATGTGTTCGCCAGTCCGATGCCGGTACCTCCGGGACGGGTTGTAAAAAACAGCTGGAAAATTTTCTTCTGATTTTCGGGCGTGATTCCGGAGCCGGAATCGGCCACGGCGATCACGGCGAAATCGCCGTGGCGGCTCAGGCTGAGCGCGATCGTGCCGCCCGGACGTGTGAAGTCGCTGGCATTCAGTAGCAGATTAAGGACGGCTTGATGGATGAGCTGGCCATCCACCAGCACATGGGGAAATTCCGAGGGCAAATCCACGCGGAGTTCGATGCCGGCTTTGGCGATGGTGGGGCGCGCGGCTTCCAGCACATCGTCGAGCAAAATCCGCAGATCGGTTTCTTCGAGCTTGATTTCCAGTGGCTTGGTGAAATTCAGAAAGGTCTTAACGGCGCGATCGAGGCGATCAATTTCGCTATCGAGCATTTTCACGGCTTGCTGCGGCTCGGGCTCGACGGGCATATTGGCTTTCAGCACTTCCAGCCAGAGGCGCATGGAATTCAGGGGATTTTTTACTTCGTGCGCGACCCCGGCGGTGACGCGGCCCAGCGCGGCGAGGCGCTCCGAAACTTGCAGCTGGCTGCCGATGCGCTCGAGCGATTCCACGTCGCGCAGCGTGATGAGCGCGCCCATGGCGATGCCGTGCTCGCGAATTACTTGCGCGCTGAGGCCGATGCGCTGCGAGCCGTGCAGTCCGGCAAGCGTGATTTCCGCGTTTTCGATGTGGCCCACTTCGTCACCGTGGATACCCAGAGCCTCGCGCGCGGGATGGCCAGGAGGGAAAATTTCGCTGACGCGCAATCCGCGCAACACTTCGGAGCGTTGGCCGAGGAATTTTTCCACCGAGGGGCTGACGAGCACCGCGTTGCCGCGCGCGTTGAAAAGCAGCAGGCCGTCCTCCAGTCCGCCCATCACTTGATCGAGATTTTCACGCAGCGTGCTGAAAATTTCGCGCACGTCTCGCAATTGTTTACCGATGCCGATGATTTTGGTGCTCACCGCGCCGAATTCGTCGCTCCGTTCCACCGGCTCCAGATCGAATTCTCCGGCAGAGATGCGATCGAGTTGCGCGGAGATGCGGTCGATCGGCGCCAGCGAGGCGCGGCTGACGATCAGCGCCAGCAGAGTGGATAGCAGCACGGAAGCCAGCGCGTAATATCCCGCGGAGACCAAGCCGGGCGAAATTTCGTTGCGGATGAGGGCCGAAGAAAGCCCGATGCGAATGTCACCGAAGGGGCCATTGATGTTGAACGGCAGCGAATCTTCGTACACCAGCGGCGGACCGTAGAGTGTGCGCAATTGCTGGAAGAATCCCCCACGTTCCAGCGAGTCCACGGGCGGGCGCTGGGCGATTTTCTCACCGCGCAGACTGGCATCGCTGGAGACCAAGACGATGCCGTCAAGATCGCTGATGGTGATTTCATAGATGGTCGGCGAGTAACCGATCGCGGATTCCATCACGGAATTTAGCGTGCTGCTATTGTCGAGCGCGCGTTGCACGTAAGCCCGCAAATCCGCCGGGCTGGATGAAGCCGGAGATTCGCCGCGAGCTGCGGCGTCCGTCAAGGAATTCTGGCAGGCGAGATAGATTTGGCGCGCGACGAAGCGTGCGCGGTCATCGGCCTGGCGCAGCGTCTGGCGCGTAAGGCGCGCGATGTACAGACCGGAGACCGCAGTGACAACCGCCAGCACCAGCAGGGAAGTCGCCAGCGTGAACTTAGTTTTCAGGCTGAGACGCATCTCGTCGCCCCGCCTCGTATTCTTTTAATTTGTTGTGCAGCGTTTTCAGGCTAATTCCCAGAAGTTCGGCGGCGCGCGTCTTGTTCTGGCTGGTGGCGCCCAGGGTCTGCAGGATCAGCTCGCGCTCGACGGCGTCCACGGTGGTTCCGATGGGGAAGCGCAGCCCGCCCAGACCGGAGGTGGTCATGGCGGTGACGCGGCCGAATTCAGCCGGCAGGTGCTGGCGCGCGATCGTGCCGCGGTCGGAAGCGATGGCGGAACGCTCCAGCACGTTGCGCAGCTCGCGCACGTTGCCCGGCCAGGGATAGGACTTGAAGAGTTCCATAACGTCGGTGCCCACGCCGGTGACTTTTTTTTCGTGTTTATTGGAAATGTCGGCGAGCAGGTGCTCGACCAGCAGCGGCAAATCTTCTTTGTGTTCGCGCAGCGGAGGAAGATGGATATTGAAAACGTTGAGGCGGAAATAAAGATCCTGGCGCAGATGTCCATCGGCGACGGCTTGTTCCGGATTCTTGTTGGTGGCGGCGACGACGCGAACGTCCACGGGGGTTTCCACTTTGCTGCCGAGGCGGCGGACTTTGTGATCTTCCAGAACGCGCAACAGTTTGGCCTGCGTTTGCGCGGGCATTTCGCCGATTTCGTCGAGCAGCAGCGTGCCGCCATCGGCGAGTTCGAAGCAGCCGATACGGCGTTCGGCGGCGCCGGTGAACGCACCTTTTTCATGGCCGAAAATTTCGCTTTCCATCAGCGATTCGGGGATGGCCGAGCAATTGATCGCGACGAAGGGGCGATCGGCGCGCGGCGACAATATGTGAATGGAGCGCGCGACCATTTCTTTGCCCGAGCCAGTTTCGCCGGTAATGAGAACCGAGGCGGTGGAGGGCGCGGCGATTTCCACCTGGCGCATTACGTCCTGCATCGGTGCGGATGTACCCACGAGCGTGCCCAGTTTTCCAGCGGCGCGGAGGTCGCGGGTCAATGCCACCACCGCTTGTTGATTACGCACGTGGCCCAGCGCGCGTTCGAGCAAGGCGCGCAGCACCGGAGGCTTCAGCGGTTTTTCGATGTACCAGTAAGCGCCGGCTTCGATGGCTTGCACGACGCGCTCGTCGCTGCCGCGGCCGGTAATTATGATGACGGGAATGCGCAGGATGTCGTCGCCCAGCTGCTTGAGCAGGTCGAGACCGTTCATGCCGGGAAGCTCGACGTCCGCAAGAATCAGGCTGGGCTGGAATTCCTGAAATTTGGCGAGCGCTTCTTCACCGCTGCCGACGCCGAGAATTTCCCAATTCCATTTGCGCAGCAGGGCTTCGTAGCCTTTGCGGGCGTTGTCTTCATCTTCAACGATCAGAATGCGCTGCTGGTTGGGAATCGGAGTGGCCATCGGAACTTTCAGCCTACCAGCAGTGCAGCGGAAATCCAATAGAGGGGCGGACGGGACGGCGAGCCAATCAGGATCGAGGCGCTTCCTGAAGTGGGACGGATTATCAGCGCCAATTTGGCGGCGGGAAGATCGCATTGGACTTAACTGTTTTATTGTTAGCAAGGGCGGGTGCGGTGCTCGGCCCCCGTCTTGCAGCTACTTTCAACGGTGAGCCATGCAAGAGAACAGAATCGCGGCGCGCTACAACATTCAGGTGCCTTTGCAAATTAGCGTGTCGCAGCAGCAACCGCCGGAGTTCAACGTTGGCCAATTGTTGAACATCTCGCGAGTGGGGATGCTGTTCCGCTCGGAAATTTCGTTCGAAATTGGAGCGGTGCTGGAATTGGCTTTTTGCCTGCCCGCGGAACGGGAGCGCAACACGTGCGTGCTTGCGCGCGCCACAGTGAAAACGCTCCGCGCATGGCAGTTGCCGGATGAACCCGCGCCGCTCTTTGGAATTGCGGTAACCATCGACCGCATCGACTTCGCGCAGCCTTCTACTTCGACCGCCGCATGAGCCTGGTTGATCGACACGCGAATTGCTGGTCCATTGCCACTCTGGGTAGATTCCCAGCTTGGATGAAATGAAGCGAATCCGGGCGAACTTTTGGTTCGCCCGGAACGCTCCGATTTGTTGCCTACAGGGTCATCACGATCGAGACGGCGTAGTGGACCTAGCGGTCATCACGACCATTGCGGTCTTGCGGTGCGAAAGCCACACCGCGGAACACTTCGCCTGCCTTCGCTGATCGCAGGGTCACGAAGTGGCCGATGAAACCACCCCAGGGATTGTTGTTCGTTGGCAAAGTGGTCGCTGAAAGGATATCGGTGACCTTCACCAGTTTGTTCGGGTCAGCGCCCGTGTCGCCGTTTGCGCTGATGGTGGAAGTGATCGCGTAGATCGTTACTGTGCCGTCATGATTGTGCCGTCCGCTGATGTTGCGGCAGCCGCCCGTTGCGGGATCGATCGCGGCTGGATAATTCGGCACGCTGTACGGCACGCCGATGTTCAAGCCGTCTTGCAGGACGTAGAGCATGGTCCACGTACCGTTGACGAGGCTCCATTTCTGCAGCCCGGCGGTGGCCAAGCTCTGCGCGTCGGCGACGTTGCCATTGACCGGCGGGCTGACCAACGTTCCGTCACCTTCGTCGCAGACGTAGAGCGTATTGGGATCGGCGAACCACAGACCGAACGGAAACGCCGTGTTAGTGCTAGCAGCTGTGTTGGGGAATCCAGGCAGAATCGTCAGTGGCACTGTTGCAAGGTCCGCTGCAGAGCCCGTCGGCAATGTACCTGCGGTGCCCACCTGATAGACGGTGTTGACGCCATTGCTGCCGCTGCCTTTGCTGATATATACGGTGTTGTTAAAAATGGTCAGGCCACGGAAGTTGGTGTCCTTGCCCGCTTTGTCTGTGCCGAATTCCAGGCGCCCGATCATGGCAACGTTTGGCGGCACTGGCGGCGTTTGTCCTGGAAACAGCAGCTCGGCGCCGGTGGCGTTCACCAAGTCAATGCCATCGGGGGTGCTGGTCAGCTGCTTCTTCGAGAGATTGCCGCTGTTGTCGTTTCCAACCATGTAGTACAAGCCGTTCGCGCCCTTCTTGGCGGCACGACCATTATCTCCGCTGTAGGCATTCCCTTCGGTGACGCTGAGGTGGCCGTCTGCATCCACTTCGGCGACGAAGCGGTAGTAGGCCGTGGGTAGAGCGGCACTGCCCTGATACGTGGTGATCACGGGATTGGTGGGGTCGCAAACTCCCGGCGTGTTGGAAGCAGATACATCGAGCAAGTTTGGCGCGGTGGGGGAGACGGGGAAGCCGCCGCATCCCGGGCCTCCGCGATAGGCCATGAAGGTGATGGACCTGCCGTCAACCGAGCGATTCAGGGCGAGCTCCGATTTGGAGCTGAAGCTGGTGACCACTTGATCAGTAGGAATTGTAAGAGTGCCGAGCAACCAGCCATCGGTGGTGAGGTCATCCAGAAAGATCGGTGAGGTGACGCCGAAACTACCGTCCGAATTCGCATTGTTCCAGACGTTGTGCGAGTCGAACAGGTTCGGGGCTTCGCCATTGTCGGAAGCGATGCCGCAAGTGACCGTGACCGGCGTGGTGGTGCCCGCGGTAGTGGTTGGCACGTTGACGGTGGTGCTTCCGTTTGGCCCGCCTGCGCATCCGAGGGGCAAGGTCTCGCCGATGGTGACCGTCGAGGCTGTTCCCACATAGACGCTGCGGCTCAGCACCAGAGTGTCAGATTGAAATTGAAAACGGCCGAAATTATCGTCGTTGGCGGCTACTTTGCTTACTTGAGTTCCGGCTGCCAGCGCCGCTGCAACGGCGACGGTAATCGCCATTGGAATAATTTTTTTCTTCACGTATTTGGCCCTCCCGGGCGAGCAAAACGATCACACACGCGTACGGCCGCTCGTTTACGCGAACGTTAATATTGGGTGAAGCGTTTGTTGAAGTGCGGCGAGGCCTAAGTTCTGCCGAGATGCAAAGGCCGCTCCAGGACCAGCTCGAGCTTCATGTTCTGCGGCAGGGTAAGTTCTTGGCCCAGGCCGGAGGTCATCATGAATGCAGTCGCGGCGGAGATGGCTGCGCCCATAGCCGCGTCTTGTTTATTTTTGGATGCGATGCCGGGTTCGGCGCCGACGAATGCGGCTTCGGCGGCGGCGAAGGCGGCGTCTTCCTGCTTGCTGTTGGTGGCGCGTATTTCGCCTTCACGGTCGTAGAGCACTCGGATGGAATGAACCCCGGGGGCGTCGATCAAGTCGGCTACCAGGGGGATCCAGCCAGAGGAATCGTGGATTTCATCGAACGTGAGCCACAGACGCGCGCGGCCCACTTTTCCGGCGGGCTGAATTTTGTCAATGTGGCCCCGGACTTGCGCGCCGGCGGGCAGCGTGGCGCCTTCTGCAGTGGTGATTGGTTCGAGCGTGCGCGCGAGGAATTGCTTGCCCACTTTATCCTCTTTTGTGGAGATAGCGGTTTGCAGCGAAATCAGGAATCGAGTGCCACGAGCGGCGGCGTCGGGTGGAGTATCTTGGGCTTGGGGAGTTGGCTCCTGCACTTGCGCGTGGGTTGTTAAAGGCAAAAACACCAGCAGAATGCACATCGATGCGAAAATCCTCCAGCGTTTCATGAACTCCTCCAAATTTTAGTTTGGCGCTTTCAGCTGGAGGCGAAAGCGGGTACGTATTGGACTGAATATAACAAATCCTGCGCGGCGACGCGAGCGCCGCCTGCAAACACAGGCGGGCTTCCGGCGTCGCGGCCGCGCGGGGCGAAGACTGAGAAAAAACTGTACAGGAACGGGCGGGCGTGAATTATAATCCCGCCAGTTTTACGGGTTGCGGTAGCACACGCTCGATACTCCCTGATTCGGCCCCCTTCGAGTCCTGTGATTTTTTTTCATTGCGTCGTCTGCAGGGGGAAGAATGGGTGCTATCGTCGGTGCGGAACGATGGGCCCGGGGCTGTGCTGAGGAGGCGTACTTTGAAAGTGCTAGAACGTGCCGCTATCCTGATTGTGGCTGTCTTTTTGATTACAGCGGCGGCGTTCGCCGACAATAGCAAGCCGCGCCGCGCAGATGAGACCGCGAGCTCAGGCTCGAATTCGGCGACGAGTGCAGCTTCCTCGACCGACGCGACCGCGAAAGCCGCGGCTGCCGCGCCTGATTCCACAACGGCGAGCGGTGCTTCCGATGCAGCGGGCACGCCTGCAGGTCCTCCAGCCGCCGCGACGGCTCCTTGGCCGCTGGCATCACCTTCTGCATCGCCCAAACCCAATTCCGGCGCGGCTAAGTCGAATGCGGCTGTGGCCGCTGATGAAGATTCGGAGCAGCCGAATTTTACGCCCATGCCTGCGCTGGACGGCAATCCGGGACTTTTCACGCTAGAAACCGGTGAGACGCTGCCCAAGCATGGCTGGTCCCTGGGCGTCGGGCTCAACAAGTTTTCGCGCATGCCCGGGGACATCACCTCGCTGCAGCTGGTGCCCTCGGTGGGCTACGGCATCAACCGCTGGTTCTCGATATTTTTTCAGATCAACTCATGGGACTACATCCATGTGGGCGAACCGAGCCTCTTGAGCCTGTCGTCGGTCAATGCTGCGAACCCACAGTACAAGAACACGATTTATAACTCGATCATTCCTTCTACCGGCTTTCCGCCGGCCTATGTGGAGGATGCTCCGTTCGCTTCGCACAACGGCAGCGGCGTGGGGGAAATGGATTTGGGATTCAAGATTGGGCTGCTGTCGGAGCGGCGGGGGAAGCCGATCAGTCTTTCCATTCGCAATGATTTCTATCTTCCGACTAAGACTGGGTTGACGGACTTGCTGCAGAACCAGGTGCAATATGGGAAATTCAATTACGGAGTGGGCCTGGAGGCCAGCAAGACGTTCTTTCACGGCGGGATTACCGCGACGGCGAACTGGTCCTACCGATTCACGCGCGATTCCAGCTACACCGAGAGCATCGGCGGCGTGCCCGAGACGGTGGTGCTAAACCTGGCGGATCAGATGCAGGTGGGCGCGGGGCTTTTGGTTTTTCCGACGAAGCGCTTCCAGATTATGACGGAGTACGACGGCACGGTTTATATCGGCAAGGGAATTCAGAACACCACGTTTGGCGCGCGCGATCCCGTGGACAATATTATTGGCTTCCGGCTGTACGCCTGGAGGTGGGCGGCGATGGACATCGGCTACCGCTATTCGCTGGACCTGACGAATCATCGCGACCGCAACGGGTTCGTTATTAAGGTGGGCGCGGCGCACTGGCCGGAAAAGCCGCTGCCGCCCGATGTGGTGACGGCGTCCTGCGCGGTGGATAGAAATTCGGTGAAGGAAGGATCGGAAGATTACATCACCGCGAATGTCAGCGCCACGGATGCGAACGGCCTTCCTTTGACCTATCAGTGGACCGCGACGGGCGGCTCGATTAATGGATCGGGACCGTACGTGCGCTGGAATTCCACCGGTGTGGGCGCGGGCAGCTACACTTTGACGTCGCGCGTGGATAACGGCGCGGGTAAGAGCGCGAGCTGCACCGCGAACGTGACGGTGCAGCCGAAACCGGCACCGCCTGCGCCAACCATGACTTGCACCGCGGATCGTTCGACGGTGCTGGCCGGCGAGCGCGCGGAAATCACCGCGAATGTGAATGATGCGTCGGGGACGGCGATTCGATTTACATGGCAGGCCAACGCTGGGCGTGTCGTCGGCAGCGGCTCGATTGTGCAATTCGATACATCGGGCCTCGATCCGGGGACTTACACTGTAACTGGGCGTGCGGAAAATGAATTGCACAGCGCGTGCGATTGCACTGCCGCCGTTACAGTGCAGGCGCCACCGCCTCCGCCCCAGGCGAGCAAGGTGAGCGCTTGCGACTTCGCTCCTGGGAGCGCTGGCGCGGACAACGTGTGCAAACGTAATCTGGATGATGTCGCGGTGCGGTTGCAAAGTGATCCGCGCTCGAAGGTGGTTTTGGTAGGCTACGCGGATCCGCACGAAGCGCACGCCGCGAAACTGGCAACCGAACGCGCGGCAAGCGGCCAGAAGTATCTGCAGGACAAGAAGGGCGTCGACGCTTCGCGCGTGGAGATACGTACCGCGGCGGGGCAGGCGGGCGCGGGCAAGGAAAACCGGCGCGTGGATATCGTCTTTGTGCCGGATGGCGCATCATACTAATTGCAGGTTTATCGCAGCTGCTGAGGGAGAGAGGGAGCAGCAGAGCGCCCGGCCCCAATCGCGGGCGGTGGAGTTTATGCGAGCAGTGACTTAGGGAAGTCTGGTATTGGAAGCATCGTGCTGCTGCGCTCCAGAGTCGGCGCAGCCCGGTGCTCCGAATCGAACGCAATTCAGGACTTGCGAACTCGCGCGGATTCCGCCGCATTTTTTGCCAGGTGTTTACGGCCCGTATCTAACATGACTTCGCTTAACAGGTCTCTCCGGAATTTTCCCATCGTGCTGTTTGGCTCAGTTTGCGCGTGGTTGTGTGCGTGTGTTAGCGCGCCGCCGGCTCAGGCGCAGGTGTGGCAGGCCGTCGGTCCAGCGGGCGGGGATGTGCGCGCGCTCGCTAGCGATCCGGCTCATCCCGAGATCCTGTATTTGGGCACGACCGATGGCGCGATTTTCGCGTCACACGATGCCGGAGCCGAGTGGGTGCCGCTTGGGCTAGTGGGCGAAAACCAAAACGCGGTGGTGACGGCGATTATCGTGGACCCGCGCGATTCGGCGCGGCTGTATGCCGCGACCTGGACGCGCGAATCTGCCGGCGAAGGCGGCGGAGTATTCTTGAGCAGCGACGGCGGCAAATCGTGGCGCGGATCGGGGCTCGCCGGGCAGGCGGTGCGCGCGCTGGCGCAGGCTGCTTCCGATCCGGCAATTCTCGTGGCTGGCGCCCTGGATGGAGTTTTCTTGTCGCGCGATTCGGGCGCGACCTGGCAGCGGATCACGCCTTCCGGTGACGCCGAGCTGCGCAATTTTGATTCGCTCGCGATTGACCCGCGCGATCCGCAGGTAATTTACGCCGGAACGTTTCATCTGCCGTGGAAGACCACCGACGGCGGCCAGCATTGGACTGCGATTCATGCGGGAATGATCGACGATTCCGACGTGCTCAGCCTGCTGACGGACGCTGAAAATCCGCAGCGGATTTTTGCCAGCGCTTGCTCGGGGATTTACCGCAGCGATGATGCCGGCGCCGCCTGGGAAAAGCTCGAAGGTATTCCATACTCGTCGCGGCGTACACTGGTCATTCGTCAGGATCCGAGGCGCCCGGCCACCTTGTATGCGGGAACGACCGAGGGATTGTGGAAAACGGCGGATGCCGGAGCGTCCTGGCGGCGGATTTCACCGCGGAGCTGGGTGATTAATTCGATGGTGGTTCTGCCGCAGCTCAGCGAGCGCGAATCACGCCTGCTGCTGGGAACGGAACAGCACGGCGTTCTGGCGAGCGATGACGGCGGCGCCAGCTTCCACGCCTCGAACGACGGATTCCATCACCATCGCATCGTGTCGCTGGCGGTGGACGCGCAGGACCCGGAGCGCGCCGCCGCGGTACTGGAGAACGCGCCCGTCGCGCTCGTGATGACTCTGGACGGCGGCAAGAGCTGGTTGCCGATGAGCGCGGGGCTCGGCGGAGACGCGGCGCGGCAGATTTTCTCTTCTCCGGTTGGTTGGTGGGCCGCGCTTGCTGACGGTGGGCTGGCACGATTCGATGCGCAGCGAAACGTTTGGGCGCGCATCGGAGTGATTTCCGATGTTTCGACGGTCGATGCGGCGAATGATTCCTCGCGGGGTCGCAACGAGCTTCGCGCATTCCGACAAGTGGTGAACGATATGTTTTTCGGCGACTCGGCATGGTTCGCCGCTACCGACACGGGGCTTTTCGTGTCGCATGACTCTGGCAGATCCTGGACAGAGCTCCGCTTCGGGCCGGGTGAACTGCCGGTTGCATCGGTGCGCGCCTCGCGCGATGGACGCGAAATTCGCCTGGTATCTTCGGGCGGCATGATTTTCTCCGACGATGCAGGGCGCACGTGGGCTTGGCACGATCTTCCGCTCGAATCGGGCGGTGCGGTACGCCTCGAGTGGGCTCCGGACGATACGTTGCTGGCGGTGACGCGGACGGGTTTGTACCGTTCGCGCGACGGCAACAGCTGGATCAAGGCGCAGGCGGGATTGCCTGGCGGCCTGGCCGATGCGTTGCTGACGCGGCCGGAATTCTGGTTGGTCTCGATGCAAGCGGCGGGGCTTTACATTTCGCGGGACGAAGGCGCGAATTGGACGCGCGTGAAGCGCAGCACAACTCTGAGCACAAACGCCGGCGTCGCGCGCGGCAACGAAGCTCCATTCCCGGTGCTAGTCGCGGTCGGCTCGGCGGAACGGATTTACGCCGGGTCGGCAAATGACGGCTTTTATATGCTCGATTTTTCCGGAGATTCCGCGCCGAAATCGTTTTCCCCGGGCACCGCAGGCGCGACCAGCACGACAGGCGGCCATTGAACGGCTATTACAGGCGCGGAACGAATAATTAGCGGCGGCAGTTGAGAGCCAGTTGTAGCAAATTTCCCTCGTTGAAACTTCGACGTTCCCAACGTTGCACTACCTACGAGAAAATAGGGTTACAGCGCTGCGTACTATTACGGACTTGTTAATTGTTCCATTTCGACTCTACACTTCACTCCACGTTCTGCCGAATTAGGAACTAAACGATTGATGTGCGGGCAGATCCGGAAACGTTCCCATTTGGTGCTTGTGTTGCAAATAGATTCGGGAAACGAAAACGGGAAAGGGGAACGAATACCATGGCGGTGGGAACGGTGTTCACGGCGGAGCGCCCGATATCTGCGACGGTGTTGATTGTGGATGATGAGGATGCAACCAGGAGCTTGTGTCACGACGTAGTGACTGACTCGGGATTACGCACGCGCACGGCTTCGACGACGGAGCAGGCGCTGGAAATCCTGGACCAGATGCCGGTGGATATTCTGATTACGGACTTGCGCGTTCCGCAGATCGGCGGCCTGGAACTGTTGAAGCGCGTGCGCAGCACCTACCCGCAGACGGCCGTGCTGGTACTCACGCAGTACGGCACGATTGAAAGCGCGGTGGAAGCCACGCGTCTGGGCGCCGCGGATTACATCACCAAGCCATTTCACATCCCGGAACTGCGTAGCAAGCTGGACCGCATGATCCGTCTGTTGGACGTGGATCAGGAAAACCGCGTGTTGCGCGAGACGCTGCGCACGCGGCCTGGATTCGCCGATTTGATCGGCGTTTCGCTGAAGATGCAGCGCGTGTATCGCTTGATCGAACGCGTGAGCCAGCACGCTTACCCGGTTCTGATCCTGGGCGAGAGCGGCACGGGCAAAGAATTGGTAGCGCGCTCGGTGCATTTCTCGGGCGTGCGGCGCAACAAGCCGTTCATTCCCGTGGATTGCTCGTCGCTGGTGCCCACTTTGATCGAGGCGGAATTGTTCGGCTACGTCAAAGGCGCGTTCACGGGCGCGATGCACGCGAAACAGGGGCTGATGGAAATCGCCGATGGTGGCACTTTGTTCCTGGACGAAATTGGCGATCTGCCGTTCGACATGCAGGCCAAGCTGCTGCGTGCGCTGCAGGAAAAGGAAGTGCGGCCGGTGGGTTCCACGGACCGCATACCGCTCTCGGCGCGCATCATTGCCGCAACGAACCGCGATCTGGATAACGCGGTGCGTCAGGGAACTTTCCGACAGGACCTTTTCTTCCGGTTGAATGTGGTCCAAATCAAGATTCCGCCGCTGCGCGAACGAAAAACCGACATTCCCATCCTGGTGAATTCATTCCTGGAAAAATTCAGCGAGGCCAATGGCAAAATGCGCACAATTTCCGAGGACGCCATTGCGCGAATGATGGCTTATGACTGGCCCGGCAATGTGCGCGAACTGGAGAACGCCATCGAACGCGCCATTGCCCTGGGTTCCGGACCGATCCTGCACGCCGGCGATCTGCCAACCAATCTGCAGTACGGCACCGGCGATCGCTTGCCGCAAAATGACGAAATGCTGCCGCTCGATGAACTGGAGCGGCGCGCGATCCTGCGCGCGTTGCGCGAAGCGGGCGGCGACAAACTGGCCGCTGCCCGCATGCTGGGCATCGGCAAGACCACGCTCTACCGTAAGCTGAAGCAGTACGACGCCCAATCCCAACCAAATTGATGGCTCGGCAGCCGGCGGCCCGTACAGCCGAGCTCTCGCGCTAAGGCTCGGCGGATCGAACCCCACAAAAAATCCCTAGAGGGGAAGGTCTGTATCGAACTGGGAAGTTCTCCACTTTTCATTTTCCCTTGCATAGCCACCACGCTGATTCGTAGGGACTTACGCTAGCGCAACTTGGTCCAAATCATGCAATGAGTTTTCCATGCGTACCGTAGCGTACCATGCAGACCTCGGCGCAAGCACTCTTCGTGTGAACAGCGGTAGCCGCGAGCTGAAGTGCGCGGTCGCGCTCGGGGTCCTGCTTTCCCGTTTGCTGAGCATCGTCTGCCGCGGGAAGGTGGTCCGGTGAAGCAGCCTGCGGCCCCCACTCTGCCGGTGCAGATGAAGCTGCCTTCGGCCCGGCCCATGACAGGTCTCCAGTCACAGTTGAGAGTGAATGCGTTGTTTGGCGACGCCGGCTTCGCGGCCGTGTTTGACAGCAGCGCCGAAGCACTGCTGGTAGTGAGCGCGAAAGGAATCATTCAGCGGGCCAATCCGCGGGCTGGCGAGTTGCTGCGCTGTCACGAAGGCGACCTGGCGCAGGCGGACCTGGGGGAATTCCTCCTGGAGCCGCCGCGCGAGCAGTTTTCACAGTTGTGCGCTGTGCAGGCCGTGGCCAAGGAGCTGTCAAGCCTGGAAGGGGCTCTCGCCAACGGGTTCGCAGTGCGCATCAGTTTTCGCGCCGTGCTTGGGGGGACGCAAAATTTGCTGCTCTGCCTGGAAGACGGCGCGGTGGTGCGGCGCGCGGAAGGAAAGTGGCGGCAGGCGGAAGCTGAATTGACCAGCGTCCTCGACGCGATGCAAACCGGCACGATCCTGCTGGATGCAGCCGGGCGCATTCGTTTTTGTAACGCGCGTTTCGGTCAGTATTTCGGCATGGAGCGCCGGCAATTGCAATCTCTGGAATCCTTCGGGAACCTCACCGCGTTGGTGGCGCCGCGCTTTCGCGCTCCGGAAAATTTTGACGCGCCGTGGAAATCGTTTGCAGTAGGCCAGGGAGTTCCCGGCCATGACGAACTGGAAATGACGCGACCGACGCGGCGCATCCTGGAGCGTTTTGCGCGCCCGGTTCTGGACCGCGAAGGCCGTGCGGTGGGATGGCTGGAACTTTATTACGACGTTACCGGCGAACGGCAGATTCAGTCCAAGCTGCTGCAGACGGAAAAAATGGCCGCCGTGGGGCAATTGGTTTCCGGCATCGCGCATGAATTGAACAATCCTTTGACGGCCATCATGGGTTACGGGCAGTTGCTGCTAGGCCAGGGCCTGCCGCCCGAGCAGTATTCGGAAGCGAGCAAAGTGTTTCAGCAGGCGGAGCGGGCGCGGCGCATCGTAAAAAATCTGCTGTACTTCGCGCGGGAAAACGAGCCGGAGCGCACGCGCGTGGACTTGAACGAAATCGTGGAACGCACGCTGGCGCTGCGCAGCTACGAGCTGAGAGTGGAGAACATCCTGGTGGAATGCGAGCTGGCCGCGGACTTGCCGGAAACGATGGCGGATCCTTACCAGCTGCAACAGGTAGTGCTAAATTTGCTGATGAACGCGGAGCAGGCGTTGTTGCAGGAGCGCGGGCAGGGAAAGGTGAAAATCAAAACGCGCATGGCTGACGGTCATCGGATTGCATTGGAAATATCCGACGACGGCCCCGGCATCCCGCGGGAAATTGCTTCGCGCATCTTTGATCCCTTTTTCACCACCAAGCCACCGGGAGTGGGAACGGGGCTGGGACTTTCGATTGTGTACGGAATCGTGAAGCAGCACGGCGGGGAAGTGACATTTGAAAATCAGAGCGGCGGCGGCACGCGCTTCGCGGTGGAGTTGCCCGTACTGGAGATTCCTGCGGGCGAGCGCGAGCCGGCCGCACCGGAATTCGCGAGCGATTCACAGCCCGTACGCTGCGGACGGATTTTGGTGGTGGAGGATGAACCCAGCGTAGCGCAGTTGATCGTAGACGTGCTGCGGGAAGAGGGCCATCAAGTGGAGGCGGTGCTGGAAAGCCAGGAAGGGTTGGCACGGCTATCGCGCGCGCAGTATGACCTGGTGGTGTGCGATCTCCGCATGCCGCGGCTGGATGGTCCGGCGTTCTACGAGGCGCTGATTCGCGCGGGCAGCCCGGCGCAGAATCATATTCTGTTCGTCACCGGTGACACTCTGGCGCCCCGCACGATGCAATTTCTAGAGCGCAGCAAACTGCCCTACCTGGCCAAGCCGTTTTTGGTGGAAGAATTAAAGCTGGCTGTAAATCGCCGGCTGGAACGCAGCCGCGAAGCCGACGCGGTCACAGCGGGTTCCGCTCCAGGGAGGGGCCGGAATACATGAGGCCGAACGATAACCCGGCGCGAGTGCCCAAGGAACGGAGGGAGATTCTGGCCGCGCGAGGCGCGCTGCTGTGCATGACCGATTCCGGGCTTGCGGCAGAGCTCACTCGGGAATTGAGGCTCTGCGCCCAGGTGGGGACTGTGTCAGTCGCTGCGAACCTGCCGGATTTAATCGAACGCATCGAGCAGGATTCACCGTGCGTGATTCTGCTGGACGATGATGTGTTTCAGGATGCGCCGCTTTCCGAGCTCTTGCGGCAATTGACGAAATCCGCTCCCGTGATTTTGCTGGCGGCCGCGGAACGGCAGACCGAAATTCTGCGCATGGTGGCGGAGGGGGAAGTAGAATTCGTGGCGCGCCGCGGTGAATTTATTCCGCTGGCCGCGTGCCTGATGGAGCGGCGCGTGCGCTGGGCGCAGCGATCTGAATTGTCCGGAGGATCGCCCTGGGCGGATATGCCAGACGATGTGGCGGAGATTTTCCGCCACGAGATCAATAACCCGCTTACCGGAATTCTCGGCAACGCGGAGCTATTGCTGTCTCACGGGGTACGGTGGCCGGCTGCGGACACTCAGCGATTGCAGACTGTCGTAGATCTTGCGGTGCGGCTCCGCGAAACCATTCGGCGTCTCAGCGATGCGTGGGATAGCCAGACGCGCCTGCCGAAATCGCCGGCGCCGCCCTCGGCATCCGGCGTTTCGCTGGCCTGACGAAATTATTGCGGTGTGCTCTTCTGTTGCCACGCGGCGGCCGCTGCCCGCGCCTTTTCCAGTAGTGCATCAAGCTCTTGGCGCGAGAGAAATTGTCCGGCGAGGACCACTGCGGAAATTTTCCGCGTGTTTTCAATATTCTGTGATGGATCGGCCTCCAGCAAGACCATATCCGCGCGCCGGCCTGCGGCGATGCTGCCGATATCTTTTCTGCCGAAGAATTCCGCCGGATTGACCGTGGCGGTTTGCAGAGCTTCCTGCGGCGTGAGTCCTGCTGCAACCAATTCCCGCAGCTCGGAGTGCAGGCTGCTGCCGGGGAAAACGTAGCGGTCGAGCGAATCACTGCCTGCCAGCAGGCGAACTCCTGCACGATGCATCTGGCCGGTCAATTTGCGGTCGTTTTCATATTGCCGCTCCCACCAGGCGGCGTCCGCCAGTTCCTTCTGCGAAGGCTGCCCCGTTAGGCGCCACTCTTTTTGCAGCGCGAGTGGAAGATAAGCCAGCAGCGGATCATCAGGTGATTGTTGAGCCGAGTGCGCCAGCTGCGAGATGGGGTAAAGCGTCGGCGTGACCCAGGTGCCGTTGTGTACAAACGTGGCCCAGAGCGCCGTGGCTTTCTGCGGGGAGAAGGTACTGTCCGCGTCGTCATACACGGCGGCATCGGAGCGGTCTCTTTTCGCGGCGGCTTGCAGCAGGCGCCGGCGCAGCTCTGCCTCCTCGTTCGAGCAGTCCAGCGCGAGCGAGCTATAGATGATGTGCTCGATGCTTTTCTGGCCGGCCGCCGATGCTTCGCTGGCGGTGACGGCTGTGGGAATGTGGCCCACAAACGTGATGCCGTCTTTTTTCGATTCTTCCGCGACCGCGAAATAATCTTCGCGCGAGAGCTGAATCACTTTGATGAAATCGGCGCCTTGTTTCTGCAGCGAGTCCACCGCGGCGCGGGCTTCCGCGGGGCTGCCGATCTCTAAAATTGAAGGGTCCGTCGATTTCGGCTTGCCCTGTCGCGGCGCCGGCACGAGCATCGGACCCGCCGCCACGATCTGCGGACCCAGCAGTGCACCGGATGCGATTTCGCGACGCCATTCCTGCAGCGCATGGAGGTCGCCGCCCATGTCCCGTATGCCAGTGATGCCATTCGCGACGAACAGGGGCAGCAGAACGTTCTTAGACCACGTAGGGTCGGCGCTGATTCCGGCGACGTGCGTGTGCAGGTCCCATAAACCGGGAATCAGGAACTTCCCACGCGAGTCGAACTGCAATTCGTCTTTGTGCGCGGGGCGTTTCGGGTCAGCGGAACTGCCGATCCATTCGATCGTGCCGCCGGAAACGAGCACGGTCATATCTTTCTGCGGCGGGCCTTGCGGATTAACGATGATGACGTGCGTGATTGCGACGGGAGCCTTCGCGGCGGAGTTCGGCGCGGGTCCTATGACGGCGCCGGGGCCCGGAGCGGACGCAAATCTGAGCAGCGTTGCACAAATACAGACGGCAAATCCACGTGGCAGAAACCGCACGATGGCACCCCTTGCTGCTTCTGCCCCGCTTAGACGCTACTTCGAGCCTTTTAGGTAGCGGTCAAACCAATCGATCGTGCGGCGAATCGCGTCAATTTGATTCTCGCGTTTCGCGAAACCGTGGCCTTCGTTCGAGTAGTAATGCGCGTCCACGGTTTTGCCGGAATCCTGCAACGTCCGCACCACTTGCTCGGCTTCTTCCTTGGGCACGCGAATGTCGTTGTCGCCCTGCAGCACTAGCAGCGGCGCTTTGGCGTTCTTGATGTAAGTGAGCGGCGAATCGGCGTCGTAGATCGCGCGGTCTTTCTCCGGATCGCCGAGCAGGGATTTTTCGTATTGCTGCAGAAAGGGGTCTTCGTGCTGCAGCATCGTGAGCCAGTTGATGATGCCGTATTGTTCCACGGCCGCGGCCCACACGTCCGGCGCCTTGCCCATGGCCATCAGTGTCATGTAGCCGCCGTAGGAGCCGCCGGTGATGCCGATTTTCTTCGGGTCCACGTAACCTGTCGCTTCCAGGAATTTCACGCCATAGATTTCGTCCTGCAAATCGCCGCCGCCGAGGTCCTTCACGTTGGCCTGCTGAAAATCCATGCCGTAGCCGGTGGAACCGCGCACGTTGGGTGCGATGCAGATGTACCCGCGCGTCGCGAGCGCCACCACGGCGCGATTGAAATAGTCAGTGGTCTGTCCGGTGGGGCCGCCGTGCGGCAGCACGATTGCGGGATTCGAGCCGTCGCGCTTCAGATTGAAGGGCACCCACACGAAAGCGCTGATGATTTTTCCGTCGAAACTTTTATAGTGCACCAGCTGCGAGCGCGGAATCTTCGCTGCGGTGAGGCTGGCGATGGCGGAGAAGGTTAGCTGGCGCGCTGATTTCTGCGCGATGTCGAAAACCCACAGATCGCCGGGCTGCGTGGAGCTTTGGTGCGAAACCAGCAGGCGCGCTCCCAAGTGTGCAAAAGGAGAGGGATTTCCGGCGTAGCTGTTGAGTCCGGCGGGCAAATTGATTTTAGCTCCGTGGCGCGTGGCGCTGTCGGCGAGATAGGCGTCGCTGCGGCCATCTTCATTCACTTCGTAGGTAAATTGCTTGCCGTCGGGCGAGAAGTCTCCCGCGTTTGCTTCCCACTTGAGGTCGGTGACCCAAGTCAGCTTTTTTGTGGTGACGTCAATTTCGGCGATGTTGCTGTAGCCGCCGGGCCGGTCCGAAGCGACGAGCAAGGTACCGCCGTCTGGGGAAACAGCGGATGCCATGGTGCGGTGATCGCCTTCGTGCGGCGACAAATTTTCCAGCGCGCCTGTCGCGGCATCAATGCGGTACGCGTCCGAATCGGTGAAGCCGGCGTTGAAGCGCGTCGCGTAGATGAATTTGCCGTCCGGGCTCCAGATGGCGTTGCTCCACAGGTGATCCGCTGTTTTCTCCTGCGTCAGGTTGCGCACGGCGCGAGTTTTCCAGTCGAGGACGGCGACATCGGTGGCGGAAGCGGTCTTCGGTTTGTACGCGAACGCGATCGTCTTGCCGTCGCGCGACCACACGGCGCCGATTTCGGAAATTTCGGGAGTGTTGGTCAAATTCACAACCTCGCCGCCGTCGCTGGGAATCGCGAAGAGGTCGTAGATTTCACCGCCGCCCTGATCGGATTGAAAGACGATCCATTTTCCATCGGGAGACCATGCGGCGCCGGACTGGCGATCGTCGGACTGACTCAACTGGATCGGCCATCCGCCCGCAGCGCTTACTTTCCACAAATTGTTGCGGCCGGTGAGGTTCGTGCTGAATACGACTTGCTTGCCGTCCGGCGACCAGGCGCCGCCGCCCACAGCGCGCGTGTAGAAAAGATCGTCTACGGGAATCGGCACGGCTCCCAAAGCGGGCAGAGAGTCGACAGTTTTCGGGTCGGTGATTTCGCGCGTGTCGGGCGAATCCGAAGCAGCCAGCATGGTGATCGAGAAAACGAGCAGCAAGGCGAGTCGGCTGAATTTCACGAGGCCTCTCCTGGATAAGAGAATCGCGCCATCATATTTCGCGGTCGTGGAGACGTCAATGTGGCAGGTACGCAGCTTTGGGCTTCACTGGCGGTTGAGAATTGCTCGCTTTTCATCAGATCAAGGCAGTCGGGTGTCGGATGCGCGCGTTGGTTTGCGTTCGCGCACGGCGTGGCTCGGTTCCTGGAGCCACTGCAAGATGGAGGTTGTTAGAGGCGCGGCCTTTTCGGGGCTCCGGATGAACTGCGAGCCGCTAGCACGAGGCAGCGGATGGCTACCGAGAGGTTGTGTTGCCGCAACGCGCACGGACGACGCGGCATGTGGCGCGGAGCTTTGCGGTGTTGGCAATGATGTGCGGCGCCGCGTTGCATGGGACGGCGCTCGCAACCATCGCAGGCATGAAGATGCGAGAGCGCTCCACTGGAAGTCGAACCTGGCGACGTTCCACTTCTTGTTTCGCCACACTGAAAATACTCCGGAGAGAGACGAGGACAATAAGCGCGCGCGCGTTTGCAATTGCTTCAGACGAATTCGTGATGCCGATGCGATCGCGGATTGCGCGGAGTTCACCCTATTCGCCACGGGAAGCTGATGGTTCGTCGAGCGATTGCGCGGATCGTTTGCAGCACCCGCTGTTTCCTTCCGGACCACCGCGACAGGCGCTACGACGTTCGGCGCGGCCGCGCGCTCAACGATTCGCGGTTCGACCGGCGCGGCGGTGATGGAGACCGAAGCGAGGCGGGCGATCATTTCGTTCGCAGCAGAAGACGCCTGCGGCTGGCGGTGACTCGGCGAAGGAAACACGATGGGGGCGTGCGAAATTCGCGGCGCGGCGGGACCAGCTTCCAGATCTGGCGAGTGAGTCGCAAGACGAGCGAAGGGCGCGCGTGCGGATTCGCCGGCGGCGGCTGCAGCAGCGAGAGGCTTGGGTTCGCAAGTCGCGATGCCGGACGCCGCGGTATCGAGCGGTGCCGACTGCCCGAAGGAAGCCGCTGCCGCGAAAAAGTCTGGAATTTCGGCAAGTCCCGGCGGTTGCCCAAGCGCACCTGAAAAGACGGCGGCATCTAGAGCGAGGTGCGGCATGAACGGCCCGATCTCGTCATATTGGAGTTCCCGGGCGGCTTCGCCGACGGTGCGTCCGGGCACGGGACGGATTTTTTCGCGCGCGGCTCGCATCAGGGTTTGTTCGCACAGCGCGTTGAGCACGCGCGGGAGTCCGCGCGAATAATGCGACAGGGCCTGCACCGCTTCGGGGTGGAAAACCGCGGCGCCCGACACGCCCGCGACGCGCAGGCGAGCGTCAATATATTCCTGAGTCTCCGCGAGCGTCAGTGGCATGGTACGGCAACGCAGCGCGATGCGCTGGCGCAGCTGGCGCAGTTCGGGACGCTTCAGAGTTTCTTCAAATTCCGGCTGGCCGCAGAGGACGATCTGCAGCAGGCTCCCCTCGCCGGTCTGCAAATTCAAAAGCATGCGCAGCTCTTCGAGTGCGCGCAGCGTGAGCCCTTGCGCTTCGTCCACGAACAATACCGGGGTCTGGCCCGCGCAATTACGATCCTGCAGCCAACTATGGAGGTGCGCCAACGCGGTCCCGCGGCTCGCGTTAAAAGGAATGCCAAAATCCGCCAGAATCAATTCCAGCACTTCGCTGGCCTTCAAATGCGAATTGAAAATGAACGCTTTGGGGATGCGCTCCTGCTCGAGCCACTCCATCAGGCGATTGAGCAGGACCGTCTTGCCCGTGCCGACTTCGCCGGTAAGCAGAAGCAAACCTTTGCGCGCGCGGATGCCTTCGATGATCTGGTCGAGGTTGGTCTTGGTCTGCCGAGTGAGGAACAAGTAGCGTGGGTCTGGGTTGGCGCGGAAAGGATTGTCACGCAGATCAAAAAAACTGGAAAATAGCCCGCTCATAGGGGTCCTTGAGGGCGGGGAACTTATGATAGGTGAAACCACGCGCCGAGGCAACGCTTTTGCAGAGCCGAGACCGAGCGCCAGAGCTGGGACGGAGCCCGGGAGCGTCGACGCGCGAGAGAATTGACGCGCGCGTTATTCCTTGGAACAGTCCACAGCTACTTTTTGGAGCTCGGGAAGTCTTCGGTGTGTGATTCGCCTTTGCGGCCGAAGTATATGACTTTCCTGCCGGTGAGGAAGGCCCAGTACGCGATTACGCCTGCCGCTGCGGAGCGTTTCGCAAATTCTGGATAGCGAATCGTGTCTGCCTGGGCGCCGCGAATTGCGGTGAGCAACGTGGATTGCGAGAACTCCTCGGCGATGGGCGCCCGCGGAAGAATCATTTTTTCCGCGTGAGTCTGGCCGTCGCGCATGTAGAACGTTTCCGTGCCTCTCGCCAGGTCGCAGAAGTACGACTCGGTGCCGATTTCGAGCAGCCTGCGCACCACTTCTGGGAAGACCAGCTTGCCCGCCTGCGTTTCGGCCATTACCGCTTGAATCATGTTGGTGTCCACGCTCTTATTCCTTCGTATTTGAATTCTAACGCAGCCAGAGGGATAAGCGGCGCTCAGTCGCTTCTGCTGGTAGCGTTTCTGCCCTTCAGCACGAGTACCAGGATGCGGCCGTCGGACTGGAAGCTGCCGCCGGTTGCTGTGCTGGCTTCGGTGAGCGGGTCGGCGGGAGTCACATGGGCGCGCTGCACCACCAGCCCGGTGCGCGAAAGAGTGTCGTTGACATATTCGCGCTCGCCGTCAATTGCGGGATCAATCTTGTGCGTCACGCTATTGTTACGTTCGTCGCGCTCGAAGCCGGTGTCGTGCGTGGCCGCGACGCACCACAGCGGGTGGCCGTCCACCACGTAGGGCGATTTCCAGGCGCGCAGGTGATTGCGCGACATCGCCACGCGCACCGGCTCGGCGTGCGCGAAGCCGTAATCCTGCGGCCGGTCGAACAGGAAGAGCGTGCTCATCGGCATCGTCAAGTAATCTTTTTTCTCGAGCGAATCAATCACCGCGTTCATCACTGCGTCTTGCACCGAACGATCCACGCGCACCCAGCCGGCTCGCGCAAAAACTTGCACTACTTCCTCCGCCGTGCCCACGATCAATATGTTGACCATGTCACCGGGCTTGCCCTGCGAGTCGGAAACTCGTCGCGGAATTTTTCGCAGCAGCCCCGGGGTGATGAACGAAACTGGCGTCTCCGGAGGCCCACCGATGGCCATCGCGGCGGCTGTACTCAGCCCCGGATCGAGCACTTCGATTTTCACCTGGAAATTTCCCTTGGCGCCCGCCGCGTCGCGCAAGCTCTGGTTAATGCCCAGAAACAGCCGCCCCGCTACCGGCGCTTCATACTCCGTGCTCGCGCCGATCGCAAACGCTTGCGCGACGTTGTCGTCGCCCAGGCGCCCCACCAGCGAGCCGTGGCCTACATCGCTCACTGGGTACTCGTGGACCAAATCGCCGAAGCCGCGCGCAAGCCCGTCTGGACCAAACGATCGGCCGTCGGGATGTTTCTTATCCGCGGGATAGGTGATCGTTCCCGTCGCGACGAGGCGCAGCTCTTCTCCGGCGCGCAAATCAATTTTTGTGTCTACCCACTGTTTGCCAGCGTCCACATCAACTTGGTAGGAGGTGACGCTGGCGGAGTTTGCGTGCAATGCTGCTGATGAGAGAGTGGATGCAGCGAAGACGATCGCCGCGACGATCGCCAAGGGCCGTCTAAAGACCGCCGTTACGAAGGCCTCGCGCATTAATCACCCGAAAGGTTCTTCGGCGATTTCAGGTTCAGCGTGGCGATCAGCAGCCGGGCGCATTCCGGCGCGGGCTCTTTGGCAAAGAGCACCACGCCCCTCGCATCCACGGGTTTCCCATACAAGATTGTGTTTGCGTAATTGTCAGGGCGCAGCGTGGACCCCGCCAGCGAGAGGCCCGCGAACAACCCGCGCGCGCGCGAGTAGGAAAACACCTCGGCGCGCATCCTCACATCGGTTTCGGCTGTAACGTTGCGGCCAACCGGGCCCGCCGCCACGGAAAAATCGGCTCCCAACTTTACCTTGCTGGTCAGAATGCTGCTGGCGGCGCGGTCGTTCATGAGTAGAAGAACGAAATCCGTGGCTTGGCCGCCCAGTTGCACGCCGAAACTGCCGCCTTCCAGGGCCATCATCGTCGGCGATCCCCACGGACCTTTGAAATTGGGGCCGCTGCGGCAAGTCATCAGGCCTCGCCCATAGCTCGCGCCCAGTACAAACGCCAATTTCACCACGGAGGGCAGCACCACCACGCATTCCGCTTTGCCGATAACACTCTTGGGAATGTCATCGGGGATGTTCATGATCTCTTTCATCACCCGGCCCGCATCTTCCACGCGGACACATTCTTTTTCAGCCGCAGGCGCGGTGAGCAAGAGCGCCGCAATCAACCCCGCGGCGGCAACAGCTTTGATCATCAAGTCTCCCGATGCGTTGGCAACAACCAGGGCCACACAAATGCGCTACCCGGCCCCGCGCAAGGTCCCTTCCATGTACGAAAGCGTAGTTTCCCCGAACCGCAGTGAATTCTACATGGGCGGAGAAGTCGCGGCAACACCACGGCCCGGTATGGCCCAATGTGACACTGTACGGCCCCAGGGGAAAGCGCTGTAAAAAGGCGGCAGCTATTTACTTCGGGCGCGAGTTTACCTACCATGTGCGGTGCCAGCGAAGCCGCTCCTGGGCGAGCTCTCACTTTGCTGGCCCCCGAGAAAGCAACTAAAACCGATGCCACGTGCCGCACGACTTGTTGTTATAGAACCTAATGGTGTTCGCCGGGAAGTCGCCATCACCACCACGCCGTTCCGTATAGGGCGGCAAGCCGGCAACGAACTGACCCTGCGCGACAGCCGCATCAGCCGTGAGCAGGCGCAAATCCTTTCCGTGAACGGCAACATGGTGCTGGAAGACATGGGCAGCCGGCATGGAACGTTCGTCAACGGCCAGAAAGTAATCAAGCACGAGCTGCAGCCGAAAGACCAGATCGATTTCGGCATGGCGGACTCCTACAAGCTGCTGTTCCTGGGCGAGGGCGCGACGATCGAGGAATTGGTGGAGCGCGTGGAAGCGCCGGCGCCGACGCATTCCGGTTCACGCGAGCTGTATCACCTGGGCGTGCTGCTGGAAGTGGCGCGCACGCTGGGCACAGGGCTTTCGCTTGAAGACGTGCTCACCGCCGTGGTGGATGCGGCCATTCAAGTGACGCGCACCGAACGCGGCGTTCTGCTGCTGGCGAACGACGCGCACGAATTGCAGATGATCGTAGCGCGCGACGCGCAGCGGCGCACCTTGCGCCCAGACCAGTTGCAGGTTTCGCAATCCGTGGTGAAGCGCGTGGCGCAGACGCGGCGCGAATTAATCGTCAGCGACACGGGCGAAGACGGCGGCATGAGCCAGCAGGAAAGCGTTGCGAGGCTTGAGCTGCACACGGTGATCGCGATTCCTGTGGACAAGCTGCCGGTGATCGAAACGTTGGATGCGACGATTTCGACGCGACAAGGCGAGTTGCTCGGCGTGCTGTACCTGGACAGCCATGTGCCGTCCAGCGCGTTCTCTGACCTGGACCGCGAAGTATTGCGCACTCTGGCGCGCGAAGCGGCGACGGTCGTTGAAAACGCCCGCCTGTTTGCTTCATCGCGCGCGAAGCAGCGCCTGGACCACGAAATTGAAATCGCCAGCCAGATCCAGAAGCAGTTGCTGCCGAAATCGCTACCCAATTTGCCGGAGGTCGCGGTGGCCGGTTCCACGCTCTCCTGCCACTCCGTTGGCGGCGACTGCTTTGATGTGATCGGGCTCGGCGGCGGGCGCCATGGATTTTTTGTGGGCGATATTTCCGGGAAGGGCGTTACCGCGGCGCTGCTGGCCACTTTGCTGCAAGGCGTTTTCTTCACCACCGCCGCGATGGATATCTCGCTGCCCGGAGTTTTTTCACGCGTCAATCAATATCTCTGCGAGCGCACGGGTGAAGATCGCTACGCCACCGTCTTCTACGGTGTTCTGGACAAGCTCGGCCGCTTCGAATACGTGAACGCAGGGCACGTGCCGCCGCTGCTGAAACGCAAGGCGGGCGGACTCGAAGGCCTGGGCTCGGCGAATTTTCCCGTGGGCATGTTCTCCGAAGCTGAATACCAGAGCGCGCGCGTGCAATTCGAGCCTGGGGATTTTCTGGTCATCTACACGGACGGCGTTTCGGAAGCGACCAACACTCGCAATGAATTGTTCGAAGAGTTCCGGCTGCGAACGATCGTGGAAGAATTTAACGGCGACAACGTGACGCAGCTCGGCGATGCCATTCGTGAAGGCATGCGCGTATTCACGGAAGGCGCGGCGCAGTCCGACGACATCACCATCCTGGTGATCCAGTACAAGGGAAACCCGTCGTGAAACGCAAGCCCGCTCAGCCCAGCGAAGTCGGTCTGCCTCTCGAGACGCTCGAGCAGGTGGTGGCGACGCTCAATCCAGAAACCGAGCCGGGCGAACTGGCTGCGCAGATGGTTTGCGTTCTGGCAGCTCCGGGGCGGTTGGAAGGGGCGCGGCTGTGGCGCGTGGTCGGCGGCTCACCATCGGTGTGGCAGGAAAGCGGCGACCTCCCCAAGGCGGACGCGGCGCGCATCGAGCGAATTCTCCAGGGGAAGGATTCAGGAACGAACGGCAACAGCTGCACGTGGGTGCTGGGACACGGCGCAAAGCCGGTGGGAGTCCTGGAGGCGTGGCCGAAGGGCGCGCTCGATCCCCGAACGCGCGGATGGTTGGAACTTTTCCGGCGTTATGCGGAAGTGGCTCTGGAGAGCAGCGAGCGGCGCCATGCGGTGATCGAGCTTTCCACGATTGTGGAAGCCACCAAGCGGCTCAATTCCACGCTCGATCTCGCCGAACTACTCAACATTATTTTGCAACTCACGACGCGGCACACCGGCGCGGAACGTGGCACGGTGTTTCTGGTGGATCGCGAGCGCAACGAAATCTGGTCGCTCGTAGGGTTGGGCCTCGACACGCATGAAATTCGACTGCCCACCAGTCGCGGGATCGCCGGTTGGGTGGCAGAACACGGCGAAACCGTGAACCTGGAAGATGCTTACGCCGACCCGCGATTCGAATCCGAAGTGGACATACGCCTCGGCTATCGCACCAAGTCGCTGCTGTGTTTGCCGATTCGCAGCAAGAGCGGCGAAACCATCGGTGTGCTGCAATTACTGAACAAAAAATCCGGCCCGTTCACGCACGCGGACGAAAACCTGCTGCGTGCGATTTCCGATCACGTAGCTTTGGCGTTGGAAAACGCGCAACTGCACCGCGACCTGCTGCACAAGCAACGCATGGAACGCGATCTCGCGCTGGCGCGCAGCATTCAATTGGGTTTGTTGCCCGAACACCCGCCGGTGCTCGAGGGTTTTGAAATTGGCGTGGCGCACCGGCCGTCGCTGGAAGTTGGCGGCGACTATTACGATTTCATCGCGCTCGCGCCGGATACGATTCTTACAGTGGTCGCGGACGTGGAAGGCAAGGGCGTCGGCTCCGCAATGGTGATGGCCAACTTGCAGGCGACGCTCCATGCGCTGCTGGCGCATCTGCATTCGCTCGAGCGCCTGGTGGAATCCTTGAACGACATGATGCTGGCCGATACGCGCGGTCAGAAATTCATGACCATGTTCGTGGGTTTGCTCGATCAGCCGCGCCGCACATTGCATTACGTGAATGCGGGGCACGTGCAGCCCGCAGTGGTGCGCGTGAACGGGGACGTCGAATTCCTCACCGAAGGCGGCATGGTGGTCGGCCTTTTCGCGGGCGTGCGTTACGAGCGCGGACACGTGAAGCTGCATCCGGGCGACGTGGTGGTCTTCTGCACCGACGGAATCACCGAAGCCAATAATTCGTCGGAAGAAGAATTCGGCACGCAGCGCCTGGTGGACCTGGTGACGCGCGAACGTCATCTGCCCGCGCAGGAGATTGTGCAAGCGGTCATGACGTCTGTGGATGCGTTCTCGCGCGGCGGAACGCACGAGGATGACCGCGTGATTCTGATCATCAAAGTCACTTGATTTTGCGGCGCCTCAGGGTTTGCCTGGATACCTCTCGAAAAAACTGACCACGCGGTTTTCGTATTCTGCCGGAGCTTGCCCCAACGCTGAGGCGTGCCGCGCTCCTTGCACGATCCACAGCTCTTTCGGTCCAATCGCTGCATCGTAGATGGCTTCCGCGTGGCGGCAGGGAATTCTGTGATCGTCCGTCCCGCAAATCAGCAGTACGGGGAACGGACGTTGCGCCACGGCTTTTTCCGGCGAGGCTTCGTCGGGATCAAAGCCCCCTGTTTTGGCTACCGCGCGCATGACGAAAATCGAAGCGGGACGGAATAGCGTCTTGCCGAGGATAGGACTCACGTCCAGTCCGGCGTAGTCGTACGTGACCTCACGAAGGCTTGCGAAGGGATCTTCGGCGGAGACAGCGGCGATACGGAGTTCGACGGCTGCGGATTGCAACGCGATCGCAGCCCCCATGGAAACTCCGTGTGCATAAAGATGGCCAACTTTTTCGCTGGCGTACAGCGCATCGGTGATTGCGACAGTGTCAACGCGTTCCTTCCAGCCGTACGTCGCCATGTCGCCGCCACTTTTTCCGTGGGCACGCGAGTCCATCATCACCACGCTGTAACCGTGGCGCAGCAGAAATTCGGCGTGGCCCAGATCGCCGGTGCGATTGTCGGAGACGCCGTGAAAAAGCAGCACCCAATCGCCGTTCGGTGCGGGCGGCACGACTTTCCAGCCGCGGAGTTCGACGCCGTCGGCTGCGCGCACGGAGAAATCTATTTTCGTCGCCTGCGTACGCGTGAAAACTTGTTCTGCTTCCGCGAGGCGCTCGGGGTTCAGGTTCGCAGGATGCAGCACTCCTGGACCGATCGCATTCCCTATAAATCCGGAGGCGGCGGAGAGCAGAGCGAGCACGACGATCGCCATGTATGTCGCTCGGCGCAAGTGAACCTCTAAAGATGTTACGCAATTGCGCTGCTGCCTGTTTCAGTTGGGCACGGGAATGTCAGGTGGCCGAAACGAAGCCTACGTGCCCGTGGAAGAATAGTGCCGCGTGCCGAAATTCCACAGCGAGATTGCTACGGTGAGGAACGCAACAGCGACGACCGGCACGAACGAGAGGTATTGCGGCGAGACGGTGCGCCCCAGCATGCGCACACTGGGATAGAACGACGCGAGGCCGAAGGGAATAATCCAGCAGAGAAAGAATTGCACCACGCCGCTGTAGATCGAAAGCGGGTAGCGGCCGAAGGCCATCACGTTCCACACGGGCGGGTGGACGCCGATGCGGTCTTCGAACCAGAATGACACCGTGGTGAGAATCAGGAACACCGATATATAGATGATGCCGGCGCACAGCCCGAAGAAAATTAACATGCCAACTTTCGCGGGAGTCCACGCCAGGCCCAAATGGCGCGTCGCCCACCACATGCAGAACACTCCGGTTGCTACTTCCTGCAGCGATTCGATGCGAAAGGTTTCGAACAGCACTTGAAAGAGCGAGGAGATCGGCCGCAGCAGCACGCGATCGAATTTCCCCTCGATGATGTAATTGTTCCCGAAATCGTAGAGGTTCAGGCTGATGATGTTGAAGATGCCGTAAGGAATCAGCGAGAAGCCGTAGAGGAACAGCACCTCTTCGAAGCGCCACCCGGCTAGCTGAGGAACTTTCTGGAATAGCACCACGACGAAACTCAGCGCAAAGATCGTGGCGGCGAAGCTGGTAGCCAGGCTGATGAAGAAATCGCCGCGATAGCTGACGCGCACCTTGGCATACTGCGAAAAATAATCGAAGAACAATCCGAAATGACGCCGCGTGGCGTCGAGGAAGCCGGCCATTCCTGGTTTCTCCGTGATGGGCGTTGATGATGGCATGGTTTGCGTAGCGCCGGCGTCTTGCCGGCAGGTTCAGATTCGGAATCAGCGAAAAACGCCGGCGAGACACCCGCCTACCGGCAGGCAGGCCGGCGCTGCGAATTACCCTCCGTGAATTGTGATCTTGCGCGCCGCACGCTCCCACCACACATGCGCGAGCCAAAGCAGCGCGATCACCCACAGCCACTGAGTTCCCAGCGCGCGCAAAGCCGTCGCGCGATCCAGCTTGCCCAGATAAATCTGCAGCGGCGTGTAGGCGATATGCTCGAACGGCAGCCACGCCAGCACTTTTTGCACTCGGTCCGGAAAAAATGCCATCGGTATCAGTAGGCCAGAGAGCAATTCGATCAGCCAGTATTTCGCCCGAATCAGCGCGAGAATGGATTTCAGCGGAATCGCGCACGTGCCGATCATGAAATTGATCGCAGCCATCAGGAAGAAGCTGCCGAACACCGCCAAGATGAACAGCAGAAAATTCTCGCGCGACGCCGGACGTTGCACTGGAAATACCAGCGCCACCACGACAGCCGTGGGCAGCGTGAGCAAACCGAGGCGAAACGCGGATTCGCCGATCGCGCGCGAAATCCACATCCATTGCACCGAAACCGGCTTGATCAGGTCCATGGCGATCTTGCCTTCGATTACTTCATACGCCATTTCCTGATCAATCGTGTTCCAGTAGAACGAGCGAATCATCCAGCCGACGCTCACATAAGTAATCATCTGCGCCAGGTTGTAGCCCGCGATAGAGAGGCCGCCTCGGTACACGGCGCTCCAGATGAAGTAGTACACCGTGACGTTCAGAAAGTAAGTGATGATGCCGGTGAAGTAGCGCAGCCGGAAAGCCAAGATGTTGACGAACCCCACGCGCGAAAATTCCGCGTAGGGCACCAACGCATGTACCCAGCTGCTCATCGGCGATTGCTCCACCAAGCGACGATTAGCTTAGCTTGGCGCTCGACGTTCATAGAGCAAAGGTGAAATTCGTTAATTTGTGCCCGCTCTCGGAGAGCACTAACACATCCAACGCGTTTGAGATGGATATGCTGTTCGAGGGAATTCTAATCGAGAGTCCCCAGCGAAGCTGTTCATGCTCCATCCACCAGCCCAAAATCGGTGGAGTCTTGGTCACTGACAAATTGCTGACCGTCCTGCCGTTATCGCCGTCCATCCAGTCCGCTGTAACGCTAAAGTTGTTGACAAAATCGTCTAGCACCGTGCCAGTTGCAGAATTCGGAACAGAGGCAGGGCAACTCCCGATCGTTCCTTCGAGCGAGAATTCGATCTCATCCGGAAACTCGCGCACGACCTTTGATTTTCGACGGAATTCGACGCCCTGTTCTGTTTCGATTCGCTGCAGTCCCTTGAAAAACTTGCCTGTACCCGCCGTTCCAGAGAGAGCACCGCAAATGCCGTCGGTCTCGAATCGGTGTGCGGGCAAAACCACGACAGTGTCGTAGGTTGTCTTCTTGGCAGCATGTCCGGGGAGGGCTAGCCCCGCCGAAAGGCCCGCGAAAAACACCCACGACCTCGTTCGCGTCTTGAGTAACGCGGTCACACGCTCACCTCAAGATGCGCTTCGCCGGCGTAGATGCGTTTGATGATTTCTTCGATGGGCTCGTCTTCGATCAGCAGGTCGCGTACTTCCACTGCATCCAGAATCTTGCGGATCAGATCGGACGTGGAAACTTTCACGCGGTCGAAGCGGATGCGATACGTCAATTCGTCCACCTGGTCCACTTCCAGGCCATCGCGCGAGAAAGCGTCCAGGCAGTCGGCTTGCGTGCGGTCCTTCAGCACAAACTTAATCTGCTTGGTGCGCAGCAGTTGCTGCTTCAACTGCGCCAGGTGGCCGTCATAGAGCACTTTTCCGCGGTCAATAATCATTATCCGGCGGCAAAGTTCCTCGATATCGTCGAGGTCGTGCGTCGTCAGCAGGACGGTGGTGCGGAATTCGCGATTGATAGCGCGCAGAAAATGGCGGATGTGGTCTTTCGCCACCACGTCTAGGCCAATCGTCGGCTCGTCCAAAAACAGCAGCGGTGGATTGTGCAGCAGCGCCGCAGCCAAATCGCAGCGCATTCGTTCACCCAGCGAAAGTTTGCGAACGGGAGTGTGCAGGTAATCGCGAATGTTCAGAATGGAGTCGAAATGCTCCATGCGCGCGTCAAAATCGCGCGGCGAGACGTCGTAAATCCGTCGCAGCAGCTTGAACGATTCGATTACTGCGATGTCCCACCACAGCTGCGTGCGCTGGCCAAACACCACGCCGATGGTTTTCACATATTGGCGCCGCTGGCGGTAAGGAACGTATCCATTGATGCGGATTTCGCCGCTGGTGGGAACCAGAATCCCGGTGAGCATCTTGATGGTGGTGGATTTTCCCGCGCCGTTCGGTCCGATGTAGCCGACCATCTCGCCGCGTTCAATGGTGAATCCCACACGGTCCACCGCCGCCACCGTGCGGTAATCACGAACGAAGAGGTTTTGAATCGAGCCCCACACGCCTTCGCGCCGCTTGAACGTGCGGAAGTGTTTCGACAGTTTGTGGACGTGAATTAAGGAGTCGGCGCTCATCCAATTCGGAATTCTAGCATTTACGGGGGACGAGCGCTGATGCGGCACGAACTCTCACGCCACGGCCCAGCGCATCACCTGCGCCGCGCGCCTCCGCCACCCCGTCTGGCTGCTTAGACGTGAGAAAGTGGAATTCGGCGCGCAGGAGTTACAAAGGATTTGAGCCTGCCGCGCGCACAGGACCGTGCACGGGTGTAGGTCGCCGCCTAGCCTTTATGACAGACCGAGCAGTGCTTGGCTTCGTAGTTTTCCATCGTGACTTCGAACATATTGTTGCATCCAATACACACGCGATGGATCTTCGCGGGCGGCTTTTCGCCCCGTTTGGTCTCAGTGGCATGCGCGGGGTGCTGACTATCTTGTGGCTCGCTCATGGGCGGATTCTAGCATGAAGCGAATCGCCTGGGCCGCCGCAACTCGTCATCGACCCGCCATTGATGTACAGATCCGGCACAGGCCGCGGCCATGCGAGCCGAAGCACCCAGGCGGCGTTTGCGCAGGCAAGCCGCGAACGGGTCTGCTACAATTTTACGACTTCGGGGGAAGTCCGAGCGGTAGCGGTGCGCGAAATTACATGCCGGCAAACAACAAGTCAAAATTTGTGATTGCAGGCCTTGCCGTGGCCTTGGGTATCGTCCTGCTGATCGTGCTGGCGGAGCTGGGGCCAACGCCCCAGGTGCAGATTGTCAGCGTCACGCGCGAGGATTTGACGGCGTCCATCACCGGCAATGGCAAAGTGGAGCCGATTGCGCCGACAGTTGCCCGCGCGCAGTTTCCCACCTTCGTCTCGGACGTGAAAGCCGCCGAAGGGCAGCCCGTCCGAACGGGCCAGTTGATTTTGACTTTAGACGCCGCGGACCAACGAGCGCAGCTTTCGCAAGCCCGCGCGGATTTGCTCGCGGCGCAGACGGAATTGCGCAACGCGCGCGCCGGCGGGCCGCCCGATGAAGTGGCGCAACTGCAAGGGAATCTGCAGAACGCGGAAACACAAGTTGCCAGCCTCGAGAGAACGCAGCAAGCGCTGACGCAGCTGGTCGCGAAGGGCGCGGCCACGCGGGACGAAGTTGCACAGAACCAGACGGCGCTCACCACCGCCCGCGCAAACCTGCAAACGCTCCAGCAGCGAAAAGCGGCGCTGGCGCAACGCGCCTCCGTGACCGTGGACGCCGCGAGCCTGCGCGTGAAACAGCAGCAGGACTTGGTCGCCGCGCTGCAACAGAAGGTTGCGTCGGCCACAGTGATCGCGCCGGTGGATGGAACCCTTTATTCGTTGCCGGTGCACAAAGGCGATTTCGTGAAGTTGGGCGACGTGTTAGCCGAAATGGCGGACTTGCGGCACGTGCGCGTGCGCGCTTTCGTGGATGAGCCGGACCTGGGTTCGCTCGGGCAGAATGAGGGCGTGCAGGTGTTGTGGGACGCGATGCCCAACCGCATCTGGAATGGCAAAGTGGAGCAAGTCCCTAAGCAGGTGGTGGCGCGCGGATCGCGTAGCGTGGGCGAAGTTCTGTGTTCGGTGGATAACGACAAAGTCGAGCTGCTGCCGAATGTAAACGTGGAAGTGCGCATTCTGGTTCACGAACAGCGCGGCGTACTGGTGATTCCGCGTGGCGCAGTGCGTTACGACCAGGGACAGCATTTCGTGCTGGCCTACGATGGCGACGCAGTTCACCGGCGAGACATTAAGGTGGGAGTCGCGGGTGCCGACAAATACGAGGTGCTTGCGGGACTGGCCCAGGGCGACAAAGTGGCGCTGCCCGGCGATGTGGATTTGCGCGATGGCATGAAAGTCCGAGCCGCGGAGGCTAAATGAGAATCAGGGACCTGAACAGCGCGAGAGTGGCGGGAGCACGTAGCGCAGCCTTGACGGCGATGGTGTTCGCGGTGATCGGCGTACCCACACCAACCGTGCAAGCCGCGACGCGAATCGCGTCCTCGCTCAACGATTCGCCCTACGTCGCTGCCGTATCCAAAGCGGACGCCACGGCTCAGATCCAGGCCGCCCAGCGGCAATTCAACGCCGGAAATTATTCGGCGGCGATTACTACGTTGCAGGCCGCCGTCACGCAAAATCCCAACAGCGCGGAAGCGTTCTACTGGCTGGGCCGTACGTCTTACGAAGTCCGCGATTACGACAACGCGATCACCGCAGCGGAGAAGTCCGTCGCGCTCGATCCCAAAAATTCCGTTTACCACCAGTGGCTGGGCAGAATCTACGGCGGCAAGGCCGACCGCGACCGCAGTTTTTCCTACGCGCGCAAAGTAAAAAAGGAATTCGAAGCAGCGGTGCAATTGAACCCTGACAATATCGCGGCGCGGCGCGATCTGGAAGAATACGATTTGCAAGCGCCCTGGGTCGTCGGCGGCAATAAGGACGAAGCGAAGGCGCAAGTAGACGCCATTGCCGCGGTCGATCCCGTAGCGGGTCATCTGGCGCGCGGCGTTTACGATTCGGACGGTGCGAAGAAATTCGACCTGGCTGAGAAAGAATACCGCGAAGTTCTGGCCGCCAAACCCGGCAAGATCGATCCGTACCTGGAAGTGGTCGCGTTCTTCCAGCAGCAGAATAAGCCCGCGGACATGCAGACGGCGATCGAAGCGGCAGCGCTGGTTGCGCCGAGCGATCCACGCCTGGGATATTGGCGCGGCGCGGCCTTAACTCTGGCCAATTCGAATCTCGCCGACGCCGAAAAATACCTGAAGGCGTATCTGGCCAGCACTCCGGACCGCAGCGATTGGCCTTCGCACTCCGCCGCGCGCGGATGGCTGGGGCGTGTGTACGAAGCGCAAGGCAAACGCAGCGAAGCCGCTGAGCAATATCGCGCCGCGCTGCAGCTGGATCCCAACGATAAGGACGCCAAGACGCGGCTGGACCACTTGGCGAAATCCGCGCATTAAATCCGTGAAAGATTCGCTCGAACCTCGCACCCCGCATACCGCATCTCATCCGGTGATGACTCCGCTCGCGCCAGCGCAGAAGACGACGCCAATTCTCTGGGCTGAAACCTGGAGCCTTGCTCTGCAGGAGCTGCGTGGCAATAAAGTGCGCGCCATGCTCACCATGCTGGGCGTGATCATCGGCAGCGCCTGCATCGTGCTGGTGGTGACGGTGGCGCTCGCGGGGAAGCGCTACATCGTGGGACAGATTGAAGGCGTCGGCGCCAACCTGATTTACGGCGAGCTGATCCATTCCGGCGACGCGCAACGCACCACGCTCGCCGACGAAATTACCCTGGCGGATATTGCCGCGATCAAAGCGGCTCTGCCGCACGTGGCGCAAGTGGCGGGCACCCACGACACGCCAATGACATTCGTGGTGAACGGAGTCAGCCGGCCGGTGGGCCTCGTGGGCGTCACCGACGGATTTCAGGAAATTCGCCGCCTGAACATTCTGCGCGGCCGCTATTTCGATGAAGACGACATGATCGCGCACAGCAAAGTGTGCCTGTTGAGTCGGGAACTCGCCGACCTGGCTTTTCCAAATGAAGATCCGTTGGGGAAGGATATTCGCCTGGGCGACCTCCACTTCACGGTGATCGGTGTGTTTCACGAGAGGACCGCCACCTTCGGGCAGACGGAAATCACGCAGAATTCCGTGCTGGTGCCGATTGGGCTGATCAAGTCCTACACCGGCGAGGATTTCCTGCGCACTTTTTACGTGCAAGCCGACCGGCCGGAAGATGTGCCGGGGCTCACCACCGAGGTCGCGCAATTTGTCAGCAGCCGCCATCGCCCGGGCGCGGAATATCGCGTGCAGAATCTGGGCTCGCTGCTGGATTCCGCGCGCAGGATTTCCCTGGCGCTGACGGTGCTGTTGATTGTGGTCGCGACCATCGCCCTGACCATCAGCGGCATCGGCATCATGAACATCATGCTGGTGACAGTGACCGAGCGCACGCGCGAGATTGGCATCCGCAAAGCCATCGGCGCGCCGCGCGATGCGATCCTCTATCAGTTCTTGATGGAAGCTTTCTTGATCAGCGGGACGGGAGCGCTGCTGGGGATCGCGATTGCCGTAACGATTCCGGCCGTGGCGAATTTTGCCATTAGCCTGGTTCCGGAATTGTCCGGCGTGCACATTCCAGTGTCGTGGGTCTCGGTGGTTCTGGCGTTTTTGGTATCCTGTTCCACGGGCTTGCTCTTTGGATATCTGCCGGCAAATCGCGCCGCGCGGCTGCAGCCTACGGAATCGTTGCGCTATGAATAAATCGCATTCACTGAAATTGCTCACGCTTTGGGGCGCAGCGGCGGTGTTGCTGCTGACGCTTTGCGCCGCGTCTCCCGCGCGCGCCCAGGAAGCCCGGAAACTCAGCATGCGCGAAGCGGTGGCGCTGGCGCTGCAGAACAGCCGCGATCTGGCTCTGGCGCGCGTGCAATACTCCGTCGCGCTGAATGAAGCTGGCGTGGACCGCTCCGCGTTCCAGCCCAACCTGTATACCGGCTCTGGCGCAGCCTACACCTACGGTTTCCCATCCATCGGCGGGGGGCCTCCGGCGGTCTTCCAGTTGAATTACAACCAGGCGATTTTCGATCCCGTGCTGAAAGCTCAGCAGCGCGCCGCCGAAGATCACGCCAAGAACATGAAGCTGGAAATTGATCGCACGCGCGACGACGTGATCGTGCGCACAGCTGTCGCCTACCTGGAACTCGCCGAGGTGCGCCACTCCCTCGACTTGCTGCGCAAGGAACAAGTGAGCGCGGAAAAAATTCTGGGCGTCACGCGCGAGCGCGTCGAAGCCAACCAGGAACTCGCGATTGAAGTGACGCGCAGCGAACTAACCGCAGCGCGCGTGCAGGAGCGAATCATCAAGCTCGAAGGGCGTGAGGAAACACTTACGCAGCAGTTTCAGAACTTGACGGGGGTCGCCGACACGGAAGCGATTACAGTAGACACCGAAGAGCCCTCGTTCGCCAGCGATCTGCAACAAACTGAGCTGGCTAATCTGGCGATTCAGAGCGACCGCGGCATCCAGGAAGCGGAAAATGACCGCTTGGCGCGCCAGCACATTCTGCGCGGTGCCAAGCTCAGTTACTGGCCGACGCTAAGCGTCATCGGCCAGTACAGCGTTCTCTCCAATTTCAATAACTACACGAAGTATTACAGCGGCCAATACCAGGCCAACAATTTCGCGGTCGGCGTGCAGATTACGATTCCGCTGTTTTCGGCCAAGACGCGCGCGAATGTCGCTCTGGCCAAAAGCGAATTGCAGCTGTCCGAGCTGTCGCTGGGAAATAAGCGGCAGGAAGTTCGCCAGGACGTGCTGCAGAAACAGCGCGATGTGCGCGAGTTGGAAGCAACCTACGAAGTGGCGCGCCTGGATTTGAAGCTGGCGCAGGAAACCGTGGAACTGACGCAGGCCAAATTTGACCAGGGCCGCGCTACGCTGCGCGATATCGAAGAGGTTCGCCTGGACGAAAACGACAAATTCGTAGCGTTTCTGGACGCGGATTTCGCCCGCCAGCGCGGCCAATTGACGCTGTTGCGCGCTACCGGGCAGTTGGCCAAGGTGTTCCAGTAGCACGGAGCGCGAAAAGCATGGCTTGGGCTGAGTGCGGAAATCGAGTAAAATTAGGTGTTGCTGGTTAGTAAGAAGTTCATACGTCTTTTTGGATGCCCTGAGGGGGTAATATTTGATGGCGTCTGTAATGAAAACATTGTTCTTGAATCCGCCGAGCTTTGAGAAATTTGATGGTGGCGCGGGCTCCCGTTGGCCCGCCACGCGCGAGATCGAATCGTACTGGTATCCGGTTTGGCTCACATATCCCGCTGGAATGCTTGAGGGTAGCCGCCTGCTGGACGGCCCTCCGCACGGCATCACGCCCGCTGAAGTCGTCACGATCGCGCAGGATTACGAGTTTGTCGTGCTCTTCACCTCCACCGTCGGCTTCTGGAGCGACCTGAAAATGGCGCGGGCCATGAAGGAAAAAAAGCCCGGGCTGAAAATCGCCTTCGTCGGTCCGCAAGTGCAGATCAAACCCGCTGAAAGCCTGCTGGCTAGCCCGGACATCGATTTTGTGGTTCGTGGTGAGTTCGATCTTTCCGTCGTGGAGTACGCGCAAGGCAAGCCGCTCTCCGAAATTTTGAGCGTGAGTTACATCAAGGACGGACAAGTCGTCCACAATCCGCAGCGGGCGATGTTGCAGACCGCCGAGCTGGACGCCCTGCCTTTCGCCACCGACGTCTATCAGCGAGATCTCACCATCGAAAAATATAATGTGCCGTTCCTGCTGAATCCGTTCGTTTCGTTCTATACTACGCGCGGTTGCCCGGCTCTTTGTACGTTCTGCCTGTGGCCGCAGACGCTTTCCGGCCATGCCTGGCGCGTGCGCTCGGTGGAAAACGTAGCGCGCGAATTCAGGCAAGCGCACAAGATGTTTCCGCAAGCGAAGGAATTTTTCTTCGACGACGACACTTTCAATATCCGCAAGGACCGCGTGCTTGCGCTCTGCAAGGAATTCAAACCCGTGGGTTTCCAGTGGTCCTGCACCGCGCGCGTACACAGCGATTACGAAACCTTGAAAGCCATGGCTGATGCCGGCGCGCGTCTGCTGATCGTCGGCTTCGAATCGGGCGACCCGCAAATTCTGAAGAACCTGAAAAAGGGCGCCACCGTCGAAATGGGCCGCACCTTCGTGCAGAACTGCAAGAAAGTCGGCATCCACGTGCACGGCGATTTCATCATCGGTCTTCCGGGCGAAACCAAGGAGACTATCGAAAAGACCATTAATTACGCCAAGGAGCTGGATTGCGAGACGATTCAGGTTTCCATGGCGCACGCCTATCCCGGCACCGAACTTTACGATCAGGGCATGCGCGAAGGCTTTCTCGCCGGTGAAGCGATCACGGATGATCTGGGCCACCAGCTTCCGCATCTTGAATATCCGCATCTTTCGCGCGAATACATGGTCGAATCCGTCAACCGCTTCTACGACGAATATTATTTCCGTCCCCGCGTGGCCTGGCGCATTGTGCGCGAAGCTCTGTGGGATTCCCACGAACGCAAGCGCCTGTTCCATGAGGCCGTGGATTTTATGAAGCTGCGCCACGACCGCCGCAAGGTGGCCAAAAAAGGCGTGCAGAAAAAAGCCATGGTGCAAGTAAAAGTGCCCCCCATGGAGCCACAAACCTCCGGCGCGGCGGGCGATTCACACGGCGCATGACGTCGTCGCAAGGCCTGCACCTGAAAACCTACGTTTTCCTTTTATTTATGGTCACGTTCGGCCCGTTGGGCGACGTGTTTCTGGCCGACGGCATGAAAAAAGTGGGCGCGCTCAACATGCAGGATCCCGGGTCTGTATTTCATTTCTTCGCGCGGGCGTTCGCTTCCGGCACGGTGTGGCTCGGCGTTCTGCTGCTGCTCGCGTTTTTTATTTCCTACACCCTGGTTCTCTCCTGGGCGGATTTCAGTTTCGTGCAGCCGGCTTCTTCGCTTTCCTACGTGATCGTGGCTCTGCTCGGGCACTTCTTTCTGCGTGAATATGTCAGCCCGCTGCGCTGGGCCGGCATCGCGCTGCTCTGCCTGGGTGTCTTGATCGTCGGCTACACGCCGCCGCGGACTACTGAGCGAGTCTGATGGCCTGGACGGTTGCTCGCGACGCGCTGTTGGTGCTGGCGCTCGCGTCGTTCGCTTATTACGTGGTCGCCATCGTTGCTGCGCTGCGATTTTTTGGCCGACGCGATGCTGCTGCACTTCCTTCAGATTTCACGCCCCCTGTCAGCATCCTCAAACCGATCTACGGGCTGGATCGCGAGGCATACCAGAACTACGCGAGCTTTTGCACGCAGGACTATCCGGATTACGAAATATTGTTTTGTGTGAGCGACGATCAGGATCCAGCGATTCCAGTGATCGAACAACTGGCGCGCGATTTTCCGCAGCGCCGCATTCATCTCCTGATCGGTTCCGATCCGCTGGGCGTGAGCGACAAGGTAAACAAGCTCTGCCGCATGGCGCGCGAAGCTCGGCACGACATTCTCGCGGTCAGCGACAGTGACGTGCGCGTCACGCCGGAATATTTGCGCGCCATCGCCGCCCCCTTTCGCGATCCGGCCGTCGGCGCGGTAACGTGCCTCTATCGCGGGCTTACCGACGGCTCGCTCGCCGCGAACTTGGAAGCGATTGGCAACAGCACGGACTTCACCGCTGGCGTGCTGGTGGCGTGGCTGTTCGCGCCGGTGAATTTCACGCTCGGCGCCACCATGGCCACCACGAAAGAGCGCCTGGCCGAAATCGGCGGTTTCGAATCTCTGGTGGACCATTTTTCCGACGATTACGAGCTGGGCAATCGCATCGCCGCGCGCGGCCATCGCGTCGAGCTCAGCACTTTTCCGGTTTCCATCGTGTATCCGCACCAAAAGCTCGCCGACGCCTTCCGCCACCAGTTGCGCTGGAACGTGAGCATTCGCTTTTCGCGTCCCGCCGGCCACTTCGGCCTGATTTTCACGCAAGCATTGCCGCTCGCACTGCTGGCTGCGATTTTCGCGCCGTCCGCGGCGTGGGCGATTAGCTTGCTCCTGGGTTATCTGCTCCTGCGAGGAATTTCCGCGTGGGTCGTCGGCGTGTATGGCATGCGCGACGCCGGCGTACGAAAACACCTGGAGCTGCTGCCGCTGCGCGACGCCTTCGCCTTCATCGTATGGGTGGCGAGTTTCTTCCCCCAGCGCATCCACTGGCGCGGCCGCGAATTTTACGTCCGCGACAAGCGCCTGGTTGCGGCAGCTCCGCGCCAACCGTGACGCGCCAGGTTTAGAATTTAACGGCGCGCCGCGGGCGCAGGGAAGGTAGGGGCACGGCATGCCGTGCCCGCTTCTAATTATCCCTAGTCCGGTTTCTTCAGCTGCTTGTACAACTCGTTCGCGATCTTGAATTCCTGCTCCAATTCCTTCGAAGTAAGCCGCGTGCGCAAATACTCAACCGCCTGCTCCAGCCGATCCAGCGCCCGCGCAATATTGTCGGTATTGGTATGCGCAACATCGCGCCACACTCCGTAAGGACTGCCCGCCAGCCGCAACATATCCTGCGATCCCGGGCCGGCAAGCGAAAGAGGCAAGCCGGTTTCGTCTGTCTCATCCTGCACCACGCGTGCCAACGCCACAGCCAGCAGCTGTGGCAAGTGCGAGACAATTCCCACCGCCCAATCATGCGTATCCGCGTCGCACCACACCGGCTCCGCACCCAGCGCGCGCACCAGCGCATGAAATCGAACCACGCGTGGATCCGGATCGTCTTCCGAACAGATCAACGCATACCGCGCGCCCGAAAATAAGTCAGCATCGGCCCGCGCGATCCCCGAGGTTTCTTTCCCCGCCATAGGATGCCCGCCAAGAAAGCGAGCACCGCCAACGAAAGCATGTTTCGCCGCCCGGCAAATTGCAGCCTTGGTGCTGCCAGTATCAGTCAACAGCGCGTCGCCACCAGCCGCCGCAGCAATTGCGGGAAGCGCCTCAATCGTCGCTCCAATCGGCAGCGCGATGTACACCAGCTCCGCCCCGCGCACCGCGCTCGCGAGATCGCCCGCAGCCTCCCGCACCGCTCCACGCGCCAGCGCCGCCTGCAAAATCTCCGCGCGGTCGTATCCCACAATTGAAATGTCCGGAAAATGTTTGCGCAGCGCCAGGCCGAACGATCCGCCGATCAGGCCGGTTCCGAGTATGGCTACACGGGAGAAGGGAACTGCGTTAGTCGTCGAAGGCACGCCGTAGTTTAAATCAAATTGCTGAAATTCGTCATTCAGCGCGCGGTGGAACGCGCCGCGCGTCGCTCGCTTGCAGAATCATCGGGCTCGACCACTTCCACTTGCGAAACGTCCTCGAGCTTTTCGATCTGTCGCACCAGCGTATTTTCCGCGCGATCGGCCTGCACGGTCATTTGCACGTCCAGAAAGTGGCCGTCTTCGCTCGTGTCTGCGGTCAGATGCAGCAAATCGAAACGGCGCCGGCGCGTAACTCCCAGAATGCGCACCAGCGCGCCCTCGCTCTGCTTCACGCGCAGTTGCAGGGTAAATTTCGTCACCGCGCAACCTCGCGCGCCACTTCATGCTGGTGCATCATTTCGGAATTCGAGCGACCGGGACCGACGATCGGCCAGACGTTCGCCTCCTGATGAATCAGCACGTGCGCAAGCACGGGCCCCGGTTCCGCGAGCAGCCGGTCGATCGCGCCAGAAACGTCGGCGCGATCTTCCACGCGAAACGCGGGAATGCCCATGGATTCCGCCACGCGGCAGAAATCGGGATTGTCGGAAAGATCCACTTCGCTGTAGCGCTTGTCGTGGAACAATTCCTGCCACTGGCGCACCATGCCCAGCGCGCGGTTGTCGAAGAGCACGATCTTCACCGGCAAATCGTAGCGCCGCAGCGTCGCCAGCTCCTGCAGGTTCATCATGATCGAACCATCGCCGGAAACATTGATCACCGTGGCATTGGGGAACGCGAGTTGCGCTCCGATCGCCGCCGGCAGGCCGTATCCCATGGTGCCCAGGCCGCCGCTGCTCAGATGCTGGGAGGGGCGATTGAAATGGAAATGTTGCGCCACCCACATCTGGTGCTGGCCCACATCGCACGCGACAATGGAATCATCGCCCGCGCGATCCGAAAGTTCTTTAAGAAAGCCGGGCGCGTACACTTCCGTGCCGGGTGCGGCATAATCCCACGCGTGCGTTTCCTTCGACGCAGAACATTCGCGCCGCCACGGCTCGATGTTCGCGAGCTTGCACGTCAGCGCTTTCAGCGCATGACGCAGGTCGCCGATCACCGGAACATCCGCTCGCCGCAGCTTGCTGATTTCCGCGCGGTCCACGTCCAGATGAATCACTTTGGCATTCGGCGCGAACGCGTTCAGCCGGCCGGTGGCGCGATCGTCGAATCGCGCGCCCACGCAGATCAGCAAATCGCAAATTTGCACTGCGTGATTCGCAGTCTTCGTGCCGTGCATGCCCATCATTCCCAGCGCGAATTCGTGTGTCGTGGGCAGCGCGCCCAATCCTTTGAGCGTGGCCACCACGGGAATGCGCGTTGTTTCAATGAACGCGCGGAATTCCTCCAGCGCATTCGCCATGCCGATGCCGCCGCCGGCGTACACCACCGGGTTGCGGCTCTCGCGCATCAGCGCCAGCGCGCGCGTGATGGATTCCTTGGACGGTTCGGCGATTTCTTCGCTCGTGTCGTCTTCGTGGAATTCGTATTCGGCCACGGTGTTGGCGATGTCCTTCGGCAAATCAATCAGCACCGGGCCAGGACGTCCCGAGCGCGCGATGCGGAAAGCTTCATGCACGATGCGCGGCAACTCCGCGGCGGTTTTCGCAAGGAAACTGTGCTTTACGACAGGCATGGTGATGCCGAAAATGTCCACCTCTTGAAACGCGTCGGTGCCCATCAGCGAAGTGGCCACTTGCCCCGTGATTGCAACCATCGGAACTGAATCCATGTAAGCGTTCGCAATTCCCGTCACAAGGTTGGTCGCGCCGGGGCCGGAAGTCGCCATGCACACGCCCACTTTTCCCGTAGCGCGCGCGTAGCCGTCTGCGGCGAGCGCCGCGGCCTGCTCGTGGCGCACCAGGATGTGCCGGATCTTCGAATCCAGCAGCGCGTCGTACACCGGCATGATCGCCCCGCCGGGATAGCCGAAAATCAGCTCGACGCCCTCGTGTTCGAGAGCCTTCACCAAAAATTCTGCGCCCTTCATTTGGCACCTCTTGCGGTCGCCGCCGTCTCCGGCTTCAACCAGGACATTTGCGCGCGCAATTCCGCACCGACTTTTTCAATCGGGTGGTTCTTGTCTTTCTCCAGAAGTTTGTTGTATACCGGGCGGCCGGTCTGATTCTCGAGGATCCATTCCTTGGCAAAAGCGCCGGACTGAATTTCCGTGAGAATTTTCTTCATGCTTTCGCGCACATGTTCGTCAATCACACGCGAGCCGCGCGTAATATCGCCATACTTGGCGGTCTCGCTGACGAACTGGTGCATTTTGGCGATGCCGCCTTCATAAATCAGATCCACGATCAATTTCAGTTCATGCAGGCACTCGAAATACGCGGCCTCCGGCTGATATCCCGCTTGCACCAGCGTTTCCCATCCTGCCTGAATCAATTCGCGCGCACCGCCGCACAGCACGGCTTGCTCGCCGAACAAATCCGTCTCGGTTTCTTCAGCAAAAGTCGTCTGAATCACCCCAGCTCGTGTGCCGCCGATCGCGCTAGCATAAGCAAGCGTGCGGTCAAACGCGTGGCCCGAATGATCCTGATGGATTGCGAGCAAGCAGGGCACTCCACCGCCGCCTTCATAAGTGCGCCGCACCAGGTTTCCCGGGCCTTTCGGCGCGACCATGGTGATGTCCACCGTCTTGGGCGGCGTGATTTGCCCGTAATGAATATTGAAACCGTGCGAAAACAGAATCATGGAGCCTTGCTTCAGGCTGGGCGCCACTTCGTTCTGATACAAAGCAGGCTGCGCCATGTCCGGCGCCAGCATCACGATCACGTCCGCGCCCTCCACCGCTTCCGCCGGGCCAGTAAGCTTCCAGCCGTCCTGCTCGGCCTGTTTCCACGAAGGACCGCCGCGGCGAAGTCCTACCGTCACATTCAATTTGCTGTCGCGCAAATTCAGCGCGTGCGCGCGGCCCTGGCTGCCATAGCCCAGCACGGCAATGCGTTTTCCTTCCAGCGCGCGCGGATTCGTGTCGGTGTCCCAGAACATTTTCGCCATCGTCGTTCTCCTTGTAATTGCAATTTCTACGCGGCGCTGGTTACTGCGCCCAGCGATGCCGATGTAACAAGCTTTGCGTATTTGGCCATCACGCCCGTGGTGTAATTCGGCGCGGGTGCTTTCCATTGCGCGCGACGCTCTTCCAGATTGGCCGCAACGTCCAGCCGGCGCGCTTTTACATCCAACGTAATAATGTCACCATCGCGCAACAACGCGATCGGCCCGCCGCTCGCCGCTTCCGGCGCCACATGACCCACCATCAATCCGTGCGTCGCGCCGCTGAATCGGCCATCGGTGATCAGCGCGATCTTGTCGCCGATACCTTGGCCCACCAGCGCGCCCGTCACCGCCAGCATCTCGCGCATGCCCGGGCCGCCCTTCGGCCCTTCGTAACGAATCACGACGACGTCTCCCGGCTGAATCTGGCGGCTCTGCACCGCCGCAAAGGCAGCTTCTTCGGAATCGAAAACGCGCGCAGGTCCGCTGTGCAACACTCGTTCGTGCCCAGCCAGTTTCACGACGCAGCCTTCCGGCGCGATCGAGCCATGTAGAATCGCCAGGCCACCATCGGCCTTGATCGGTTTTGCCAGCGGCCGCACCACTTCCTGTCCGGCCGTTTCGCTCGCGTCGCTGATTTCCTCGAACAGTTTTCGTCCCGATGCCGTGATCCCGTCTTTCAGCAGCCCCGCTTCGCGCAAACGCTGCCCCAGCACGCGCATTCCGCCCGCGCGGAACATATCCGGCGCGTTAAACCGCCCTCCGGGCTTCAAGTCCGCAAGCACAGGCGTTTTCGCCGAAATTTCATCGAAATCCTTCAACGTCAGCGGCACGCCGGCATCGGAAGCAATCGCCAGCAGATGCAGCACCGCGTTCGTCGAGCCGCCGCTGGAGGCAACCGAAGCAATCGCGTTGTGCAGCGATTCGCGCGTGATGATTTGCTTGGGGCGGATGTCGTCCTTCAGCAGCTGCATCACCAGCTTGCCGCAATCGAATGCAGCCTTGCCCTTGCGTGGATCCGTCGCCGGAATTTCATTCGCTCCCATTGGCGAAATTCCCAGAAACGTCAGCGCCATGGCCATCGTGTTGGCGGTAAATTGCCCGCCGCAAGCTCCGGCTCCAGGACAAGCCACGTCTTCCAATTCGCCGAGCTGCTTTTCGGTCATTTTGCCGGCAGCGCACGCGCCCACTGCTTCGAACACATCCATAATCGTGACTTCATGTCCGGCAAAATGTCCGGCCAGGATTGAGCCGCCATAAAGCGAAAGGGAAGGGAGGTTCAGCCGCGCCAGAGCCATCACCGTGCCGGGAATCGTCTTGTCGCAGCCGCAAATCGCCACCACCGCATCGAACGCGTGCGCGCGCACAAAAAGCTCGATCGAATCGGCAATCACCTCGCGCGACACCAGCGAAGCTTTCATGCCTTCGGTGCCCATGGTGATGCCGTCGGAAATCGTGATCGTGTCAAATTCGATGGGCGTACCGCCCGCGGCTCGCACGCCGGCCTTCACTCGCTCCGCCAGTTGGCGCAGATGGAAATTGCAGGGCGTAACTTCGGTCCAGGTATTGGCTATGGCCACCAGCGGACGCGCCAGATCGGCGTCGGTGAGGCCGGTAGCCTTCAGCATGGCCCTTGCGGGCGCGCGGGAAATCCCCTTCTTGATAGCGTCGCTTTGCATGTTGTCCTTAGTAGTAGGCGTCTGGGGGGCCGATAAGTCCAATTTGTAATTCTTCGCGAATTCATAAAATAAGCTTATAGCGGAATTCCGCACGCGGCGCTTGACGCTGGCCCTCCGCTTTCGTATAGTGGTGCCTCGTTAGGGTTTAAGAGGACATACAAGGCGCGTGGGTAATAGGTTTTATTACCGTTTCGCTTTTACTAGCCGCTTCCCTTATACCGGGGAGCGGGCCGGCGAGACGCGCGCGGAGCACCTAGCAATCAGTAACTAAGCACCGCACCAAGTCTTCCAAGCCGGCCGCGACCCTCAAAGGGAACGCGGCCTTTTTTGTTTTAGGGCACATTTTCAGCGCTCGATGCAAAGGGGAGAAGCGGGATGAGTGAAATCAAAATTGGCGATTGGCGCGCGAAAATTGACGCGATTGACACCACCCTGCTGCACCTGCTGAATGTGCGCGCCGGCTTTGCGCTCGAAGTCGGCCGCTTGAAGGGTGAGCGCGGCATCGCCCTGCGCGTCCCCGCGCGCGAACAGGAAATTCTCACGCGGATGAAGAAACTGAATCCCGGCCCGCTCGATAGCGAAGCGGTCGGCAAAATCTACAGCCAAATTCTGCACGAGTCCATACGCATCCAAGCCGATCACGGCCTGGGCTCGCCGCGGGTTCCGAAACGCGAGAGGGCGCGCCTGACCGAAAAGCGCCGCAAGGTGGCGGCGGCATGAAAAGCGTGGCCACAGCGCGGATCGCGTTTCAAGGCGAGCGCGGAGCCTTCAGCGAAGAAGCCGCGCTGAAATTGCTCGGCGCGGACGTCACGCTCGTGCCGTGCACGACGTTTGATGCCACGTTTTCCGCGATTCACAACCAGGCCGCCGATTTCGTGCTCGCGCCGATGGAGAACAGCCTCGCAGGCTCGGTACATCGCTCGTTCGACCTGCTTGTCGAGAGTGGCCTGCACATCGTGGGCGAGGTGATCATTCCGATCGTGCACAACCTGATAGGCATTCCTGGCGCAATGCTCGAACGCATTGCGTCGGTGGAATCGCATCCTGTGGCGCTCGCGCAGTGCGAGCAGTTTTTCATCGCGCATCCGCGGCTCAAGCGCATTCCCGCCGAAGACACCGCCGGAAGCGTCCGCGAAGTCATGCAAGTGGGCGACGCCACGCGCGCGGCGATCGCAAGCAAGCGCGCCACCGAGCTGTACGGTGCCGTGATTCTGCAAGAGCATCTCGAGGACGACCGCGAGAACTACACGCGCTTCTTCCTGCTAGCGCCATCCGCCGCGCAGCCGCGGGAATTGGCCGACGTGGCCGCCTCCGACAAAATCTCGCTCGTCTTTCAGCTGGCGCACAAGCCCGGTGCTCTCCATCACGCCCTCGAGCCTTTCGCCCGCCGCAACATCAACATGATGAAAATCGAAAGCCGCCCCGTGCGCGGCCGACCCTGGCAATACCGTTTTTATCTCGATCTGCAAGCCTCAGCTAGCGATCCCGAATTCGTGGCCGCGCTCGCGGAACTCGAACGCGAAGCAGTCGAACTGAAAGTTCTAGGCTCGTACAAATCGGCGGAAACAGCGCCGGCCGGTAAATTTGTTTCCGAGGGGATCCAATGATCATCAACATGGCGGTGGAAGCAACCGAAGAACAGATCGACCACGTCGTGAAACGCATCCAGGAGTGCGGTTTTCAGGCGCACCTGAGCCGCGGGGAGGAACGAGCCGTGATTGGAGTGGTTGGCAAAAGCGAAAAGCATCGCGGGGAACTGGAGGCGCTGCAGGCGGCGCCAGGCGTAGAAGAAATTATCCGCATCAGCCATCCGTTCAAGCTGGCTTCCAGAAATTTTCGCCCCGAAGGCTCGGTGATCGAGCTCGGCAAGGGCGTTTCCATCGGCGGCACCGAAATCGTGGCGGCGGCTGGGCCGTGCGCGGTTGAATCGGCCGCGCAGATCGGGGAAATCGCCGAAAAAGTGGCGCGCGCCGGAGCGAAATTGCTGCGTGGCGGCGCGTTCAAGCCGCGCTCGTCTCCTTACTCCTTTCAGGGACTCGGCGAAGAAGGTCTGAAACTGATGCGCGCCGCCGCGGACGACAACGGCTTGCTTGTCGTCAGCGAAGTAATGGACCCGTCGCAGATTGACGTGATGCTGCCCTACGTCGACCTGCTGCAAGTGGGCGCGCGCAACATGCAGAACTATTATTTGCTGCGGGCTCTGGGCGAAATTCAAAAGCCCGTGCTGCTCAAGCGCGGCATGTCCGCCACCATCGAAGAACTGCTGCTCAGCGCCGAATACATCATGGCTGGCGGAAACTACAACGTGATTCTCTGCGAGCGCGGCATACGCACGTTTGACACCTACATGCGCAACACCATGGATATTGCCGCAATCCCCGTGATCAAGCAGCTCTCGCACCTGCCGGTCGTCGCCGACCCGTCGCACGGGACAGGCCGCCGCGACAAAGTCGGTGCCATGGCCCGCGCCGCGGTCGCAGCCGGCGCCGACGGCCTGCTCATCGAAGTCCACCAAGACCCCGAACGCGCCCTCTCCGACGGCGCGCAATCCCTCTACCCCGATCAATTCGCCCAACTAATGGCCGAAGCAAGAATGATCGCCCCAGCAGTAGGCCGCCGCATCGCCGAGGAAACCGCGCAAAAGCGCGCCGCGGTGTGAGGCGTGCTGAAAATGAGACACATTCGCTGGAGTGCCAGCATTTGTCTCCGAATGCGCTTAACCTATTTGGCGGAGGTTCATGCCAATGACGATTCGGGTCGATCTTAACCCCGAGACCGAAGCCCGCTTGATTGCCCAGGCGCGTGCCAAGGGTCTGCCATTGGAAAAAGTAGCCGAGCTACTTCTAAACGATGCCTTGAACGGGCGTTCGCCATCTCAAGGGCGGTTGCGCGTAGAAGAGTTTCATCGCATGCTGAGCGCAATGGCAGAAGGCTCTGAAAAACTCCCCGATTTGCCCACCAAAATTTTTTCTCGTGCCAGCTTTTATGAGGACCGGATAGATGGCGGAGACGCCTTACCTCGTCGATAGGAATGTGCTTCTACGCTGGGTCAAGCCCGACCAGAGCGAGTAGCCCACCTTTTGCATGGTCAAAGGGCTTGCGAATCACGCAGGCTAATCACCGCGAAGGTAGCTCTTAAAAACCTTAGCTTTCTGGGCAACTGATGAGCTGACGGACGGATTGGCGCTCGGAAGCCATTCGGCGAATGAAGGCATCGCAATGTCAACGAGGGTCCTAAATATTTTGCTCGCGTCGCGGCTAGGCTGGAGGGCAGCCAAGTAAAACAAAATCCAAACCGCCACTCCAAATATCAGCAAGCAAGCCGACAGTCGCGGTCCGAAATCCAAACTGAAGACAGCCAACCGCCGGAACCAGAAGCCGATCGCAAGTCCGAGCAAAACAAACGCATGCACCAGTGCCACCAGCGCGCCCGCGAACGAGGTAAGGACGAGACTTTCCATGAACGCAATTTGCTCAGCGAACTCCGTTCGCAAAGACCCCGGAGCAAAATTAAGAATGTGGTACCAATAAAACACGCCGTCAACGCCATAAGTGGCTTCCGGGTAAAGCTCGTAGGTTGCAATGATGTTCCCCAACAATGTAGAGCGCTCGGCGTAGCGCTCGGTTCTGCCATCCTCGTCACGCCGAATCGGAAAGTCACGCAGATGCTCGTAACTTTCATAGAGTGCATTTTGCTGAGCAGTGGACAACGAAGCAGCAGGCCGGGGTCCGTACACGGCCATAGACAACTTTGCAACCCGTCGCTCGTTTGCGCGAAACGCCAAGCTCGTCAGCCACGACAAACGGAATCCTTCATAAACATAGAAGATCCACTGAATCGCACTGCTCAACACCAAGCCAAAGACGACGACCTCAGACACCAACATCGCCAGAGCACTCAAACCGTAAAGCGACTCGGTCACCAAGATAAATTTCATAACCAGAGGGTGAATCCCACTCGCGAGAACGATACCGGGGAGAACGACGCGCCGAAACGTGTCTGACGAAAACACATCTTCAATGGGTTTCACGGGCGCAGGCCTCTCCTTCAGCGCGATCCTTGTCTGCTGTCGCTATGTTTTCCGACTGGGTTTTTGGGGCTTGGGGTCAGGTACGTCTTCTGGTCGGCGAGGTGGGGAGGGTGCAACGTCCTTCCAGGTCCTGTCGTCTTTCGTCTTGTCTGGCGTTGTCACGATCGCTTTAGCGGCCATGTGAGGCTCCTTCCTACGAAAGAATGATTTCATCGCAGAGATCGCTAACCCACGACTCGGTCCGAGATCTTGGTGGGTTTGTAACCACGGGCGGGGCGATCTTATCTTAGAATCAGTTATCATTCCATCTAATAGAGTCGAGCGGAAACGAACCATTCGATATCGTCCGAACGAATTCGCCAGGAACTTGCAGGCGGCGGATAATCGACGGGGCGTGTTTCATAACACCGAGTCCAAAACTGCACGCTGGGCTGCGGTGAGAGTGCGACTTGCGGAAAATCTAGCGACGATCACTTGTGAACGATGGGTGGCTTAGCCATCTGCCTCTTCGACCAGCGCTCGCCGATACAGCATATCGTTCACGCCGCTACGGGCTTGTGGGTATGGCGTGATTTTGCGCGACTGCTACTCTGCCTCCATCAAAAGCTAGTACGCAGTACGAGCCGAACGGGTTTGGTGGATTGAGACGTTAGGAGGAAACGCGCATGGCAACACGCACATTGTCTGTACCGGATCAATCCTGGGGAGCCGAGCATGAAACCAAGAACGAAGCGCACTCCTCCGGCGTCTCCTGGCCTGCGGTAATCGCCGGAGCGTTCGTCGCCGCGGCGTTGTCGCTGGCGCTGCTGGCTCTGGGAACCGGAATCGGGCTGTCCGCAATTTCCCCCTGGGACGGCGCAGGCGCATCCGCTTCCGCCGTAGGCAAGGGGGCAATCGTCTGGCTGATCCTCACTGAGTTGATCGCGTCGTTGCTCGGCGGCTATCTTGCGGGGCGCCTGCGTACAAAGTGGGTGAACATCCACACCGACGAAGTGTATTTTCGCGATACCGCGCATGGTTTTCTGGTCTGGGCCGTAAGCTTGGTTATCACGGCGGCGTTTCTGGCATCCGCAGTCGCCTCGGTTGGAAGAAACGCACGCGCCGGTGCAACGGCCGCAGAGGGCTCCGGTACGGCGCCTTCCCGAGCGGCCTTTAGCGCGAATGAATATCTCGTAGACTCACTGTTGCGGACGAGTTCTCCCAGCGGCGCACAAGACGACGCCGCACTGCGCGGCGAGGTTGGACTGATTTTCGTAAACGCCGTGCGTCAAGGAAATATCCCAGCCGCAGACAAAAGCTACCTGGCGCCAGTAGTGGCCGCAAGAACAGGCGTCAGCGAACCCGAAGCCGAAAAGAGAGTGGACGATGTGTTCGCGGAGGCGATGCAAGCGGCCGACACGGCGCGCAAGGCCGCAGCACACACGATGTACTGGACCTTCCTCGCGCTATTAATTGGCGCTTTCTGCGCGAGCTTCGCCGCAACCGTCGGAGGAAAGCAGCGCGACCGAGTGATCATCGTCTGACGAATTTCAATTCCATAGGAGATCTGACCAATGCGCTCAATCATATTGCTCCTGCTGGGTGTTCCAATCCCTTTCATCATTCTGATCGGGCTCTTCAGCCACTTCTGATTTCCAGTCTGCGACCTCGCCTGCGGTCAGTCTGCCGCAGGCAACGCCGTAGGCGCCACACGCGCCCATCACCTCGTCGTCGTCGGCCAGTCTTGCCCGTCATCGAAACCACCTCCTCGCTTCTCTGAGGGATTCGCGCCGCAGTTCCAATTGTTCTTGCAGCTTAAAAACTAAACTCCGACAATCGTGTTAGTGAGTAGGTCGGAACCCGAAGCCGAAGATCCTCGTCGGCTCGAACATTCACTCCTTCGCGATTGCCCGGGGGAACAGGATGCACAGCTTCAAGCGGCGCGCGGCTGGTGCAGTTTTATTCGCAGCGGTATTCTTCCTGCGATTTCTCGCGGTCTCCGCGTCCGCACGAACCCCTGCGCCGGCCGGAGTTGAAGACATGGTCGTAGGCGTGAACGTGGTCAACCCCATGCGCTCGAGCGTGGCCGATCAGAACACGCTACTCAGCCAGCTCAAAGCCGCACAAGTGCGCATAATCCGCTGCGGCATCTCGAACGACGACAAAGGCATCGATTTTGCCAAGCGCGCCGCCGCGGGGGGAATTCACATCCAGCTGATCGTCGGCCCGCAGTACGCACCCGGCGCGCCGATGCGTCCCTATCACCCCGATGTATACCCGGCCATGTGGAGCGGGCATCCGCTCTCCTTCGCTGACCCCGCGCTCTCAAAAGAAAACTTTCAGAAACTGTTCGACAGCCTGGATGCGAACGAAATCACCCTGGGCGGCGTCGAGCTAGGCAACGAAATAAACTGGGCGGCGTTCAATCCCGAATTCCCGCTACCGGGCGAGGGAAAAATTCTCAGCAGCCAGGATCTCTTGCATGATCCCGAAGGCAAACAGATCGCGAAAGGTTTTCTGCAGTACATCAAAATTTTAACGGTCCTCAAAGAAGTCCGCGACAACTCGCGCTTGAACCACAGCACGCCGATCATCTCCGCTGGCATGGTTAGCGCCGAAGATGGCGCAAAGCCTTACAACAATAAGAAGGAAGACATGGTCAGCCTCGCCGCCACTATCGCGTTTCTCCGCGCCCATGGCCTCGATTCACTCGTTGATGCCTATGGAGTCCACAGCTATCCTTCCGCTTCGCAGCCCGGCAACCCCACCGCCGCGGCCCAGCGCGCCGCCCGCCTCAACAGCGTTGATCTCGCCGAGTGCCGCGCATCAGGCAGCAAAGAAGGCAAGCCCTGCTGGATCACCGAATGGGGCTTCCCGAACAAAGACGTCTCCTGTCCGCCGAACGAAACCGCGCGCACGCTCCTGATCGAAGAGGTGCGCAGCGATTTTGCCGCAGCCGCCGCAGAACATCGGCTCGCAGGCATCGATTACTTTTCCTGGGACTCCGATCCATGGTCCAAGACGATCGATGCCGACAGCGTCTATCGCTGCGGAGCGTTAACAGAGAGCGGTCGTGCGGCGATCGCTCCCGCCGGCGAGGAAAAAGCTGCGAGTCCAACCGCCTCGATGCGCAACCGCGTCGGCGTACCGCTTGTCGCGCGCGGCCCAGCTCCGAACATCGCCGACAATTGGTTCACAGAAATCCAGCTCCCGAATACCCTTTACCGCGGCTTCACCGCCGCCGGCACCACCTTCGCCGTTGACGGCAAACATCCATACGACATGGGCGGCAAGGCCGCGACGGTGCTGAAGCCGGGACCGGCCGGCAGTCCCGATTCCTGCGGCCAATGGATTCAGCATGTCGAACTGGAAGGCAAGACTCTCTGGGCCTGGGTGCACAACGAAACCGCCTGCGACTACGCGAAGGGCGGCCAAACCCACGCCTCCATGACCATCGCCACTTCTACCGACTACGGTCTCACATGGAGGATTAAAGGCCCGATTATCAGAAGCACCGAACCCCCGGCCGCAGGCAAGGAAACCGGCGACAGTTGCGCCTCCGCGGTGCGTGGCCCAGACGCCTACGATTACGCCTTCTGCATGCATAACGGCTCTCATGCCTGGGAAGGCGGCTACGGTTTCGCAGCGCGCGCGCCTGCCAACGATCCCGGCCCGGGCAAGTGGAAAAAATATTTCAACGGCGAATGGAGCGAGCCGGGCGTTGACGGCAAATCAACTAAAGTGGACGGATTGGGCGTGGCCTACTGGACTACCGCTCACCAGTTCCTCGGCCTCAATTGGGTCAAAGGCGGCGTGGGCCTGATTGCCTCTCCGGATCCGCCGCATTTCACTGCCGCCTTGTCCCAGCCTCTCATGCTGGCCGAACCGGGAGATTGGTCGCGCAAGAATGGACTCGAGCTGCTCTCCTACCCCAGCCTGATCGATGCACACACGGGACTCAACCAGCTCGCCGACCAATGGCTGCTCGCGTATATGTATCTGCAGCCGGGTGAAAATTTCGGCAAACGCTATCTCATCTTTCGCCCAGTGGATATTTCCTGGTCGCGCGCTCCAGGTGAACCGCAAGTCGGCGAGATGCTCACGCATTGGTACGACGCAGCCGCGCACGACCACTGGGCCACCACCGCACCGGTGCCCGGAAACTACACCGCGTACAAACTGGTAGCTGAGCTCGGTTACGTGATGACCGCGCCGCCCGAGTCCCAAGAGAAATCCACCGAATTGGAAGAATGCTTCAGTACATGGCCCGGCCACCCCGACCACATCCTCATCCAGAAGGGCGTCTGCGAAACCCAAGGCTACAAGCGCCTGCGCGGCGCCGGCTTCGTCTTCGCCGCCGAGCAGGCGAATACCCAGCCGTTATATCGCTGCTACTCCGATACAGAAAAATCCCACTTCGCTTCTAACAAAGACGACTGCGACAACATGGGCAAGCGCGAAGCGCTGCTCGGCTACGATCTGAGACAGTAGTCGGCCGCGCACCGCAGACGTTTAACTTTCAGTTCTGAACTGTTAATTCTGAACTCTGAACCGCTTGATGCTATACGCGCTTGGGCGGCGTGGAAGGCTCTGCCACGCGCTCAGTTTCCATTCGACGACCTTACGCCATGCGTGCCTGCACAGCCGTTGGCCAAATACAGACTTCTATGTATCGCTCTATTTAATTGGCGCTTTTAATCTTGAGGAGCTGACCTGAGAGCCAGATGCCAAAAACCATACTCCTGGCAGACGACAGTCCGATAGTTGGCCAGGCCCTCTACAGGTTGCTTGCAATCGAAAAGAATTGCGAACTGTGCGCGCAGGCGGCCGACGGCTACGAGGCAATTTCTCTTGCCAAGCAATGCAAACCCGATTTGGTAATCCTCGACCTATCCATGCCGAAAATGAATGGACTTGAAGCCGCACGTGAGCTGAAGAAAATCATGCCCACGGTTCCCATTATCCTGCTCACGCTTCACGCCAGTTCCGTGAATGAATTGCTCCCGAAAGATTTGTGCGTCGATTTGGTGGTTCCCAAGGGCGACCTGGGGCGTTTGATGGACCATGTGCGGAAGCTGCTCTTCGCGGAAACCGGCGAGCCGGCGGACGATTCCGCGACGCTGTGATTCAGAAGTCCCACCAAGATCGTCCAAGAATTGCGGTGCATAGTCTGCAGCGATGGCACCGCACTCTCACCGCACGTGAGGGTAAGCGCGTTCAGGCGCGCGGGAGAAAAGGCTTAACCGCGCTTCTAGAACCGGAAAACGAAGCCGGCCGAAATTCGCAGGTTATTTTGCCGGCCATTTACGCCGTTCGGAAAATGCGTCAGATAGTAGTCAGCTTCAAACGCGCGGATGCCGATATGGTGAGTCACATCAATATCCAAGCCGCCGCCGGCTATCAGCGCAAAGGAAGTATATGAACCGGATGCGCCGCTGAGCGCAGGCTCATAGGTGCCAGACGCGTGCGCTCCGCCGAGGAGCACTTGCGCGAAGGGAAGCCAGCGATCGGATTTCCGCAGCGTGTAGCGCGGCCCGAAAAGGTACGAGTACAGCGTCAGGTCCTCGCCCGTCGCGTTGATATTCCCCGCATGCTGGCCGCTGAATTCGCCCACCGCGCTAAAACTGTGGGTGAAGCTGTATGCGGCCCAGATGTTGCCGCCATTCATGGAAAAGCAGCTGCACCCGCCAGGAGGCCCGTTGGCGCGCACGTAGTTGTAATCGATTCCCACCTCCAGCGGCGGATGATCCTCCTGCGCGCCGGCCGCGGCAGCGAACATCATGATCGCTGCGAGTCCGCAGAGGATCGGCACAACCGATTGCAATAGCTTGCGTACGTTCATTCTCGTTTGTCCTCTCAACTTCGCTAAACGCCTCATTGGACCACCACCGTAACGGTCGTTGATGGATGCAGCGTGCCGCTCGTTCCCGTGATGGTGATCGTGTACTGGCCCGCGGGCGTGCTCAGCCCCGCGAATCCGCCGTTGCAACTGGACATGACCAGCGCCGCCACCGCAATCGCGCCGACGCTCAACACCACCCTGGCTAGCCGCGCCGGCGGACGCCTGCGCAACATCGCTCCCATCATCGGAATCATGCTCATAACGATCAGCAGCGAACCCATGACGGTCGTCGACCACATCGGGTTTGGCGGCAAGGAAGGCCGCGAAGGCATTGGCGCGGGCAATTGCGCCGAAACCGGCGCGAGCTGAATCGTCATGATCGTCTGCTCGCCGTCGGCTCCTGGAGTCACTGTCGCCGGGTTGAACGTTGCGGTCGCGCGCGGCGGCAATCCGGTCGCCACCAGAGTCACCACGTTGGTGTACGAACCACCCAGCGGCGGCACCGTCACAGTAATCTGCACCGAGCCGCCTTCGCTCACCGTGAACGGCGTTTGCGGCGCTGTCACGGTGTACGCCGCTGTCACGGTTTCGTCTTGCGAGCCGGACGTCGAACCCGTAAACGCCGTGTTGCCCGAATACACTGCATAAATATTGTGATCCCCCACGGTCAGCACCGCAGTCGTCATCATGGCGCTTCCTGCCGCAGTTATGGTCACCGTCTGCAGCAGCGTATCCGCACCGCACGGATTGCCGCCTCCGCCGTCCGGATGCACGACGGAGGGTGCTCGCGCACTTCCGCCAACTTTTCCCCCGTCGATGTGGTGCACTACGGAGTCGTCTGACCCCGCATCGCAGAACGTAATACTGCCGAGTGCCGTGCCCGTTGGAACAGGCGCTACCGTCCCCGTCAGCGTGATGGTCTGGCCTGACGCGCCAGGACTCGGCGAAATCGTCAGCAAGGTCGTGGTGCTGGCCGCCGCGGCGATTGTCACGGTCACAGGATCGGAGACGGAAACTGCGAACGAACCAGTCCCGGTGTAAATCGCACGGACAATGTTCGCGCCCACCGCGAAGCTGGAGGTCGCTAGGGTCGCGACCCCGCTCACCCCGAGGTTGCCGGTGCCGAGCAGAGTGCCTCCACCGCAGGTGGGTGTTTCCGGCGTCGCCGCGGCGCGCGTTTTCCATTGTCCCGGCAATCGGACCGTCGCTGGTCGCGTGCGCGTCACCGAGACTGGCCCATCACCGCCCAGGCAGAAATCCACGCTGCCCCATGTCTCGCCGGTAGGCGTGGGAGTGATCGTCGCGGTCAGCATCACCGTCTGCCCTGCAAATGCCGGATTAGGTAACGCTGTCAGTGCCGTCGTCGTCGGCGTCAGCGTGGCAACGCCAGTCCCGCTCACCGGCACCGATTGCATGCTGGTGGCCGCCGGACCGAGACTGTTGTCCGTCAAAGCGACGGCTGTTTCATAACCGCCAGCCGTTGGCGGCTCAAACACCACGCCGAGAATGCAGTCGAGGCCGGTCCCCAGCGCGGATGACGTCGAGCATGAATTGTCCGGCCCGCTGAGGTTGAATCCGGTGGGCGGTGTGATCGCCGCAAAATCCAGCGCCTGGTTGCCGATGTTCGTTACGGTTACGTCTTGCGGTGCGCTTGGGGTATTGACGTTCTGCGGGTCGAAACTGAGTCCCAGCGGAATCGTGCGCGCATATAACAGCATCACCTCAGCCTCGGGATCGACCACCGCGAGATTACCCGTCGGATCCACCGTCAGGTCCTCCGGAAAATCGGTCGGGATCGCGTAGGTTGTGATGATGCCGCTCCCATCCACTCTCCTGATCACGGCGTTGCCATTGTCGGAGATGAATAGGTCGCCGCCCGCATCCACGCTTACGAATCCTGGAAGATTCAGCTGCGCGCTCGTCGCCAGCCCGCCGTTACCGCTGGAACCTGCCCCCAGCCCATTGTTTCCGGCCACGGTCGTGATTTTCCCCGTCAGGTCCACTCTTCGAATCACGTTGTTGTGCGTGTCCACGATGAACAAGTTTCCGGCGCCGTCTACGCGCACGCCTAGCGGATGATTCAATGTCGCGCTCGTCGCCGTTCCGTTGTCCCCGCTATAGCTCGCTGCGCCCGAGCCTGCCACGGTGGTGATGATTCCAGCCAGGTCCACCTTGCGGATTCGATTGTTGCCCGCATCGGCGATGTAAAGATTGCCCGCGATGTCCAGTGCGATTCCGTGGGGTTGGTTCAGCGCGGCATTCGTAGCGGGTCCGCCATCCCCGGAAAACCCGCCGGACAGCCCATTATCGCCAGCCACGGTGGTGATGGTTCCGTTCATGTCCACTTTGCGGATTACGCCGTTTCCCGTATCTGCGATGTACACGTTCCCAGCGCCATCCAGAGTCACGTCTTCAGGACTATTCAGTTCTCCCGGATTGGTTGCGGTTCCTCCGTCCCCTGCGTAACCGCACGATCCGTAGGTGCCCGCATATATGCCGAAGTCCTCGTCTTCGCTCGCGATCCAGATCACGCAGGCTGCGTCGTCGGCTATAAAAATCGGGCCGCCTAGGTAAACTCCCGCTCCCGCTACCGCCACAGCGACCGGGTCTGAGAAACCGTCGTTGGATATCGGCCCCGATGCCAGCGCCGGCAGAAAAGCGGCCTCAGCCGCGTTACCCGTGCCGGACAGCGGGACGGCCAAAACCTCTCCCAGACATTCGTCAAGGATCTCGACGGCTCCCGTGCGCATGCCCGGCGCGGTGGGCTGAAACGTTACCGAAACCGTGCAAGGCGATATCACGCCACTGCACGTTACGGCGGACTGCGAAAAATCCAGCCCCGAATCACCCGTCGTCAGAACGTTTACATTCGAGATTTCTGCTTCCGTCACTGAGAACTGCAGCGTCGCCGTCTGGCTGCATGGCGCCGGCGCCCCGCTCTGGCACACATTGGCGTATCCCATAGGCACCGAAATCGTGCTGAACTCGATCACGTCACTGTTAACGTTGTCCGGGATGAGTAGGTCGTAGTTCGAATCCACCGCAAAATAAGTTGCCGCGCCCAGCCCGCTCGTCGCGAGCGTGGTTTGCAGCGCGAGCGGCGTAATTTCCACGATCACTGCGCCTTCTCCGCTCTCGGCCACATAGACGTTTCCTGCTGCGTCCACAGCCACGCCCCTGATGTTCGATAGCGACGTTCCCACATTCGTGCCCTCGCCGCCAGACGGCGGAAATTTCACGATGCTCGAAAGCGATTCGTCCGCCAGGTACACGTTGCCCGCGGCATCCACGGCAACATCCACCGGACTGTTCAAGCCAATCTCGAAATTGCTGCTCGCGCCGCCGCTGGTGATCTTCACGATGTATCCGTCTACGTTCTCTGTCACGAACACGTTGCCGTTCGCGTCCACCGCCAGCCCGTCCGGCGTGAGCACCGAGGCAAGTGCGGTCGCTGTTCCGCCACCGGCCAGTATCTTCACCACGCGGCCGTGGCCGCTGTCGCTTACGTATAAATTGCCCGCGCCGTCCACGGCTACGGCCAAGGGAGAGCTCAGCGTCAGTGGCGCCGCGCTCACCACCGTCTGCGTCCCGGTCGGCGTGATCTTCACGATGCGATTGTTGCCCGTGTCCGCGATGTACAGATTCCCGGAGGAATCCACGGCGGCGCCGTTCGGCCCGCCCAAGCCCGTCGTCGGAACCGTACGCTGCGCCCCGAGGAACGATACTTGCGCGGGCAACGACGCAGCACACAGCAGGGCCAGTCCCATTAGACACTCGAATCTGCGGCTAAAAATTCCACGGAGAATCTGGCTCACGGACGACGTTGCAGTGAATTTCACGAAGTTCCCCCAGGACGGCTTGGCACAATCTTCCTGCACTATCGTCTCGTGCCGGATTTACTTTAGGGGAGCAACGAATTTATTTTGAAATTGCCACTGCTGAGGAAGGTGAATTCGCGGTGAATCTCAGTGGCACAGGTTCAATCTGAAACGATCGCGGTCTTGCAGCTGGCTCACATGCTTTTCAACTCTGAACTGTTAACTCTGAACCGATTGTTAATTTGTAATTCCTGGATCCCGATTCGACACAATTTCTGAGTTGAATCCAGCAGTTCAGAATTCCAGACGCAATTGAAACGCAATCATGCGTGGTGTGCTATCACCGCCCAGGCCAACGCCGAGCAGGCCAGTCGGCGGAGATGTCGTGTACGTAAGCGCTCCAAACCCTGTTTGCGTCGTGCGCTTCCCCGGAATGCCTGCCAGCACCATGCTCGGCAACGCGAAATTGGGATGATTGAACACGTTGAAGAACTGTGTGTCGAACCGCAGTTTCACGCTCTCAGTCAACGGAAACGATTTCGTAAGGTAGAAATCGCTCCACACAAAATCGGGACCGCGCAGTGCGTTGCGGCCAAGATTCCCGAATTGACAGTGCGCTGGGCTGTCGCCTCCTGCGCACATCCCAGTGCTCGGATCAACGGTTGACGCAAACGCGTCGGGATTGAGCCACTGCACTGTGCCCGGTTGCGTGACGCCTGGAATGGGATTGTGTTCGTACAGCGGTACCCCCGGAACGCCGCTAGCGAATTGCGGCCCACTGCCGTTCACAATGCCGCAGGTCTGCTGCGGCTGTGGTGGTGGCGGCTGCTGTTGGCATGGTGAGGAGTAGGGCGTGCTTAGAACGGAAAACGGAATCCCGCTGTGCCAGAACACGGTGCCGGAAACCTGCCAGCCGTTCAGCACATATCCAAGAGCCCGTTTCTCAACCTTGAGCGGAATTTGATAGACATACTGCGCGTTAAGATTGTGGCGGATATCGTAATCGCAAGGACCGTAGTCGCGGGCGAGTTCTCCGGGCAGCGGCGACAGGATCCCGCCCGCTGAAAATTGCAAGAAACCACCGTTTGAAACGGTGTCCATGCAACGGCTCCAGGTGTAGTTGATCTGTCCCATCAGGCCGTGTCCCATGCGCTTCAGAGCGGTCATCTGCAATCCATTGTAGTGACTGTTCGCGCCGGTGGAGAGCTGCGTCACGGCTCCGAATCGGGGATCGGTAGGCTCGTTATACGGAAACGGGGCAAAGCATCCATCGCAAGATGTCGTCGAGCTCAGATACCGCAGATAGCCATTCACTTGCGTCAAATACGGTTGGTTCACCGCGCGCGTGCCAACGTATTGTGCGTGGATGCTTCCCGTAGCTCCCAACTGATGTTCCAGGCCAAGGCTCCACTCCATGAAATAAGGTGCGTGAAGTTCGCCATCCGGCACAGCCGTGATGGCGACTGGAGGAAGGCAACTCCCGGAAGTCGCTTGCGCCGAAGCGCAGGAAAGCTGTCCGAGGGGAAAACCCGAACTGAAGGTTTGATTGGCCTGAACGAGTGCATCAATCGCGCTGTCGGGCACTCCCGGCGCGATGGCTGTGCCCCCGACGGTTCCAAGAAGTCCGCCTTGGAAAGTCTTCACATAGGGTGGGTTCACGCCAACCACATCGGCGATACTGCCCGGTAAAATATCACTGAAAATTCCAAAGCCTGCGCGCAGCGCGGATCGTGGCTCAAACTGCCATGCGATCGCCGTGCGCGGTTGCAAGGTCGCGAGCGGCGTCGAGGAAAATACGTGGCCCAGACCCGTTTGAATGGCGGAGTTCAAGGGCTGATTCACATCGTGCGAAATGGAATCGAAAGAGCCGCTCAGTCGAGCGATCTCCCGGTGCGGATTCAATGGGTTGGAATTCACGGTATCTCGGACTCCGAAGGTCCACGTAAGCGTCTTGGTCACCTTCCAGGTGTCTTGCGCGTACAGGTCGAGGTTCAGAAAGTTGAACGGCTGGTTAGGTGACGTGGGGAAAGTCTCTGTTGCCGTGGACGCTACCCCGTAAATGTACTGCGGAAGGTCGGTGTACGTGACGGTCGGGACCGAACCCTCACCGAAATCATAGTCGTTCAACCGCAAGATGCGAGTATTCGTGCCAAAGCGAAGCTCGTGCGCGCCGTGGCTCCATGCGAGGTTATCGTTGATAAAGAATCGCGAGGCGCGTCGTCCCTGTACCCAGGTATTGTCGAGTCCGCCCAAGGTGGTGAATGGCGCGTTCGCGCCGCTGCCCTGCAAGACAATCGGGAATGCGGCGAGCGTTTTCTGAAGATCGCTCGGGCCAAACAGGCTCTCGTACCATGAAAATGCCGGGTTGAAGTAGTTCACCAGATTCTGCGAAAACACGTGCGTGTAGCCCGCTGCGAAGGAGTACAGCGGTTGCGGGGAAAGCGCGTCGAACAAAGGATTGATGGGATCGGTCCAGGCGGCTTGCAGCCCGGTATCCGCCTGAAAACGATACCAGGTGGTGTTCTGTTCATTGATGTTGTAATCGATTCGAGCCGTCTGCACTTGTTCATGATCGTCGCTTGAATGCGAGACGCTCTGGCGATTGGCGCAACCATTGCCATCGTTCGCCACGGCGGGCGAACCTCCACCAACATCAAACGGGCAGCCGAGAATCGCGAGCGGCGTTCCGCTTGTATTTCCGTAGAGCGAAAACATTTTTTGATAGAACGGCACGGACTGTGGCGATGGCTGATAGACCGACCCTGTGACGGAGTCGGTTCCACCCAGCGGAAGTTGCCGCAACACATAGCTCGCGAACGCCGCGGTTGGAACGGTCGTCGCGGTGACAATCGGCAGCGCAATCCGGACCCACTCGCTATCGAAAAAGAAAAACAACTTGTTGTGAACAATCGGGCCGCCCACGCTCCCTCCGAAGTGGTTCACGGTCGAGCGCGGTTTGTGATTTCCAGCAGTGGCGTTCGTGAAATAGTCGGCCGCGTTGAACCGCGAACCGTTCCACAATTCGTAGAGGTTTCCGTGGAACTGATTGCTTCCGGATTTGGTGACGTAGTTGACTTGCGATGCGCCGTAGCGCCCCTGGTCAACCGCGTAGGAAAGCGTATTGACGGTTACTTCCGAGATTGAGTTTAGTCCCAGCACAAGGTTCGTCGACAGCCCGCTGTTCAGGTTCGTCAGCGGATCATTGGTTTCCAGGCCATCCACGATATAGCCGTTGGAAAGAGCAGGGAGTCCGTTGAACTCGACGTTGCCGTATCCGTTCGTGCCGCCCACGAAATCATTGCCGCTACCGGCCGTGTTGACCAGTGCGCCGGCTGCAAACTGCAGCGGGTAGGTGAGGTCGCCGCCCGGGTTGGGCAGATTTTCGAGCGATTGTGCATTCAGATTTGTGGACGTGTTCGCATTAGCGGGGTTGATCAGCGGAGCCTCAGCGGTTACTTCCACGGTCTGATTTGATTGCGCGACCTTGAGGACGAAATCAACAGTCTGCGTCTGTCCCAAATTGGAAAATACCGCCCGATTTTGCTGCGTCGCGAAGCCTGCCGCTTCCACTTGTACCGCATAGGTCCCGGGTTTCAGTTGCGGGAAGTTGAACCGCCCTGAATCATCGGTTTTTGCTCCGCGCTTCAGCCCGGTTTCCTGATTGGCGATCGTCACCGTGGCACCGGCCACCGCCGCCCCGGTGACATCGCTCACTTGTCCCACAATGGCAGTCGTGGTTTCGCCTTGCGCCAGCATTTCCATCGGCAGGAGAAGCACCGAAGTTAGCAGAAACAACGCGGATGGAATATTGCGCAACATGGCTTAACCCCGAATGATTAGCTATATTAACGCCAGTTAATTACGAAAGTAAACGTAGATTTATATGATGAAATTTCGAACCTTCTTTAACCCCCGGACGAGCGCCCGACGAATTTGAGGGTTTTAATGTTCTCGTGTTGAACTCTTACCGTGATCTCGCTCTACTTGCTCCGCCGGCATCGAAAGCATGTTTCGCGCAAGCATTTTGGCGCCTGCCCGGCGCGGGAGGGCACTCTTGGATTGCAAGCGGCAGCTGGCATACAGTATGCGTTCGCATGTCCGGAATGAATGCCCAAGAGCGAGAGAGTGGATGCGCCGAATGGCAGCGAAGTTGACGGTGTCCAGTTTGGTCTTCACGTGGGTCGCCGGCATGTATTTTGCGAAATTGGCGCGCCCCTCGGCGTCCGGCAAAACTTCGAAGCCGGGTGCGGTGACCGGCGTCATTGATGGCGTGTCGTTCGAAGGGGATCAATATTACGTACACGGCTGGGCTTGCCAGGAGGGCGAGCGCGGTTCCATCAGCATCAACCTCTACGCGAATCACCCGGCGGGTGCGAAGCCGCCGGGAACGTACGTCATGGCAGATACGGCCAATCTCGCGAACGAGCCTGCCGTCGACCACGAGTGCCACGATGCCAACGGCGGCAAGCACAGATTCCACACCGCGCTGCCCAACCAACTGCTGAGAACTTTCCAAAACAAAAAAATCTACATACATGGCATCGCGCTCGCGGGTAACGTCGAGAATTCTCTGCTGGCGGGATCGGGAAAGTTTTCATTTCCTGCACCCAAGTGGCCGCCCGATCCGCCAACGCCCAATTTGCTAGACGGTCCGCGCGCCGCGGCGTTCGACACCCAGAAGGAATCCTGCGAGCAGATTGATATCCCAGACGCCGCCGCTCGCGCGTTCAAAGACTACAAAGGGACGATCCATCTGATCGCTTCACACTATGTAACGCGCGCGGGCCTCGGACCCACGCTCGAAACCGCGAAACATAATTGCCAAGTGGTCTACAAATCGCCGCACGACGGGAGCATCGCGGATTTTAACGACGCCACATGGTTGAATTCGTTCTACAACGTTGACGGCAAGCGCATCGTGGCGCTCGGCCACATGGAATATCACGGTTGGGAGCACCCCGGCATGTGCGCTCAGAAAACTGACACGGCCGCCTGCTGGTATAACGTGGATACCTACAACCTATCCGATGATGGCGGCTACCATTTTGCCCGCCAGAAACCGCCCGGAAATTACTTCCTCAGCCTGCCGGTTAAATACGAAGTGGATCAAGGCCCGGAAGGCTACAGCGTGGACGCGAACGTCGTTAAGGTCGGCGAGTGGTACTACGATGAAGTCTATTCGTGGGCTTGGCCGCCAAAGTGTGGCGGGGGAAAGGGGCAGAAGCCGTGCCTCGTGCCCGATGGCGCGTGCGCGATTCGCACGGCGAACATTCTGGACCCTGCGTCATGGCGCGGCTGGGACGGCAAGGATTTTACGGTCGAATTCCTGGATCCCTACCGAGCCCCGGTGACAAATGCAAAGGCGCATGTTTGCGCCACGGTTCCTTACCTGGATTATTCCACGGGAATCAACTATCACGCGGCGTCGCATCTTTTCGTTGCGACACTGTGGAACCAAGGCTCAGCCGGTTGGGGACCGATCGGCCTCTATTTTACAACCTCTCCGGACTTCATTCATTGGAGCAAGCCGGAGCTGGCGATGACGCAGAATCAAATGTTCCGGCGCGAGCCGGAAGGGAACTGGTCGTACGCATATTTTTCGCTCATCGATTCAAAATCGGCGGACTCCAGCTATATGACGATCACCGATAGTCCCTACTTGTATTACGTGCGCTCGGACGGCAACCATCCACCCTACCAGCGAGTGTTGTTTCGCCAGAAGATCAAGCTGGATTGGTTCGCGGCATTGCATCCGGAGCCAGCCGCGCCTGCGAGCAGCCACCATTAACGCAACGCTTTGTCAGGGGTACGGCCCACCTGCTCGGAACAATCCCACCGTGATGCGATCAAAAGCAATGAATGAAGTTATAAGGGTAGTCGAAGGCGCGCCCAATCAAAGAAACGCTTTTCGCCCGCGCCCTTAAAAGAACAGCTGTACTATTTTTCGTCGAAAAAAAGTACAGGTCGCGGTCGACTTTCGGTCAGTTACACAAATCCATCCCAGCGTACAACTGCTTTTCCATTGCCATCTTGGGAGCATCGAACGGAAACGACAATATGGAGATGCACGAACGATCGAACGATGCGTGCCGGCGTCCAGCGCTGATGCCCATCGCTGTGCGCCGACGTTGCATGGTTCACCGGTCGCGGGCTGCCGGTCACGAATCACGATCCACTCATCGCTCGCCACCGTCGCCTTCGGCGCGCGTTCTAATCGCTACTCAATTATTAGAAACCGGCCGAACCTGCTTATAACCAATGCCAAATGCCTTTCTAATCGCTACTCTTTCGGCTGTTTTTTTCCGCTCTCTCGAGCCGCGCTGCGTTAGCACACCGCTATTTCTAATCGGCTTCGCCGCGATTAGAAATCGCCGCAACCCCATGAAAACAAACGGAGGGCTGTCATTCTAATCGGTCGACATAAACGCGTTTCGCGCACACTTTTGGCGCGGCTTTTCCTGAAAGCGCCGTTCTCCCGAATGGCGTTTTGCAGCGTGCTCGACCAGGGCAACGACGTGCGCGAAAAGCCACCCTGAGGCCTGCCCGACGACCGCTTTTGATCATTAGAATCCCCTCATAACGTGCAATAGCGCACAGTATTGGTGCGTACCGAACTTCATACTGGGGTCTTCCGAGTTACTTAAGGAGACTTCCTGTGCAAAAGTTTGCGGCATTGCTGGCAGTGCTGACGGGTTTGGGTGCGTGCGCGGTCGCCCAGGCTCAAACGGCAGCTTCGTCCGAGAGCAGTCATATCGTCATCTACCGAGAGAACGTGGTGAGCCGCACGACTCGAGCGGTGAGCTATAAACACCGCAGCGGATCCACAAAAATTGATTTTGCGGGCACCGATTTGATGGCCTCGGCCCAAGGTGAAGCGCGCGTGGATAGCAAACGCGGCGCGCTGGAAATCAAAGCGGAATTTTCCGGCCTCGAGCGGCCCACGGCCTTCGGCAACGAGTATTTGACCTATGTGTTGTGGGCAATTTCGCCGGAAGGCCGCGCGGTGAACATCGGCGAAGTGTTGGTGGGCGATAACCACCGCAGCAAGCTCGACGTGACCACCGATCTGCAGGCGTTCGCGATGATGGTAACCGCGGAACCTTATTATGCGGTGCGACGCCCCAGCAACGTGGTAGTGCTGGAGAATGTGATTCGTCCGGATACCGTCGGAGCCAGCGAAGCGGTGGACGCGAAATTCGAGCTGATTGATCGCGGCGGATACATCCCTACAGGCTATAACTTCGATCCGGTTGTCTTGAGCGCCCAACTACCTCTGGAGTTCTATGAGGCGCGCAATGCGGTGCGCATCGCTCGATCGGCTGGAGCGGAGACTTATGCAACCACCAGCTATGGGAACGCGGTCGCGCAATTGGCGGTGGTGGATGGAATGGCGGGGATGCGGCACGTCGAGACCAAAGAGCTGATCGCGAAATCGCGTGAAGTAGTGCAGACGGCCGACGACGCGCGCGAAATCGCAGTGAAACGCGAAGATGCGGATCGCTTGAACGCCGAGCGGGACGCGGCGGCTGGACAGGTCGCCGATGCCAACGCCAAGTCCGAGGCGGACATGCAGGCTAGGCGGCACGCGGAAGAAGAACGGGCCGAAGCCGACCGGCGTCGTGCGGATGCCGATCACGCAGCGGCTGCGGCGCAATTGCAGACGCAGGCCGCCCAAGCGGACGCCGATCGCAATCGAGCAGCAGCTGCGAATGCGGATCAGGCCGCCGCTGCAGCACAGTTGGCGGCGCAGGCTGCCCAAGCGGACGCGGATCGCAATCGGGCCGCGGCTGCGAATTCTGACCAGCAACTTCAGCAAGCCGTGCAGGATCGTGAGCAACTGCGCGCGAAATTGCTGCAACAGTTCAACGCCATTCTCTCGACGCGCGACACGGCTCGTGGGCTCGTGGTGAATTTGTCTGACGTGCTTTTCGATACGGGCAAGTACACGCTTCGTCCGGGCGCGCGAGAGAAACTGTCCAAAATTTCCGGGATCGTTCTGGCTTATCCGGACTTGCGATTGGCCATTGAGGGGAACACTGACAGCGTCGGCGGCGACGCCATGAATCAGACCCTATCGGAGCAACGCGCGAAAGCGGTGCTCGATTACCTGGCCTTGCAAAACATTCCCACGGCGTCCATGACGTCGCAAGGATTCGGCAAGACACAACCAGTCGCGTCGAATGACACGGCGGAAGGGCGTCAACAGAATCGCCGCGTGGAAATGATAGTCTCGGGCGAAGTGATCGGAACAACGGTCGGGCCTGTGTCGCAAAATCTATCGCCGGGTAGCCGGCCGTAGATTTTCTAGGTTCGACGATTCGAGCAGAGCTGCAAGTTAACAGCTAAGAGTTGGCAGTTGGAAGCTAAGAGTTAAAAGCGAAAGGTCACCGATTACTGAACGTCGGTGACCTTTCCGTTTGTAAAGATCACTTTCATGTCGGGGTAGAAGTACATTTGCTTCGCGCCCAGGTTGACGATTTTTTGCGGCTGGCCGAGGATTCCGATCACTTGGTCAGTCGTTTGGCCCAGTGCAATCGTCTTCGGCGGCGCGGAGGATTGCGCGGGAGCCTGCGCCGCCGGAGCAGCATTATCAGCAGCCGGCGCGTCCGGCGCGTCGGATTCCGCCGTGACGACTTCCTCGATCTCTTTCATGAGATCGTCGGTAGGAGGAACGACGTTTTTCTGGAAGGGGAATTTCAGCTGGCCGTAGTAACGCACGTCGTTGTAAGGATCGCTGTAGAATACAAAGACGACGCCGTCCGGCTTCACGATGTAGTCGGTGACCCAAAACTTCTCACCGGTGACAAACTTGCGCTGCGCAATAGCGGTGGTTTGCTGGTTGGCCGGCGCGAGAGCCATGCCCCACGCCATGTTGGCTCCGAATCCGAAAGAGATCGTCCCGTTCTTGTAGGTGTTGGTGGGCGGGGCGACCGCTTCGGTGCTGGCCATCACCAGGCCGTCCTTGTGCAGGTCAAGTACGGAGCCTGCTGCCGCAATATCCGACTTGTCCGCCGTCATCTTGGTGCGCTTGAACTCGGCGGTGAGGCGCTTTTGAATTTCCGTGCGCTGGTCTTGGCCACGAAGCGCTGGAGCTACACATGCGAGTGCGACCGTGAGTGCCAGTACCGGGGCAAGATAAAGTATTCGGCGCATAATCAGCCTCCTCTTGAGCCGCAACGGCAATGCCAGTTTGAAGTGCCGGCCAACCGGCGAATAAATTACACCCACTGCCGTTCCTACGCAATTCTGGCGCGTTACAGGTTCGTGACAATAATGAGTCGCCACGCGCGCTCCTTCACGTAGCTTGTGCCAGCGCGTGTTTCATTCGTCTCCCTGTTCCGCGATGAACGCGTCCACAGTGAGTACCCTCGCCTGCGCCGGGAAAATCTTCCCAGTGAGAACGCGGTGAACTTCGGGATCAGGGTCGAAGCAGGCGTCCTGCAGGACCACGCAGTGGAAATCCAAGTCGGCGGCGCGCCGCAGTGTGGAGAGTGTGATGCCGCTGGTAGAAATTCCAAAGAACACCAGATTCTCAATACTGCGCGCTCGCAGAATCAGGTGCAGCTGGTTCTCCGAAAACGCGCTGACGCGCTGTTTGTAGACCATGAGATCTTCCGGGCGCGCGACGGCGCTGTGAAATTGGGCGGAGGGCGTGCCGATTACGAAGAGATTGCTTTCCTTAACGCGCTTGAAGCGGGATTCGGTTTCTGGAATTTCAGGATGGCCGGCGGAAAACCCCAGTCCCACGTGGATGATGTGAAATTGCTTTCTGCGCGCAAATTCCACGGCTTTGGCCGCGGCGGGGACGACAGCTTCGGCAGCCGCGACAAATCCAAAAATGCCTTTCTGAAAATCGAGAGTAAGCAGCGCTGTCTTTTTTGGATCCAGTTTCATGGTTCTCCCTTTGTGGTTTATGTGATGACGCCCAAAATCAGCGCGACTCCTTCGAGACGGCCGGCGGGTTTCTCGCAATGCCCACGCTCGCGGGCTAGGCTTTGCGTTTGGGTCTATAGGTACAAGACCTTATTTACAGGCACTCCGTCAGCGTGTGATACTTTGCGGTCTGGGGGACGGAGGTACGTCCATGCGCAGCTCGATTCGTGTAGTGTCGCTTTTCCCGGCGATTCTCGCCGCGGCCCTGTCTTGCGTGCTTGCAGCGCCAGCATTCGCCTTGGGCGACGACAAGCCCGTCGCGTCGGCTACCGCGAGCGCGGCGACGGCGCCAGCTACTGCGCCCGCCAGCGCACCGGTCGGCAAGGCGGCTCGGCCGGACCGCGACAAGAAAGTTTACACTAACGATGATATTGATCGGATGTGGCCGAAGCCGCAAGCGGCGACGAGTGATGCGCAGATTTCTGCGGCGAGCTCGTTCACACCGTCTTCTGCACGACGATCCGTTGTGGTTTCGCGCGTCGCGAGCGCCACCACCGCGCCACCGAGCCGCGAAAATGATCCCGCGTGGTACGCGGCGCAGGTCGAATCGCTCTACGCGGAACTGGAGCGGCTGAGCAGCAGGGAAGCGAGCTTGAGTGATTACCGGGCGACGGGATCGGATGCCGGGGTGACGATCGGGCTGCAATTCGGCGCTCCGTGCGAAGGCATCACCACGGACAACGCTATTCAGCAACTCGCAATTCGCAAGCAGGAAATCGAGCAGCAGATCAGCGATTTGCAAGACGCGGCGGAACAGAACGGCATGCCGCCCGCGGTAATTCAGGACCCGTCCGAAGTTCTGCAAGCCGCGCGCAAGCCGCTCAGCCCCGGACAGGAACGAGCGACGCTGTTGCAAAGGCAGAGCGACCTGATCGGCCAGCTCGACGGCGTGCAGAATCAGTTGGCGGACATGGCCAGCCAGGCCGCCGCACAAGGCATCGTCCTGCTGCCTCCCACTCCACAGTGGGGCGGCAACCTCACCACCGGTCGCATCCAATCGCTCGATAACCGCGCCAGCCAAATCCAGAACGCCCTCGCTGAGAATGAGGATGCCGCCCGGCAAGCGGGCGTCGCGGCGTCCGCGCTGCCGTAGACTTGATTCCTGCACTCGCAGAATAGTCGCGAGCACATTGTCCCTAGGAGCGACGATACTTTCTCTTATTCAGCGGGTTCGAGTCTTCTCCGGCGAACGTCTATTTCGCCTTCCCGTTTTCATCGTTCACTGACCGTCGTACAGCCTTGATTCGTCCATTTTTACAGGAAATACCCGAGGGGAGAGCTCTCTTGCGGCGACTATCATCTTCTTCGCCAGCCCAATCTCATAGACTAGCGAGGTGGGTTGTGAGCAAACCTTCAGCGATACGTTTCGTGTTTCTCTCCCTTTGCGGCGCCGCTTTCCTGCTTGCGGGCTTGCCGTCGAGTCAACTCAAAGCTTCGGTCGCGCTGTCACCCGTGATGAATCTTCAGCCTGGCGATGAACCTGCGGCCGCCACTTTTTCGGGCAAAATCGTTTCGCAGAATGGCGTCCGGTTCATTCTGCGCGATGATGCCAACGAGGTCTGGTACCACTTGGACGATCAGGCGCAGGCACAGAAATACTTCGGCAAGGACGTTGTGGTGACCGGTGTACTGGACGGGCGCTCGGATATGATTCACGTGCGCAGTATCGTCGAGGCAAAACCTTGAGAGAGAGCGTCGGAGCGGCGAACAATAAGGCGCTTTTTCGTGAGCTGATCAGCGAGGTTCGCTGACAGCGCGGGCAGCAGGTGGGGAAAATGCCGGACGAGGTGCGGTGGGGTCCGCAGCGGGCGACTGGTTGATGACAGTGACTCCCGAGGACGCCCAGGCGAGCCGGCCGTCGCTCTTCGCGACTTCCGCCACGATTTTCGAGAACAGGCGATCCTGCATTGTGGTGCGCTCGGTATAGTTCACCACATAGTTGACGGTGAATTCCAAAGATCCGGAATTCACTGCGAGCGCGGCGATGGGCTCGAGAGGCGGGTTTTCAGTGCGATAGTCGTCACTGACAGCGTTCCACGAGTTCTGTGCCTCGACAAGGTATTCGCCAATCACCTCATTGGCAACTCGTAAAAGCATTGTTCTGGCTAGTTCCGCATCGCTGGTGATGGTGAGCACAACTTTAATCTGGTCCCAGATGAAGCGGAATCCTTGCGAGTAATTAAAAACGGAATTTTTCAAGACAGTGTTATTCGGGATACGCACGATGCGTCCGCTGTATAAGTCGCGGCCAACCCAGCTGCCGACTTCCATCAGAGTAGTTCGCAGCAGGGCGATGTCAATCACGTCGCCGCGGGTGTCGCCGATCTGAACTCTGTCTCCGACGGCGTAGAGTCTCGAAAAGCCGATGGAGAATGCGCCCGCAATACTGGCCAGCACATCTTGCAGAGCGACAGCTACGCCCGCGCCGGCGATACCGAGGGCGAAGCTGAGGCGACCCAGGCGGTCTTCAAAGAGGATTGAGAGGAATAGAACAATCGATATGTATCCGGTGAAGACCACGAACTTGCGAACTCGATAGCGCGCATCGGCGCGGCCAAAATGGCGGGGCAGAGTCTGTTCAAGCACACGAAAGCCGGTGTGTATGAGCAAGATGCCGACAATCGCCGCGACGCACTTGCCGAGCAGCGAAAGCGAAGCAGCGTCTTTGAAGAGTTCTTTCATTCGTTCACTATCTTACTCACGTTGTGGCCAGAAATGCAGGCGCGTCAGGATTTTTTCTTCCGTTTCTCCCACAGCTCCATGAACAATGCGACGGTGGCGGGTCCGTAGCCGGCATAGTGATTGTTCGCGTAGGCGTAGACTTTGATGCCGCGCCGCGTGGTTTGGTAGCAATAATCCACCCAGTGGGACAAAGCAGCGCGGCGATCAACGATGGTCTTGTCCCACACTTTCGTTTGCTCTTCGATTCCTTTGCGATCTCCCAGCCAGCGCACATAAGTGAAGTCGGAGGTAATGGGATCGAGCCGGCTGGTTAGCTCCGTAATGCCTGGCATCCACGATTGATCGATCACTGCCAGCGCGACGTTATGTTCCCGCAATACCTCGGCGAATTTTTCATCGAGCCAATTCTTATTGCGGATTTCGAGCGCGAATTGATGGCCTTTGGGGAGTTTCCCCAGGAAGGGACGCAGGCGCGCGAGGAACTCGGCGCCGGTCTTGAACTTAGTGCGGTTGAAATAGGGAAACTGCAGCAGCATCGGTCCGAGTTTGTCTTCTCCTAGGCCTTCGGCGGTCTCAATGAACGTCTTGAAATCGTCGTCGCAATCTTCGAGACACTTTTCGTGGGTGATCACTTGGGGGACTTTGAGCGCGAAGACGAAATCGGGTGGAGTCTTATTGGCCCAGCCGGTGATGGTGGAGCGCGCGGGCGTGCGGTAGAACGTGCTGTCCACTTCGACGGTGTTGAATTTCGTGGCGTAGTAAGTGAGAAAATCGCGCGGCTGCATTCCGGTGGGATAAAACGTGCCTTCCCAGCCTGCAGCGGTGAATGCGGACGTTCCTACGCGAATCTCGGCTTCGATATGAGGCGTCACGATGTGCTGAGCCTAGCGTACTGGTTGACCGCGGAGCAAGCTGGCGTTTTGTGCGGACACGATGGAGGTGGTTGACGAACTTCGCTTCCGCCAGTAAAGTAGTTTAGGGTCGTGCGAGCGACCCTTTTTTGTTGTCTCCCCTCGGCTGGGAGGTCGTACAATTGGCAGTACATCAGATTCTGGATCTGATTATCCTGGTTCGAGTCCAGGCCTCCCAGCCAACTTTCAAAACGCTCTGAATTTCCCGACGATATTGTCCGCGGCGTGACCGACTGGAAACCAAAGCGTTTCAGGTGCTAATCGGGCTATGTTAAAATTGGGTTTGGAGGAAGATATGCGGTTATTTGCCAAGATTGCGCAGGGTTTGTCGCTCGCAGGCGTGATCCTGTGCTTGTTTGCGCTGACTGCTCCGCGTGTGCAGGCGCACGATGACTCCACGCAGAATGCGCAGGAACATCTGCTGCGGCTTTACAACACGCACACCGGCGAACGGCTGGAGATCGTGTTCCGGCACGGGGAGCAGTACATTCCCGCGGCGCTTGCCAAGCTTGATTATTTCTTGCGCGACCACAATACCGGCGACGTCCGCCATTTTGATCCGCGCTTGTACGATATTCTGGCCGACCTCACGGCGTCAGTGGGGCATCCCAACGGCGAAATTGACATCGTTTGCGGCTACCGCACTCCTTCCACGAACGAATCGCTGCGCGCTCACACCTCCGGCGTGGCGAAAAACAGCCTGCACATTCAGGCGGAAGCGATTGACTTGCGGATGCCGGGAATTGATACGCTCACTTTGCGCAGAGCGGCGCTGGCGCTGCGGCGCGGCGGCGTGGGCTATTATCCTCATTCTGATTTCATCCACGTGGATGTGGGACGGGTGCGGCAGTGGTGTTTCGATTGCCCTGCGCGTCTGATCACTGGCAACTAACCCCGCCAACTAACCCCGGCAACTAACCCCGGCAACTAACCCCGGCAACTGACCCCGACGACTCACCGCTAGCCGGGATACGGATAGCCCTTGTCGAGAACTTTTTCGAGCTCGGCGTCGTGCCCGTAGATGTCGTCGTAAAAGTGAACTGTTCCATCCTCGGTGACGATCGCCGTGCCGTAGACAATCAAGATCGGAATCGGATGCGCGAGATTTATCTGCTGCGTCGTGCTGCCATTCATCGCCGCTCGAACATGATCCATGTTCCAGTTTCCCGGATTATTACGTAGCACCCAGACCGCCAAGTCCGCCGGTTTTTCCAGGCGAATGCAGCCGTGGCTGAAATCGCGCCGGGTCTTCGCGAAAAGTTCCTGCTCGGGCGTGTCGTGCATGTAAATGTCGTAGCTGTTCGGGAAAATAAATTTCACGAGGCCGAGTGAGTTTTTCGGGCCGGGATTTTGCCGGATGAAAAGCTTGCCGGCGCGGAGCTGCTGGAGCACATCGCTCGAGACGGCGCCGGACGCGACGACGTCCTGACGGCTGTCCACCACCGCGAATCCTTTTTTCTCCAAATAATCGGGGTCGCGCTCGATTTTCGGAAGAAACTCGGCTCTGGCTATTGAATACGGAACGCTCCAGTACGGGCGGAATATCACATACTGCATCTTGTTCTCGAATACCGGGGTGTCGTGGCCATACGCTTTGCCTACGACGACGTTCATGGTCAGTGCAACTTTAAAGTTTTCATCATACGCGCGGAGGCGAAACTCCGGAATATTCGCAACGATCGGCGCGTCGTGCAGGCCGACGGGTATCCAGCGCCATCGCTCCAGAGTGAGTTGCATCTGACGCAGGCGGGCGGAGAGCGGCACGTTCAGATCGGCCAACGTCTGCGCGGTAATTTTTCCGTCCGGAGTGCGGCCGAGGCGAGCCTGAAAATGTTTCACGGCGTCAACGAGCGGACCCTGGAACACCGTGGCATCGGCCGGGACGTTCGCATCGGCCGGAAGGTCGCCGACCAGCTTGAGCAAGCGGATCAGCTGAGGAGCGCCAGGATAGGTGTCGCCCGGAGCGATCGTCTTTCCTGTGGTGGGCAGCGACGCGCCATCGTTTTCCTTCACGTATTGAAGATAGGTTTGCAGGGCTCGAACGGTGCGTTGGTAACCCGGGTACGGTGGTTCCACTTGCGCCAGGACGCCGGCGACGTCGGGTGCATCTACCACGTCGGTTTTAAGGAACTGCGGCAGATCGTATTTCTTGGTGTCAACATCCAAGCCGAAATCGAAATGTTTGGGATTGACCTTGCCGATGTGCAGGTCCGAGACATACCGCATCACGCAAACGGTGAGCGCGACGTCGAATTGCACGGCATCCGCTTCCGACGGTTGTGATGTGGCGGGTTTGAGCTTCGCGAGGCGGTCTGCCCAACGTGGGCCGTCGTAGTCCTCAGCGGACAATCCCTTCTGGTCGGCGTGCAGCAGGAGCGCGATGACCTGTTGTGCTTGCGCGGTCGGCTGCATTCCGCGGACCCAGGGGAGGGCATTGCCGTACGAGTCGTAAAACTCCTTTACCAGCTTGGTGTAATCGCTGAAATCGGGCCAGCGCAGTTGCGGCACATTGCCCGAATCGATTGCGGCACGCAACGCAGCTTGGCCTTCGGCGCTGAGCTGTTGGGGCGGCTCTGCAGAGTTTGCTGAGGTTTGCGAATGCGTTCGCGCATGTGCAGTCGACGCGATGTTGTGGCTGTATAGCAGCGCCAGTGCGACGAGCGTCAGTATTAGCGCCAAGGCCTTGGGAATTCGCGATTGCGTCATCGGATTCTCTCCGCTTCGTTGCAGAAGTTAACAGCAGGCCAGCCGCAACACAGATAGATGCGCGAGCACGGTTAGCGGGTCAAATTATTTCTCAGTGCCCGTTCTGGAGGAACTTGTGCTGTTTCCTCGCATCTTCGGCGCGCGCGATTCGATTTCAAGAGAAGCAGATTCTATAACATCTGGGGAAGGGTTAAACCTAGCGGCACGACGATATAGATGGAACGCGATTCCACACAGACTCTAAAGAGCCGGCGAAATCGGCGGCGCGGACTAGGACCCGGTGGATTGCGCTGATTTCTTGGTCGGGTGCGCGACGCCTCGTTTGGCGGCGAGTTCGGAGGCCCACAGCAGGATGTCGAACAGGCGGGCGCGTTCCAGATTGTCCAAGCCACGCATGGGATGGACCAGGCCGGCGGCTTGCTGCGCGCAGCAATGCAGGAAGCGGTCGATCGAAACGGAAGCGGCTTCACCGGGATCGGCGAAGCGGTTCGCGTTGCACTCATTCAGGCGTTCGTAACAGCGCGCAATGAAATGGTCCACGCAGAGATGCTTTAGTTCCAGCGAGGACATCGCCGGACGTCCGCAATTTCCGGTGTCACAGCGGGTGAGTTTTTCCGCAAGCGATGAGCGATCTTGTTGTGAATCCGATGTCTGCTTTTCATCGGGAAATTGCTGCGTATCTTCGTTCATCAAGTTCATGGGTCCCAAGGCCTCGATTTGCGCGTGAGTGATGCCGCACACACGGTTGAACCATTCGGCGTTTACAGTTCGCGTCAGCACATGCGTGCATCAGACAGCTCGCGCGGTCGGGGAGTCGTCTCGTCGGATTCAGAAAGTTCCGCTTCGTAGGTGTGAACTTTCACGCGCACGTCTATCAGCGCGGCAACAAGTTTGCGCACCGCCGGTGAATCTTCCCAGTGATTTTCAGTGGCTTGCGGCGCGGTGGCCCACAGGCTGAGCACGCGAATCAGGCGCGGTTCTTTGTGCGAGGTGAGCACGAAGATTCCTGAGAAGCCGGTTTGCCGCTTGAGAATTTCTGAAACTTCGCGGCGCATGCAGTTCCGCAGATGCTGTTCTCTTCCTGGCTTAGCAATGAACTCCACCGCCCGTGCGTTCAAGTTAGAAGCCTCCGTGTCTTGACTCGATCCCAAGAAGAGACGCGCGATACGAGGGTCGGGGTTGCCGAGCAATTTTGCGCGCGCGTCCAATTCTAAGTAAGCGTGTGAACTCATTTCAAAAATCCTCGCTTCCGCCCGCATTCGCGCGGGCGCAGATGGGGGGAGGCGCACCCCGGTGGGGTTCCCTGACCGTCAGGGCCGGGGCGCGCCCGGGGGATGGGACATCGGCTTTCGCCATCGCATGGATTGGGCCATCTGGATCACCAATCCAATCTCAGTACAAGTACGCAGAGGTAGTGCCGTTGCGCGATGAATCGTTTCAATTGCGTACGAAATATTTCTGGCGTGGCCGCAACACAAATAAATTGAGCAAGAAAGAGGACGGCGGCGCGTCGTAGCTCCAATAGTCCTGGGCAGGGGTTTGATTGCGCTGTTCGTCCACGGCGGGATATACTCACTGGCCTTCGAGGCGCGTGTGGAATTTTTCTCCTTTGATGAGGCCTACCTTAAACGGCTCCGGGAACGGGACTTCCCGACGGAGCAGCATTTCGTCGCGTACTTTCGCAAACTGCTGGTGATCAAATTGAGGTCGCGACTGCGGGGCTCGCAGGCGGTGGAGGATGTCGCGCAGGAGACGTTCCTCAGGGTGTTCAAGGCGATCGGTTCCGAAACGGGAATCCGCCAGCCCGAGAGGCTGGGCGCGTTCGTTAACTCCGTTTGCAACAATGTGTTACAGGAGTTTTACCGTTCGTCTGCCCACGACACCTCTCTGGACGATGATGCGCCTGAACCAGTAGATCAGGTACTCGACCTGGACGGTTTTCTGGTGAGCAAGCAGACGCGGGAGCAGGTTAGAAAGGTACTCGACCAGCTTCCCGAAAAGGACCGGCAGCTGTTGCGCGCTATCTTCCTCGAGGAAAAGGAGAAAGACCAGGTGTGCCGGGATTTTGGCGTGGATCGCGATTATCTCCGTGTGTTGCTGCATCGCGCCAAGAATAACTTCCGCGTTTTCTATGAGAAAAGCGGGGCGGAGGGGCCGCGGCCCGCGAAACAATAGGGAACGGGATGAAACGATTTGGGGTTTGCCGTCACTACTGGTAGGACGGAATACATGGAACACACACAAGCTATACAACTGAAAGCCGCTGAGCGGTACGTTCTCGGTGAACTGCCGAGCGACCTCCGCGAACAATACGAGGAACACTTCTTCAGCTGCATGGAATGCGCGGAAGAAGTGAACCTGGCGGCGGCGTTCGTTGAGAATAGCCGGGCGGCTATGGGTTCCGAGCCCACTATGCCGCCCGTCCGTCTGCCGGTGGTTGTGGCGCAACGGCCGGCTACGGGCGGTTGGTTTGGCGCATTTTTGCGGCCGAGCTTTGCGGTGCCAATGTTCGCGGCGCTGCTGATTCTGGTGGCTTACCAATCATTCTTGGTGATTCCGCGATTGAAGGGGACGGCGACGCAGTCTGTTGGAACTCTTGCGTCCGCGCCACAAGCGCTCGCGTCATTTTCCTTGATCACCGCGGATTCGCGCGGCGGGGAACCGTTAACGGTGACCGTTGCGCCGGGGCAACCTTTCAGTTTGTATTTTGACATTCCTCCGGACGGGCATTACTCCTCGTACAGCTGCGTATTCGAGAACTCTGCGGGCAAGGCGGAATATTCCTTGAACATTTCCACCGAACAGGCTAAGAATGCCGTGCAGCTTCTGATTCCTTCTTCAAGCTTGGGAACCGGGAAGCACGTGCTCGTCGTGCGTGGACTTGGGACGCAGGACAGCGCGGCCGGTGGTGGCACCGAAGTAGCACGCTACCCATTCACACTGGTAGTTTCCCAGTAAATAATCCCATCCTAAGGCGGGAGGGCGATTCCGATGGCTACCGACCCCATCAAGAAGACTTATATCCACACCGGGCATGCTTATGGCTTTAGCGCGCGCATTGACCGGCCGTTCGAGCACTTGGTGGACGTTCACGCGGGAAGCACGCTGCCGACGACGGGTGGCTTCGAGGTGTCGCGCGCGGAAAATTTTCGATTAAAGGAAATCATATCGTACAAGGCGGCCTATTCGGTGGTGGGCTCCAGCCGCAACCCGAAGGACGATACTTATAACACTTCGGCAACTGCGACGATCGAGGGGCTGAACATTCTGGATATGGTGACTGCGGATCGAATCGTCGCGCGGGTTACCTCGAAGCAGCGTATGGATGAAGAGGAGCCGACGATTCTTTCGATCGGGAGCCGCTTCGAGAATTTGCGGATTGCGGGCTGTCCGGTTCAGGTGGATCTGGACAATGAACTTTTCACCCGCCTGGGCACGTTTGCGTCTTTTAAGAAGGAATACACGGAAAACCAACAGTCCCGCGAAATGATGCAGGGACGATTCCTGTGGGGAAAACCGAAGGCGGACGTACCGGAATTTCTCCGGGAGAGGTATAACTGGGTCGCGGGCGATGAGTTTCCGGAATCGAAAGGGATCGTGCTGTGTTCGCTGGTAAAGGACGTCAAGACCACTTGCTCGGAACTGCGCAGATACGGAAATGTGATCGTCGTGCCGCACTTCGGCAAGATCTACCTGGCCGAATTGCAGCTGCAACGCCACGAGCGCGAGCTCGCGATGCTGCGCGTGGAAATGGGCTCGGTGGTTGGTGGCTCGGGAGGCGGTCCTGGAGCGGGCGGTGGCGGCTCAACGTATCCCTGAGTTGTCTGGTTGTCTGGATTGCGGTCGTTGGATTTTGCGGATGCGGTTCGTCAAAACGGGTCGAGCCAGATAAGCGCTTTCAAGAGGCGCGGCTCGAATTTGAACATGGCGACTATCTGCGCGCATCGCGGGACGCAGACGCGGCCTACCGCGAGTATGCCAGTATCGATCCGGAATGGGCATGGCGCTTCCGGGTGCTCGAAGCCGAAGTGTTGGTGTCTCGGGGTCTAAGCGCGGACTCTCTGACGCTTCTGGACGCGCCGCTTCCTGGAAGTCTCGCGCATGGTGAGGAGGCGGTCCGCAAGGAAATGCTCGAAGGCCTGGCGGATTGTGGACTTCAGCGTTTCGCCGATGCGGATCAGCACCTTTCTTCGGCGCAGCAACTAGCTGCGGCCAATCAACCCAGAACTCTCGCAGAAGTAATTCTCGCCCGCGGCACCCTCGAATTTCTCCAGGACAACTATGCTGCCGCGCGTATTTCCTTTCGCCAGGCCCTTCAGCTCGCTCGGCAAGTTCAGCAGCCTTTCATCGAGGCCAAAGCTGTAGGAAGTTTGGGTCTCGTCTCCATGTATCAGGAGCGCTTTGACGAGTCCATCGACTGGTTCACCAAAGCGCTTGAACTGTCGCGGTCAATAGGCGCCCGAGCCATTACCGCTAAAACACTGGGCAATATGGGCTGGTGTTACTTCAGAATGGGCGACGACGATCGAGCCTTGTCTTTATCCACCGAGGCAGAAGATGCCGCGGTGCAGCTGGGTGTGGAGAAGGACCAGATGCTTTGGCTGCTCAATATCGGAGCGATCGAACGTGAGCAACATCTTTATCCCACGGCGGAGCAAGCTTTCCTGCGAAGTCTGGCGCTTGCCAAAAAGCTCGATAACAGATCGACCGAAGCGGTGTGTTTGAATAACCTCGCGCTCGTTAATTTGAAGCAACAACGCCTCGATCAGGCGGAACAATACATCCGCGAAGCGCTTGCTTTGGAACGCGCGATTGAAGATCGTGCGCACGAGCAGCTGTCGCTGATAACCGAGGGCTACATCGCCATTGGCCGCGGTGACTTCCACCATGCAGAATCTGATTTCCGCGAGGTAATTCACGACAAGAATGCGGCTACTTATTTGAACTGGGAGGCCGAAGCTGGTCTCGGTAAGGCTTACGGCGCCGAAAACCGACAAGCCGACGCCTCTTCGAGTTTCGGACATGCCATGAAAACCATCGAAGAGGTTCGCGCCTCAATTCAGCGCGAGGATCTCCGCCTCTCATTCGTATCGGGAGTATCCAGATTCTACGAAGACTATCTCGACTTTCTGATATCGAATCGGAATTCTGAGGAGGCACTGGCTGTAGTGGAAGCGAGCCGGGCGCAGACCCTCGCTGAAGGACTCGGGATCGAGAATTCGAGTACCGCTCCGATGGCTCGGTTCAATCCAAAGCAGATCGCCAAGCGCCTAGATACTCATGTCCTCTCGTTTTGGCTTGGAACAGACCAGTCGTATTTATGGTTGATCACGCCGGAACGCGTCGAGCTTTTCAAGCTACCACCGGCTGCGGAGATTGATCCGCTGGTGCAGACTTACCGGCAGGCGCTGTTGGGGTCGCGCGATGTGTTGGAGACGCAGAATGCGGCGGGGCGGAAGCTTTATGATTTGCTAGTGGCACCGGCGGCGAAAATGATTCCGAAGGGGGCGCGGGTCACGATATTGCCGGATGGAAACCTCTATGGATTGAATTTTGAGACTTTGCTGGCGCCTTCGCCGCAATTGCATTACTGGATTGAGGATGTGGATGTTTCGTACGCCAATTCTTTAACGCTGCTGGCGGCTGGGGCTAAGCGGCATGCTTCGGCTGCGAAGAAGCTTTTGCTGGTGGGCGATCCTGTATCGCCGGATGCGGAGTTTCCGAAATTGCCGCAGGCGGCGGTGGAAATGGCGGGGATCGAGAATTATTTTCCGGCGGCGGAACGCACGGTTTTTTCCGGCGCGGAGGCGACGCCTGATTCGTACTTGAAGAGCGAGTCGGCTGGATTTTCCTACATTCATTTTGTGGCGCACGGGACGGCCAGCCGCACCAGCCCACTCGATTCGGCAGTGATACTCTCCAAGCAAGGTGACGACTACAAGCTCTACGCGCGGGACATTATTCAGCATCCATTACATGCGGATTTGGTCACGATTTCGGCGTGCCACGGCGAGGGCGTGCGCTCTTATTCAGGGGAGGGGTTGGTCGGCTTGTCTTGGGCATTTTTGCGCGCGGGGGCGCATGGGGTGATTGCTGCGTTGTGGGAGGTGAATGACAATTCTACACCGCAGCTCATGGATCATTTGTATTCGGAAATCGGCAAGGGTACGCCGCCCGATGCTGCTTTGCGCGACGCGAAGTTGGCGCTTTTACATTCTGGGGGCGTATATCGCCGGCCGTTTTATTGGGCGCCGTTTGAGTTGTATCGGGGTTCGTAGGGGTTTGCGAATCGGCGTTGCTGAACGTCGCTATCTTGACTTCGTGGCAAGCCGGGGCGCAGCAAGCAGCGCCCCTACCGAGTATTTGCATTCCCGCGACGACTACGAAAGGCCGGGCACGGCGTGCCGTGCCCCTACGACGTGCGTTCCGCTCGCGCGTAGGATATATATGCGGCGAGCAGGACTGCGAACATTGCAGAGATTATGCCTCCTGCGATGCGATCCCACGTGCTAGTGAATTTCACTTCGACTTGATGGATGCCCGCTGGAACCGCGACTAGCATTTGGGCGGTTTCTGGGACTGCGCCGGGCAGAATATTTTTGCCGTCAATCTGTACTTTCCATCCGGGATAGTTCAGCAGGCGTAGCGCCAGCGTCGTCGGCGCGGCATCTGGCATGGCAAAACGTTTTTCGTTTACGCTCCAGCGCTCGACTTCCACCGTGGTGTCGGGCGCGAATTTGAACCGGTGCGTTTCCTCGTCAAACTGCTGAATGCGCGGAGCGGCCTTGCCGATCATTTCGCCCAATGGGTCGGTGCCGGGCAATTCGTAGCGATCGCAGCCCAGCGGTTGATATTCGTCAGTGCCTTCGTAGCCGCGGCCGGATTTGATTCCTTTAGTGAGGACGGGAATGTCTTCGCTGTCCCACCAGCCGTCGTTCACCAGGGCAGCGGATAGCGTCGTCAGAGCGATGGCGATCGCGAGGGCGCCAACCCAAGGGCGCTTGGCGCGTCCGATGGCGGCCGCGAGGAAAAACGCGAAGACGAAATCCAGCACGCCCAGCCAGCGCCAGGGAAATTGCACAAATTCCAGTTTGGGCAGCCAGCGCCACAAGAACATGCTGGGGGGAAACATTAGTAGAACCGCGGTGGCACCGAGAGCGAGGAGCATCCACCAGATCTCCGGAACCTCCCGCCGGCGGCGCGCGACCAAAACCGTCGCAACGCCGGTGATGAGCATCACGCCCATCGCGACGCCTGAAACTTTCCAGTTGAAGATTAAGAATTCGGGATCGATGGCGTGGGTGAAGAGAAAGTTTTGGTCCGGGCTTAGGAGATCGGCGAGAGCTTGATGAATCTGCACCCAGCGCTGTTCGTACGCCGCGGGGAAAATATAAAACGCGGCCAGGCCAAAGCCCGCGCCCATGGAAATGCCGCCCAGAAGCAACGGACTGATGCTGCGCCGCATAATGGTCGCGACGAAGAACAGCAGCATGAGGGAGTACGTGGCCAACACCGCGGCGGGCGCGTTCGCCAGCCAGATCAACGCGAACGGGACGGCGAGAAAATGTAGACCGCGCCAGCTCTCGCGCAGCACGCGCACGACGCCCCACAATGCCAGCGGAAGCAGAGCGCTGGCGAGAAGCTCCGCGAAGTCGCTGCGATAGTAAACGATGATCAGGTGATACGGATTTACAGCGTAGAGCACTGCGGCGCCCGCGGCCTCGCGCGGCGAGAGCCATTCGCGCGCAAAGCGCCACATCGAGTAGCCGGCGAGCAACAGCGCCAGCCAGATAAATGCTCCCGGCGCCATTTTCCACGGCAGCAGGGAACCGAGCGTTGCGCCAAGCATCCAGGAGCCCGGTGGATAAAAAATGAAGCGCGGCTCGCCGTAGCCCCAGTTGGCCCATTCGGCCCAGCGCGGGAAGAAGATGCCTTCGCGCCATTGGCCCGCCACGTCCAGCCAGGAGGCGAGGTGAAATTGGAAATCGTGACCGGACGCGTTACCCAAAAAAAACATGGGCGCGATCACGGCAGTCGCGGCGACGGCGACGAACAGAAGGGCCACGCGCGGCGAGCCTGCTGCTGCGCGCGACGCGGGCTGGGATGAAAGGTCGGTGGTTATGCTCGATTGAATTGTTTTCGTCCCATGGGAGTTCCCAGAGCCGACAGCCAGCTTCAGATACGAACCGTTAGAGAATACCCAATTGCGCGCGCCATTCGCCACTGGTGCCACGCTCGCGACCCCCGCTTGTGATCCGAGGCGCACGGCGATGCGTACCAGAGTATGCGTGCGAGCAGCGGACTTGCCAATACGCTGCCGCAGCGGGTAGAGTTCTTGGGGCTGATGAGAGCTCACAGTCGCGGAATGCTGTGGCTGCTCCGCGAAATTCGCAATCATATGCATGCCAGGCACTGCCGATAACAGACAAGCATGGAACCCACGTTAACTGCCGAAGAACAGAGGCTGCGGGCCAGCGCCGAGCGCTACGCCCATTGGAAGCGCTGGGGCCCTTACCTGGCGGAACGGCAATGGGGCACGGTGCGCGAGGATTACAGCGCCAACGGCGACGCATGGGATTATTTTCCGCACGATCATGCGCGCTCGCGCGCCTATCGCTGGGGAGAAGACGGCATCGCGGGCTTCTGCGATCGACACCAGCACATTTGTTTCGGCCTGGCGCTGTGGAATGAAAAAGATCGCATCCTGAAAGAACGGCTTTTCGGGCTGACCAACAAGGAAGGGAACCACGGCGAGGACGTCAAAGAGTATTACTACTACCTCGATGCCACGCCGACCAGTTCGTACCTGCAATTCCTGTATAAGTATCCGCACGCGGCATACCCCTATGATCAGTTGCGCGAAGAGAACGCCAAGCGCACGCGCCACCAGCCTGAGTACGAGCTGATTGATACTGGAGTGTTTGCGGAAAATCGCTATTTCGATGTTTTTGTGGAATACGCGAAGGTGACGTTCGAAGACATCGTGGTGCGCATTACGGCGTGGAATCGTGGTCCGCAAGCCGCGCGGCTGCACCTGTTGCCGTCGCTGTGGTATCGCAATCGCTGGGACTGGGGCGACGCGTATAACACGCCGCAGGTGACGCGCGTGCCAGGGCTCCAAGGCGGCGAGCTGCTCGAACTCACGGAATTTCATTATGGGCAGCGCTGGCTGGCAATCGAAGGAGCGCCGGAGCTTCTCTTTACAGACAACGAAACGAATATGGAACGCCTCTTCGGGCAGAAGAGCAAGACTGCTTATGTGAAGGATGCTTTTCACCGCTACCTGATTAATGGCGAACGTGGCGCGGTGAACCCCGCCTTCACCGGGACGAAAGCTGCGGCTCACTTCGCGTCGGAAATCGCGCCGGGACAGAGCTGGACGATTCGTCTACGGCTCACCGACGAAAACGTCGCGGAGAATCGTAAGCCGGCGAGCGAGCTCTTTGGCCCCGCGTTCGATGCAACCTTCGACCAGCGCAAAAAAGAGGCGGATGAATTCTACGAGAAGCGCATTGACGCAAAACTAAGCGAAGATGCGCGACGCGTGCAACGACAGGCTTTTGCCGGCCTGCTGTGGTGCAAGCAAAGCTATCACTACGACGTGCGCCGCTGGCTGGAAGGCGATTCGACGCAGCCGAAACCCGACGGCAACCGGATGAACGGCCGGAATCACGACTGGACGCACCTCTACAATTCCGACGTGATTTCCATGCCGGACACGTGGGAATACCCGTGGTACGCGTCGTGGGATCTAGCGTTTCACTGCGTCTCGATGGCGCTGATTGATCCGGAATTCGCAAAGGAGCAGCTGATTCTGTTCCATCGCGAGTGGTATATGAATCCCAGCGGGCAAGTGCCCGCTTACGAATGGAATTTTTCCGACGTGAATCCGCCGGTGTTGGCCTGGGCTACTTGGCGCGTTTATAAAATCGCAGGGCGCGTGGAAGGGAAACAGGATCGCAACTTTCTGGTGCGGATGTTTCACAAACTGCTGCTGAATTTCACCTGGTGGGTGAATCGCAAGGACCCCGAAGGGAAGAACGTATTTGAGGGCGGCTTTTTGGGATTGGATAACATCGGCGTGTTCGATCGTTCCTCGCCACTGGGACCGGGAAATTTTATCGAGCAGTCCGACGGGACGAGTTGGATGGCCATGTTTTGCCTGGACATGCTGGCGATGTCCATGGAACTGGCGCACGATGATCCCGCGTACGAGGACGTAGCCAGCAAATTCTTTGAGCACTTTGTGTACATCGCGCAGGCCATGAACGATATCGGCGGCACGGGAATCGGCCTATGGGACGAGGATGACGGCTTTTATTACGACGTGCTGCATCTGGGAAACACCGCCCATTTGCCGATGAAAGTTCGCTCGATGGTAGGACTGATTCCGCTTTTTGCGGTGGAGGTTTTCGAGCCGGAGGATCTGGCGCGGCTACCGAGTTTTCGCAAGCGCATGGATTGGTTCTTGGCGCACAACCCGGACGTTGCGGAGCACGTGGATATGACCGAGCGCACCGACAAAGGCGCGCGCCTGATGCTCAGTATCGCCAATCGCAAAAAGCTGGAACGGATTTACAAATATGTGCTGGATGAAAATGAATTTTTGTCGCCGCACGGCGTGCGAGCGCTTTCGAAATACCATAAAGATCATCCGTTCGTGCTGCATGTGAACGGCCTTTCGCAGGCGGTGGATTACGAGCCTGCGGAATCCACCGGGGATCTGTTTGGAGGCAATTCCAATTGGCGCGGGCCGGTGTGGTTTCCGTTGAATTTCCTGTTGATCGAATCGTTGCAGCGTGTGCACTACTACTTCGGCGATGGCTTCAAAGTGGAATGTCCCATGGGCTCGGGCCGGCAAATGACGCTCTGGGATGTGGGGCGCGAAGTTTCGCGGCGGCTCTCGCATATCTTTTTGCGGAAGGATGGGCACCGCGCAGTGTACGGAGACATTGCGCTTTTTCAGGATGATCCCTACTGGCGCGACCTGATTTTGTTTTACGAGTACTTCAATGGCGATAATGGCGCGGGGTTAGGCGCGAGCCACCAGACGGGGTGGACGGCGCTGGTCGCCAAGTTAATCGAGCAGAGCGGGGAATAGCCACGGCCGGTTACCGTGGTTCGTGGCGCTCAGAAATCAGTGACGAGACCCAATCCCAGCGAAACGCGGTTGATGTAATTAAAATAAGCTACGGTTAGAACTGTTTCACGCACCGCGGCATCGTCCCACCCGGCTTTCTTCAGAGTGTCGGTATCGGACTCTTCGATGTCATCGGGATGGCGCGTCAATTTATCCGCGAAGCGCAAGAGCGCTTTCACGTTGGAATCCACGGCCGCATTTTCGTAATCCGCGGTCAGTTTTCGTGCCAGGGCCTTGTCCACTCCGAAGCGACGCAGCAGCTCCATATGAAACATCACGCAGTAGGTGGAGGAGTTAATCCCGCTCACCACCAACCCGATCTGTTCTTTCACGATCATGGGAAGAGCGCCGTCGGCCATGACCGCTTCGCTCATTTGTAATTGCGCTTCGATTACGGCGGGTTTAGCGCCCAGGGTCTTGAAGTAGTGCGGCAGAAACCCCAAATTCTTTTCGATTTTACCGTAAATCTCGCGCAGGCGCGGGTCTGCCTGAGTCTCTTCGATCTCATTTACAAATGGCATGGAGCTGCTCCTCAGATGAACTGTACGTGGAATAAATTTTCGTTCAGAGCATCGACGCATTGTAGCACGCTCGAATGAACGCGAGGTTACACGAAGCCATCGCGTGAATAGATACGAGGGGTTCATTCGGCGGCTTACGCTCGCGGCGGCAATCTGACCGGCGCTAGCGCGCGGCTTCCACGAGTTCGATAAGGACTTTCTTTGCATCGGGAGCAGTGGCCAGGAAGAAATTCACACGCGTTCCGTCGGCTCCCGCGCGCGTGGCGGGATAAAGAGGCGGCAGCGCGAATCGCGCGCGCAGAATTTCCGTCGCACGATCCACGTCGCGGACGTAAATTTCGATCTGCTGAATGCCTTCGCCGAACTTTTGCAGATAGCGCGAAATGGCGCCGGGGCCGCCAGGCTCGCGCGTTGTGAGAATATCGAATTCGATGGAGGCGTCGAGGTGCAGCTCGAATTCCTGTGCGTCCTGATCAGCGGGCACGTCTGCCAGCCGCGGAGAATTATTCGACGTGCGAATCTGCTCGAAAGTATCCGGCTGCACGGCAATTCCCACCACGATGGCCGAAGGCTGGGAGCGAGCGTGAGTCTCACCGGCCAGCTTGCCGGGCAAAGTCAGTTCGCGGAATTCCGG
>Ga0187887_10000075_pt1 | contig 96117 bp, 89 predicted proteins | sample June2016WEW_7_10_FD_132977 | JGI IMG/M metagenome (GOLD analysis project Ga0187887, IMG submission 132977) | Peatland microbial communities from SPRUCE experiment site at the Marcell Experimental Forest, Minnesota, USA - June2016WEW_7_10 | ecosystem: Environmental > Terrestrial > Soil >... | reverse complement strand
GGGGGCGCCGCGGGCGGGGAGGCTGCGGGCGGGGAGGCCGCGGGCGGGGAGGCCGCGGGCGGGGAGGCTGCGGGCGCTGCTGATCCGGCCGGCGGCACATTCGCCTCGGCGGAGCTGCTTGCTGATTTTGGCGGCGGCGGATCGTCGACGAACATATCCACCACTTGCAGGCGCGCGAAGTCGATGTCGTTCGAATCGAAATCCTCGAGTTCGATGGTTTCCGACTCTGACGCCGCCGATCGGCCTGGCTGTAGCGGCGGCACGGCCGATTCCAATATCTCGTTGGCCCGGGTTTCCATCTCGAGGGGCGATTCCCCGGCAGGGAACGAGCTCGGATCCTCCGCGAGCCGTGCGAGCGCATTGAACACTTCGCCGCATCGCCCGCAACGGACTTGGCCGCCCGCGGCGCGCAGCACTTGCGCCGACAAGCGGAACACCGTTTCGCATTTTACGCATTGCGTATACACGCTAAGCCGTTCTCCGCGCGTGGATGCAGCACCAGTCATCCCGCCCAAAGACTTGCACGATATCAAAACCGGAGGAATACGCGGCCTTCACCGCGTAGGCCTGCGATTTCAACAGGCCGGACAACACGAGGTCCGCGCCGATTTTGCAGGCCGCCTGGAGTACGGGGAGGAGCTCGATCAAGGGCTCGGCCAAGATGTTCGCGACGACGAGATCCACCGGCGGGAGCGACGGCGGCACGCCTTGTATTTCGAGTTGCGCCTCGACCCCGTTGCGGATCGCGTTGTCGCGCGTGGCAATCAGCGCCTGCGGGTCGAGATCGACGGCGATCACGTGGGAAGCACCCAGTTTCAAGGCGGCAATCGCCAGGATTCCCGAGCCGCACCCGTAATCGATCATCCGGCGGCCGGCAAGCGGTAAGGCGTCGAGCAGTTGCAGGCACAGAGCCGTCGTCGGATGGGTGCCGGTGCCGAATGCCAGCCCAGGGTCCAGTCGCACGATCGCGGCCTGCGGATCCTCGGGCGGCTCCTCGACGGACGGGCATACCCAGAGACGTCGCCCGAACCGCATGGACTTCCAGTCCTGCAGCCAGACACGCTCCCAGTCCCGACTCTCGATCGCGCGAAGCCTGGCCGAGTCCGTGATGTGGGAGCCCAAACGGGAAGCGAGCTCGCCGATGGTGTGCGCGGCCTCGTGGGAATCGTCGAACAGCGCGCGCACCAACGTGTCGCTCCATAGCCTGATCTCGCCGGGCTTGGGCTCGAGTACGGGCTCATCGCCCCGATCGACGAACGTGATGGAGATCGCCCCGGCCTCCTCGAGCGTCGTCTCCACCACTTCGGAGCTCAGGCTCGCGAGCGGAAATTCGATCTCATAGAGCATGATCGTGCGGCAAGCAGGTGCCCGAGGAGCGATGTCGGTGCTCACTTTAATCCGAGACGTCGCTCCAGATAGTGAATGTCCGTGCCGCCCTGCCGAAACGCCGAGTGATTGAAAATTTCCTGGTGCAGGGGAATGTTGGTTTTGATCCCTTCGACGACCATCTCGGCGAGCGCATTGCGCATGCGCGCGATCGCCGTGTCGCGTGTGTCGCCCGAGGCGATGACCTTGCCGATCATCGAGTCGTAGAACGGCGGCACGTTATAGCCGGTATACACGTGGCTGTCGACGCGGATGCCGGGGCCGCCGGGTGAATGCCACAATCTGATCGGCCCGGGTGATGGGATGAACGTCTTTGGATCTTCGGCATTGATGCGGCATTCGATGGCATGGCCGCGAATTTGAATGTCATTCTGGGTGTAGGGCAGCGCCTCGCCCGCTGCGATCAGCAGCTGCGCCTTGACGATGTCGATGCCGGTGACGAGTTCCGTCACCGGGTGCTCGACTTGTACGCGCGTGTTCATCTCGATGAAGAAGAACTCGCCGTCCTGGTACAGAAACTCCAGCGTGCCGGCATTGCGATAGCCAACCTCGCGGCATGCCCGCGCGCATCGCTCTCCCATGGTCTTGCGCTGCTTGGCGGTGAGTCCGGGAGCGGGCGCCTCTTCCAGCACCTTTTGATGGCGCCTTTGCATCGAGCAGTCCCGCTCGCCCAGATGCACGACATTGCCGTAATTGTCGGCCAGGACCTGAAATTCGATGTGCCGCGGCCGCTCGAGGAATTTCTCCATGTAGACCTGCGGATTGCCGAACGCTGCGAGCGCTTCCGACTGGGTCACGCTGATCGCGTTCAGAAGCGAAGCGTCCGTGTGAACCACGCGCATGCCGCGGCCGCCGCCGCCGCCCGAGGCCTTGATGATCAAGGGATAGCCGATGTCCTTGGCGATGCGGAAATTCTCGTCCGCGTCGGCGCCGACGGGCCCATCGGAACCCGGCACGCAGGGGACGCCGGATGCCTTCATGACCTTGATCGCCGAGACCTTGTCGCCCATCAAGCGGATGGTCTCGGCGCGCGGACCGACGAATATGAAGCCGCTTTTTTCGACGCGCTCGGCGAAATCGGCGTTCTCCGAGAGAAACCCATAGCCCGGATGGATGGCGACCGAGTCGGTCACTTCCGCGGCGCTGATGATGGCGGGCATGTTCAAGTAGGAAAGGCCGGCCTGGGGCGGCCCGATGCACACGGTCTCATCGGCCAGCAGAACGTGCTTGGTATTGAAATCGGCGGTCGAATGCACGGCGACCGTCTTGATACCGAGTTCGCGGCAGGCACGAAGAATGCGAAGCGCAATCTCGCCGCGATTCGCGATGACGACTTTTTCGATCATCGCGATTATTCGATGATGAACAACGGTTGGCCGAACTCGACCGGATCGCCGTTCTTGGCGAGGATCGACGTGACGCGCCCCGCCTTGTCGGATTCGATCTGGTTCATCATTTTCATGGCTTCGATGATGCACAGGATCTGTCCGACTTTGATCTCCTGGCCAATCTCCACGAAGGGCTTGGCGCCCGGCGCCGAGGCGGAATAATAGGTCCCGACCATCGGCGAGGTGATGGTCTGATCGTCGTTGCGTGGTTTGTGCTCGCCGGCGGCGGTGGCCGGCTTTGCGGGCGCGGCGGGGGCCGGTGGTGCCGGCTGCACGGCCGGCGCGCCAACCGTCACGGGAGCGGCCATCGACGTCCGGGGGTGACGACTGATGCGGACCGATTCCTCTCCCTCCGAAATTTCCAACTCCGAGATGCCGGACTCTTCCAGAAGCTCGATCAGCTTCTTAACTTTTCGAATGTCCATCCGAAAACCCCTTCGAATAAATGTCTGGTGTAGGACCTAAGCTGCGGCCAAATGCGCGCAGGCGGCGGTCAATGCGAGTTCGTACCCGAGGGGGCCGAGTCCCACGATGCAGCCGGCGGCGAGATCGGACAAAAAAGAGCGATGCCTGAACTCTTCGCGTGCGAACACGTTGCTCAGGTGAACCTCGATGAAAGGTACGGAAACGGCCAGAAAGGCGTCCCGCAGCGCGATACTAGTATGCGTGAACGCGCCGGGATTGATAATCACGAACGCCACGCCGTCGCTCTTGGTCGCCTGTACCTTGGCGATCAGTTCGTGCTCCGCGTTGCTCTGTGCGGCGATCAATTCGTGACCTTGGGCCGCCGCCATACGCTTAAGCTTCGCCTCGATATCGGTTAGCGTTGCCGCCCCGTAGATCTCCGGCTGCCGGGTACCGAGCAGGTTCAAATTGGGTCCATTGAGGAGAAGGATTCGCGTCATCGTCGACAGGTCATCGTTACCTAAAAGATGCGCGATATTAACCGGAAAGTGCCATGATTTGGCAAGCTTCTTACGCGAACTTCGCCGGAAGGGCGCCTAGCCCGATTTGCTGGGCCGCAGCTTCTGGAGTCCGTCGGCGATGCTGCGTCGGGCCTCTTGGAGTGCGATGCGCCCCTGGTTGAGATTCTGAACCACGGAAAGAATCAGTGCGGCCTGGGGTTGGTGCAATTCTCCCACAAAGAGCGCGACGACTTCGCCGCGCCGGTCGGTGAACACGGTAAAGGGGAACACCGGCGAGTCGAACCCGAGCGAACTTGCCACGTCGAGCGCGTCCTGCTCGCCGATCAGGAGCGGATACCCGATTTTGAGCTGCCGAGCGTAGCTTGCCACCTGGTCGCGATGGTCGACCGCTATTCCCAGCACTTGAACGCCTCGATCCGCCCATTCTCCCGACAATCCCTCCAGCAGCGGGATTTCGCGGCGGCAGGGGGCGCACCAGGTCGCCCAGAAGTTGATGACCAGGGATTTACCGCTCCAGGTATCGATAGGCGTCGATTTGCCCTCGAGATTACTTAGAGAGAACCGCGGTAATCGGTCCGGGATCTTGGCCGGCTGCGGTGCGGATTCGTCGGTGAGGTCGCTGGGTATCGGCGGGCTGGCGCCGACGGGAGTGGATATCCCCCCGCCCCCGGTGTTGGCGGGGGCCCTCAGGGCCGAATGAATGCGCCCGCCCGCCCATACTCCGACGATGACGACCAGGACGGCGCCCGCGAGCTGAAAGGCGCGATCGTTCATGCCGCGGGGAGCGGCAGCGTGCGTCCCTTGCGCAGCAACAATCCGGCTAAAAGGAATGCCAGCGCCCCGCCACCGATGGCAACCCCCTCCCAGTCATGGGCGGCCGGCGGCGGCAGGGACGCGCTGCCGGCGGGGGACAGCACTTTGGTGATGGGGGGGTAGCAGAGCCCAGCCTCGGCGCAACCCTGATAGGTCACCTTGATTTGTAGGGTATGGGCGCCGTAGTCGAGCCGCTGATACGCGACGGTGCCCTCGACCTGCTGGGTGAAAATCTCCTGGGTGCCAAGGTAAGGGTCGGTCTTGAGGGTCCCGCGGGGGAGACTCAGACCCGATACCACCAGGTCGGGGCTCTCGGCCACGACGCTCATCTTCGCCCGATAAAGGTAGTATCCGTCCGCGATGACCCACCGAACCCGAAGAGTTCCATTTTCCAGGCGAGCCCCGGCCCGAAAGGCCGCATCGGGGGAAAGGAAGTCGGTTTCGTTCGATTCGATGCCGCGCATCCACCAAGGCTTGGCGATGGCAGAGCCGCCCGTCATTACCAACAGGCTCAACATGATCAGTGCGCGGTTAAGGCTCATGGGGTGCACTTTATAATAAGTGGGGCCGGCGTGGGCGGCAGGCCATGCGCACCGGAACGGTGCGCGGGGAGCCACCGGGAGCGATGTGCAGCGCAGCAACCGCGCGAATCTCCTGCACGCCCCTTGATTCCGGGGAAACCGTCGCTATTATTAGCAGCCACAAGCGGGGAGTGCTAACACTCCTGGCCCATTTCCAACAGCAACCAGCATCAGGAGTCTTGTGCTATGAAGATTCGACCCCTTCATGACCGTGTGATCGTGAAACGCGAAGAAGAGGAGCGTAGATCCCCAGGCGGCATCGTGATCCCGGACACCGCGACCGAGAAGCCCATCTTCGGAAAGGTCATCGCCGTCGGCAAGGGCAAGATCTTGGAGAACGGCGAAATTCGCCCGCTCGACGTCAAGGTCGGCGACAAGATCCTTTTCGGCAAGTATTCGGGCACCGAAGTCAAAATGGATGGCGACGAGCTAGTTGTGATGCGTGAAGAAGACATCATGGCCGTGGTCGAAGGCAAGTAAGCGCTTCGCCCCACCTTATCGTTATCAAATCAATTCAGAGGAAATAGCCAATGGCTGCTAAAGACGTACGATTCAGCGACGACGCTCGTGGACGCATGTTCAAGGGTGTCAACATCCTGGCGAATGCCGTCAAGGTGACGCTGGGCCCCAAGGGCCGCAATGCCGTGCTGGACAAGAGCTTCGGCGCTCCTACCGTCACGAAGGACGGTGTCTCGGTCGCGAAGGAGATCGAGCTCAAGGACAAGTTCGAGAACATGGGCGCGCAGATGGTGAAGGAGGTCGCTTCCAATACCTCCGATGAAGCCGGCGACGGCACCACCACCGCGACCGTGCTGGCGCAAGCCATCATCCGCGAAGGTTTGAAGTCGGTCGCGGCCGGCGCCAACCCGATGGATCTGAAGCGCGGCATCGACCTCGCGGTCGCTTCCGCCACCGAAGAGCTCAAGAAGCTCTCCAAGCCCTGCAAGGACCCGAAGGCGATTGCGCAGGTCGGCACGATCTCCGCGAACTCCGACGAGAGCATCGGCAAGACGATTGCGGATGCGATGGCGAAGGTCGGCAAGGAAGGCGTGATCACGGTCGAGGAGGGTTCGGCTCTCGAGAACGAGCTCGAGGTCGTCGAAGGCATGCAGTTCGACCGCGGCTATCTCTCCCCGTATTTCATCAACAATCAGGCGAGCCAGAGCGCCGAGCTCGACAAGCCGCTGATCCTGTTGGTCGACAAGAAGATCTCCAACATCCGTGAGCTCCTCCCGCTGCTCGAGGGCATCGCGAAGGGCGGCCGGCAGTTGCTGATCGTCGCCGAGGACGTCGAGGGCGAGGCATTGGCCACGCTCGTCGTCAACACGATCCGCGGCATCGTCAAGGTTGCCGCCGTCAAGGCGCCGGGCTTCGGCGATCGCCGCAAGGCCATGCTGCAGGACATCGCGGTCCTCACCGGCGGCACGGTGATCTCCGATGAGGTGGGTCTGTCGCTCGAGAAGGCGACGCTGAACGACCTCGGCGAGGCGAAGAAGGTGTTGGTCGAGAAGGAAAACACCACCATCATCGACGGCGCCGGCAAGGCCACGGACATCAAGGCTCGTGTCGAGAGCATCCGTCAGCAGATCGAGGAAGCGACCTCCGACTACGACAAGGAGAAGTTGCAGGAGCGCGTTGCCAAGCTCTCCGGCGGCGTCGCCGTGATCAAGGTCGGTGCGGCCACCGAGATCGAGATGAAGGAAAAGAAGGCTCGTGTCGAAGACGCTCTGCACGCGACCCGTGCGGCCGTCGAAGAGGGTGTGGTTCCGGGCGGCGGCGTGGCGCTGGTGCGCGCGCTCAAGGCCATCGAGAAGCTCACGGGAGCCAACGAGGACCAGACCACGGGCATCAAGATCCTGGCCCGCTCGATCGAAGAGCCGCTGCGTCAGATCGTCACCAATGCCGGTGAAGATGCGGCCGTCGTGTTGAACCGAGTCCGCGAGGGCAAGGGCACGTTCGGCTACAACGCGGCGACCAGCGAGTACGGCGACATGATCGAGCTCGGCATCCTGGATCCGACCAAGGTCACGCGGCTGGCTCTCCAGAACGCGGCTTCAGTGGCGGGCCTGCTGCTGACGACCGAAGTCATGATTGCCGAGGCTCCGAAGGAAGAGGAGCATTCGCACGGTGCGCCGGGCGGCGGCATGGGTGGCATGGGCGGAATGGATATGTAATTCCGCCGCCGCGCAAGCGGTGGACGATATGGGCCCCGCCGATCTTTCTGATCGGCGGGGCCTTTTCTTTTGGTGCGGAGGTGACGGACGGCCACCTCGCATGCGCCGGTCGTGACGGTGCCCGCGAATTAACGTGGCCGGCCATGCCTTCTCAGGCCGGCGGTCGCCGCTGATGGTCGGACACTGGAACGGCTACGATTCCGAAGGATTTAATGGCCATGATGTCTCCTTGCCATTGGCCCCATCTTGCGCGTTTCCGCTGAAACGTCCGAAGCGATGAAAGGATCGGTGCGGGCGGCCGCCTCCCGCTCAGCTTTGTCGCACAAAAGAAATACCGCGAGGTCGTAGTCCATTCGCTCCCCACGCCAGCGGGTGGCCGCAGTATTCGCGGTAATCGACAAGCCTCGCGAGCGATGATCCGTCTCGATCTCCGTCCCCTCGTACTCGATCAATGCGTCGGCATCCACGGGATGGAACTCGTGCCCATCAGGCTTCGAGAATCGCCAACCGCCCTCGGAGCGCGGCTCGACCTGAATCTCCCCCTCATGGACCAAGCGATGATGCCACCGGCAGAGCGTGACCAGATTGGCGAGCTTGGTCTCCCCGCCATCTGCCCAGTGTTCGATGTGGTGCGCATCCAAGAAGCTCGTGAACGTGCAGCCCGGGAATTGACACCCCGGATCGCGCGCGGCCAATGCTCTGCGAATGGCAGGCGGTATGCTTCGGGTCTTTCTCCCCACGTTGAGCACTTTGCCGTCTTGATTTTCCAGCATCGCTACCAAGCTCGCATCACAGCCGATGCGCCGGATAGTCTCGACGGGGAGGGTGGGGCCATGCTCCAGGTGGCTGCGCCCGGGGGCATCAGCGCGAAGAGTCTCCGCATCGACGTGCACGACCACTTGATAGTGCTCGGCGGTCCTTGATTCGGACCCCTTGCGCTTCAGCGAGCTTTCCGCCATCCGTACCAGGGCGTCGGCTCGACGGGCCTCATGGCTCAACGGCAATGTCTCGGACGTCTCTACCACGAGTTCGGAATCGGGCAGCTGTGCCATCGCCGCTTGCAGCGCCTTCACCACGAGCGCTCCGCCCAAGGCAGGGATACGCGCCTTGAGTATCAAGCTTCCATCTTCATCGTAATGATAGTGGAGAGCCCGGTTTGCCTGCTGGCTCGCCTCGCGAGAGAGTTCCTCAGCTTGCATCGCCCGCTTGAAGAGCCGCACCGTCTTCTCCACGTGATGGGCGGTGCCATGCAGCGCAATGTTCAAGAGATCCTTCTCAGTCGCCCGAGATGCCACTCTCGTCAACGCTCGAACCTTGGAGTAGCTCAGCTCTCCACAGGCCATCGAAGCCGATATTAGCGGGAGATCCGACAATGCATGGGCAACGCGTACTTTTTCACGAGCCGCCCCCAAATTGAGCCCGCACTTGAAGTTCAACCAATGCGCGCACGACGCCAACTTCCCGTCTCCCCAACCCACGCGTCGGTCGAATTCCCGGATGAGCAATAGCCAGCGGTAATGGGCGGCGTTCAAGTGCCCGGCGAGTTCAGTGATCGCTGCCTCGAGCTGCTCGATCGGTAGCTCGTCGGCGTCCGACAGTCTTCCGTCCATGGCTCCTCCATAGGCTGTTTATATATCCAGTATAATACCAAATAGCGCTAAGAAACAATGGTTTACGGCCCGAAAAAGGGCAGAAATTCCAGCAGAATTCCCGGGATCATTTAGGAGTCGGCCGGCGCAAAGCCTGGCGGCATGCCGTTGATCGCTCTCCTCCCATCTCGTGCTGCCTTGCAAGAGAGTTCGTGCCAAAGTATGCGGATGACATGGACCAAAGCCCAACGCAACGTCGTGATCGCGGCCTATCTAGGCTGGACGCTGGACGCCTTCGATTTCTTCCTCATGGTGTTCATGTTCAAGGACATCTCGGCCGAGTTGCATTCCAGCAGGCAGGTGGTCGCAACCGCCTTATTTCTGACCCTGGCGATGCGGCCCGTGGGCGCGTTCCTGTTCGGTCGGCTCGGCGACCGCTATGGTCGGAAGCCCGCCTTGATGTGGAATATCTTGGCGTTCTCGTTGCTCGAACTGGCATCGGGATTTGCGCCGAATATGACCACCTTGCTGATCGTTCGGGCGCTCTTTGGCGTCGCCATGGGCGGGGAGTGGGGTCTCGGATCGGCGCTGACCATGGAGAGCATTCCGGCGTCGGCCCGAGGGGCGGTGTCGGGCCTGCTGCAGGTGGGCTACCCGTCGGGCTTTTTTCTCGCATCGATCGTGGTTTACCTGTTTTACGATCGACTGGGATGGCGCTACATGTTCGTGCTGGGCGCCATCCCTGCCGTCCTCGTGTTTTTCATCCGGATGGCGATCGAGGAATCGCCCGCGTGGAAAAAGCAGCAAATCGCGCCCCGCGCGAGCGTCTTGGCGGTCCTCGCGCGCGAGTGGAAGCTGGCTGTCTACGCCATCATTCTGATGACGGCATTCAATTTTTTCAGTCACGGCTCGCAGGATTCGTATCCCAGTTTTCTGAAGGAGCAGCATCACTTCGACACGCACCTCACGGCGCTCCTCACGGCAATCGGCAATGTCGGCGCCATCTGCGGGGGATTGTTCTTCGGCGCGTTGTCCGAAAGGGTCGGGCGCCGCCGGTCGATCGTGATCGCGGCGCTGCTCGCGCTGCCCGCACTGCCGTTTTGGGCGTTCGCCTCGACGCCGCTGATCCTCGGCGCGGGCGCGTTCCTCATGCAGATCGCGGTACAGGGCGCATGGGGCGTCATACCGGCGCACTTGAACGAGCTGTCGCCGCCCGAGATTCGAGCCACCTTCCCGGGCGTGGTTTATCAGTTGGGCAATCTCTTGGCCGCGGCCAACCTGAATCTGCAGGTGATGATCGCCGAGGCTCACGGCGATAATTACGGCGTGGCAATGGCCATCGTCATTGGGTGCGTCGCCTTGGTCATCACCGCGATGATGGTTTTCGGGCCGGAAAGACGGGGAATATCCATGGCGGGCGCAAGCGAAACAAGCTCGTGACCTGGTCGGCGAATCAATACGTCGCGTTCGAACAGCAACGAACCCGCCCGGCCCGCGACCTTCTGGCCGCGGTCCCGCCGGGAGACGTGCGGTTCGCCATCGACATCGGATGCGGTCCCGGAAATTCGACCGAGCTCATCGCTCAGCGCTTCCCGCAGGCTCGGATAGCCGGAATCGACACCTCGTCGGACATGATTGCCGCGGCCCGCTCGCGGCTCCCCGCGCTCCGATTCGAAGTCGCCGACATTCACGCGTGGGTGGGTGAGGCCGGCGAGAGGGCCGACGCCGCGGATCTGATTTTCGCCAACGCCGTATTGCAGTGGGTCCCCGGACACGCTGGATTGTTTCCCGCGCTCGCCGCCAAGCTCGCTCCAGGCGGATGTCTCGCGGTTCAGGTGCCCGATAATCTAGAGGAGCCGGCGCAGACCCTGATGCGGGAGATTGCCGACGAGGGACCATGGCGCCAAAAACTCGCGGACGCCGATCGAGCGCGCGTGCCGATCGAGCGGGCGGGCTGGTACTACCGGTTGCTGAGTGCAACCTGTTCGCGGATCGACGTGTGGCGAACGACGTACTATCACCCGCTCGCCGGTGCAAAGGCGATCGTCGAGTGGTTCAAAGGAACCGGATTGCTGCCTTTCCTCGCGCCCCTCGATGCGGCCGAACGCGCCGAGTTCCTGGACCGCTATACCCGCGCCATCGAGAGAGCGTATCCCACGTCGGCGGACGGCACGGCGCTGTTGCCATTTCCGCGGTTGTTCGTTGTCGCGAATCGCCGTTAGACCGCCGCGTGCGTCAGACCGCCGCGTGCGTCAGACCGCCGCGTGCGTTAGACCGCCGCGTGCGTTAGACCGCCGCGCGGCCGTAGTTCACGCGCTCGCCTTCAGGCCGCGTCCGTGGCTGCGCCACTTCACAGACGACCCAGCTGCCCTCGTCGCGCTGGTTGAAGGTGAGCTTGGCGCCGATCGCGCTGGCCCGAAAGCGCATTGTGCGCATGCCGAGTCCGATGCCCGCCGGATTCTCCGCCGACATCCCGCCGCCGTTGTCGAGTACCCCCAAACGAATGCTCTCCTCACGCGCATGCAACTCGATCCGGATAGCAGTCGCCCCCGAATGCTTGAGGGCGTTCTGCACCGCTTCCTGCGCGATGCGATACAGATGGTTGCGTGCCTTCAGATCGATGTGGACGAGCGCCTCGCGCGTGGTGTGCAACCGGACTTCCGTGCCGCTCAAGGAGCTTCGCTGAGCCAATCCCTCGAGGGCTGCCTCGAGGTTGCCGTCGGCATCGGTGAGCGGTGTGAGGCCCTGGACGATGAGTCGCGTGTCCCGAATACAGCCGGTGGCGAGCGAAGCGAGTTGATCGAGATCTTCGGCGATTGCCTCGCGCTCGCGTGCGGCCCGATTTGCCAGCGCCCTGATGGATAAGGCGAGGCCGGTGAGTTCCTGGCCGAGCCCGTCGTGCATTTCCTGACCGATACGGAGCTGTTCTCCGGCAATTGCATCCAATAGCGCGCGGCCGAACGCGCGCCTTCCGGTCACATCGACGGCGAAAACCAGCTCGGCCGGTTGGTCGGCAAAGTCGATCGAGCGGCTCCAGACTTCGACCTCCAATATGCGGCCGTCCCTCGTCAAATGACGCGTCTCGACGGGCTCCGCAGATGTCCCTCCGGCCTTGAGCGGATCTTCGGCCCATGGCGGCTCGCCCGGAGGAGTAAGCGCTGCGACGCTCATCGAGAGAATCTCTTCGCGGCTCCAACCGTACTGGCGCAGCGCGGCCTCGTTGATCATCAGGAACCGGAGGGTGCGGCGGTCATGGACCCAGATGGGTTGCGGACTGCCGTCGAAGATTTCTGCGTAGCGGCGCTCCGCCTGCAATTTCGCAAGCGCGGCCGAGTCCCGCTCGGCGAGCAGGGAGGTGATGCTGAGGCAGACGAAATTGAGCGCCGCCACGAATGTCCACGTGAGTACGAGCCCCTGCAATTCTTCGAGGCCGCCGAACGCGCCGCGATTGAACTCGAAGCTGATCGCCGTCAGCGACGAGATCACGAACGCACCCGCCGCCGAGATCACCAGCCCGAAATGGATCGCGCCGACGACCATGAGAATCAACGCAACGAGCGCAATGACAGGTCTGCCAACCGCGCCCGGAGCGATGAATATTGCAACGCAGCAAATCACCAAGCCCAGCAGCCATAAGATGCTTTCTCCCCGGCGCTCGGTCAACGGCCTCAAGCTGGAGCCGTTCGCAGCCACCAGCGCCGGCGCGACGAGCAGCACTCCCGCAGCCACGTTGCCCCACCAGCGTATCCAGTGCGTCGGCGCGGCGCCTCCGGACGGGCCTGACAAGGAGTAACCCAGGCGCGCGAATGCGGGAACCAGCGTCATGCCAATCGCGGCGGCGATCACGAACAAGGGAACGTCCTGCGCTCGGCGGAAACTTGGATCGAAGCCGCCCCATTCGAGAATCCAGCACGACAGCGCCGCGCCGGCCGCAAGACCTACGCCGACACCGAGCGCGGCGAGAAACGGCGTGTGCGCGGCGAACTCGATAGCGGCGCCGGCTAGGAGCACCGCCGGCCACTGGCGCGGTCCCCAACGGCACATGGCCGCGACGGCGAGGCCCGACGGCAAGAGCATCAGCGGGAGCCGGCCGCCCATGCTGGGCACGCGGCTGCCCACGACGCCGGCAGCGAAGATCAGCGCGAACGCGATCAGCGCTCTCTGCAACGGTGGCCTGATCATCCCTCGATTCTCCGCGGAATCCTTGCGGCCTTTACCTCACGGTAAACCCGATCGGAATGTGATTCAATCCTCGTCTCTTCGAATCGACAGCCGGTGCCATGGATCCCATCCAATTTCCGCAAAATATCCCCGACATTCTGCGCGAGCCGGTGCTCCGCTGGTGGGAGCGCGCGCAGCTGAGCCGCGCGCTCTGCGAGACCTACCATTCCTTGTCCGAAACGCGCCGCGCGGGTCTGGTGCGGGTCGTCGCGGCGAGCGAATTCGCGGCGTCGGTGCTGATCCAGGATCCCGACGCTCTCGCATGGGCGGTCGAACATTGGGCGGCGGACTCCGCAGCTGCCGAGAATGCCGACTATGAGCGTCTGGCGGCCTGCGCGGTGAGCGCGGCCGATGCACAGCGGATCCTTCGCCGCTGGAGGCGTCGACAGATGTTGCGCATCGTTTGGCGGGATATCGTTGCGGCCGCCTCCGTGCCCGAGACTTTGCGCGACGTATCGGACCTGGCCGAGGGATGCATACGGGCCGCCTCGGGGGCGGCGCATAGACATCTCGCGAGCACCTTCGGAGTGCCGCGAACCGCTACGGGAGAAGTGCCGGAACTGGTCGTGCTCGGCATGGGCAAGCTCGGCGGGAGGGAGCTCAATTTTTCCTCCGACGTCGATCTGGTGTTCTTGTTCGACGGTGCCGGCGAGACCGACGGCCCGCGATCCATCGACAACCAGGATTACTTCACCCGGCTGGGGCGCGAACTCATCCGCTTGCTGGATGCCAGGACGGAGGACGGTTTCGTGTTTCGCGTCGACATGCGGTTGCGCCCGTTCGGCGACTCAGGCCCCCTGGTGGTGAGTCTCGCCTCGCTCGAGGACTACCTGCACCAGCATGGACGGGATTGGGAGCGGTATGCATGGATCAAGGCGCGCGCCATCGTGGGCGGGAGGGCGTACGAGAGGGCGAACCAGGAATTCGTGCGGCCCTTCGTCTATCGCCGTTATCTCGATTTCGGCGTGTTCGAATCGCTCCGCGAGATGAAGACGTTGATCGCGCGCGAGGTCGAGCGCCGCGATCGCGAGGAGGACCTGAAACTGGGAATGGGCGGCATCCGCGAAATCGAGTTCATCGCACAGGCGATGCAGCTGGTGCGCGGCGGCAGCGATCATCGGCTGCAATGCGCGGGCCTGCTCGAAGTGATGCCGATGCTCAAGGGAACGAAGTCGCTGTCGGACGAGGCGGTATCCGAGTTGACCGATGCGTACCTCGTGCTGCGAAAGGCCGAGAATGCCGTGCAGATGATTCGCGACGAGCAGGTGCATTCGATTCCGTCGGAGCCGGCCGATCGTGCGCGCCTCTGCGTGAACCTGGGCGAGCCCGACTGGCCCGCGGCAATCGCCCGTATCGACTCCGCCCGCCGTTCCGTCACCCGGCACTTCGAAGCGCTTCTGCTCGGCGGTCCGGAGGCGCAGCGCAGGGTCGACGATGAAGCCTTGGGCTGGCTCGAATCGGAGACTGCCGACGTGCCTCAGGAACTCGCGCAAGGAGGATTTCCCGCCGTCGAGATACCCGCGGTCGCGAGGTTGCTGGAGCTTTATCGCCAAGCGGCGCCCTATCGCCGGCTGGACGAGGCGGGACGCCGCCGCCTGCGGGTGATTCTGCATCGCCTGCTGACCAACGCCGCTTCGCGCGAGGCGCCTGCCACGGTGGTCGAGCGTGTCCTGCGAGTGCTCGATGCGATCGGCGCGCGCTCTTCCTATCTCGCCCTTCTTAAGGAGCAGCCGCCGGCGCTCGACCGGCTCATCGATGTGTGCGCGATCAGCGGTTTCCTGGCGCGGCAGATCGCGGAGTTTCCTCTGCTGCTCGACGAACTGATCGATGCGAACGCATTCGACGAATTGCCGTCCCGCGCGGGCTTCGTCCGCGAGCTCGAGGCCCGTACCGAGCGCCTGCCCGCCGACGATCCCGAGCGCCAGGTCGAGGCGCTGCGCGCGTTTCAGAAGGTGGCGGTGTTCTCCACGGCGCTCGCGGATCTGACGGGCCGCTTGCCGCTCATGCGGGTCAGCGATCGGTTGACGGACATCGCCGAGCTCATCGTCCAATGCTGCATGGACCTCGCATGGGCGCAGATGACTAAAATTCACGGTATCCCGCTGTGCGGCCAGAGTCGCGCACTCGCGCGGGTGGTGAAGGTCGCGGTGGCCGGCTATGGCAAGCTCGGCGGTTGGGAGCTCGGTTACGGGTCGGATCTCGATCTCGTGTTCCTGCACGACTCGGCCGGCGAGTTTCAACAAACCGACGGCGCCCGCTCGATCGACAACGTGGTCTTCTTCTTGAGGCTGGGGCAGCGCATCGTGCACCTTCTCACGATGCACTCGGCGGCGGGGCGCTTATACGAGGTCGACATGCGCTTGCGGCCGAACGGCAAGGGCGGCTTTCTCATGACCGGCATCGACGCCTTCGAGCAGTACCAGCACTACGAGGCGTGGACCTGGGAGCATCAGGCTCTGCTGCGGGCGCGTGCCGTGGGCGGAGACAGCGGGTTGTGCCGGCGCTTCGAGGACGTGCGCAAGGCCGTCTTATGCAAGGCGGTGCGTCGCGACAGCCTGCGCAAGGACGTGCTGGAGATGCGTCAGCGCATGCGCCGCGAGCTTGCGCAAACGGATTCCGAGCGCTTCGATATCAAACAAGATCCGGGCGGAATCGCGGATATCGAGTTCCTGGTGCAGTACTGGGTGCTCGGGGCGGCAGCCGAGCATCCCGCGCTCATCGCGCACTCGGACAACATCCGTCAGCTCGAGGGGCTGGCGCTCGCCGGAATCGTCGATGCCCAAACGGCGGGATGGCTCAAGGAAACGTACATAAATTATCGTACAATCCTGCACCACCTATCGCTGGAGGGCGGACAGCGCGTGGTGGAGGCCGGACCGCATGCCGGCACGCGCGCCAAAGTTCGAGAGATTTGGCGCACCGCCTTTGAAGCCGCCGTCAATTGATCCAGCGGAGCGACGATTATGCCGATTCAGCCGAATGCGCAACATCAGTACAACGTGACCCCGGCCGACTTGCCCCTGTCGTGCCCCATGCCCGACATGTACCTCTGGAACTCGCATCCGCGCGTTTATCTTCCCATCGAAGCGACGGGATGGGCGAAGTGCTCGTATTGCGGAGCTGAATACACGCTCCTGCGCAGCGACGCGCCTGCGCCGCGAGCCGCGACCGCCTAGGCTGCGGCGGCTCTCCTACGCATCGCGACGCTCAGGTCTTGTATTGCGCGTAGGACTTCTCTTCGATCAGGCTCGATCCGAGTGTTACGTTGAGCCGTCGCTTGATTGCCGCACGCTCGTCGTTCTCGATGTAAACCGCGCGGGCAAGGCGCACGAATTCGGCGTCGAACGCCTGGGCGCGTTCCTTGTCGCGGATGTCATCCTCGATGCTCCAGAGACGCTCGTTGACCGCCAGCAGCGCGTTCACGTCCCCTGCCACGTCGATGGCGGCGTACGCCGACGCCTTCCAGGTCTCCTCCAACGCCTCGAGCTCGGCCCGAACATTGGCGAGCTTGCCGGGATCGGCCATGCGTCGCGACTTGATGCGAAGGATGGTGATTTTGTCCAGCAATTCGCCGGGAGAAATCGGCACTTTGATCGCGTTCATGCCGGCATTTTAGCGAAATTCGCAGGCCGCCGAAGGTGATAAACTCGACCGCGGGTGCTCGAGGATGCGCTGACCACATGATGAACGGCCGACGCGTGGCTACTGCGAGCGGCGCCATCCTCGCCGATGCCGCCGCGGTCGACACCGCCTTCGCCGGCGCCGTTCGTTTCGGCGGTTCGCAGGCCGGCGCGATGGAGGCGATCTTCGACCCGCAGTTTTGGGCCGCTCAAGGCCGCATAACCCCGATCGGCGGCGGGCGCGGTGCCGCCTGGTTCATCGATCACGGCACGGAACACTGGGTGCTGCGCCACTATCGTCGCGGCGGATTCATGGCCCGGCTTTCCGAGGATCGGTATCTGTGGACGGGCGAGGCACGGGTTCGAGCATTCGCGGAATTTCGGCTGCTCGCGGGCTTGGCGGCGCGAAGCATGCCGGTACCCGTGCCGGTGGCCGCGCGCTACGCGCGGCGCGGACTTTCGTATCGTTGCGATCTCATCACCCGGCGCATCGCAGGCGCGGAGCCCTTGAGCAGAGTGCTTGCGGCCGCTCCATTGACCGATGCCTCCTGGAGGCGGGTCGGCTCGACCATCGCCAGGCTTCATGCCGCCGGGGTCGACCACGCGGATCTGAATGCGCATAACATTCTCCTCGACGGCGCGGGTGCGGTCAGCATCGTCGATTTCGATCGCGGCCGCGTTCGCCGCGCCGGCGTTTGGGCCGAACGAAACCTGAGCCGGCTGCGCCGCTCGCTGGCCAAGATATCGGCCGATCTGCCGGCGGATCGATTTTCCCACGAGGCCTGGCGAAACCTGCTCGCGGGGTATGCCGGCGCCGTCGAATGATGCGCGCGATCTACAGCCTCTTGATGGTCCTCCTGGCGCCGGCGGCATTCGCCATCGTGCTGCTGCGGGGCTTCCGCGACCGCGCTTATTGGGAGCGTCCGGCCGAGCGCTTCGGCTGGGGACGGCGCGTGCCGGCGCCCGCCTTATGGCTGCACGCCGTGTCCTTGGGCGAAGTCGCCGCGGCTGCGGAGCTGGTGCGCGTGCTGCGTGCGCGCCACCCGAAAACTCCGTTCGTGCTCACCACGGCCACCCCCACCGGCCGTGCGCGCGCACGCTCGCTGTTCGGCGACGACATCGACATCCGCTTCCTGCCGTATGACACGCCGGGCTCGGTCAGGCGTTTTCTCGACCGGATCCGGCCCCGGGTCGCCATCATCCTCGAAACCGAGCTCTGGCCGAATCTCATCGGGTGCTGCCGCCGCCGCGGTATACCGGTGGTGTTCGCGAGCGCGCGGCTCGCGGCAAAATCCGTCTCGCGCTACCGCCGGCTCGGCAGCTTGTTCAGGGACGCGGTCGCGGCGAGCGCCTTGATCGCCGCGCAAAGTCCGGAGGACGCGGAGCGCTTCATTGCCGTCGGCGCGGAGCGCGCGCGCACCCGCGTGGTGGGCAATGTGAAGTTCGACATGCGGCTCGGCGATGCGGTGCTGGAGAAGGGCCGGCAACTGCGCCGCTCGTACCTCGGCTCGAGACCGGTCTGGATCGCCGGCAGCACCCACGGCGGGGAGGAGGAGCAGGTGCTCGCCGCTCACTCGAAGCTGCGCCTGGCGTGCCCGGATTTGCTGCTTTTGCTGGTGCCGCGGCATCCACAGCGATTCGAGAGCGTGGCCGCGCTGCTGACTCGCCTCGGGATCGTGTTCGACAGGCGCAGCGGCGCTCCGTCGGTGAGGCCGGACGCGCAGGTACTGCTGGTCGATTCGGTGGGGGAGCTCGCCGCGCTCTATGCGGCGTCCGACGCCGCCTTCGTGGGCGGGAGTCTCGTGCCGGTGGGCGGCCATAACCTGTTGGAGCCCGCGGTGCTCGGCGTGCCGGTGATCACCGGGCCGTATACCGCGAATTCGAAAGACATCGCCCGCCGCCTGATCGACGGGGGAGGGGCCGTCGAGGTTGCCGATTCGCAGGCGCTGGCGGACGCGGTACGGCGATTGCTTCAGGATCCCGAGGCGCGCGCGCGCGCCGTGAGGTCGGCGCGGGATTTCGTCGACGCGCACCGCGGCACGGTCGAGCGGCTGGCGGATCTCATCGATCCGTTGATCCGGGCGCCGAGCCTGAATCAGGAGCGGGTCCCGGCGGGGCGTCCTTGAGCAGTCGATTGAGGCCGGCAAGAGTTTGCTCGGAAAGAATCCCGGCCGCCTGCTGCAGCTTCACCACGTTGACCATGTAGTCGTAGCGGCTGCGCGAGTAGTCGGTTTGGGCCTGAATCCACTGGCGGCGCGAATCGAGCACCTCGACCGCGGTGCGCGTGCCCGCTTCGTATCCGGATTCGGTGGCGTTCAACGCGGTGGCGTTCGATTCGAGCGCACGGCGTAATGCCTTCACATGCGATATCTCCGACAGCACGCCGAGGTAGGCGTCGCGCGCGTCGTGCTCGGTCTGACGGGCTACACGTTCCAGCCGCTCCTTGGCCGCGCGGTGCCGGTAAACCGCCTGCCGAACCTGCGAGGACACCATGCCGCCCGAGTAGATCGGAATGCTGAACTGAATGCCGATGGTGTTCTGGTATTGGTCGAGGCTGGTCGTGCCGTAGGGGGTGTTGTTGGCGTTGAGGTAGTCGCCGTCACTCGACAACTTGTAGCGGCTCGCCACGAGGTCCAGGGACGGGTAGTGGCCGCCGCGCGCCGCGTTCTCGTTCTCCCGGGCAATGTCCGCCGCCAGGCGGCTCGACACCAGCGACAAGTTTTGCTGTAGGGCCATCTCCACCCAACGATCCTCGCTGCTGGGATCCGGGGTCGTGAGATCGAAAGGCTCGACCGGACGCGCCAGCGTGTCGAACCCGTCCCCGGTGATTTCCCGCAGCGATTCCTGTGCCGCGGCCAGTTGCCGCTTGGAGGCGATCACCGCTGCAGCACCGCTGTCGTGGGCCGCGCGCGCCTCTTGCACGTCGGTGACCGCGATCAGCCCGACCTCGTAGCGCTTCTCGGCCTGTTCGAGCTGGTGGGTCACGGATTCCAAGTTGCCACGCTGAGCGTCGAGATCGTCCTGAGCGGCGAGCACGTCGAAATAGTGCTGAGCCACCCGTGCGATCAAGTCCTGCTGCGCGGCTTGGTAATCCGCCTCCGCCTGGGCGACCTGCGAATCTGCACGCTGCAGGGCCACCCAGTTCTCCCAGCGGAACAGGTTCTGCCGAAGGTCGACACCGTATTTATGGGTGATGGTCGTTACCCGTCCGTTGAACGGGAAGCTCTCGACAATCGGCGTGGGGCTGCCGGCCACTTCCACGGTCTCAGTCTCGTTGGACTGTCCGGCATCCTTTTCCTTGGACGAAGTGCCGCTCCCGGAAACCTGCGGCAGGAGCGCGGCGAGCGCTTGCGGCTTGGATTCCAGCGCCGCCAGGCGGGTGGCCTCCGCCTCTTTGAGCTGCGGATCGTTTTGCAGCGCTCGCTGATACACGGCGAGCAGGTCGGCTGCCGGTGCAGCGCTCCAGGCGAGGCAGCAGCTTAGGGCGATCAGGAGTGGTTTCATTAGGTGTTATATCCGACTATATCACCTGTTAAACCGCAAGCGCTGAATCCCCAAGCGGCGTCAGTACTGAGGGATATTAGGATCGATATCCCGGGACCAGGCCAGGATGCCACCCACCAGATTGAACACCGACCCGAAGCCGCGCGCGGACAGAAACCGGGCGACTTCGAGGCTGCGGCCGCCGGAGCGGCAGATAACGACCGTGGCGGTCTGGGGATCGAGTTCCGCCAACCGCTCGACGATCTGGCCCATGGGGATATGGACATGGGGCGAGGGGACCGGCGAGAGCTGCGTCTCCCAGTCCTCCCGCACGTCGACGAGCGTCATCGCGTCTCCGGCCGAGCGCCGATCGAGAAACTGCCGCGGGGTAAGTTCGCCCACCATCAGAACACGAAGGCCGGCGCGGCGGTGGCGTTGATCAAGGGGTCGATGACGGTCTCGAACAGGCTCTCTCGGATCCATTCGGTTTCGTCGACTCTGCGCACCAGAATGGCCTCCATGATCGGCGCCGTGCCGACCACGACGAACAGCCGGCCGCCGGGGCGCAGCGCGCGCTCGAAGCGCGAGTCGTACACCGGCAGCGAGCCGGTGACGGCGACGACGTCGAATTGGCCCAGCGGCGCCGCATGGAGCGCATCCCGCGTCTCGAGTGTGACCCGGGCTTGTGGGACCGCTCGAAGGTTCGCGGCCGCCTGCGCCGTGAGTTCCGGATGAATGTCGATCGAATGGGTGGAGCCGCCGAGCAGGCTCATGGCGGCACTCAAATAGCCGCTGCCGGTGCCGATCTCGAGGGAGCGGTCCTGCGGATTGATGCCCAACGCCTGGAGGATCCGCCCCTGGATCTTGGGTGCGAGCATGAACTGTCCGCAACCGATCGGAAGCGGCGCATCGGCGAAAGCGAGCTCGCGGTACTGGACCGGTACGAACGCCTCGCGCGGCACCGCCGAGAGGGCATCGAGCACTCTCGGATCGAGCACTTCCCAGGTCCGAACCTGCTGATCCACCATCTGCTGTCGAGCGGCCAAAGTATCCATAGCTTCTCTTCGTGATTAACCGGTGATTATGGTCAATTTCAACAGGGGATGCCATGCCTGTGCGGTATTCTTTGGATATAAACACCGAGGTCAGACTTGCCTTTGTCTCCCATCGTTTTATGGTTTTTGACCTCAGCTATATTAGCCGTGGGCGTCATCGTTCTGTTGGCCCGGAAACGCCGCCAAGATCGGGCTGTCGACGAGTTTTCCCGCCAGATCGCCCAGCTGACGAGCGAGGAGGGCCCGGCGGGGCGCATCGTTCTCGAAGGCAAGCCGCACGCGCTGGGCCAGTTGAGCAGCGCGGTGAATCAACTGCTCGAGAGCCTCGAGAAGCGCGGGGCAAGACTGAACGATCGCGAGCAATTGTTCCAGCGGCTGGTCGAGACCGTGCACGATGCGGTGCTCGTGCATCGAAAGACCATACTGTTCGCCAACGCGCGCTTCCTTTCCATGCTGGGGATGACTGCCGCCGACGTGATCGGCAAGCCTTTGGCCGATTTCGTCGCTCCTGAGTACGCGGAGCTGGTGGAGAATAACCTGCGCAGGCGGCTCGCCGGAGAGGCCGCCGCCGAGCGCTACGAGGTCGAACTCGCGGGTGCGCACGGCGAGGTCACGCGGGTGGAACTGTCGAGCACGCTGATCGACAGCGCAGGCGAGTCGTCGCTGCTGCTGACTGCGCTCGAGATGCTGCCGGATGCGGGGCTGGTGCGGGCGGGATCGCGGCCGCGCGCCATGGTGACGCTGGATGCAATGGGAGAAAGCGTCATCACCGTCGATGCGGAAGGGCACATCGACTATGTGAATACTTCGGCCGAAGCGCTTCTCGGCCAGACCTTCGACCAGGTGGTCGGCAAATCGTTCGCGGAGGTCGCTTCGCTGGTGGACGAGAGCGACCGGCGCTCGCTCGGCGATCCCGTGCGCAAGGCGCTTGCCACCGGAGGCCGCATCACCATGGGCAAGCGGGCCGTGCTCGTGCCCGCGAACTCGTCGCCGGAGCGCTCCGTCGAGATCAGCGTGACGCCGCTCAAAACCGAGGGAAAGGAGATGCTCGGGCTGGTGGTGGTCATGCATGATACCAGCGAGCTGCGCGGGCTGACCCGGCAAATGACCTATCAAGCGAGCCATGACGCGCTGACGGGCCTGGTCAACCGGCGGGAATTCGAGCGGCGACTGCGCGAGGCGATGGATGCGGCGCAGACCGGGGACGTGGCTCACGCGCTGTGCTATCTCGATCTGGATCGATTCAAGGTGGTGAACGATACCTGCGGCCACACCGCCGGCGACAACATGCTGCGCGAGGTCGCCACCATCATCAAGGACGCGGTGCGCGACTCCGATACCGCAGGACGCATCGGCGGGGACGAGTTCGCGTTGCTCCTGGTCGGATGTCCGCTGGAGAAGGCGCGGCAAATCGCCGACGATGTGGTGCGGGCGATCGACGATTACCGCTTCGTTTGGAAGGATAAGATCTTCAACATCGGCGTCAGCATCGGTCTGGTGGAAATCGGCCGCGGCGGCGGATCCATCGAGGACATCATGAACTCGGCCGACTCGGCCTGCTACGTCGCGAAGAAGCAGGGCGGAGTCCACGTGCACGTGTATTCCGCGCGCGAGGAAGCGAACGCCCGGCACTCGGGCGAGATTCATTGGCTGCAGAAACTGCAGGGGGCGCTGCGCGACAATAAATTCGAGCTCTACTACCAGCCGATCGTGCACGCCCACAGCTCGGTGGTGAACGGACCGGCGCTCGAGGTGTTCGTGCGCATGGAAACCGAGAACGGCGAACCCGCGGCGCCGCCGGCCGAATTCATCCGCGCGGCCGAGCGCTATCGATTGATGCCGCACGTCGACCGTTGGGTGGTGCAGGCCGTGCTCTCCGCCATCGGTCGAGGCGGCATGAAGCTGCCCCCGGATCGGAGTGTCGCCATCAACATCTCCGGTCAGACTCTCGGCGATTCGGAGTTTCTCGAGTTCGTGGTCGATTGTTTCGATCACACGGGAGCGAAGCCCTCGGATATCTGCTTCGAGGTCACCGAGAGCGCCGTCGTTGCGAACCTCGACCACGCCCGGCGCTTCATCGGGGTGCTGCACGGCATGGGCTGCGAGTTCGCGTTGGACAACTTCGGCAGCGGCCTCTCCTCCTTTTCGACGCTCAAGACGCTGCCGATGGACTATCTGAAGATCGACGGCTCCTTCATCAGCAATCTGGCCGTCGATACCGTGAACCAGGCCATGGTGGGGGCGATGATCGAGCTGTCGCGCACCCTGAATTTCCGCGTCGTGGCGGAGCACGTGGAGGACCAGCTGTCGCTGGACACCGTGCGCGAGATGGGCATCGATTTCGCGCAAGGATTCATCTTCGGCCGCCCCCAGCCGCTTTCGATGACTCCCGCGCCCGGCTAGCGCTTTCGCGCCCGCTTGAGCGCTTTCGCGCCGTTAAATCAACGCCTTATAACGCGCAGGCAGGCGCACATAACAATTTACTATGGCATTTCCCCCGCTCTTGGGAGGAAAATCAAGCCATTCCCGATATGAAACTCGAGGTGCCGCATGCCGATCTATGAAGACAACACGAAGTCCATCGGCCGCACGCCGCTGGTGCGCATCAACCGGCTAGACGCCTCGAGCTCGGCCATCATTCTGGCGAAGATCGAAGGGCGCAACCCCGCCTATTCGGTCAAGTGCCGCATCGGTGCGGCCATGGTATGGGACGCGGAGGAGCGCGGTACGCTCAAGCCCGGCATGTCGATCGTGGAGGCCACCAGCGGCAATACGGGCATTGCGCTTGCGTACGCGGCAGCCGCGCGCGGCTACGGGTGTGTCCTCACCATGCCGGAGACGATGAGCATGGAGCGGCGCAAGGTACTGATCGCCTTCGGAGCCAAGCTGGTCCTCACGCCCGGGGCGAAGGGCATGAAAGGAGCCATAGCCAAGGCCGAGGAACTGGCCGCCCAGGATCCCGGCAAGTACGTGCTCATGAGGCAATTCGATAATCCGGCCAATCCCGGCATCCACGAGCGGACCACGGGGCCCGAGATCTGGGACGACACCGAGGGCGGGATCGACGTGCTGGTGTCGGGCGTCGGCACGGGCGGTACGCTCACCGGCGTGTCCCGCTACATCAAGAAAACCAAGGGCAAGAAGATCCTCACGGTCGCGGTCGAACCGACCAATTCGCCGGTCATCAGCCAGACCCTCGCCGGTCAGACGCCGACGCCAGCGCCGCACAAGATTCAAGGAATCGGCGCCGGCTTCATTCCGAAGAACCTGGATCTATCGCTGGTCGACCGCGTCGAGCAGGTGAGCAACGAGGAGGCGATTTCCACGGCCCGCAGCCTCGCGCGCGAGGAAGGCCTGCTCTGCGGCATCTCCTGCGGCGCCGCCATGGTTGCAGCCCTGCGCCTCGCCAAGGAACCGGCACAGGCGGGAAAGACCATCGTCGTGATTTTGCCGGACGCGGGCGAGCGCTACCTGTCGGGTGCGTTGTTCGAAGGACTGTTCGAGGACGTCGAGAAGATGCAGGCGGTCGCCTGAGCCCAGCATGAGCGCCGCAGCCACACCGAAATCCGGAACGGCGGCCATGGAGCGTCTCTCCCGGGAGTTGCTCGACAGCTATTTGAGCGACGAGCGCGCGCGGCGCATCGCGCGGCGCTATCTGCCGTCGCGCGAAGCGATCGCCGAGATTTTGCAGGGCGTGCTCGATCTCATGTACCCGGGCTACTTCGGGCGGCGCGATCTCGACCGCGGGAACCTGGGCGCCTATGTGGCCGAGTCGCTGGCGGTGCTCGCTCCCAAGATCGAGCGCGAGATGGAGCACTGCCTGTGCTATGGCCGCGAGCACGAGGCCGGGCGTCCCGAGGCCGCGCAGGGATTCGGCGAATGCGCGCCACGCGCCCGGGATCTGACCGAGGTGTTTCTGGGCCGGCTGCCGGAGATCCGCGCGCTGCTCGTCCGGGACGTGCAGGCGGCCTACGATGGAGACCCGGCCGCGTCGAATCTGGACGAGGTGATCCTCGCGTACCCCGGGGTCCTGGCGGTCAGCGTCTATCGCATCGCGCACGCCCTGTACGATCTCGGGGTGCCCATGATGGCGCGCATCATGACGGAGTGGGCGCATTCGAAGACCGGCTGCGACATCCATCCGGGCGCGAAGATCGGGGCGGGATTCTTCATCGACCACGCCACCGGCGTGGTCATCGGCGAGACCACCGACATCGGCGAGGGCGTCAAGCTGTACCAAGGCGTGACGTTGGGCGCTTTGTCATTGCCGAAGGATGCCAACGGCGCGATCATCCGCGGCAACAAGCGCCATCCGACGGTGGAACATGGCTCGACGCTGTATGCGAACGCCACCGTGCTGGGGGGCAAGACCGTGGTCGGTGCCGATAGCGTCATCGGCGGCTCGGTATTCCTCACCCGCAGCATTCCGCCGCGCTCGAGGGTGTCGCTGAAGGAGCCGGATCTGCGGGTCGCGTCACGCGACGGGGCCGCGGAGCCCGACGCGATTTATTTCGATATCTAGTTGATGGGAAAAAGCGGCGCCGGGGCGATACAGCCCCGGCGCGCACAGGGTCTACATCTTGCCGAGCAGCGGCACCAGCAGCAGCGCAACGATGTTGATGATCTTGATCAAGGGATTGATCGCGGGACCCGCCGTATCCTTGTAGGGGTCACCGACGGTGTCGCCGGTCACCGCCGCCTTGTGCGCATCCGAGCCCTTGCCGCCGAAGTGGCCTTCCTCGATGTACTTCTTGGCATTGTCCCAGGCGCCGCCGCCGGTGGTCATCGAGATCGCGACGAAGAGTCCCGTGACGATGGTGCCGATGAGCAGGCCGCCGAGCGCCACCACGCCGGTTCCCGGGCCCATCAGCCAATTGACGACGAACACCAGTACGATGGGCACGAGTATCGGCAGGAGCGACGGCACGATCATTTCCTTGATGGCCGACTTGGTGAGCATGTCGACCGCACGGGAATAATCGGGCTTCGCGGTGCCCTCCATGATCCCCTTGATCTCGCGAAACTGGCGGCGCACCTCGTTCACCACGGAGCCCGCGGCACGGCCGACCGCTTCCATCGCCATGGCGGCGAACAGATAGGGAACCAGGCCGCCGATGAAAAGGCCGATGATCACTGCGGGATTCGATAGGTCGAATGCGGTCACGTGGCCCGTGACGTCCTCGAGCTTATGGGTGTAGTCCGCGAACAGCACCAGCGCCGCAAGGCCGGCGGATCCGATGGCGTACCCCTTGGTGACCGCCTTGGTGGTGTTGCCGACCGCATCCAGCGGATCGGTCACGTCGCGCACTTTCTTGTCGAGCCCCGCCATCTCGGCGATGCCGCCCGCGTTGTCGGTGATCGGACCGTAGGCGTCGAGCGCCACGATCATGCCGGTCATCGACAGCATCGCGGTGGCCGCGATCGCGATGCCGTAGAGTCCCTCGAGCCGGTAGGAGGCCCAGATGGACAGGGCCACCGCGATCACGGGCAGTGCACAGGCCTTCATCGAGACTCCGAGGCCCGCGATGATGTTGGTGGCATGCCCGGTCTGGGAAGCCGCCGCCACATGCTGCACGGGGCTGTATTCGGTCGCGGTGTAGTACTCGGTGATGACGATCATGGCCGCCGTGAGTCCGAGCCCCACCAGCGTGCACAGCCACATGGACATGGCGTGCTCACCCATGATTTGCTGCGACACGAAGTAGAAAGCCGCCGCCGAAATCACGCCCGATACGATCACGCCCTTGTAGAGCGCGTTCATGATCTTGCCGCCTTCGCGCGTGGACACGAAGAAGGTGCCGACGATGGAGGACACGATGGAAATCGAGCCGAGCAGCAAGGGGAACAGCACGGCGTTGGGACCCATGTCCGCCATGAGCAGGCCGCCGAGCAGCATGGTCGCGACCAAGGTCACCGCGTAGGTCTCGAACAGGTCGGCCGCCATGCCGGCGCAGTCGCCGACGTTGTCGCCCACGTTGTCCGCGATCACCGCGGGATTGCGGGGGTCGTCCTCGGGAATTCCGGCCTCGACCTTGCCGACGAGATCGGCGCCCACGTCCGCGCCCTTGGTGAAGATGCCGCCGCCCAAGCGCGCGAAAATCGAGATCAGCGAGCCGCCGAAGGCGAGTCCGACCAGCGAGCGCAGCGCCGCTTCCGGGTCGCCCAGCACGCGCAGCATGGCGAGGTAGTAGATCGCCACGCCGAGAATACCGAGGCCTACGACCAGCATGCCGGTGACGGCGCCGCCGCGGAACGCCACTTTCAGCGCGGCGTTGATCCCCAAGGTGGCGGCTTGCGCGGTGCGCACATTGGCGCGCACCGAGATGGACATGCCGATATAGCCTGCCAGCCCGGAGAAGATCGCTCCGACCGCGAACCCGCCGGCGCTCGGCCAGCCGAGCCCGATGCCCAACGCGACGAAAAGAATGACGCCGACGATGGCGATGGTGCGGTATTGCCGGTTGAGGTAGGCGCGAGCACCGGCCTGAATCGCACCCGCGATCTCCTGCATGAGCGCATTGCCGGCGGGCTGCGCCAAAATCCAGCGCACGGAGAAGGCGCCATAGACGATCGCGAGGATTCCAGCACCGATGGCAAGATACAGGGCGTAATCAAGCGTCATGTCGGGTCCCACTAGTTATGTTATTGAAAAATATAAACTTATTCGAGTTAGCGGCCCGGCACTATACCACAAAGGGGGTGCTCAGGCGCTTTGCCACCGGAACGCCTTTGAGGGTGACGTAGGCGGGCAACCCCTGCCGATAGGGCGGATAGTCTTCCCCACCGATAAGCGGCAGGAGATAGCGCCTGCAGGCGGCAGTGATACCGAATCCATCCTCGGTAATGAAGTTGCGGGGCAGCTTTTTCTCCCGGTTGGCGATCATCGCGAGCGGTGCCTGGCCGATGCCCCAGCGGTACGGCTCGGATGACTTGCGGACGATCGTCGGCATGACGGCGTTCTTGCCTTTGAGCGCGAGCTCCACGGCCGCCTTGCCCACCGCATAGGCGTGCTCGACGTCGACTTTGGAGGCGATGTGCCGCGCGGAGCGCTGCAGATAGTCGGCGACGGCCCAATGGAATTTGTAGCCGAAGGCTTCCTGCGTCATTTGCGCGACGACCGGCCCCACGCCGCCGAGTTGGGCGTGACCGAACGCGTCCTTGGTACCCGCTTCCGCCAGGAACTTGCCGTCGGGATTGCGCACGCCCTCCGACACCACGACCACGCAGTAGCCGAACTTCTCGACGCTGGATTTCACCTTGGCCAAGAACTTGGCGCGGTCGAAGGCGATCTCGGGAAACAGAATGACGTGCGGAGCATCGCCCGCGCGTTCTCCCGCCAACCCGCCCGCCGCAGCCATCCAGCCGGCATGGCGTCCCATCACTTCGAGCACGAAAACCTTGGTCGAGGTGCGCGCCATCGAGAGCACGTCGAGCGCCGCCTCGCGGGTGGATATGGCGATGTACTTGGCTGCCGAGCCGAAACCCGGGCAGCAGTCGGTGATCGCCAGATCGTTGTCGACCGTCTTGGGGATGCCGATGCACGCGATCGGGTATCCCATTTGCACGCCGATCTCCGACACCTTGTGGGCGGTGTCCATGGAGTCGTTGCCGCCGTTGTAGAAGAAATAGCCGATGTCGTGCGCCTTGAAGACCTCGATCAGGCGCTCGTACTGGGTGCGGTTCTTGTCGATCCCCGCAAGCTTGTAGCGCGCCGACCCGAAGGCGCCCCCAGGCGTATATCGCAATCCGCGCACCGTCGCGGCGCTCTCCTTGCTGGTGTCGATCAGGTCCTCGGTCAGCGCTCCGACGATGCCGTGCCGCCCGGCATAGAGCTTGCCGATCTTGTCCTTGTGCTTGCGCGCGGTTTCGATCACGCCGCAGGCGGATGCGTTGATGACGGCGGAGACCCCGCCGGACTGGGCATAGAAGGCGTTCTTTTTAGCTGAGCGGCTCATGGTTTTTCTCGGCGCCAATATGTCAATACCGCCAAATACAAGCCGCGCAGGATAGCTGATCGGCGCGGGGGAGGCACTCGTTTGACGGTGGGAGCGGGCGAAGGTACGTTAGCGCGCTTTCTGAGCTATAAGGAATCATGCGAATAGTACTCCTGGGCGCGCCTGGATCCGGCAAGGGCACGCAGTCTGAGTTGCTGGTGCAGGCCTATGGGATCCCGCAAATATCCACCGGCGATTTGCTGCGCGAGGCCGTGGGCAAAGCAACGGCGCTCGGGCTCAAGGCAAAGGCGGCCATGGACGCGGGCAAATTGGTCGACGATGCCACCGTGCTCGGCATGATCTGTGAGCGGCTGGCGAAGCCGGACGCGCAGAAGGGGTTCATCCTCGACGGCTTTCCGCGCAACATCGTCCAGGCCGAGGCTTTGGAGGAGCTCCTGAAGGAACTCGGCCGGCCGCTTCAGGCCGTCGTCCTGCTGAATCTCGATCTTGGCATCCTGTTCAAGCGGCTCACCGGCCGGCGCATCTGCGAGGGCTGCGGCCGGGTGTTCAACATCTATACATCGCCGGCGGGCACCCCGCCGCACTGCGATAAATGCGGCGACAAGCCGCGATTGATCCAGCGGCCGGACGACAGGGAAGAGGTGATCTGCAAGCGGCTCGAGGTGTTCGAGGCGCAAACCAAGCCCCTCGTCGAACACTATGAGCAGCGCGGCCTGTTGCGTATCGTCGATGCGGATGCCGAGGTGCAGAGCGTGTTTAGGAGCATCCAGAACGCGGTCGGAGAGCGCTCAGTCCAGAGCCGTTAGCAGGCGATCGCCGATCTCGCCGCGCCGCCACCCCGACAATGCCTGGACCTTGCGGGAACCCATCGCCAGTGCCTTGAGCTCACCGCGCGGCGCCAGAATCTCGGCGCTGATTTCGAGTTCCTTCGCGCGCGCGTCGACCACCCCGGCGAGGCGTTCCATGACGGCTTTCTGCTCGGGTGTGGGGCGCGAGTCGCGGGGGGGCTCCGAGTCCTCGGCGGCGGCGCCCGGGCCCTCGCGCAACGCCGCGAGCAGGCTCTCTGCCCAAGCGCCCTTCATCGGCTTCGGCAAGGCGAGCGTCGCATCGAGCGCTGCGCGCGTCGTGGGATCCGCCTCGGCGAGGGTGAAAATAGCCGCATCGGGAAGGATCCAGCCGCGCGGCAGATCGCGCTCGCGCGCGATGGTTTCACGCCAGATCGCGATGCTGCGGCCGCGCAGACGCGCGGCGGCCGACAGAAGATTCAAATTGCGCAGTCGCTTCCACGCCTGCGCCGGGTCGAGCTCGTACAGCCGCGGCTCCTCCAAGGACAGGCAATCCTCGATGACCCAGTGCTCGCGCCCCAACGCGCGCAACCGGTCGGTCAGCAAGGCGGCGACCTCGTTCAAGTACTTCACGTCGTCCGCCGCATACTCGAGTTGCGCGGCGCTGAGTGGACGCTTCGACCAGTCGGTGCGCGTCTGGCCCTTGGCCAACGTTACGTCCAATAGCGTCTTGACCAGATCCGCATAGCCGATCTGGGGCTTGAGCCCGATGCAACCCGCCGCGATCTGAGTGTCGAACACCGGCGAAATCACGCGTTTGACGTTGAGGTAGAACGCCTCGAGATCCTGGCGCGCGGCATGAATGACCTTGCGCGAGGTCGGCGCGGTGAGCGGCGGCACCAAAGGATCGAGGCTTCCCGCCCGCAATGTGTCGACGCACCACACCGTTCCGCCAGCCGCCAGTTGCACCAGGCAGAGCTTCGGGAAGAACGTGCGCTCGCGCAGAAATTCGGTGTCCAAGCCGATCGATGTCTGCGCTTCGAGGGTGCGCGCCAGCGGCCCGAGTGCTTCGCCTCGATCGATCCAAATCGCGTCGGCCATACGATGATCCACGTGTACAATTTGAGAATCTATCACGATCGAATCGTACGATGCTGCGACTTGCAAAGGCATTTTGGGACATTGCTCTGTGGCGGGCATCGCCCGCCCAGTTGCCGGCCTCCATTTTCCTGCTGTGCCTCGTCGCCGCGGCCGCCGCCGTCCTCGAAGTGATCAGCGCCTTGATTCCTCCCAGTCAAGGCGGCCTCATTCCGATTCGCATCGTACTGAGCGTGGCGCTGCCGCTCCTGTTCGCGTGGATGGTGCTGGCGCTCGCACGGCGGCGCCAACGCTTCCTGCAGACCGGCACGGCGCTCCTCGGCGTCGCCGTCCTGGCCGAACTGGTGCTCTATCCCTTGGGCTCGCTCCTGAATCTCATCGGTACCGAGGGGCCGGGCTCGCTGCCCGTGGGCATCCTGCTGCTCGTGGGCCTCATCTGGTATCTGCTCGCGTGTGCGAACATCTGGCGCGCGGCTCTCGACAGCCGTTTGGGGCTCGGCGGCGCGATCAGCATCGGGTATCTCCTGCTGTCGATGTTCTTGGAACAGAAATTGGTCCCGAATTCGTGACCCCGCACGTTCACATCCTGGGGATCGCCGGGACCTTCATGGGTGGCGTGGCGGCCATCGCCAAGGCGGCGGGATTTCGCGTCACGGGATCGGATCGCAATGTCTATCCGCCGATGAGCGATCAGCTTTCGGCTCTCGGCATCGAGCTCGTGCAGGGCTATGGTGCGGAGCAGCTCGATGACCGGCCCGATATCGTGGTCGTGGGAAATGCGCTGAGCCGCGGCAGCCCCGTCGTCGAGGCCATGCTCGATCGCGGCATCCCATACACCTCGGGGCCGCAATGGCTGGCCGAGCGGGTGTTATGCACGAAGCACGTCCTGGCGGTGGCCGGGACGCACGGCAAGACCACGACGTCGAGCATGCTTGCCTGGATTCTCGAGCACGCGGGACTCGCGCCGGGCTTCCTGATCGGCGGCGTGCCGAGCAACTTCGATACGACGGCACGCCTCGGTACCGGATCGTACTTCGTGATCGAGGCCGACGAATACGATACGGCGTTTTTCGACAAGCGTGCGAAGTTCGTCCACTACCGGCCGCGTACGGTGATTCTCAACAATCTGGAATACGATCACGCCGACATTTATCCGGACGTGGCGTCGATACGGCGGCAGTTCAATCAATTGCTGCGCACCGTGCCTGCCTCCGGTCGCATCGTTCAGAACGGCGAGGACGCCGAGCTCGCCGCAGTGATCGGGGACGGCTGTTGGACGCCGCGCGAGACGTTCGGCTTGAAGTCCCAGGATGCGACCTGGAGCGCCGCTCCGGCACCGGGCTCCTCGTGGGGGGAGTTCGGCGTGCTGAACGCGTCCCGCGAGGTGGCCCGCGTGCGTTGGCCGCTTCTCGGAGAGCACAACGTCATGAACGCGCTCGCCGCGATTGCGGCGGCTCATCACGTCGGCGTAACGCCCGAGCAGGCGGCTGAGGCGCTGAGCATGTTCCGGGGGGTCAAGCGCCGCATGGAAGTGCGCGGGGTGGTCGGCGGAGTGACCGTATACGACGACTTTGCGCATCATCCCACCGCGATTGAAACGACGCTCGCGGGACTGCGCGCTCGTGAGCCCGCCGCTCGGATCATCGCCGTGGTGGAACCCCGGTCCAACACCATGAAACTCGGCGTGCATCGTGATTTGCTCGCGCCATCGTTGGCGGCGGCCGACGCCGCCTGGCTGCTGAGCGCCCCCGAGCTGGGATGGGATCTCGCGGCTGCGCTCGCACCGCTCGGGGCGCGAGCGCACTTCGCGGACAGCGTCGAGGCGCTGGTCGAGGGATTGGCGGCGGCGGCCCGTCCGGGCGATCAGATCCTGGTCATGAGCAACGGCGGCTTCGGCGGACTGCACGGAAAGCTCCTGGCGGCGTTGCAGGCGCGGCAGGATCTGCGCCCCCGACAGGACCTGCGCTCCCGGGGCACGCCTTGAGTCCGATTCCGCTGTTCCCTCTGAACCTCGTGCTCTTTCCGGACGGCCCGCTGCCGCTGCGCATCTTCGAGACCCGCTACTACGACATGGTGCGCCGATGCATGCGCGAGGGACACGGATTCGGCGTGGTGCTGATACGCGAGGGACGGGAAGTCGGGCTCGCCGACACCGATCTCTACGACGTGGGCACCATGGCGGAGATCACCGATTTCCATCAATTGTCCGATGGCCTATTGGGGCTTTCCTGTGTCGGCCGGCAACGATTTCGATTGATCGAGCGCAGCCGGCAGCCGGACGGGCTCAATCTCGGCGAGGTGGAGTGGCTGAGTGCGCAGCCCAACGTGCCGGTTCCGGCGCGGCATGCGCGCTTGTCGAAGTTGTTGAGCTCCGTGTTGCCGCAGCTCGGCGAGGGGTACGCGAACATGGATATGCGGCTCGACGATGCCGCCTGGGTGGGGCATCGCCTCGCGGAGATATTGCCCATACCGCTCGCCGACAAGCAGGCTTACTTGGAGATCGATGATCCGCTCGAGCGCCTCGACCGGCTGGCGGCGATCGCTCCTTTGACGCCGTCGTCCGGCGCGGTGCCGGCCCCGCCATCCGACCCCGCCGCGTAGGGAACCCAAAGGCCCCGGGTGAGCCAGAGCGCGGCTGCGATCGCCACGGCCCAGGGAAGCACCCAGTAACCGAGAAGACCGTCGAATTTGCCGAGCCAGGGCGTCGCCGCGGCCGCCGGGCCGGGGGCGGTGGCTTCTTGCAGCATGCGCAATATCACCACCCAGCCCGCGTGGAGCCCTATGGCCACGGCGATGTTGCCGGTCAGCACGCGGGTGAGGCTCAACACGAGACTCACCGCGAGCCATGCCATGAACGAATCGAATACCAGTGACGGCGTGCCCAGGGGTGCAAAGGAGCGGGCGAGAAGATCGAAGCCGCTCGCCCAATGCAACTGGTCGACCGGAATTCGCGCCTTGGCAAAGAAATGCAGCACCGCGAACAACGGCGCGGTGAACAGCACCGCCGCCCATTGACCGGACTCCCGGGCGATCGCGGAGTGCATGGCGCCGCGCATCACGGTCTCCTCGATCAGGGCGACGGCGACGCCGGAGCTCAAGCCGACCAGAAACAGTTTGAAGACGGAATGCGCCTCGCCGAGGACGCGCCAATGCATCGCGAGCAGCAGCGCCGCGCCGGCGGCGGCGGTGGCCATGCCGATGATGCCGGATGCCAGCGCAACCCTCAGGAATCTGCGCCAGGGCAAGCCATAGCCGAGGGCGCGCTTCGAGCTCACGCCGAGATGCCGGCAGAGCCACACGAGGCCCCCGGCCGCGGCCAGCATGGCCACGCGGCTCGCGACGCGGTGAAACGGCCACGACGCGACCTGAGAGGTTAGCTCATAGACGGGATAGGCGATGATCGCGGTAACGAGGCCCGCGGCGACGAGCGTGCCTGCGAACCACGCGAATGCCCTCATTGCGGTTGATGCCCCGCCGCCGGCCTAGACGGGGGCCAGGCTGTGGAAAGTGCGCATGGCGGCGGCGATCGTCGCGTCGATGTCGCCGCTCGAATGGGCCGCCGACACGAAGCCTGCCTCGAACGCCGACGGCGCGAAGTACACGCACTCCTCCAGCATCCGATGGAAGAAGCGCTTGAATCGGTCGGTATCGCACGCCATCACCTTGGCGAAGCTATCGACACGGCGTTGCTCCGTGAAAAACAGCCCGAACATGCCGCATACGTGGTTGGTGGCGAGCGGGATACCCGAGCTCAACGCCGCATCGCTCAAGCGCTGGACCAGAATGTCGGTGATTGCATTCAAGTGGGCATGAAAACCGGGGGCCGACACGAGCTCGAGCGTGGCTATGCCGGCCGCCATCGCCACCGGGTTGCCGGATAAGGTGCCCGCCTGGTAGACAGGCCCGAGTGGCGCGAGCCGCTCCATGACCTCGCGCCGGCCGCCGAAGGCGCCCACGGGCATGCCGCCGCCGATGATTTTGCCGAGAGTGGTGAGATCGGGGCGTACGCCGTACAGCTCCTGCGCCCCGCCGAGCGCGACGCGAAATCCCGTCATGACCTCGTCGAAAATCAGCAGGGCGCCGGAGCGGTCGCACACCTCGCGCAGGGTCTCCAAAAAACCCGGCGCCGGGGGGATGCAGTTCATGTTGCCGGCGACCGGCTCGACGATGACGCAGGCGATTTCCCCGCCGATTTGACGGAATGCATCGCGCACCTGATCCGAGTCGTTGTAGTCGAGGGTCACGGTGTGAGCGGCCAGGGCGCGGGGCACCCCGGGCGAGGTGGGAACTCCGAAGGTCAGGGCGCCCGAACCCGCCTTGATCAGCAGCGAATCCGAATGACCGTGATAGCAGCCCTCGAATTTCACGATGGTCTCGCGCCCCGTGAACCCGCGAGCCAAGCGGATGGCGCTCATGGTCGCCTCGGTGCCGGAGCTGACGAAGCGCACCAGCTCGACGGAGGGCATGAGCTCGGTGACGCGGCGGGCGAGTTGCGTCTCGAGCTCGGTGGGGGCGCCGAAGCTCAGGCCGTCGGCGGCCACGCGGCGCACGGCCGCGATGACGTGCGGATGCGCATGGCCCACGATCATCGGACCCCACGACCCGACGTAGTCGATGAAGCGCCTGCCGTCGGCGGCGACGATGTGAGCGCCCGCGGCCTGCTTGATGAAAATCGGCTCTCCGCCGACGCCCCGAAAGGCCCGTACCGGCGAGTTGACGCCTCCGGGAATGTATTTGCATGCCTCTTGATACAGGCTCACCACATCTCTCCTGATCGTTACGCCGACAAGGCGGCCGGCGGCAGCCCAAGCCGCACCTCCAGTCCGCCGCCGGCGCGATTGCCGGCCTTCGCCGATCCGCCGTGCGCCCGCATGACCTGCGAGGTGATGGCGAGACCGATGCCCTCGCCGCCGGTATCGCGGTCGCGCGACTCCGCCACGCGGAAAAAGGGCTCGAATATACGTTCCAAGTCTCCGGCCGGCACGCCCGGCCCCCGGTCGCGAATCGAGATGGCGAATCCGCCGTCGCCGCGCTCTACGGCCACCTCCACGGAGGCGCCGGGCGGACTATAGCGCACGGCGTTGCGCAGCACGTTCTCGACCGCGCTGCGCAGCAGTTCGCGGTTGCCGTTCACCGTCAGTCCGGCAGCTCCCTCGATCGAGACTTTGCAGCCCTTCGCGGCGCCTTCGAAATTGGCGTCATGGACGATCTCTTCGATCATTTCGCCGATATCGAAAGACTCGCGCTCGATCGGCGCGTCCGTGCCGTGCAGGCGCGCCAGCTTCAATACCTGGCTGATCAGATCATCCAGGCGCTCTATTTCGCGCTCCAGCCGGTCCAGTTGGAGCGTGTTGTCCGCCATCGGCCGGCGCGCCAGGCCCACCGCGAGGCGCATTCGCGCGAGCGGCGAGCGCAGCTCGTGCGAGATGTCGCGCAACAGCCGCGTAACCGCGGCACGATTGGCTATCAGGCCGTCCGCCATGGCGTCGAAGTCGCGAGCAAGCACCGCCACTTCGTCCTTGCGATCCTCGAGTCCCGCGCTCACCCGAAGGCTGGCACCGGCGCGCGCATCGAGATTCTCACTGGCGAGCGCGCGGGCGCCCTCCTGGATGCGGCGGATGGGGGCGCTCAAGTGCTGCGCGAGCCACCAGCTCGCGATCGCGCTCACCACCAGCGCGATGCACAGGATCATCAGCGAGATTCCCGGAAGGCTCAACGCGCCGAAGATGCTGGGGCGGCGCGGGACCAGCAGCACGGTGTAGGTCGATCCATCGGGACCCACGATCTGCGGCGCGGCGCGCTGCGGCCTGAAATTGCGCGGCGGCGGCGGCGGCGGCGGCGGTGGCGGCGGCGACGGCGGCGACGCGTCCGGCTCGAGCTCGCTCATCGATTCACGATTGAAATATTCCAGTCGACGGGCCGCGTTCTCGGAAAGGCGCCGGCCGAGAATGTCCTTCCCGTCCGGTCCGATGATGTAAAGCTCGCGGTCGGCAATCGAATGCTCGTTGGCCGAGAGCCATTTCTGGAGTGCGGCGATGCCGCCCTTGCCGAGAACCTCCGAGGCCTGGATGGCGATGGCCGCCGGGCGGTGCTGCAGCTCGCGCGCCTCGTACTCGCGCGCGGCCGCCGTGAAGGTCACCGCGATGCTGCCGCCGACGATGAGCGCCATCGCAATCCAGAACAACACGAAGATTCGGACGAACAGGCTGTGCATGCAGCTATGGCGGGGCCGTGGTCAGCGTGTAGCCGGAGCCGCGCACGTTCTTGATCTCCGGATTCTTGCCGGTCTCGAGATTGAGCTTGCGGCGCAGATTGCTGATGTGCGTGTCGATGCTGCGGTCGTAGGGAACGAGCTTGCGGCCGAGGGCCTGTTCCGTCATCGACTCGCGCGATATCACCTGTCCCGCGGAACGCATCAAGAGCTCGAGCACGCGAAATTCCGCGCCCGTGAGCGTCACCGGGCGTTCGGCGATGCGCACCTGGTGCATGCCGGTGTTGAGCACGATTTGCCCGACGGAAATCTCGTCCGCCGGACCACCGCGCGCCGCACGGCTCGTCGCGCGGCGCAGGATGGCGCGGATGCGGGCGACGAGCTCGCGGGGGTTGAACGGCTTGCTGAGGTAGTCGTCGGCGCCGAGCTCCAATCCGACGATCCGATCGACATCGTCGCCGCGCGCCGTGAGCATCAGGATGGGCGTGTCGTAGGACGCCCCGAGCTTGCGCAGCACGTCGAAGCCGCCGAGGCTCGGCAGCATCACGTCGAGAATCAAGATCTCGAAGGCGTTGAGCTTGAGCTCCTCGAGAGCGTCGCCGCCGTCGTGCACGCTCTTGACCTCGAAGTGCTCGGCCTCCAGATATTCGGTGAGCATCTGGCAGAGCTCGCGGTCATCGTCCACCAGTAGCACCCGCGCCTCGTGCGGCGCCGCGGGGTCCGGAGAGGGCTTGTTCGGAACGCCGGTCATGTGATGAAGTCCTGTATATCAGCGCCAGGTCCGCGCCAGGCTCGCGCTAGGTCAGCGCCATTTTCCCCGCCATCATTCGCTTTCGTAAACCAATTGACAATTCTTTACATGTTGCCCACGCAACATTGCGTCAACGCGACAGGGACGGCGGCCGTTTCACCGTACACTGTCACCACCGCATTTCCAAGGAGAGTTTCGACTCATGGTTACAATACGAAAGGTCATCCCTGCTTTGTGTCTGGCGACTTCGCTCGCGGGCATCGCCGCGTATGCGCAAACCGCGGCCACCACCACTACGACGGCCACTCCGGGCGCACATCAGTGGCACCATCACGGACATCGCGGCGGCTTTTTCTTCGTGCTGCACAAGCTCGGTCTGACTGCGGACCAGAAGGCGCAGGTCAAGAGCATCCTCGCGAGCGAGAAGAGCCAGTTTGAGGCGCTGCGCGCGAGCGCGAAGGCGAATCACACGGCGCTCGAGACGACCCCGCCGACCGATGCCGGCTATCCAGCGTTGATCCAGACCGCGCAGACGAATGCCGCGACCCGCATCAAGCTGCAGAGCGAGACCTGGACCGCGATCTACAGCACGGTGCTCACCAAGACGCAGCAGGCAGCGATCCCCGGCATCGTGGCCGCCGCGCAGAAGGCGCGCGAGGCGCACATGGCCGAGTGGAAGGCCGCGCACCCGCAAGCGGCGGCGCCGGACTCGAACTAGCGTTCGAAGGGCCGGGGTTGAGCCGAAGATCAGCGTTGAGCCGAAGATCAGCGTTGAGCCGATGATCAGCGTTGAGCCGATGATCAGCGTTGAACCGCGCCGATGCCGTCTTTCTTGAGAAGATCGATGACGCTGTCGCGGCCGACCAGATGAGCGGTGCCGACGATGACGAGGTGATTCTCGTCATCGTCGAGCAACCTCTCGATACGCGCGATCCACTTGCGGTTGCGCGCCACCAGAAGCGATTGATACACGGCGGGATCGCGCCCGAGATCCGACTTTAGCTCGGTCTCGAACCAGCTCATGTCTCCGCGCTGCCAGGCGCGTACCATTTCATTCACGTCTTTCGCGAGATCGTGAGCCTGCTCCAGGCTCGAGACCAGATAATTCGCCTGCGTCTCCATCGGCATGCTCTCGAAGAGTGCGAGCTGGTCGTGCGCCGTCTCGAGGCCCGCGATGCTCTTTCCATCGGTGCGCGCACGCCCGAGAAAGTACATCTCGACGCCGCTCGACGGATCGAAGCCCAGCTGCATGAGCTGCATCTGCGAAATGGCTTCGGCGACGAACCAGGGCGCAAACTGATCGAACGTCGAGAGGTCGAGCCCCGCCTCTTGCGCGAGCGACTGGGCATGCGCGTATCGCGCCGCCCCCATGATGTCGCGCAGGTTCTTGCCGTCGGGGAGCGTCGCGCTCGCGAGCATTTCCGACTGCACTTGCGCCGAATCGAGCTCGTCCAGATCGATCTCCATGACGAGCGACTTCGCATCCCGGTACGCGTCGAGGACCACGGGCGCGAGCGGGTAGTCGCTTGCGCGAAGCGTGTGAATGGAACCGAGCAGATAGACCGTATTGTGCTTGCCGTGAAGCTCCCACAGGCAATGAAGCGTCGAATCGGCCTGCGCCGTCGAGGCCGCTCCCAACGCCCATCCGAGGAGCGCCCAGCAGAGCAGCGCGAACGATGGCGCCGACGGGCGGCGCCGCAAACAGGGAGTGCGCCGCATGAGCGCGGGCTCAGCGCGCGGCGGCGGCTGCGGAATGCAAGCGCAGCGAGTCGACCCAGCGGATCTCGCTGTCGATGCGGCCGTCGGAATGCAACTCGAACGAACGGTAGGCGGGCGGCCGCGTGTCGACGGCGTAGCGTTCGCTCTTCGGCAGGAACTGAGCGCCGGTGGAGGGGGTTGCGAACAGCCGCACGCCACCGCGGTGGCCTTCGAACTCCTGGTGTACGTGGCCCCACACCACCGCTCGGACGTGCGCATGCGCCTCGATCACCCGCCAGAAATCGTCGCGGTTCGCGAGACCGATGGTATCGATCCAGCGGCTGCCCATCTCGATCGGGTGATGGTGCAAGCACACCATGGCAGGCGCCGCGGAGGCGGCCAGCGTCCGGTCGAGCCGCTCCAATTCGGGCACCGTCAGGCGGCCGCCGACATGGCCGGGATCGCAGCTGTCGAGCATCACGAACTGCCAGCCGCCCGCGGAATAGGCGCCGCACATCTGGAACGGAGCCCCGCTGAGCGACTGGCGCATGATGGCGGGCTCGTCGTGATTGCCGGGAATGCAGAGCACGGGCTTCTCGGAGTTGCCGAAGATGCTGCGGAAACGCAAATAACCGGACGGGTCGTCCTGGACGAGATCGCCCGTCACCAGCACTGCCGCGAAGTCGGGCACGCTCGCATACGCCTCGTCGAGCACGTGACGCAGGCTCGCATCCGTGACCACGCCGCGCAACGCCCCGGAGGCGCTGCCGTACAGATGCGGGTCGGTTATTTGTAGAATTTTCATGCAGGGAAATCCTAGCAAAGCATCCCTCGATCGACGGTGAACTGGGTCATGGGGCGCAGGGTTATTGCTCAATACATGGCCAGACTGCAATTGTGTGAAGGCGGTTCCCCACAAAAGGCGACTTGGGTCCCGATATTGATGCAGTGGTGCGCATCGGGGACAATACCGGCCCGCTCCTGTGAAAGAAGTCCCCCATGCCCACCCGCCGCGAGCTCGCCAACGCCATTCGTGCCCTGACGATGGATGCCGTCCAAAAGGCCAATTCGGGGCACCCGGGGGCGCCCATGGGCATGGCGGACATCGCCGAAGTGCTCTGGCGCGACGTACTTAAGTTCAATCCGGGCAATCCGCTCTGGCTGGATCGTGACCGATTCGTGCTCTCGAACGGCCACGCGTCCATGCTGCTTTACTCGGTGCTTAACCTCACCGGCTACCCGCTGTCGATGGAGGAGATCAAGAATTTTCGGCAGTGGGGCTCGAAGACGCCGGGGCATCCGGAGCGCGAATTGCACCTGGGTATCGAGACCACCACGGGCCCCCTGGGCCAGGGCTTCGCGAACGCGGTGGGCATGGCGCTCGCCGAGCGCTCGCTGGCCGCCACCTTCAACCGCCCCGGGCACACCGTCGTCGATCACCACACGTACGTGTTCATGGGCGACGGCTGCATGATGGAGGGCATATCGCACGAGGCGGCCTCGTTCGCGGGCATGCAGAAGCTCGGCATGCTGATTTGCGTGTACGACGACAACGGCATTTCGATCGACGGCAAGGTGCGGGGCTGGTTCACGGACGATACGGCCTTGCGGTTCGAGGCGTACGGCTGGCACGTCGTCCCGCACGTGGATGGCCAGGACAGCGAGGCGGTCGCCAAGGCGCTGGCGGCTGCCCGCGCCGTGACCGACAAACCGTCGCTGATTTGCGCCAAGACCACCATCGGCTGGGGCGCGCCGAACAAGCAAGGCACCGCCGCCATGCACGGCGAGGCCATGGGCAACGAGGAGATCGCCGCGACCCGGCTCAATCTCGGCTGGACGGCGCCGCCGTTCGAGATCCCCCCCGAGATCCGCGCCCAATGGGACAGGCGCGACAAGGGCGCCAAGGCGGAGCAGGAGTGGCGCAGCCGATTCCAGGCCTACAAGGCGGAATTCCCGGCGCTCGCCGCCGAGCTCGAGCGGCGTACGGCGGGTGATTTGCCCAAGGGCTTCGACGATATCCTGAGCGCCGGCGTCAATCAGGCGCAAAGCGAAGGCAAATCGCTTGCCACCCGCCAATCCTCCAACGCGGTCTTGAACGCCCTGGGGCCGGCGCTGCCGGAGCTGTTCGGCGGCTCGGCGGACCTCACGCCCTCGAACGGCACGTTGCGCAAGGACTCCGTGTCGCTGTCCCCCGACGCTCCCGCCGGCAACTACGGGCACTTCGGCGTGCGGGAATTCGGCATGTCGGCGATCATGAACGGCATGAGCGCCCATGGGGGCTTCACCCCCTACGGCGGCACGTTCCTCACGTTCTCGGATTATGCGCGAAACGCGCTGCGCATGGCCGCGCTCATGCGGTTGCGCGTGATCTTCGTTTACACGCATGATTCCATCGGTCTGGGCGAGGACGGGCCGACGCACCAGCCCATCGAACAGCTGGCGGGGCTGCGCGCGATTCCGCATATGGACGTGTGGCGTCCTTGCGATGCGGTGGAGACGGCGACCTCGTGGGGCGTGGCGATCGACAATCGGGATGGCCCGACCAGCCTGATCTTCACCCGCCAGGCGGTCACTCATCAGGCGCGGCGCCCCGATCAGGTCGAAGCGATCAAGCGCGGCGGCTATGTGCTCATCGACTCGGACGGCCCCCCGGAGGCCATCGTCATCGCCACCGGTTCCGAGGTCGGAATCGCCGCCGAGGCGGTGAAGAGCGCCCAGGGCAAAGGACGCAAGGTGCGCCTGGTCTCGATGCCGAGCACGGCGACCTTCGACCGTCAGGACCAGGCGTACCGGGACAGCGTGCTGCCGCCGTCGGTTTCCCGTCGCGTGGCGGTGGAAGCCGCCGCGCGCGAGTCGTGGTGGCGCTACGTCGGACTCAAGGGTCAGATCGTCGGAATCGACCATTTCGGCGCGTCCGCACCGGCCAAGGAATTGTTCAAGCACTATGGATTCACGCCGGAGCACGTGCTTCAGGCGATCGACAACGTCTTGGCGGGCTAGGAACGCGATTCAGAACCGAGGGGGAGCGATTCGATGGCGATCAAAGTGGGCATCAACGGGTACGGCCGCATCGGCCGGAATATTCTGCGGGCCCTGTACGAAGGCAAATACGCGGGCGAGATCAAGATCGTCGGCATCAACGACCTGGGCGACGCCAACACCAATGCCCACTTGACGCGTTTCGACACCGCTCACGGCCGTTTCAAGGGCGAAGTCCATGTCGACGGTGATGCCATGGTGGTGAACGGCGACCGCATCCGCGTGATCGCGCAGCGCGATCCCAGCAAGCTCCCCTGGGGCGAACTCGGGGCGGATTTCGTGCTGGAGTGCACGGGTCTGTTCACCAGCAAGGCCAAGGCGTCGGCGCACCTGGCGGCGGGCGCCAAGAAAGTGGTGATTTCCGCTCCCGGCGGCGACGATGTCGACGCCACCATCGTCTACGGCGTCAACCATCAGCGTCTGAAATCCACCGACACGGTGATCTCGAACGCCTCCTGTACCACCAACTGCCTGGCGCCTATGGTCAAGGTACTGCACGACAGCATCGGCGTGGTGTCCGGCGTCATGAATACCATTCACTCGTACACCAACGACCAGGTGCTCACCGACGTGTATCACTCGGATCTGCGCCGCGCGCGGTCTGCGACCATGTCCATGATCCCGACCAAGACCGGGGCCGCCGCCGCCGTGGGGCTGGTTCTGCCGGAGCTCAAAGGCCGGATCGATGGTTTCGCCATCCGGGTACCGACCATCAACGTGTCGCTGGTCGACCTGAGCTTTATCGCAGCGCGCAAGACGACGGTGGACGAGATCCACTCGATCATGAAGACGGCGGCCAACGGCGCGCTCAAAGGCATCCTCGCCTACAACGATCAGCCGCTGGTCTCGGTGGATTTCAACCACGACCCGGCCTCATCCACGTACGATGCCACGCTCACCAAGGTGATCGAGGGCACGCTGGTGAAGGTGTGCTCGTGGTACGACAACGAATGGGGCTTCTCGAACCGCATGCTCGATACGCTCACCGCTTGGTCGAAGGCGGCTTGAGCGCGCCGAGCAGCGAGGATCACGGATGAAGATCATAAAAATGGCCGACTTGGATCTCAAGGGCAAGCGGGTGCTGATCCGCGAGGATCTGAACGTACCCATCAAGGATGGCGAAGTGGCGAGCGATGCGCGCATCCGCGCGGCGCTCCCCACCATCCAGGCGGCATTGGCGGCGAAAGCGCGCGTCATGCTCATGTCGCACTTGGGCCGGCCGGAGGAGGGCAGGTTCGCCGAGGAGTTCTCCCTGGAACCTGTCGCCAAACGCCTCACCGAGCTGCTGGGCGTTCCTGCTCTCTTGAAGCGCGACTGGCTGGACGGCGTGGTGGTGGCGCCGGGCGAGGTGGTGCTGCTCGAGAACGTGCGATTCAACAAGGGCGAGAAGAAGAATTCCGATGAGCTTTCCCAGAAGATGGCCGCGCTCTGCGACATTTACGTGATGGATGCGTTCGGCACCGCGCACCGCGCGGAGGCGAGCACCCACGGGGTCGCGAAATACGCGCCGGTGGCCTGCGCCGGTCCGCTTCTGGTGAGCGAGCTCACGGCGCTCGAGACGGCACTGGAAAAGCCCGCGCGGCCGCTGCTCGCCATCGTGGCCGGGTCCAAGGTGTCCACCAAGCTCACCGTGCTCGAGACGCTGCTCTCGAAGGTGGATCAGATGATCGTGGGCGGGGGCATCGCCAACACCTTCCTCGCAGCCCGCGGCTTCAACGTCGGCAAGTCGCTGCACGAGCCCGACATGCTGGATATTTGCCGGCGCTTGATCGATCAGTCGCAAAAGCGCGGCATCGTCATCCCGATGCCCACCGATGTGGTGGTGGCCACGGAGTTCTCGGCAGTGGCGGAGGCCGACGTGAAGCCCGTCGGCAATGTCGCGGATAACGAGATGATTCTCGACATAGGCCCCGATTCCGCGGATGTACTGTCACTGCTCATTGCCGGAGCCGGCACCATTCTATGGAACGGCCCGGTGGGCGTGTTCGAGTTCGATCAATTCGGCGAGGGCACGCGCGCGCTCGCCAACGCGATCGCACGCAGCAAGGCTTTCTCTCTGGCGGGCGGCGGCGATACGCTGGCGGCCATCGAGAAGTACGGCGTCGAGGACGGCATCTCCTACATATCGACGGGCGGTGGGGCGTTCCTGGAATTCGTCGAAGGCAAGAAGCTCCCTGCGGTCGAAATTCTGGAAAGGCGGGCGGCATGAGTTTCATACTGCGCCGCGCCAAGATCGTCGCGACCCTCGGTCCCGCGACGGACGACCCCACAGTCATCGGCGAGATGGTGCGTGCCGGGGTCGACGTGGTGCGCGTCAATTTCTCGCACGGGGCGCTCGCGGACCATGCCCGGAGGCTCCAGATGGTGCAGGACGCCGCCAGACGCGCCGGGCGCTACGTCGGTGTGCTCGGCGATCTGCAAGGGCCGAAAATACGCGTGGAGCGCTTCAAGGCGGGCAAGATCATGCTCGCGGACGGCGCGGCTTTTGCCCTCGACGCCTCGCTGGGCGTGGAGGCCGGCGACGATCAGGCGGTCGGCATTGCTTACAAGAAGCTGCCCACCGATGTGGGCGTCGGCGACATCTTGCTGCTGAACGACGGACAGATCAGCCTCCAGGTTCGATCGATCGAGGGTCCCCGAATCAACACTCAGGTGCTGGTGGGCGGCGAGCTCGGCAACAACAAAGGCATCAATCGCCAGGGCGGAGGATTGTCGGCCGGCGCGCTCACCGACAAGGATCGCGAGGACATCGGGATCGCCGCCTCGCTCAAGGTCGACTATCTGGCGGTGTCTTTCCCGCGCGACGGCTCCGACATGAACGAGGCGCGCAAGCTCCTGCGCGCCGCCGGAAGCGGAGCGCTGCTGGTGGCGAAGATCGAGCGGGCGGAGGCCATCAAGAACCTGGCCGACGTGGTTCGGGCGAGCGATGCCGTGATGGTGGCCCGCGGCGATCTCGGGGTCGAGATGGGTTTCGCCGAGCTCGCGGGTCTTCAGAAGCAGATCATGCAGGAGGCGCGCCATCAGAACCGCGTGGTGATCACGGCGACCCAGATGATGGAGTCCATGATCACGGCCACGATTCCGACCCGCGCCGAGGTGTCCGATGTGGCCAACGCGGTCATGGAAGGCACCGACGCCGTCATGCTGTCCGCGGAGACCGCCGCCGGCAAGCATCCCGCGAAGGTGGTGGAGGCCATGGCGCAAATCATCGTCGCCGCCGAGAAGTATCAGGGCGCGCACGTGCGCATCCGCCAGCGCAATACCGGCTACTTCGAGCGCACCAACGAGGCCATCGCGGCGGCGGTGATGTACACCGCCAACCATCTGCACGTGCAGGCCATCGTCGCGCTCACCGAGTCCGGCGAAACCGCTCTGTGGATGTCGAGAGTGCGCTCGGATATTCCGATCTATGCGTTCACCCGCCAGGAGGCGACGCTCAGCCGGGTTACTCTGTATCGCGGCGTCTATCCGGTTTCCTACGACGTGACGGACAAGGATCGGGAGGCTTTCTACTTCTCGATATTCAAGCAGCTCTTGGATCTGAAACTGGTGAAGGAGAACGACCTCATCATCGTGACCAAGGGCGAGCTCACGGGGGTGGCCGGCGGCACCAATTCCATGCAGATCCTCGAGGTCGTCCGCAAGTAGCCGGCGGATCTCCCTCATCATGCAGACTGAATTCCGCGGAACGGACCGGTACATCGCGACGGAGGAGCTGATGGCCGCGGTGAATGCCGCGATGGTGCTGTCGCGGCCGCTGCTGATCAAGGGCGAACCCGGCACCGGCAAGACGCTGCTGGCGGCCGAAATCGCCCGCTCTCTGTCGATGCCCTTGCTCGAGTGGCATATCAAGTCGACCACCAAGGCGCAACAGGGGCTGTACGAGTACGACGCCGTGTCGCGCCTCAGGGACTCGCAGCTCGGGGACGCCAAGGTCAAGGACATCCGCAACTACATCGTCAAGGGGAGCCTATGGGAAGCATTCGAGAGCGAAGTCCGGCCGGTGCTCCTGATCGACGAAATCGACAAGGCGGACATCGAATTTCCGAACGATTTGTTGCGCGAACTCGATCGGATGGAATTCTTCGTCTACGAAACCCGCGAGACGGTGCGCGCCCGGCATCGGCCGGTCATCGTCATCACCAGCAATAACGAGAAGGAGCTGCCGGACGCGTTCCTGCGGCGCTGCTTCTTCCACTACATCCGATTCCCGGACGAGACCACGATGACGCGCATCGTGGACGTGCATTTCCCGGATTTGAAGCGCGAGCTCCTGCGCGAGTCGCTCGCGACCTTCTTTCGGGTGCGCGAGACGCCCGGCTTGAAGAAAAAGCCCACGACCTCGGAGCTCCTCGATTGGATCAAGCTCCTCGTGGCCGAGGACATCCCGCCCGAGGCGCTGCGCAGCGATGACGCCAAGAAGTTGCTGCCGCCGCTCTACGGCGCGCTGCTGAAGAACGAACAGGACGTGCATCTGTTCGAGCAGCTGCTGTTTCTCAACCGCCGGAATGCTCGTTAGGTTTTTTCTCCTGCTGCGAAGCGCCGGCGTGCCGGTGTCGATCACGGAATTGATGACGCTTCTCGAAGCCCTGCAACTCGGGCTCGGGGAGTCGAGCGCGGAGCGCTTTTACCATTTGTCCCGTGCCTGCCTGGTCAAGGACGAGCGCCATTACGATCGCTTCGACCGCGTGTTCGCCGCGCATTTCAAGGGGGCGGAAGAGCTGTTCGAGACGCTGTCGCGCGAGCTTCCCGCGGATTGGCTCAAGAAGCTTCTGGTCAAGGATCTGACCGACGCCGAAAAGGCCCAAATCGAGGCGCTCGGCGGCTGGGACCAATTGATGGAGACCTTGAAGAAGCGCCTCGAGGAGCAGAAGGAGCGGCACCAGGGCGGCAGCAAGTGGATCGGAACCGCGGGGACCTCGCCGTTCGGGGCCTACGGCTACAACCCGGAGGGCGTGCGCATCGGACAGGACGGGTCGCGCAACCGCCGTGCCGTAAAGGTGTGGGACCGGCGCGAGTTCGCCAACTTCGATGACACGGTGGAGCTCGGCACACGCAACATGAAGCTGGCGCTGCGCCGTTTGCGGCGTTTCGCGCGGCGCGGCGCCCCGACCGAGCTGGCGCTTGCCGACACCATCGATGCAACCGCCCGTGCGGGCGGCTGGCTCGACCTCAAGATGGTGCCGGAACGGCACAACGTGGTGAAAGTGCTGCTGCTGCTCGATGTCGGCGGCTCCATGGACGACCACGTGAGGACGTGCGAGGAGCTGTTCTCGGCGGCGCGCAGCGAGTTCAAGCATCTGGAGCACTTCTATTTTCACAACTGCCCGTATGAGGCGCTGTGGCGGGACAATCGCCGCCGCTCCCGCGAGCATATCGGCACCGTCGAGCTCATGCGGACCTACGCTTCCGATTACAAGCTCATCTTCGTGGGCGATGCGGCCATGAGCCCCTACGAAGTCACCGCGGCGGGCGGGAGTGTCGAGCACTGGAACGCCGAGCCGGGCGCCGTCTGGCTGCAGCGCCTGACGAGGGCCTACCCGAAGTTCGTCTGGATCAACCCTCAACCGCCGTCGCACTGGCGCCATACGGCCTCCACCGGGCTCATTCGCGAACTCCTGGAGGACCGAATGTACCCCCTAACCCTGTCCGGTTTGGATAATGCGATCAATGCACTCGGCTGAGCGGACCGATCTCGGCTAGGCTTCGAGCTTCGATGAACGCGAAGCTGCAGCAATCGGACGATTCAACCCTCGGCCTGGTGTTGACGGGCGGCGGGGCGCGCGCGGCCTATCAGGTGGGGGTGCTCAAAGGCATCGCCGAACAACTGCGCCGGGGCTCCGGCAGCCCGTTCCAGGTGGTTACCGGCACGTCCGCCGGCGCGGTGAGCGCGATTGCGCTCGCCTCGGATGCCGCTCACTTCCGCCACGCGGTTTACGTCATCGAGAAGGTGTGGCGGGAATTCCGGGTTCACCACGTGATCAAGGCGGATGCGGTCAGCGTCCTGCGGTCGGGGCTGCACTGGATCCTGGCGCTGGTCACCGGAGGGTGGCTGGTGCATCCGCCGCGCTCGCTGTTCGACAACACCCCGCTCTGGGAACTGCTGCGCAAGAACCTGCGGTTCGAGGGCATTCCGCGCGGGATGTACAAACAGCATTTGCGCGCCGTCGGCATTTGCGCCACCAGCTATTCGGATGCCGATTCGGTCACCTTTTACACCTGTTCCGGGCCGATCGAGCCCTGGACCCGGGCGGCGCGCAAGGGCGCCCGGGTGCAGCTCACGCTCGAGCACCTGATGGCGAGCCTGTCGATTCCCTTCCTGTTCCGGCCCATCTTCCTGCATCAGCAGTACTTCGGGGACGGTGCGATGCGGCAAACCTCGCCTTTGAGCCCCGCCATTCACCTGGGTGCGAACCGGCTGCTGGTGATCGGCGTGGGAGACCCGGCGTCCGCCGGACTCGGCATGCCGTCCATCCGTACCGAGCCGAGCTTCGGCCAGATGTTCGGCTTCATGCTGGATTCGCTGTTCATGGACCAGCTGCAATCGGACCTCGAGCGCCTACAGACACACCCCGAGGATCCCGAGGCGCGGCGCATCGACTGCCTGGTGTTGACGCCCTCGCAGGATCTTTCCGAGATCGCGAGCCGCCACCGCTCGGAGCTGCCGAGGAGCCTGCGGGCGCTGCTCCGTGCCATGGGGGCGAACTCCTCCAAGCCGAGCGCCGGCACGCTTCTCAGCTATCTTCTATTCGAGCGCGGCTACACGCGCGAGCTGATCGCGCTCGGGCTGCGCGATGCCCGTGCAAGGGCCGAGGAGATCCGCGCATTCCTCGCGCAGGCTGACGTCAGGCTTTCTGCAGCGAGTCGTGCCGTGTGAGCACCTGCGGATAAACCCCGCGGAAGTGCCGAGCGAGCTCCTCGGCGATATACACGGATCGATGCTGACCGCCGGTGCAGCCGACGGCGACGGTGAGGTAGCTGCGGTTCGCTTGGGCGAATTCGGCGATGCGCGCGGTGAGGAATTCGGTGAGCGCGGCGATCATCACGCGCACGCTGTCGTGCCCGGCGAGATACGCGGCCACCGGCGCGTCGCGGCCGTTGAGATGGCGCAGCGCCGGCTGCCAGTAAGGATTGGGCAGGCTCCGGACGTCGAATACGAAATCGGCGTCGCCCGGGATTCCGTGCTTGTAGCCGAAGGATTCGAACATGAGCGCCAGGCGGCAGTCCGTGCGCCGGTCGATGCGCTCGCGAATCAGCTCGCGCAACGCGTGCACGCCCATGGCCGAGGTGTCGATCACCAGGTCCGCCGCGGCGACGATGGGCTCCAAGAGCTTGCGCTCCGAGGCGATTGCTTCGCGCAGGCTCACCTCGGCCGACACCAGCGGGTGCTTGCGCCGGGTTTCGGCGTAGCGCTTCAGCAGCACCTCGTCGTTCGCATGCAGGAACAGGACCTCGCAGCCGATGCCGCTGCGGCGCAGCTCCCCGACCAGCGCCGGGATCGTGTCGATCTCGTTCGGCCGATTGCGCGCGTCCAAGCCCACCGCGGTGCGCGGATACACCTCGTCCGTGCCGCGGATGGTATGGGATATGAATGGCTTCAACAGCGCCGCCGGAATGTTGTCGACGCAGTAGAAGTCGATATCCTCGAGCTGGTGCAGGGCAACGCTCTTGCCCGAGCCCGAGAGGCCGCTAACGATGATCAGGCGCACTGTTCAGGGCGAGGAGCGCGCCTTGATGACTTCCTCGGCGTGGTGGTCCGAGGCCTTTTCCTTGTGCTTCTTGACGCAGCGGTCGAGCTTGTCGGTGAGCGCATCAATGGCGGCATACATGTCCCCGTCGGTCGCGTCGGCGTAGATCTTGGTGCCTCTGAGCATCAGCGTCGCCTCGGCCTTGTGGCGGAGCTTTTCCACCGTGAGGACGCAATGAACGTCGATCAGCTGCTCGAAATGTCTCGAGATCCGCTCGAATTTCTTGAAAACATATCCGCGGAGGGCGGGAGTTACTTCCACATGATGACCGCTGAGATCGAGCTGCATGAGTCCTCCTACACTGAGAAACTGCGTTACCGTTGGATACCTACGACGCGCGGGCGGCCGCGCGCTTGCGTTCGTTGGACGGGGCGATCTGCATGCCTTCGCGGTACTTGGCCACGGTGCGTCTGGCGACCGGTATGCCCTCTCCGGACAGAATTTCCGCGAGCTTGCTGTCGCTCCACGGGTTCTCTGGATTCTCTTGGGAAATCAATTTCTTGATCTTGGCGCGAATGGCGGTCGAGGACATTTCCGTGCCGTCCGCCGCCTCGACATGGCTGGAAAAGAAATACCGGAACTCGAACACGCCGCGGGGCGTATGCATGTACTTCGCCGTCGTGACGCGCGAGATGGTCGACTCGTGCATCTCGACCGCCTCTGCCACGTCCTTCAAGATCAGCGGCACCATGGCTTCCTCACCCTGGTCGAAGAAGCCGGCCTGGCGCTGCACGATGCAGCGCGCCACCTTGATCAGCGTTTCGTTGCGAATTTCGAGACTGCGCATGAGCCATCGCGCCTCCTGCAGCTGGGTGCGGAGCATGGCGTGGTCCGGCGCCCGGGAGATCAAATTTGCATAGCTCTGATTGACGCGCACGCGCGGCACCGTCGCCTGGTTGATCTCGACCACCCAGCCGTGATCGGTTCGGCGCACGAACACGTCCGGAATGACGTACTCGGCCTGCGCCGGATTGACGGCCGCGCCCGGCCGCGGATGGCAGGAGCGGACCAAGGCGAGCGCCATCTCCAGGTCGCCTTCGCTGCACCGAAGCTGGCGCCGCAGCAGCACGAGCTGCTGATTGGCGACCAAATCCAGGTGTTCGAGGGCGACGCGGATTGCGATGTCGCGCGCGGGAATGTCGGTGTGAAGTTGGCGCAGCTGCAACGCGATGCATTCGCCGAGGCTGCGGGCGCCCACGCCCGCCGGCTCGAGCGACTGGACCGCTGCGAGAACGCGCTCCACGTCCTCGAGGCTGGCCTCGATTTCGGGCCGCAAGCTCAGGCGTATGTCCTCGAGATCGTCCTTGAGATAGCCGTCGTCCGTGATCGCGTCGGTGATCACCCGCGCGATGGCGAGGTCGATGGGCGACAGCCTCGCGAGCTCGAGCTGCTCGATCAGCTGTTCCTGCAGCGTTTGTGCGTGCTGGTCGCTGAAGTCGCCGTTCCGGTCGTCGTCGCCCGACCAGGGGCTATCCGACGGTCCGCTGGTTTGTTCGCCCCAGGCTTCATCGGCGATCTCGACCTCGGGCTGTTCGGTTTGCTGCGCGGCGGTCGCGTTGCCGTCGAGCGCGGCGTATTTCTCCTCGGTGGGGTACTTTTCGTCGATGGGCTCGGGGTTGCCCTCGCGCTCGCGTACGCCTTCGGGCTGCGCGTCGGGCGCAAGCTCGTCGTCCGCCTCGAGCATCACGTTGGTCTCGAGCGTCTCCCGGACATGGGCCTGCAAGTCCAGCGAGGGTAGCTGCAGCAGCCGGATGGCCTGCTGCAGCTGAGGGGTCATGGTCAGCTGTTGGCCGATGCGGAGCTGCAGACTTGGCTTCAACATTCTCTTTAACCAAGCCTACAGTTTGAAGTCTTGGCCCAAGTACACCTCACGGACCTCTCGGTTGGCAAGAATCTGATCCGCAGATCCAGACGTTAGCACCGTCCCTTGGCTCACGATGTACGCCCGTTCGCAGATGCCAAGGGTCTCGCGTACATTATGGTCGGTAATCAGCACGCCGATGCCCTTATCCGATAAGTGTTTGATTATCCGTTGGATATCGGCCACCGAGAGGGGGTCGACGCCCGCGAACGGCTCATCCAGGAGAATGAACCGTGGATCCGCCGCCAAGGCCCGCGCGATCTCGACCCGCCGCCGTTCGCCGCCCGACAGGCTCATGCCCATGCTCTCCCTGACATGTCCGATGTGCAGCTCTTCCAGGAGTTCCCCGAGACGTGCATCGCGTTGGGCCTCGTCGAGGCCCGGCCGCGTCTCCAGGATGGCCATGATATTGCTCTCCACCGACATGCGGCGGAATACCGAGGGTTCCTGGGGCAGATAGCCGACGCCGAGCTGGGCTCGCCGGTGCATCGGAAGCCGGCCGATGTTCTTGTTATCGAGATAGATTTCACCGTGCTCGCAGCGGGTGAGTCCGACGATCATGTAGAAAGCCGTGGTCTTGCCCGCGCCGTTGGGGCCCAACAGTCCCACGACCTCGCCGCTCTCCACTTCGAGCGAGATGTCCTTGAGGATCTGGCGTGATTTGTAGCTTTTGGCGAGATTAAGCGCCCGAAGGACGCTCATGGTTTGGAAGGGGGCGGGGTGAGGATGATGTGCACGCGCTGCGAGCCCTGTTCGGCGGCGTCCGCGACGATGGTCTGCGCCACGACATTGTACTTCAGCATTTCCCCGCGAACCTCGTTCTGGCCGTCGCTGAGCCAGGCATTCTTGATCAGCCGCACCAACCCCTGGCTCGCGTCGTAATCGATGGTATCGGCATGTCCGAGCGCGAGCTTCCCGGTTTTCTCGATGCGCTGCTGGAACTGGGCCGGCTTGCCGTTCGCCACGGCCTTCGAAAGCAGGTTCTTGATGAAGTTCACTTCGGCGTCATCGGCGGTGAGCTGCCCCTGCTCCATGGTGATTTTCACGTTGCCGCGGAATATCCACAGGCTGTTGTCGAACTTTCCGAGAGCCTCGCGCGAGGCCTGACCCTGATCGGCCGTGACCGTATTGTTGCCTTGCGTGATGCGCGGCTTGCGGAAGAACACGACGTTGTTCTTGAGGTCGAGCTCCGAGGACTGCGCATCGAGGGTGATGGGGCCGGCGGTTTCCTTGGCCGCCGCCGAGCAGCGCTGGGCGGCAGCCCATAGGCTCCCCACCGTCAGGACGGCGAGGAGGAGCGTACGGGCATTCGCGGAGCCGGGCGGCTTCTTAAGGTTGGAATCGGCCATTGACCTTCGATTCTAGGCGCATGGTGCGGTCTTTCAAATTGGCGACGAGACCGCGGCCGGTCAGCGCGTGCGGGCCGAAATCGATGCGTACGTCGCTCTGGGTGGTGGCGATGCCCTTGGCCACGTCGTAGCGCAGCGTGTCCGTGTGCAGTATGGCGGCGGACGGCTGATCGGTGGCTGTTTCCGTCAGCTTCACGTTCCCCGCGACATCGACGATCTTGCCGCCCGTCTCGACATGGCCGGTGTCGCCCAGCATGACCCAGGATTGGCCGCTCGGCGACTGATAGTCGACGCGCACGTTGTAGAGCGCGATTTCCGGTCCATGATCGACCTGATCGATGCGGTCGGCGTGAATCCGGACGGAGGGTGCGCCGTTCTCGTCGTAATCGGTCAGTATGGCGTTCTTGAGATAGTAGCCCGGGAGGGCCGTCGAGGCGGGGCTGCTTTGCGCCGGGCGATGGCTGGGCGAACTCAGGATCCAGGTGCTGACCCCGAGGGCTATGACCGCGAGCAGCGTGAATATCCGGAAGGCCATTCAGTTCCCCGGGGCGCGGCTGCGCGCGCGCAGGATGGCATCGCAAAGTTCCCGCACGGCGCCCGCGCCGCCGGGCGCCGTGCTGGTCCAATGCGCGGCCGATTTGACCAGCGGGTGGGCGTCCGCGACCGCCGCCGCGAAGCCCACGGCCGACATCAGCGGCAGGTCCGGCGTGTCATCCACCATGCAGGCCGCTGCGAGCGGATCCGTGCCGAGGCTGCGAGTGAGGTCGGCGAGAGCGGCCACTTTGTCCCGGCACGCTTGTACGACGTGCCTCACGCCCAATTCGCGCATGCGCACTCTCACCGCGGCCGAGCGCCGGCCGCTCACCGCTGCCACCGCGACTCCGCTCTGCATGAGAAGCTTGATGCCGTGTCCGTCGCGGACGTGGAAGACCTTGAGTTCCTCGCCCCGTGAAGAGAAGTAGAGGCGGCCATCGGTCAGCACGCCGTCCACATCGAGCACCAAGAGCTCGATTTTGGCGAGCGGCGCAGCGCGTCGGGCGCGGGGCTCGACGGTTCGGCGCGCCGTCAAACGACACCGGCGCGCATCAAGTCGTGAACATTGAGCGCGCCCACCACGACATCGTCGTCGCCGTCGACGACGATGAGCGAGGTGATCCGATGCGTCTCCATGAGGAGCATCGCCTCGACGGCGAGCGTTCCGGGGTGTATGCGTTTGGCGGAGCGGGTCATGACTTCCTCCATGCGGGTGCCGTGCACATCCGCGGCCCGGTCCCACGCGCGCCGCAGGTCGCCGTCGGTAAACACTCCGAGCACCCGGTCGCCGCCGTCGACCACGGCGGTCATGCCGAGGCCCTTGCGGGTCATTTCCATCACCCCTTCGGCGAGGGTCGACTCCGGAGCAACCTTCGGGACGGCCTCGCCGGTGCGCATCACATCCCGCACGTGCAGCAGCAGCCGCCTTCCCAGAGCGCCGGCCGGGTGCGAGCGGGCAAAATCCTCCTCGGTGAATCCGCGCGCCTTGAGCAGCGCCACTGCGAGCGCATCGCCGACCGCGAGCGCGGCCGTGGTGCTGGCGGTCGGCGCCAGGTTCAGGGGGCAGGCTTCGGCCGGGACGCCGATATCCAGGTGCACCGTGGCGATGCGCGCCAGGGACGAGCCCGCATTGCCGGTAAAGGAGATGAGCGGCACTCCCAAGCGCTTGATCGCCGGGACAATAGTCAGGATCTCGAGCGTTTCCCCGGAATTGGATAGGGCAAGCACGGCGTCCTCGCGGGTGATCATGCCCATATCGCCGTGGCTCGCTTCGCCGGGATGCATGAAGAAGGCCGGGGTTCCGGTACTCGCGAGGGTTGCGGCGATTTTACCGCCGATATGGCCCGATTTGCCCATTCCGGTGACTACAATGCGACCCCGGCAGTTAAGACAAATCCGGCACGCGCGTGCAAAATCTCGCCCTAAGCGGGGGAGTTGCGCGCGCAGGCCCTCGATTTCGACGTTGAGCGCCTGGCGCCCAAGATCGACGAGGACTTCATCCGTATAGTCAGGGTCCATTTGATGAATGATACAACTTGAGGACAGGGCATGAATCCACAACAGGTCGCCGATCTCATCCACCGAGGGTTGCCGGGCAGCCGCGCCTCTGTCACGAGCGAGGACAACGTGCATTTCGAGGCGCTGGTAATCGCCGATAAATTCGGCGGGCTGCGCGCGCTTCAGCGCCATCAGCTGGTGTACGCGACGCTCGGCGGAGCGATGGGCGGTGAGATCCACGCGCTCGCGCTGAAAGTCTACACGCCGGAGGAATTCGAGGCCCAGGGAGGGGATCGGCCCCGTGGATAAGCTGCAGATCCACGGCGGCATCCCGCTCGAGGGCGAAATCCGTATTTCCGGCGCCAAGAACGCCACCCTCCCGATCCTCGCCGGATGCCTGCTGGCGGACGGCCCCGTGACCGTGTCGAACGTGCCGCATCTGCAAGACGTGACCACCATGATCGAGCTGCTGGGGCGGATGGGCGTCTCGGTGACGATCGATGAAAAAATGCGCATCGAGGTGGACGCATCGACGATCAAGGAGTATTTCGCGCCCTATCAGCTGGTGAAGACCATGCGCGCCTCGATTCTGGTGCTGGGACCGCTGCTCGCGAGATTCGGCTCGGCGGATGTGTCTTTGCCCGGCGGCTGCGCGATCGGCGCCCGCCCGGTCAACATCCATGTCGCGGGTCTGCAGGCCATGGGCGCCGATATCCACATCGAGAACGGCTACATCAAAGCGCGCGCGCAGCGGCTCAAAGGAACGCGGCTGGTGCTCGAGACCGTGACCGTCACGGGCACCGAAAATCTCATGATGGCCGCCACGCTGGCATCGGGCGAGACCATTCTTGAAAATGCGGCACGCGAGCCCGAAGTGGTCGACCTCGCCAACTTTCTTTGCGCCATGGGCGCCAAAATAAAAGGCGCCGGCACGGACAGGATCGTGATCGAAGGTGTCGAGCGGCTGTCGGGCACGGCATACGAGGTGCTGCCCGATCGCATCGAAAGCGGCACCTATTTGGTGGCGGGGGCCATCACCGGCGGGCACATCCGCGTGAAGAATGCACGGCCGGATCACCTGGACGCCGTGATCATCAAGCTGGAGGAGGCGGGCGCCAAAGTGGGACGGGGAGACAATTGGGTCGAGGTCGACATGCGCGGCCGGCGGCCGGCGGCCGTCGATATCCGCACGGCTCCGTATCCCGCGTTCCCCACCGACATGCAGGCGCAATTCGCGGCGCTCAATACGGTGGCGAACGGCGTCGGCACCATCATCGAGACCATCTTCGAGAACCGCTTCATGCACATGCTGGAGATGCGGCGCATGGGCGCCGAAATTCGGCTCGAGGGCAATACCGCCATCATCAAGGGGGTGGAGCGATTGACCGCCGCGCCGGTGATGGCGACGGATCTTCGCGCCTCGGCGAGCTTGGTTCTCGCCGGCTTGGTGGCGGATGGAAAGACCGAGATCGAGCGTATTTATCACATCGATCGGGGCTACGAGGCGATCGAGGAGAAGCTGCAGCAGCTCGGTGCGCGGATCCGCCGCACGCCCGGGTGAGCCGGCGAGAGCGCGGTTATTGCGACGCCTGGCGCGTCGGGCGCTCGATGATCGGAAGCTTGAGCGTGTAGACGGTGTGCGCATGGCGGCCGGCGAGCTCGACTTCGGAGCCCGGCTTCAGCGCGGCGAGTTTGCTGACGAGGTCCTGGGAGCTTTTGACGGCATCGCCGTCGAGCGTCGTGATGAGATCGCCCGGCCGGACGCCGGCGTCGAAAGCGGGACTCTTCACCAAGATGTTCACCACGGTCACGCCGCCCCCCGCGATACCGAGTTGCGCAGCCTGTTCGGGCGACAGATCCTGGGGCACGAAGCCGAGCCAGCCGCGCACCACGTGGCCGTGAGCCAGGATTTGCTGCATCACGCCGCGCACCAGATTCACCGGAATGGCGAAGCCGATGCCCTCCGGGCCGCCGTACGTTCGATTGAGCACCGCCGTGTTGATTCCCACCAGATCGCCGCGAGCATCGATCAGCGCGCCCCCGGAATTCCCGAGATTGATGGCGGCGTCGGTTTGGATGAAGTTTTCGAACGTCGCAAGTCCGAGCTGGCCGCGCCCCGTGGCGCTCACGATGCCCTGCGTAACCGTTTGGCTGAGCCCGTAGGGGTTGCCGATGGCGAGCACGATATCTCCCACCCGCAGGGTATCGGAGCGTCCCATCGGCATGACCGGCAGGTTGCCGATGGACAGGTGCAAGATGGCGAGGTCCGTATCGGGGTCCTGGCCCACCACGGTCGCCTCGGCGATCCGGCCGTCCGCCAGTTGCACGCGGATGGAATCCGCGCCGGCAATCACGTGCTGGTTCGTGACGATGGTTCCCTTGGCGTCGACGATCACTCCCGACCCCAAGCTGCGTTCCACGTGCTGGCGGTAGCTCGGCCAGTATTCTCCGAACAGCTGGTCGAGCGGTGCCGCCTGGCGCCTTTCGGTGATCAGACGCGCCGTGTAGATATTGACGACGGCGGGCGCCGCACGGGCCACCGAGTCGGCGAAACTTTGCATGACGATCGTCGGAGGGAGGGCTCCGGCCGGCGGCGCCGGCGACACCCGCATTGCGGCAGGCGAGGTCGATACCCCCAGGAGAGTCGGTCTCCACCAAACGATCAAGAACGCGATGGCGAGGCCGACGACGGCCGCTCTTAGCAAAAAACTCGCGAAGACGCGTGCGTTCTGCAATCCGACTCCTCAGGCTGCGCCAAGATTGCGGCTTATCTGTGTATAATGCGCCCGCAGTGTGGTAGGGGAAACACTACGCCCCCACGCTCTTTCGTGAAGTTTTGTAAACATTTGCGGCCTTGGTGAGCGCCCGGGATTTCGAACTGACCACGAAACCAGTGGAGCAACGAATGAGCGCTGATCGGGTTGACCAGGCGCGACGCGATTCCTCCGCGGCGGCGGACTCTACGAGGGAAAAGAATGAGCGATCAAGGGAATGAGCGATAAAGCCGATCGCGGCCAGCACGGGGTTCTTCAGTCGGCGGCCGAGGCGATAATTCCGGCCGGTGAGGCGGTGGATCATAGCCGTCGCCGCTTGTTGACGGCGGCCACGGCCGGCATCGGCGCAGTCGGAGTCGCATTCGCGGCAGTGCCGTTCATCTCGTCCTGGCAGCCGAGCGTGCGCGCCAAGGCGCTCGGTGCGCCGATCGCCGTCGATGCCTCGAAGCTCGAGGACGGCCAGATGCTCAAGGTCGCATGGCGCGGGCAGCCGGTGTTCGTGGTGCGCCGGAGCAAGGCGGTCATCGATGCGCTCGGCGGCCACAACCACCTGCTCGCGGACCCGGATTCCGACAGCTCGCAGCAGCCGGCGTACATCAAGGATGCCGGCCCGGCACGCGCACGCAATCCGGAATATTGGGTGGGATTGGCAGTGTGCACCCATCTGGGCTGCTCGCCGTTGGGCGCGTTCCAGCCGAACAACGCGTTTCAGGTCGCGGGCACGGATCTCGGAGAGAACTGGCCGGGCGGTTTCTATTGCCCATGTCACGGCTCGAAGTTCGACATCTCGGGACGAGTCTTCAAGAGCATGCCGGCCCCCAAGAACTTGACGGTTCCTTCGTACACCTTCTCGGGCGAGGCGCGAATCGTGATCGGCGAAGACGAAGCGCCCAAATCATCTTGATTGCCCCAGCCGGCTCAATCGAGTCTGCTCACTTTGATGCGCGAGGTTGAGTGATGGCCGCAGCACCTGAATCGACCGGCAGCAATGGCTTGATCGGCTTGATCGGTTGGATCGACAAGCGCTTTCCCCTGACGGCCCTATGGCGAAGCCAAGTTGCCGAATATTACGCACCGAAGAATTTCAACTTCTGGTACTACTTCGGATCGCTGGCGATGCTGGTTCTCGTGAACCAGCTGGTCACCGGCATTTTCCTGACCATGAACTACAAGCCCTCGTCGGCCGAGGCGTTCGCATCGGTCGAATACATCATGCGCGACGTGAACTGGGGCTGGCTGATCCGCTACATGCACTCGACCGGCGCATCCGCCTTCTTCATCGTGGTATACCTGCATATGTTCCGCGCGCTTCTGTACGGTTCGCACCGCAAGCCGCGGGAGCTGCTTTGGATATTCGGCTGCCTGATCTTCCTGGCCTTGATGGCGGAAGGTTTCCTGGGCTACGTGCTGCCGTGGGGCAACATGAGCTTCTGGGGGGCGCAGGTGATCACCTCGCTGTTCGGGAGCCTGCCGGTGATCGGCGGGACGCTGGTGGACTGGATCCGCGGCGACTACGTGATTGCGGACGCCACGCTCAATCGATTCTTCGCGCTGCATGTCGCGGCCATCCCGCTCGCGCTCATCTTCCTGGTGATCGCGCATCTCATGGCGCTGCATGAAGTCGGCTCGAACAATCCCGACGGCATCGAGATCAAGAAGCACAAGGACGCCGAAGGCCATCCGCTCGACGGCATTCCGTTCCATCCCTATTACACGGTGAAGGATCTGGTCGGTGTGATGGGATTTTTGGTGATATTCGGCGCCGTGATCTTTTTTGCGCCCACCTTCGGCGGCCTGTTTCTGGAATCCGCCAATTTTTCTCCGGCGAATCCCCTGCAGACGCCGCCGCACATCGCGCCGGTCTGGTACTTCACCCCCTTCTACGCGATGCTCCGCGCGGTTCCTTCGTTCGCGGGCACCCAAGTGTGGGGCGTGCTGGTCATGGGAGCCTCGGTCATGGTGCTGTTTTTCGTGCCGTGGCTGGACCACTCTCCGGTGAGCTCGATCCGATACCGGGGGCCGATCTACAAGATCATGCTGACCATCTTCGTGGTGTCGTTCGTAATCTTGGGCATCTGCGGACTGAAGCCGCCGGCGGGGATCTATCCGATGCTCGCCAAGATATGCACCTTTCTGTATTTCGCATTCTTCATGCTGATGCCCTGGTACACGAGGATCGACCGGGTGAAGCCGGTGCCGGAGAGGGTCACGGGACATGGTTAAGCGCGGCCTGTTGATTGCCATCGCATTGCTCCCCGCCGGCCACGCGCTGGCGCAAGAGGGGGGCGAAATCGAGGTGCAGCGGGCGCATGCGGACATAACCGACCAGGAATCCCTGCGGCGCGGCGCCCGCGATTTCATGAACTACTGCTCGGGGTGCCACTCGATCGCCTACCTGCGCTACAACCGGCTGGCGGAGGATCTGAAGATTCCCCCGAAGCAGCTTGCCTCCGACCTGATGTTCACGTCGCAGAATCCCTTCGACGGCATCGTGAGCGCGATGCCGGCGGACGCCGCAACCTGGTTCGGCAAGCCGCCGCCGGACCTGTCCTTGGTGGCTCGCGAAAAAGGCGTGGACTATATTTATTCCTTCTTGACGGGTTTCTACGTGGACAACACCCGTCCTTGGGGTGTGAATAACTTGTATCTGCCCGGCGCGGCCATGCCGGACGTGATGGCGAGCGTGCAGGGCCTGCAACAGCCGGTGTACAAAAGCGAGAAGGACGCCGGCGGCAGCGACCACATGGTCCTTCAGGGGGTCGATGCATTGACCAAGGGCAGTTTGTCTCCGCAGGAGTATGATAGGTTCGCCCGGGACATCGCCAACTTCCTGGATTACGCGAGTGAACCGGTCAAGGCGAAGCGTCAGGCGCTCGGCGTGTTCGTCACGCTGTTTCTGCTAGTCGGGTTCGTGTTTGCCTATTTGTTGAAAAAAGAATACTGGAAGGACGTACACTGACCCTGCAGCGGACCTCCGGTTTGTCCTTGCTTTCAAGGAGATCGCGTTCGTGGCACGTCGCTCGGTGATGACCCTGTTTTCTGCGCCGACTGACCCTTGGAGTCATCGGACCCGCCTCGTGCTGGCCGAGAAGGGGATCGCCATCGAGCTCGTCAACTGCGACCTCAACAAGTTGCCGGAAGACCTGCTCGATTTGAATCCCTATCACAGTGTTCCGACGCTGGTCGATCGGGATCTGGTTCTATACGATTCCCGGGTGATCATCGAGTACCTGGACGAGCGCTTCCCGCACCCGCCGTTGATGCCCATCGACCCGGTGACCCGCGCTCAATTCCGAGTGGCGCTGTACCGCGTGGAGCGGGACTGGTATGGGCTGGCGCACGACATCGAGCTCGATCGGGAGAGCAAGACCGCAGCGCACAGCCGCAAAGTGCTGAGCGAGGCGATATGCGCCAGTGCCGAGGTGTTCAAAGCGAAGCCCTTCTTTCTGAGCGATGAGTTCTCGCTGGTCGATGCGAGCATCGCGCCGATCCTGTGGCGGCTGCCCTTCTACGGCATCGAGCTGCCGCCGCAGGCTCAGCCCATCGTCAAGTACATGAATTCGATCTTTGCGCGCTCCACTTTCCGCTCCTGCCTGAGCGCCGCAGAACGGGAAATGCGCCATTGAAGCCGCGGCGGCCCTACCTGTTGCGGGCGCTTCACGAGTGGATCAGCGACTCCGGAGAGACGCCGCATATCGTGGTCGATGCGGCTGCCGAGGGCGTGGTCGTCCCGCGACAATATGTCAAAGACGGCAAAATCGTTCTCAACGTGAGTCTATCGGCCACACAGGCCTTGAAGCTCGGCAATGATGCGGTGAGCTTCGAGGCGCGCTTCGGCGGGGCGTCCTTCGGGGTGCACGTCCCCGTGCGCGCGATTCTGGGCATCTACGCGCGTGAGACCGGGCAGGGGATGATCTTTCCGGAGGGGGATGCGGATCCGGATCCGACCGATACGCCTCCGGCCACGCCGGCATCCGGTGGCCCCGCACCTGCCGCGAAGCGGCCGAAGCTGCAGGTGGTCAAGTAAGTCAGCGCGTACGGAACGCGTCCTTGATCCAGGAGATCCGGTGGGCGCTTTCCGGGAGACCCTCCACGCCGACCACGTCGAAGCGCATGCGCCGGCCCCGGTACCCCGCCGAGGTCTGCAGCAGATAGCGTGCCGCGCGGATGATCTTGCGTTGCTTCGCCGGCGTTACGGAGGCGAGCGCGCCGCCGAAACGACCGTGCGCTCTCTGGCGGACTTCGATCACCGCCAGACACTGTCCGTCGAGGCATAGGATGTCGATCTCCCCGCCCTTGCACCGAACGTTGCGGGCCAGGATGGACAGGCCCCGGGCGCCGAGATAGGCCGCTGCGAGGTCCTCGGCGGCGTTGCCGCGCCGGTGCCGCAGAATCGAGGCGGGTATCGCCGGGCAAGATCTGACATTCACCTGCCCAGGATGCCCGGCGGTCCCTGCCGGGGTCACGGCTAGAAGGTTACCGATCCCCGCAGATTTACAGCTGCGCCGGCACTCCGTTCCGGAGCTGTGCCCAATCCAGCTCGCGGCGAATCCGATTGTGCTCGTCGAGCGAGAGCCTGCCGCTGACGCCCGAGATGCTCGTGGTTTCGCCGATGGACTTGGAACGCAGCGCCGGCACCAGGCGGTATGCGTCGAAGCCGAAGGCGTAGAGGCGATCGAGCCGCGTGCTGCGCGTCGGCCATGCGGCGTGCACACTATCTCTGATCTGCGTGGTCACGGGGTCGGCGGACACCATCCAGGGCATGTCCGGGAAAGAAAGTCCGTCGAGATCGGTGTTCGCGCTCGGATTGGGATCGAAGCTATCCGAGGTGGAATAGACGGGCACGTCGCCCGCGAAATTGAATTTGAGCTGCGGCACGATCAGCCGCGACGCGCCGGGGCCGCCCTCGATGAATACGAAATCGACATCGCGATGAGACGATGGCTCGCCCTTGGCCGCGTGGACCTGCAGAATCTGCTTGATGATGTCGGCGAAATCCGCACGCGTGGACTCGTAGCGTCCGCCGTCGAGCACCGTGCCCCCGTGCTCCGACAATTCCTGCGAAAAGGCCGCCTGTACCCGGTTTCCAAGCTCACCGTCCGCGATGATGGTCACGCCCTTGAGCTTCCCTTCGGCCACCAGCCGCCGGGCGACGATGCGCGCCTCGTCCTCGGGCAACAACGCAAATTGATAGAAAGAGTGTCCGGCGTTCACGGAGTCGGCGAGAAAATTGAGTGCGAGCTCCGGCGTCTTGCCGCCGTTCAACGGCACCACCGCCGCGACGTCTTCCTTGGTGAGCGGGCCCACCACGAAACCGGCTCCGTCGTCCACGGCGCGACGGTAGGCGCCCGCCACGGTCTCGGCGGCGACATCGTAGATTCTCAGATGCGGCCGGGACGCCGGATCTTGCTCCAGGTAGGCCGCGATGAATCCGTCCCGCACGGCGACGCCGACCGGCTCGGCGCGCCCGGACAGCGGCAGGAGCAACGCTATCTGGTCGGGAAAGCCGGTGGCCACCGCGATTTGATTCTGCGCGAGCATCAGGACGCTGTCGTTGGCCGGGTGCTGCGGATAAGCGCGCTTCCAGTTCGCGAGCGCGGCCCCCGCCCGCATGGGGTTGCGCGCCATGTCGATCGCCACCGGACCGAGCGCCAACCAGCCGGCGACGATGGGATCGGTGTTGGGCGGGGCCTTGAGAGAAACGCCGCGCTCGGCGGCGTCGCGAATCAGGCCGAACAACTCCTCGCGGCTGGCTCGCAGGCTCCCGGGGTCCGGCAAGGAGCGCTCGCGTTCGACGAAGGCGCGCGTGCCCTCCACGGGGTGCCCGGTCAGGAAGGCGGCTTTTCCGCGCAGCCACCAGTAATTCTGGGCAAGATCCGGTGCGGTCGGCACGGGGATGGAGTCCAACTCCCGAAGGGCGCCGGCGCCGTCGCGCGCCGCCACGGCGATCTCGGCCGCAACCAGCGCCCTCGAAGCCGGCAACTGGGTGCGTGCCTCGGGAGAGACCGCTGCGTACGCCTGCTTGGCGGAGGCGATATCGCCGGCGAGCACCCACTGCTCGGCGCTCAAGAGCTGGTAATTATCGTGCTCGGCGGGATTTTGCGCCGCGAGATCGGCATAGGACCGCGCGGCCTCGGCGTGCTTGCCTTCCGTCGCGAGGCGCTGCGCGCTGTCTTGGCCCGACACGGAGGGTTGCTCCGATTTGATGAGGCTGCAGCCGGCCGCGACCAGCAACGCCGCCGACATCGTCATGGCCAGGGTCGCCGCCATGGCCGACCGCGCAACCAGGCGTGGACGTTCAGAGATCACTGCCATACCCTGCATTCCCCGTTTCACCGCTCGAGCAGGAAGTATAGTGACAAACCCGGCCTGGGGTCGTCTCTACGTCGTGGCGACGCCGATCGGCAACCTCGGCGACCTGAGCGCGCGCGCGCGCGACACGCTCGCCTCATGCAGCCTCGTCGCGGCCGAAGACACGCGGCGCACGGGCACGCTGCTCAACGCCTTCGGCGTCGCGAAGCCGTTGCTGTCGTTGCACGAGCACAACGAAGGTCAGCGTGCCGCGGAACTCATCGAAAAGATGCGGGGAGGGGCAAGCGTCGCGCTCGTGAGCGACGCGGGCACCCCGGGCATCAACGATCCCGGCTTCGAGCTTACGCGCGCGTGCGCCGCGGCGGGCATCGAGGTCATCGCGATCCCCGGCCCCTGCGCCTTGATCGCCGCGCTCTCGATCGCGGGGCTGCCGACGGATCGATTCTGCTTCGAAGGGTTCTTGCCTGCCCGGACCGCCGCGCGGCGGACGCGCCTCGGGCAGCTCGCGCTCGAAACCCGGACGCTGGTCTTCTACGAGGCGCCGCATCGAGTGCGGGAAGCGCTCGAGGATTGCGCGCAGAGCTTCGGCGGCGAGCGGCCGGCCGCCGTCGCGCGCGAACTCACCAAGCTGCACGAAACGCTCTATCGCGGAACGCTGTCGGAACTTCTTTCGCGCGCCTGCGCGGAGCCCGACTTCGTGCGCGGCGAGATCGTGCTGGTGATCGCGGGTGCATCTGCCGCCGCGGTTGCCGAAGCGGGTGCGGACGGTCACGGCGGCGCGCTCGACCGCGTGCTCGCGCCGCTCCTCGAGGAGCTTCCGCTGAAGCAGGCGGCGCATTTGGCGGCGCGCATCACGGCGGTTCGCGACAATGAAGCTTATAGGCGCGCGCTCGTCCTCAAACAAGCGTATGGTGCGCGCTAAGAGTCGGCCAGGCAGCCGCTGCTTTCGTCGGTTTCGGCCGGCGCGGGTGGAGGAAAGTCCGGGCTCCGACGGGCGAGGTGCCAGGTAACGCCTGGGGGACGCGAGTCCACGGAAAGTGCAACAGAAAGATACCGCCTAAGCGCCGCGCAAGCGGCGCCGGTAAGGGTGAAATGGTGCGGTAAGAGCGCACCGCGTTGGTGGCAACATCAACGGCACGGCAAACCCCACCTGGAGCAAGACCAAATAGGGAAGCGAGCGGTGCTTTTGGCCGCTACATGTGGCCCACATGGGCTTCCGGGTAGGTCGCTTGAGCTGCGCGGCGACGCGCATCCCAGAGGAATGGCTGTCCACGACAGAACCCGGCTTACGGCCGACTCTTTTCTAGCGCTGAGGCGCGGATTTACGGCGTCGAAGCGACGCTGACGCGCACATTAACGCGGCCGAAGCGGCCGCGGCCTCGAGTGTCCAGAAGAAAACAAAAACAAAAAGAACGGTCACAGCGGCATCTCTCTGCGCGCTGATTAAGAAAGCCACATAACAGATTGATTCCGCACGGCTACGGATGCTGTCTGCGGCCGCAGACAAAATGTGATCTAAGTCACTGTTGCCCCGAGTTTTTTTTTAACTTATCCCGTTGACGTGCGGCAGGTCGCTGCCTATAGTGGAGCCCGGTGGAAAAAAGTGGGAGAAAATGGGTCACCAGGCCCATCCAGCAATGTTCCGGGGCGCCAATAAACTCACTCTCGATATCAAAGGGCGCATGGTCATGCCCACCCGGTATCGCGAGCGGCTGTCGGAGCGCTGCGGCGGGAAGCTCGTGGTCACCGTGGACAAGGACCAATGTCTGCTGGTGTATCCCATGCCGGATTGGGAGGAAATCGAGCGCAAATTGATGAAGTTGCCCACCTTCAATGAGCGGGCGCGACGGTTACAGCGGCTCATGGTCGGGCACGCCACCGAACTGGATCTCGATGCGCAGGGACGCGTGCTGCTGCCTCCGAACCTGCGTGAGTTCGCCTCGCTGACGCGCGACGCCGTGCTCATCGGTCAAGGGCTGCGCTTCGAACTGTGGGACGAGGAGAAATGGAATCAGCGGCGCGACGAGTGGTTGGCGAGCGAGGAGTCCGCGACCGACCTATCCGCTGATCTCGAAGCACTGTCGCTCTGAGCCTCGAGGGCCGAGGCGACATCGATGGTGGATGTGGGCGCGGGACACACGGCGGTATTGCTACCTCAGGTGCTGGCCGCTTTGAACATTCGGGCGAGTGGCGCTTATCTGGATGCCACGTTTGGGCGGGGCGGACATGCAGGGGCGATTTTGGAACAGCTCATCGCTGACGGTCGGTTGCTTTGCCTCGATCGCGACTCGGCGGCGGTCGCCGACGCCAAGGCTCGATTGGGAGGGGACCCGCGGGTGCAGATCTTCCTCGCGCCTTTTTCCCAGCTTGCGGCCTGCGCCGACGCGGTCGAGCCCGGACTCAAATTCGACGGCATTCTGTTCGACCTCGGCGTCTCCTCGCCGCAGCTCGACGATGCCGAGCGCGGCTTCAGCTTCATGCGCGACGGTCCTCTCGATATGCGCATGAGTCCGGGGCAGGGCATGAGCGCCGCCGACGTGGTCAACGGCGCATCCGAGGCGGAGCTCATCCGCATTTTCCGGGAGTTCGGCGAGGAGCGCATGGCTCCGCGCATCGCGCGCGCCATTGTCGCCGATCGAAAGACGCGGCCGTTCGAGCGTACCGCCCAGCTCGCCGAGATGATTTCCCGCGTGGCGAGATCCCGCGAGAGGCACAAGCATCCCGCGACCCGGGTGTTTCAGGCACTGCGCATCCACGTGAACGCCGAACTCGCCGAGCTCGAAGCCGCGCTCGATGCCGCCCTCGATCGCCTCGCGCCGAACGGGCGGCTCGCGGTCATCAGTTTTCACTCGCTCGAGGATCGCATGGTGAAGCAGTTCATGCGACGCCACGCGAGCCCCGACCCGGTTTACGCGGGTTTGCCGGACATGCCGGCGCACGCGCGGCCGACCTTGAGGTTGGTCGGTAAATCGGTTGAGCCCACGATCGAGGAAACCGAGCGCAATCCGCGCGCCCGAAGCGCGCGGCTGCGCGTTGCCGAACGCATCAGCCAAGGAGTCGCCGCATGAACCTTCTCAAGCTGCCGCGGCCGGGCAGGCTCCTGTTTCTCGCTCTCCCGTTGTTATGGTTCGCGGTTCTCGGATCCGCGGTTCAAGTGATCTACGCGCGCTACAAGGCGCGCGACATGTTCGTACGCCTCGAGAAGCTCGATTCGCAGCGCGATTCGCTCGAGATGGAATGGGGCCGGCTGCAGCTCGAGCAAAGCTACTGGTCCTCGAACGCCTTCGTCGAGCGCGTCGCCAACGCGAAGCTCCAGATGAGCTTACCGCAGACCCGGGACGTGCGGATCGTGCGGCAGTGAAGCAGCGCACGAGCGAAAGCGCCGTCGTTGCAGCGAGTTATCGCTGGCGCTCCGCCGTCATTCTGGGGCTGGTGGTGCTCGGTGCGGCCGCTCTTGCAGCGCGCGCGGTCGAGCTGCAGCTGATCGATCACAGGTTCCTCGCCAAGCAAGGCGACCAGCGCTCGATGCGGGTGGTCAAGATCGCCGCACATCGCGGCGCCATCACCGACCGCACCGGCGAGCCCCTGGCCGTGAGCACACCCGTCGACAGCGTGTGGGTCAACCCGCAGGAGCTCAACGACAACATCGATCAGCTTCCCAGGCTCGCGAAAGCTTTGAAGCAGGATCAGCAGGTTTTGGCGCGGCGCGTCACCAGCAATCTCGATCGCGAGTTCCTGTATCTCGAGCGCGCCATGCCGCCGGAACAGGCGGCGCAGATCAAGGCGCTCGGAATTCCGGGGGTCTATCTTCAGCGAGAGTACCGGCGCTACTACCCCGCGGGCGAGGTGGCGGGCCATGTGGTGGGGTTCACCACCGTGGACGACCAGGGGCAGGAGGGTTTGGAACTCGGCTACGACCAGCTGCTGAACGGCGAGGATGGGGCGAAGCGCGTCATCCAGGACATGTACGGTCATTACGTCGAGAACGTCGAGAGCATCCGGGCGGCCCGGCCGGGCCGCGACCTCGTCACCAGCATCGACCTGCGCATTCAATATCTGGCCTACCGGGAGTTGAAGGCAGCGATGCAGGAGTATCGCGCGCATGCCGGGTCCGTGATCGTCCTCGACGTCGATACGGGCGAGGTGCTCGCCATGGTGGACCAGCCTTCGTACAACCCGAACGATCGCGATCAGTTGAAGCCTGCCCTCTACCGAAATCGTGCCGTGACCGATATTTTCGAGCCGGGCTCGAGCGTCAAGCCGTTCATCATCGCGGCGGCGCTTGCCTCGGGCCAATACCGGCCTGACAGCGTCGTCGATACCTCTCCGGGCTTCATCCAAGTCGGCAACAAGGTGTTCGAGGACGAGTCCAATCTGGGCGTCATCGATCTCGCCACCATCCTCGCGAAGTCGAGCAACGTCGGGGCGGCCAAGGTCGCTCTGTCGCTCAAGCCGGAGCAGATTTGGAGCACGCTCACGAGCTTGGGATTCGGGCAGGTGACCGGCAGCGGATTTCCGGGCGAATCGGCCGGCATGCTCAGCAATTATTCCCATTGGCGCCCGATCGGAATCGCCACGCTCTCACACGGCTACGGCTGGTCGGTCACGCCGCTGCAGCTCGCGCATGCCTATGCGACCATCGGCGCCGGGGGCATCAAGCGGCCCATTTCCTTCGAGCGGCTGCCTGCCCCGACGCCGGCCCATCCGATTCCCGGCGTGAGGGTGATGGACGCCAAAGTGGCGCATGCGCTGGTTCAATTGATGGAGCAGGTGATCGCCGCGGGCGGTACCGCGACGCGCGCCTCGCTCGTCGGCTACCGAGTATCCGGAAAGACGGGTACCGCGTTCAAATCGATCGCAGGCGGCTATTCCACCGACCGAATCATGGCGGTATTTGCCGGCTTGGTGCCGGCGTCGCATCCGAAACTGGCCACGGTGGTGGTGATCGACGAGCCGAGCCGGGATGTGCACGAGGTCGGCGTGTTGGCCCAGGGCGGCACCGAGGCCGCGCCGGTGTTCGCGAGCGTGATGTCCGGCGCCCTGCGGCTGATGGACATCCCGCCCGATAACTTGCAAAACGTGCCTGCCGCGACGTTGGTACAGGCCAACGATCCCCCATGAGCGCCTCACTCATGTGGCTGCTCGATGGAATCGCCGTGGTACCTGCCAACGACGTGCAGGTTGCCGATCTCGCGATCGACAGCCGCGCGGTACGTCCCGGCGGCCTGTTCCTGGCGCTCAAGGGCGGGCGGTCCCACGGCCTCGAATTCGCCGCCGAGGCCGCGGCGCGCGGCGCATGCGCGGTTCTGTGGGAGCCGGGTCCGGGGATCGAGGCTCCGAGTTTTCCCGAGCCTTTGTTCACGGCGCCGGTCGCGGGTTTGAGCAGGCTCGTGGGCCGTATCGCCGACCGCTTCTACCAGTGGCCCTCGGCGCATATGCGCGTCGTGGGCATTACCGGCACCAACGGCAAGACCACCTGCGCTTATCTCGCGGCGCAATGCCTGACGCGCCTCGGTCACGCTTCGGCCTACATCGGCACCATCGGCTGGGGCCGCCTCGATGCGCTCGAAGCGCCGACCCATACCACGCCCGATGCGATCAGCGTGCACCGCATGCTCGCGCAGCTTCGCGCCCAAGGCGCCCGTGCGGTCGCGATGGAGGTCTCCTCGCACGCGCTCGATCAAGGCCGCGTGGACGGGGTGCGGTTCCACTCGGCGGCGTTCACGAATTTGAGCCGCGATCACCTGGACTATCACCCGACGATGCAGGCGTACGGAGAGGCCAAGGAACGTTTGTTCGCGGCCCCCGATCTCAAGCATATGATCGTCAACATCGGTGACGGATTCGGCCGCGAGCTTGCCATGAAGCTCGCCGGCCGCGCCCCGCTCATCGCGGTCTGGGTCGGCGGATCGAGCGATGCCTGGCTCGCGGACCAGACCTTGCGCGCGGATCGAGTCGTGCCGGATTTGAGCGGCATCTCCATGGACATCGACGGCAGCTTCGGAAAGCTGCATCTATCGACCAAGCTCCTCGGGCGCTTCAATGCCGAGAACGCGCTGGTGGTGCTCGGATGTCTCGTGTCGCTCGGCCTTCCCGTGGATGAGGCGGCGGCCGGGCTCGCCGAGTGCACGGCGCCGCCGGGGCGCATGGAGGTGATCGAGTCGAGCGCCAAGGATAAGCCCAAGGCGGTGATCGATTACGCGCACACTCCCGACGCGCTCGAGAAGGCGCTCACCGCGCTGCGAGAGCATTGTCGGGGAAAGCTCTGGTGCGTGTTCGGTTGCGGCGGGGACCGCGACCCCGGCAAGCGTCCGATCATGGGCGCCGTGGCCGATGAGCTCGCGGATCAAATCATCGTAACCGACGACAATCCTCGCTCCGAGAACCCGGCGGAGATCGTCCGCGCCATCACCGCCGGAATCACCGCGCATCGCGCGCGCGTCGTTCACGACCGGGGCGCCGCGATCGCGGAGGCACTGAAGGCGGCGGGCGGATCCGACTTCGTGCTCATCGCCGGCAAGGGACACGAGGACTACCAAATCTACGGCGCGTCGCGCCGCGGCTTCAGCGATCGTGACGAGGCGTTGAAGATCCTGGGGGCCGCGGCATGAAGCGCACGCTCCAAGAGGCGGCACAAGCGGTCGGCGGCGCGCTCGTGGGCGACGACCGGCCGTACGGCGCGGTGTCCACGGACAGCCGGACGCTCAGCGCCGGTGCGCTGTTCGTCGCGTTGCGCGGTCCGAAGTTCGACGGCGGAGAGTTCGTCGCCGCGGCGGTGCAGCGCGGGGCCGTCGGTGCGATCGTGGAGAAGGCGGCGCCCGGCGTGGCGAGCGCCCAGATCGTGGTGCCCGACACGCTCGTCGCACTGCAGCGGCTGGCCTCGGCATGGCGTGCATCGTTCTCGATCCCGATCGTCGGCGTCGGCGGCAGCAACGGCAAGACCACGGCCAAGGAAATGACCGCGGCCATCCTCTCGCGCCGTGGTCCCTGCCTCGCGACCCATGGCAATCTCAACAATCACATCGGCGTGCCGCTGACGCTGATGCGCCTCGAGCCGTCGCATCGAAGCGCGGTGATCGAAATCGGCGCCAATCGGATCGGCGACGTGGCCGAACTCGTGCGGTTCGCCCGTCCGACGGTCGGCTTCATCACGAATGCCGGCGCCGAGCATCTGGAGGGCTTCGGGGATCTCGACGGCGTGGCGCGCGGCGAGGGAGAGATGGTGGCTGGGCTCGCTCCCGACGCCGCCGCCGTCATCAATGCCGACGATGCGTACGCCGATTATTGGCGCGGCGCCGCATCCGCATCGCGCATCGTCACCTTCGGCGTCACGCGTCCGGCTGATTTCTCCGCGGTGAATTCCGTCCAGGGCATCGAGCGAGGGGAGTTCGACACGCGCTTCATGCTCCGCTGCCCGTCCGGTGAGCGCGCCGTCGTGCTCAAGGCGGGGGGCGTGCACAACATTTCGAACGCATTGGGCGCCGCCGCCGCGGCGAGCGCCGCCGGCGCTTCGTTGGACGACATCGTCGCCGGCCTTTCGGACTTTCGCGCAGTGTCGGGGCGCTTGCAGCTCAAGCCGGGACTTCGCGGCAGCTGGATCATCGATGACTCCTACAACGCGAATCCGAGTTCGGTGCGCGCCGGCTTGGACGTGCTGCGCTCGGTCCCCGGAAATACCTGGCTGGTGCTCGCGGATATGGCGGAACTCGGAGGCCACGCGGCCGACAGTCATGCCGATCTCGGACGCTATGCGCGCGAGTGCGGCGTCAAGCGTCTGTTCGCGTTCGGCCCCGAAAGCTCGCGCGCGGCCGAGACGTTCGGTTCGGGCGCCGAGTGGTTCCCGGACGCGGATTCCCTGATCCGGCGTCTGCAAGCGGAGATCGCGGCGGGCGTCACCCTGCTGGTCAAGGGATCGCGTGTGAACCGCCTGGAGCGCGTGGTGCAGGCGCTCGGCGGCGGCGGCTCGACGTCCGGCCACATGATGCGGGCGGGTTGACCCATGCTGCTCTATCTCACCGAATACCTCGCGCACGGTTATTCAGGGTTTCACGTATTCCAGTACCTGACGCTGCGCGGAATCCTTGCGGCGATGACGGCGCTCGCGATCGCCATGCTGATCGGCCCGCACATGATCAGCGCGCTCAGCCGCTATCAGGTGGGCCAGCAGGTGCGCACCGACGGCCCTCAGACGCACCTGCGGAAATCCGGGACGCCCACCATGGGCGGCGGCCTCATGCTGGCGGCAATGGCGATCGCGACGCTGCTCTGGGCCGATTTGTCGAGCCGGTTCGTGTGGATGCTGATCGGGACGACTCTGGCCTTCGGCGGCATCGGCTTTTACGACGATTACCTGAAACTCATCGTCGGCAACTCCAAGGGGTTGCCGGCGCGCTACAAATATCTGGCGCAATCAGTCGCCGCGATTTGCATCGCCGCGAGCCTGCACTGGACGCACCAGTCGATCTCGGAAGTCTCGTTGTACGTGCCGTTCTTCAAGACGGTGGCCGTTCCGATGTCCACGATCGGGTTCATCGCCTATGCGTACTTCGTGATCGTCGGCACGAGCAACGCGGTAAATTTAACCGACGGGCTCGACGGTCTCGCGATCATGCCGGCGGTGATGGTGGCGGCGGCGCTCGGTGTGTTCGCCTATGCCACCGGCAACTTCAAATTCGCCGGGTATCTGCAAATTCCCTACATCCCGGGTGCCGGCGAAGTGCTCATTTTTTGCGCGTCCATTGCCGGCGCAGGCCTCGGCTTTCTATGGTTCAACTCCTATCCCGCCGAGGTTTTCATGGGCGATGTCGGCGCGCTCGCCATCGGCGCGGCGCTCGGCACGGTCGGCGTGATCGTGCGGCAGGAGATCGTGCTGTTCATCATGGGCGGCGTTTTCGTGCTCGAGACGGTCTCGGTGATGCTGCAGGTGGCCTCGTTCAAGCTCACGGGTAAACGCATATTCCGAATGGCGCCGCTGCATCATCACTTCGAGCTCAAGGGATGGTCCGAGCCGAAGGTGATCGTGCGCTTTTGGATCATCAGTTTTCTACTGATGCTCACCGGCCTCGCCACCTTGAAGATCCGATGACGAGCAGCGCCATGGTCAGCGTCGTGGTGGGTCTCGGCAAAACCGGCGCTTCGTGCGTGCGGTATCTCACCAGACGCGGCATGCCGGCGGCAGTGACCGATTCGCGCCGCGACCCGCCCGGGCTCGCGGAGCTCGGCGGCCTGGCGAAGACCCTCGACATGCGTCTCGGCGGCTTCGATTTGTCGCTCCTCGAAGGGGCATCGCAGGTGCTGATGTCGCCCGGCGTGTCGCTCGAGGAGCCGATCGCCGTTCAGGCGAGGGCCCGCGGCATCGAGGTGCTGGGCGATATCGAGCTGTTCGCGCGCGCGGTGCGCGCGCCCGTGATCGGCATCACCGGCACCAACGGCAAGAGCACCGTGACGAGCCTGGTGGCGAGCATGGCGGCCGCGGCCGGCAAGCGGGTGCTCGCCGGCGGGAATCTCGGAAAGCCAGCGCTCGACCTGCTCGATGGGCCCGTTCCCGACCTCTATGTGCTCGAGCTGTCGAGCTTCCAGCTCGAGACGACCCGCTCGCTCGAGCTGATCGCCGCCGTGGTGCTCAACGTGACCTCGGATCACATGGATCGCTATGCCTCGATCGAGGGCTACGCCCGGGCCAAGGAGCGCATCTTCGAGCGCGCGGCCACGATGGTCCTGAATGTCGACGACCCGTACGTCGCCGCGATGCGCGCAAGGGCCGGGCACGCGCGGGTGGTGAGTTTCTCCGTCGAGCGTGGCGATGCGGATTTCACGGTGGTGCGCCGCGGGTCCGAGAGTTTCCTCGCCCGGCGCGGCGAGATCGTTCTGCCCGTCTCGCGCATGAAAATTTCCGGATTGCACAATGCCGCGAACGCTCTCGCCGCGCTCGCCCTCAGCGAGGCGGCCGGCCTGCCGCTCGGCGCGAGCTTGAGCGCGCTCGAGCGCTTCCCGGGCCTGGCGCATCGTTCGGAGTGGGTGGCGGACATTGCCGGCGTACGCTATGTGGACGATTCCAAGGGCACCAACGTGGGTGCGACCCTCGCCGCGGTCTCCGGCATGTCCGGGCCGCTGGTGTTGATCGCCGGCGGCGAGGGCAAGGGCCAGGACTTCGCTCCGCTCGCGCAGGCTTTCCGCAGCAAGGTCAGGCACGCGGTGCTGATCGGCAAGGATGCGCCTTCGATCGAAACCGTGCTCGCGGGCGTATGCAGCACCGAACGCGCGCCGACCATGCCCGCGGCCGTCGCGGCCGCCGCGGCCGCCGCTCGCCGCGGCGATACGGTGCTCCTCTCGCCCGCTTGCGCGAGTCTCGACATGTTTCGCGACTACAACCACCGGGGCGAAGTGTTCGCCGCCGCGGTGCGCGCACTCGAGGGAGCGGCATGAACGCGACCACCATGTCGTACGGAATTCGCGCGCGGGAGCGGATGCCCTTTGCCTGGGACGGCGTGACCCTCGGTCTCACGGCATCGCTCCTGCTGGTCGGGCTCATCATGGTCACCTCCGCCTCCATGTCGATCGCCGCCAAGGATCTCGGCGATCCGTTCTACTTCCTGGAGCGCCAGTTCGCGTTCGGCCTGGTGGGGGTCCTCGTGGGCTGGGCCATGACCCGGGTGCCGGCACGTCTCTGGGACAAGTACAGCCTAGGGCTCCTATTGTTTGCGCTGCTGCTGCTCTTTCTGGTGCTCATTCCCGGGCTCGGCGCCACGGTCAACGGCGCGCGCCGGTGGATGCGCATCGGCCCGATGAATTTCCAGGTGTCGGAGCTCTCCAAGGTCCTGGTGCCGACCTGGGTGTGCAGCTATTGCGTGCGCAAGCGCGAGGAGTTGACGCAGACGCTCGGCGGCCTCGCGAAGCCGGTGGGCCTGCTCGGCGTCGCCGCGGTGTTGTTGCTCCTCGAGCCCGATTTCGGCGCCGCCACGGTATTGTTCGCGACCGGCTTCGCGGTACTGTTCGTGGCGGGCGCGCGGCTCCGATACGTCATCTTGTTCGTCTCCGGTACGGCACTGGCGTTTGCCGCGCTCGCCCTCACTTCGGCGTACCGATTGAAACGCCTGATGGGATTTCTGCATCCCTGGGACGATCCGTTCAACGGCGGCTTCCAATTGACCCAATCGCTGATCGCCATCGGCCGCGGCTCGTGGTTCGGCGTCGGCCTCGGCTCGAGCGTGCAGAAATTGTTCTACCTTCCCGAGGCGCACACGGACTTCGTCTTCGCCGTGTTGGCCGAAGAGCTGGGTCTGGTCGGCGTGATCGGGGTTCTCGCTTTGTTTCTGGCCTTGGTGTGGCGCGCGTTTCGCATTTCGCGCATGGCGGCGCAGGCGGGGCTTACGTTCCAGTCGTACGTGGCGCTCGCCTTCGGCGTGTGGCTCGGCCTGCAGGCCATCGTCAACATCGGCGTCAACATGGGGGTGCTTCCCACCAAGGGCCTCACGCTGCCGCTCTTGAGCTACGGCCGGAGCAGTCTGCTGGTGAGCCTCGCCTGGATCGGCGTGTTGCTGCGCATTTACCACGAGGTGAAATGCACGTCCCGCTCGGCGGTGATGCGCACGCCCGGAGGAGCGCGGTGATGGGGAACGCCATGACCGGGCCGGCGATGATCATGGCGGGGGGCACCGGCGGCCACGTATTCCCGGCGCTCGCCGTCGCGAAGGTGCTGCGCGAGCGCGGCGTCGCGGTCGTGTGGCTTGGTGTTCCGGGGAGCATGGAGGCGCGTCTCGTGCCGGCGAACGGCTTTCCGATCGAGTGGGTGCGCGTCGCCGGCATCCGCGGCAAGGGCCTCGGGGCGTGGGCGATGGCGCCGCTTCGAATCGCCGGCGCAGTCCGGCAATGCATTCGAATCATGCGGCGGATCAAGCCGGCCGTGGTGCTCGGCGCGGGCGGCTATGTGAGCGGACCGGGCGGCGTCGCGGCCTGGCTCCTGTCCATCCCGCTGCTGATCCACGAGCAAAATGCCGTTGCCGGGATGACCAATCGCTGGCTGTCGCGCGTCGCCACCCAGGTGCTCGAGGCGTTTCCCGGCAGCTTTCCGCCGGGCGTCGGCGCCCGCGCGGTCGGCAATCCGGTTCGAGCCGACATTGCGGATCTGCCCGATCCCGCCGCACGCTTCGCCGGCCGCGGGGGGCGCGCGCGGCTGCTGGTATTCGGCGGCAGCCAAGGCGCGCAACGGCTCAACGCCCTCGTGCCGCAGGCGCTGTCGCGCCTCGACCCCGCGAAGCGTCCCGAGGTGCGCCACCAGGCCGGTGCGCGCGGCATCGACGCCGCCCGCGCGGCCTATCGGGAATGCAACGTCCAGGCGGAGGTCTTGCCCTTCATCGAGGACATGGCGGCGGCCTATGCCTGGGCGGACGTTGCGCTCTGCCGCGCGGGCGCCATGACCATCGCCGAGCTTCAGGCTGCAGGCCTCGGTGCCTTGATGGTCCCGTTCCCGGGTGCGGTCGACGATCATCAGACCCGCAATGCGGAGGCCATGGTTCGCGCCGGAGCGGGCAGCATTCTCCAAGAGCGCGACATGACGCCGGATAGTCTGAGCGCGGGGATCGCCGAGCTCACCCAAGACCGGCCGCGCATGCTCAAGATGGCCGTAGCGGCACGCGCCCTGCGCAATGTCGATGCGGCGGCGCGGCTCGCGGATCTTTGCCTCGCGGCGGGAGGCGCTTCGGCATGAATGACCGCATGCGCCGCATTCATCTCATCCATCTCGTCGGCATCGGCGGCTCGGGCATGGGCGGCATTGCCGAAGTATTCCTCAATCTTGGCTATGAAGTTCAGGGCTCGGACTTGAAGGTCAACGCCGTGACTGAGCGGTTGGCGCGCTTGGGCGCGAGGATCTTCGTGGGACACGCCGCGCAGAATTTGGGCAAGGCGGACGTCGTGGTGGTCTCGAGCGCCGTCAACCGCGAAAATCCGGAAGTCGCCGCGGCGCTCGCGAACCGCATCCCGGTGGTGGCGCGCGCCGAAATGCTCGGCGAGCTGATGCGATTCCGGTACTCGGTGGCGGTGGCGGGGACTCATGGCAAGACCACGACCACGAGCCTCGTGGCGAGCGTGCTCGCGGAGGGCGGCCTCGATCCGACCTTCGTCATCGGCGGGCGGCTGAAGAGTGCCGACAGCAATGCGCGCTTGGGCGCGGGACGCTATCTGGTCGCGGAAGCCGACGAGAGCGACGCCTCGTTCCTGCATTTGCAGCCCATGATCTCCATCGTCACCAATATCGACAACGATCATCTCGGCACGCACGAGGGAGATTTCGCGCGGCTCAAGCAGAGCTTCGTCGAGTTTCTGCACAACCTGCCTTTCTACGGCCTCGCCGTGCTCTGCGCGGACGACGCGGAGGTTCGAAGCATCCTCGAGGACATTGCCAGGCCGGTGATCACCTATGGATTCGAGGGGGCCGACATCCGCGCGGTCGATGTCCAACGTGCCGGATTGCAGTCGCATTTCACCGCGCTGCGAGAAGGACGCGGGCCGTTGAAGCTCACCGTCAATCTGCCCGGGCGGCATAACGTGCTGAACGCACTGGCGGCGGTCGCGGTGGCTACGGAGCTCGGAGTCGCGGACGCGGCCATCCAGCGAGCCCTGGCGAATTTTCAGGGTATCGACCGGCGATTGCAGCAATTGGGCGAGATCCAGTGGTCCGGCGGCTCGGCGCTCATCGTCGATGACTACGGTCATCATCCGACCGAGATCGAGGCCACGGTCGAGGCGGTGCGGCAAGCTTGGCCCGCGCGCCGTCTGGTGCTGGTGTTTCAGCCGCATCGATTCACGCGCACTCGGGATTTGCTGGACGACTTCGGCCGCGCCTTGAGCGGGTGCGACGTGCTGTTGGTGACGGAAGTGTATGCAGCCGGAGAGGCGCCCATCGCGGGGGCCGACGGCCGCGCCATTTGCCGGGTGGTGCGGACGCGCGGACGCATCGAGCCCGTGTTCGTGGAGCGCGTCGACGAGCTCGCCGAGGCGTTGCGACAGGTGCTGCACGACGGCGACGTGGTGTTGATGATGGGCGCGGGCAACATCGGCGCCGTTGCCGCGGATCTCAAGGGCCGCTTCGCAGCGGGGACGACGTGCGCGGAGCCTGCGGCATGAGCGGCGCCGGCGGCAACGCGAACGGTCATGAGCCGCACGGTCATGCGCCGCACGGTGCGCGCGCGCACGGTCTCGGCCCGGAGTTCGCCGCGCGGGTTCTGCGCGACGTGGCCATGTCGAAGCACACCTCCTGGCACGTCGGCGGCCCCGCGGACCTCTTCTTCTCGCCCCGCGACATCATGGATCTCGCATCGTTCCTGCGCCAGTTGCCGCCGGATATGCCGGTGCTGTGGATCGGTCTCGGCAGCAATCTCTTGGTGCGCGACGGCGGCATCCGCGGCGCCGTGGTCTCGACGCAAGGGGCGCTCGCCGAGCTGGAGCGCGCGAGCGCGACGAGAATCCGCGCGGGCGCCGGGGTGCCGTGCGCCCGGATCGCGCGCCAATGCGTCAAGTGGGGCCTCGGTCCCGCGGAATTCTTCGCCGGGATTCCGGGAACGCTGGGGGGCGCGCTGGCCATGAACGCGGGCGCCTTCGGCGGCGAGACCTGGCGCCACGTCGTCGAGGTGGAAGTTCTCGACCGCCGCGGCGTTCGCCACGTACGCACGCCCGCCGAGTATCGGATTGCCTACCGCAGCGTGGCAGGGCCCGCGGACGAGTGGTTCATCGCCGCCCGGCTCGAGTTCGACCGCCGGCCGGGCATCAACGAATCCGCCATCCGCGAGCTGTTGGAGAAGCGCAGGCAGAGCCAGCCGATCGGCGAGTGGAGCTGCGGCTCGGTGTTCACCAACCCGCCGGGCGAGCACGCGGCAAGGCTCATCGAGGCGGCGGGCTTGAAGGGGTATCGCATCGGCGATGCGTCTGTTTCCTCGAAGCACGCGAATTTCATCATCAATCACGGCAATGCGACCGCCGCCGACATCGAGGCGCTGATTCGGTACGTGCAACGCACGGTTGCCGAGCAGCATCACGTCGAACTCACGACCGAAGTGCGCATCGTGGGAGAACCCGCATGAGCCGGCTCAAGACGCTGACGGCCGCGCGGCGGGCACGCTCGAGCGCCGATTTCGGCAAGGTGGCGGTACTTCTCGGCGGCGACTCGAGCGAGCGCGAAATCTCGCTCCTGAGCGGCAATGCGGTGCTCGCCGCGCTGAGACGCCGCGGCGTGAATGCGGAGGGCTTCGATCCCGGCGAGCGGCCCATTCAGGAACTGGCGAGCGGCGGGTTCGAGCGCGCCTGGATCGCCTTGCACGGTCCCGGCGGCGAGGACGGGGTGATGCAGGGAGCGCTCGAGTGGCTGGGCATCCCCTACACCGGATCAGGCGTGCTCGCTTCCGCGCTCACCATGGACAAGCTCAAGACCAAGCGCGTGGTCGTGGGCGCCGGCTTGACGGCCCCGCCCTACACGGTGCTCACGGGTCCCGGCGACTTGCCGCGGGCGCTCGAGGAAGTCGGTCTGCCGATGATGGTGAAGCCGGCCTCGCAGGGCTCGAGCGTCGGCATCACGAAAGTCAAGGCGGCGCCGGAGCTCGACGGCGCCTATGCGGAGGCCCGCGGCGTCGATCCCATCGTATTCGCGGAAGCGTTCATCGAGGGCGACGAGTTCACGGTCGGGGTGCTGGGGGAGAGTGCGCTGCCCTCGATCCGCATCGTGCCGGCGACCGAATTCTACGATTACCAGGCGAAGTACTTCCGCAACGACACGCAGTACCACTGCCCGAGCGGCTTGGACGCGCGCGCCGAGGCGGAGCTTCAAGCCGCTGCGCTCTCGACCTTCCGCGTCACCGACTGCTTCGGTTGGGGACGGGTCGACTTCATGCGCGAGGCGCGCACGGGCAAGTTCCACTTCATCGAGATCAACACCACGCCGGGCATGACCGATCACAGCCTCGTGCCGATGGCCGCGCGTCAGGCCGGCCTCGATTTCGAGGAGCTGGTGTGGCGGATCCTCGAATCCAGTTTCGCAAGGGAGCGCACATGCTGAGCAAGCTCATCCGGCGCAACCGGTTCAAGAACCGCAGCAAGGCCGAAAAGCCCAAATGGCAGTGGCCGCGAGTCATCACCGAGTGGAGGAGCTACGCGCGGCGCGCCGCGCTCGTCGGTCTCATCGCCGCGGCGCTCGGCGCGCTGCTGTGGGGGCTCGACCGCCCGGTGCGCGTGATCTCGATGGATGGGAGCTTTCAGCGCGTCTCGCCGGGACAGATCGAGAAGGCGGTGGCTCCGTTCGCGCACGCCGGCTTCATGTCGGCGGACCTCGACGGCATCGAGCGGGCGGTCGAGGCGCTGCCCTGGGTCGATCACGCCCGGGTGCAGCGGCGTTGGCCGAACAGCCTGCACGTCACCGTGGTCGAGCAGATTGCCGCTGCCCGCTGGGGCGAATCGGGCCTCCTCAATACGCGCGGAGAGTTGTTCGTGCGGCAGGCGGCGCACGTGCCGGCGGAGCTCCCGCGGCTGTCGGGCCCGGAGGGCACGGAATCGCAGGTTGCGGAGCGTTACCTCGCGACCGAGGGCCGCATGCAGGAAGCCGGCATGCGCATCGCGGCGCTGCGCCTCGATGAGCGCGGCGCCTGGGAGATGGACCTGGACAGCGGAGTGACGGTGCGGCTCGGGCGGCGCGACGTCGACGAACGCATCGACCGATTCATCCGTACCGCCTCGCAAGTGATTGCGCATCGCCTGACCGACATCGCATATGTGGACATGCGCTATTCGAACGGTTTTGCGATCGGATGGCGCAACACTCAAACGCCGGCGGCGACGCCGGCCAAGCACACCGACGACACCGACGCCTGAAGGAAATAATGCCGAGTATGGCCAAGCGCTCCGACCGAAATTTGATAGTGGGTCTCGACATCGGCACCAGCAAGGTGGTCGCGATCGTGGGTGAATTGAAAGCCGACGGCGAGCTGGAAATCATCGGCATCGGATCACATCCGTCCCGCGGCCTGAAGAAAGGCGTGGTGGTCAACATCGAGTCGACCGTGCAGTCCATCCAACGCGCGGTGGAAGAGGCCGAGCTCATGGCGGGCTGCGAGATACATTCGGTGTACGCCGGCATCGCCGGCAGCCACGTCCGCAGCCTCAATTCGCACGGCATCGTCGCGATCAAGGACAAAGAGGTGGTGCAGGGCGACGTCGAGCGGGTGATCGATGCAGCCAAGGCCGTGGCCATTCCCGCCGACCAGAAGATTCTGCACGTGCTGCCGCAGGAATACATCATCGACGCGCAAGAGGGCATCCGCGATCCGATCGGCATGTCCGGCGTGCGCCTCGAGGCCAAGGTTCACATCGTCACCGGCGCCGACAGCGCGGCGCAGAACATCGTGAAATGCGTGCAGCGCTGCGGCCTGGCGGTGGACGACATCGTGCTGGAGCAGCTCGCCTCGAGCTATGCGGTGCTTACCGAGGACGAGAAGGATCTCGGCGTCTGCGTGGTCGACATCGGCGGCGGCACCACGGATATCGCGGTGTTCGGCGGCGGCGCCATCCGTCACACCGCGGTGATTCCGATTGCGGGCGACCAGGTCACCAACGACATCGCGGTGTCCATGCGCACGCCGACGCAATACGCGGAGGACATCAAGATCAAGTACGCCTGCGCGCTCTCTCAGCTCGCGAATCCCGACGAGACCATCGAAGTGCCGAGCGTGGGCGATCGGCCGCCGCGGCGTCTCGCGCGGCAGACGCTGGCGGAGATCGTGGAGCCGCGTTACGAGGAGCTGTTCGCGCTGGTGCGCGACGAGCTGCGCCGCGCGGGCCTCGAGGAGGCGGTGGCGACCGGGATCGTGCTCACCGGCGGCAGCTCCAAGATGGAGGGCGCGGTCGAACTCGCCGAGGAGGTGTTCCACATGCCGGTGCGGCTCGGAATACCGCAGTACGTGTCGGGCCTGGTGGACGTGGTCAGCAATCCGATCCATGCCACGGGCGTGGGGCTTTTGTTGTACGCGAAGAGCAGCTTGGAAGTGAACGGCGCGCGGGAAGCGCCCCTCCTCGCCGGGGGGATGAAGTCGATTTTCGAACGAATGAGAGCTTGGTTTCAGGGCAATTTCTGAACTCAAGCCCAATATGACGATTACAACCGATAGGAGAACTTGAATGTTTGAACTAATGGACTCTTTCAGTCAGAGCGCCATCATCAAGGTGTTGGGCGTGGGCGGCGGCGGCGGCAACGCGGTGTCGCACATGGTCCAAGCCGGACTCGAGGGCGTGGATTTCATCTGCATCAATACCGATGCGCAGGCGTTGAAGCACTCGAAGGTGCGCACGGCGCTGCAGATCGGCTGCAACATCACCAAGGGCTTGGGGGCCGGCGCGGACCCCGAAGTCGGCCGTCAGGCCGCGATGGAAGATCGCGATCGCATCATCGAGTTGATCGAAGGGTGCGACATGCTGTTCATCACCGCGGGGATGGGCGGCGGCACGGGCACGGGCGCGGCTCCGGTTGTCGCGCAAGTGGCGAAGGAACTCGGCATTCTGACCGTGGCCGTGGTCACCCGGCCGTTCGAGATGGAGGGCAACAAGCGGGGGCGCGTCGCCGACCAGGGCATGCTCGAGCTTTCCAAATACGTCGATTCGCTGATCACCATTCCCAACCAGAAATTGCTGTCGGTGCTCGGCAGCACGACGACGCTGCTCGATGCGTTCAAGGCCGCCAACACGGTGCTGCAAGGTGCGGTCCAGGGCATCGCGGAACTCATCACCAGGCCCGGCTTGATCAACGTGGACTTTGCCGATGTCCGCACCGTCATGTCGGAGACCGGCATGGCCATGATGGGCTCGGGAGCCGCGGCAGGCGATGATCGGGCGCGCGAGGCGGCGGAGGCGGCAATCTCCAGTCCGCTGCTCGAGGACATCAACCTTGCCGGCGCTCAGGGCATCCTGGTAAACGTCACCGCGGGCATGGATCTGTCCATCGGCGAGTTCCAGGAAGTGGGCAACGTCATCAAGCAATTCGCCTCGGACGATGCGACGGTCGTGGTGGGTACGGTCATCGATCCCGACATGGCCAACCAGATCCGCGTGACGGTGGTGGCGACGGGGCTCGGAAAGCCCGTGGCGCGGGCCGCTCCCCAGCCCATGCAGGCGGCGATGCAGGCGGCGGTTGCTCCTCAGCCCACCATGCGGGTTGTGCGACACAAATCACCGATGGCGCCGACCGATTACGCCATGCTGGACAAGCCGACCGTGCAGCGACAGCGTGCGGTGGGCGATGGACTCAGGGCGGAAACCGAATCGGAAGATCTGCTGGATATCCCGGCGTTCTTGCGACGGCAGGCCGATTAGGCGAGTCGATGAACGGCAATGGCGCCCCATGGTCCAACGAAGGGGGACTGATCTTAAGGTTTCTTGACAGAAGCCTTCGGAAAGTTCCCCGAGTCCGGAAGGGCGCCGTGCTGAACGCCGCAATGGGCATGGAGTCCGGACCGCTCGTGCTTTAGCCGACATGGCGCCTGTGATACCTTTGTGACAGTTAACTTAAGGCTTGAAATACGGCCCGGTCCCACTCGATGCTGAATCAACGTACCTTGAAGAATTCCATCCGCGCCACGGGGGTGGGGCTGCATACCGGCAAGAAGATCTTGATGACGCTGCGTCCGGCGCAGCCGGATACGGGCATCGTTTTCCGGCGCACCGACCTCGATCAATCCCCGGATATCCAGGCGCACGCGCAGAACGTGGGCGATACCATGATGGGTACCACCCTGCAAAGCGGGGACGTGAAGATCTCGACCGTCGAGCATTTGTTGTCCGCCCTCGCGGGACTCGGCATCGACAATGCGCTGGTGGAAGTGAGCGCGGGCGAAGTGCCGATCATGGACGGCAGCGCCGGGCCCTTCGTGTTCTTGCTGCAATCGGCGGGGATCGAGGAACAGCGGGCGCCCAAGCGGTTCATCCGCATTCTAGAGAGCCTGCAGGTCGATGACGGCGACAAATGGGCACGCTTCGACCCTTACGACGGCTTCAAGGTGAACTTCGAGATCGAATTCGATCATCCGACGTTCAAGAAGCATTCCCAGGTGGCGTCGATGGATTTCTCCACCACCTCCTTCCTTCGCGAGGTGAGCCGAGCACGCACCTTCGGCTTCATGCGCGATTTGGAGAGCCTGCGCGCGCGAAACCTCGCGCTCGGCGGCAACATGGACAACGCAATCGTGCTCGATGACTATCGGGTGCTGAACGAGGACGGGCTGCGCTACGAGGACGAATTCGTCAAGCACAAGATCCTCGATGCCATCGGCGACTTGTACCTGCTCGGACACAGCCTGATCGGCGAGTTTTCAGGATATAAATCAGGGCATGCGCTCAACAATAAGCTGCTGCGCGCCCTGATAGCCTCACAGAGCGCTTGGCGGGAAGTGACGTTCGAGAGTCTCGCCGAAGCACCGATCTCCTACGTCGCCGCCGCAGCCGCGCAAGCTTGAGCAAGGCCCCGGCGGGGGCCTCAAGCCCGGGATTTCGGTTCCGGCTGCACCACCTTGATGCGGATGCTCGATATCTCGACCCCCAACGCCCCGCCGACGCGCTCGCGTAACGTATCCGTCATATAGCGAAGCCGGGTCGCCCAAGCGGCGCTCGCGGCGCCGATGGTGAGCTTTCCCCCCTCGATGCCGGCGGTGACGACCTTCGCGGCGAATTCCAGCGGCAATGCCGCAAGCACCTGCTCCAGAACCCTCGAGCGGTTTTGGATCCGCGCCTTCAGGCTCGTGAGGTGCTCGCTACCTCCCTGGAATAATTCCTTGATATCTCTTGATTTTCGCACTGCAGCATGTCTTTTGGACGTGAAAATCAGCACCAAAAGCGTGCTTAATTTCCTTGTTTTGGCGGCCTTTATTTTGCATAGTCTATGCCGGTTTGGTCACCAGCATGAGTCCGCCCACGATGACGGCTTCAGAAGCGCTTTCCCCGTGAATGTGATATTCGTCGGTCGCAAGACCGGTCGCGTGAAGCAATTGGACTTGCGGCATCCCCTGGTCGTGGGGGCGGCGCTTGCCTTGGTGCTCGCGATCGTGGGCGGCGCATTTTCCATCGGCATGGGGTTGGGCGCGCGCAACCACTCCAGCAATGCCATCGATCAGCTCGGCGGCTGGTCGGCGGAGCTTCTGCGAGAACAAGCCCAGATCGAAGACGTTCGGCACGTACTCCAGGAAAAAGTCAACGCGTTGGCGATGCGTGTCGGGCAGATGAATGCCAGTGTGATTCGCCTGGACGCGCTCGGCAAGCGGCTCACCCGCATGGCGAAACTGGACGATGGCGAATTCGATTTCGGTAATCCGCCCGCCCTGGGCGGCAGTGATACCCCCGACGGACAACCGGCCCAGATTCCCGACCTCACGGTCATGGTCGACGATTTGCAGACCCAGCTGTCGAGCCGGGAGCAGCAACTCGGCGTGCTCGAGAACCTGATTTTGACCCGGGAGCTGAACAAACAGGTGTACCCGGAGGGCCGCCCGGTCCAGGACGGCTTCATTTCGTCGTATTTCGGCCGCCGCGCCGATCCGTTCACCGGCTATCTGGCGGTCCACAAGGGACTGGATTTTGCCGGGCCGGCGGGGTCCAAGATCACGGCCGTGGCGGCGGGACTCGTCACGTTCGCCGGCGAGCGCGCGGGTTTCGGAGAGATGGTGGAGATCAACCACGGCAATGGACTCGCGACCCGCTACTGCCATAACGAGAAACTCCTGGTAAAGCAGGGCGATATGGTGAGCAAGGGGCAGGAAGTGGCCTTGATGGGGTCTACCGGGCATTCGACCGGTCCGCACCTGCACTTCGAGGTGCTCAAGAACGGCACTCAGGTGGATCCGCTGCGGTTTATCGGCGAGGATCGGTAGTCCACGAAGGCGGGCCTTCCGGCGCGGAGGGTGGGAACGGGAAGGCCTTTTCCGGACCGCCGTGAATCCATCCTTGGAGGCTGCGGGGAAAACATCCCTGTTTTCCACGCTCCGGAAAAGGCCTTCCCGTTCCCACCCAACTGCCCAGCGCCGCCGTCGTGAATAATCGGCGCTTCGGCGAGTAAAGCGAACTCGCGCGGTTGGGCCGCCAGGGCGGTTGCTGGGGGACAGGTGCGAAACGTTTTACCGAGCCTCCTGTCTATCCGTACAATACCCAGTTTTTCAAGGATCGTTCCCGCGTGTGGAAGCTTCTGACGCAAATATTCGGCAGCCGTAATCAGCGTCTCGTCAAAGACCTGAGCCGCAGAGTTGCCGACACCAACGGCCTAGAGCCTGAAATGCAGGCGCTCAAGGACGAGGAGTTCCCGGAGAAAACCCGCGAGCTCAAGGCCCGCTTTGCCGGCGGTGCCTCGCTCGATGCGCTGGTTCCCGAGGCGTTCGCGCTGGTGCGCGAGGCATCCCGGCGCAAGCTCGGGCTCAGGCATTTCGACGTGCAGCTGATCGGCGGTTTGGCGCTGCACATGGGCAAGATCGCGGAGATGCGCACCGGCGAGGGCAAGACGCTGATGGCGACGCTGCCGGCGTACCTCAATGCCCTGACGGGCGACGGTGTGCACGTGGTGACCGTGAACGAGTACCTCGCCCAGCGCGACTCGGACTGGATGGCGCCGGTATTTCGCTTCCTCGGCATGGAAGTCGGCGTGATCAAGAACGCGCAGTCCCAGGAGGAGAAGCGCGCCGCTTACGGCCGCGACATCACCTACGGGACCAACAACGAATTCGGGTTCGATTACCTGCGCGACAATCTGGCATTTCGGCTGGAGGACCGCGTTCAGCGCAAGCTCTCCTTTGCCATCGTCGACGAGGTCGACTCCATCCTGATCGACGAGGCACGCACGCCGCTCATCATCTCGGGACCGGCCGAGGAGAGCACCGAGCTCTACATCAAGGTCAACACGCTGATCCCGCGGCTTACCCGGCAGAAAGAGGAAAACGGCCCGGGCGATTACGCCGTCGACGAGAAGACCAAGCAGGCGACGCTCACCGAGGACGGCCACCAGAAGGTCGAGGATCTCATGGCGGAGACCGGGCTGCTGCGCGAGGGCGAGAGCCTGTACGACGCCACCAACATCCGTTTGATGCACCACTTGAACGCGGCGCTGCGGGCGCATGCCCTGTACAAGCGCGACGTCGAATACATCGTGCGTTCCGGCGAAGTCATCATCGTCGACGAGTTTACCGGCCGCACCATGCCCGGACGGCGCTGGTCGGACGGGCTGCATCAGGCGGTGGAGGCGAAGGAAGGCGTCAAGGTGCGCGAGGAAAACCAGACGGTGGCCTCGATCACCTTCCAGAATTACTTCAGGCTGTACTCGAAGCTCTCGGGCATGACCGGTACCGCCGATACCGAGGCGTTCGAGTTTCAGCAAATCTACGGTTTGGAGGTCGTCGTCATTCCGACGCACAAGCCGATGATACGCAAGGATCACTCGGATCTCGTATTCCTCTCCGAGCACGATAAATTCCAGGCGATCCTCGAGGACATCCAGGAATGCGTGAAGCGCGGACAGCCCGCGCTCGTCGGCACCACCTCGATCGAGACCTCCGAGCGGCTGGCGAAGCTCCTCGTCGGCGCCAACATTCCGCATGAAGTGCTGAACGCCAAGCAGCACGAGCGCGAGGCGCACATCGTCGCCGAGGCAGGCCGGCCGGGAGCGGTCACCATCGCGACCAACATGGCGGGCCGCGGCACCGACATCGTGCTCGGCGGCAGCGTACAGGCGCAGATCGAGGCGCTCGGTACTACCGACGACGCCGCGGTCAAGGAGATTCGCGAGGCCTGGCGCCAGCGCCACGAGCAGGTGCTCACCGCCGGCGGGCTGCACATCATCGGCACCGAACGCCACGAGTCGCGGCGCATCGACAACCAGCTGCGCGGCCGGTCGGGGCGCCAGGGCGACCCGGGCTCCAGCCGGTTCTATCTCTCGCTGGAAGACAACCTGATGCGCATCTTCGGCGATCCCACCCGCATGAAGGCGCTGATGACCCGCGTCGGCATGAAGGCCGGCGAGGCGATCGAGAGCGGCATGCTCACCCGCCAGATCGAGCGGGCGCAGCGCCGCGTGGAACAGCACAACTTCGACGCCAGAAAGCAATTGCTCGAATACGATGACGTCGCCAACGATCAGCGCCGCGTCATCTATCAGCAGCGCACCGATCTCATGGGCGCAGAGAATGTGGCCGAGGCGATCAAGGGCGTGCGCGAGGATGTGGTACAGCAACTCGTGGATCAGTACATGCCGCAAGGCGCTGCCGAGGAGCAGTGGGACGTGCCCGCCCTCGCGCAGGCGGTGGAACGAGATTTCGGCCCACGCCTGCCGATCGAGGATTGGGTCAAAGGCGACGAGTCGGGCGATGTGATGGTGCTGCGGACCAAGATCGTGACCGCACTCGAGGCCGCCTACGGCCAGAAAGAGGCGACCGTCGGTCCCGAATTCATGCGCTACATCGAGAAAGAGATGATGCTGCGCACGCTCGATACCCACTGGCGCGAGCATCTGGCGGCGATGGACTACATGCGCCAGGGCATCTTCCTGCGCAGCTACGCCCAGAAGAACCCGAAGCAGGAGTACAAGCGCGAGGCGTTCGAGCTGTTCTCGGCGATGCTCGATAGAATCAAGTTCGACACCGTCACCACGGTGTCCAAGATTCAAGTGCGCAGCCAGGCCGAGATCGAGCGCGAGGAGCTCGAGCGGCAGCAGCGGCTCGCCCGTGCGCTGCAGATGCAGCATGCCGAGGCGGTTTCGCCGATTCAGCTCGGTGCTGCGGTCGAAGAGGGTGCCGGCCCGCCCGGAGCACCTCCGGGATTCAATTCCGCGCCGGGCGCCGGTGCGGGCGCTGCGGAGCCTCGCGCGGCTGCCCCGGCCGCCACCCCCTTCGTGCGGCAAGTGCCGAAGGTCGGCCGCAATGAGCTATGTCCCTGCGGTTCGGGCAAGAAGTACAAGCACTGCCACGGCGCGTTGCAACAAGCGAGCGGCTGACGATCGAGCAGTCGAGTCGAGCGCTCGAGGGCCCGGCGATACACGTCGTCGCCGCGGCCGTGATCGATGCGCGCGGGCGAGTGCTCATCGCGCAGCGTCCCGCGGGCAAGCACCTGGCCGGAATGTGGGAATTTCCCGGCGGCAAGGTGGAGCCCGGCGAAGCGCGGGTGGATGCCCTGCGACGCGAACTCGAGGAGGAGATCGGCATCGTCATCGAGATGCCGCGGCCCCTGCTTCGCCTGACACATACTTATTCATACGGCGAGGTGCTGCTCGATGTGTGGGTGGTGCGCCGCTATCGCGGCACGCCCCGGAGCCTCGACGGCCAGGCCTTGCGCTGGTGCAGCCGCGCCTCGCTCGGCACGGCGGGGCTCTTGCCGGCGGACCGCCCGATCGTCGGCGCGCTGCGGTTGCCGGAGCGGTTGAGGCTAAAGGACACGCCCCATTACCGCATTCGTGATTTCGCGCACTTCGAGGCGGAGCGCTCGGACGGCACCGAGGTACTTCGGGGAGTGTCGTGCCGAACTGCCGGCGAGGCGCGGGCCGCGGTGAAGGGCGGCGCGGATTTCGTGGCGCTGCGCGAGTCCCTCGATACCGCCGAGCTCGAAGCGCTGTGCGCGGCCGTGCCGGCGCCGCTATTCGTGCGCGGCGTGTCGCTCCGGCGCGCGTGGGGCCTCGGAGCGAGCGGCCTCAACGCCCTTGGCTGAGAGAGGCGCTTTGCAGGTTCTGATCGAAGAAGCGCAGGATGGTGGCATAGGCATGGCGTCCGTCGTGCTGGCGGATCAAACCGTGTTTTGCCCCCGGGTAGACCATCACATCGAAGGGCTTCTCCAGGTCCTGGAGCTTGCGAAAGAGTTTGGTGCTGTTGAGGAACAGCACGTTGTCGTCGGCCATGCCATGGATGACCAGAAGCTTTCCGCGGAGCGCTGGGGTGTAGGGAATCACGGAGCTCGCGTCATAGCCGGCTTGGTTCTCCGCGGGCCGGCCGAGATAGCGCTCCGTGTAATGCGTGTCGTATAAGCTCCAGTCGGTCACGGGAGCGCCCGATACGCCGGCCCGGAAGACTTCCGGCGCCTTCAACATCAGCATCAGCGTCATGTAGCCGCCGTAGCTCCAGCCCCACACGCCGAGCCGAGCGGGATCGATGAATGGCTGCGAGGCCAGCCACTGGGCCCCTCGGACCTGATCGACGACTTCGACATCGCCCAATTTTCCGTGTATCGGTGCCTGGAAGGCGGTGCCGCGCGCGGCGGTGCCGCGATTGTCGAGCTGAAAGACGACGTAGCCGGCGCGCGTCAGGATCTGCGTGAACGTGCTGCCGGTCCAGGCGTCCAGCACCCGCTGCACGCCGGGACCTCCGTACACATCGACGATGGCCGGATAGCGCCTGGCGGGATCGAAGTGGGCCGGCTTGAACAGCCGGTATTGCAGAAGCTGGCCGTCTGCGGCTGCGATGGTGCCGAATTCGGGTACGGAATTGTCGGCGAGATAAGGTGCGTCGGGATGGCTCGCATCCAGCCGGTTCTCGATCAGGTAGGTGATCAGGCGGCCGTCGGCCGAGCGCAGGCTCACCTGCGGCGGCTGGGTGCTGTTCGTGAAGTTGTCGACATAGAAGGCGGCGTCGCGCGAGAACGTCACGCCGTGGATGCCCGGCTCCTCGGTAATGCGCGTGACCGACCGGGGATTCCGGGTGTCGAGCGAGGTGCGGTACAAGTGCCGCTCCACGGGACTTTTTTCGGTGGCCGAAAAATAGATCAGGCGGTGCTTCTCGTCGATCGCCTTGATGGCGCGAGTGCGGAAATCATCGACCATCCAGGGACCCTCGGTGAGCCTTCGCACCAGGTGTCCTTGATAGTCGTACAGATACAGATGAAGGAAGCCGTCGCGTGCGGAGGCCCACACGAATTCCTTGGAGCGCTTCAGGAACGAGAGCTCATCGTTGAGATCGATCCAGGTGTCGCTGCTCTCGCTCAACACCACCCGGCTCGCGCCTGTCTCGATGTTCGCGAACAACAGGTCGAGCTTGCGCTGGTCGCGGCTTTCGCGCTGGATCGCGAGCGTCTTGCCGTCCGGCAACCAATTGACGCGGGCGAGGTAGATATCGGGGTTCGAGCCCAGATCGATCCAGGTCACGGCACCGGTGTGGATGTCGCTGACGCCGAGGCGGACGAGCACGTTCGGTCCGCCGGTGGTGGGGTAGCGCTGAGGAAAGGTCTCGACGTTGTCGGCGGAGATCTCGAACCGCTGGGTCACCTTCACGGGGCTCTCGTCGACGCGCGCGAAGGCGATATGCCGTTCGTCCGGCGCCCACCAGTATCCGGTGCTGCGATCCATCTCCTCTTGGGCGATGAACTCCGCCATGCCGTTCTTGATGGGGCCGCCGCCATCCTGCGTCAGCGCCTTGTCGGCATGGGCAGCCAAATCATAGACATGCAGGTTCTGATCGCGGATGTAGGCGACGAAATCGCCATGCGGCGAGATACTGGCGTCGGTGGCAAATCCTCCCGCGCCGGCGGTGATCTCGGTCAAGGCAGCCGTGGCTGGCTTGGCGAGATCGTAATGATAGAGGCGCCCATCCAGCGGAAAGAGCAGCGCCTTTCCGGACGGCGCGAAGGAATATTCCAAGATCCCCGAGAGCGCAGCGGTCCGCTGGCGCTCGCGCCGGCCGATCTCCTCGGCAGATAGTTTCTCATTCGCCGGCGCGAGCACTTTCGAGTCGACGAGGACACGCGCGGTCTTGTCGTGGAGGTTGTATTCCCACAGATCGAGGCGGTCCTTGTCGTCGGATTTGCCTTGAAGGTAGGTCACGCGCGATGCGTCAGGAGATATTTGCAGCCCGGTGATGGCGGGTCCCGAGAGCGCCGGTGCGTCGAAGAGCCGATCGATGGTGAGTTCCGCCGCGTGGGCGGACGGCGCGGTCGCCGCGGCGCACGCGACCAGGGCGGGCGCCAGATAGCGCCCGGAAGCACGGGAATCGGCCATGGTGATTACCTTGAGGTCATTGGCGAATGAGGTGATAGCACACTTCGGACAATGCGGTGACGCCGGCGGCTCGGAACCGTGCCTCGTTCGCCAGGATGTCCTCCCGGGAGATTTCCCGGATCTCGAAACTTCGCGAGTACAGCCGTTCCACCTCGTCGCGGGGGACCGAGAACGGCGGGCCGGCCATCTGACTCTGCGTATATTCCAGCGTGATCAGCAGCATTTGCGTTCCCGGCGGGGTGAGCATGCCGGTATGGTCGGCATAGGCGGCCCGCAGCTCCGGGGCCCACGAGATGAGCGCGGCGCGATCGTACACCGCGGCGACGTCGCCCAGAAGCGGGGGTGTCAGCTTGAAAAAATCTCCACGGAACAGCGCCAGGTGCTCGGCTTCGTAGGCGTCGAAGTCGCTCCGCACCCGGCGCCGGGCCGGGATGCCGTTCTCCGCGCAGAAGGACTCGAGCGCGGTCGCGGACAGCTCGATCCCCGTGACGAAGTGCCCTTGATCTCGCAGCCAGAGCAGGTCGAGGCTCTTGCCGCACAACGGTACGAAGACGCGGCGTGCCGTTGCGAGCTTCAGCCGCGGCCAGTGATGCAGCAGGTTTCGATCGACGCACGGCTGGTGAAAGCCGATTTGGCCGTTGCGCCAACGGTTTTGCCAGAATTGCGGTTCCATCGCTCAGATTCTCGCGCTCAGATCTCTCGATTCTGGCTTTCTTCGGGCTCGTTGCCCGACTCGTCGCCCGACTCGTCGGGGATCTTGTGCTGTTCGGCGATCCACGCTCCCAGATCGATCAGCCGGCAGCGATCGCTGCAGAACGGCCGATAGGCCGAGACTTCGGACCATTCGACCGGCCGGCGGCAGGTGGGGCATTTGACCGTCGTGGCCACGATCGCCGCCCGATCAAGCGCAGCAGGTCAGCAGGAACGGCACGTCCGTTTCCATGTGCACCGGCCGATTGGTGGCGCCGGGCCATTGCAGGAATCGGATGGTGCAGCGGTGCTGGTTGCCGCTGATCTCGGGGAACAGGGCGCTGTCGGAAGGCATGGTCACCCGGAGGAGCTGGCACGGGTTCTCCCGATCGAATTGCAGCTGGAAGATGCCGCCCACCGCCATCTCGGATTTGCGCTTGGCGTTCTGCCGGGTGAGCCATAGGAGCTCGGCGATGCTGTCGCAGAGCGGGCGGATGAGGCCGAGCCAGCTCCCGAACTCGGCAGCCCGCACCTGGGCCGGCCGGTTGAGCCAAAAAGAATAGTCCGGGAGGTCGAAATCACAGGTGCCGCCCGGAATGGCGCTCCGGTGCTTGATGGCGCTCAAGAATTCGGAGTCGCGCAGCGGTCCCATGAAGTTGGCGCCGGCCGTCGACAAATCCTCCCGCAGCTTGAGGAGGTTCGACACCAGGGATTTCAGGCGGCTGGGATCGACGCCGGTCTTGGTCTGGAACTCCTTGAGCACGTTCACGTGCCGCTCCAGTTCCTTGAGTACATCGCTGCGTGAGTCCCCGCGCGCCGTGATCGCCAGGATCTCGAGCAGGCTCGAGACCGCGGCCCGGGAGCTCCAGGCGTTATCCGACTCGCTGTGATAGGAGGCCTGCGTGTACAGGAATTCCAGGCGCAGGAACGTGCGCATACGCTCGTTCAGCGGCTGCTCATACACGATCGGCGCCAGTTCCGGCTCGCTTTGAGGGTCGGGGTATGAGTTCATCGCCCTATTCTGAGCCAATCGAAGGGCGATGGTAAACCTTGGATTTCAGCGCGAGGCGGATTTCAGCGCGCGGCCATTTCGAGATAGCGCTGGTGCAATCGATCCACGGCCTGTCGCAAGTCGGAGACGGACCCCGAGTTGACGAGCACGTCGTCGGCCGCTTTCAATCGATCCGCGCGGCTCGCTTGTGCGGCGAGAATGGAGCGGGCCTCTCCCTCGCTCACCGAGTCGCGGCTCATCAGACGTTGCACCTGCTGCGATTCGTCGGCGTCCACGACCAGGATGCGGTCCACGCGGTCGCGGGCGGTGCCGCTCTCCACGAGTAGAGGAATCGACAGCACGAGGTAAGGACCGACGGCGGTCAGCGCCTGCCTGTCCATGTGCACGCGGATCAGGGGATGGAGAATGGCCTCGAGATCGCGGCGCTTGTCGGGGCTTTGGAAGATGAGCGCGCGGAGCGCGGCACGATCGAGCTCACCGTCTTGCGTCAACACGGCGTTGCCGAAGCGCTCGGTGACGGCAGCAAGCCCGGGTTGCCCCGGCGCCACGACCGCGCGGGCGGAGTCGTCCGCGTTGATCACGGGAACCCCGAGCTCGGTGAGGCGGCGCTCCACCGTGCTCTTGCCGCTGGCGATTCCGCCGGTGAGGCCGATACGCAGTCGCGAGTTCATGTCAGTGCCTGAGGCCGGAGATGCGCAGGTACCCGTCGAGCAGTTCGTGGCCATAGAGCATGGCGATCCAGCCGGCCGCCGCCAAGTAAGGTCCGAAGGGTATCGGCGCGGCGCGATCCCGGCCCTTGAGTACGATCATGGCGATTCCCAAGATGGCGCCGGTGCCGGCCGAGAGCAAGATGATGAGCGGCAGCATTTTCCACCCCATCCAGGCACCGAAGGCGGCGAACAGCTTGAAATCGCCGTAGCCCATGCCCTCCTTGCCGGTGATCAGGCGGAACGCATGGAAGACCAGCCACAGGCTCACATAGCCCGCGGCCGCTCCGATGACGGCGTCCTGCGGCGACACGGGCAGGGGGGCTCCTTGGATGGGACCGACCGTGACCGCCGCCAGGAGGCCCGCCCAGAGCATCGGGAGGGTGATGCTGTCCGGCAGCAATTGATGATCGAGGTCGATGCCCGTGAGCGCGACCAGCACCCAGGTCAGGGCGATGGCGGCGGCGGCGGCGGCGCCGAAGCCGAAGTGCCAGGCGGCCCAGGCCGAGAGCACGCCCGTCGCGAGCTCGACCGCGGGATAGCGCGGGGATATGGGTCCCTGGCAGGCGGCGCAGCGGCCGCGAAGCGCGAGCCAGCTGATCACCGGAATATTCTGCCAGGCCGTGATCGGCGCCTTGCAGTGGGGGCAGGCCGAGCGCGGGACCACCAGGTTGAAGCGCTCGGGCGGGGGCACTGCTGGTTCGGCAACTACGGTGGTGGTGGTCGAGGACGCGTATTCCGCCGCCTGCGCGCGCCACTCCCGGTCGAGCATCACGGGCAGCCGGTAAATGACGACATTCAGGAAGCTGCCGATCACGAGGCCCAGCACGAATACCGAGCCCGCGAACAGCGCGGGGTTCGCCGCGTAGAGGTCGGCGATGTCGTGG
>Ga0187887_10000073_pt1 | contig 96500 bp, 74 predicted proteins | sample June2016WEW_7_10_FD_132977 | JGI IMG/M metagenome (GOLD analysis project Ga0187887, IMG submission 132977) | Peatland microbial communities from SPRUCE experiment site at the Marcell Experimental Forest, Minnesota, USA - June2016WEW_7_10 | ecosystem: Environmental > Terrestrial > Soil >... | reverse complement strand
CACCGCCGTGTAGTCTGTCGTGGCTGTGGCGCTGGCCGTCAGCGTGCAGGTGCCGATACCCACGTAGCTCACTCTATTGCCCGTCACCGTGCACACGCCGGTCGTGCTCGACGACACCGATTCGGTCGGCGCGCCGTTGCCCGAGTAGCTGTACGTCGCCGTGAAGCTGCCTCCGTACGCCCCACTCGCCGGAAGATCACTGATGCTGATGGTCGGCGTGGCCTGGCCCACCGTGAAGCTCTGCGCGCTGCCCGTCACCGCCGTATAGTCTGTCGTGGCCGTGGCGCTCGCTCTTAGCGTGCACGTCCCCGCCCCCACGTAGTTCACCGTGTTCCCACTCACTGTGCACACGCCGGTCGTGCTCGACGACACCGTCTCCGTCGGCGTGCCGTTGCCCGAGTAGCTGTACGTCGCCGTGAAGCTGCCTCCGTACGTCCCACTCGCCGGAAGATCACTGATGCTGATGGTCGGCGTGGCCTGGCCCACCGTGAAGCTCTGCGCGCTGCCCGTCACCGCCGTGTCGTCTGTCGTGGCTGTGGCGCTGGCCGTCAGGGTGCAGGTGCCGATACCCACGTAGCTCACCGTATTGCCCGTCACCGTGCACACGCCGGTCGTGCTCGACGACACCGTCTCCGTCGGCGTGCCGTTGCCCGAGTAGCTGTACGTCGCCGTGAAGCTGCCTCCGTACGTCCCACTCGCCGGAAGATCGCTGATGCTGATCGTGGGCGTCGCCTGCAGCACAGTTATATATACCGTCGCCGTCTGCGTCGAATAGTTCGCTTGGTTGTTAGGCGTGAAGGTTACGCTCAGGGTCTGATTCGGGCCTGCATTCAGCACCGTACCCGACCCCGGCGTGTAGGCGAAGGTGCCGTCTATAGTGTCACCCGCGGAATCGGCCGCCGTGGCATCCAGCTGCGTCGCACCCAGCGCCGTGCCGTAGACGATGTTCGCCGGAGTATTCCAGCTAACGAGGGGCGCAACCTTGTCCACAATCACTTGCACCGTTACCGTCGAGCTGCTCCCGGAGTAGTCGGTGCTGTCGCCGGTGCTGGGCAAAAAGCTCGCGGAGATCTGGTACGTTCCCGCCGCCAGGCTCGTGTCCGTAAAGATGGCCTGGTACTGCGTGGGGGAAAGCTCCGTGAGAGTGGTGGTGGAGCCGATCGTGGTGGTGCCATTCAGGAAATTCACTGTCCCCGCAAGGGCTGGGTTGCCGGTGCCCGGCCCCACCGCCAGAGTTATGGTCGCTATGAAGGTTACCCCCTGACCCACGTCCACGGTGCCCGGCGAGGCTGCCAGCGACACCGCCGTGGTGTCGAGCGCCACCGTGTAGTTCGGAGATAGTGACGCACTGCCGGGCTGATAGCTGGAATCACCGCTGTAAGTCGCAGAGACCGTGTGCGTGCCCACAGCGAGCGTGTTCGTCTGGTAGATGAGCGGAGCGGAGCACGTACTGGGCAGCGGCGTCACCGTTTCCACCAACGTGCCGTCCACATACCACTGCACCGTCCCCGTGGGACACGTATCGCCCAGAACCGGCAAACTCAGATCGAAAATCGCATTCGTCCCGTACGGCGCGGGATTAGGCGAGCCGCTTTGCAGCGCCAGCGATATCGTGGCGGGCGCCGCTGAGATTACCAGCGTTCCCGTTTGCGAACCAACATAGTCCGAATTCGTAATCTGGGCCAACACCGCGTAACTGCCCGTTGCGGTCGGCGGATTCGGGCTCGTCGCATCCGTCGGATCGCCGGTGGTGCCGTACAGCACCGAGTAGGTCAGCCCGGTCGGCAAAGTATTTGCCGTCACCGGCATCGCCGGCGACCCGGTGAAGTACTGCGTCAGGTTGTTCAGTGTCATCGTCGCCGTCGCCGGCGTGATCTGGAAGGTATTCGAGCCGCTGCTTGCTCCGTAATCGCCACTGGCCGCGAAGGTGGCAGTGGCCGTCACCGGGCCCACGTTGGTGTTTTGGGGCGTGTAGGTCCATGTCACCGTCTGGGGCGGGGTGCCCGGTCCGGATACCACTGCCGTGCACGGCGTCTGCGCAGCGCCGTTATAAACAACACTCGCCAGGCAGGTCACCGTCACTGTCGTCGCTGCCGGCGTGATCGTCCAGGAGCCATTCGCCGTGAGTAATGTATAGCCTGCCGTGTTACCGACCCAAACGGGCGTCACCGTTCCCGTGCCGACGTCGGGCCCCGCATTAACCGGGTTGTTGGTGCAGGTGGGGCCGCCCGTGGGCACTGGGGGGGTCACCTGACAGGCTGGAATCGGAATGGGTGCCCCGGTATAAGGAGTGGGGGCAAGGGTGCCCGCCGTCGCCAATGCCGACCCATTCGAGATAGCGAAATTTACCGTGTTGCTGCTCCCCGTGTGATTCGCATCGCCCGCATAGGTTGCCGTGGCCGTCGCCACGCCGGGGTTGGTGTTGTTGCTGTAAGTGACCGTCAAGTTGGTAACGTTCAGTCCGCCGTCGCCGGTTGCCGTAGCCGAGCACGGCGTCTGCGCCGAGCCGGTATAGATAACACTGGCCGGGCAGGTCAGCGTCACTGAAGACGTTGCCAAACCGATAACCAGCGTCCCCGTCGCCTGGCCATTGTTGCTGCTGCCGCCGTTGCTATAGTCGGTGTCGGTGCTGACGAACGTGCCCGTCTCCGGGTAGCTGCCCACATTTGTCTCGCTCCCCGGGCTGTACGTCCAGTTCCCTGCCACTTGCGTGGTTCCGTCTGCGCCGACTGCCACGCCCGCGCAGCCGTGGGCGGTGCCGTCATAGGTCGCCGCCGGGCACAGCATCGTCAGCGTCGGCGTTGCTGTCGTCACCGTCAGCGTGCTGCCGGTCGCGAAGCTGAAGGTATAGTTCGGCTCCGTCAGCGACCCCAGCGCGCAAGTGATCGGATAGGGGCTGCCGGAAACCGTGTACGGCATCGTTCCTGTGATCGAACACTGGGCCTGGCCCGTGACCTGCGATGGCACGTCCCCGGCCACCAACCCGCTGAACGTATAAGTGAGGGTCGGGACCGCTGCCCCGTAGACCATGGTCTGGTTGTCCGGCGTCACTGTCAGCGCCGCCTGCGTCACTGTGATCGACTCGGTCGACGAGTTCGACGAGTAGATCGTCGCTACGCTTGGATCCGGCGTGAAGTTCGCTTGCAGGTTGTCCGTGCCCGCGGGGAGCACAAAGCCGGCCGCCGGAACATAGGCAAATGTGCCAGTCACTGCGTTGAGGGTGACCGGATCCGCCGCCGTGGCGGTCAACTGTACGGCGCTCAGCGGCGTCCCATACACGATGGGCTGTTGCGGATTCGCCAACCAAGTGATCGTGGGCGCAATCAGGTTAACCGTCGTCACCGTAACCGCTGAACTGCTCCCCGCAAACTCCTGGTCGGTGCCGGGTACATAGGTGGCTACAATGTTGTACGATCCCGCCGCCGCAAACGTATAGGTGGAGGCGGCTGTGTACGGCGACGTGCCCGACAGCGTCTCCGTGTCAACCAACGCGCCGTTCACATAGAACTGCACTGTCCCTTGAGGTCCATTCGCCTGATCCGTACCTCCCGGGACCACCGTCGCCGTAAAGGTTACCGATCCCCCCGCGTTCACCGACATCGCAGACGCTGCCAGCGTCACCGACGTGGCGTCGGCCGATACCGCGAATAGCAACGTGTTGGACACACCTTGAGGAAAATTAGAGTCGCCACTGTATTGCACAACAACGTCGTGCGCCTCCGGGCTCGGCTCGATCGTCGCCGTATAGAAGACGACCGCACTGCAACTGCCGTCAAGCGTGAACGTCCCCCCCGTTCCCGTCACCAGGTTTCCATCCACAACGAGCTGCGCGGTCCCCGTGGGGCCGCTTCCGGGCGTGCACGAACCCAGAGTCAGAACGAAATAGGCCGTCGTCCCGTACGGAGTGGGACTCGTGGTGCCGCTTTGCAGCGCCAGCGTGAGCCCTGCGGATGTCTTGCTGACGGTCTCCGTCGCGCTAGCCGAACCGGTAACGCCCGGAGTCGTAACCGTGGCCGTCACCGAGTAAGTGCCCACCAGGGTCGGCCCGTTCGTCGCGCAGTTCGGGTCCGTGGCGCCGCCGCAGGTGCCGCCGGAGTACGTCACACTCACGCTCAGGCCCGGCGGCGCCGTTGTCACCGTCACCGGCAATGGCAATCCCGTGTAGGTCTGCGTTGTGTTGGTAATCGTTACAATCGCGGTTCCATTTGAATTAACACTGACAGGAGCGGATGTCGCGCTTTGGTAGTCTCCGTCGCTGGCCTTGGTCGCCGTCAGCGTGCAGGTCTGGCCGCTTCCAGTGGCGGTCATCGTCACCTGGCTGCCTGAAACCGTACAAACAGTAGGCGTGGAAGTGGAATAAGTCACTGCGCCGTTTCCGCTGCCGCCGGTTGTGCTTAGGTTGAACGTTGCTCCGTCACTTAAGGGGCCTGCGGGAACGCCACGGAGAACCAGCGTTGTCTGTGTGGCCAGACTAGCTGTGACGGTTACGGGACCAAGCGTAGCGGCGCCGTATTGCGTGCCACTGCGGGTGCAGGCCGCCACGTTAGCCGACACCTGGCAGGCTGTTGTGCCGCTCGTCATCGTAACGCGGCCGCCATTAACATTGCAGCTACCGGTGACGGCGTAGGTGGGCGTCGCACAGGGCGAGTTGGTGGTCGCAACAACCGTGAACGAGGTGTTGTAGGTCGCCGAAGCCGGAGGCGCTGTGGTCCAGGAAAGGGTCGTGGCGGTGTTCGACACAGTCAGAGTTTGCGAACCGCTTGAGGCGGCGGTATAGGTTACGTTGTTAATTGTGGTCTGCGCCGAAAAGGCACAGATATGATAAGTGCCGGCCGCGAGCGTTGTCGTGGTCCAGCTATACGTAGCGGTGCCGGTCGGGTCCGTATTTACGGTTCCCACCAAGGTAGAAGAGGCGCTGCATGTGCCCGTGCTTTCGTAAAACGAGACCGCCACGCCGCCAAGCGCTGCTCCGCTCGAAGTCACACTCAGCCCGGACGTGAGGACGATCGGGCTGGTCCCGTACGTAGTGTTATTGGGATTGACGGTCAGTGTCAGCGTGGTCCCGATGCCCGTGAAGTTCACCGAGACGGTATGAGTGGTGAGTGATCCGGTGCCGTACGTGCCCGAGTAGCCAGCTGTGTAGGTGACGCTCTCGACGGTGGTGTCGGTCACCGTAAAGGTGGCTACGCCGTTTGAATTCGTGGTTGCGCTGGCCGGCGTGATGACCGAATGGCCGCTGCCCTGGCTCAGCGTAACCGTCTCGCCAGCGATCGCGTCGCCGCTTGAATCCTCCAGCGTGACCGTGATCGTTGAGATCGACACGCCGTCCGCCGAGACGGTGGCCGGAGTGCGGGTCACCGTCGAGTTGCTGGCGCTGACCTGGCCCGGCGCGAAGGTTACCGTGGCAGTCTGCGTGATCGTAACACCATCGGTGGCGTCGACAGCCGTGTAGATCACAACCTCAGGCACCGTGTCGGTCACCGTAAAGTCCACGACGCCACTCGAATTCGAGACGCCGCTCCCACCACCTGAAATCGTTGAACTTCCGACGTTCGCTGTCAGCGTCACCGTCTTGCCGGACACGGCATTGCCGTTTATATCCTTGAGCGTCACCGCGATCGTTGAAACGCCACCCGTCCCACCGCCGTTGTCCACAACCGTGGTCGGGGTCGCAATCACCGTCGACTTGTTCGTGTCCGCTGGGTTGGAGATGTAGAAGCAGTTGCTGGTAGCCGTAAATCCAAGGGTCGTATCCGTCGCCTTGAGCACATAGCATGCGGTTGAAGCGTTATTGATCTTGCAGCCCGAGAACGCGGCTACGCCGGAGGATGCACTGAGCGTATCGCCATTCGTACCTGTATCCGCACACGTCAGCGTTCCGCCGCCCGGATTGGTCGAGATCGTCAGGGTGATCGCGTCCGAATTGGATGCCACCGTGTTATAGTTCGCATCCTGGACCGCCACTACCGGCTGTTGCAGCCACACCACGCCCGGAGCGCCTCCGATGGGTTGCGTCAGGAACGAGATTTGCGTCGCCGTTCCGTAGATCGACTCAGTCTGGCTCGAAAAAATCGCCCCCAACCCGAGAGCCGCTTCCAGCTCGCAAATATCGACACCGCCTGTTATGGTGCACGCCGTAAGTTGCGGGCTGCCTGCCGCACTGTCCCGGTACCAGATGTCGGTCGTCGAGGATCCCGGCGTGAATTGTGTGATTTTATTGGCGCCGGATTCGCAACTTGACTGGCTCGAGTAAAAGCTGCCGCTGGTTGTACTGTCGGAAAGATAGATCGTGCCGTAACTTCCGCCGCTTTCGCCGACATTAAGAATCAGTTCACCGCACTCAGCAGCAGTCGCCGCGCCGCTGGCCGGCGCAGTCGGCTGATTGAGAGAGCCGTTTCCGAAGCTTATGGTAGTAATGCCGTCCGTGAATATCGTCTGGGCCTGGTAGCCGGAACTCTTGCCGACGGCCGTCAGATGGTATCTTGCCCCAATGTCACTGGTGTTCGGTGCATATCCGTCATAACTGAAATTGCCAAGAGAATCAGCGGTGGCCGTGGCATCAGGAACATCTTCAGTGGACTGATCGACCCACAAGTGTAAGTGCAGGTCGACCATCTCGGAGGGTTGAAAGCCGGTACCACTCATTTGCACTGGGGTGCCGGGCGCGTAGTCGGGCTTATCAGTGGAAATCGTCGGGAACCAATAGAGTTCGGCAGCGCTGGCGAAACTGCCCATGCCGCCCGCAGCCAGCAGCGAACCCAGACTGGCCGGAGAGCCAAAACCTCCATCCTGATTAACAAGCGAATCGGAAGCCGCAATAAAGGCTCCAGCCTTGCTGTTCGCCCATGGCTCCAGCAAGTCCACCTTGGTTCCGCCGGTGCCCCCCATGACCAGAATGCTGCCGTTCTTAGGCAAGAGCACGGCAAAGTGATAGCTGCGCGGCGTGCCGCCGCTCACCACCGTGAAAGTGTTGGTCCACTGGCTGAAGATCTCAGCCGTTCCAAGATCGTTTTGTCCATTGTTGCCGCCAATGACAGCCACACCGTCATACGTGCTGGTGGCCGTGGCGCCCACGCGGGCAGACGCCATGGTTGGACCGTACGATACGGTCCCGGTCATCGTTTCCGCGCTGTAAACAAAAATTTCGGTAGAAGCCAGTACCGCGCCGTTAATGTCGGTGCCGCCGACAATGAGAACTCGGCCATCCGGTGTGGCAGCTGCTGCGGCGCCGGTACGCGGCGTGAGCAGCGTGCCAATGGGTGTGAAAGTCTCTGTAGTTACGTTGAAGAGAACGATAGAGCTGACTACTTTGGTCGTGCTGGTACCACCGGCAATCAGGACGTTGCCGTCGGATAACAGAGCCATGGCGTGGCCTGCCAGGCCAGTGCCAATTGACGACGGCACAAGCGTCCATTGCTGGCTGCTGACGCTATAAATCTCCGCTGAATCGCTGTAGCCTCCACCAGTGGTCAAACCGCCCGTTACGAGAACGTCGCCACTGCCCAGAAGAATGGCGGCATGATTTGCCCTGGGTACATTCATCTCTGGCGCGGCCGTGAAGACCCCGGTCGCGGGGTCGTACACTTCGGCCGTGGCTTGAGGAACTCCATTGCTATCGGAGCCGCCGGTAATCAGAATCCGCCCGTCGGTGAGCTGAACCGCGGCCGCACCAGTGCGGGCTTCGGTCATGTGCCCCGCAGAGGACCACGTATTGGTTAACAGGGTTTGGCTCTGCCCTTGGGGAGCAAATACGCCAGAAATCAGCAGGCTGAAAACCAACAGAAACCATACTTTGCGATTCATAAATTTACTCCGTGGAAAACGGGGACACGTTAATCACAGAACCGTTGCGTTCGGGCCCAATGGGCGAGCAAACGGCCGCTGATTTCCGCAGATTCGTAATGCAATTGTGCTTAAAAGTCGGGCGCCAGAAATATTAACTAATGGGGGTTTTAGTTAAGACTCCCGCAGTCTAATTGCTGCCGGCTTTTGTTTAGACATTGTGATGGCCGGGCAGCTCACCTACAACCGTAAACTCGAATACTTGTACTGATGAAGATAACGGGATGGGGAAAAAAGCGAAACTTAAAACAAGTCGCTGTCAATTCCAAAGGTGCCGAGGATGGGCAAAAAAGTAATGTGAATAAAGCGAGCGCGGCGTTACCTCGGTCACGCTGGCACGAAGCGCGAGAGGACTGGTGATTTCCTGTGAGTTGATAAGGCCGAGAGGGTCAGTCCGCTGAGGCAATGCAGCAAAGCAGGGTTCGCTGTTTCAATCTTCATATTCTTCCCGAGATAAGCGCCAGCCGCACGGCGCTCTACCTGCTCTACGGACCTTCGGGCTCTTTGAGCTGGAGCTAGAACCCATCTCATCGTGCGCCCCAAGGGCGCATATCACCAACGGGGGCAGACGCATTGCAATACGGCATAACCGAACCGCTCGTGCAGTACCGACTACGCATTACTGGCATGGAATCGCAGATGCGGGCCAGGGCTGCCTGGAGGAGCCGGCGCGGATGAGTCATCTGCATCCATCGGGGCCGAATCAGCGAAATCAGGAGGTGTGCCCGTTGTCGGCAGTTTGCCGCCTAAGGCAGTCCCGAGCTTGCATCGGTCCTCGGAGACGCCGCGTCGATCAATGTCGGGAGTTTTACACGATGATTTCTTTAGGCGAGCTGTGGGGCTCTACTTGGCTCAGTTGCGTTGGCGATCGGGATTGATGTTAGATTTCCGTCATCGCCGCATCGCGCCTTGGAGTGCGAGAATGGGTCAAGATCTGAGGGGGACAGAACGTAGCAACTGTGGGGACTTTTGTGGAGAGTACTTGCTTGCAGGGCCTTGTTGGCCCTTGTTGGCCATCTCTCCATTTGTTAATGTTTCCAATCACATACAGGGATCAACAAATCCCCACAAATGGCCTGGGTAGGTCTGCAAAACCTTTATGCGCCGATTCGATCCCGGCCCGCGCCTCCAACTTTTTCTCCAGCGGCTAGCTCGCTTATCCCCTCCATGCCATCCTCCATCCTTTCTTCTCGATCGGCATGAATCGAGCAAGATGGTCTGTTCTGCGCTCCCACTCGATCACCACCTGTACAGGAAACCTTCCGCAGACAGCTCGCTGCTCGCCGCTCTGTCACTACGCTGGCGTTGATATAGTCCGATCATGCTCGACGTCTTAGCCCAAAAAGCCTCAAAGTCTCCGAGCCATAGCGTAAATTCGACGTTTCTCCACCTCGGGGCGCTTGGACTCTTCTTTCTTGCTATCATCGACAGCTCTCCTCTGCCAACGCTTGCTGGACCCGACATTCTGACCGCAATTCTCGCTGCCCAGCAACGCAATCCCTGGTACGAATATGCGGCCTGCGCCACGGCCGGCTCGGTGCTCGGGGCCTGGCTCACGTTCAGAATCGCCAGGAGAGCGGGCGAAGCGTACCTGCACAGCAAGTTTGGAAGCCGGAAAGTCGATTCCATGCTCCGTCTGTTCAAGAAATGGGGCACAGGTGCTCTTATCGCCTCGACCGCGATTCCGTTTCCGTTTCCTACAAGCTTGTTTTTCGCGTCGGCCGGCGCCTCGAAGTATCGTGTCGGAAAATTTCTCGCGGTCGTCGCAATCTGCCGGGCCGCGCGTTACTCACTCATCGCCTTCATCGCCGATCATTATGGTCGCCATTTTGTCCGTGTTCTGCGCCACCCCACCGAATACTGGGGCTGGCTGATCGCGTTCGCGGCGGTCATTCTCCTCGTGATCATGGCCGGAATTGTGGTGAACAAACGACTCTCGGCTGCAGCTGTGGCTTGAAGCAGGAGACGCGCCGCGTCCCGAATGAGCGAGAATTATGCTATGGCCGAAATCGAAAACAACAACTTGCAGCAACAGTTTGGCAGCGACAACTACGCGGGAATCTGCCCGGAGGCTTGGGCTGCGATGGAGGCCGCCAATCGCGGTCACGCTACCTCCTACGGCGACGATCCCTGGACCGCCAAAGCGTCCGACGAGTTCCGCAACCTGTTTGAGACCGAGTGCGAAGTGTACTTCGTTTTCAACGGCACCGCGGCCAACTCGCTGGCCCTGGCGTCGCTCTGCCAGTCCTATCACAGCGTCATCTGCTCCGATCAGTCGCATGTGGAAACGGACGAATGCGGTGCTCCCGAATTCTTTTCGAACGGCTCGAAACTTCTGGTGGCCTCGAGTCCCGAAGGCAAGCTCACGCCGCACGCAATTCGTGAGCTTGCGACCAAGCGCAGCGACATTCACTATCCCAAGCCGCGCGTAGTGTCGATCACGCAATCCACTGAAACCGGCCGCGTCTACACTCTCAAAGAAGTGCGCGCCATCTCAGAAGAATGCCGTTCGCGCGGCCTCTCGCTTCACATGGACGGCGCGCGCTTTGCCAACGCCTGCGCCAGCCTCGGTTGTTCGCCGGCAGAGATGAGTTGGAAGAGCGGCGTAGACGTGCTCTGCTTTGGCGGAGCAAAAAACGGCATGGCTATGGGAGAAGCTGTGCTCTTTTTCGATCGCTCTTTGGCCACGGACTTCGACTACCGATGCAAGCAGGCCGGTCAACTGGCATCGAAGATGCGATTTCTTTCGGCGCCGTGGGTGGGAATGCTTGAGAGCGGAGCCTGGCTGCGCAACGCCGAGCACGCCAACCGCTGTGCACGCCAGTTCGCTCGACAAATCGCCGGCATTCCCGGCGTGCGCCTCGCACAGCCCGTTGAAGCCAATGCCGTCTTCGTTGAGGCGCCTGAGAATGTGCTCAATCAGCTTCGCGCGCGCGGATGGAGCTTCTACACCTTCATCGGCGGAGCGGCGCGATTCATGTTCGCCTGGGACAGCCAGCCGGCTCGCATCGAAGCGCTCACTCGCGACCTGCGCGCGTGCGCCGCAGCCTAGGGTGTATCGAGATATACGGACGGCAGCGACGGGAGCCATTTTTTCTCAGTTCGAGGAATGAGGAGCGACGCATACCGGGTGTCTGCAAGCGACAATTGACGAAGAAATGAGAGAAAATGGCCCCGTCCCTCCGGGTCGCGGAGAAAAGCCGGCCATACTTCGTTGTCGTCCTCGACTGTGGGCCCGCCACAGCCTTCGGACTCCGCCTCGTCTGGCCGGCTTTTCGCTCGCAACGTTGTCCACCCGTATATGTCGATGCACCCTAGTGACATCGCGCGCAGTTTGCGGCGGCTTTCACATCCGGCTTAGTAATGGAAGCGATCGCGGTCGCTATCACCGAATAGATCCGACATCACCTGCACATCGGAATCGCACGCGTGGTTGAGACAAGGCAGCCCAAAACCTGCCTCCAGTGACTTCAGGATCGAGTAGCTGGTGTAGTACTGATCGCTTTGAATTCCGGGGCGGTTGTCATAGTTTGTCTGGACCGTCAAAACCACCCGGTTCTGGTTTTGCGACGGATACGCCCCGGTTAATAGCGTTGTGCTGCCGCTGTAGTCGTTCTCGTCCCACACAATCACGATCGCGCTGCGGCTTGAGTGCCAAACCTCCGAGGCTTGTATGGCCTTCACCATGCGTTCGATCGTCAAGTCTCCCTGCTGATTCAGCCCGGGATTAAGCCCCACCGTCGTGCCGTAGGTATATCCGCTGTCGTTCACTCCATAATCGAATGCACAGAACGCGTCGCTGTTCGACCGTCCATGCTGGTCGTCGCACTGGTTCGGCACGACAAAAGCCAAGGCTGGAAGTTTGCCGCTGGCGAGATCGGCGTAAAGGCCTCGTGGCCCATCGAATCCCTTCACATCAGCCAGGCTATTATCCCGGTCGCTTCCGTCCTGGACGCTCTTGAAGTATGCGAAAGGGTTGTGCTTCACAGCATAGAGCTGCACCACGCTGGAGGTGGTAAGCGGCGCCAGGTCGGTGAAATCGGTCAGATTGCTTACCGTGCCGTTACTGTAGTTCACGCCGAAAACCGGCCCCAGCGGCAAGCTTTCCTGGTACGACTTCCACGTCAATCCAGCCGCATCGAGTTGGTCGCCGATGGTTTCTCCAACCGTGCTCGCCGCGGGAACTGACTTGACGCCGTCGAGGTCCGCCAACGCCACAAAGGGACCCGCGACCTCATTCCATGTGTCTACCGCCGGGGTCTCGGCGTCTGTGCCTGTGCCAGAGATGGGGCAGATATTCCCGGTATCGACTGTAGCTGGTCCGGCGCTGCTATCGTCGTCATCCGCGTTCACCACCCCGGTCGCGATATTCGGGCTGCACGTCGTATTGCCCCAGTCCGGAGAATTGTCGCTGCGAATACCAAAGTTTGAACCGCCCACGATCTCCAGATAATTCGTCAGGCTCGGATGCCCGACGGCGAAATAGTTCGTCGCAAGGTTGACCTGCTTGGTCGAGATCAGATTGTTCAGATAAGGATCGTTCGGATTGCCCACCACTTGTTGGTAACCGTGGTTTTCCATCATGATGACGAAAACATGGTCAAGATGCGGAATTCCTTTGGGCCTGGATTCCTGCGCGAACGCGGCCGTCGACACGATGCCGGCGGCGAGACACACTGATGCTAGTTTCCTCCACATGGGAAATGACCTCTCGATGGAATCGGATTTTTGGGAAAGTCAATCGCTGGTCGCCGTGATCACGACAGCCTAAGTGTCCGGTCGAAAAGTTAACAAGTCGTCAAGCCATTGCGAATAAATCGAGAGAAAAGTCGGATGCCTCAACAGCGCCCACGGAAAATCTGGATCGGAGGGCCGGATGGCCGGCCCCGTCCGTCGGTTCCTTTGATGTCAAGCCCTCGGACCCAAAATAAATCAGCCAGTATCCCCTAAGCCCTTATTTCCCTGGCTCCTGGTGCCTTAGGCCATGTCTTCCGAAGTTTGCCGATTATTTCTTCTGAATCGCTACACTTGTCTTAGGCGGGCAGGCCGCAAGGTTCTTGAAAACGTGCCGGCTCAGAAAAGATAAAAATAATTAAAGAAAAAGTTTGGTATGTTTCGCCTACTTTTTGCCACTTAACTCGTTTATAATCAGCAAGTAAATTCCAAGAATATCGACAAATGATGTAGAATGGCGTCGAATTAATGACCCATAACTGCCCTGGAATCAACGCGAGCATGCATGAAAATGCACAACGCGCGATCAGCGGCGTATCCAATAGTAAACACGGCTCTTAGAGCGCAGAAAGCCCTGCCGCTACCCCCCCACCGTCTCCCACTGGCCTGTTTCTCCGGATTTGAAGATCGCCTCGATCACAGCCATGTTGCCGATCGAGTCTTCGAGCGGCACCGGGACCTCGGTGTTGTCGCGAACGGCTCTTGCAAATGCGTCGCCCTGCAGCGTGTATTGATCCGAGGTTGGGAAACTCTCCATGGTGATGCCGCTGAAAGTGAGATCGCCCGTCGAGTCGATGAAGAGCCGCGTCGGCCGGTCATTCGGCGCGTTGAACGGAATCTCAAGTTCAATGCGGCCCCGCGAGCCAAGAAAATGAATTTTCTGGCAGGGAATCTGCTGCGTGCTGCAAGTAAATACGGCATGTCCGGAACCGAAGTCGAGCAGTGCCGAGGTCAGCCGGTCAGTGCCCGTTTGCGCGTCGCGATCGACGAGCGCAACCACGCGCTCCGGCTCACGCTGGAAGGCATAGCGCGAAGACTGCACCAGGTAGCAGCCGATATCGTAAAGACCGCCACCACCGGTCTCGATCTGGTTGCGAATGTTGGCCGGGTTCACATTGAAGTAGCTGTACACTCCGGCGACCGCGCGCAGTTCTCCGATGCGGCCCTCGTCGATGAGCTGGCACACGCGAATCCATTGCGGCGCGCTTCGAATCATGAAGGCTTCGCAGATCTTAACGCCCGTGCGGGCTCGAACGTCGAGCAGCGTTTTGGCCTCGGCCACGGTCATGCTCAGCGGCTTTTCGCAGAGCACGTGCTTGCCGGCTTCGGCGGCCTTGGTGGTCCAGGGAACATGGAGCTGATTGGGCAGCGGATTGTAGATGGCATCGATGTTGGGGTCGGCGATCAGTTCCTCGTAGGAGCCGTACGCCATGGGAATGTCGAGTTTCGTGGCCGCCTCGCGGGCCTTCGCGAGATCGCGCGATGCAATCGCGGCTACGGTGGTAAGCTCGCCCTGCTGCATGGCAGGGATCACTTTTTTCAGGCCGATGTTTGCTGTGCTGAGCACGCCGAAACGTAGCTTCGTCGACATAACCGCATGATAACGCCGGAAAGTGAGGACGCAAATTAAGCGTTGTTGACAGCCATGGCGAGCGCGTCGGAAGCATTGGCAGCCACTTGAACGAGAGCGCGATTCTTCGACTCGATGAAGCCGGCTGCAACAGCGGTGTCAATGAAGGCCAGCAGGCCGTTCCAGTAATCCCGCGTGTTGATCAAGATGCACGGCTTCGCGTGCAGCCCGATCTGCGCCCAGGTGATCGCCTCGAGCAATTCGTCGAGCGTGCCGTACCCTCCGGGCAACGCGAGGATGGCGTCGGAGAGCTCGTGAATGCGTGCCTTGCGCTCGTGCATCGTGGAGACGAGTTCAAGCGAAGTCAGACCGTTGTGAGCAATCTCGCGGCCGCTGAGCGCCTCGGGCAGCACGCCAATCACTTCTCCGCCCGCGGCCAGCGCCGCATCGGCCACCGCACCCATCAGTCCGCGGCAGGCTCCGCCATAAACCAATCCGATGCCGGCTTTGGCGATCGCAGTACCGAGCGTTGTCGCTTCAGCGCGGAAGGCAGGGTCGCTTCCATAAGCCGATCCACAAAAAACGGCAACGCGGCGAAGAGGCTTGCTTGTGCTGGTCATCGTTCTCTAAGAATAACGGGCGACGGCCGGTGATTAGGACCGGCCGATTCTGTCGATCTCGCGCTGGATGGCGAGCCGCTCGAGCGACCCAAGCGGCAACGAAAGGAGGAGGCTGATGCGCCGGTCGAGAATGGAAAAGGCGTCGCGGAAGGCGCGTTCAATTTGCTCGGGCGTGCCCGTCACCGCGGCAGGGTCGGGAACTCCCCAATGCGCGGTCATAGGCTGGCCGGGCCAATAAGGGCATGGTTCTCTCGCGGCGTTGTCGCAGACGGTGAAGACGAAGTCCATTTTGGGCACGCCCAGGGCGGCGAACTCGTTCCATGATTTGCTGCCTAGGCCGGCGGCGGGAATGTGCGCAAAGTCAAGCTGCTTCAGTGCCTCGGGCCGGACCGTTCCAAAGGGATGGCTGCCGGCACTGTAGGCGGTGAAAACGCCTTTGCCCTTACGATTCAAGATGGCCTCGGCGAGAATCGACCGGGCGGAGTTCCCTGTGCAGAGAAAAAGGACATTGTAGTGGTCGGGCATGGTGTGGTTCTTACGCCGCGGCGCCGCAGCAACCGGGCGCGCAGCAGGTTGATTGAGGCTTGACGGCGCGAATGAAGGCGCTGAGGAATTTGCAATCGACTTCAGGAGCGATGACGTCGACATCGACACCAGCCTCGGTGAGAAACTGCCGGACATCCTCGACGTTGTAGACGCGCGTCGGTTCAAACGAGACATCGGCAAATCCGGCAGTGACGAGACGCGCGCGATAGTCCTGCTCTTCGAGCGCGCCCGCCATGCAGCCAACCCAGAGCAACATGCTCTTGCGAACGACGTCGGGAACGGCGCCGCGCACGATTACGTCGGAGACGGCGAAACGGCCGCCGGGCTTGAGCACACGAAACGCCTCGCGCAGCACGCGATCCTTGTCGGAGGAGAGATTGATGACGCAGTTCGAGATGACGACGTCGACCGTGTTGTCGGCGAGTGGAATGCTCTCGATCTCGCCTTTGAGAAACTCGACATTTTCAACACCGGCCTTGCGCTGATTCTCACGCGCCAGGGCAAGCATGTCTTCGGTCATATCGAGGCCATACGCTTTCCCGCCGGGAGCCACGCGGCGCGCCGAGAGCAGCACGTCGATTCCGCCTCCCGAGCCAAGGTCCAGTATGACCTCGCCGGGCTTGAGATCAATGAGCGCAGTCGGATTGCCGCAGCCAAGCGACGCCAGCACCGCCTTCTCAGGGATGAGGCCCTTTTCACTTTCGCTGTAGAGATTTGTCGTGATCGGGTCGCAGCAGCGAAGGCCGGGATCGCAGCAGGCCTGGAAGCCGCCCGTTTCCGCCACGGCACGCGCCGCGCTGCCATACTTTTGCTTCACCTGCTCTTTCACATCCGCCGGAGCTGCCATTTTGATCCTTCTTTCGTATACGCCTAAGCAAATATATTAATGACGTTCATATTTGTCAAGGCGTATATTTAAAGAGATGAAACGCGACTCCAAATCCGTTAATTTGCCTCACCTGTTTGCTGCCCTTGCGGACCGCACTCGCCTGCGCCTGCTGAACCTGATGAATGGACGCGAGGTTTGCGTCTGCTACTTCGTGGAGATCCTGAATCAGAGCCAGCCGAAGGTGTCGCGGCACCTGGCGTACTTGCGCAGGGCCGGAATTGTGGGCGCGCGGCGCCAAGGGAAGTGGATGCACTATAGCATTGAGCGCCCTGCCGACCCGTCGGCGGCTGCAATTTTGAATGCAGCGCTCGCGTCATTCGGTGCAGATCGGGAAATGCAGGCCGATCGCGCGCAGTTGGACCGCGCCTGCTGCCGACCGGAACGATTCGTGACCCTCGTAGGAGCTCCGGTTCCTGCCCATCTCAAATCAGACGCCGCTTGACGTTTGGCAATCGCGAGTGAACCCACCATCTTCTTGACGGCGGATGAGTTTCAGCTGGTTTTGCGCTTTTCAGAAGCCGACCTTCTGTGTCATGCTTGCTTGCATGGGAAACAAAGACAGGGGTAAGAAAGAAATCAAGAAGGCTCCGAAGCCGAAGCCGAAACCAGAACCGGGACGTAAGCGCGAGATCTTCGCGCCGCCGCCTCCGCCGAAATAGCCGAGGCCTGCAGGCCCAGTTCGTGTCCCGGCTCAAGAGCCGGCCCGGGAACGTGTCTCAGCGCGAAATCCGCTGGCACCGTAGAATCCGGCCGGTGCATGAGAGCGCAATCCTTCCGCCTTAATTAAAAGCAAAAGGCCATCCCAATGGGATGGCCTTTTGCTTTAGTTGAAAGCTTTGAAGCTCGCTCAAGGCTGCGTGGCGACTCCCGGATTACCATCGGCGCGCGCCTGCGCCTTTTCTGCCAGAACCTTGTGCACGTTATTTTCAAGAGCTTGGGCCTCGGGCATGTAGGTGAGCGCCTTCTCGACCATTGGATCCCAATCGGCGATCACCCGCAGGCCCGTGAGCTGGCCGAATTCGATGGTATAAATGTCCCTCTTGATTTGCGCCTTCACCCAGTCGGAAACGCCATTGATGTCGGCGTCTGTCCAGTCGACATCCTGGCTGGTGAGATATTTCTTGAAGTCGCTGAGAACGGCATCGTCGACCTGGAAGTTCTTGTCCACCGTGTGGGTGGCTACGTATACCGGCGCAAAGTGGAAGAAGACGTCTTTGTAAACCAGCTCATCTTGAAAGCGGTTGGTTGTGGGCGACTCGATTTTTTCGTCGGGAGTGATGCCACCGCCGCCATAAACCGTGCGGCCGGAGTCAGTGAGCTTCACCTCGCGGCTCGAAGAATCGGGGCTGGGGCCCGCGCCTGCGTGGTTGTAATAGTCGTAGAGCGAAACGCCCGCGTAGTTGCGTTGGATAAGTCGGCCGGACGGCGTGTAGTAGTGATATGTGGTTAGCGCAAGGCCGGAGTCTTCGCTGAGGTTGTAGACAGTCTGCACCAGCCCCTTGCCAAAGGTGGTTTCGCCCACGATGAGGGCGCGATCGTGGTCCTGCAGGGCTCCGGAAACAATCTCGGCGGCGGAAGCAGTGTCGCGGTTCACCAGCACGACGATGGGGAATGTCTTGCCGTCGTTGCCATGCGTTGCGACGTAGTTCTGATCGGAGTAGGCGCGGCCGCGCTGCGAAACAATGGTCTGGCCCTTGGCGAGGAGGTGATCGCAGACATCGACTGCTTGACTCAAAAGGCCACCGGGATTCTCACGTAGGTCGAGAACCAAGCCCTTCAGGTCGCCAAAGCCATTGATGGCGTCTTCCATCTCCTGGCCGGTGGTCTCCTGGAACTGCGTCAAATGGATGTAACCAATGCCGGGACGGATCTCGAATTTCAGATCGATGGAGGGATGTGGAATCTCATCGCGAACGAGATCGAAAACGAGGGGCTTGGTCTGGCCATAGCGAACCATGGTGACTTGGACGTGCGTGCCCTTCGGTCCTTTGAGAGCTTTCGCGACCTGGTCGGAGGACCAGCCGTCAGTCGATTTGCCGTCGACAGCGACCACTTTGTCGCCCGGATGGATACCAGCTCTGAATGAGGGCGTGTCCTCGTATGGAGTGACAACGTAGACATTGCTTTTTCCGCTGTTGTCATTCTGCTGCTGGATGACCATGCCCACACCGTAGTAGTGGCCGGTCTGATCTTCGCGCAGGCGAGCGTAGGCCTTGGGATCGTAAAAATGGGAGTGCGGGTCAAGGACTTGCAACATGCCGGGGATGGCCCCGTCGTAGATCACGTCGTCGGCTTTGTCAGGGGTGATGGGCTCGGCGTAGTTCTGCTCGACGACCGCGTACACGTCGGTGAATTGCTTCAGGCTGTCGCGGAGCTGGCTCTCATCTTGCGAAGATTGGGCGCCGACGCGGCGTTCGAGGACCGTGCCGGCCACAGCACAGACAGTGAAGAAGAGGACCACGGCGAAGAAAGCGCGGCGGGCGCGGGGACTCATGGGCAAACCGAACCTCCAGACGGCGCGTGCGGCAGGCGCCTGGGAGCGGAATCTCCATCACCTGCGAGCGAATCCGGTTCTTGCTGGATATCCGCCCGAGAAAAATTGACCTTGCCCGGTACTGGCAAGGCCAAGGAAATGGAAGAGCCGCTCGCACTAAGGCCGCGAGGCCGTCTTCGGCTAAAGTATAGCACTCAAGCATTTGACGCGAGCGGAACGAGGCCGGTAGCGGGGTTACTCCGGTGCGGGTGCAGATTGGCGCAATTTGAGGCCCCGGCTGCGGGCGGAATCCGAGCCTCTGCTTTCCGTTTTTGCTCTCCCGGGATTTACAATGACGTCTATGCATCAGGCGGCAGGAAAGCAGGCGCCAGCCACCCGGCGGGACGTCGATTCTATGAATTTGAGAATTTTTCGAGCAGTTGCATTGATCGCGTTTGGGTCGTTGCTGGCGGCGTGGCCCACCCTGGCGCTCAGCCAGGTAAACGAACCGGAAAGTCCCTACGGCGGGTCCGTGGTCGAGGACATTATCGCCCGCGTCAACGACGAAATCATAACCAAGTCGGACTACGATCGCGCCGAAAACGAGCTGGACCAGGAGGGACAGAAGAACGGCGCATCGATGCAGGAAATGGCGACGCAAAGGAAAGACTTGCTTCGCAATCTGATTGACCAGCAACTGTGGCTGTCGAAGGGTAAGGAACTGGATATCACCGGCGAAACGGAACTGGTAAAGCGTCTGGACGAGATTCGTAAGCAGTACAACCTGGATTCGATTGAAGACCTGGAGAAAGCAGCAAAAGAGCAGGGCGTCTCATTTGAGGACTTCAAGGCCAACATCCGCAACCAGATCATCACCCAGGAGGTGATGCGTCAGGAGGTTGGTGAACATATCCAGATGACGCCCGGCGAAGTGGAGAGGTACTACGAGGAACACAAACAGGATTACGTCCAGCCGGAGAGCGAGCGGCTGAGCGAGATTCTGCTGTCGACGGGACCGGATGGCGCCAATGATCCAGCGAAGGTTGCGGCGGCCAAAGCGAAGGCCGACGACCTTGAAGCTCGACTGCATGCCGGCGGTGACTTTGCGCAGTTGGCGCGGAGCTTTAGCGACGGATCAACGGCGGCTTCGGGTGGTGACCTGGGCCAGTACAAGCGGGGCCAGCTCGGTAAGGTGCTTGAAGACAAGACATTCGATTTGCAATCGGGCCAATACACGGACCCGATTCTGACGCGACAGGGCTACATCATTCTGAAGGTTGTGCAGCATGTACCAGGGGGACCACGGCCATACAAGGACGTTGAGGACGGCGTGGAACAGGCGTATTACATGAGCCTGATGGACCCGGCGATTCGCGATTATCTGAGCAAGATGCGCAATGAGGCAGCAATATGGATTAAGCCGGGCTATGTAGACACCGCTGCTACCTTTGCAGAGTCGCATCCCAGCATAAGCTTCAGCGCATATGTGCCGCCGGCGCCGAAGAAGAAAGCCAAAGTGGAAAGAACTCGTTTCCGCGAAAGCACTCACACTTTCCGCGACAAATCGGGTTCGCAGGCGTCACCCGCCGACTCGGCCAACCAGGCGCAGACCAGCGCACCGCCGGCAACACCTGCGGCGACGAAGAAGAAAAAGGGGAATAAGAAGGAAGAAGCATCCACCGAGAAGCCCGGCAAGAAGGAGAAAATCCGATTCGGTCAGGCACCGCGCGAGACGCTTCCCTCCGCAAAGGTAAATTCGGCCACCGAAAATGCGGGCGCGCTGCCCGATACGGCTTCGAACACGGACCAGCCAGCCAATCCGCTGGAGCCAACGGCCCCTACGCAGAGAACTCGCTTCAGCGCACGAGCGCGCGCGCCGAAGACCCCGAAGCCGCAGGGCAACGGTGGGGAGGGTGGTCCGGCCGGGGCGGCTCCGCCGAGTGCTGCGGAGGTTGCCGACCAGCAAACGCAGTCGGCTCCCCTGGGTCTGTCGGGCGATACTTCGTCGAAGAAGAAGAAAAAGACGTCGACGGCAACAGGCGACAAGACTCGTCTCGCCAACAAGAAGAAGAGCGAAGAAGAATCGCAGCCGAAGCCTGCGCCGCAGCCGACTCCAATTGCTCCCGTGGCGGGCGCTCCGGCTCCCTCGGACCATCCGGAGGCGCCTCAACCGCAGCAACAAAATCAACAGTAGCTCTTAGGTTCAGCGAACCAATTGGGCGGCCCCGGGAAATCACTACCGGGCTCGCGTTGTTTTCCGGCACAAAGCGGCGCTCGTTCAAGCGGCGACTTTGGCAGAGCGGGAGAATTGCGTTAATCTTCTCGGCAGAATGAAAGACATCTATATTGCCGATCTGATGGGCTTTGACGAGGGCAAGGGCTTCGATAGCTTTTTTCTCGTTCTTGCCAAGCAACAACGAACCACAAAGCAAAACAAGCCATATCTGAGCCTGACGCTCGGCGACAAAACGGGCCCGATCGAGGGGCGCGTGTGGGAGTTAGGCGATCCGCGAATCGCCAAGGATTTTGAGCGTGGCGACATCGTTAAGGTGCGCGGCAGCGTCTCGCGCTATGACGATCGAGCACAAGTAAAGGTTGACCAACTTCGCAAGGCGCTTGATGGCGAGGCGGACAAAATGGATATGTTGCCCGCCACCACGTGCGACGTAGCTGTGTTGTGGACCGCACTTGAAGCTGTCGTCGCAAGCGTAACCAATCTCGATCTCAAGCGGCTGCTCGAAACCTTGCTCGACGACCCGGCGATTGCACAGGCATATCGCATAGCGCCTGCCGCGCGGCAACTGCATCACGCGTGGCTGGGCGGGCTGCTGGAGCACGTGGTCAGCCTGCTTGGTCTTGCCGACCGCGTCGCCTCGCACTATCCCATGCTCGATCGTGACCTGCTTGTCAGCGGCGTGATTCTGCACGACATCGGAAAAATTCGCGAACTGAGTTGGGACACGGGATTCGATTACACCATAGAGGGTGTGCTGCTCGGCCACATCCAGATGGGGGTCGACCTGGCGGAAAAGACCATCGCCGGCCTACCTGGATTCCCTGACCGGCTGCGCACTCTCGTGCTGCACATGATCCTGTCGCATCACGGCAAACTGGAGTTCGGTTCGCCCAAGCTACCGATGATTCCTGAGGCGCTGGTCCTCAATTTTGTCGATGATCTGGACGCGAAGATGCAGGCCATGGCCAGCGAATTCGAGCGGTCGGCGCGCGAAGGCCGGGCACCGGACGAGTTGACGGGCAAGGTGTGGGCCCTCGATCAGCGACAGCTTCTGAATACGAAGGCGTGGCTCGCGGGAGAAGACGGGAAGTAGCGGCCCACAGGACCTTCAGCCCCCAAACCAGTCCCACTGCTCTTTGGTGAGCGGAACAACCGAGAGCCGTCCGACGAGTAGCAGCGGTGAGCGCGCGAAGGGCTTTTCTGCTTTGATTTGTGCGAGAGTCTTCGGGTGTTTGAGGCGTTTGCCGGCCTTGACGCGCACGATTGGGACTTTGGGATCCGTCGCGTCGACGCTGACGACCGTGCCTGTGCCAACGGCTGTCCGTTCGTCGCCGGTATGGTAGAAAATCCACTTCGTTCCCGGCTTCATCTCGCGCAGGTTCTTAACGGCGGCCGGCGCTGTCACGCCATCCCATACAGTCTCGCCATCGCGCAGCAGATCGTCGAAGGAATAAACACTGGGCTCGGATTTGAAGAGGAAGTAGGACATAAACAGTTCACAGTTTGTATTTCGTGGTTCGCAGTTGTCAGCTGTCAGCACTTCGGCGAGGCGTAACCTGGCGAGAGCTTCTCCTTTCCTATTCCCTATTGGCTACTCCCTGCCGTTCTATTCCCTACCCTTCTTGCGAATTTCGATGTTGAGGCGCTTGATCTTCTGGTTCAGCGTGGAGAGTGGGATGCGGAATTGCTCGGCCGCATCGGTCTGGTTCCAGTTACACCGCTCGAGCTTCTCGATAATAATGCGGCGCTCGATGACTTCGAGGATGTCGAAGAGCGAGGAGTTGGGGTTGTGCTCGAGGAGCGCGTCCTGGAAACTGCGGCCGGTGATGTGGCCGGGAAGGAGCTCGGCGCCAATCATCGGACCGGACGAAAGCACGACGCCGCGCTCGATGGCGTTTTCAAGCTCGCGGACATTGCCCGGCCAGTCGTAATCGATGAGAGCGCGCATCGCGTCCGCGGAGAGCTTGCGCGGGCCAAAGTTGTTCTCGCTGGCATAAAGATCGAGGAAGTGCTGGGCGAGGAGCGGAATATCCTCGCGGCGCGCGCGCAGCGGCGGCAGGTCGACGGTGATCACGTTGAGGCGATAGAAGAGATCCTCACGGAAGTGGCCATCGCGGACCGCCTGGCGGAGATCGACGTTGGTGGCGGCAAGAATGCGCACATCCACCTGGATCTCCTGAATGCCACCGAGGTGCATGAATCTCTTGTCTTGCAGCACGCGCAGAATCTTGGATTGCGTGTCGAGGCCCATGGTGGCGATTTCGTCGAGGAAGAGCGTGCCGCCGTTGGCGACTTCGAAAAGGCCTTTCTTGGATGCGACAGCAGAAGTGAACGCGCCCTTGACGTGCCCGAAGAGCGTGGACTCAAGCAGCTCTGAAGGCATGGCGCCAGTGTTGATGGGGACGAACGGCTTGTCCTTCCGGGGCGAGTTGGCGTGGATCGCCTTGGCGATGATCTCCTTGCCGGTGCCGCTTTCGCCCTGAATGAGTACCGTTGACCGGCTGGGAGCAACCTGCGCCACAAGATCGAAGACGCGAAGCATGGTATCGCTTTTGCCCACAATATTGGCGAAGTTATAGCGCTGCTTCAGGGTGCGCTTGAGCTGAAGATTCTCTTCCTCGGCGCGGTGGCGTGCCACGGCCGAGCGAATGTCGGCGAGCAGCTTTTCGTTGTCCCATGGCTTCTGGACGAAGTTTTCCGCACCGGCGCGAATGGCCTCGACAACGTTGTCGACCGTGCCATACGCGGTGATCATGATGATGGGGACGTCGGGCTGGCGCTCCTTGAATTGCGGCAGGAGCTCAAGTCCGCTCTGGCCGGGCAAGGCAAGGTCCAGAAGGACGAGGTCGAAGCTCGACTGGTCGAGCATGCGCAGGCCTTCCTCGCCATTGGCCGCGGTCTTCACGGCGTAGTTCTCGAGGGAGAGCAACACTTCGAGCGATTCCTGGATTCCGGCCTCGTCGTCGACAACCAGAATCGAAGCAATGGGCGAACTGCTTTCGAAAGCGGGCGCGGAGAGAGTCGCATTCATTGGCGGTGCGTCCTCAGTGGTGGGCTCAGGCATGGACAGAATTCCTTAAGAGGGGAAACTCGAGATGAAACGTTGTGCCGGAGCCGACCGCACTTTCGACGTGAATTTTGCCGGCATGCTCCTGAATGATGCCGTAGGAAACAGAGAGGCCAAGGCCGGTGCCGCGCCGGTCGCCAGGCATGTTCTTGGTGGTGAAGAAGGGATCGTAGATGCGCTTCAGGTTCTCGGGCGCAATGCCCGAGCCGGAGTCGGAGATGACGGCCTCAACGTGGCTGTTGACCAGAGTGGCGATCGTCAGGCGACCGCCGCCGGGCATCGCATCCTTGGCATTCAGCAGCAAATTAAGGAAGACCTGCTGCAGTTTGCCGGGGTTGCCATGGATCGGTGGCAACTCTTCGGCCAGATCGAGATCGACAAGAATCTGCGCCGTTTTGAACTGGTGCTCAAGGAGCGACAGAGTGTCACGAACCACCTGATTGAGGTCGGTGGAGCGAAATTCGGTTGTTGAAGTGCGGGAAAAGTTCAGCAATCCGTTGGCGATTTCGGCAGCGCGGAAGCTTTGCTGCGTGATCTTGTCGAGCACCGGGCCGAGGCGCGCGTCGCCGCGCAGTTGCTTGGCCAGCATCTGTGCGTAGGAGGAGATAACGGCGAGCGGAGTATTGATCTCGTGGGCAACGCCGGCCGCGAGCAGCCCGATGGAGCTGAGTTTGTCGGCCTGGGCAAGTTGCGTTTCGAGCGCGACACGCTCGGTGATGTCGTCGACCAGGATGATGCGGCCCACGGGAACAAAATCGCGCGAGAGCAGCGGCGCAATGGCAATGTTGGCGGTACGCAACTCGCCGGCGCGCGTAGTGAGGCGGAATTTGTAGAGGTGGTGCACTCCCTGGTCATTGCGGAAACCCTCGAGAGCCTCAATAAACTCCAAAGGAAACACTGAGCTCAGCGGTTGGCCGAGAGCTTCGGCGCGGCTGAAAGCGTACATCGCCTCCATCTGCGCGTTCCAGCTTTCGATGCGATCGTTGAGGTCGATGGCGAAGATGCCGACGTTGATAGATTCGACGATGTTCTCGTTGAACTCCTTGAGCCGCTCAAACTCGACAATCTTCTCTTCCAGGCGCGCGTAGAGGCTTGCGTTCTGGATGGCGATGCCGATGTAACCGGCCAGAGATTCGAGAAGCTCCACATCTTCGCTCGACAGGAAGTCGCCGCCCAGCGTGCGGCCGAGGCCGATGACTGCAATCGTGCGGCTGGCGGCGTGGCCGTTGTCCAATTGCACCGGGGCCACGCGGCAAGGCAGATAGTAGTTGAGGTCGAGCAGCGCGGCTGCGCGTTGCTGATCAGGCGGCAGGTGAAGGGCTGCCTGAGCGTTCTCAAAGAAAATGTGCGAATGGTCCTTGGTGTGGTCGAAGTCGAGAAACCCCAGCGAGAGATTGCCTGGCCCTGCGCTCACGTCGGCCGGTAAGCCGTGCGAAGCAGCCAAACGCAAACGCCCGCCGTCTTCCGCCAGGAAAATGGCGACCCGGGCAACCAGAAGCGTTTGAGGTAACTGCTCGACGATGGAGTTGAGCAGCGTCTGAAGGTCGGTTTGGGAGCCGAGGCCGCGGCCGAATTCAACCAGCGCCCTGCGATAGTCGTAGCGATGGCGGTCGAAGGCGCGGTCAACCCAACTTTGAATGCGGCGCTTGAGGGGATCGAAGACCGCGGCCGTTACCAGAATGGCGATGACCAGAGCCCACTCACGCATCGTTTCAGGCAGTCGCTGGTGCACAATCTCAGCGATGAGAGCGATGATGCCGAAATATCCGCCGAGAATAAGAGCCGTGGCCAGCGTGTAAGCGACACCGCGCTTGAAGATCAGGTCCGTATCCATCAAGCGGTAGCGGACGATGGCCCACGCGAATGTGAGTGGCAAAAACACCAGCGATAGGCCAGCCAGATTCGTCAAGAGTTGCGGCGGATTCAGATGAAGTAGATAGGGGATGGCATAGAAGAACGTGAACGGAAGAACCGCGAGAAGGGTGCCGCGCGTGACCCACTTCAATTGCTGGCGCAACAGTGGCGTGGTGGCTCGGCTGTAGCTGCGCAGGAAAAGCAGCGCGGCGCACACGTAGAAGAGGGCGTCGTACGCGGTGGCGATTTGGTCCAGCCGGTCGAGAAGAAGCTTGGTGGCCTCGCGGGTGCCGATTGACCAGAGCCATAAAGCAAGTAGTCCGGCGCCCGGGGCGTACACCAAGGGCAGCAGCCAGCGGCGGCGGAGATTCTTGAAGCGTTCTTCAGGGAAACTGAGCGCAAAGTGCAGGAAGAGCGCCGGCTGCAGCGCTTCGGCCACCACATTCGTCCAGAAGACGCCCCAATCCAGCGTGTCGAATTTCCCCGTGTATTTCAGTGCGTAGAACGCAAATGAAACCAGGCAGAAGAGATAAAAATGCGTGGCCCGCGGGGCGCCCCAGCGACGGAACAGCACGTAGAAGCCGATGATGAGGTAGATCAGGCCGATCACGCGCAGGCCGAACTCGAGGCTGTGATCCATCGGGTCAGGAATGACTTTGATGGGAGCTTCGAGGGGAATGCCGTCGCGCGTAATCGTGTAGTAGACCTGTCCGTAAGGCCCTGTGGCGTAAAGGGCGCGCTCCAGATTTGCAACCAGCGTCACTGGCGTTACATCGGCGGTGGGCGATTCACTGACCCCCGTCAGCAGGTCTCCCACCTGAATTCCCGCACGCTCGCCGGGCTTATCCGGGAGAACCTTTTCGGCTTGGAGCCCACCAGGCGCTTCGCCCCACCATACGCCGTCGTCGGGCTGCGGATATTGCCTCTGCTCAAGGACATTCAGCACTGCCAACACGAACAGCGCCGCTGTGGCCAAGGCCAGCAGCGTAGCCTGTACGCGGTTAAGGAGGCTTGTCTCCATGAGAGGGAGTTTTCTACATCAATCGCTTTACAAGCACGTCGGTTGCCATGCAGTGGGGATGCGGCATTGCGCCAGAGGTGTCAGGTCAATCGTCTGAGAACAATCGTGATATGGACTTTCGAACGCTTGGAAATGTCAACCTGACGTGAAGTAAATCACAACGTCGGTGCAAAAAACAAGAGCACGCATCCACAGAACCGAATGCGCCTATGGAAAATTGTAGGCAGATGCCTCCCCGCTAGTCACTCGTCAACTGAGCTAAAACACAGGAGTTCCGAGAAGTCCGAGTGTGTCAATTTGACCACATCCTGCGCCCTGGGATCGGGTGGAGTCGCGAGAAACCTTGGTAAGGCTTCGACGCCGCCGGACGGTCAGTGCTGGCCGTAGGTCGCCTTCGAACCGTGCTTGCGAAGGTAATGAAATTCCGAGACGTGCCCAGGAATGCCTGCCTCCGGCGCTCCCAGCAGCACGCTGCGGTATGCCAGCCGGGCGATGTACTCAAGTACGTCTGCGTGCTCGACGGCCTCGGCCGGGTCCTTGCCCCAGGCGAACGGGGCGTGACCAGCCACCAGCACTCCGGGAACAGCAACCGGATCGAGTTTTGCTGATCGAAAGCAGCGAACAATGACCGCGCCGGTCGACCGGACGTAGCCTGAGGCCACTTCTTCAGCGGAGAGTGGCTGAGTCACGGGAACCGGGCCGTGAAAGTAGTCGGCGTGTGTCGTGCCGAGGCAGGGGATCGGGCGGTTCGCCTGAGCCCAGGCCGTGGCGAATTCGGAGTGCGTATGAACGATGCCCCCAATTTGGGGGAATTCGCGATAGAGCAACGTGTGCGTATCGAGATCGCTCGAAGGGCGCAGCGAGCCCTCGACAGTATTGCCATCGAGATCGGCGACGACAAGCTCAGCGGCGGTTAAGGCCGTGTAATCGACTCCGCTTGGTTTGATCACCACGAGGGGTTTGGGTCCGGACCGGTCGACGCCGCTGGCGTTCCCGAAGGTGTGCGGCGCAAGTCCGCGGCGGGCGATCTCCTGATTGGCGCGAAGGACTTGTTGGCGAAGCGATTCGAGCAGCATAACGTCTCTCGATTTAGAGTAAATCCTCCTGGAGAGCACGGGACGAAGAATCTACGGTCAGGACGGGAGCAGCGCGCGGCTCAAACCTTCGCCACCTTGTGCGGCATGGCGCGTGAATTCGCTGTGCAGTAAACTGGGTCTAATCTTCGACCTTTTTTGCATTTCGATTGATTAGGGCCCCTCGCGCCGGACAGATGACGCGAGAGCGCAAAGGCTTGGCTGTGCGAGCAAACTGCATCGCCGCCGCTCCTCTAGCAGACGGAGCCGACTCCTCGGCTGCGGCGTCCGGCGTTTTGCCGCACCCGCGGAAGAATGCGGGCAATTGTGGCTAACCTCACCATTCCCGGCCTAGTGGGCGCCTCGTCGAGTCCAGGCTCACTCGCGACTGACCACAGCCCTCGCGCGAAGCCGATTCCTCCCTCGTTCGACGTCCAGACAATCTCCCCGAACCGCTGGATGACGGCCATCGCCGTCATGTCGTGCGCCGTCATGCAGTTGCTTGACACTTCGGTGGTCAACGTTAGCCTGCCTCACATCGCAGGCTCGCTCTCGTCGAGCGTGGATGAGGCCACGTGGGTGCTTACGTCCTACTTGGTCGCCAACGCCATTATTCTGCCCATCACAGGATGGTTGGCCGGAGTGTTTGGCCGCAAGCGGCTGCTGCTGCTTGCTGTAACGGGATTCACGCTCTCGAGTTTGCTGTGCGGACTCGCGCCCAACCTGCCCATGCTGATTGTCTTCCGCGTTTTGCAAGGCTTGACCGGTGGCGGGTTGCAGCCGCTCTCGCAGGCTGTGCTCCTCGAAGAGTTCCCGGGCAGGGAGCAGGGCAAGGCAATGGCCTTCTGGAGCCTGGGGATCATTGCGGCGCCGATTCTGGGCCCCACGCTGGGCGGATGGATTACCGACACATGGTCATGGCGCTGGGTCTTCTTTATCAACCTGCCGGTGGGCGTCTTGAGCCTGCTCTTGATCTCGCAGTACGTCGTCGATCCGCACTACCTCAGGCGCCGTTCGCTGGGCGTGGATGCATGGGGCATCGGAATGCTGGCCGTAGGGATGGGCGCGCTTCAAATCATGCTCGACAAAGGTCAGGAGAAGGATTGGTTCGGATCAAGCCTGATTCGCACCCTGGCCGTGATTGCGCTGGTCGGCCTCGGGGCCTTCGTCTTGCGGGAGCTTACCGCCCGGGACCCAATCGTGCATTTCAATTTGATGCGCTCGCGCACCTTCTCTTCCGGTGTCGCATTGGCCACCATGATGGGCTTCATTCTCTACGGCAGCCTTGTGCTCCTGCCGCTGTTTATGCAAACCCTGCTGGGATGGACGGCGACCACAGCGGGAATCTGGAACAGTCCCAGGGGAATCGGTACTGCGCTGTGCATGCCGATCGTAGGCTACCTGCTGGGGAAGGGGTGGGATGCGCGCTGGATGTTGATCTTCGCATTCGCTCTGGCCAGCCTTTGCTTTTTTGGGTATGCGCGCATGACGCTGGATTCCGGCACTTGGGACATCTTCTGGATTCAGATCGTCCAGGGATTTGCCCTGGGCTTTCTCTTCGTGCCCCTCACGACGCTGACCATGAGTCCGGTCCCGAAGGCGGAGACGAGTTATGGCACGAGCCTCTACAACACCATGCGCAACATTGGTTCAAGCATAGGCATTTCGTTCGTGACTACTTTTGTGGCGCGTCGTTCGCAGTTTCATCAGCAAACGCTTGGCGACCATCTCACGGCGTCGAGCTCGTTGGGCCAGCAGGCCCTTGCTAGGCTGGCTTTTTACATGGCGCAGCAGGGATCAGATCCCGTAACGGCCTCACACAAGGCTGGCGGCCTCATCTACCGGCAACTCCAGCAGCAGGCAGCATTGTTGAGTTATTCCGACGCGTTTGATCTCATGGGGATCTTCTTCCTAGCCAACATTCCGCTGGTATTGCTGATGCGTGACGCGGAACACAACCGGCGGCACCGAAAGGAACCGTGAGGCGCGCCAGCCGATGCATCCGCTGCCAAGTTTGTTAAAGCTGGGTCGACGGCATCATGCCGGGATTTGGTTTAGAATGGCTGCGAAATCCAATCTTCAGAATTTCCAGGGGGATGATTCGATGCGCCGTACGATAGGTAGTTCAAGCGTGCTGGGTGTGCTTTTGCTCCTGGCGACAGTGGCTTGGGCAGGCAAATGGAGCGCCGCTGATTATCCGCTGAGGGTACATATCTTTCAGTTCAATGCCCATTCGCATTATTACAATCGAGTGCTGGATGCAGTGGACGGTGAAGGTCGCGCCAATCTCTATGAAAACGGCCAGCCTAAGGGTTTCGATTTTAGCTACCAGTGTGGCGCCCGCCTCATGGTTTCGCCGGGCTTTGAAACCTATTTGGCGCGCTGGAAAAAGCCCGGTCGCGAACTGGCAATCCTCCTCCCTACGCTGGGAGGCAAGCCGGGAGAGATGAACGAATGCGATCTGGCGGTGACGCTAAAAGAAGATACGGCCTACTTCAAGCACAATGGCCTGATGGACGAGGAACCTACCGCCAAGTTCAAGGATTGGATGGTCAGGCATCAGTACGATCCTGAGCACGGCCTCGATCAGCCGGTGAATCCACCTGCTGAGCCTGCACAAAACGGTGCCCCTGCGCAACCTGCCGCTGCGCCCAGCGGATCGCAGTAATCCCGTCGACGATGTTTCTGCGCTATCCCCGCAACCAGTAGGGCTTGGGAATAACCGCGGAAAGCTCCGCGAACTCTGAGTCGGTCAACCGGAAAGCACCCGCGCTGACGTTCTCTTCCAGGTGCTTCACCGACCCGGTTCCGGGGATGGGCAGCACAACCGCCGAGCGGCGCAGCAGCCACGCGAGCGAGACGACCGCCGTCGAAACGTTTCGTGCCGCCGCAATCTTTCCCACAACCTCGTTGGCCTTGCGGCCTTGCGCCATTGGCCCCCAAGGCAGAAACGCCATCCCGTTGGCCTCGCAATAATCCACCACAAAATCCCACTCGCGATCCGAGAAGCTGTAGCGATTCTGAACGCTGACGATGGGGACAATTTTCTGGGCGCGCTTGATATGCTCGAGCGTAACGTTGGAGAGCCCCACGTGGCGAATCTTTCCTTGTTCTTTGAGCCGCGCCATAGTTTCCATTGAGGCGTCAAAGGAGACAGCCGGGTCGGGAACGTGCAGTTGATAAACGTCGATGCGGTCCAGGCGCAGGCGCTTCAGGCTACCTTCAATGGCCTGTTGGATGTGCGCCGGGCTGGCGTCGTGCTGCCAAACGCCGGGACCGTGGCGCGTCCATCCGGCCTTGGTCGCGATGACGAGGCCTGAAGGATAGGGACGGAGAGCCTGCGCGATCAGCTCTTCAGAGACGTCGGGACCGTAGGAGTCCGCGGTGTCAATAAAGTTGACACCCAGCTCAACAGCGCGGCGAAGCGTGGCGAGCGCCGCATCGACATCGTTTGGCGGACCCCAGATGCCGTGCCCGGTAATGCGCATGGCGCCGTAGCCCATGCGGTTCACCGTCAAATCTCCACCCAGCGTAACGGTTCCAGCCTGGGCAGCAGGTGAAGTTTCGGTTCCGGTCATCATTCTGGTGTCTCCTTAAACCGTCACTTCCCAACCCGGTTCGTAGGTGCGGGCCCAGTACTTCATGGCCTCGGGATCGTCGAGGATGTGCGCGGTTTCGCTGTCAACCCGCAAAAGTCTGCCGACGAACCAGGCGATGTTCGAAAGCAGCAGCATGGTCACGGTGACATTGGCCACCGTGACAGGTGAATTAAGCTTTTGCTGGCCGCGAATGGCTGCGATAAAGTTGGCAAAATGACCGTCGGTCATAGAGTCGGCGCCGAGCAAGTCGCCGGTTGAACTTTCGTGACCCGTGCGAAACGAATCGGTCTGCTTGCCTTTCCAGTCGAAAACATCGTAGCCCGCACGATCGATCACCACCGAGCCCTTGGTGCCCATGATGACCGAACCACGGTCGCGATCGTAGAGGCGCATCCCCTGGCACGAGCGGCCCTCCCACGAGATGAGCTTGTCGGGATACTCGAAATTGGTGATGGTCGTGTCGGGAAACTGCCAGTCGTCTTTGTACTGGTAGCGTCCGCCGCTGGCGGTCACGGCATTGGGAATCTCAGCCTGTAGTGCCCATCGGCAAATGTCCACCTCGTGCGTGCCGTTATTGAGAGTTTCGCCGGTGCCGTAACGCCGCAGCCAGTGCCAGTTGTAGGGTTGAATGTTGTCTTTGTACTCACTGCGCGGCACCGGACCCTGCCACAAATCCCAGTTGAGCGAGGAAGGCACCGGTGCGGGCTTGCCGATGCCCATGGAGCCGCGCGTATTGGCGTACCAGGACTTGGCCATGTATGTGTCACCGATGAGGCCGTCGTGAATCTTTTGGATCATGCGGATGGTGTAGTCGGAGGATCGCTGCTGATCGCCCACCTGTACGAGCTTCCTATATTTCTTCTGCGCGGCGACCAGCAGCTCACCCTCGCGCGGATTCTGACTGGACGGCTTTTCAACATAGACGTGCTTGCCTGCCTTAAGGCCGAGCACCGCCATGGGCGTATGCCAGTGGTCGGGGGTGGCAATCGTGATGGCGTCGACTTCTTTCGCTTCCAACGCATGCCGGAAGTCGGCCTCTGCTTTGGGTGCATAGCCGAGCTTCTGCTCCGCTTCAGCCGCAAACCTGCGTAGGATGCCGGAATCGACGTCACAGATATAGGCCAGTCGCGCTGCATTGCTGTTCGCGACCATTGCATCGAGATGCGCGTGACCGCGGCCATTCAGGCCGTTGATGGCGATGTTCAACCGATCGTTGGCGCCCAGGATCTGCGCATAGCTCTTCGCCGTGGATGCGAAGGCTGAGGTTGCTGCTCCCGCGGCAAGACCATTGACAAATTTTCGACGGGAAATCATCTGTTTCTCCAAATAGGCGTCGTTCACAGTTCTCTGCGGCAGCCTGCGACCTATTGCAACATCGTTCACGGCGAGATGCTCACTCCGCCGCAACGAATTATACCTTTGAGTAGCGAGAGCGCCTTGGCAAGCGGAAACGACGGCAAAATTCGCGAGCTTGCGGTGCGGGGCAAACCGGCGGAGCCACGACTGTGAACCATTGATAGCAACAAAGGGCTTGCACCCCTCTTGCGGCCTTTTCACCTTTGGGCTTTAAGGCACTTTGGGGCGAAAATGGACGTGAGGGTTGTAAACTTGCGCCGCATGGTGACGTCTACCAAATCGATGGCAGCCGGGACAGCCGTTAAGCCGATGACCGCGGACGCAGCGGAGGAACTTGCCGCGCACGAGTTTGCGAGCATCGTCGAAAGCCACCGGCCGCAGATTTTTCGCTTCCTGCTGGCGTCGCTCAGGGACGTGGATCTGGCGGAAACGCTGACGCAAGAGTGTTTCCTGAAGGCGCATCGGAATTGGAAACACTTTCGCGGCGATTCCAGCGCAATGACGTGGCTGATGCGGATCGCCATCAATTTGCAGAAGGATCACTGGAGAAACCGGCGCCTCCAGTTCTGGCGGCATACTCAGTCGAACGCGGTGGACGTGGACGAAGCCAGCGACTGGCTGCCGAACGGCGAACGAAACGCGGAGCAGCAGATATTGGCGCGGGAGCAGGTCAAGCAGGTTTGGAAGGCCGTCGAAGGACTGAGCCAACGGCAGCGGACGGTGTTCTTGCTGCGCTATGTCGAAGAGCGGGAGTTGAGTGAGATTGCCCGAGCAACGGGATTGAGCGAAGGCACGGTAAAGGCACACTTGTCGCGGGCGCTTGGCAGGGTGCGCGCGGAGCTGAGAGGAAAACGATGAGCGGCAAAGACAAATTGGCGGGCGAAATCGATGATCCGATGGTGGCCGGTGCATTGAAGCACTTCAAGGCCAGCGTGGATGCATGGAGCGAGGCGGCGTACAGCCGGCCGCGGACGGCGGACAGGACAGTGCGGCACACTTGGCGCCTGGCTGCAGGCTGGGCTCTGGGTTGCCTGCTGGCGGCGGGAAGCCTTGCGGGCACGTTGTATCAACGTCACGTGCGGCAAGAATCGGCGCGGATCGAAGCAACAAGAGCGGCAATCAAGGCCGCACAGCAAAAGGCCGCGGTGGAGCACAGAGCCACCGTACAGCTTGTCACGGCCACAATCGCAACCAGGCGGCAACCGACTGCGGTAAAACGTGCAGCAAATGAAAATGAAGATCTGCTGGCAACGGTAAACAGCGATGTATCGCGGCAGGTTCCGGCGGCCATGGAGCCGCTGGCGCAAATGATGGAAAGCACCGGAGCAAATTGAAGGACTCGTTGAAAAATCAAGAGAATTCCAGAACAGAAGGCGAGAAAAGGTCCTTTGGGGCCCAAGGCAGGAGAAATCGATGAAGATGTTGAAGACTGTGAGACTGGTTTTGGTGGTAGTGGGAGTGTTGATGGCGGGAGGTTGGGCCTGCGCGCAAGGGCCCGGTGGGCCCGGTATGGGACCTGGTTTCGGGCAGCATCGGCCTCCTATGGAACGCGCGTTCGGATTCGCAAACGGGCAATTCTGGAACAATCCGGACGTCGTAAAGCAGTTGAGCCTGACTGACGATCAGCGAAAAGCGATGGATGGAATTCTGCAGGACCATCGCATGAAGCTGATCGATATGCAGGCCACGCTGCGCAAGGCCGAGGTAGAGATGATTCCGCTGATGAAGGCCGACTCTCCTGACCGTGCGGCAATCGAGGCCCAAATCGACAAAGTTGTGAGCGCACGTGCGGATCTTGAAAAAGCGAATGCGCGTTTTCTTCTGGACATTCGGTTGCAGTTGAAGCCAGACCAGTGGAAACAACTCCAAATCGTGCACCAGAACCGGATGCAACACGACGGAATGCGTGAGCATGGCCGTGGTCAATGGGGACAAGACGACAGACGCGGACCGGGCATGGGCGGCCCAGGCAACCAGTTCCGCGGGCCAGACGGACAGTTCCACAGGCCCCAGGCGCCACCGCCCCCACCGGATGGTGCTCCACAGGCGGCGCCGACCCAAGCTCCCGCACCCGGACCGGGCCAGGAGCAATAACGGAGCGCTGCACTGCGATTTTCACGCGGCGCTGCTCGGAAGCGATCAGCACCTGGAACTAAACGCGGCGGAAACACAAGTGTTCCACTTACCAGACAACGATAGTTGACAGGAATTCGGGAGGCGGCATGGGAATTCCCTTGCCGCCCTTTTTTTTGCGCGGCGAACGGTGAACTTCGAGCCGCCGAGACACGAAATTGCGTGCGACGCCGGAGAGCGGGCGGCGCAGATTCTGTACCATCAGGATGGAAGGAACGTTCGTGCCCAATCTCGCTCCGACTGACTCTTTGATCCTGCTGATCTACGCCTTCTTTGTCCTGGCAGCTGGATTCTCGCTCAAGCCGGCAATGAATGGAAGCCGAGAGTTCATGCAGGCAGGGCGCGCGTTACCCGGCTGGCTATGCGCCATGGCGATGCTGGGCGCTGGCCTCGGCTCCCAGGAAGTTCTGGGCATGGGCGCGGCTGGAGCGCGGTACGGGTTGGCCAGCGTTGGATTTTTCGCGCTCGGCTCAATTCCGGCGATGCTCTTCACGGGCCTATACCTCATGCCCATCCTCTATGGCTCGAATTCGGCCGCCGCATCGAGCGAAAAGCCGATTCGCTCGATTCCGGAATATCTTGGCCTCCGCTTCGACCGGAAGACACGCGTGCTGAATGCTTTTCTTTTTACAGCGATGTCCACACTCAGCGCAGGGATCGCACTCTACGCCATGGCGCGCGTCTTTGTGGCGCTCCACGTCTTCGATCGGGTCGCAAGCACTTTGAACTTGCCGCCAACGGGAGTTCTGCTTCTCGCAATGGGGCTGCCGGCGGTCTTGGTGCTGGCCTATGTTCTGCTGGGCGGACTTGGCGCCGCGATGTACAACCAGGCGATGCAGTTTTGCCTTACCCTTGCCGGGCTGTTGCCTGTGGTACTTCTGGGGCTGAAGAGAGTAGGCGGCTGGAGCGGGTTGAAGGCCTCTGCTTCGACCAGCGCATTGCACGGCCTGACACAAGCGTGGCCCGGTGCGGCTCACGCCGGCACACATCCCATGGGAGCAAGCGCCATTGTCCTCGTCCTCGGCGTGGGCCTTGTGCTGGGAGGCGGAACGTGGTGCACCGACTTCAGGCTGTTGCAGACCGCGATGGCGGCGAAGAATGTTGAGTCGGCACAAAGAAGTCCGATCATCGCCGCCGCAGTGCGCGTGTTTGTGCCTTTCGTCGCGGTCGTTCCGGGGCTGATCGCCATAGCGTTGCCAACCCCGCACACATCGATCGTGATTCACAACGACAACGGTGTGATCTATCACGAAATCACCGTTGTGCCTCCGGCAGTGGAAGCGGGGAACGGCTTGGTTCCGGCAAGAGCGGATGCGGACGGAAAGCCAATCATGTCCAACGGCCACGCGGAACTCGACTACACGATGGCAACGCCGAACGTGCTCCTTGAGTTCCTGCCCACGGGCCTACTGGGGTTGGGAGTAACCGCTATGCTGGCCTGCCTGATGGGCGGCGTGGCAGCGAGCATAACGTCGTTCAGCACCGTCTTTACCTGCGACATTTTCCAGGTGCTGCTCGCCAGAAAAGCCGCCGACAAGCGGCTGCTTGCTGTGGCTCAATGGGCCGTCGTGGGCGGCATGCTGCTTGCCTTCGGCGCGGCCTGCGCCGCAATGCGATTCGACAGCATTCTCGACGCCATGATGCTGGTCTTCGCTTTTGTGAATGCTCCGCTGTTTGCGGTTTTATTAGTGGGAGTCTTCTGGAAGCGCGCGACCGGACACGGCGCGTTTGCAGGATCGATTGCGGGAGCAGCCGCGGCTCTTCTGCATCATGGCCTCGCGCTGCCTCTTGGTGAACAACCGGGCATTCACGGCGGCTGGATCGCCGCGCTGATCCATCCTTCGAGCGAAATGGTGCTGGGCCTGGGGACAGCGATCCTGGCGTTCCTCTTCAGTCTCCTGACTTCTGTGGCGGTAAGCGCGTTTACACAGCCGCGTCCGCAAGAAAACCTCGAAGGGCTTGTTTACTCAATGGTGCCGCGGCCCGCAGCGATCGCGAATTGGTGGAGGCGCCCGCAAGCAATGGCCGCTGTCATTTTGCTGGTTGCGATCGCCGTGAATCTGATCTTCGTTTGAGCAGGAAGGAGAGCCATGTTCTACGATCCGCGTATCTCGATGGGAATGCTGTTCACATTGATCGGAACCATTCTGACAGTCTTCGGCCTGTCCACGCGCTCCAACGCGGACGTGTATGCAAAGAGCCTCGGGATCGACGCCAATTTGTGGTGGGGATTGGTGCTGCTCGTATTTGGAATCGTTGCTCTCATGCTGGGCCGTCGCGGCCAGGCGAAGTTGGAGAAAGAGAAGAAATAGCTATCAAGGTCCGGTCCCTGCGTTCCCTGGCTTCTCACTCGCCTTTCGCGTTGAACCGCATGGTCCGGTAGTCGAACGTGTAACTGTTCAGCTGGTCGAGTCCGTCAATGCCGATCACGCCATAAACGTCGTCGCGCGCGGCCGAGCCAAGCGGCTGGGTGAGGACCGGGATGTAATGAAGGTCGACTGTTTTGTCCCCGAACATCAGAGGTACATCATCGGCGATATATGCTGACCTCGGCCCGGAATCCATGCCGGGAAACGAGAAGGGTTCCATCTTTTTGCCATTAAACTCGGCGGCGTGCTCGTCGAACCAGCGCGAGGTCAGATAAGTCTGCTGGCCACCCGCGTCGATGGCGAACATCCGGTCGTCGCTTTCGCCGGAGTCGTCGCGGCTGCCGTTTGAGACCTCTCGCGAAGTCGAATCGGCGCCGGAATCCCGCGTCCGCCCGAGAGCCACGATGATTTCATCGCCGTCGAGATAGAAACGGGCACCCGTGGTCAGGCGATCCTGGTTGGCGGCCGGATCGACTTCCTTCGCGGGGTCCACCAGGATCGTGTTATCGGAGACCGTGATCCTTCCCATCGCAGCCAGCGCGGGAAACCCGAGGACGCCTTCGACCCGATAGCCAGAGTCAGGAAACGCATAATCCGTGTCTTCGAATACGAAGGCCGTCACATTGTGCAGCGTCAGGCGGCCGCCAATCGTGAAGCGCGGGATTACGGTCGAGTGAACTTGGATGCGACGCCCGGTGAGCGTGCGAATCGTTGCGGACTTCTCTGAGATTTCGAGGCCGACGTCACGCGCAATCGAACGCGAGATCAAGTTGAACGGCGCGGTCGGATCGAGCATCCAACTGTGAGACCGCGCGTCGATAAAAACCGGCACGTCGATGAGGCCCAGAGGATCGTTGCTGACCTGAAGCCTGAAGGGTTCGCAGGGGTCCACTGTAATGGGTGGATTGTCCTTGACCAGCGGCAGCATCTTGAGGGGCATTTCAATTTCGTCTTGCTCGCCTGAGCTTAGCTTGGCGTGAAGTCGATCGTCGAGAGTTTGGTAAGCCTGACCGGCCTTGGTCCAATCGCCGAGGCGCAGGTAATCTTCGGCGAGCGTCATGCGCAGCAGCTTTTCGCGAACTGTGTCACCGCTCGCACTCACATTGTCGACAAGCGGCTCGAGCAGCTTCACCGACTGTTCCAGCTGGTTTGAGCGATTGGCCAGAATTCCGCGATAGAACTGTGCCTGCTCCGGTGGTAGCTGATCGAGCTGTGCCTGAATACGAAGGTACTGGTGATCGGCGAGAAGATTTTGCAAGCGCGCGTCGGTATCTAGGCCGCTGCTTGTCCCAGTGTGAAGTTGAGCGCCAGCGCCCGGTTGCTGCGCCGCAGAGAAAGGTTCGCTTTCCGGACCCGGCGTTGCGGGCGCATTCTGTCTTGTCTCTTGCTTCGGCGGTTGCTCCGCGTTTTGCTGTGCAACGAGAGAAGAGAATGGCACGACAAACGCCAAGGCGAACGCCAGCCTTCCCAGAGGCAGTCGCGCGCTCCCATTCGCTTGCGCCGGGCGCCGGTTGATACGGCCCGCGAATCCGCTCCCATCGCTCATTGTCAATTCGACGTTAACAGATCGGCAACCGCGCAGAGAAGAGCTTCGTCTTGAGACAGTCTTTACGCGAAAACCGCTAGACTTGAGATAAGCGATGAAACGCAAGACAATTGCCCATTACGAGATTCTGCGGCGCCTTGGCGCCGGAGGCAGCGGCGTGGTGTACGCAGCCAACGACACCCTGCTGCAGCGTCCCGTAGTGCTCAAAGTGCTCCACACCGGGCTGCTCACAGCCGAGCAGATGCGGTCCACGGTGTTGCGCGAAGCGCGTCTGGCTTCGGCCATCGAACATCCAAACGTGTGCGCGATTTATGAGGTCGGCGAGAGCGCCGACGAAGCTTATATCGCCATGCAATTTGTCCCCGGCCAGCCGCTGGACGAATTGATCGCCCGCGGCCCGGCGACTCTGCAGCTTGTGCTCTCGGTGGGGATTCAAATTGCCGATGGACTGCAGGCGGCTCACGCGCTCGGAATTTTTCACCGCGATCTGAAACCGCAGAACGTGATGCTGACCGATGGCGGCCTGGTCAAGATTCTGGATTTCGGTCTGGCCCGGCGGATCGCTCCCGAAGATGCGCGCTTCGACCCGGCTAAACCCGCGCTGGCAAAAGACAAGTCTGTCGTGTCCACATTCACTGCGCGCGGCGGAACCATCCGTTACATGGCGCCTGAGCAGTTTGTCACTGGACATTCGAGCGTGCAATCGGACGTATGGGCGCTGGGCGTGATTCTCTATGAGCTGGCCGGTGGCCGCCACCCATTCGCCCGCGCCGACGCCGAAGACTTTCAGGCCATTCGCGCCATTCAGTTTCTGGAGCCAGACGACTTGAGCGCAATCGTCCCGGATATTTCTGTTGAGCTCAAGAGTGTGATCGCTGCTTGCCTTGAAAAAAATCCCGGCGCGCGCACAGCATCGGCGGCCGACGTCCGCGAGGGGCTCAAGACGATAATAAAGGCGCTGCGCATTGAAACCGGGATCCTTCCTGGCGACGCGGCAGCCAACCTGCCGGCGACGGGCCCCGAAGCCGAAAAGCGCACTACGGGCTTGCTCTCCATGCTGGCCGAGCGATTTCGCGAGTCCGCTGGAGAGCAAAAGACACAGAATTCCCTGGTTGTGCTGCCATTCGCCAATCTGGGCGCAACAGAGGCAGCCCCGCTTTACGGATATGCGCTCGCTGATGCGATTGCTGCCCGCCTGGCTCGAATCCCCTCGCTGGTCGTGCGGCCGTCCAGCGCGCTGATGCCGCTGGCGGGCGCGCAACCCTGGGCACAAATGGATCCCCTTGCCGTGGGGCAAAAGCTGCTGGTGAAGTTTGTGCTCGCTGGCAGTTTTGTGCGCTCGGAAAGTGGATTTGACCTGAATTGGCAATTGCTCGACGTGGCCTCGCAAAGCGTGCGCACCGGTGGCTCGATTCGTGTCGCGTCGCTGGATCTGATCGCTGTGCAGTCTGAGATTTCAAACGAAGTGTTCGCCACGCTGCAGGGAATGGGGGCTGCGGAAGGAATCGAATTGTCGCGTGCCGGGCAAGGCGCCGACGCGACTCGTGCGCCGGCGCGCGAAGCGTCGCTGCACGGACTGGTCAGCGAAAGGTATCTGCAGGCACGCGCTCTGTTGAGCTCCTTCATGGTGCGCACAGGTTCGCTCGCTGATCTCGATCGCGCTCATCAGTTGTTTACGCGCGTCACCGAAGCCGATCCGGGCTTCGCCGCGGGATGGAGCGGGCTTGGCATCGCTGAGCTGCAATACGCGCGCCACGGCTTCGGCGGCCAGATCCACGTGATGCGCGCGCGCCGCGCCTTTGATGAGGCGCTGAAGCTCGATCCGGCGTCGACCGAAACCAATCTCTACCGCATCTATATGTTGCTGTCGCGCGGCGAAAAGGAGTCAGCGCGGCACGGGATTGCCAACCTGCTCGCGGGCGCCGCTAATGACTGGAACGTTCACATGGTGGCTGGCTTGGCGCTGCGCGGTGACGGCATGTACGACGAGGCATTGGGCGAATTCAGCCACGCGCTCAAACTCAATCCGGCCAACGCGGCCATTCTCTATAACCATCGCGCCCGCGTGTATCACTACCAGAATCAAATCGAACTGGCCGGCGATGAGTTGGAGAAGGGGTTAGCGCTGGAGCCTCGCCATCCGCTGCTACGCACTTCGTCAGGCTATCAGGAAATGCGCCTGGGAAATCTCGCCAAGGCCATCGAGATTCTCGAGGGCGTGATCGCCGACGATTCCTCGCTGCGCATCGCCGTACCTACGCTGGCCATCTGCTACGTGCAGGCTAATGCGCGGGAGCGGGGCGTTGCTCTGCTCAAGGACGACACGCTGGCCGCCGCCGAGGCCGACAGCGAAATGGCTTACCGGCTCGCCACATACTTCGCAGTCGATGGCGACTCCAGCGAGGCCCTGCACTGGCTTCGCCGCGCTATCTACCTCGGCAACGAAAACTATCCCTGGTTCAAGAAAAATCCCGCGTGGAACAACCTTCGCACCAACGCGGACTTTGAGCGGATCCTCGAGGATCTGAAGAAAAGCTTTCGCAAAAATCAGAAGACGTGGAAGCGATTGCTGGAAGAAGTGCCAGCCGGGGAATAGCAACCCTAGCGAGAAATCATGATCCGTTCATACTGCTGGTATTCCGGCTCCCACACATAGTCGCGAATTCCTCCGGCGAATTCGGCTTCGTTGCAGGCGTCAGCGACCCCCTCTGCCATCGCTTGCAGCCCCACGGCTGCAGCGACCGCGGCACTCGTTTTGCGGGAGTCGGCGATGGGCGGTAGCAACGGCGCACTCTTGTCAGTGCGCGCTGGCGAGAGCGAAGCCAGCGCTTTGGCGGCCGCCATAATCATGCCGTCGGTCACGCGCCGGGCGCGACTGACGAGAATGCCGAGCGAGAGACCGGGGAAGATGTAGGAGTTGTTCACCTGCGCGATGTGGACAAGTTTGCCGTTGACCTCAACCGGAGCAAATGGACTGCCCGTACCCACCAGCGCGCGGCCTTCCGTCCAGCGCAGCAGATCTGAGGGTGCAGCCTCACATTGCGAGGTGGGGTTCGACAACGGAAAGATGACCGGGCGCGGAGTATGGCGAGCCATCTCGCGCACAATCTCTTCGGTGAACGCTCCGGGCTGAGCGCTCACGCCAACCAGAACCGTGATGTCTGCATTGCGCGCGACATCGAGGAGCGATATGACGTCTGTACCCGGCGCCGACAGCTTCCACCCAGCAACGTCCTCGCGCTTGCGCACGAACGGTTGCTGTGCGGGACGGATGCCCTCACAACCCTCGACGAGCAGGCCAAGGTGGTTGAAGGCGTAAATGCGCCGGTGGGCCTGCTCATCGCTCAGGCCCTCCCGCTTCATTTCGGCAATCAGAAGATCGAGAATTCCCGCGCCCGCCGATCCCGTGCCGAACATGGCGATCGTATGTTCACGTAGCGGAATTCCAGTTGCGTTTACAGCCGCGAGCAGCGTGGCTGTCGTCACGGCCGCGGTTCCCTGAATGTCGTCGTTGAAGGTGCACAGCCGGTCGCGGTAGCGCTCCAGCAGGCGCGCGGCATTCGCACCGGCGAAGTCCTCCCACTGCAAGAGAACATGCGGCCATCGGCGCTCCACGGCAGTCACAAAAGCCTCGATAAAATCGTCGTACTCCTGCCCGCGAACGCGCTTGTGTTCCCAACCGACGTAAATGGGATCGTTGAGCCGCGCCTCATTGTCTGTGCCCACGTCAAGCAGCACCGGCAGGCAATGCTCGGGCGGAATGCCACCCAGCGCCGTATAGAGCGCCATCTTGCCAATCGGAATGCCCATGCCGCCGGCGCCTTGATCGCCGAGCCCGAGAATGCGTTCGCCGTCGCTGACCACAATGCAGCGTATGGGGTCAAAATGGGAACTCGAAAAAATCTGTTCCATTCGATCTTTATTGGGGTAGCTGAGGAATAGGCCCCGTGGCTTTCGCCAGATCTCGGAAAAGCGTTGGCAGCCCTCACCCACAGCCGGCGTGTAGACGATCGGCAGCAGTTCCTCAATGTTGTTGGCGATGAGCGAGTAGAACAGCGTCTCGTTGTTGTCCTGCAGGTCACGCATGGAACTGTACTTGTCAAACGCGGTGGGGTGGCTGTCGAGCACGCGTTTGCGGCGCTCGCGCTGGCTTTCGAGGGTTCCGATATGCGGCGGCAGCAAGCCGTGCAGCGTGAACGTGTCGCGTTCCGCCTCGCTGAACGCCGTCCCCTTGTTGAGACGCGGACTCATGAGCAGATTGAACCCGGTAAGGTGGGTGCGAATCACGGGCTGTTTGGGTGCAGTCGATCCGGGCGCGTTCGATTCAGTGCTCAAAACAGAGTTCTCCGGGTTCGCAAAATTGTGTGCCAACAAGATAAAAGCTTCTAATCGAATTCGAGCAAAACGATCTCCGGCCGCGTGCCGACGCGCATGGGAGGGCCCCAGGTCCCGGCCCCAGTCGAAGTGTAGACCTCGAGCGATCCAAAGCTGTGCAGGCCGCTTGTGAAACGGCCGTAGACGCGGCGTGTAATCCAGGTAAAAGGCAAAAACTGTCCGCCGTGTGTGTGCCCGGAGAGTTGCAGACTGAAGCCAGCCTGTTCCACGATAGGCAGGCGCACAGGCGCATGGTTCAGCAGAATGCCCGGATGTGTGCCATCCGACTCGGGATCCGCCGGGCCCATGCTGCTGAGCGCGGCCTTCATATGCAGCGGAGATGACGAATCGTGATACAGCACGCCTGCGATCCTGAGTCCATCTACCAGCACCTGTTCGTTGGCCAGAACACGGATTCCCGCCCGCGTAATGGCCTCGAGGTAGTGCGTCGGCAAAGTGAACTCCTCGTGATTGCCCGTGGAGAAGAAGATGCCGAGCGGCGGCTTAAGCGCGTGGAAGGGCGCGAGCAGTTGATCGAGATTGCCTTTCGTACCGTCAAAGAGGTCGCCGGGAATGAAAACCGCGTCGGGTCGGAGTTGCGATGCCAGTGCGACCATGCGCCGGCAAAAACGCACGCCGCTAATGGGCCCAAGATGCAAGTCGCTCATCAGAACCGCTCTGCGTCCGCGCCAGGCCGCGGGCAACTCGGGTATCCACACCGGGACGATGCGGATGCGGATGATGCGGGCATTAATTAGGCCGTAGGCTCCGGTGAGCGCCGCAACAATGTAGACGGCAGCCGCGAGCGGCGCACGGAAAGCACCGGGATTCATGGCTAGATGCGAAAACTTAATCGCCAGCCACGCCAGCCGAAGGACAATCGACCCCCAGAAAAGGAAATTGAAGAAACCAAGCCAGACAGCCGCGGCCCAATAAATGATTCGAACGACGGGATTCGAAAAGCGGAACGAGAGAAGCGAGGCAACAACAAAGCTGAAGGCCAGAACAATCAATGCGATACGCAGGTCGCCAGCTGCTGCGGGAGCAACGCCGGGATTGAACGCGATGAAGGTGGAGTAAACGAACCAATGCCCAAGAAAAAGGATGGCCTGGATAACGAGGATGGCAACAACAGGCCAGGCTTTCAAATCCGGATCTCCCTCTATTCATGATTGCATGGGCCCCGGCAGAGATTTCCGAAGCAAAAGAACTAACGGCACGTGAAACAATCTTTTCATGACCGGTAACGGCGCCAACGCTCTCGGGATTTACGTTTCCATCCCCTTTTGTCGGTCGAAGTGCACCTACTGCAACTTTGCTTCGGGTGTCTACCCGGCGGCGGACCACGAGCGCTATGTCAACCGGCTGATCGAAGATCTTTCTGAAGCAAAATCCTGGACCGAGAGTGTGGGAACGGAGTTCCCTCGCCGCGTGGACACGGTCTATCTCGGAGGCGGAACGCCCAGTCTGCTGGCGCCAGATCTGCTGATACGGCTCTTTCACTCGATCCGAGCGCAATTCGATCTCGACACCGACGCCGAGATCACCATGGAGTGCGCGCCCGGCCAAATTGCGGACGCGACCCTGGAAGCGATGGCAGCGGCTGGCGTGAACCGCGTGAGTCTTGGCGTGCAGTCCTTTGTTGATTCCGAAGCGCACGCGAGCGGGCGATTGCACAGCCGCCAAATTGTTGAGGCTGATTTGCAGCGGTTGCGCGCGGCGGGGATCGCGAGCCTGAATGTGGATTTAATCGCGGGCCTCGCCGGACAGGCATTCGTCTCTTGGGAAGAGTCGCTGGAGGCGCTGATCGACTCAGGAGTGCCGCATGCCAGCGTCTACATGCTGGAAGTGGACGAGGATTCGAGGCTGGGACGCGAAATGCTCAAGGGCGGCGTTCGCTATCGAGCGGATTTGGTGCCATCCGACGACGCGATCGCTCACATGTATGAGCGCGCCATTGAACTGCTTGAGAGCGTGGGCCTGCGCCAATACGAAATCTCGAACTTCGCGCGGCCAAAATTCGAATCGAAGCACAATTTGCGCTACTGGCAGCGGCGGCCATACCTGGGCGTTGGTCTCGATGCGTCGTCCATGGCTTTGCATGCAGCAGCGTCTTGGAATGACTCGGATGGCCAAGCCAGACTTCCCGACGCGCTTCGCTTCACGACCACCGACGATCTGAAGGAGTACCTCTCAGGCCCCGCGGTTCCAGAGATGACGCGCCTCTCGCCGGCGCGGCAATTCGAGGAAGCTTGGTTTCTCGGGTTGCGCATGAACGACGGCGTCGACCTCGCCGTGCTCAAGCAGGGATTCGGCTCTGAAATGCTTCAGCCGTCAATGCAAACAGTCGAGCGCCTGGTTGACGACGGCCTGTTGGTTGCCGACGGTGCACACGTTCGGCTCACATCGCGCGGGCGTCTGCTCTCCAATGACGTATTTCAGGAGTTTCTGAAATCGGAAGTCGCCGTGGCAGCACTTGAGGCGTAGGGTGAATCGCGTCTTTCCCTCCCGTTTTCGCCTGCTGCGCTAGACAACGAACGAAATCGGCGAGCTCGGAAAAACCAGCGCTACCACGCCAGCAACTCGTCGCCTGAACTCGCAGAGAGAAACTTTACCGGCGATGGCGCGGGTTCGGGCGGGCAACCGAAACACTGGATCGACTCAGGCCCGGCAGCCTTCGCCCATTCCATAGCCTTTTCGGCCTCACGCAGAACCACAACCGGTGACCGGCCGCGGCTGTTGGCGATCCCAAAGCACGCTGAAAGTCGGATGGCTTCGCCTGCGATGCGGACGGGCACTGAGAAAACGTCGACGCGAAGACGCTCGGCCAGGATCATCCCGCTCGCGGGACTGCAAGCCGGCAGCGCGATCAGAAATTCGTCCATCCCTGGCCGCCCCAGCAGGTCGTAGCTGCGCAAGAGCGCTCCGGTACGACTCGCCACCTGGCACAACAGGTCATCGCAGGCGTCCACGCCAAGGCGCGAGTTCCAATGGCCGAAGTCGTTAATATCGAAGAGCACCAGGCATAAGGAGCTGTTCATGCGCTGCGCGCGGTCGGTCTCGCGGAACAGCATGGAGAGCATCGTTTCCCGGTTGTAGACCCCGGTGAGACGGTCGAATTGAGCGTTGCGAATCGCCGCCTCGCGCAGAGTCTCGAGCTCGAGCGACAGTCGGCCGTTGCGCAGAAGCAGATCGATCCGAAGCTGCCAGTAGGCATATTCGGACGAGCGCAAGATGAGGTCATCGATAACTCCGTCGGCGAGGCGGTCGATCCATTCCTGCGTCACGGTGTCCGCGACCAGCAAAATTGGGACGTGTTTGCCGTCGCCAATGGCTCGCGCCGCGGCCAGCAACTGTCCAGTCGGCATGTCAGGCAGCCTCGCATCCACAACGAAAAGGGCCCGCGGATTTCCGCTGACGAGAATTGCGAGCGCCGCCTCCGCCGACAGAACCACTTCCACGCGCGCGCCGGCCACCTGAGCCAGCGGCTCGACCGCTCCAAGAAGAGCCGGATCGGGCGATGCAAGCAATAGAGCGGGAGATTCGTGCGATGGCATCCGGACAATGCTCCTATTTGGAAGCATCGGCAGAGATTAGAAAACATTTAGAAACGAGGCAAAAATGATCGGGACGGAACAACGACTTCTGGGCGAATTCGTGATCCCATCAGTACTGTGTCCGCGCCTGAACAAAACCGCAATCCGTCTGCGGCAACATCGGCGCCGCAATCGGGGATCTCCGCTAATCCACAAAGTCCACTTGCGGGACGATCGGAATAATCCCGCGTTCGTGCCCCATCGCCAGCAGCTTGCGGATCGCTTCGCGCCCGTCGGCGCCGTAGTCGAGCGTGCGCTCGTTCACATACATGCTCACAAACTGGCTGGTCATCGTCGTATCCAGGTCGCGCGCGAACTGCATGGCATACTCGAGCGCCGGCTCGCGGTGGTCCAGAGCATACCGGATCGAGTCGCGCAGCGCCTTGGAGAGGACCTTGTGTGTCTTAGCCCCCAGCGAGCGGCGAATGGCGTTGCCGCCCAGCGGCAGCACCAAACCCGTAGTTTCGCGCCACCAGGCTCCGAGATCAATCACTCTGAAAAGGCCGCTGGAGGAATAGGTCAGCTGGCCCTCGTGAATGATGAGCCCTGCTTCATACTTGCCCGCCAGAATTTCTGGAATAATGCGATCGAATGGAACAGTAACTGTCTTGATCTCCGGATTCAGGATCTTGAGCGCAAGATAGGCCGTGGTCAGCGTGCCCGGAACGGCGACCTGAATGCGGCCCAAACCGTTCACGTCGAGCATGCGATTGGAAACCACCATGGGCCCGTAGCCCTCGCCTACGCTGCCGCCGCAGCCCATCAGCGCGTAATTCTGCTGCAAATACGGATACGCATGAAAACTTACGGCCGTGATGTCGTAAAAAGCTTCATCGCGCGCGCGGCGGTTGAGCGTCTCAATGTCGCTGAGCGTGTGGTTAAAGCGGTAGCCGGGCACACGAATCTTCTGCGTCGCCAGGCCATAAAACATAAAGGCATCGTCGGAATCGGGGCTATGAGCGATAGAAATATCGACTGGAGTCTTCGCGTTTGCGAGGTCAGGGGTCTTTGTGCTCACGTTTGGGGAGGTCCTTTCGGCAACAAATCATTTAACGCGCTTCAATATTGCGGCAGTGCTTAGTGTATGACGACACGTTGAGACTGGCTCCTTCCGGCGAGACCGTAGGTCAATTCATCTCATTACAAAACTATCAGGGTTTCAGTTCGAGGTCCGGCTCTTCGGCCGCCTCAACGGCTGCCGACGGTCTGTTCCCAGGTTTTGCGCGGTGCCGCCAGACATGACGGGCCGCCCCCGCAGCCGCAATCAGCAGCGCCCCGAGCGAAACGAGAAAGACGATAAGGAGCCAGCGCATGATGACAAGCCCCAACAAGGATACCAGAGGGCCGGTTCGCGCCTATGTCGTTCGATTACACTTTAGTGCTCCGTGGCGGACCCAGATTAGCGCGCAGCCATTGAAGGTAGGAATGACTGCCGGCCTCGATCTCAAGCACCAGAAACTCAGGGGTTTGATAACTGTGAAGCTCTTGGAGCCGCGCCTCGAGAGCGGGCAATTGGGAGAGGTCTGTCTTGATCAATAGCTGAGTCTCGGTTGACGATTCAATCTTTCCCTGCCAGCTGTAAATCGAGTGAACCGGAGGAAGGAGTGTGGCGCACGCAGCCAGGCGTTCCGCCACGAGCGTCCGGCCCAGACGCGCGGCTTCTTCAGGACTGACCACCGTGGTCATCACGATGCGGGCGGTCGACGTAGCTTCGATCATTGGCCCTCCTGACTGAATACGATCCTGCCTCCACTCTACGCTGGAGCGCCAGGCGTGACAGTCCACACTCGAAAGCGGACATCGTATTCTTCAATCTCGGAGAAGCCTTGCCGAAGCGGAGCCGGGAACGGCCAGGCTCCGCTTGGGCAGCGGCAATTCAGCTTCGTCGATAGCTCTAGCGGACCAGCTCCGCAACCACTGCGATCTCCTGGCTCCGCGTAGTGCCCGAAAGGTCGAGCGACCCGAGGACCAGTGGCTTGCCCTGCGACAATACCGACGCTTCGTCAAAGAGCGTCTGGCGAACGACCGGATCCTGTGCGGCGCCCACGGGCTTCTCATCTCCGAGGCTCGATTCCTCGATCTTCGTGCGCACATTGAGAGAATCCGGCGAAACGCTCGTGCGAGCTTCAATGCTAAGTCCCACGTCCATGTACTGCATCTGTGTGTTCGCTGTCTGGCCGTCGGTCGTCCCGGTCACGATGGGCACTCGGCTACCTTGCTTGAACGTCGACTTTTCGCCCGGGGTCACTAGCATTGTGAATTGCTCCGACACTCCGCGCTTGCCGCCATCGATGTCGGTGATTGTGTAGGTCAGGCGATAGAGCTTTCGCGCCTTGTCGAGATCCGCAATGAGCTTTTGCGCGGTCTCCATGTCCTCGGGTGTGGCTCGAAGTGTGATCGCATTCTGCGTCTGAAGGCCATAGATCTTTGCCTTCGGCAGCACATTGCGCAGATCGGTTTGAATATCGTTAATGTCGTTTTGCTCGGAGGCATTGGTCAGGAAAAACGTCCGAACGGTTTCCGGGGCGGTCTGCGCATTGGGTTTGGCTTCGTTCGGTTGTGTCTCTTCCGGTTTGGTTTGCGCGCCTGCGATTGGCGGCATCCATGCCGTAGCCAGTGCGACAGCGGCCATCACAACGACCGGGGTAAACCTGTGCGTGCAGGCTGCGATTCTGTTCAACTGCATAGTCTCCTCCTCAAGGCTGTTCCGAAGAACAACGCTGTCTGTATCCTGATTCGGGTCCGGACATCTTCTATGCACACAGACGCCACGTCGAGAATTCCGCTCGACAATTCTTCCCGCCATTTGCTGTGATTCGGCCGTCTGGCGCCTCAAGACAGAACCCTCATCGCCGGTAATTCGTGCCGCCATTCCCCGGTCTTCGCTTCAAACTCGCGTTAAAAATCGCGATGCGGCTTGCCCATCCCGCCCCGGTGTTGCAGTATGAACTTTGCGGCCAACGACCGCGCGTGGAGAAACCAATGAGCACTGCGATCAAATTTGGCACCTCGGGATGGCGAGCGATTGTGGCCGACGATTTTACGGTGGCCAACATCAGGCTGGCGGTTGCGGGAATCGCCGCTTATGTCAAAACCCTCCCTGCCCCGCATCGAGTGCTGGTCGGCCGCGATCCGCGGTTCCTCGGCGAGACCTTTGTCTCCGAAGCAGCGCGCGTGTTAGCCGCAGCAAGCGTCATGCCCATTGTGATTCCCGAGGCAGCTCCCACTCCGGCCATCGCCCATGCCGTGCGCACGCTCAAGACTTCGGGGTCCATCAACTTCACTGCATCGCACAATCCGCCCGAGTACAACGGCATCAAGTACTCCACGCCCGATGGCGCACCTGCGCTGCCTGAAGCCACGAAGCAGATCGAAGCTGCAATCGACAAAGTCGCGAGCGGCGGCGGCCACGAAATACCCAGCCCGCTGGCGTCGACGGACCAATTCGAGACCGCGGACGTAAAACCGGCCTTTCTAAATCGTCTCGCCGAACTCGTGGACCTGAAAGCCATCGTCAAATCAGGCATCAAGGTGGTCTACGATCCATTCTGGGGCGCGGGCCGCGGCTATCCCTGCCACCTGCTTCGCCAGGCTGGCGTCACCGTCGAAACCGTCCACGACTACCGCGATGTGCTGTTTGGCGGCCACGCTCCGGAACCCTCCGACGAACTGCTCGATGCTGCGAAGGAGAAGATGAAAGAGATCGGCGCGGCGCTGGCCGTCGCCACCGACGGCGACGCGGACCGCTTCGGCATCATGGATGGCGACGGCACATTTATCCAGCCCAACTACATCATCGCGTTGCTCTTTGACTATCTTGTTGAAACGCGCGGCTGGAAAAACGGCGTCGCCAAGAGCGTCGCCACCACCAACCTGATCAATGCGCTGGCCGAATACTACAAAGTTCCGCTCTACGAAACGCCGGTGGGCTTCAAATACATTGGCGCGCTCATCGATCAAGACAAGATCGCCATCGGCGGCGAAGAGTCGGCCGGGCTCACCATCCGCGGCCACGTTCCCGAGAAGGACGGCATCATTGCCGGCCTGCTCGTGGCAGAGATGGTGGCCACCCGCGGCACGAGCCTCGGTGTGCAATTAAAGGCGCTTTTTGCCAAGGTTGGTTCCTATTTCCCCGTTAGAGAGAACTTCCACTTGACCGAGGGACAGAAAGCCGCGTTCACTGAGAAGTTGAAGGCCGACCCGAAGGAGTTGAGCGGGCGCAAAGTCGTCTCCGTCGTCAGGACCGACGGGCTCAAGCTTATTCTGGACGATGGCTCGTGGGTTTGCTATCGACTTTCGGGCACTGAACCTGTGGTTCGTGCCTACACTGAAGCGCGCAACGAGCAGGACACCAAGGCTCTGCGCTCGGCGGCCGAAAAGTTTGTGTTGAGCTGAGGCCCGATCACGGGCCGGAAGCACGGATTGGGATTCGATGCCGGAAGAGATTGTGCAAGGGAAGACGAAAGCACCCGGCGCCAAACGCGTTTCGTTGCGCGCGAGGGCTCTTGACTCGACAGAACGCCTTTGGCGGCCGGCAGGCACTGTCATCGCGATCGTGCTGGCGCTGCTAGTCACATGGCACGTTGTCTACGGCAATCATGGTTTGTCAATATGGCAGCAGAAGCGCGTCGAAGATCGCGCCCTCCAGCAGGAGATCAAGGATCTGCAGCAGGAAAATGCGCAGATGCGCCAGCACATCGATCATCTGAATTCGGACCCCGATGCCATTGAACGCGAAGCGCGCGAGAAGCTCCACTACGCCAAGCCCGGCGAAGTCATCGTCAATATGCCCGACCCGTCGCAGGCGCAGCACATACCGGGCAAGTAAGTTTCTCGCTTCAAGCTCTTGTCTCCCAGCGGTCCCTTCCTCGCCATTGGGGATTTGCCAACGCTTTGGAGGCGAAGTATGCCACAGAGAAGCACTGAGTCACCGGTTAGCGGCGTCATACCAATCGACCAAATTCTTGGCGACGATGCGGAAGATACTCGGCTTCTGCGGGATATGGCTTTCAAAGCTCAAAACTACATCTCAAGATTCTCGTGGTGCCTATCGGTTCGGGAAGCCTACTTCGGAGACGGCTATGGTGGAGTCGTCGCCGTCTTCTTCATCCACATCGAGCCGTCCCGGCCCGATGTGGATGAGTGGCTGTGGGTGGTGGTCGGCGATCTGCCGTCCGCTTATCTCGTAACCGACAATTGCAAGACTCCCTCGCAGACGCTTGAGCGATACATCGACGTGATGTCGGAGTGGGTAGAGCTGGCAAAGAAAGGGCTTTCGTCGGAAGACGTAATTCCTGTGAACGTGCCGGCGACACCTGAATCCGCGGAAATGCTGGAACGCCGGCTCAAGGTTCTGAGCGAGAAGATCGTGCCGGCCTTCCGATTGAATGAGGTTGTGCGCTCGTAATTCTTGTTCCCTGTCCGTTCAGAAGTCGATGTGCGCCCGCACCGTGGCTACATACACCGGGCCGCGGTCGGTGTTGTACCCCGGATGAGCAATCTGGGTGCCGCCAATCATGCCATAGAATCCGTGCCAAATATGGGCGTTGTAGTACCACTCCACAATGTCTTCGCGTCCGTAGCGCAGGTTGCCGTCGCCCAGCAGAAAGCCCAGGCCGCCATAGTGCAGATAGTTCTGGTGGTCGCGCTTGATGGCGTTCGAAACAAACGCCACTCCCAATTTGTCGTTCGATCGCCGCCAGCTCTGGCCGTTGTAGTCGCCTCCGAATTCAATCGTCTGCGCGACTTCGGTATACGCGAATGACTCGTTCCGGTCATCGTTCCAGCCGAACCGCCCAAAAAGCCGCAGGCTGTCCGTAACTTCCTGTTCGGTGTTCAGCCCAAAACCATATTTCGCCGCGCCAAAGCGCTCGGTGTTGGTGATCTCGGGCGTCGCTATGTGGCCCTCGAGATATTGGTCGACGGACTCCCGGTAGTTGCCCATATGCGCGTGATTCACGTAGCTCAGCACGCGCACCACGCCTTCCCGCTTCGGATTGAGCCAGCTCGAGAAGAGCCCTTTGCGCAGTTCGAATTCCCAATTCTGCCCACTGGCGCATCTGAAGTCCCAATCAAGGTCGGTGCCGTTCGCGACAGTTGGCATCGCGGCGATCGCATAGCGCGCCGACCAGACCTTGTCGTCGTACCCCAGAATTCCGGCATACGTGTAGCCGCGCGTATCCGCCGCGTAGTCCCATGCGCCGTTGTTGACGATCGTCCAGTTCGTGAATTGCAGGTGGCTGTCGGATCCAACGGAGTTAACGTCGAAGACGTCGGCTAGACTCATCTTTCCGACCCGTATGTCGAGCCGCCTCGCGGGAACTTTGTTCGCCAGTGCGAACGGCCCGCGGTCCTGATCACTCATCTCGCCGGTCAAGCCAATAATCTGGTGAATTTCGCCGCGCGCAAGATAGGGCCCAATTCCCAGGCTGGGGTCGCGAACAACGTCGACATTGGTTTCGCCCGCCAGCCCCAATGCCTGCGAGATCCCGCGTCCGCCCGCATTCTCAAAGTCGAGGATCAGATCCGTGTTGAACCGGCTGTTCGGCCACAGTTGGTAGCCCAGGTAGAGTGTCCCCACTTCGGACGCTTTGGTCTCAAAATCGTCGATGAGGCTGTTTGGTCCCTCGTAGTGCGAGTGAAAATGTCCGTGCATCTGGAAAACGCTGTTGGCTTGCCCCGAAACCCAGTATCGAGTCGCGTCATGGTGCGGAAACATGGTGAGCGGTTCAGCTTCAGGCGGGGCCGGCGTCGCGTCACCAGAGCCTTCACCCGTGGCTGAATCCATTTCTGCGAATCCGAATTGGATCAAGTAGGTCGCCGGAAACGGAAGCTGAGCTTGAACCAGCTCCCCTCCATCTATCGCAACCTGGTGCTGCGCCTCGGGTGCGGAAGGCAAATTGCCGGTCGTCTGCGTGGCGGCGAACGCGGCAGAATAGGGCGCACCCATAAATTCGGTTCCCGATGCGGCCGGCAGCTTCGATTGAGCAAGAGCAAGCGGTGCGAAGCCTAGCATGAGGAGAATCGACGATTCGAAGCGCATTAGAGGGCTCTTCTCCTGCCCTCTAAGCGCATGAAACGCGTGTGCTTAGTTGACCACAACAGTTTGCCAAAGAAGGGCGAGCTGTGCTGGTCACGCAGGGTTTGGGCTGTATTACCTGCTAACCGGAAATTCATTTTTTAGAATTGCGAGTGGAGTCTTATGCCGATGACTGACACTGGACCGCGATCGCGATTGAATGCTGGGTTGTCAACAAACTCGTAATCCGGAGTTACGTGAAAACTTTTCCAGACTGAGAAATTGTAGTAGGCTTCAACAACCTTCTCGCCACCGTAAGTCAGCGCACCGTCCCCGTCCAATATATCCGTGCCACCAGCTTCAAGAAACTCCTGATTGCTGCGCGAGGCGCCGCTTTCAATGTAGACGAGTCCGAAGGCATCATTTGTCCGCCGCCAGGAGCTACCTGTTACGCTCGTCCCAAGCGATGCCGTCCAATTGGAGTCGTTATACATCCAACCCTGGACCTGCCCATTGTTCCAACCGAGGCGCGAAAAGACGCCCACAGTCCCGGTAACCTTCTGTTCCAAGTTCAGCCCAAAACCGTATTTGCAGCGATAGGCATAGGCGGACGAAAGGTCCGCGTCGGGGCCATTCGCGATTAAGAGGGGAGTTGCCTCCCTATACCCAATCGCGTTGGCTCTGTTTACATATGTCAGGACCCGAATCGCACCTGAATGGGCGTTGGCGTATCGGCGTTCTATCTCTCCCACCATTCCCCAGGCGCGAAAGATCGGGCCATCGCCTCCCGCATGCGGGTACATGAGAATCTGGTCGTCAGCCGTGAAACCATTCTGGGTATTCGGCACCTGGAAGAAGCCGTAACGCACAGCCCATCGCGGCTGATTCAATTCCACAACAAGCCCGGTGGTATAGCCAACGCTATCCGCTGGGAAATCCCACGAAAGGTCGGTCATCGCCGCCCAATTCATAAACTGAGAGTGCGGATCCTGAGCATAGGCGTTGTTGTCGAACATGTCCGTGGGGCTCAGTCGCCCGAAGGTGAAAGTCAGCCGCGAAATGTCCTGCTCGCCAGCGAGCGTGAGCGGACCGTCTGGCGACGACTCGCGCTTGCCGCCCAAACCGATGGTTTCGCGGATGAATAAATGTGCAAACATAAAATGGGGAATCGTGATGCCGAGCTTGAAGGCGTCACCGTTTGGAAATGCCTCAATCCCTTTATCATTGGTCAAACCGAATCCCTTCCAAAGCAGCCCATCGACATGTATCTCGCCGCCGCGCCACAGCCGGGCGCCAGCGTAGAGGTCTGAGGTAAAGGTTTCCTGAACCTCTCCAGTGTTCGTCAAGCTGTTCGGACCGGAGTACAAGGCCCGGAACGGGGGATCACCTTGTGGAGTTTCAGTAATTTGGCCATGGATATTCCATTCTTGATTGACTGTGCTGGCCGACTCGTCCTGAGCCGCGCTGCGAGAAACGGCCAGCGCGCCAAAGATCAACAATTTAACCAACAAGGCCACTCCGACTTCTCTCGCCCGCTGCACCTCCCAGCCCAATGGCTCCCTGTTCATTCGTGCGGTATTCCGACTGTGCAGCCGCGACAGCGGCGGTGAGAAAAAAAAACGGACGGGACCGGCGAGAGTCAGGAGAAACGAATTGACGCGGCGAAAAGGCATAATATAGAAGCAGGGTCACTATACCCCCCCATGGTTCATACTATACCCTGGGTTAGTATCTTCGATCAAAGGAGTTGCGCCATGTCCCATCAGGAACGGGAAAAACTGAAGCTTATGCAGCGGTTGAAAAAAGTGCGCGGGCAACTCGACGCGGTAGAGCGCTCGCTTGCAGCCGATGAGGATTGCGGCGGTCAACTGATGCAACTCGCCGCCGTCCGCGGCGGGATCAACGGCCTGATGGGTGAGGTGCTTGAAACGCATATCCGCTTTCACTTGGCAGACGGCGCTAAGGAGCAGATTGCGCCGGAATTGGCCGAGGATCTGATCGACCTCGTGCGTGCATATCTTAAGTAAGATCATTGGTTTGCAATCAATCCGCAGTCGCGCTCCCGGGAGTGTGTCCTCATGCACATTTGAGCTCATCGTATCGGACCGATAGCCCTTGGAGTGTGAACACCGGTTGAATCCATCGGGAAGTGGATGCCACATCGGCGCGGCTGAAGATCGCGTGCCATCGCTCCATTTGTGAGTGTTCCGCCTCAGCCATGCATCCAATGCGAAAGAGACCCAGGGAACTTGGGCGCGTGGGGGTGATCCATGCAGCGATTGGCGGGAAAGGTCGCAATTGTGACCGGAGCGGGCTCGGGCATAGGACAGGGCATCGCAAAGCGGCTGGGCTGCGAAGGGGCCAAAGTCATCGTAGATTACGTCGGCGACCCGGCCGGCGCCGAGCAGACGCAGCGCGCCATCGAACAGGCGGGCGGTGAAGGCGAGATTGTTCGGGCGGATGTGACCAGCATCAGCGATGACCGCTGTCTGGTGGATGAAGCCTGGAACCGCTTCGGCGCGGCGGACATTCTGGTGAACAACGCAGGGATGGAGCACAAGTCGGACTTTTGGGATACTTCGGAAGCCGACTACGACAAAGTAATGGCAGTAAACCTGCGTGGGCCATTTTTCCTTACACAGGCACTTGTCCGGCGTCTGCGCGATGCAAAAAGGCCCGGCCGCATTGTGAATATCAGCTCGGTGCATGAAGACATGGCCTTTCCCGGCTTCGCTACCTACTGTTGCAGCAAGGGCGGGTTGCGCATGTTGATGCGCGATCTGGCCGTTGAGTTGGGACCGCTGGGAATCACGGTCAATAACGTGGCGCCTGGCGCTGTTGCCACTCCGATCAACACGGCGCTGCTCGAAGATAAGCCCAAGCTCCAGGCGTTGCTGGCCAACATTCCGCTGGGCCGTCTGGGCAGCCCAGACGATGTCGCCGGTCTCGTGGCCTTTCTCGTGTCGGACGACGCCGCCTATGTAACCGGCTCAACCTTTGTCATTGATGGCGGTTTGATGCGCAGTTATCACGAGCAATAAAGACAAACGATGCCTTCAAAAATCGAAAACTATGCCCTCATCGGCGACTGCGAAACAGCTGCGCTCGTTGACACGAACGGTTCCATCGACTGGCTCTGCTGGCCCGACTTTTCTTCCCAGGCGTGTTTTGCCGCGCTCCTTGGCACTGAAGAGAACGGCTTCTGGAAAATCGCGCCGCAATCCGGCGCTTGCGCGAGCTCCCGCTGCTATCGCAATGGCACGCTGATTCTGGAGACAACCTTCGAAGACGCCAATGGCGCAGTGCGGCTCATCGATTTCATGCCCGTGCGCGAGCGCAACTCCGATGTGGTGCGCATCGTCGAGGGAATCAGCGGAAGCATGGAACTGCACATGGACCTTGTGTTGCGCTTTGACTACGGCCGAACCGTTCCATGGGTCACGGCGATTGCGGATGGAGTGCGCGCAGTTGCTGGACCGAGCCTTGCCGTTCTTCACGCGTCCATTCCCGTGCACGGAGAAAACCTGTCGACGGTGGCCGACTTCACCGTGAACGCCGGCGAACAGGCCTGGTTTACGCTCACCTACGGAGCTTCGCATCGTCCCGATCCCAGCCCGATTGATTTTGAGCAGGCGCTCGAGGATACGCTCAGCTTCTGGCGGAAATGGATCGGGCAGTTTAATTACGAAGGCAAATACCGCGATGCTGTCGAGCGGTCGGTGATCACGCTCAAGGCCATGACATTTCGCCCCACCGGCGGCATTGTTGCTGCGGTCACCTCCTCGTTGCCTGAGGCCATCGGCGGCGAGCGCAATTGGGATTATCGCTATTGCTGGCTTCGCGACACCACCTTCACCTTGTTGGCGCTCATTAACTGCGGCTGTTTCGATGAGGCCGCTGCGTGGCAGGATTGGCTGCTTCGCGCGCTCGCTGGAAGCCCGGACCAGGTCCAGATCATGTACGGGCTTAGGGGAGAACGGCAGCTTATTGAATGGGAGGTTGATTGGCTCCCCGGCTACGAAAACTCGCGCCCCGTGCGCATTGGCAACGCCGCTTCGTTTCAGGTGCAGCTCGACATCTACGGCGAGATGCTCGACTCCTTCTTCCATGCGCAACACAGCATCGCGCGCCACACTGAACTCGACTTCCGCGTGCTCGCGCTCTTGCTTGAGCATCTGGAAACAATTTGGCAGAAGCCGGATTCGGGCATCTGGGAAACGCGCGGGGAACCGCAGCACTTCACTTATTCCAAAATGATGGCCTGGGTCGCCTTCGACCGCGCCGTGCTGTTGGCTGAACAACTCAAGTATTCCGCGCCAGTGGAGAAGTGGGGCGCCATTCGCGCCGAAATCCACGACCAAATCTGTGCCCGGGCCTTCAGCAACAAGAAGAACAGTTTTACGCAGGCCTACGGCACTGAACAACTGGATGCCGCGCTCCTGCTGATGCCTGCCGTCGGCTTTTTGCCCGGCAGTGATAGCCGCGTGAGAGGAACCGTTGAGGCGATCGAGCGGGAACTCATGTCCAACGGTCTGGTTCTGCGCTACAACACCGCGAAAGTGGATGACGGCCTGCCTTCGGGGGAAGGAGTGTTTCTCGCGTGCAGCTTTTGGATGGTCAGTGCACTCAAGGCCATTGGCCGACTTAAAGACGCGCGTGCGCTTTTCGAAAAACTGCTAAACCTTCGCAACGATCTAGGCCTGCTCTCCGAAGAGTACGATGCCAGGAGCCATCGCTTCGTGGGAAATTTTCCCCAGGCCTTCTCGCACATCGCGCTCGTCAACGCCGCCTTCGATCTGGAATCCGCTCCACACGCGCGCCTGCGTGCGCACCGGAACTCCGAGCAGACGGCCGCGAAGCCCAAACCGACAAGGTGATTGTGAGCTACCGGCTCGATCGTTCCAACGTCGAGTGGGGCAGCTAACTGCTTCCGAACAGGCACTCTTAGGCAAGTTTTGCGATCATTTGCGTCCCTGATAGAATTGAATCTGCGGCGTAACTTTGCGACGCAATAGACAGCATCCCCACCCCGCCAACCTGACCGCCCGGTCAGCCCCATCCAGACGAAGGAAAGTTGCCCGCTTGAGCCAGACCATTCGCAATATCGCCATCATCGCCCATGTGGACCATGGCAAGACAACCCTTGTGGACGGCATGTTGCGCCAGGCCGGCACCTTTCGCGCCAATGAGCAGGTCGCCGAGCGCGTAATGGATTCAAACGAGCTCGAGCGCGAGCGCGGCATCACGATTCTCGCCAAGAACACAGCCATTAACTTCGGACTCGGAAAAATCAACATCGTCGATACTCCCGGCCACGCCGATTTTGGCGGTGAGGTCGAGCGCGCGCTCAAAATGGTGGACGGCGTGATGCTGCTGGTCGATGCGGCCGAGGGGCCATTGCCGCAGACGCGTTACGTACTGTCGAAGGCGCTCGAGGCCAAGTTGCCGCCCATCGTGGTCATTAACAAGATCGATCGCCCCGACGCGCGCCCTCAGGAAGTGCTGAACGAGATTTACGACCTGTTCATCGACCTCGACGCGGATGAATCGCAACTGGATTTTCCCGTCTTGTACGCCGTCGCCAAGGATGGTACAGCGACCACCGATCCAACAAAGCCTGGCGTGGATTTGCAGCCCCTGTTCCGGGCAATTGTCGACACGATCCCTGAAGCCACGGGCGATCCCGTTGGCGCGCTGCAAATTCTGGTGGCCAATCTCGATTATTCCGATTACCTCGGCCGCATCGCCATTTGCCGCGTCTTTCAGGGCACGCTCCACGCCGGAGACGAAGTCAACATCTCGCGCCGTGACGGTTCACTCTATAAGACCCGCATCACCAAGCTGTTCACGTTTTCAGGCCTCAAGCGCATTGAAACTCAGGAAACCGCGATGGGCGACATTGTGGCCGTGGCCGGCGTTGAAGGCATCACCATCGGCGAGACCATCACCAGCGTGGAGAATCCGGCTCCGTTGCCGCTCATCGTTATCGACGAGCCGACGATTGCCATTCAATTCAGCGTGAATACCTCGCCGTTCGCCGGGCGTGAAGGGCAGTACGTCACCAGCCGCAATCTGCGCGAGCGCCTGGAAAAAGAGTTGCTCACCAACGTGTCGATTCGCGTGGAAGAAACCGGATCGCCCGACAGCTTCAAGGTGCTGGGCCGCGGCGAATTGCAGCTCGCCATCCTGATCGAGATGATGCGGCGCGAAGGCTACGAATTGATGGCCGGCCGCCCGGAAATCGTCACCAAGGTTGTCGATGGCGTGCGCATGGAGCCGGTCGAGCACCTCACTATCGACGTGCCCGAGCAATTCACTGGAACGGTCATCGAAAAGCTCGGCCCGCGCAAGGGCGAAATGACCAAGATGCACAATCACGGTTCGGGGCGCGTGCGCCTCGAATTTCGTGTGCCCAGCCGCGGCCTTATCGGCCTACGCAGCGAAATGCTCACTGAGACGCGCGGAACCATCGTAATGAACACGCTCTTCGACGGTTACATTCCCTACCAGGGCGAGATTCCGCAGCGGCCCACCGGCGCGCTGATTGCCGACCGCTTAGGGCCCACCACGACCTACGCTCTCAATGGCTTGCAGGAACGCGGGATTCTCTTTGTCGGGGCGGGCGTGGAAGTCTACGAAGGCATGATCGTTGGCGAGCACTCGCGTGACAACGATCTCGACGTGAACGTGGTCCGCGAAAAGAAGATGACCAACATGCGCGCGTCGACCGCCGATGATGCCATCCGCCTTGTGCCCTACAAGACGCTGAACCTCGAACAGGCCATCGAGTTCATCGCTGATGACGAGTTCGTCGAGGTCACGCCCAAGTCGCTGCGCCTGCGCAAGAAAGTTCTGCGGCAAAACAAGCGCCCCAAGCGATGGGAAAAGGCCGAGCAGGCCGCGTCAGTCTAACGATTGCTTGTCATCCTGAGCGACCCGACCCGCACGCTCTTAGAATTGTCATCCTGAGTGGAGATCGCGGAGCGATCAAAGTCGAAGGACCTGCATTTGCTTTTCTGAATCCGAGCAGCACCGATGCGCGACGCGATCACCACCGACCGTCTCCTCCTTCGCCGCTGGCGCGACTCCGACCGCCTTCCGTTTCAAGCGATGAACGCAGATCCGCGCGTGATGGAATTCATGCCCTCGCTCCTCTCGCCCGACGAATCCGATGCGCTCGTCGATCGCGCTCAGGCCCACTTTGACCGTCACGGCTATGGATCATTCGCCGCCGAGCTGATTGAGAATCATTCGTTCATCGGCTTCATCGGGCTGTCTATTCCGAATTTCGATGCGCCTTTCATGCCCGCGGTCGAGGTTGGCTGGAGGCTCGCATTCGAGTACTGGGGTCATGGACTAGCGACCGAAGGCGCCCGCGCCGCTGTCCATTACGCGTTCGGCGAACTTGGCCTCGACAATCTCGTTTCGTTCACGGTCCCGGAAAACTTGCGCTCACGACGCGTGATGGAAAAAATCGGATTGACCCACGATCCGAACGACGACTTCGATCATCCGCGTTTATCCGAAGGCCATCCGCTCCGCCGCCACGTCCTCTACAGACTGAAACGCTAGAGTTTCTTCTTCGCTTCCAGCACCCGGTCCAGCGCCTCTTCCGCCGTTGCTCCCGTCGCCGACAAATGCCCCATCTTGCGTCCTGCGCGCGGCGTGTGCTTCTCGTAAAGGTGCAATCGCACGCCCGGAATCGCCAGCGCCGCCGCAAAATTCGGCTCGCCCTTCAGCCACACATCGCCGAGCAAATTCACGATTGCCGCAGGAGAAATGAGCGATGTGTCGCCCAGTGGTAAATTGCAAACCGCGCGCACGAGCTGCTCGAACTGGCTTGTCGCGCATCCGCGTTCGCTCTGGTGATAGCTGTTGTGTGGCCGCGGGGCGAGTTCGTTGATGAAGAGCTCGCCCTTGCGCGTGATGAAGATCTCCGCGCACAGCAACCCATCGATCCCCAGTTTCTCCACGAGTTCAGCAGCCAGCTTTTCGGTGCGCGCTTCGAGTTCGCCTGGCACACCCGCCGGAAGCACGCTCCACGCCAGAATTTGATTCTCGTGGTGGTTGCGCGCGGCGGGATACACGCGAACCTCGCCCGATGGATTCCGCGCAGCCATCACGCTGATCTCGCATTCGAGGTCGAGCGCCTGTTCGACCACAGCGGGTCGCTCGCCGATCGCGTTCCACGCCGATGCAATCGCCTCTTCCGTCGCCGGCCAATCCATCCCGATGCGCGCCTGCCCTCGGCCATCGTAGCCCCCATAACCAATCTTCAGATACACGCTTCCGCCGAGCGCAGCGACTGCCTCTTGCAGCTCCGCTTCGCTGCGGACCACGCAAAACGGGCCCACGGGAAACCCGTGCTCCTCCAACCAGACTTTTTGTAGTGTCTTATCCTGAATAATCCTCACCGGCTCCGCGCCGGGTCGTAACGGCGCGAGGGCCGCCACTTCGCGCAACGCGTCTACGCCGATCTGCTCGATCTCCAGTGTTACCGCATCCGCGCCTGTTGCCAGCCGCCGCGCAGCATCCACGTCGCTCCAGCGGCCCACAATTGTCTCATCCGCAACATAACTGGCCGGGCATTTTGCTTCGGGGTCCATCACGCGTACGCGATAGCCCATGGTGCGTGCGGCCATCGCGGTCATGCGTCCCAACTGGCCGCCGCCGAGAATCGCGAGCAACCCGCCGGGCAGAATCCTCTCTGGTTTTGGAGTGGGGGCGGAGCTCACCCAGATTGCTCCTCGCCCAGCTTCTGGTCGAGCACTTCCTGGGTGCGCGCGGCACGCCACGCAGCGAGCCGTTCGTAGAGAGCAGCATCGGTTCCGGCCAGAATCTCTGCGGCAAGCAAAGCTGCGTTGGCCGCGCCGGCCTTGCCAATGGCCAGAGTCCCTACCGGCACGCCCTTGGGCATCTGCACGATCGAGAGCAGGGAGTCCAGGCCATTCAGTTGCGTCGCGGGAACCGGAACTCCGAGCACCGGGACAAGCGTTTTGGCAGCCAACATTCCCGGCAGATGCGCCGCGCCGCCTGCGCCGGCGATAATGACCCGCAGCCCTCGCTCGCGCGCCGTCTCTGCGTACTTGAAAAGCCAATCCGGCGTGCGATGCGCGCTCACAATGCGCTCTTCATGCGGAATCTTGAGTGCCCGCAAAATCTCCACAGCCGCCGAGAGCACTTCGTAGTCGCTCTTGCTGCCCATCACGACGCCCACCAGCGGTTGTTCGCTCATGGGGTCATTATACGAAGGTCCATCCGCTTTAGTGCCGGTGCCAAGCCTCCACAGCTACCTCTATCACTGCGAACACCACGCTTATGGCAGCAAGAAATCCCTTCGCGCGCTGCCAGTTCTGCTCGTGACGGTCCATACGCCGCTCCAACTCCGCGAGCCTGCCCCCGCCGCCATCGCCCAAAAGGCCGCCCATCTGCGATTTCAGCACGCTTAGATCGCTCAGTACCTGGGCCTCGAATTCATTCATCATGCGCATCTACCCGACTCCGTTGTAAGCCGCATTTTCGTCTGCGCCTTTCTTTACGAGCTCAAGGGCAGATTGATAAACAATACCGTTGAGAATTCCGAGTAATTCGGCGGCGTCGATCCCTCGTACATCCGAATGTAGAACCGGTCGCTCGCTAAAACGCGCGAGAATGTTAGATTCGGCTGCGAGCCGCGCAGGACCAAAGTTGGATCCTCGCCGGGCATAAAAGCAAAATCCCGCGTCCGAATCTCGAATCCGCCACCGCTCGGAGGAGCCACTCCGGTGTTCACCGTCACTGTGCTTCCGCTAAGAGCGGTCACAATCAGCCATTCCAGATTCGCCAGTACTGTGGGAGCGATCGCCGCAGGTAACCAGGCATTTGCCGGGACTGTGGCATTCGTCTTAATGGCCAGGTCATCGGCCCAGTCGTTGGCAAACGCGATCTCGTATTCCACTAAGTCGGGATAACTAGCGCTATAAGTTACTTTGACTGTCCGCACCACAACTTGCGCGTTCAGGTTGGTCGAAGGCGCATTGAAAAGCAGCGCATCGCCCGGCCAAACATCCGAGGCAAAGCTTGTCCGAGTTCCTTTGTAGGTCCCGCTCCAAAGCGCGCTTACGCCGCCTGCCGCCCGTTGGCATTGCCCGTCCATTTATCCAGCGCCAGGATGCCGGCAAACTCGCCGAGATTCTTAAGCTCCACCAGTTGCTCCTCGGCAAAAAGTCCACCACCTGGCCCGGCATCGTGCCTCCGGCGAACCGCGACCCGAATTGCAGTCCCGCCTGGCAGCGCACGTGTGTCTGTCCCAGATCGATCTCCAGCTCCGGCGTGTTTTCGATCAGCCAGCTCGAGACCTCCACCAGCTCGGTCTGCGGCACCGTCAGCCCCGCCGCCGCCGCCAGCCGCGAGGCCATCAGCTCGTTCGCCAGCACACGCGTATGCTGCGGGTTGTTCTGGAACTTGACCACGTACACATGGCCGTCCGCGCCCAGCATCAACTGGCCCTGTGCGCCGCCCCGCATGCGCCGGATCTGCTGCACCGCCAGAACCGCCAACCCTTTGCCCCCGTTGTCCCGGATTCTCTCTCGAATTCTAATGCAGTGTTCAGCTGTCAGCTATCAGCCTTCAGCGATGAGCCCTCATCTCACCGTGCCCCGCCGCACGCTCCAAGAAAGCGGTTGTTCCCGCAACCAATCGAAATCGCGGCTGCGGGCATCATTCCGTACGTCCCAGCTGAAAGCTGAGAGCTGATGGTTAGATGCCGGCCTTCATCCGCTTCGCTTCTTCCTCGCCGTCCAGCACGCGAAACACGCCCTCGGCCAGCGCCCGCAGCTCGTCTTCGCCCGGATACACGACCATCGGCGCGATCCACTCCACATAGCCGCCGAGCTTCCGTACCGTCCGCTCCGAATACGCCATGCCGCCGGTTACCAGCACCGCGTCCACCTTACCTTCGAGCACCGAAGCCATCGCGCCCGTTTCCTTTCCAATTTGGTAGATCATGGCTTCAACCACCGCCGAGGCCCCCTCGTCCCCCGCGTCAATTCTCTCCTCCACTTCCCTCAGGTCGCGCGTGCCCAAGTACGCGAACAGCCCCCCGTCGCCGAAGACCTGCCGGTCCAGCTTCATCTCCGTCATCGTCCCGCTGAAGCACAGCTTGATCAGTTCCCGTACCGGCAGCGATCCCGTGCGATCGGGGCCGAACGGCCCTTCTTCAATCGAATTGCTGTCGATCATGCGCCCGCCGCGATGCGCCGACACCGTAATCCCGCTGCCCATGTGCACCACGATCAGGCGCATCTCCTCGTAGCGCCGCCCCTGTCCGCGCGCATACCTCCGCGCCACAGCCTTGGTGTTCAGCCAGTGCCCGATCGAGACGCGCTCGATCAGCGGCGAGCCGGAGAGCCGTGCGCAATCCTGCCACTCATCCACCGTCACCGGATCCACAATGTAGGCGCTCGCCCCCGCCGCCCGCGCAAAACGCAACGCCAGCACCGCGCCCAGGTTCGATGCATGCTCTCCGCGCCGCGCGCGCTTCAGCTCCGCCACCATCGCGTCGTCCACCAGATACGTCCCGCATTCCATCGGCGGCAGAAGGCCTCCGCGTCCGGCCACCGCCGCCCAGCACTCCGTGCCTTTGCCTTTTGGAGTAAATCCTGCCTCGGAAAGCGCCGCCTCGACCTTTGCTGCGCGATACTCCAGCCGGTCCAGCATCGGCCTCCCGCGGAACCGCTCAATCTCATCGTCCCCGTGGTGAATGTTGCGCGAACTCTCTTCGCCCGCGCGCGTAAAGATGCCGAACTTGGTTGACGTCGTTCCCGGGTTCAGGACCAGCACCCTCTCGTTCTCGCCGCGCAATTTCCACCTCGCAGTCCGCGCCACAACGACATGGAGTGTACCGTGCTCTGCAGTCCGCGCGCTGTGCCCGCCGCACGTCTTCTTAAATCCCTCAATCCAATTGACTTCGCCGTTGAATCCAAATGATTTTCCCGTCTTCGGACCCATTCCGTGCTACACTGACTGTAATCGTAGAATTCGATTTGAAGTTCTTGCCTGTTCCGGTTACCGCCTACACGCAACACTCCACATTGTATTCAGCGGTAATTCAGGTTTTTGAGGAGCAACACAATGGAACAAGGCACAGTCAAGTGGTTCAATGATGCAAAAGGTTTTGGGTTTTTGAGCCGTGAGAACGGCGAGGACGTCTTCGTCCATCACACCGCCATCAAGTCCACCGGTTTCCGGTCCCTGCAGGAGGGCCAGCGCGTCCAGTTCGACGTGACCAAGGGTCCCAAGGGATGGCAAGCCGAGAACGTTCAGGTCCTCTAAGACAGACGCCTGAAACGGACCGGAACTGAAGACAGATCCGGAACCAGAAGAGTTCGGAACCAAGAACAAGTTCAGAACCAGAAAGACCAAGAGGGACGGCGAAACTGCCGTCCCTCTTTTCCATTTCTATTCTCTGGCCTCGAGTCCCTCTGTCCCTAGTCCCGAGTCCTCAGTCCCTGCCTTTATCACGCCGCCGGCGCCAGTTTCTCTGCTGCTTTGGCCGGATGCAGACCCCCCTTAGGTAATTCGTGATCCCCAAGGTAGAGCAGAACGCTATTGATGGAGTCCTCGAAGCGTGAGCCGGATTTGTGCGTGACTCTTACGCCCTTCGAGACCAGTCGGCACACTTCGAAGCGGTTCATTCCTCGCGCCAGCGCGCGATGTACCTGATCGGAACGCATGATGAGCTCCTGCGAACAACGTACAAACCCCGTGATTGTTGCGTGGAGGTGCGAAGCTCGTCAGAAGCGCTTATTCAGCCGGAGCCGAGCAGGCCAGGCACTGTGTCGGTCTGTCTCCATTGTACGCTGCAATCGCTGCTCAAGCGCATCCGCCTCGCATTGCAGCGCAATGCGCGCATCATGCTTTCGTTCGCCCCGACCCGCCTGTTAACATTGATCCCTTGAAACCCCGCGCTGCGGGATTTCAGAACACATTCGATGGAAAGAGGTTAACGTGGCCGACACCACAAAGATCAAAGACAAGTCCGAACGCAAGAAGCTCAAGCGCGCGGCGCGCAAGAAAGCTGCCCCCAAGGCCAAGCGCACCACCCCCCGCGGCTCGCTCAAGAAAAAGGTCAAGAAGATGGTCCGCGGCCAGTCGAAGCGGTAAGAACAGCCTCTGGCTGCTAGCTTCTAGCCTCATCCGATTGGCGCCAAAGTCTCCCATCGGCACGAAGAGCTAGCAGCTAGTAGCTAGAGGCTAGTAGCTAGAAGCTGCTTTCAAGGAGCCCTGCACTGCCCAGCCAGTTCTTCGCCCGTAAGTCGATTGACAAGCTCATCAGCGACTCGGAGGAACCCGAGCACGCGCTGAAGAAGTCGCTCGGGCCGTGGTCGCTCACCGCGCTCGGCATCGGCGCGGTCATCGGCTCGGGCATCTTCACCGTCATCGGCACCGCCATCTCCGGCGAGCAGCTTCCCAACGCCACCATCACCGACACGCCGCTCATCCACTACGTCATCACCCACACGGCGCTCGCCGGCCGCCCCGGCGCCGGTCCCGCCATTGCGCTCTCCATGGTGCTCGTGGCCTTCGTGTGCGCGCTCACCGGCCTCTGCTACGCCGAGCTGGCCTCCATGATTCCCATCGCCGGCTCCGCCTACACCTATACCTACGCCACGCTGGGCGAGCTCATCGCCTGGATCATCGGCTGGGATCTCATCCTCGAATACGCCGGCTCCAATATGAGCGTCAGCGTCGGATTCGCCGCCCACGTCGTCGACCTGCTCGACTGGTTCGGCCTCCATCCCGGCGCGCGATGGATTTCGCCCGCCTATCTCCCCGACGGCCTCCAGGATCTTGCCGGCAACAATATCTACAACCCCGGCTGGCACTTCGGCTTCAACATCCCTGCCTTCCTCATCGTCATGTTCCTCACCGTCATCCTGGTGCGCGGCATCCGCGAATCTGCCTCCACCAACAACATGATGGTGGGCTTCAAGCTCATTGCCATCCTCATCTTTGTTTTCGCCGTTATCAGCTTCATCCATCCTTCCAACTGGCATCCCTTCATGCCCAACGGCTGGTCGGGCGTGCTTACTGGCGGCTCCATCATCTTCTTCACCTACATTGGCTTCGACTCCGTCTCCACCGCGGCCGAAGAATGTCGCAACCCGCAGCGCGATCTTCCCATCGGCATCATCGCCACGCTCGTCGTCTGCACCGTGCTCTATGTCGCCGTCGCAGTCTGCCTCACGGGCCTCGTTCCCTGGCAATCGATGGTCGGCGACGCCGCGCCCGTCGTCAACGCTCTTAAGAAGCTCTCGATCCTGCCCGGCGGCCACCCGCTTTATTGGATCCGCCTTATTGTCCTGCTCGGCGCTCTAATGGGCATGATCTCTTCCATCCTCGTCTATCAGATCGGCCAGTCGCGCGTCTGGTTTTCCATGTCCCGCGACGGCCTGTTGCCCAAAGTCTTCTCCAATGTTCATCCCCTCTTCCGCACTCCCGCCTTCTCCACCTGGGTGGCTGGCATCGTCGTCGCCATTCCCTCCGGCCTCTTCGACATCGGCACTCTCGCCGACCTATCCAACATCGGCACCCTCTTCGCCTTCGTCCTCGTCTCCATCGGCGTCATCGTCCTGCGTTATCGCGATCCTGGACGCCGCCGCGGTTTCGTTGTTCCCTTCGGGCCTGTCATCCCCGCTCTCAGCGTCATCTTCTGCTTCCTCCTCATGGCCGGGCTGCCCATCATCACCTGGTACCGCTTCCTTATCTGGCTCGTCATCGGCCTCTTCATTTATTTCTTCTATAGCCGTCACCGCTCCGAGTTCGCCAAGCCGCGTCAGTAGCTCTTACTAAAACTGGAGATTCCATGAAGACCTGGCAAAAAGCCGGACTCTTGACGCTCGTCACCGTCGCCATCGGCGGCATCTATCTCCTTTCTGTTTTCGAGCACCGCCGCAATCCCGGCGTCCTCCCCGAAACCGCTCCCGATCAGACCCTCACACCCGACGATGTCGCTATCGTGCGCATGAAATTCATGACTTCGTTCGACGATGCCCTCAAACTCCAGGGCACAAGCGTCTGGATGAAGAATGGCTATACCATGCCCTGTTTCCCTTTCGAGGCCGGGCACATCGTCTTCTCAAGGCGCATCGGCCTCATTCCATCGGCCCAGCAGCTCGACATAAAGAAAGTCATTAAGGCCATGCCTCCGGCTCAGGTTGACGACGGAATCTCCCACGGCACCCGGCAAGCCTTTGCCGTCTTCGCGCTGCCGCACAGCCCGGACCTTTACGCCACCGTCATCGGCGCTATCGATGGCAGCCAGGAAGAATACTTCTGCGACGTCCTTTTCTATTACGACGACCCGCATACTATCTACGACAATTGGTCAAAAAATATCTGGGCCGCCGTCGACGCCCATCAGGTCATTCTGGGAATGAATGAGCTTCAAACCCGCATGTCCATCGGCCAGGATCAGCATGTCGAAAACGCCGGCGAAGGCACCCGCACCATCACCTACAATCAAGCCGGCAAGAAGTGGACCATCACCTTCGTCGACAACAAGGCAACCAAAATCCAAACCCAGTAATGTATTGGTCATCCTGAGCGGTGCACCCGGTCTCGATTTTGAGACCGGGGATTGCGCCGCACCGAGAAAAGCTTTAGGGTTCAAGCCTTAATGCCGCGCAAGCGGCGGCTGCCGCACCGCAGGTGCCGCTAGAATCAAACTGTGACGGAAATTCAGGACTTCATCCGCCGCCTGCCCAAGGCCGAGCTGCATCTGCATCTCGAAGGCACCATCGCGCCCGCCACTCTGGTCGAGCTCAGCGCCCGTCACGATGCCGTGCCTCTAACGCACCACGACGCCGAGGCGCTCTACCGTTTTTCCGACTTCACCGAATTCATTGAGTCCTTCAAGGCCGTCACGCGCCGCCTCCGCGACCCAGAAGATTACGAAATAGTCGCCTGGCACATGATGGAGCAACTCGCCGCACAGGGCGTCGTCCACGCCGAGGTCTTCATTTCGGTCGGCGTCATCTATATGTGGCGTAACTTCGATCCCCGCTGCTTCGAGCCCATCTTCGCCGGCCTCGAACGCTCCCGCGAGCGCGCTGCGCGCGAGCTTGGCCTCTCCCTCTATTGGATCTTTGACGCTGTTCGCCACTTCACCGTCGAGGAAGCCGATCGCGTCTTCCGCAAAGCCGCCGAGATGCGCGAACATTACCCTTCCATCGTCGCTATCGGTCTCGGCGGCGATGAGCGGCGCTCCGGCTCCGAGCCTTTTCGGCACCTTTACGCGCGAGCCCAATCCGCCGGCCTCCGCCTCACCAACCACGCGGGCGAAACCACCGGTCCTGAGGCCATCTGGGAAGCCCTCTCCATCGGCTCCGAGCGCATCGGTCATGCCCTTTCCGCAATCCAGGACGAAAAACTTCTCCAAGAGCTTAAAGCGCGGAGCGCGCGAGCAGCTCTCGAGCTCAATCCCACCTCCAATGTCCGCACCGGCGTCTGTCCTTCCTTCGCCGCCCATCCCCTCCGCCGTTATTTCGATCGCGGCCTCCTGGTCACTCTCAACTCCGACGATCCTGCCTTCTTTGCCTCCGACCTCGCAAATGAGTTCCTCCTCGCCCATACCCAGCAGGGATTTACGCGCGACGAGCTCCGTCAGTTGGCTGTCAACTCCTTCCGCGCCAGCTTCCTTCCCGAATCGGAAAAAGCGGCATGGCTGGCCCAGATTAACACTTTCGCGTAAGGTACTTCCGTGTTTTCCGCACCGCTCCCCGCCTCGGCCCGACCCCACCTGCGCTATCATGTGAGCGTGGGAGGCTAAGTTCGATGTCCGCCGATTCTGAATCCGAATTGCTTGTTCCAGACTCCTCCGAACCGGAAAAATCCGGATCAACTGCTCTCCGTGTCATTACCTGGTTCTCTGTCGGTATCGCCGTTGCTGCCGTGGGCATCTATGTCGGCGCCGAGTTGCGCAACCGCTACCGATTCAAGAAGCGCACGCCCTATGACTTCTATTCCAACGCCGGCTCGCAACAGGCCAGCGAATTTGGAGTCGGCATCTAGCGTTCGGCGCCAGCATCATGCGCCTGGCGCGAGACCCTTTCTAAAACATGCCGCCTTCAGGCGGCATGTCTGCGTTTGCGCGCCCTAGTCCCCTATTCACTCCTTCACCCCTTCACTCATTCACTGCCCACTGTTCACTGTCCACTGACCACTGTTTCTATCACTTCGTCCCGATTAGTCGGATCCTCGCCGTGAACGCTCGCCCCTGCAACTCGCTGAAGGTTGCAAACTCCGGCGAATCCACTACGTTATTCACCACCGCCGGATCCGCGCTATTCGTCACATTCTGCAGAATGCCGCGCAGTCCCCAATACTGTCCGCGAAAATGAAATTTCCACTCCAGCCCTGGGCTGAAGTTTACGAAATCCGGAAAGCGCTGCCCTCCCGCCGCGCCCACCACCTGCTGCGCCGCATTCACCGCCGTGTACGGAAACCCCGTATGCTCGTCGAGCAGATACACAAAATCCCACCGCTTCCGCAGCCAGGCAAACGGAACCGGCAGCCATCCCCACGAAATCACGCGGTTCGGCACGTCCCACGGCAGCGGCCCGCTTTGTTGCGGACCCAGCGGCGACGGCGTCGGCAGGGTTTCGAGCGCCGCGTTCGTCCGCGCCGACGAATGTGTGTACGACACATACACTGTGTAGTCGTTCCCAAACAGTTTTCGCGCGTCGAACTCCTCTGAGCTGTAGTGATCTTCCCGTCCGTTGGTCAGCAGGTAATTTCCCGCCAACGCCGCTGTCCCGCTCTGATTCGCAAACGTGAACACGTTCGTCGTTCGCTTCTCCATAAAATTCGCGCCCGCGTCGATCGACCACGGAAGCTTACGTTCCGCGGCCACGCTCCAGTTCAGCGCCCGCGGCGCATTCAGCAGGCCGTCGTTGGCGGCAAACGCCGATTCCTCTGCCGGTCCCGTTGGCGTCACTCCATCCGCCTCGTAGCATGTGTCATTGCGAATGCCCGCATACGTCTGCGCCAGATCGTAAAGATAGGTGTGTTCGTAATAAAGTCCAATCCCCGCCGAAATCTTCGTCGAATTCTTGTCTCTCAGCGGGGCATACACGAGAGCCAGTCGCGGCGCAACAATCGCCTTCCGCACAATCTCATCCCAGTCGAATCGGAGCCCCGGCTCAACCAGCCAACCCTCTCCTGGCTGCCATCGGTCCTGCACGTATGCGCCGATCTCGCCGTTATGCATCGTGAATGCCGGCGCTGGCGCAAACACGCTCTGCCTCTCAAGCGTTCCGTCTTCGCGCAGATAATTCACCGGCGTCCGCGTCTGTCTCTGGTCATAGGCGATGTGGTCAACGTCCAGCCCCGCCTTCACATCGTGCCGCCCCATCCACTGCCGCGGAGGTAAATACAACGTCGCGGTCCCTTCCAATCTCTGCGATCGCCCGCTCAGATTTTCAAAATAGCTGCCCTCTGTCCGCTCGGGCGTGTACTCATACGGCGCGCTCCCGTGCGGCTCGTAACCATCGCGAATGCTCACGAACCCCACACCCAAATCGAGCAGCGCGCCATGACCAAAGCTCTGCTGATCCCGCGCGTACGGCATCCACGCAATCGTGTTTCGTTTCACCGTGCTTTCTTGCGGCGTGAGCGATGAGATCCCGTCGTACGGCGAATGGTAGTTGTTGTAGAGCAGCCCGCCGGTCAGGATGTTCGCTTGGGTCGCGTTCACCTGCGCCCTGATCAGGTTGCTTCCGCGCACCAGCTCGTCGGTATTGGCGTTCGCCGGCAGCTCGGAGATATAGATGTTGTCCCACTCTGTTTCCACGCCGTCGTACCACCACGCATGGTCGCGCTTCAGCGGCCCGCTGAACGTGAATCGCGGAACAAATTTGTCGAAGTGAAGTCCATTCAGCTCGCGGAACGACGGAATGAAATCCGTCGCATTGAAGCGAAATTTGTTGTCGCCCATTCCCGTGTAGAATGCAATTACGCCGCCCGTCGCCCGCCCAAACTCCACCGGATACCGCGTCGTCTCCGAGTCAATCGTGCGCACTGCATCCGTGCTCACCCGCAGGCTCAGCGAACCGCCCACCGGCGAGCGGATGTCGAATCCATCCATCGTGTCCAGCGTCTCCCATGTCTCCGACCCTGCCACGTGCACCTGTCCTGTCTCATCCTGCACCACGCCGGGATTGAAGGGCAGCAAATTGCGGATGTCGCGCGAAGTCGGATAGGGAATGTTCACAATCTCCGCCGTATTCATCACGCTCTGGTCAGAAACTTGTTGCGTGTCGATGCCCGGCGTCGACGCCGTCACATTCACCTGCTGGCGCACAATCTGCTCATGCGCTATCACCACTTTCACGCTGTTTTGATCGGGTCCGACGCCGCTCTCATCGGCCTTATAGAATCCAGCCTTCTCAACGGTGATCCGGTACGGCTCACGTTGCCTCAGCGCGTACTCGCAGTTTCCGGCGTAATCGGTCCAAAGTTGTGCTGGCTCCGCTCCCGGTTCGGCAATCGTTACCTGGGCGCCTTCGACCGCCTGGCCATTTTCGTCGACCACCGTCACGGTTACGTGCGCGACATCTGCCTTCTGCTGGCTGGCCGCAAGCCCGCCGGCAAACCCACACCCAAGCCCACATACGAGTATTGCCCAGCTCAAACGCGCCAAGCCGGCCTTCACCCGCCGGGCGCCGTCGCAACGCCTCATGAAGAGTTGCCGGAACCAGCTCAAAACACCCTGCCCTGCGGCAAGTATAGCGCCGGCAAATTCGTCACAAATCAAACTTGGGAATACACGGTACCGCCCGTCCGAAGGCGTGATGCATGAACAAGAGTTCATCCTACGGGTTTCTTGCAATCAAGCAACCGCTCCCAATGCTGTGGTGCGGATCCGTTACGACCCGTGCTCTGTCCGGGTCTAGCACTGCTGCGTTAGCTTTCGGCCAGTTGCGTCGAACCGCGGCCGGCGCTTCACGCGCATCTTGTGCGCCACAAAACTGATCGTCGTTGCCAGAACTCCGAATCCGTACTCCACGCTGCGGCTGAAGTTGATTGAGGATGCTTCCTCAAAATACTTCGTCGGGCACGAAATTTCGCCGATGCGAAAGCCAAACATCACCGCTTGCGCGATCATTTGATTGTCGAAGACAAAATCGTCCGAGTTCTCGAGCAGCGGCAGCGTTTCCAGCAGTTCCCGCGAGAAAGCCCTGAACCCGGTGTGGTACTCCGAAAGCTTCACGCCCAAAAACACATTTTGAAAAGCAGTCAGCAGGCGGTTGGCAACGTATTTGTAAAACGGCATCCCGCCCTTCAATGCTCCGGCGCCCAGAATCCTCGATCCCAGCACCATGTCGTACACGCCGCTTGCAATCATCCCCGCCATTGCCGGAACCAGCTTCGGTGTGTACTGGTAGTCGGGATGCACCATCACCACGATGTCCGCCCCAGCCGCAAGCGCCTCGCGGTAGCAAGTTTGCTGGTTGCGTCCGTAGCCGTAGTTCGCATTGTGGACAAACGTCGTTACGCCCAGCTCGCGCGAAAGCTCCGCCGTTTTGTCCTTGCTTGAGTCATCGACCAGAATCTTGACGTCCACTACGTCAGAAAGCTCCCGCACGGTCTGCTCTAGCGTCTTCTCGGCGTTGTACGCCGGCATCACCACCGCGATCCGCATTCCGTTAATCATTTCAGACGCCCCAAAATAACTGCCGTTGCCCAAAAAACCCGTAGCCAGATCGGTGCAGCGCGGCTAGCATAGTGGTCAGCGCAGAAACAAGCGGCAGCCTGCACAGCCCGCACGGCGGCATTCAAGCTCCGCCTAAATTATCAATCAAGAAACCCCCTCAAGGTGCTACCGCCAGTTACCTTGGAGTATCCCCACCGTGGCTACTGCCTGAAACCTATGAGACTGTGGAAGTCCATCAGCCTTAGAATCTTGTTGCGGCTCTGCCCTTACCCAAGGTGTGCAATCATCTTGCGTCTGGAACGATTCTCCGCCTCCAAAAAGCGCTGGGAGCGGCGGCCAGATGCTCGTAAGTCTCTTCCTAGGTTCGTTTGAGGTGCCCATGGAACGCGACTCAACCGCTGTGCATAACCCGGAGGAAAAATGGTCGCCTGCTTTTCTCCTTGCCTGCGCCGGCTGCGTTGTGATTGCCGCAGCATTTTCCAGCCAACTCTTGAGCAAGGCTGCGGCCGCCGAGGCCTATCGTCCGCGCGCTTTCGAAGCGAGACTCCTCATCCTGCTTGGCACGCTATCCCTTGCAACTGCGCTCGCCACCGCGGCCTTGGTCCGCCCCGCCTCCGGAAACCTGTCCCAAGATCGAGTTGAAGACACAGGTAGGTTTATTGGGCTGGCTTTCGCACTCCTGGTGGTGGTCCATCTCCTGCTGGCATTCTTCATCGTTCGTCCCGGCACAGTGCCTCATATCGATGTTTACACGTTTCAGAAGCACGCCTGCGAAAACCTGCTGCGTGGTATTGACCCGTTCGGCGCGACCCAGGCCGATATCTACGACGCCCGCGATTCCTCCCTCTATTACGCACCTGGATTAGTCGTCGGCGGGAGAGTGCTTGAAGGATTCCAGTACACACCTTTAACCCTCTTCTGGGCACTACCCGGATACCTCCTTGGAGATGTACGAATCAGCTACATCTTCGCGATGATCGTCTCGGCCTGGATTCTGTTTGCTCTTTGCCCGGATTATCGAGGTCTCGGGATTACCGGCGTTCTTTTGCTCAGCCCACTCACTTTCATGGTTGAGTACAACTGCTTCACGGAGCCCCTCGTATACATGACTCTCTGCGCGACCGTTTACGCAGCCGTCAAGAAACGCTGGTGGTTGCCAATCGCTCTCGGTCTATTTCTGGCGAGCAAGCAGTACAATTTCTGGGCGTTGCCGCTCATCGCATCTCTGCTTCACTCTTTCCAGTGGAAGACCTACTGGAAATTGGCCGGATTGTCGTTGGCGACGGCTGCCACGACGATACTGCCTTTCGCCGTCTGGAATGCGGGGGCGCTTTGGCATGACGCGGTCCTCTTCCATCTAAGGCAGCCATACCGCCTCGACTCGTTGAGCTTCGCTGTTCCACTCCCGTGGATCATGAAGGTTGGCCCTTTGCTCGTTCTCGCGTTCGTCATCTGGGCAGCGCGAGCCGGAAATCGAAGTGCGGCCACGTTCCCGGCGGCCTACGGAGTGGTTCTGCTCCTGTTTTTCCTCACGAGCAAGCAGGCGTTCCCAAACTACTACTTCCTCGCCGGACAAGCATTCTTCCTTGCGGTTGTTGCGCTGCATCCCAACAGACTAGGACAGAAGGTTCAGCTCCTATAGTGCCCTCGGAAATACCCCACAATTTGGGATGCAGCCCCGTGGACGCCTGGGAGGAAGAGGTCGAAGATCAAGCAAAGCTTATTTCGAAACAGGCTCCATGTCGTTAACCTCCTGAGGAGCTGGCCGAAGCCTGGAGACACTTCGTAAATACGCCCAAAGATAGAAAACCACCATTGCTAGCAGTGCGAGAGAAACCGGCAGTGTGAGTACAACGGTCATCGCCGATGCCAAAATCACATTTGTATTCACGTGGAGGGGGCCAAAGACCACGTCGGAAAGCTCGCGCACGGTCTGCTCCAGCGCCTTCTCGGCGTTGTACGCCGGCATCACCGCCGCAATCCGCTTTCAGTTGATCAATGTCCGGTCCCCTCGGATTCGTAGCCCGCACTCACTATTCTTCTCTACACATGCAAGGATATCTGCTGTTCCAAAACACCCTGTATCTCCTGGATCGCGGATGCGCCCTCCTTTAACAGAGCGGTTCGCCGAAGGTATACCCAAAGATAGAGAATTCCTGTCGCCAATAGGATGGGTGCGGCGGGCCGCAGCAGAATCAAGTCGAGCAATTTTCCCGTGAACCCGGTCACGTGCCCATGCAAACTTCTGTCAATCAACATGAGAATCGTCGATGGGACGTCTGCGGTAACCACGATTGCGGCCGTATTCAGCAATCCCGCAGTCCACTTCAAAGGCCCGCCGCCGGCCCAGAGCATGGCGCATGCGGGGAGGGTGAGAAGCAGGAGTTTGGCGTCGTGCAGCCGATGGTAGACCGGCAGCATCGAAAGGGCCGCTATTGCCGCAAGCGCGAACCACGCCTTCGACTGGGAGAACCGCGTCCGCAGAGTTCGCACTGCGCCGAGCAACAAGAGGACGCCGCACACCAGATAGGTGGCCGTGTTGTAGACGCGGGGATCGTCGCGGAAGATTGCGATTGCCGATTGCAGGTTGATCACCATGTCGGGGGCGAAGAAATGGTCGGACGCGGGCCCGGGATCGTTGAGGGTGCCGCGCGCTTCGGTCGTCAGCAAGTTGGCGTGCAATTCCTGCGACCAGTGCGGCGAAACATGCGAAACCCAGAGGATCGACACCAGAACCAGCACCCCAACCACCAGCAGAGTCTGCAGCGCGCGTTTCCGATAGGCGCCGCCCGCCAGGAGGAAGTAAGCCCAGACAAAGCCTGCATCGTGGGGTTTGATGGCTAGCGCCACCGCCAAGCAGAGAATGCCCGCCGCCACAAACCGCTCTTCCATTAGGCACCAGACCGCAATGACGCAGAGACCCACCGCCGCCCCGGCGGTGTTGCCGAGCGCAATCACATATATGGAGTTGGCAATCAGGAAGCAGATGAGCAGAAGCGCTAATCTCGGTGCACGGCGTTCAGCGACTCTCCACATCAGGAATGCGGCCAGCGCGAGACCCGCCGCACTCAGCATCGTCCAAAGCGCGCATGTAACCCCCCAGGGCAACATGGCCAGGGGAGCGACGACGAACAGCGCGCTCGGAGGGTTGCGTAATACGGTCACTGCGCTTCGGAACATGGGCCAATCGGCCGGGTCGGACGGCAGCTGCCCCCCTTCCGCAAAATACACACTCTCGAATTCGCTTCTGTTATACGGGTCCCGGTGGTCGAAGAGGCATCGCGCGCCGTAGTAAACCGCCTTGAAGTCGCCCATGCCCGCGGGCGGCTTGGCCGCTAGATATGAGCCCCATAGAATGAAGATGCCGCTGCTGATGAGCAGGCAAATCAGCGCGGCTCGCCGCATCGATTTCGAGTTCGGACCCACTCTCTGCTCCTTCGCCTGCTCAGGACGCCAACCTCCGTAAGGACTTTGCTGCGGTGCGGTCGTCCCGGCGATCGACCCAACCTGGACACGCGGCTGCACGTTTAGACGCCCGCCAGCGAAACCGCTTGATGGGCTTCTTGTTTGGCTGGTTCGGGCAATCTTCCTATTTCCTTCAACGCTCGAACCGGCGCAGTGTTCCGCAGGTATACCCAAAGATAGAAAATTCCCGTCGCCAGGAGAATTGGCACGGCAGGCCGCAGCAAAATCAAATCGAGCAGCCCAGCCGCGATTCCCGTCACGCGCCCGTTCAAGCTCCTCTCGAACAGGACGAGAATTGTCGATGGAACGTCCGCGGTCACCGCGATTGCGCCGGTATTCAGAAGGCCGGCAATCCACTTCAACGGCCCGCTTCTGGCCCACAGCATAGCACATGCTGGGATGGTCAGCAGCAGGAGTTTGGCGTCGTACAGCCTGTGGTAAACCGGCAGCATGGAAAGGGCCGCAATGGCCGCCAGCGCAAACCACGCATTCGCTTGCGAGCGGCGTGCCCGAATGGTTCGCACTGCACCGAGCAGCAGAAGGCTCCCACACACCAGATAGCTCGCCACATTGTAAAAGGCTGGCTCGTCGCGGAAGATGGCGATCGCCGATTGCAGGTTAATCACAGTATCGGTGCCTCGGAACGCATAGGATGCTGGTCCAGGATCGTTTCCGTTGCCAGGGGCTGAACCTGCCAGCACATTCGCGTGCAACTCCTGCGCCCATTGCGGCGCCACATGCCAAACCCAAAACATCGACGGAATCGCCACCACGCCAACCACGAGCAGCGTCTGCAGCGCGCGTCTGCGGTGAACCCCGCCGGCCAACAGGAAATAAGCCCACACAAACCCTGCGTCGTGGGGCTTCAACAAAAGAGCGAGCGCCAGGCAGAGAATGCCCGCCGGCACAAACCGCCCCTCGACGAAACACCAAACCGCGACAATGCAAAGACCTACCGCGATTCCGGACGCGTTGGCCAGTGCAAGCACGTATACGCTGTTGGCCAGCATCATGCAAATGAGCAGAGGCGCGAGTCTGGGCGCATCGCGACCTGCGACTTTCAATATCAGGAAAGCGGCTAGCATCAAGCTTCCCGCGATTAGCATCATCCAAAGCACGGATGCGAGACCCCAGGGCAGCATGGTCAGTGGCGCGGCAACGAACAACGAGCTCGGAGTATTCACGCACTGGAACTCCGCTTCTCGGAACATGCGCAATACGGCGGGGTCGGAGGGCAGTTTCCCTCCTTCTGCCTGGTACACGCTCATGAATTGGGCTGGATTGTAGGGGTCACGGTGATCGATGACGCATCGCGCGCCGTAATAAATCGCCTTGAAATCCATCGCGCCCGTGTCGGGCTTGACTGCAAGGTAAGAGCCCCAAAGAATGAAAATGGCGCTGCTGACCAGCAGGCAAAGCAGGGCGGTCCGATGCGTCGATGTGAGGTTCAGCCTCATGACTCAAATCATTCCGGCCGTTCAGAACCCCGGCCGAACTCTAAGGACCGTCTCCGCCCAACTTAGCGAATGGGGTCTCGTCTTTGGCGCCGGCAGGTTAACGATAATTCATGCTCTGGGGCCTGTGTCCCGGGCGCCATGTGCGGCCCTCGTCTTCGTCGTCAGAGGGAGACGCCAAAAACCTTGCGGGGAGAGCACGCGTCCAGGGTTTAGCCGGGCGTGTGCTCTCCCCGCAAAGATCCAAAGCTCAACTCACCGGGTGCGTTGTGTGGCCGGGCAACCGTTAGAGCGAATTGCTGATGTTGCTGAAGACCGAGTTCACGGCATTGGCTACATTGTTGACGCCCGAGATGCAAACCAGTGCAATCAGGGCAACCAACAGCGCATATTCAACCAGGTCCTGTCCTTCTTCGCCGTTCTTCAGGCCCTGGAATTTCACGCACAGGTTCAGAAGTGAATTCTGCATTTTTGTTCTCCTCTGTGATTTTCCGGCCCGCGCCGGGGGAACTGGGCCGCCACAATCACCCGCGGCACCACGGACAAGGTTGCACGCTTGGGTTGTTCGTTTTCGCCCGGTTGCATGTCGCTTACTTGCGGTTGATCCTTTGCGCGAAAAGGCGCGCCCGGCGCCTTCCCGGTTACGCGCCTTCCCACACAAGGACTGAGGTTCTGTGTTCTGAGCTTGCTGAAACTTTTTACAGCGAGTTGCTGATGTTGCTGAACACAGTGTTGACCGCCGTAGCGACCTTGCTGACACCGCCGATGCACACAAGAGCAATCAGGGCGACCAGAAGGGCGTACTCGACCAGATCCTGACCTTCCTCACGAGCCGTCAGGGTCTGCAACTTCACATAGAGTGAAAGAAATAGATTGTTCATTTGTTTTTTCTCTCCGAGAGCTAGATTTTCCCAGCCTCAGCCGGGCGCACTTTAAATAGCATCTAGCGTGCCAATCTCGGACAACTGCACCACCGTTTTAGATTCAATATCTTACGAGAGATTCCTCTCATGGTGACCACGGACACTGTCTACGTGCGTTTACAACCGCCCGTCCACCGGCCTGCTGTGTTTACATTTTCAGTCCGCATTCCTCCTCCCGCTCTCTCCGAATCCCCCTCCAATCCCCGCGAATACGCCTTCCTTTCGTGCCTTTTTACTCCCTTCGCCAGATCTTCACGAATTCCCAGAAACCTCCAGTGAATCCGCACTCATCCGCAACCTCTGCGGCTGCCGTACAGCATTTTCTTCAATTGCTGTCGAGCGAAAGTACACACTCAAGTGGCTTTTTCCTCAAGAAAAAGCGACATATCAATGCGCTCAAGAAGCCCACGTGTATTCCGAAGATGCTCTAGAATAGCCACCATGGCCAGCAAGCCGGACCTCCCTCCTGTTGAGGATCCTCGCAACGTTGCCCAGGTTGCGATTGCCACTGTCGCCGGCCTCGCGCTTGCCGTCACGATCCTTTACATCTTTGCTGTCCCCATTGCAGGCAAATTGGCTGCCAGTCGCGACTTCCTCTCTTACTGGGCCACTGGTCGCCAGCTCGTCCACCACCACAATCCCTACGACCGCGACGCCATCTGGGCCATCGAGCACTCCGCCGGCCTTGACCCCCGCACCGTGCTCATCATGCGCAACCCGCCCTGGGCCCTCCCGATCGCCTATCCCCTCGGCCTTCTCGGCCTTCGCGCAGCCGGAATCCTCTGGACCCTCCTGCTCCTCGCCTGCCTCCTCGCCTCCATCCGCATCCTTCACCAGCTCCACGGCTCACCACCCAGTCGCATCCATTGGCTCGGGTTCGCCTTCACCCCCGCCATCATCTGTCTCACCATGGGCCAGACATCGCTCCTGGCGCTCCTCGGCCTCGTTCTCTTTCTCCGCTTCCATCGCCACCACCCCTTCAACGCCGGAGCCGCGCTCTGGCTTTGCGCCCTCAAACCACATCTCCTCCTGCCTTTCGCTGTCGTGCTTGCCGCCTGGATCGTCCTCACGCGCGCCTGGAAGCTCCTCGCCGGATTCACCGTCGCTCTCGCTTTCTCGAGCGCTCTCGCCACCTTCATCGATCCCTCGGCTTGGTCCGATTACACCCGCCTCATGCGCTCGCCATCCGTCGAAAACCAGTTCATTCCCTGCCTCGCTGGAGCCCTGCGCCACTGGCTACGTCCTCACTCAGTCTGGATTCAATACCTTCCCGTCGCCCTCGCCTGCCTCTGGTCCCTCGCCTACTTCTGGCGTCGTCGTGCTCATTGGGACTGGCTGTCCGACTCCAGCCCCCTTATCCTCATCTCGCTTCTCGCCGCGCCCTACCTGTGGCTTTACGACCAATGCCTCGCCGTACCCGCGCTGCTCAGTGGCGCCTACGCTACCCGCTCGAGCAAAGTCCTCGCCGCCCTCGCTTTCCTCATCCTCGCCACCGACATCGAAATCTGTTTCGTCAAAGTCACTTCGACTTTCTTCCTCTGGACCATCCCCGCATGGCTCCTTTGGTATCTCATCGCCCGCGCGACCTCCGCGAAAGAGTCCACGCCCGCAACCGCTCCACCCGCATAGGCACGCGCTTCTTGGCTTTCGCCCCCACTATTGAACCCCTTGGTTCGCGCTCATCGGCACCTGCGCTGCTTCCCCCACAAGCCCCACCCATGCCGCACCTATAATTGCCATGACCTGCTCCAGAAAGGCGCATCATCCGTGGCCAGCCAGCGTGACTTCACCGCACTCTTTATCGCCATTGCATGCGCGCTCGGAGTCGTCTTCACCACCCTCTTTCTCTCCATCATGTCGTTCAGTCCCGCCATCGTCGCCCGCCGCGACTTTATCGTTTATTGGGCTACCGGCCACCAGCTCGTCCAGCACGGCAATCCATATGACCCCGATACCATCAACCGCATTGAACACGCTGCCGGCTTCCGCGGCCCTGGCTCCTTCTACATGCGCAACACTCCCTGGGCCCTCCCGCTCGCCTACCCGCTCGGCTACTTCTCGCCGGTAGCCTCCGCGCTTCCCTGGTCGCTCGTAATGCTCGCTCTCCTCGTCGCCTCGGTGCGCATTCTGTGGACCCTCTTCGGTCACGCCGGCAGTCATCTCGACTGGCTTGGCTACTGTTTTCCTCCCGCGCTCTTCTGCGTCATCCTTGGCCAGACCTCCATCCTCGTCATGTGCGGCCTCGCGCTCTTTCTCCGCCTCCACAAATCGCGCCCCTTCGCTGCCGGCGCCGCGCTCTGGCTCTGCAGCCTCAAGCCGCATTTGTTTCTTCCCTTCGCTCTCGTCCTGCTCATCTGGATCTTCGTCTCGCGCAGCTACCGCATCCTCGCCGGGTCTCTCGCTGCATTTGCGCTCGGCGCGCTCCTCACCTCCCTCATCGACCCTGCCGCCTGGAGCCAGTACACGTATTACATGCGTACCTCGGTCATCACGCGCGAATTCACTCCGTGCATCGGCGACCTCCTTCGCGACCGCATCAACCCCTCCGCCGAGTGGATCGCCTTCGTTCCAGCGGCCCTTGGCTGCGCCTGGGCCCTCGCGTACTTCTGGCCGCGCCGCCACTCGTGGGATTGGCTCGAGCACGGCAGCCTGCTGATGCTCGTTTCCCTTCTCGTCGCCCCGTTCGGATGGATCTTCGATCAGTCGCTCGCTCTTCCCGCCGTCCTCTACGCGGTCTCGCGCCACGCCTCGCAGACCATGCTCTCGCTTCTCGCGCTCATCTATGTCCTCATCGAGATTCAGATCATCTCGCCCTTCGGCCTCCACTCGGCTCTCTATATATGGGTCGCGCCCGCGTGGCTAATCTGGTATCTCTTTGCGCGCGCCTCTGCCCGTCACGTCCCCGCTTCCGATGTTGTTCCGGCCGCCGCAGCCTCATGACGCCTTCAGCCCGGAGACCAGCATGCGCCTGTTAAACATCCTCTTGAGTCCGCCGGCCCTGGGCGTCATCGCCCTCTTCCTCTCCGCTATCTGGATGCTCCGCGACACCAAAGACAAAACCCGCCCCCTGCTTGTCTTTGCTCTGGTCCTGAATCTCTTCTACGGTTTTCTTCTCACCACCGTCATGGGCAGCGAGGGCGGCCTCTTCCCCTGGAAGTTCGACCATATTCTCTTCTGTGTCGACCAGTCGCTGGGCATTCAGGCCGCCACCATCGCGCGCCCCTTGCAGGGCTTTATGCGCGTTCCCCTGTGGGTCGTCTACCAGCTGATGGTCCCCATGATGATCATCTGGTTTCTCGTCACCAGCTATCGCAAGCTGCGCGCCTCCATCGTTCTCGCCTACGTCGCCGAGCTCGTTACCGGCCCGCTCCTCTACGCCGTCTTCCCCGCTTGCGGTCCTGTCTACGCCTTCGGCAAGCAATGGCTTTCTCCTCCCACAATCCAGCCCGTCGCCATCCGCCTCGCCGGAATGCCCAACGCATTTCCATCTCTCCATATCGGCACGGCATTTTTGTTCCTCCTCTTTGCTCCGGGCAAACTCTGGAAAGCCGTCGCCTTTGCGTTTCTTGCTCTCACGTGTCTCGCTACGCTCTCGACCGGCGAGCACTACGTCATCGATCTCCTTCCCGGCCTTGCCTTCGGTGCCTTCGCCGCCGCTGTCGGTTCAAGAGATCTCAAGCAGGCCTCGCTCTTTTTCTCCACCGCTCTGGCGTGGTCTCTGATCATGCGCTTCGCCTCCTTCATCCTGATCGCGCACCCATTCGTCACGCGCTTCTTAGCAGCTTTGACGATCGCCCTCGCCATCTACGCCCTCTGGAAGCAATGGAGCGCTCTGGCTTCGCCTGCAAAAGAGCGCTCAGCGGCGACTTGACTCCATGTTTTGCGAGACTGTGAAACTGTGAATCTGTGAAACTGTGGACACAAACGGTTGATTCTAAGGGCTCCACAGTTTCACAGATTCACAGTTTCATAGAACTGGTAGGGGGGTGGGTCTGGTGGGTTGGGGGGTGGGGTAAATGCAATGGTTGGTGGATGGGGGTCAGAAAGACAGGCAGTAGGGAATGGGCAATAGGGAGTGGAAAAGCAGTAGACGACGGAACCGGAAAGCAGAGTCGTGAACCGTGGATCGAGAATCGTGGACCCCAAATCGCTGACCGTGGATCGGAACGGTCCGGGCACACGCCTAACGGATTGAGCTGGGCATGACCTCCGACACCGCGGGCAACGCGATCAGCGCGCAAGCGCCCGCAGCGAAGAAGGCCTGAACTGAAGCTCATGAAATGAGTATGCGCCGGAAGGGGGAAAAGATCGGCAAACTTCGAGAAAACAATTTGCGCGTGTTTTCAGAAGGTTGCAGGAGGTGGGCGGCGGCGGAGGGTTGACATTCAACCAAGGGTACAAGGGATTGGTGGGCTCTTTCGCTTGCTATCTCCGGTCCCCAGATGCGAGGGACCGGGGGGCACGCATTTTGGTTGACTCACCGGCAGATTTAATGCTCGTCTTCCGCTTCTGCAATCTCCAGCGTGTCTCCTCGTTCGCTCTGCGTCCTCTCGATCGTTCCGGCAGGCAGTTCCAGAATGCTGTGCGCCGACAGGCACGCCGACATGCGCCACGGTCCCACTGCGCTGCGCGCCTTCTTGATCTTCTTTTCGCGGTCCAGGTAGACAAGGTCGATAGGGAATCGCATGAAGAACGTATGCACCGATTCGCACGGTGCAATCCACAATCCTTCGCCAGCCGCAAGGCCGTCCCGGCCCAGCAACCCCTTTCTGCGTTTTGGTCCTGTGTGTGCGGCCTCAAGCCGCGTTGCCAGCACCGTTCCGCGCGTCACGTTCGTGACCAGCAGCGGTCCCTGCGGTCCCGCCTGCTCGGGCGGCGATATAAACTCCACCACGCCCTTGGCGAACCTCTCAAACGGATTCATCCGCTTGCCTCTGAGTCCGCGCTGCGCGGCCCTTACTGCTGCGGTGTTGCTGCGCCGCCGCTGTAGCCGCCACTCGCGCCGGCACCCGAGTTAATCTGCGCTCCTCCATTCGCGCCGAATCCACCCGTTGCGTTCTCGATCACCAACGGCTTCTCCGGCTTCATGCTTTGGATCAGCGTCTCCACCGGTAAAGATGCCGGGGCAGGAGGCATTGTGTTGGCCGGCGTCTTCGCGTCCGGCTGGTGCATCTCGATATTCGAGTTCGCCGGGATAAACGGCTCCGTATAATGCAAGGCCGGCAGCGGTTGGCCTGCCGCCATCGGCGACACAATCTCCGGCGTCACAATCACGATCAGCTCGGTGTCATTCTTGGTCTTCTGTTCCGATTGGAACAGCTTCCCGATGATCGGAATGTCGCCGATAAAGGGAATCTTATTGAAGGTATCGTTCGTGCTCTTATCCAGCAGGCCGCCGATCATAAAGCTCTCGCCGTCGGCCAGCTCCACTTCCGTATTCACTTTGCGCGACGTGATTCCCGGCACTTCGAATCCCGAGATGTTCACCTGATTGGTGTAGTCAAGAGCGCTCACTTCCGGCGCCACTTGCAGCCGGATCGTTCCCCGCGGCGTGATCGTCGGAATAAAGTTCAGCCGGATGCCATACTCCTTGAACTCGATGGTCACCGTCGTCAAACCGCCGCTTGAGCCCTGCGCCACCGGATACGGATACTCTCCGCCCGCCAGAAAGCTTGCTTCTTTGCCGTCGGTCGCCATCAGGTTCGGCTCCGCCAGCACTTGGACAATCCCTTTGGTCTCCAGCGCCGAAATGTCCGCGCCTGTGCCGAGGCCCGGGAAGAAGGCCAGCAGGTTTAACTCATTTGAGAACATTGCCGACCCAGCGACTCCCGTGACTCCTCCGGTCCCGGATCCGGCTGCACTGGCACCGTTACCGCCCGCAATCGTTGGTGGCGAGAATTCCGTGGTGGTCACTCCACCCACTGCATTCCCCAGTCCAAGGTTAAAAAGATTGATGCCCAGCTGGCGCGCCCGGCTTCGGTCCACGCTGGCAAAACGCACCTTCAGCAGAATTTGCGGATCGGACTTCGGCACATCCACATCCAGCAGGTTCACCACTTTCCCTGCCGACGACGCAATCTGCACCGCGCGCGATGAGCTCGTCAGATCGTTCACCGTGCCGCGCAAGAAAATGGCGTTGTTGCTGTAACTCACCCGGATTGACTGGCCCGGCAGCTCCGTCCTCAGCTCGCGCCGGATCGCATCCAGGCTGTCGCCGGTTACTGTCGCCTGCTGTCGCACCGTCACGTTGAAAAACTGCCGCCCGCCATGAATGTCCCAGATGATCAAGCTCGTTTCGCCCGCGGCTTTCCCGTCCACCATGATCTCCGTGGGGCTGATCGCGCTGGCTTCCGCAATGTCTCCGAGCCCGATGGCAACCCGCTGGATTGGCTGTGCGCAATCGACGAGCACCGATTTTCCCACCGTCACAGAGAGCTCGTTCGTCGAGTCCTCATAGGTTGATTCTGCTGCCGGCGGCTGGGCAGCCAGCGGCGCCTGAGCTTGGGCGCTTTGAGCCCTTCCGGCTTGTCCGGCGAACAACAATGCCAAGGCCAGCGCGCTCCAAGATACGATGGTGACCCCTGCCTTCGGTTTCAATGCTGTCCCTCAGGTGATCCAAACTTCTCGTCTGTGGTGTGGTTGCCGTTGATGATGGTCATCGAATACGGTTTCGCCGCGGGTTTGCGGGGACCCCTGGCAGCCTTCTCATGTCCCGGCGGCGGGGTTGGGGTGCCGAATAGGTTGCTCATCGCAGTCTCCGGTACCTTCGTCGTCTGCGTATCCAACGGATTGCGCAGCACAAGCTGAATCTTCAGCGAATTGGCCGCCAGGCTCAGCAGTTGGGCCTGCTCCGGTGTCACCAGCAGATTCACTACCTGCACTTGTTGCGGTTTGCCTTCGGCGTCCCTCTGAATGTCGGTGCCTGCTGAGAGAACCTGAATATCCTGCAGAATCGTCTCTGTCACCACGCCCTGGTTCCCTTCGCCCGGCGGATTGCCCGAAACCAGCACGTCCACGCGCATGCCCGGAATAACGAATCCGGCTACACCAACCACTTCATCCACTCTCACTGCGCACGCCCGCATACCCTTGGGAATCGTCGGCGCCAACCCGCCGCCAGAGCCAATACCTGCCAACTGGCTGTCCAGAATCGGCTCACCCTGGGAGATCTGCGTAATCACGCCCCGGCCAATCGCATCTTCCTGCTTCAGAATCGCGCCCTTAGGTGGCGTGCCCCCCAACGTCATCGTAGTCAGGTCCGCCGTCGTCAACACCGCGCCCAGCGGAATGTCCTTCGCCGCCGCAATTACCTGCGTCGTTGACACAGGCTTTGACGCTGCCATCCCCTTGCTCACAAGGCGATACACCAGCCAGCAGCACCCGCCGGCAATCACCGCTGCGACGAGGAAGATCGTCATGAGTCTTCGATTCATTGCTGCTCCGATGGGGCCGGCTCTCGCCGACTCCGTCCTTCATTCCTTGCCATTCCCGTTCCGTCCGGCAAGGCCGCCTTGAAATTCATCTCGTCCGCCGCTTTCGGAAATCAGGAGCCCTTTGTCATCCAGCCTCGTGTCGGGACCGGGCCGCCGAGAATGGTTTCCAGATTCGATTCCCATTTCCGAAAATGCCGCGCACATCGCGCCCACTCCGTTCATACTGATCGAGTTCGGCTCGCAGTGCGGTTTCAGTGTATTCCTTCAAAGCCTTCAAAATCGCATCAGAATCTCTCAGATCTTTCGATGAGGTACCAAAAGTGCTATGGGGGAAAATGCCTCAATGAGCGATTCTGAAATGGACAATCATGTACTCCCGGAACGGAACCTTCCGGCTTTACGCCGCACTCGTTTTTAGGGGCCGTTCGTCGATAAGTTTACCGTGATTCTACTCGGCAATTTGAGGTCCAGTTTGCATCTTCCGTGTTATATCCGCGCTAGTTTTCATGTGCCAAAGTGGGATGGTCCCCGGAGAAAATCTTTCCTGCGCGCGGTCCGAAAGTCATCACTCGTCCGGAGAATCTCAAGGGGGGGCCCCAGCCTTTGATGACGCCTGCGTACACAATTTCGCTATTCAACGAGCGTTCTGATCACGGCCCACGCCCCACCACCATTGCGGCCTCCGCCCTTCTTCATGTCGTGGCTTTAGCCGTCATCTTGTTCGGCATTGCGTACAAGCCGCCCTACGCGAGGATTTCTACGGACCACTATCGCGTGAGGGAGCTCGATCTGGATATGCCTGACGAGCAGGCGCGCTTTTATCCGCCGCACATTCCAAAGCCCGCGTCGAGCCCAGGCGCCCACGCCCCTGCCTCCGCAGGCAAGCCGTCGCTCAGTGTTCCTGCTTTACGCGACGTTGCGCAAGCTCCGCCCGGGCCGCAGACGCTCCTCCAACCTGACCTGGAAAAGCCGATTACGCTCCCGGTTCCAATTCCCGTCCCTCAAGTAGCCATCTGGTCACCCAGCAAAGTCACGGTCAAGAAGGTCACCCCGCCGTTGCCGCAGAAGCCGACTTCTGCCGACGTGCAGCCTTCTGTCGAGCGTCCCAATGAAGAGCTCACCCTGGCCGACGTTAACGTTGCGTCCAGCTTTCATCCCACTTCCCATCCGATCGTGAATGCATCTACGACTTCGCCGGTCAGGGTCCAAACGCAGCAACAGGTCCAGCTGCCGCCGGCGATGTCCTCGAAATCGATCACCCGGCCCACGCCTGCCACGATCCTGTCTTTGTCCAACCTGCGCATGAAGGAAGGAACCGCGACCCTGCCACCGGTGAATGAGAGTGTGGTGGTTCGTGGCCCAGGAGTTCTCGCGGCTGAGGGTAAAGAGGCCTCGCCCGGTACTCCCAACTCTTCAGCCAAACCGGGTCAGGGAGGATCGAGCCCGGGTCCAGGCGGCAATCTGAACAATCAAGGCGCCGGCCCAGGCCAAGGCCTGGCGTTCAAGATCTCCGGCCCCGGCGTAGTTCCCAACGGCAGCCGGGAAACACTTGAACCCGAAGCGGGAAATGGTCCAGACAGCCTTGACGACGCTCAGGCTTCGATGACTGCTATATCCGTACCGAGGGACGGCCACTTCAACGCCATCATCGTCGGAAACTCGATTCAGGACCAGTATCCCGAAACCTCCGGCGTATGGAACGGCAGAATGGCGTACACGGTTTACCTGCACGTTGGCTTGTCACGCAGTTGGGTTTTGCAATATTCGCTTCCGCGCTCTGCTGACGCCCCGCAAGCTGGCGCCAAGGCAACTCTTGAAGCTCCCTGGCCTTACAACATCGTGCGCCCTAATCTCGATCCTGGATCAATCGACGCCGACGCGCTGATGATCCACGGATACGTGAATCAATCGGGACGCTTCGAAACCCTCTCCATCGTCTTCCCGCAGGCCTTTCCTCAGGCTCAGTTTGTCCTTGCTGCGCTTGAGAAATGGCAGTTCCGTCCCGCCACGCAGCAAGGCCAGTCTGCCAAGGTTGAAGTGCTTTTGATTATTCCAGAGCAGCTTGAGTAATCTTCTCCGAACTATCGGCCGCGGTCTGCGGCCGATTCGGATCCTCAATCCGGAGGCGGATCTTCAATCAAGATTCGAAGCCTAAGTCCAAACTCGTCCGCAATTACGGCCGGGTCCCCAGTTCCATGTAGCTCGTACCCGCTGCAATCGGTGTGACCACCGGTGCGGCAACGCCGACAAACTCTGTGAGCGGGCCAACGTCGTCGTCGCTTGCGACCCACACATTGCCCGATCCATCGACCGCGATACCGTACGGGGAGAACATTCCCACATTCACGAAACCGTTGGCGCCGGAGATCGCAACTCCAGCTGCACTGATTTCGCTGATACTGTTGGCGTTGCCGCCGCTGTTCGCGGCCCAAACATTGCCAGCGCCGTCAATGGCGATTCCGTAGGGATTGTCCAGCCCGCCGCCGCTGAATCCGCCCGTCCCGCTAATCGCCGTCGGCGTTGTCCCCGACGTGGAGAATTCGCTGACGCTGCCGGAGCCGCCGCGGTTTGCGGCCCACACATTGCCCGCTCCATCAATCGCGATGCCGTAGGGAGAGTTGAGCCCGCCTCCCTTGTAGAGAGTGACCGTAGGTGGCTGGCCGGGAAGATTGCTGGGCACGGCTTCCGCGATGGGGGACCCTGCCTCACCATAATTCGCTGTCCAAACGTTGCCGTTGATATCGGCGGCAACGCCGGCTGGTTCGGCAAGCACGTCGGATCCATATCCGCTACTGCTTGAGAGAGCCAGGCCGCCCGACGCGTTGGATTCAAATTCGCTCAGGCTGTTGCCGCCAAAGTTGGCTGCCCATGCATTGCCGACACTATCGATTGCGATTCCGTATGGCTCATTTAGCCCGCCGCCCGTGAATCCGGGAGGGCCAGAGATCTTCTGCCCCTGCGAATTGAATTCGCTGAGGTCGTTTCCGTTGTAGTTTGCGACCCACGCGCTGCCGTAAAGGTCAATCGCCACGCTGGTCGGATTGTCCAACCCGGCCGCACTAAAGGGCGACCCGTTTTTGGGCACACCGTTGGAATTGAATTCACTGAGGCTGCTGGTGGTGAAGTTCGGCACCCAGACATTGCCTGAGGTGTCAATCGCGACGCCTTGCGGGGACAGTCCCGTGCCGTCCAGGCCGCCTCCTGCGTACGTGATCGCGATTGTGAAGTCATTCGGTTGGAACAGCAACGTCGGCTGGAATGGCAGATCCGTTGGCAGCAGTCCGTAAAGCGTCGCCGTATTCGCTCCGGGATTATGCGCGATGTTGATCGCCGCCGTCGCGGTTTCCAAGGGCTGCGAGTTTCCGTTCGTCGCATTCGCGAACAGCGTCGTGCATGGCGTTGAAGTTGGGCCTGCCGAGTTTACGCACGCTCCAAGAATGTCCGCCAGGGTATCGATCGTGGCTTGTGGCACTACGCCGTTGCCGTCAGGTGTTGTCGGCAGCGCTACGCCTCTGCCCAGAGATTCGAGGTTTGTCACCGTTGCGAATGCATTGGGCACGTCCGTCGCTGTTGCCAGGGGAGAGCTCGAACTCGACACATGCGTCGAATCGGTCGCAAATCCGGCAATGGAGTAAGCCGTAGCGATCGTCGAAATCTCATTGATCACAACATAGGGTGCGGACGAAAGCGAGCCGCAGGTACCGAGGGCGGCCATCAATCCAATAGCCGCATTCGCCCCATCCCCCAGCCCTGGATCGCCGCCAATCGCATACAGGTACACCTGCGAACCCGCGCTGGGGCAGGTGAAATCATTGGTAATGCTGAATGTGCCGCCGGATCCAGTCGGGTAGTAATAGTTGCCGTGGCCATCTGAGACGGTGCCGCCGACGTTTTGCAGCAGCGAAACAGCCGCATTGCCGTAGCCGGTTGTGTTGGCCGCATAGAGGTACACGTGGGCCCCGACAATCGGCTGTTGACCGCCATGCACCATTCCGTGCAGCGCAGCTCCAGGAACGGAACTGCCTGACGTCTGATTCGGCGATGTTCCCGGCACTCCGGAGCAGCCGGAAATCATGAGAACACACGTTGCCAGTACAATCGTCCAGGAAATACGCACGGGGGGAACTCCCTTCGTTCGATCGAGTCGCGCCGTTACCCGGTTTTCTCAGACGTTGTTACCGGATTCTCTGCCTAAAGTCAAGCCCACATTCTATGTAGTGCCGTTCGGAATCAGCCGCGGAGAGCTCATATTGTCTACAATCGCGCGGAAGATCGCCGTCAGCTTCGTCAGGTTTTGGTTGCTCGGAGCCGTCGCTTCACAACCCTGGCCGTCGTCAGAGTAGAAGTTCACTGCGGACGAAGCCATTGCCGCTAATGCCTGGCAGGGCTGGTCGCCCGGACCCCAGCTTCCTCCATTGGTCCCTACCGAAGTGCTGTAGGTCTTATCGGACAAGCAGCCTCCCGACGTCGGCGAGCCGTACCCGATTGTGTACACCGTCGTCCCCGCAGTCGCCGCAGCCTGTGCCGCCAGCACCGCCTGGCCGCACATCCCCAGCGCCGATGGGTAGGCATAGGACTGATAGCCTGTGGGGTTGCTGGTCTTTGTTCCTGTTCCGTTAAGAGTGCCCTCCGACGCCATAAGTTGGCTACTTGAGCTGCATGCGCCGGCCGTAGTATTGGCGTTCGAAGCGCATGCCGTCGCGTTGCCATCGGTCAGCAGAATGATGGCATTCTGCGAGCCGGGGTTGGACGCCTGCTGCGCCAGCAGCGCCGTCTGCGCCGCGTAAATCACCTGCGCGTAATAGGTGCCCTCACCGCCCGGCGCCTGGATACCGGCGCAGTTGGATTGTCCGGAGTCTCCTGCCGCGATCACGATGGGCGCAGCCTGGTTCAGGGTCGTCGCTGCGTCGGTCGTCTTGTAGTTGTTCTTGAACCCAACCACTTCGTATGTGTCCGCCGTGGGCAGCGTCGTGTTGGAAGGTGGATCAGGAAATGTGTACGCTACGATCGTCGGATTGCTGGTCGGGCAAGTGGAATCCTTCGACGCAGTAGTACCAGTCACCGCGGGGAAAACGAACAGGCTCACGCTATCCACGTAGTTTGTGCTTGTCGTGCAGGTTTGCCCCAGCCCGCAGGGATACAAATCGTTCAGCAGCGCTTGCACACCTAGTAGCGCGCACGTGATTTGCGTCCCAGTGCATTGGACGCCGCTATCCGAATCGTTCATCGATGCAGTCGTATCCACAATCACGGCTATGTTCCAGGGCGCATTCTGCCCGCCCGCCATGGCCGCCTTTGCGGTGTAAGACACATTCATCTGCTTCATTCCAACCAATCCCCCAAACCAAAGAGGAATCGTCGCGGTCTGCCTCACAGCCATTGAGTTGTAACCCCCACTGCCGCCCGTGGAGGTCTGGCACGGCACATTCAGCGAATTTGACACAGTGCTCAGGCAGAGGAATGACGGCGTCGCCACAGCGTTCGTCAACATTGGGGTCGCGTTCATCCCGTTGGACTGCGCGCTGTAGGTGGTGACGTAGGTTGTCGCAAGGGTCGTGTTTGGCATGGCTGCCGCGCCTGCCAGGACCGCCGAATTCGTCGACGCCACGAGTTCCTGGTACGCGTAATACACATGCCCCGTCTCAATCGAAGCTGCGGCAAGGGCCATCATTGTCGATGCTGTGATCATCACCAGAACTGCCGACTGGCCCCGTTGACTCCTAAGGAACCTGCGTAAGAACGGAACTCTAAACCGTTTCATTTGCAAATTCCTCCTTTCATGCAGCCTCGTCGCCGAAATCTTCGGCGCTCGGTTGCTGGATGGGTTGAATTTGAATGTTGTGGAACGTGGATTCGCACGGCTCACTTGCGGCGCCATCAGCGGCGTCAAGGCAAACTCGAGCGCTCTCAAATTTCTTCCACGGAGATACAGGGCACGCCGCGGCTGTCTGCCGGCGCACAGTTCTGTCAGCTCGGCCGATCGTGATCTCGGCCATCTTTTGCTTCTGAACTTGGAGGAGTTGTGCCGAGCTAGCCGGCTCGCGATTACTCGAGGGACAATTCTTGGATCGCGCCGTCAGCGCGAAGAGGTCAGCGGATTTGTCCTTTTGCGATGCCACCGTGCGCACTCGCGGACACTCCTGCGACCTCTTGGGGAAGGGGTTACTGCAGCCATCATCTTGTCTTGCGTGGTTACCGAATATTGCACTTTCGTGCTATCGGGTGGTTACGTTGGTCATGATTTCCTGCCCGAAGCCACAAAAGACACACGGCAGCAAAAAGGGCACGGGGGATTTCCCCGTGCCCTTTTAAGAAACCACACTTCCTACTGCTTTACTGCGGCCTATGTCGTTCCAGGGGGGATCAGCCGCGGCTCGCCCATATTGTCTACGATCGCGCGAAAGATCGCCGTCAGCTTGGTAAGGTTCTGGTTGCTCGGCGCCGTCGCTTCGCAACCCTGGCCGTCGTCGGAGTAGAAGTTCACTGCCGACGAGGCCATCGCCGCAATCGCCTGGCAAGGCTGTTCACCCGGCCCCCAGCTTCCGCCTTCCGTCGTAACGCTTGCGCTATACGTCTTATCGGACAGGCACCCTCCCGACGTCTCGGCGCCGTAACCGATTGTGTAAACCGTTGTCCCGGCATTCGCCGCAGCCTGGGCCGCAAGCACCGCCTGGCCGCACATTCCGAGCGCCGACGGGTAGGTTGGCGACTCGTACCCCGTGGGGTTGCTGGTATGAGTTCCCGTCCCGTTCAGCGTGCCCTCTGATGCCACAAGTTGGCTCGATGTGTTGCACGCACCGGCCAATGTGTTGGCGTTCGATGCGCACGCCGTCGCGTCGCCGTCCGTCAGCAGAATGATGGCGTTCTGCGATCCCGGATTGGACGCCTGCTGCGCCAGCAGCGCCGTCTGCGCCGCGTAGATCACCTGTGCGTAGTAAGTGCCCTCACCGCCCGGCGCCTTGATCCCGGTGCAGTTGGATTGTCCTGAATCTCCTGCCGCGATTACGATGGGCGCGGCCTGGTTCAGAGTCGTGTCCGCGTCCGTCGTCTTGTAGTTATTCTTGAACCCAACTACCTGGTAGGTGTCCGCCGTTGGCAGCGTCGTGTTGGAAGGAGGATCGGGAAATGTGTACGCCACGATGGTCGGATTGCTGGTGGGGCAAGTGGAATCCTTTGACGCTGTCGTGCCCGTCACCGCCGGAAACACCAACAGGCTCACACTATCCACGTAGGTCGTGCTGGTGGTGCAGGTCTGGCCCAGCCCGCATGGATATAAATCGGTGAGCAACGATTGCACCCCAAGCAGCGCGCAGGTGATCTGCGTTCCAGTGCATTGAACGCCGTTATCCGTGTCATTCATCGAAGCGGTGGTATCTACGATCACCGCAATGTTCCACGGCGAGTTTTGACCGCCCGCCATGGCTGCCTGCGCCGTGTACGACATGTTCATCTGCTTCATGCCGACCAGTCCGCCAAACCACAGAGGAACCGTCGCGGTCTGCGTAACCGCCAATGCGTTATATCCACCGGTACCGCCAGTCGAGGTCTGGCACGGCACACTCAGCGATTTTGACACGGTGCTCAGGCACTCGAAAGTTGGCGTGGCCGTATCGTTCGTCAACATCGAGTTCGCATTCAATTGACCCGTTTGCGAACTGTATTGGGTCACGTAGGTTTTCGCAGTGGTCGTGTTCGGCATGGCTGACGCGCCTGCCATCACCGACGCATTCGTCGACGCCACAAGCTTCTGGTACGCGTAATACACATGCCCCGTCTCAATCGAAGCTGCGGCCAGTGCCATCATTGTAGTTGCTGTGATCATCACCGCAATGGCCGCCTGGCCCTGTTGATTTTTCAGGAACCGGCGCCCAAACGAATTTCCGAACCGTCTCATCCTCATGGTTCAATTCCCTCCTCTCGCACAGTCACCGCCTTGAATGTCAGCGCTAACCCGTCCATCACGCTGGCTTGCGGTGCTGGGAGCCACCCCTTCGCAGCCCGAACCTTGAACACTGCGGATGTGCTCGCGTCCCTTTCCCCAAATCCATTCGTACAGGGAATCGAACTTCCGCAGGTTAAACTCTCAAGGGCAAAGCCGCGTCGCTGGGGAAGTCATGCACTTTGCTTACGAGGTGAATTACGCTTTCGTCCCGGAAATGTGTCACCGTGTGATCTTGTCGATTCCACGGCGGCCTTCCCAGAAGCTGGGGATCTCATGTAATGATCTCGGTTCGGGGGTAATCGGAGAATTGCACTTTCGTGCTATGCGGTGGTGACCAGGGTACTCAAAGAACTAGGGGCTGTAAGTTAAACAAAAAATTGGACAAACCGGGCATCACTTGCTCGCATGCCATCTGCACCCCTCCTTCGATCCGTTTCTGCCGCAGGCTTTCGCAAAAAAGGGTACAGGCTTTCCGCCCGTACCCTTTAAAAGCTACTGCAACATCTCTTCTTTTCCCGTGGGAAGTCGTCTTACGTCGTCCCATTGGGAATCATGCGCGGAGTGCTCAGGCCGTTCACGATCGCTTGGAAAATCTGCGCCAGGCTCGTGAAATTCGCGTTCGCGGGGGAGAGCGCCGGGCAGCCGCCTGAATTGTCGGAATAAAAGGTGTTG
>Ga0187887_10000069_pt1 | contig 100350 bp, 85 predicted proteins | sample June2016WEW_7_10_FD_132977 | JGI IMG/M metagenome (GOLD analysis project Ga0187887, IMG submission 132977) | Peatland microbial communities from SPRUCE experiment site at the Marcell Experimental Forest, Minnesota, USA - June2016WEW_7_10 | ecosystem: Environmental > Terrestrial > Soil >... | reverse complement strand
TGTACGCTGAACGAGGGCATGGGCGCCGTCAGCATCGGTTCGATCGAGAAGTACATCACCGACGAGGCGCTGAAGCGCGGCTGGAAGCCCGACATGACGCACGTGGTGCGCACCGGCAAACGCGTCGCCGTGGTCGGCGCGGGACCCGCGGGCCTCGCGTGCGCGGACGTGCTGGTGCGCAACGGCGTGACGCCGGTCGTGTTCGACCGCTATTCCAAGATCGGCGGACTGCTCACGTTCGGCATCCCGCCGTTCAAGCTCGAGAAGGACGTGGTCGAGAAGCGCCGCGAGATCATGGAGGGCATGGGCGTCGAATTTCGCTTGGGGGTAGAGATCGGGCGCGACATTCCGTTCACGGCGCTCACGGAAGAGTTCGACGCCGTGTTTCTCGGCATGGGCACGTACAAGTACGTCAAGGGCGGATTCGCCGGCGAGGATCTGCCGGGCGTTCATGAGGCGCTGCCGTATCTCGTGTCGAACATCAACCGAGAGCTCGGCCTCCCCGACGGAAACGGCGGCTTCATCGACATGCGCGGTAAAGAGGTCGTCGTGCTGGGCGGCGGCGATACCGGCATGGACTGCAACCGCACGGCGGTCCGGCAGTGCGCAACCAGCGTGACCTGCACGTATCGGCGCGACGAGGAGAACATGCCCGGCTCGCGGCGCGATTACAAGAACAGCAAGGAGGAGGGCGTCACGTTCCTCTTCAACCGCCAGCCCGTCGAAATCGTCGGTACGGACCGCGTCGAGGGAGTGAAGCTGGTGCAGACCCGCTTGGGACCTCCGGGGCCGCGCGGACGCTGCATCGCCGAAGTCGTGCCCGGCACCGAGGAGACCATCGCCGCGGACGCCGTGATCATCGCATTCGGATTTCTGCCGAGTCCCCCGGGCTGGTTCGAGGATCAACGGATCGGCCTGCATCCGAACGGACGCGTGCGTGTCTCCGGCCTCTCGGCCATGAAATTTCAAACCACCAATCCAAAAGTATTCGCGGGGGGCGACATGGTGCGCGGCTCCGATCTCGTGGTCACGGCGGTGTTCGAAGGCCGCGAGGCGGCGCAGGGCATTCTGCGCTACCTCGGGGTGAGAAAAGCCGACAAGCGATAGCGCGCTCCGCCTACAGGGCGGCAGACGCCGGCGTCATCTTGGCCTGCCATCGTAGCGTGTGCGTTTCGGCGCGACGTTAGGAGGATGCATGCTCAATCATCTCGATCCAGCTTCGGCGCTTGCGTTCGGGCTGCTGATCTTCTCGCTGGTGATGGTGATCCTGTTCGAGGCCACCAACGGCTTTCACGATGCGGCGAACGCCGTGGCTACCGTGATCTACACCAAGTCCTTGTCTCCCGGGCAGGCGGTCGTGCTGTCGGGCGTTCTGAACTTCCTCGGCGTGCTGATCGGAGGCATAGCCGTCGCCTACGCGCTGGTGGAGCTCATTCCGGCCGAGGCGCTTTCACCTCCGGATGGCGGCCCCGCCGTGGCGATGCTGGTGGCGCTGTTCACCGCGGCGCTCTTCTGGAACCTCGGTACCTGGTGGTTGGGCTTGCCCAACTCCAGCTCGCACTGTCTCATCGGGGCCCTGATCGGCGTGGCCGTCGGCAACGCCTTCGCGCGCTCGCGGAGCTTGGGCGACGGCGTGCATTGGCCGCAGCTGTGGAAGGTGCTCGAGGCACTGGCGCTGTCGCCCATTTTAGGATTCGCCCTGGCGGGAGCGCTCTATCTCGTGTGCCGCAAGACGCTGCACGATGAGCATCTCTATCGGCCCACGCGAGACCGGCCACCGGTCTGGTGGATGCGCGGCATCCTCATCTTGACCTGCAGCGGCGTGAGCTTTGCGCACGGGACCAACGACGGTCAGAAGAGCATCGGCCTCATCATGCTCACCATCATCGGCCTGTTTCCGGCCACCTATGCACTCAATCCCCATGCGGATGGCGCGCTCGGGCGGTTGCCCGAGGTGCTGCGCCAGGCGGAGCCCCTGATCGAAAAGTACGGAGACGACGAAAGACAGGCGGCGCTCGAGGCGGCGCACTCGATCGAGCGCCGCATCGACGGCGGATCGCGCTCAGAGATCGGCGCAACGGCTCCGCACCCCGACCTGCAGCTCGGCATGACGCCCGAGGCGCGCCGCAAATCGAGCGTGCGCGACGAAGTCTATCGCGTCATCTCGCAACTCAAGCATGCCGAGGAGACCAAAGGCGTCGGTTCCGAGGAGAAGAAGCAGGCGCAGAATCTCGCCAAGCAATTGGGCGGCTACGTGGAATACGCGCCTTGGTGGGTACGCATGCTCTCCGCGGTGTGTCTCGGCGTCGGCACCATGATCGGCTACCGGCGCATCGTGGTGACGCTGGGCGAGCGCCTCGGCAACGTGCACCTGACCCCGGCGCAGGGCGCTTCCGCGGAACTGGTCTCCGCGCTTCTGATCGGCACGGCGGGATTCACCGGGCTCCCCGTGAGCACCACGCACATCGTCACCGCGGGGATCGGCGGCACCATGGTGAGCTCGGGCGCGGGGCTTCGCTATGGGATGATTTCGCGCATCGTCATCGCGTGGCTGCTGACCCTGCCGGTCACCATCCTCGTCTCCGGCGGCCTTTACTACATATTGACCAGTCCGAGGTTCTAAATCGAAGCCAGGTCACGCGGCCGCGCGGGCTCGAGCGGTACAATTTCCCGCAATCACACGGGCCGAAGCGGCCGGGATGACGCTCATGCATCGAGTCAGGATACGTGCGGCTGCCGCACTGTTGGCGCTGGGATTGCTCGCGGCAGGCCCATCCGGCGCCGGCCCGTACTCGGACGATCTCGCCAAATGCATGGTGAGGTCGTCCACGCCGGCCGATCGGGCGGAGTTCGTCAAATTCCTGTTCGGCGCCATGGCGCAGCACCCGGATGTGGCCTCGATGGCGAATATTTCTCCGCAACAGATGCAGGCCACCTTGAAAGCGGCCGGCGAGCTCATCCAGCGGCTGTTATTGCAATCGTGCCGCTCCGAGGCGCAGCAGGCCATCCATTACGAGGGCATGCAGTCGATCTTCTTCGGCTTCCAATACTACGGGCAGGCCATGGCGGCCGAATTGATGGGTAATCCCATCGTGGCCGCGACGCTGAAGGACATGAATAACTACCTGGACGCGGATAAGTTCAAAGCGTTCGCGGTGGAAGCCGCGGCCAGTCCGGGCGCGGGCGCTGCGGGCACTGCCGCCGGTGCGGCGGCCACGGGATCCGGCGGCGCGGCGCCGTCACCCTCCCCGGCGGCACGGCCGGCGCCCCAGGGACCGTAGCCCGGCCGGCCTCTCGGGGGACCGATGGGGTCCGTCCGGCCGGATCCACATCGAGGTCCGAAAATGGCGAGTATTGGTCCGCCGGTTTGGCTAATCTGGCGCCATGTTCCTGAATCCCGAAGCTTGCTACCGCGCGGTACGCGCCCGCGACCGCCGATTCGACGGCCGGTTCTTCACGGCAGTCGCCTCCACCGGCATCTATTGCCGGCCGATCTGTCCGGTGCGTGCGCCAAAACGCGAGAACATGCGCTTCTATTCGAGCGCCGCGGCGGCCGAGGGCGCGGGCTACCGGCCGTGCCTGCGCTGCCGGCCGGAGCGCGCCCCCGGACTCGCGAGCGTGGATGCGGCGAGCCGTCTCGTCGGTGCGGCGATCGCCGGGATCGAGGAACATGCGGTGTCGAACGGCAAGGTGGGCGATCTCGCCGCGTCGCTGGGCGTCACCGATCGCCATCTGCGCCGAGTCACGGAAGCAGAGCTCGGCGTGTCGCCCATCGAACTGGCGCAGACCCAGAAGCTCCTGCTCGCGAAGCGGCTGCTCGGCGAAACCTCGCTCAAATTGACCGACATCGCATTCGCGTCCGGATTCGGCAGCGTGCGGCGCTTCAATGCGCTGTTCAAGTCGCGCTATGGATTGAATCCGCGCACCTTGCGCCGTGCCGCCACGGCAACGCGCGGACTGACCTGCCGGTTGGACTTCAGGCCGCCGCTCGCCTGGGACGATGTGCTGGCCTACCTCAAGCTGCGGGCGGTGCCGGGCGTCGAATGGGTGGATGACACGCAGTATCGCCGCACCGTCGCGATCGGCGATGTGCGCGGCTGGATCGGCGTGTCGCTCGCGAAGGGCGGGCCGGCGCTCGAGGTCGAAGTATCGCCCGCGCTTGCGCCGGTGATCGGTGCGGTGATCGTGCGGGTGAAGCATCTGTTCGATCTTGGCGCCGCACCCGATGCCGTGCAGGCGCTGCTGTCCCAGGATCCGCTGCTCGCGCCTGCGGTGAAGCGTGTGCCGGGCTTGCGAGTGCCGGGTGCGTTCGACGGATTCGAGCTTGCGGTGCGCGCCGTGCTTGGGCAGCAGGTGTCGGTGAAGGCGGCGACCACCATGGCGGGACGCTGGGCGAACGCATTCGGCGAGCCCATCACGACGCCCTGGCCGGAGCTCAGCCGGCTCGCGCCGACCGCACCGCGCATGCTCGAGGTGGCCGAACACGAGATCGGCGCGCTCGGCGTCGTCGGCAGCCGCGCGCGCTGTCTCATGGCGCTCGCGCGGGCGGTGACGGAGCGCCGCGTGGTGCTCAGCCTCGCGGCCAACGTCGAGGAGCAGATTTGCAATTTGATGGAGCTGCCCGGCATCGGTCCCTGGACGGCGCAATACGTCGCGATGCGGGCTCTGCACTGGCCCGACGCGTTTCCCGACGGCGATCTCATGGTGCGGAGGGCCTCGGGACTCAAGCGCAAGGAATTGCTCGCGCGCGCCGAAGCCTGGCGGCCATGGCGAGCCTACGCCACCCACTATCTCTGGCGAACATTGGGGGTTCATCCATGAACAGTTATACGTATGTCGAAAGTCCGATCGGACGGCTGCTTCTCTGCACCGACGGCGAAGCGCTCACAGGCATCTACATGCATTTGCCGGACGGCCCCGCGCCCGAGATGAGGCACTGGGCCTGCGATCCCCGTGCGGGCGCATTGCCCGACACGGCGCGGCAGCTCGAGGAGTACTTCAGCGGCAATCGGCGCGACTTCGATCTACCGATGCGTCTCGCCGGCACGGAATTTCAACGCCTGGTCTGGAAGCATCTGGCCGACATTCGCTACGGTGAAACCATGAGCTACGGGGAGCTCGCAAGGCGCATCGGCAATCCGAACGCCTCGCGCGCCGTGGGACTTGCGAACGGGCGCAATCCCATCCCGATTCTGGTGCCCTGCCATCGCGTGATCGGCGCCGATGGCTCGCTCACCGGATACGGCGGCGGCCTCGAGCGCAAGCGCTGGCTCCTGGCGCACGAGGGGTTGCACTAGATCATCGGCAAGACCACGGTGAACACCGCGCCGCCGCCATCGGCCCGGTTGGCGGCGAGCGCCATGCCGCCGTGGAACTCCGCGATGAGTCGCACGATGTACAGACCCAGGCCGAAATGCGGCCTGTCGTCATGCCCTTCGCGATGCTCGAACAGGGACTCGAACAGGCGGCCGAGCATGGCCTCGGGAATCGGCGGTCCGTTGTTCGCAACGCTGAGCTCGTAATTGCTCGTGGATCTCGCGAGACGCACGGTGATCACGCCGGACGCGGGGCAGAAATCGACCGCATTCTCGACCAGCTTGTCGAGCATCTGGGCGATCAAGTCCGGCGCTCCGTGTATGGGGCACGCGTCGGCCGGGGCGTCGAGTTCGAATCGAGACGAGGGAAAGGCGTCCCGATAGCCGGCCACGGCCGCTCGAAGCAGCCCGCACAGATCGAAATTGACGCGCTCCGCCTGCTTGATGCTCTCCTCGACCCGGGCCGCCGCCCCCAAGGCGCTCAAGATCGATTGCAGGCGCGCCACGCCTTCGCGGGCGCGGGTGACGAAGCCGCGCTGGTCGGCGCGCACACCTTCCGATTCCAGGTTGTCGAGCGAGGAGCGAACGATGGTGAGCGGCGTGCGCAGCTCGTGCGCGAGCTTGCCGCCCAGGGTGCGAAGATATTGCGTGTGCTCGTTGAGCCGCGCCAACAGCCGCTCGAAGCCGCGCGCCAGCGCCCCGATCTCGTCGGATCGCTCCGATTCCGGCATCTCCAGACGGATGCTGCCGTCGTTGGCCACGGCGGACTCGGCGGCCGTACGCAATCTTCCGATGCGCAAGCTGATGACGGTGGCGACGCTGAAAGCGAACAGGGCGGCGAGCGCGGTCGCGAGGAGCGTGAGATTGAACAGATGCGTCAGCGCCCGGTCGCGCGGCACCAACAGCTGATCGCCCGCCTGCTCCAGAATCACCGCGCCGCGGATTTTCTCGCCGATTTTGATCGGTGCCGCGGCCATCAGCACCGGCTCCTGGCTCCCGCCGGAGCGCAGCCATTCTGCCGCCGGATGTCCGGCGAGCGCCGCCGCGACGCTCTTTCCCGTCACCCGGTCGGGGGCGGACACCATCAGCGGCCACGACGACGTGTCGACCGACACGAAGCGGCGATACCAGGTGCTTTCCGTGTCGGCGTCGTCTCCATCGCCGCCCGTCGCTTGGAGGGTGCCGGCCACGCCGAGCTTCAGCTCATTGGTGTCGACCACCGTGGCGCGGGTACCGGCACGGATGAACGCGGCCAGCATGCCGTCGAGTCCCGGCGTCGCCATGAACAGGCGGCCGCCGTGCGGCGGATCGGGGACCTTGAATCCCGACATCTTGCCCGAGCCGTCTTGAGCCTCGAGCCAGACCCGGGCCCCGACCAGGCTCAAGGGGAGCCGCGCCTCGAGATGATAGCCATGAGCGGCCTCCAGCCAGAATGCCTGAATTCGCGGTTCGACGGCGGTTCGCTCGATGCCATCGTCTCCTTTGACCTGGGTTTGCGCTTGAATGAGGCCCTGGGCGCTCGATGCGAAGAAGTAGGTCTCGAGCGACCCGTCCGGTCGCTCGAGCGTGATATCCACGCGGTCGAACCGGTCGCGATCGGGATGCGGGTCGACGGGCTCCGCGACGAAATGCGGATCCTCGACCTCGAGGTATACGAAGAGATACCGGTCGGTAGACCCGAGCTGCACGCGCGCCTCGGACCCGCCTGCGCTCGGCAGGGCGACGGGATCCGCGCCGACATCCCAGTCCTCGCGATAGCCGTCGAGCAATGGCTGCACATGCAAGGGGTAGACGTACAGGTCGCCGTCCTTCTCGGCGAACGGCTCCGGGTCGTCCACTTCCGGGAACACCCGCTGCGGTTCCGCGGCGAGCGCATGGGCCATCGTGTCCGCACTCGCTTCCAGCGCGCCTTCCTGCGACATCCGCAAGGCGCTTTCGAGTTCACGGGCATACTGGCATCCGGCCCACGGCAGCATCAATGTGGTGAGTGCGACGATCAGCAGTTGTAGGCGGATGCTCACTCGATCCAGCGATAACCCATGCCGTACACCGTCTGGATGGCATCGAAGGCGGCATCGACCTCGATGAACTTGCGGCGCAGCCGCTTGATGTGCGAGGTGATGGTGTTGTCATCCAGCACCACGCTCGCCGCATCCATGAGCTGCTGGCGATTCTTGACGTGCCCGGGATTGCGGGCGAGTGCGTGAACGATCCAGAACTCCGTGAGACTCAACGTCACGGGCAACCCGTTCCACGTGGTCTGCATCTTCTCGGCATCGATCACGAGGGCGCCGCGCCGCAGGGCCTCGGCGCCGCTTCCCGGCTGGCGCAAGGCATCGATGCGCCGGAACAGAGCCGCGACCCGCGCCGCGAGGTGAGGCAGGCTCACGTCCTTGGTCAGAAAGTCGTCGGCTCCCAGACGCAGGCCCGAAACCGCATCCAGTTCGCTGTCACGGGCCGTCAAGAAAATGATCGGCAGTTCCGCCGACAGATTGCGCAGGTCGCGGCACAGATCGAAGCCGCCCTCGGCCTCGTCTTCCAGCGAGATGTCGATGATGGCGAGGTCCGGCAGGCGGATATCGAAGGCTTGCATGGCAGCCTTGCGGTTGGCATAGGTCTTCACCAGGTAGCCGTTCCTGGCGAGCGCCGCCGCGTAGTTTTCCCGAAGGGCCGGCTCATCCTCGACGATGGCAATGTTCTTCTTCACCTCGGCGATGATAGCCGATGGCGCCGGGTCCCGGGCTTGCCGCGGGTCGCAAAACCGCTGCCGCCACAATTGGTCAGAATTGGCCCGCGCCTGGTCCGAATTGGTCCGGCGGGCCACAAGAGTTGCAGGCCATCGTTGCCCTCATCGGAGGAAAACGAGGAACTGCTCATGCGATCATCGAACCCATCTTTCGGAGTGCCATCCGCGCTTTGGACCCAGCACCGCGAAGCCTCGCTCAACTGGCTCGCGCTCGGGCTGTTGCTCGCGGCTTGGAATGCGGCCGACGACTCGGACCCTCGGCCACGGCGCCCGGATTCTCTGAGCGCTTATCCCTACGTGACCGTGCGTACGATGACGCGAGTCGCGCCTGCCTCGGTGAAACCTTGACGATCGAGCGTCGCGCGGACTCTTCGCAACCAAAAAACGCGTTTCTTCATCAAGGGTCACAAAAGCGTCAACGAACTGTAAAGCTGAGTATCTCTAATGGCGCGGCGATCATGCTGGCCATCGATACCAATAAACAGATACTCATCGTCGATCGGGATGTTGCCTCCATTGAACCTCTCCGTCAGAAGCTCTCTGACGAGGGGTTCGCGGTGCGCGCCATCACCGACGGCGACGCCGCCGTGGTCGCGCTGTCCGAGCGGCCGCCGCATATGGTAATCATCGACTGGAACATGCCGGGACTCGCGGCGTTGGAACTGATCAAGGGCGTGCGCCGGGTGCGCCAGCAAGCGGTGCGGCTCATCATCCTGTCCTCCTTGGCGGGGGAACAAGACGTGGTCAACGGGCTGAACCTTGGAGCGGACGATTACATCGCCAAGCCCTTCTCATTGCGCGAAGCCGTGGCGCGGGTGTGCGCCCTGCTTCGCTCGCATCCCCATGAACGCGAACGCCCATCGCTCTCCTGCGACGAACTGGTGCTGGACGCCGCCACCAACCGGGTGACGGCGCGCGGCAAGTCGGTCAACCTGCGCGGCGTCGAGTATCGGCTGCTGGAATTTCTCATGTCGCATCCGGGCAGAACCTTCAATCGCACCCAGCTGCTCGCGCAGATCTGGGGCGGCGATCACGACGTGGATGAGCGAACCGTGGATGTGAACGTGCAGCGTCTTCGCAAAATATTGAGTGGGCCCGGCTACGAGGCGTACATCCAGACGGTGCGCGGATTCGGCTATCGCTTCTCGAGTCCCGCGCAAAATGTGACCTGATCGGTCAATTTAGTGTTCCACGCGACGTTCCACGCGTAAGTCCCTCTTGTTGTAAACAAATATTCTTCCCCGAGTCATCCCCCGGTCACAAGAATCGGCGACTCTGGCCACCCGAGGTGATATCACTTCGGAGGAGAACATCATGGTCGAGCGCAACACGCCGTCGCAGCTCAAGCTGCGGTCGGTATTCATCTCGGACATTCACCTCGGCTTCAAGGGGTGCAGCGCGGATCTGCTGCTCGATTTCCTGCATCACGTTGAGATGGAGCGATTGTTCCTGGTGGGCGACATCGTCGATGTGTGGAGCATGAAGAAGAGCATGTTCTGGCCGCAAGCGCACAACAACGTGGTGAGAACCATCCTCGGCAAGGCCAAGCGCGGCACCAAGGTGATCTTCGTTCCGGGTAATCACGACGAGGTTTTCCGCGAATTCGACGGAGCGGTGTTCGGCAATCTGGAGATTCATCGCGAGTACATCCATGTCGGTGCGGACGGACGGCGGATGCTGATCCTGCACGGCGATGAATTCGACAGCGTGGTGAAGTTCAGTCCGTGGCTGGCGAAGCTCGGCAGCAACATCTACGACGTGCTGCTGGCCGCCAATCCTTACATCAACTGGGTGCGGCGCTTGCTCGATCTGCCGCACTGGTCCTTGTCGGCTTATCTCAAGAACAAGACCAAGAGCGCGCTTCAGTACATCGGCAGCTTCGAGGAATCGGTCGCGCAGGCCGCCGCCAAGCGGGGTGTGGACACGGTGATTTGCGGTCATATCCATCGGGCGGAGATGCGCGATATCAACGGCATCCTGTATTGCAACGACGGCGATTGGGTGGAGAGTTGCACCTCCCTGGTCGAGGATATGAACGGACAACTGCGGATCATCGACTGGCCGAAGCTCAAGCAGACGCTCGAAGTGCCCGTTGCGCTTCCGGTGGAGCACGCCGCATGACGCAATTGCCACCCAGGCTTCATACATCTGTCAACTCGAGCGGCTTTAATCGACCCATCGATGTAACGGCCATGAGCGATGCGGTCGAACCGTGGAGTCATCCTTGGCATGCTCTTCAGCGCACATTAGCGAAGGCCTTCGGGGCCGACGCCGCGATCTGTTCGATGGCCGGCGACCGGCCGTCGGGCGCCGCGCTGCGAGCCGCGGAGGCCGCCAGCTGGCTGGTGCGCGCACGCAGCGCCGCCGCATCCGCGGCATTTCCGATACCCCGTTAGCGCGAGGCATCCCGCCAGCGCAAGGGCTGCCGGCGCGCAGGCGCCCGGCAGCCCCGACCCGTTTCGTCGAGCCCCCACCGGCGCAGGCCCCCCATGCGGGGGCCCCTTTTTTTCTTCCACCCAACCTGAAAGGCGAACGAGCATGAGCAGCCTCGATTTCGATCTCGACACTCAAATGAACAACTTGGAGCGCGAGTGGCGCCTAGGCTATGAGGCAAGCATCATCGCGCGCGCCGAATTCCAGACGCTCGCGGCCGACATCAAGGCCAACGCGGCGGCACTCGATGCCGCGCACGAGCGGCTCGACCAAGCGGAGGCCTTGAAGGCGCGAATCATGGCCAAGATCGAGCGGCTCGAAGCGCGGCTGCTGCGGGCGGCGGGCTGAATGACTCAAGGAGCCGTTATGTCCGGTGAAGCCGAAGAAGATGCCGCAGCCGAGTTTCTCGAGCGGCGCTGGTTCGCGTCCATGGCTGCCGCTCGCAGCAAGCAGGCGGAGTGCGAGGCGTTGCTCGAGGTAATGGCGCAGGCCAAAGCTTCCTGGCACGACTCGCGCGCGCAGCTCCTCAGGCTCGAAGCGTTACGCGACGCGCTCGGCGAGCAGCTCGCCGAGCGCAGCACGCTGCGCGAGGAGTTTGCACCGGAGCTGCCGCGGATGGCGATATCGTCGGCGGCGTAACCTCATCCATCGACCGCGAAAATCTCTCGCGGTCACAAAAATGACACTGTTGTCCCGGAGTATTGCGCGCTCTTAACCCGCGTGACCCGAAGACGCGGTGTGAATAAACCTGCGTGTGGATGCAAGTGACGATCAGAGCGTGCCGGTAATGGTGTCCAAGAAGTTTTGGGGAATCATGGCAATCTCGGCGCTGCACTCTTCGTTCCTCGCCCCCTCGGCGGAGTCCGCCGAGGCGCCGGCCGCATCGGCCGCCCCGCCCGCCGCGGCTGCGCCGTCCGCCACGGCCGCACCGCCCGCGCTGAAGGCCTTCCCCGTCCTGGAATACCGCGTCGAGGGCAACAGCCTCATGCGCACCATCGACATCGAGCGCGCGGTCACGCCGTACCTCGGCGAGGGCAAAACCATCAAGGACATCGAGGCGGCACGCCAGAGCCTCGAGAAGCTCTATCACGACCATGGCTATCAAACGGTGCTGGTGAATATCCCGCAGCAGGAGGTCAGCGCCGGAATCGTGCGGTTGAAAGTCATCGAAGCGCCCGTCGGGCAGGTGCAGATCAAGGGATCGCGCTATCACTCGCTGCAGGTCATCAACGCCACCGTGCCGCAATTGAAGGGCGGGGTGGTGCCGAATTTCGGCGAAGTGCAGAGGGAATTGGCGCAGGTGAATCACACCGAGGACCTGCATGTCACGCCGGTGCTGCGCGCCTCGACCACCCCCGGACAGGTCGACGTCGATCTGGATGTGCAGGACCAGCTGCCGCTGCATGCCTCGCTGGAGGCCGACAATCGCTACAGCGCCAATACCGCTCAACTGCGCATGATCGGCGAGGTCAGCTACGACAATTTGTTCCAGCGCAATCAAAGCATGAGCGTGCAGTACCAGGTCGCACCCGAGCATCCGGACGAAGCCGAGATCTGGTCGGTTTCCTATGTGATTCCGACCCAGAGCGGGCTCGTCTGGGCGCTCTACGCCGTGCGCTCCAACAGCAACATCGCGGCGGTGGGCGATCTGGATGTGATCGGCAACGGCAGCATCTACGGCGTACGCCTGATCGAGCCGCTGCCCTCGCCGAGCGCCGACTTCTACCACAATTTCACCGCGGGTCTCGATTACAAGGACTTCAAGCAGGACGTGACCCTGCAGGGCTCCGATGACGTGGCGTCTCCCGCCAAATACCCGCCATTCACCCTGCAGTACACGGCAACTTGGCTGGGGCACGCGGACGCGGCATACCACGCGGCCGCCACGACCGCCGCACGCAGCAGCACCACCCTGGATCTGGGCACGAGCTTTCTGGTGCGCGGCTTGGGTACCGACGCGGAGCAATTCTCGGTCAAGCGCTATGGGGCGGGTCCTTCGTATTTCATCCTCCACCCCAGTCTGCAGCGCCAGCAGATTCTCCCGTGGAGCTGGAGTCTGGTCGGCAAGATCGATGGCCAGCTCGCGAGCGGCCCGCTCATCAGCAACGAGCAGTATGGCGCCGGCGGCGTCGACAGCGTACGCGGCTACACCGAATCGGAGCGTCTCGGGGACGACGGCATGCGGGGTTCGGTCGAGTTGCGTACCCCGCAACTGCTGAACGGGCGCGCGCGCATCACGCAATCCTACTGGTACCTGTTTGCCGACGGTGCCCGGGTCAAGATCATCGATCCGCTGCCGGGGCAGCGCACCGGATACGACCTCGGCAGCGAGGGGCTCGGCTTTCGCTTCAAGATCGGCGGCCTTGCCACCGATCTCGACGGCGCACGCGCCGCCACCGCCGGATATGTCACCCGCGCGGGCAGCTATAGCGCGCAGTTCAGAGTCAATTATGCCTGGTAGCCCCCACGGCCAAGGTTCGAGATTCACATGACGAAAGCCGCGAAAGTTTTGACTGCCCTGCTGCTGCTCCTGCCCGCCTGGGCGCAAGCCTGGTGGAATGCCGATTGGAAACAGCGAACCGCCGTGATCCTGAACACGTCGGACGCCGGCGTGGCGGTGCGTGAAACGCTCGCCGGCGTGGCGGTTCCCGTCCGGCTGCACTCGGGCAACTTCGACTTCGTCGGCGCCAAGGCCGATGGATCGGATCTTCGGGTGCTGGCGGGCGATGACAAGACGCCGCTGAAGTTTTGGGTCGAGCGGTTCGACAGCGTCAATGAGCTCGCGGTCCTCTGGGTCCAGGTGCCCACCATCCTGCCGGGCACCGACAAGAACCTGGTGTACATCTACGCCGGCAACGATAAGGCGGCATCCGATGCCAACGGCGCCGGTAGCGCCGCGGCGGTTGCCGATGCGGCCACGCTCGCGACCTTTCACTTCGCCGAGAAGGACGGCGTCGCCGCCGATCAGACCGGCACGATCAAGGCCACCGCCGCCGCCGCCGCGGCGGTCGAGCCGAATGGTCTCATCGGCCCGAGCGCGCGCATCGCCGGTACGGCTCTCGTCTGGCCCGCCAATTCGACCCTGAAAGTTGCGGCGGGCGTGCCGTTCAGCCTGTCCGTCTGGGCGCGTCCGGATGTTGCCGCGGGCACGCTGTATGCCCAAGGTCCGCTGCAATTGCTGCTCACCGCCGGAAAGCTCACCGCGAAACTGGGCGCCGCCAGCGTGGCCGGCGGCGACGTGCCGGCGGCTGCCTGGTCGCAAATCGCGCTGACCGTGGGGTCCGGCAAGCTCACGGTGTATGTCAACGGCGTCCAAGCGGGCCAGGGTGATCTGCCGGGCCCGAGCCCGGCGATCGACGGCGATATTCGCGTAGGCGAAGGCTACCAAGGACTGATCGACGAACTCGAGCTGGCCGGCACGGCGCGCAGCGCCGACTGGATCAAGCTTTCTTACGCCGCGCAGAGCGCGGACGCCAAGCTGATCGCGAGCAAAACGGAAACTTCGGATACCGAGAGCAGCGCCGGCAGCAACAGCTACTTCGGGATACTGTTCAAGAGCCTGACGCCGGATGCCTGGACCATCATCGGCATTCTCGGGGTCATGTTCCTGATCGCCGTGGTGGTCATGATCGGCAAGTCGTTCTACGTCAGGCGCACCGACAAGGCCAACCAGATCTTTCTCAGGCGGTTCCGCGACACCGAGGACGTGCTCGCGCTCGGGACCGGCGAGGCAGCCGGGCAATTCGAAGGCTCCTCGCTGTACCGGCTGTATCGCGCCGGCATGAAAGAACTGGTCAAGCGCAAGGTCGGGCAAAGCGACCAGCGCCTTTCCGGCCCTTCGCTGGATGCGGTCAAGGCCAGCATCGATGCGGATTCGGTGCGCGAGGGTTACGCGCTCAATTCGCAAATGGTGCTCCTGACCATCGCGATCGCTGGCGGCCCCTTCCTCGGGCTCCTCGGCACGGTGGTGGGCGTGATGATCACCTTTGCGTCCATCGCCGCCGCGGGCGACGTCAACGTCAACGCCATTGCGCCGGGTATCGCCGCCGCGTTGCTCGCGACGGTGGCCGGGCTCAGCGTCGCCATTCCCTCGCTGTTCGGCTACAACTACCTCGCATCGCGCATCAAGACGATCTCCTCCGACATGCAGATCTTCATCGATGAGTTCGTGACCCGGGTCGCCGAAGTCTACGGGGCGCAGTGATGTCTGCCGGTCCGCAGGAAGCCAATCAGCTCTACGACGACATCAACATCACGCCGATGTTGGATCTGGCCTATGTGCTGCTCGTCACCTTCATCATCCTGACGACCGCCGCCGTGCAAGGCGTGCGCGTGCATTCGCCGCTCACCCAGGCCGCCAACAACCTCGGCCGCCCGCAGACCCGGGCCGTCACGGTGACCGCCGATGGGTCCATCTATTTGGACGCCTATCCCGTGAGCATGGATCAACTGCGCTCGAGCCTCGCGCAGTACAAGGCCGCGAATCCCAATCTTCCGGTGGTGCTGAAAGGCGATGCCGATACTCAGTACCAAACCATCATGGACGTTCTGGAATTGGCCAAGAGCCTGGATATCACCGAGATCGGCCTGGTCACCAAGCGCGCCGTGCCGTAACCCGCCGAGCCCGCCATGCAGGTCAATACCGATTCCAAGCCCTACGACACCATCAACGTCACGCCGATGTTGGATCTGGCCTATGTGTTGCTGGTCGTCTTCATCCTCATGACCACGGCTTCGATTAAGGGTTTGACGATCACCATGCCGAAGCCCTCGAACAAGCCGGTCACGGAGCATCACGAGCTGAAAGTCGTGCAGGTGCTCGCCGGCGGCGCCGTGCTGATCAACGGGGTGGGCGTGAGCCTCGCGGAGCTCGAGGCGCAGCTCAAGCTGGCCCAGTCGCGCGATCCGAAGATGTCCGTCGCCATCAAGGGCGATGCGCACGCCCAGTACGCGAAGGTCATCGCCGTCATCGACCTCTGCAACAGCCTCGGCGTCAACATGGGGTTGGTCACCGCCAGGATCGGCACCTGATGCGCGGGGGACCCTCATGATGAGCGATCAACTCGCGGGCCGCGGCGGGGCGTCGACCGCCAGGCTGTGGCTGCGCCGCGCCCTCATCGGCATCGGCATGCTGGGGTTCATCGGCGCCGTGGTGTTGGGCGGCATGAATTTGAGCCGTGGTCCGCAAGGGCCGAAGCGACAGGTCGCGCGCATCATGATTCTCCCCGATACGCTGCCCCCGCCCCCGCCGCCCGAGGAAAAGAAGCCGCCGCCCAAGGAAGAGCAGCCGAAGCAGCAGGTCGAGGCGCCCAAGCAGCAAACGCCTCCCGAGCCGCAGCAGCTCAAGATGGAAGGGCAGGCCGGCGAGGGGCCGAGCGCCTTCGCCGCGGGCGAGGTCAAGCAGGACTACATCGGGGGCGACATCGGCGACGGCTCGCGCTACGCCGGTTACGTCTCACGTCTCGAGCAGATGATTCAGGACGAGCTCACGCGCCATAAATTGAGGGTGACCAACGTCAAGGTATTTCTCTGGCTGCTGCCCGACGGCTCCGTTCAACGCGTTACCGTGGCGGGCGGCGACGGCGAGGCCGAGAGATCGGTGCGCACCGCGCTCGCCGATTTGACCCGGGTCAACGAAGCGCCGGTCGCGGACATGCCCATGCCCGTCGGCCTCGAAATCAGCGTTCGCTAAATAACTTAAACGAAGGGATCGATTCACTATGAAAGCCGGTTGGTGTTACGCGCTCGTGATGTTGCTGTTGTCGGCCGTCGCGGCTCCCAGTTTTGCCGACGAAGCCGACGAGCTGCGCAAGCTCCGCGACACCACGATCGCTCTGGTCAATGCTCTGGTCGAGCAAGGGGTGCTGACCCGCGCAAAGGCCGACGCGCTGATCGCGCGGGCCGAACAGGCTGGCGCGACGACGGGCGGTGCGGCGGGCGGCGCACCGAGCGTGACCGCAGGCGGAGCGGCGAAGGCGCCGGCCGCGAGCGGCCCCGCCACCGCCGCCGCACCCGGCGCGGCCGGCGGCACCGCGGCGCCTCCGGGCGCCGCCTCGCCTCCCGTCGAGCCCGGCGTCGTGCGCGTCCCCTATATTCCGGAGACCGTGAAGCAGGAGATCGGCGAGGAGGTCAAGCAAGACGTGCTGGCGCAGGCGAAGACCGAGCGCTGGGGCGAGCCCGGCGCATTTCCGGAATGGCTCAGACATTTCAACTGGTACGGCGACTTTCGATTCCGCTACGAGGCCGATCGATTCCCCACCGACAACACCCCGAACGCGGCCGTGGCGGTCCTGCAGGCCTACGGCGTGAATATCGACAACAGCACCGAGGCCGACAATCGACTGCGCATCCGGGCGCGGTTCGGATTCGATGCGACCGTGGGCGACACGGTGACGGCGGGAATGCGATTGGCGACGGGCGGCGTGGGTTCCGGCAGCAACCCGGGCACCGAAAATCAAACGCTGGGCAACTATGAAACGCGCTCGACCGTGGGATTCGATCGCGCCTATCTGGCGTATCGCCCCGAGTCCTGGGCGACCTTGTGGCTCGGGCGGGTGGGTAACCCGTTCTTCAGGCCCACCACGTTGGTCTGGGCCAACGACGTGAGCCTCGAGGGCATCGTGATCGACTTCCAGCCGAAGATCACGTCCGGTCTGACGTTCTTCACGACGGCCGGCGCGCTGCCGATACTGCAGATCGATCCCATCCCGACGAACAGCGCGTCCAGCAAGTGGCTGTACGCCTATCAGAGCGGATTCGACCTGAAGTTCGACGATGCCGCGGCGCTCAAAACCGCGGTGGCGCTGTACGACTACCGCAACATCGAGGGCACCCCGAATCCGACCGTCTATTCCACGGCATATAGCGATTCGGCCGCCCCGTACCGGCAGACCGGCAACACGGTGTTCGACATCGATGGCCTGCTCAACGCACAGAACGGCACCCAGAATTATCTGTGGGGCCTGGCGTCGAAATTCCACGAGCTGAATGTGTCGACCGAACTCGATCTGGATTTCGTCGGCCCGACGCACATCATCGTCGACGGCGACTGGGTGAAGAATCTCGGGTTCAACGAGCGTGAGATCGAGCAACGCACGGGCTATCCGGTGGATCGGCAAATCAGGGGTTGGCAAACGCGCTTTGCGGTGGGCTATCCCGACATGCGGCAAAAGTACGCCTGGCAGGGCTATATCGGCTACCGTTGGGTGCAGCGGGATGCGACCTTGGACGCCTTCACGGATCAGGACTTCCATCTCGGCGGCACGGATGCCCAGGGCTATTACCTGGGCGGGAAATTCGCATTCGAGAAGAACAGCTACATCGATCTGCGCTGGTTCAGCGCCAAGCAGATCGATGGTGTAGAGCTCGCCGGCGCGGACAGCTCGGTCGGCGGCCTGCCGCTCGCGATCGATGTGCTTCAACTCGACATCAATACGTCATTCTGAGGTAGCGATGCGCAACGTTCTGGCCGGACTGGCCGCCGCCCTGCTGACCTGTGCCACGCCCGCGATCGTGCATGCCGACGAGGACGCGACGCTGGCGCGGGCGCGTGAAATGCTGCACCGGACGCAGGAGGCTCTGCACCAGGCGCAATCGGACAATGCCGACCTCGTCCGCGCCAAGGCTGACGCTGAGCAGAAACTGCAAGCGGCCGCCAAGCAAATCGAGGCCGCACAAAGCGGATCGAAGTCGGCGCAGGCGTCGTTGAATGCCAAGCTGACCTCGGCACAGGGCGCACAAGCCGAGCTCGAGCACAAGCTCAACGACGCCAATGAGCGGCTGGCGGCCGCACGCGGCAAACTCGATGAAGCCTCGAAAGAGCTGGCCGCGCGGGACTCGGAGCTGGGTCAGGTCAAGCAGATCCTCGAGCAGAGCAAGACCGCCAACGCGAGCTGCGAGGACAAGAATTTGAAGCTCTACGGCTACGCCGAGGAAGTGTTGGAGCGCTACAAGAACAAGGGCGTCTGGGCCTCGCTTTCCCAGAAAGACCCGGTGTTCGGCCTCAAGGAAGTGGGCATCGAGAACATTCTGCAGGAATATCAGCTGAAGCTCGCAAGCGAGAAGATCAAGCCGTAGACGGCGCTCGAACGCCGCGGGCATTTACATCCAGATCACTCATTGGTCGGCGCCGCTACCGGACGGCGCCGATAATCGCTCCCGTTTGGTCGCATCGAAATACATTTGTCATTCAATTCGACGCGGCTTCGATGCGGCTACCACACACACCAGCAGATTATCCAGTACTCGCGTCGCTGATCGATCGCCAAATGTTATGCCTTCGTCACAGAATCGACACTCCATAGACGTGTTGCTTTGAGAGGATGCCCCCGTCGAGAAGCAATGGGGACCTGAAGCGCCGCGCGACCAACCTAGAGTCGCCCCGCTGCCGGAGGGATAACCAGCGAGTCTCAAAAGATTTTCTTACAACCCTATGGGAGCTTCCTCAATGCGTATCAAAACTGGCTTATCAGTCCTGGCGGGTGCCGTGGCACTCGCGTGCTCGGGTGGCGCGTTTGCGCAGACCACCACGAACGCCACCTCCGCCGGCACCGTTATCCTGAACATCGTCGACCAGACGAATGGCACCTCGTTCGTGTTCGACACAGGCCTGTCGGTTAATTCCTTTGCCGACCCGACCAGCTATTCCTTGAACATCGCAAACGATCCCGCATCGTCCGCGGTCTCTGCGGCTTACGCTGCGTTCGTGGCCGGAGAAGGGTCGGGCGACACGCTCGATTACTCGGTCGTGGGAGCGGCCGAGCCCGGCGCCGCTGGAGTGTATGCCACCACGTTGACGACCGCAGTCAGCAAGCCGACGACGATCGCCGGCAACAAGGGCAGCGATGCGGCGGCACAGATCGGGACCTTCCTCGGTCAGGTCAACAACCCGCTCGGCAGCGCAACCTACAATGGCACCAGTGCCATCGCCATCGCGACGTGGAATAACGGCGGCTACGAGGGCAACCTGCAAGCCGACCTGGGCGGAATCAGCGACAACGCGGCTCTCAACACCTCTTTGGCGTTCTACGCGGTCACGACGACCAACCAGGCGGGGTTGCGCAATGGCGCCTCGGTTTCCACCTTCACGGGCTCCTGGGATCTGACTTCGGCCGGCTTGCTGACCTACACCGAGCCGGGTGGCGGTACGTCTCCCGTCCCGCTTCCGACCCCGCTGCTGCTGATGCTGTCGGGCCTCGGTCTGATGGGTCTCGTCGCGCGTCGCGGCCAGCCTGGCTCCAAAGAGGCTCCTCTGAACGGCGCCGCCGCGTAAGAAAATCCCGAACCCAATTTACACGAGGAAATGCTCATGAAGTCTTCTTCCAAACTAATTGCCGCGGCAGTTGCCACGGTACTGGGCACGAGCGCGCATGCTCTCGCACCCACCGCGACCATCACCTACAGCTTCTACGAAGCCGGCGGCTCCGCCCAAGAGAACTCGGTGTATTCGGCCCTTTACAATCTGCTGACGCCGAGCACCGTCGATGTCTACACCGATACGGGCAAGGGTCTGAGCGGCAGCTATCTGATCGTGACGGGCACGACCAATCCGTCCGCGGCTAATGCGCCGTTCACGACCGCAACGAACATCCTGTTCATTTACAAGTTCAACCACGGCAGCTTCCCGAACGGCGCCTTCCCGCTGGCCTATGCCTCCGGGTCCGCCAACTCGTTGCTGGCGTACCCGACGGTTGCCTCGATCCTGAGCGCCACCGCGACCGGCAACTCCGGCACACCCACTCCCTCGAACCCGAGCTACACGTTCACGGCGGTCGATTCGAACAATCAGCCCACCGATTTCGGCGTGACTGACGTCGAAGTTCCGTTGTTCAATTACCCGTACAACCTGAACGGCACGCCCGCGCTCACGCCGCCGCAGCTCGCCGGCATTGCCCAAGAGGGCATCTACGACGACGTGTTCGGCATCGCCGTCACCAATACCGTGTACAAGGGCACCTCGGCATTCGCGCATCCCAAGACGAGTTTCACCAAGTCGGAGATTGCCGGCATCCTCTCGGGCACGATCACCAATTGGGCTCAGCTGTTCGCCGACGATGGCACACAGTTCCCTTCCAAGCCGATCTGGTTCCTCGACCGCGGCTCGGGCTCGGGCACGAAGGCCGGCGAGAATCAGTATTTCCTGAACTACCCGGGTAGCATCGGCTACAGCGGCGCCGCCCTGAAGCCCAACAGCGTGACGGCTTCGAATGTCAATGGCGGATACAGCGACACCATCCTGAATCTTTCGGGCGGCTATCAGGACGTCGAGGAAGCCAGCACGGCGGCCTGCGTGACGGACCTTGAGAACGCCAATGCAGCCGGCGATTATGCGATCACGGTTCTCGCAACCCAGGAAGCTCCGGCTCTGAATTTGGTGGGCGGCGCGACGGCGTACTCGTTCGTCAAGATCGACGGCGTCGGTATCGATACCGGCGGGGCGACCGACAACATCAACGGCACGACCTCCACCTCGTACACGAATGTCGTCACGGGCGCGTACGACTACTTCCTGCAGAACTCGTTCAACTACCGCTCGGGTCTGCTCGTCGCTTCCTCGCCCGGAAGCATCACGACGGCGCCGGCCGGTTCCCCGCCGAACGTAGCCATCGCCTATGCGATCCGCAATAACCTGCAGGCGTCATCGCTTGCCGGTGCTAATTCAGGAAAGGCATTCCCGTTGTCGGTGACGGGCGTGCTCGTCGATCCTGTGCTGGCTGCCGCTCAGGTTGCGGGCGTGGTGCTCGATACGCGTAACCGGGTTACGGCGGCTCCGCTGCAGCCGAGCTTTGACGCGACGGACTCCGGTGCCAGCGGCGCCGGCGGCTCGATCGCTTACGGAGTGGACCCTCTGTAACAGGATCTTGCGATAGGAAGATCGGGGCCCCGTGGCGACACGGGGCGTTTTTTTGAAGAGCTTACGCCGACGCCGAAACTTGAAAGCTTTCCGGCCGGTCGCCGCGCTGCCATCGTTCCCACATCGCGATGTAGGCGGCCTCGAGGTGTCGGCAGAGGCGGGCCGTATCGAACAACGGGCTGCTGAGACGGCCGATCGCGAGGCGGGTGCGCAGTTGCATGAGCTCGGCCGGGGAGAGCGCGAGCCGCAGGGCGCGCGCTTCGTAGTCCGCTAGACTCTCGGCGATCAGCTCCGGCAGTCCGACCGCCGTGAGCAAGCTGGCCGCCACCCGGCCTGCAAATGAGCCGCCGCGGCACGTCAGCACCGGCAGTCCCGCCCATAGGGCGTCGCTCGCCGTCGTGTGCGCATTGAAAGGCAGCGTATCCAGGAACAGATCCGCCAGGCGGTATCGGGCCAGATGATCCGGCAACTGCCGCAGGCGCGGCGCGAAAATGAGCCGCTCGGGCGCCACGCCGCGCGCCTGCGCCTCACGGCGCAAGCCGTGCGTCACCGTATCGCCCTTCATCGCCAGCCATAGCACGCTGCCGTCGACGGCCCGCAGCAGCCGCATCCACGCATCGAACATCGGCGGATGAATTTTGTAGTGATTATTGAAGCTGCAGAACACGAAGCCCGTTTCGGGCAGACCGCTTTCCGCCCGCGTCGGAGTGCGCTCGGCGATCGCGCGCCGGTCATCGTTCGGCTGGTAACAGTCGGGCAAGTACACGATTCGCTCGCTGTAGTACGCCCTGTCGGCCTCCGGAATGACGGTGCGATCGGCGATGAGGTAATCCATGTAATTCGCGGCGAGCGTGCCGGGATATCCGAGATAATTGACCTGGATGGGTGCCGCGCGGCGCGCGAATATTCCCGCCCGAAACCCATCGGTGTAGCCCGTCAAATCCACGGCGATATCGATTGCCGACTCGCGCAGCAGCGCCGCCGTCTCCTCGTCGGTGTATTTCGTCACATCGACGAATTGGCCGAAGGCTTCCCGGACCCGTGTGCCGATCGCGCTCTCGTCGGGCGGCCGCAGTGATATCCCGGTGATTTCGAACCGCTCCCGGTCGTGTGCCTCGAAGATGCCTGCCATCAGCAACGACACCGGATGTTCGCGAAAATCCGCGGATACATACGCAACCCGAATTTTGTCGTGGCGATGGCGCCGTCCGCTCCATGGCGCGAGGCCGTCCACCGACCAATTGTCATCGACAAACCGGCGCGCGCATCGCAGCTGCGCCGCGGCCGAATCGAGGGTCGCAATGAACAGGGGCGGCAACGTGACTGGCTTGCCGGCCTGAACCCCCGCAATGATGGCCCGCAGGATCACCTCGTACTCCCGCCAATCGCAGCACAACAGGCGCGCATGCAGCAGATTGCCCAGCGCGAAGTTGTAGCCCGGCGCGGTCCGGGGATCGACGAGGAACAGGCGCTCCAGGGACTCGCCCGCCTCCGCCGGCCGGTTGAGAGACAGGAGCACTCGAGCTCGATTGGCGAGCGCCTCGAGAGCGTCCGGATCGAGCTGCAGCGTGCGATCATAGGCCGCGAGCGCTTCATCGAACCGCCCGAGATCGCGCAGGGCGTTCGCCAGGCCGCACCAGGCATCGCGATAATTCGAGTCGATGGCGAGCGCCCGCTCGAAGCTGGCCAACGCCTCGGCGGGGCGCCGCAGCCGGCGTAACGCCATCCCGCGATAATGATGCCCTTTCGAGAATTCAGGGCGGCGAGTAATCGCGGCATCGTAGCTGCGCAGAGCTTCCGCCCACCGCCCGAGCTTGAGCAGGACATTGCCGCGGTTGAACGCGGCATCCGCGCTGTTCGGCGTCAGCGCGAGCGCGGTATCGTAACCCGCGAGCGCCTCTTCCAGCCGCCCCAGCCGAAACAGCGTGTTGCCGCGGTTGATGTGAATCGCAGCCGAATCCGGACGCAGCCGAATGGCGCGATCGAGATCCGCGAGCGCCTCCGGGAGCCTGTTCATTTCCATCAAGCGCGTGGCGCGTAAATGCAGCGCCTGGTCGGTACTCATTCTCCGAACGCTAAGCATCGGGTATGACGGACGCGTGACGAACGCCGCTTCATCACGGTGCAATGTTCTATTTATATCCTTGACGCATAAGTAGACCGTCCGTGGAACCGCGCCCGCGATGCGATTTGCCCACGGCTCCTTCAGGCAGAACAATGGCATCGACTCGCAGAATAGCCCGGCGTCTCAATCCGCGTGCCTGGGGCGCAATTGGGCTTTTCATCGTGTGCCTCGTCGGCGCCGCCGCGGGGGCCAAACCGCCCCTGCCGACGCTACCCACCCCGTGTCTCGCGGGCAACTGCGGCAGCTCTGCGCAGAGCTTCGTGACTTATGGCGCTGCCGGCGCCTCGGTCAGCGGCAACGTGATGAACATCACTCAGACCACCGCCAACGCCGTCCTTAATTGGGCCAACTTCAATATCGCGAGCGGCTACAAGGTCAATTTCCTGCAACCCTCCGCAACCGCCGAGGTGCTGAACAACATCTGGAGTGCGAACCCGAGCGTCATTGCCGGTGCGTTGAACGCCAACGGCCAGGTCTACCTCTACAACCAGAACGGCATCGTGTTCGACAAAGGAGCTCAGATCAACGTCGGCGGGCTGACGGCATCGACGCTGAATTTCGCCGAGCCAGCCGGGTCGACGGATCCGGACGCCCTCTTCAAGAACGGGATATTGTCGAATAACGGCAACGCAGCCATTCCGGGCACGCTGCCTGCGGTATTTCAGACGAGCGCCGCCACGACGGGGTCCGGCGGATATTACTCCTGCACTCCTGCGCCCTGCACCGTCAGCGTCCAGCCCGGCGCGCAGCTCACAGCCGCCGACGGCGGGCGCATCATGCTGCTGGGCCAGGCGGTGAGCAATCAGGGCACGATCTCGACGCCGGACGGCCAGGCGATTCTGGCGGCCGGCAACACCGTCTATCTTGCCGCGAGCACCGATCCCTCCTTGCGCGGGTTGCTCATCGAGGTGAACGCAGGCGGTACCGGCAGCAGCGTCACGAACCAGGGAGAGATCACGGCGCCGCGCGGCAACGTGACCTTGGCGGGCATGATCGTCAATCAAGAGGGGACGGTGTCGGCGACCACGTCGGTGAGCGCCAACGGTTCGATCTATCTGGTGGCCGGCGATACCTCCGCCACGGATTCCACCGGCCAGCAGGAATCCTATTACAACGACAACGCCCCGGGTTTCGGCACCCTGTTGCCGAACCAAGGCGGTCAACTGACGCTGGCGCCGGGCAGCCTAACCGAAGTGCTCCCGGACACCACCAGCACCGCGACGGTCAGCGAACAGAATCTGGTCAATTTCATCCCCTCGCAGGTTGCAATGGTCGGACAGTCGGTGACCTTGCAGGGCAACGCGTCGGTCCGCGCGCCGGGAGCGACGGTGCTGGTGAACGCGGCGACCAATCCCAGTCAGCAATTCGAGGTGCCCGGCACCGCGTACAACGACGGCGGTAGAATTTATCTGGCCAGCGGCAGCAGCATCGATGTATCGGGCCTCACCGATGTGCCGGTTGCGGCCACGAATGAGATCATTCAAGTCACGCTGGAAGGCGATGATCTGCAGAACGATCCCCTGCTTCGCAACGGATTTCTGCACGGTACCACCGTCACCGTCAACGCCAACCAGGGCTCCACGCTGTTCAGCGTGGCGCCGTACACCGGCAATATTCAGGTCGGCATCGACCAGGTGCTGACGGCCGCGGGCAGCATCCAATTGAACTCCGACGGAGATGTGATCGCTCGCGCCGGCTCGACCCTGAACGTATCGGGCGGGAGCATCGCCTATCAGGGGGGCTATGGGCCCGCGACCACCAAGCTGCTGGCCGCGAATGGCGAGGTGTACGGCATCAGCGATGCGCCGAATGATATCCAATACGTCAGCGTCGCCAGCAGTTATTCCTATACGGATCCCACCTGGGGGGTGGCGACGAGCGTCAGCGCTCAGACTTATTATCCCGGCTACACGCAGGGCGCGAACGCCGGCGAGATCGAGGTCCTGGGCCCGGAAGTTTACCTTCGGGGCAGCATGCTCGGGAGCACCGTTGCCGGGCTGTACCAGAGAACCTCGGGCACGTTGGCGCAAGGGGGGTTGTTCGAGCTCGGTTGCAATTGCAAGAACTCCAACAACGAGCCCGACTATCGCGCACCCGCCGTCCTGTTCACGAACGGCGCAACCGATATCCTCGGCAGCGACTTCGATTATGCGGATCTCAATGTCACTTTGCCCGCCGCTCTACAATCGGTGACCACGCTGTCGCCGGCCCAGCTCGCCGACAGCGGTTTCAGCCGCATCGCGATCTACAGCAACGGCGTCGTGAATCCCCCGGCCGGAACCGCCGTGAACGTCCCCGCGAATACCGCCGTATACCTGCCTGCCGGCACCGATCTGAATCTCGCCGCAGGCGGGTCGCTGACCATTACCACCGATCAATCGATCGCCATCGACGGCAACATCAGCATAGCCGGCAGTCTCGGCGCCTCCGGTGCTGCTGCGAGCAACACGGCCGCCGGCATTGGGAACGTGTTCTCGTTTATATCCATGGTAGATGCGACGGTGACGCCCCCGGGCGCGGCGGTCAGCGCTGCCAGCGCCGTCACCCTCACCACGCAACCTCAGTCCTCCGGCGATGTCACCGCCCACAACATCAGCCTCGGCGCAGGCGCCGTCATCAATGTCAGCGGCAGTTGGGTCAATGATTCGCCGTTGTTGTCGGATAACGCATCGGCAACGGCGCCGATCGCGATCAATGGCGGGAATGTCACGTTGAACGCCGGGAACGGCAATGTCGTGCTCGGCACCGGCAGCCGCATCGACGTTTCCGGCGGCGGCTGGATCAATGACGGCAATCAGCTCACGCCCGGCAGTGCGGGCGCGATCAACCTGTCCGCCTCTTTCCTCCCGCTGAACGATGCCCCCTATCAAGGTTCCGTCTCGATCGGCACTGGAGCGGCACTGCTCGGCGCCGGTTTGGTGGGCGGCGCCGGCGGATCCCTGTCCATCAGCTCAGGTTCCGTCACGGTAGGGTGGTCCGCGTCGGGGACGCCCGGCGAGCTGCTGTTGAGTCCGGATTTTTTCGCGAATCGCGGCTTCGCCAGCTACAGCATCACCGGCCAAAACGACGTAATCATCGGAAGTGCCGCTCCCAGCGCATCCGAAGCCGTCACCATTGCGCCGATCCAGGAAAGCCTGGTGTTCACCCAGGACATGCTGCTCAAGCCCACCGGCTCGAACGTGGGGAGCTTCACGGCCTTGGAGGAGCTGCCGCAGTCCGAGCGATCGCCGGCCAGCGTCAGCTTCACCTCCACCGGTTATACCTTTACGGGAGCCCCCGACGGTACGGGCACTTCCGGCAACGGCACTGTGCTGCTCGCGCAAAACGCCTCGATCATCACCGATCCCCTGGCCAGCGTGAGTCTCACGACCGACGGTGAGGTCGGCAGCATAACCGTGCTCGGTACCATCCTCGCGCCGGCCGGCGACATCACGCTGCAGTTGGGAAGCAGCAAGTTCGACGAGAATCCGAGCGGTGAATACGTCGCGAATCAACAGATCGTGCTCGGCCCGCAAGCGCTGCTCGCGGCGCCGGCCTATGCCGAGATCAATACGCTCGATCCCCTGGGGTATCGCCAGGGCTCGGTACTCGCCGGCGGAACCATCTCGCTGCAGGCGAACAAGGGTTACGTCGTCACCGACCCGGGTTCGGTCATCGACGTGAGCGGCACCGCCGCGGTCATCGATGTCGTGAGCTCCAACGGCGTAACGCCGACCGTAGTCGCGGGCAACGCCGGCAACATCGACATCGACGCCCGCGAAGGCATCGTGCTGCAGGGGAATCTACGAGGACAAGCCGCTACGTTCAACGGATCGCCGCTGGCCGGAGCCGGCGGCGGCGCCTTGAGCCTGGGGATCGACCTGTTCGATTACGGCACCACCGTCGCGGCCGATGCCGGCAATACCATCGATCCTTTTCCCTTGAGCACTCGTACCCTGACGCTGAGCAGTCCGGCGGACTACGTGCCGTCGAATCAGCTGCAGAGCGGCACGGCGCAGATCAGCACGGCGACCATCGCCGCGGGCGGCTTCGACAGTGTGACGCTCAAGAGCGCCGATGTCATTTACATCGAGGGCGCGGTCTCTCTATCGGCGGCGGCGAGTCTGACCCTCGATGCACCGGTGCTGCAGGGAAATCCCGGCGCCTCCCTGCACCTGAACTCTGCCTACGTCGCGCTCGGCAATTACTATAACCAACAGGACTATTTCGACACACCGACCAGCGGCGGCGGTCCAAATCCCAATGTCGCCACGGTGCTGGCGCCGAACTGCGGCGCGCAGTGCACGGCGACCCTGTCCGTCAACGCACAGCAGATCGATATTCGGGGTATCAGCGGTTGGAGCGGATTCAGCAGTGAAAACTTGGCGAGCAGCGGCGATATTCGCCTCACGTCGGCGCAGAACCCGGTCAATACGCCGCCCGCGCTCGAGACTGCTCCGGGGGACACGAGCGAACCGAGTCTGCGCTCGGCACTCGACACCACCGGCAATCTGACCCTGCAGGCGCAGCAGATCTACCCCACGACGAATACCGATTTCACGATCACCTCGGGTTCGTCGGTCACCATCGCGTCCTCCCCGGGAACCGGCTCGGCGCCGCTGTCCGCCGGCGGCATTCTGACCATCAATGCTCCGAGCATCACCCAGGGCGGCGTGTTGCGCGCTCCGATGGGCGAAATCACGTTGAATGCGGTGAACGGGGTGGACTCCGCCACCGGGGCGGCCATCCCGGGCTCGGTCACGTTGACCGCCGGCAGCGTCACGTCCGTGTCGGCGAACGGTCTCGTGATTCCCTACGGGTCAACGGTCAATGGCCAGCAATGGACCTACTCACCGGACTCTCTCATCACCGAAGTGATCAATGCACCGCCCGCCAAAGCCGTCAACTTGAACGGCGCCGATGTCTCGGTGAATAAAGGCGCGACCGTCGATTTGTCCGGCGGCGGCGATCTGTACGCCTATGAGTTCATCGCCGGCGAGGGCGGCTCGCAGGATGTATTGAGCCCCGCCAATGCGGCGACCGGCGCCTACACCTATGCGATCTTGCCGAGCCTGGGCTCCGCGTTCTCCCCGATCGACTCGCAATATCAAACGGGCTCGAAAGCCACCGGGAATCAGACCATCTACGTATCGGGTGTGCCAGGTCTCGCCGCGGGCGTCTATGCTTTGCTGCCGGCGTACTACGCGCTGCTGCCCGGGGCCTACGCCGTGCAAATCGAAAAGGCGGATAGCGGCATCGTGTCCGGTCCGGCCGTTCAGCAAGGCGACGGCGCCTATCTGGCGGCCGCCCGTTTCGGGGTCGCAGGCACCACTATCGCCGACAGTCTCAACTCCACGGTGCTGATCGCGCCCGACAGCGTGGTGCGAACTCAGTCTCAATACACGGACACCTACGCCAATGCATTCTTCAGCGCCGCCGCCGCTGCGAATCAGACCGCGATCCCCAGTCTGCCCGCCGATGCCGGTGACTTGCAGATCTCGGCGACGGGCGCGCTCGCACTGAATGGCAAGATCGTCTTTGCCACCGGCAGCTACGAATCCGGTACGACCTCCGGCGGCAGCCCGATCACCGTCCAGGGTTCGGGCGGAGCGGTGTCGATCGAGGCGCCCAACATTCTGGTGGTCGATTCCGCGACACCGGCCGGGGCGGGGAACGCCGCCGGCGCGCTGCAAGTCAACGCGCAGTCGCTCGATGCTCTCGGTGCGCAAACCGTGGTGCTCGGCGCGACCACGCAAAACACCACGGCCGGCGAAGTCATTACGGCAGGCGCCACGCAAGGGATAGAACTCGACAACACCGCGGTTGCGCTCACCGCCTCCGAGATCGTTCTCGCGGCCCAGAATACGATCACGCTCGATCCCGGTGCCGAGATCACCGCCAAGGGCACTCTCGATACCTCGCCGACGGCGCTGGTGCTGCAGGGCGCGGGGGCGCTGCTGCGGGCCTCGAGCGGCGCCGCGGCGCCATTGACCGTCGAGACCAGCAACTCCGCAGGCCAGGCTGTACCGCAGAATCCTGCCGGCCTGCTGTCGGTCGGTGCCGGAGCGTCGGTGACCGCCGGCGGCAGCCTGCTCTTGTACAGCACCGGCGATACCACGGCGCAACCGGGTGCGACCATATCGGCACCGGCACTGGGACTCTATTCGAGCCGCGTCAGTCTCGGCGACGTACCCACCGGCAAGGGCGCTCCCGGCGGTCTCGACCTCTCGACGCAATTACTGGGTGAGCTCACCGGGCTCACCGCGCTGACCATCGGCAGTACCTCGACCATCGATATGTACGGCACCGTCAATCTCGGTACCCCGAACTCCGCCAATCCCGGCCTGGCGGGCATCACGCTGGAGGCGTGGGCGGTGGACGGCTACGGCACCGGCAACAAGACGCTGCAGGCGGGCGCGATCACCTTGCAGAATTCCAACGTGAATCCGAACGCCGACACGACCACACCGGCGAGCGTTTACAGCTCGTCGCCCAGCGGTACCGGCTCGTTGACGCTGCTCGCCGAGGCGGCGAACTCCACGGAAAGCGGACAAATTACCCTGGGTACGGGCAAGAAGACCCTCGCCGGCTTCAGTGCCGTCAACCTCGACGCCGAAGGCGACATTCAAGGTCAGGGTACCGGCACGCTCAATGTCGGCATCGGCAACGCCGCGGTCCCCCTGACCCTGCAAAGCGCCGCGTTGACCGCGGCCAGCGCCTCCACCCAATCCATTGTCACCGCCGGTGCCGTGACCATGCTGCCCGCGGCTCCCAGCAAAGTCACCTTGCCGGCGGCGCCTCTGGGCGGCGAGCTGTCGATCGAGGGCAGTTCGATTGCACAGAACGGTGTCATTGATTTGCCGGCCGGCATCATCACTCTGCAGGCCACGAGTGGTGACGTGGATCTGGGCAAGGGATCCATCACCGGCGCTGCGGGTTCCGCTCAGAATTTCGTGGTCACCGATGCCGTCGCCGCCGGCGGGCAGATCTCCCTGGTCGCGAATGCCGGCAATGTGGTCGTGTTGAGCGGCGCCACGATCGATGTGTCCGGCACCTCATCGCCGAACGGAAAAGTAAGCGGCGGAGCGGGCAGCCTTACCGTTTCGGCGCCGCAGGGCACGTTCCAGTTTGCCGGCGCCACGCTCCAGGGCGGCGCCCCGGCGGGCCAGATGCAAGGCAACCTCACCTTGGACGAGAACAGCGGTCTCGGCGGCACCGGGTTTGCGGCCCTGGCCAGCTCGCTGTCGAACAGCGGTTTCACGGGTGCGTTGTCATTGCAGACCGGCGGGGAGGCCGTCAACGTCGGCAACATCACTGCCAGCAGCTTCGAGCTGTCGACTTCCAACCAGGGCTCAATTGCGGTGTCCGGCACGATCAACACCAGCGGAGGCAACGCCCTCGACACGGACGGCGGCGCCATTCAGCTATGGGCCGGCACGGGGTTGACCCTGGAATCGGGTGCGCAGCTGCTCGCCAACGCGGGTGCGGCGGGTCCGGTGGGTGTCAACGGCAATCCGGCGCCTGCACAAGGCGGCAGCATCACCCTCGGTACGGCCGCGGGCTACCTCACCATCGACGGAGGCACCGCGCAACACCCGACGCTCATCAGCATGCAGGGCGGCGGGGCCGCCGGCACCGACGGCACGCTGACGCTGCGCGCGCCCCGTACCGCCGATGACTCCAACGTGCAGATCCAGGTGCAAAACGCGCCGGGCGTGATCATCGTCAGCCGGCAGGCCGTGGTCGTGGAAGGATTCAAGGCCTATTCCGCCAATGATCTGGGCAGCACCGATTCGGGTTGCGGTACCGGCGGATCCTGCGACATCGCCGATCTGAATGGGATTCTCTTCTCGGACGCAGCGACGTTCGAGGCGAATGCCCCGGCCATTGTGGCCGGTCTTGGATTGGCCGATAACGTCGTGCAGGTGCGCCCGGGCATCGAGATCGACAGTACCGGAGATCTGGTGCTCGACAACAGCACTGCCGCCTGGGATCTCGACAGCTGGAATGCCGCGCTCGGCGCGCCAATCAATCTCACCTTGCGCGCCGCCGGCAATCTGATCTTCAACTCCTCGCTGAGCGACGGTTTCACGAACGACGGTCAATCGGTGGCGGATTGGAGCTTCGGCGAATCGGCCGCCGACGTCGATTCGGCCTCGTATCGGTTGACGGCGGGTGCGAATTTGACGGCTGCCAACCCGCTCGCGGTCATCACGCAGCCGATCTCGACCGCCAGCACCACCGGCACCCTGACGCCAAACGCGGGCAACGTGATCGTGACGCCCGGCAATCTCATCCGCACGGGCGACGGAAGCATCGATATCGCAGCGGGCGGCGATGTGCTGCTGGGGTACAACTACAGCTACGACAGCAATGGCAATTTGCAGGCGGTGGCCAGCAATCCTCTGAGCAGCGTCATCTATACCGCGGGCATTCCCTCCACGCTCACCCCGGTGCAGGCGGCGCTGTTCACACCGCCGACGGGGAACGGCAGGGACCCGTTCACGGCATCGTATCCCACCGATGGCGGCAACATCAGCGTGGCTGCTGCTGATGACATCATGAGCGCGCCGAGCGAGCAGTTGGCGTCCGATTGGCTGTGGCGGCAGGGCACGATCACCCCGACGGGCGTCATCGGCAAGAATACGACGTGGTGGGTCGTGTTCGGCAACTTCGAGCAGGGCATCGGCGCTCTCGGCGGTGGCAATGTCTCTTTGACCGCGGGGCGCAATATCGTCAACGTCTCCGCGGTGATTCCGTCGACGGGTGAGTTGCTGGGTCTCAGTGGGACGACCCCCTTGAGTTCGAATCTGCTGGTGTACGGCGCGGGCAATCTCCAGGTCCAGGCGGGGGGCAACATCGAGAGCGGGGTTTTTGAAGACGATTGGGGCAACGCTTCGATCAGCGCGGGCGGTGCGTTAACTTCGGGCACGACGCTGGGCGCGGAAATTCCCGCCGTTTCGCAACAGATTCTCGCGACACCGCTGAGCACACCGCTCTTCCCCGTGCTGCTGGTCGGCATCGGCACGTTCGACGTGAGCGCACGCACGGGGGTCACGGTCAACTCGGTCGGCAACAGCACGACCACTCCGCTCACGATCAGCAACAGTCAAGCCAGCCGTCCGGCCGCTTATTATTTTATCTACGGACCGAGCAGCGCGCTGAATATCGTCAGCTCCGGCGGCGACGTCGTGCTGCAAAACGAAAGCTCCGTCCTGCCGGTGAGCTTGCTGGATAGCATCAACGGTGGAGTGCCCGATCTATACGCTCTTCCCGGAGAGTTTGGCTATTACTACCCGCCGGTCGTCAATATTGCGGCTTTGTCGGGCAATATCAGCGTAAACAGCGCGAACGGCGGTCTGAATATGTTCCCGTCGGCTACCGGGAATTTGAGTTTGCTGGCGCAGGGCTCCATCACGGGCGCATCCGCGGCAAACCCCAGCGGTATTTTGGGGATCCAGATGTACGAGACCGCGCCGGCTTCTTGGCCGAACCCGCTCGCGCCGCAGTCCGCGCCAAGCGCTCCCGCCAATATCGACAACACCGATTTGCCGCAGCAGCCGCTTTATCAGAACGAGACTCAGCCGGTTTACATCGTCGCCGACACCGGCAGCATTTCCGCGGCCGACGTCACACTGCCCAAGGCCGCCGATGTGATCGCCGGCGGTAACATCACGGACCTCAACTATGCGGGCAAGAATCTCAATCCCTCGGATGTCACGCTGATAGAGGCCGGCGGCAACATCAGCTATTCGACGCCGACCGCACCGCTGACGAACCAGCTGCTGCAGAATCCAAGCGGAATTTTGCTCGCCGGCCCAGGCTATCTGGAAGTGCTGGCCGGCGGCTCACTGAACCTCGGCGACTCGGCCGGCATCGTGACCACCGGAAATTTGACCGATCCGCGGCTCCCCTCGAACGGTGCCTCGCTCATCGCCGGCGCCGGCTTCGGCAGCAACTCAGGCGGCGGCCTCCGGCAGCCGGCGTATGAGTCGTTCATCGATAGCTACCTCGCCCCCGATGCCGCAGGCACTGCCAGCATCTACGCGAGCGCGCTCAGCGCCTACATGCAGCAGCTCTATCCGCTTTCCGATGCCAATTTGAGCTACGGTGCGGCGTTGACGGCCTTCGAGGCGCTCACTCCCGCGCAGCAATTGCCGCTGCTGTCCCAGGTGCTCAGCGACGTGCTGAGCACCACGGGCCTCGCGCACACCACGCAGGGCGCGAGCTACGCCCCGGGCTTCGCCGCCATCAACACCCTGTTTCCGGTCGCCAATGCGCAAGGCAACGCGTTGAGCTACCAGGGCGACATCGACATGTTCTATAGCCAGCTCAAGACCGAGCAAGGCGGCAACATCAATCTCTTGGTGCCGGGTGGGTCGGTCATCGTCGGCGTGCCGAACCCGTCGGCCGCCCTCAACGGGATCAAGGCAACGACCACCCCAACGGTCGCCGCGGCCGCCAATCTCGGCATCTTGGTGCTGGGTCAGGGAGCCATCGAAGGATTCGCCGACCAGAACTATGAAGTGAATCAGTCCCGAATTCTCACGCTCGAGGGCGGCGACATCATTCTGTGGGCCTCCAACGGCAGCATCGATGCCGGCAACGGCGCGAAGAGCGCATCGGGAGCGCCGCCGCCTGTGGTCGAGACCAGCTCCAGCGGCACCGTCTTCGTCAATCCGGTCAATGATGTGTCCGGCAGCGGCATCGGCCAGTTGCTCACGGGTCCGAACGAAACCGCGGGCTTGGTGAATCTCATCGCTCCCAACGGCGACGTCAATGCCGGCGATGCCGGCATCCGGGTGGCCGGCAATCTCAATATCGCGGCGGTGCAGGTCATCGGGGCCGGCAACATTACCGTGGTCGGCACATCGACCGGCGTGCCCGTATCCGAAGCGGGTGCGCTGGCCGGCGCCCTGTCGGGCGCGAATTCGCTCGGTGACGCCAGCAAGAATGCGGTGGAACAGTTGAGCCAGGATCTCGGCAGCGCTGCAAACTATCAGCAGCTGACGGACAACCTTCAGCCGACCTTCATTACCGTGAAGATGTTCTGTCTGGGCGTGCAGTGCGAGGCGCAGTAGGCGGCAGCCGGGGGACCGCGAAGCTCTCGGGCGCCTTGCCGCGCTCTGCCCGCTCCCACATGGAGACGTAGGCCGATTCTAGATGGCGGCAGAACCGCTCACTGTCGAATAACGGCGAGCTGAGACGGTTGACCGCGAGCCGCGCACGAACATCGGCCAATAGCGACGGCGACCTCGCGAGATCGAGTGCCAGCGACTCATAGGCCTCGAGGCTGTCCGTGACGAGTTCGGGAAGCCCGACGGCGGTCAGCAAGCTCCCGGCCATTCGCGCAGCCAGCGCTTTGCCCGTACAGGTCACGAGCGGCACACCTGCCCATAATGCATCGCTTGCCGTGGTGCCCGCGTTGAACGGCACGGTATCGAGGAACAGATCGGCGCAGCGCAGGCGCGCCAAATGATCGTCGTAGGGAATGCGGTCCGCGAAAATCAGCCGATGCGGATCCACATCGCGGCTGCGCGCCTCACGCCGCAGATTATCCCGCACCGGGGAGTCCTCCGCGACCAGCCACAGGACGCTGCCGGGCACGAAGCGCAGCAGACGCATCCAGACATCGAAGCAGGCCGGATTGATCTTATAATTATTGTTGAAACAACAGAACACCAGGCCGAAATCCGGCAAATCGAACTGCCGGCGGGACGGCACGCCGACGGCGACCGCTCTCCGGTCGTCGTTGGCTTGAAAGCACTCCGGCAGCCAGACGATCTTCTCCGTGTAGTGTTGGCGATGCGCGGCCGGAATGACAAATTCATCCGCGATCAGGTAGTCCATGTACGGAGCGCCCGTGGTGCCGGGGAATCCGAGGTAATTCACCTGCACCGGCGCGGGCCGGTGTGCCAGGATCGCGGTTCTCGATCCTTGAGTGAAGCCCATCAAATCGACCGCGATGTCGATTTGCCGGTCGCGCATCAGCGAGGCAATCGCCCGATCGCTCATCTGGCTCACATCGACGAACGAATCGAACGCGTCCCTGACCCGCTCCCCCAGTGAGCTTCGCTCGGCGGGCCGCAACGAGAATGCGGCCGTTTCGAATCGCTTCCGGTCATGCAGCTCGAATACGCGCGCCATCAAGGCTGACACGGGATGCTGGCGAAAATCTCCCGAGAGATAGCCGATGCGAATTTTCGCGTGTCCGTAGCGCTTTTTCCGCCACAGGGGAGCGGCGGAAGCAGGAAATTTATCGGCCACGAATGCCTTGGCGCAGCGCGCCTGCGCCGCCGCAACGTCCCTGACCGACAGGAACGGAAACGGATAATCCGCGCGCCGGCCGGCCTCGATCGAGGCGACCAGACTCCGTGCATGCTGGTCGTAGCTCTGCCAATCGCACGACAGTCCTTGAAGGTGCAGCCGCAGACCGCGCGCGTAGTCGGTATCCGGAGCGAGCTCGAGCAACCGCGTCAGGCAGTCGATCGCCTCCGCGTGGCGCTGGAGCTCGACCAATGTCTCGGCACGATCGAGCAGGGCTTGCGCGTCGGGCCGGATTTGCAGCGCTGCATCGAGGCTTGCGAGCGCCGCCTGGGCGAGTCCCAATTTACGCAGCGCACCGCCGCGGTTGCGCAGCGCCTCGAAGAACTGCGGCTCGAGTGCGATGGCACGGTCGAAGCTTGCCACCGCCTCTTGAAAGCGATTCAGGCTCTGGAGCGCATTACCGCGATTATTGAGCGCCTTGCTGAGCTGCGGTGCGAGTTCCAGCGCGCGGTCGAAGCTCGCCAGCGCCGCTTCCGGGCGATCCAGCTCCAGGAGCAGGACGCCGCGATTGCTGAGTGCTTCGACGTGATTCGGCGCGGCTGTCAAACATCGATCGTAAGCCGCGAGAGCTTCTTCGGCGCGATGCAGCGCCGCGAGCAGCACCGCGCGATTGTAGAGCGCGAGGACCAAGCCCGGCTGCAATTGGAGCGCTCGTTCGTAGCTCCTCAACGCCTCCTCGAGGCGCTGCGACTCCTGCAGCACGACGGCCTTGTTGAAGTGTGCGGCGACCAGGTCGCGCTGGATCTCGATCGCGCGCTCGTAGCTCGTCAGGGCCGCCTCGAGCTGCCCGGCAAGTCGCAGCGCGTTCGCGAGTTCCAAATGGGCGACCGCGAACCTCGGATTCGCCTCGATCGACCGCGCGATGAGATCACAGGCACGCTCTGCGGCGCCCGCCTGCAAGGCCATGGAACCCAATAGGTGCAAGGCCGGCGCGTGATGGGGCTCGACGGCCAGGATTTGCAGATAGAGAGCCTCGGCACGGGGGTTCTGACCGGCGCGCTGGCAGACGAGCGCCTGCTGGAACAGCGCCTGAATGAATCCAGGCGAATTCGAGACCGGCAGCGGACCGGTCGAGCTCATCTCGCTTGAACGACCTGGTCGCGATAGGGCGGACTTTCGATGGTGACCTGATCGCCGGAGGCGATCTCCAGGCCGGCCTCCTTCAAATTCAAGCGCTGGTTGGCATGCAGGCTTACGTCGACCACCGAGCGCATGTAGGTTTTGGAGTTGACGGCTGTGACTCTAACGTCCAGGTCGCCGGAACTCATATTCAGCAGCATGGCGGCCAGGCCGGCCCGGTCCGGACTCCCTCGAGCAATCAATCTGACGGGTACTTCCGCTTGACCGGGATCCGTCGCCCTGGGCGGTGGCGGCGCCGCGCCGGCGGCCTGTGGCGCAGGGAGGGGCTGGACCTCCGCGGGCGGCACCGGCGCGGCTTCGCGGGACGGTGGGATCTCCCGCCCCAATGCGCGCTCGGTACCGGTCAAGGTCTGCTCGTCGGCATGTCGCTGCCATAGCGAGACGGCTACTGTGAGTATAAAGGCGGTAACCGGGGCGCCAATGAGCCATAGTCGAGAATTCATTCCCATGAGGCGCCGCGAGCGGCTCGCCATCTCCGCGAGGTGAAGAGCGCCGAAGCGTACGCGGGCGATGAGAAACTTTGATGACACGAATGCCGGCCCAGCTTGCCCTCCCGGTCGCCGCCCCGATCGCTGGACAAGTAAATTGCACTTGAGTTCTACTTCGCGCCGCCCGTCCAGGCTAGAAAGGCTTTGCGATGAATGAGATTAGGACCAGGGTGCTTGCGGTGGTCGCGGGCTGCGCGTTCGCGATGTGCACCCTGACTTCGCAGCTGGTTGCCCAGCCCGCCAACGCTGCTCAATCGGCGCCGCCCGGCGAGCCGGCACTGTATGTCATCGATTCGCGGAATACGCTGTACGCGCTCGACGGCAGCGGCAACCCATTGCACACGATGCAATTCAAGACCGAGATCGGCCAATTGAACGGCGGCATTGCCCTCGCGATGGGGAATGTCTACGTGACCTGGGACAAGCCTGCGGACGATGGCCGTGTCGAGGGCGATCGAAGCGGGGTCTTCGCGTTCGACCAAGCCACTCTCAGGCAGGTTCGCCTGCATATCGGCGCCTTCAAACTGAAGGATGCGGCGGTCAATCCGGGCGCGATGCGCGGCATCGTCTACGACCCCCACAGCAATCTGTTTTACGTCGCCACCGAACGCTTGGGTCTGTTGGCCTTCGACCGCGCCGGAACCTATATTGCGCGTACCCCCGAATCGACGCTGTCGGTATCGTCCGTCGCCTACGACTCCACCCGTCATTCGCTTTGGGGGATCATCGACCGCGATGCCGTGGTTCAATTCGGCGAGGAAGGCAACGCTCCGCTGCCGGGCCTTCCACCCACCGGTGCTTGGTACCGGCATGGTCACGGGGCGCTGGCGCTGACGTATTGTGCCACCGAGGGGCAGGACGCCGGTCCGCTGACTGCGGTTGCGGTGGCATTCGGAGAAGCAAAGACCGGTTCTCGCGGCGCGGCTTCAGGGCAGAGCTTCGACACGGCCGGAAAACCCATCGGCTCCCCTTACGGATCGAAGATCCTCAATCCGCACGGCATGGCTTGTTCTTCGCACGGCGAGGTCTTCGTCGCCGCCGACAACGGCTTGCTGGAATACACATTACAAGGATCGCCGCTCAACCCTTCGGTCTTCTCACAGGGCTTGAGTGGTCCGATTTACGGCGTGCTCGCCGCGTACTGACCCGGCTCGCGCGTTGCCTAAGATCGGCTAGCCGCGCTCGCCGATTCCATCGATCTGCTTTTTGATCCCGCCGGGGTGCTTACACCTCGACGGCGATTTCGCATCCGTTCCTCGATCCATCCGCAATCACCTTCATGACGTTTCGCGGGATATTCGTCATGGAAGTGCCATTCTCACGACACACTTTTCACCTACGATGCACTGCGTCAGATCTTACAACTGGCATCTCCAGGGAGGCGCGGTGGTCGATAAACGAAAACAAGCGGTGTCCGTCCGGCTGGGCGGGAGCGACGTCCGAAACATCAAGCGGATTGCCCAGCGGCTCGGCGTACGTGAATCGGAGATCATCCGATACGCCATCAAGTCAACCCTGAGCCGCATCGCGCCGCTGTGCGATCCAGCCATTCGCGGACGCAATCTCGTCCCCGTGCTGGTGGAGTCCGGCGACGAGCTGATCCGCTACTTCGAGATGGACGCGTTCCGGTTGGAGAGCATCATCAATGCGCAGGTGGACGAGGGCCGCCAGGTGGATCGGGACGACATCGCGCTACTGGCGATGAGCGGCTTGCGCGATGAGTACTTGGTGATGCGTCTCAAAGATGCCAGCGGTGCTCCCGTCGACGCCGCGGCGCAGGGGCGTTCGCTGCGCCGCTACCTCTACGACAAGTACGTTTACCGCAACGGCGGACATCAGAACGCCTCGGCCGGCGGCAATGCCGGCGGCGAACCCGAGGTCAACGAGACCGCTTTACGAGCTGCATCTTAACCATTCGATCGAGGTCCTTGAGAAGGAGCATCCATGAAATACCGCCATTTGCTTACGACATCGATCCTCGCCCTGAGCGCCTGGCTGCTTCCCAGCGCCGCTGTCCGCGCCGACACCGTGCTCTACGACAGTGCGGGCTTCGTTCAGGGAAGCCAGTCCTTCGTGCAGTCGTTCAACATAACGACCGCGGGTACGATCACCATGACGCTGACGGACATTCCGTGGCTCGATGCGGTATCCGATCTGACCGGCTTTTTGACCACGACCTCCGGCGTGGTCGGCCAGGCCTTCAGCGGCAGCGAAACCATGAGTGTCGGACCCGGCACCATCTATGCGCATTGGTTTGGCGATGCCCAGGGCACTTATGATCTTGGCGTTGTCGGCGTCAACATCTCGTTTCAGCCGAGCGTCATCACGGCCGTCCCGCTTCCCGCCTCGCTCTGCCTGCTGTTGTCGGGTGTGGGCATTCTTTTGGGGTGGCAGCGGCGGGAGAGGGTATGCGCGGAAGGAATCGCGTAGCGGAACGGTCTACGAATCGATGACGAAAGGCTGCCGAAAGGTAGTCGGTTGCAATGAAACTCTCATATCCGGTCCATACACTGCACGGCCTCTAAACGTGGAGGGGTGACCCAAGTTGATGCCGCCGAGGAAGCCTTGGAGTTTTTTGGCACTCTGCCTGATCGTCTGTAGAGTCCCCGCCCTCGCCGTTGGGGCCGATGCGGCGGCTGCGCCGGCCGCATCGACGAAGCCGGCGAACCCTCCGCCCGATGCCGGACCGGTGAGCGCCGCTTATCAAATTCAGCCCGGCGATGTCCTCCAGGTCAGCGTCTGGAAGGAGACGGATCTCACCAGCGAAGTGCTGGTTCGACCGGACGGAGGGATATCCTTTGCGCTGGCCGGGGAGTTGCCGGCCGCCGGTCACACGGTCGCCGAGCTAACCGCGCTGCTCGAGCAGCGCATCCGTAAATACGAGCCCGATGCCGCGGTCACCGTCTCGGTCAAGCTGGCGTCGGGCAATCGCGTGTACGTCATCGGCAAGGTGAATCACCCCGGCGACTTTCCGATCAATAGGCCGATCGATGTGATGCAGGCGCTGAGCCTCGCCGGCGGCGCGACCCCGTTTGCGGATACGAACGCGATTCGAATCCTGCGGCGCGACGGTGCACACGAAACGTCGATCTCGTTTCGCTACGGCGATATCGAGCACGGCCGCAAACTCGCTCAAAACATACTTTTGCAAAGTGGTGATACGGTTGTCGTCCCATGATCCGGCGCGGGTGGGCGCCCCTCTGCTGGTGCGCGGCAGCGATGCTGCGTTGTAGCTGCGCCCAGGCGGGGGTCTGGGGGATGGATCCCGTGTTCGGCATCGCCGGCGACTATGCCACCAACCCGGCGCTCTTGGATCTGCCGAACACGGCCGAGACCAATGGGGCGCTGCTGCTCGATGCGCCGACGACCTACAACGGCGATGCCGCCGAGTTTTTCGTGATTCCCAGCTTTCGACTCAGCAACACGGCGGGATACTCATCCCTCGCCTCCGACTACGAGCATCTGAACGTCAAAGGCGAGATCGACGGCGAGCGCAGCGTGCTCTCGGCCACCGCCGGTCTGGCCCAGGATTCCAGCCTATATCAAGATTATCTGTCCGACGGCTCAACGGGAGTGCGGCGCGATACGGTGACGGGAGATCTGAATTGGGATCGATCCTTGACCGAACGGATCGATTTCAACGCGGACGCCAATTGGAGCAAGGTCCGGTACGGTCAAGGGATCGGCATTGCGACCCTGACCGACTACAAGTATCTCAGCATCTTGCCGACGCTCTCCTGGGTATCAAGTGAGCGCGACAAGCTGACGCTCGTGGCGAACGTCGCCCGCTACAACTCGCTCGACGGGACGACGACCAGCCGCAGCGCGAATCTGCAGATCGGGTTCGTGCGCCAGTTGAGCGAAATATGGACGCTGACCGGCGCCGCCGGCTACTCGCGCGCGCTCAACACTCTTCAAGGGCGTGAGGACGTTCTGGTGCTCACCCCGAGCGGCTTGGGTATCGAGGCCGTTCCGTTCAAGGCCGAGTCCTCGCAAAACGGCACCGTCTATTCCGTGAATCTCACCCGCAAGGGGACTTTGCTGACGCTCAGTGCGATCGCCTCGCGGCAACTGATGCCCACCGGTTTCGCGTATTTGTCCTTGCAAGATTCCTTCGAATTGACGGCGAGCTACACCTTGTCCGACCGCTGGTCCTTCACCGGCGACGCACGATACGTCAAATCGGAGGATCCGCAGCTTCAAGGTGGGATCCTGGAGCGGACGCCCAAGATCATCACCGTGGGTGCGACCTGGCGCTGGACCGAGCGTTGGAGCGCGACGCTCACCGCCTCGCGCGTCATGGAGCAGTTTCAGCCCGGACTCGATCTGGCGTCGAGCGAAGTCATGATCACCTTATCGCGGCATTTCGATCACATCAAATTCCAGTAATTCAAACACATACCATGGATCTCCCAGCGCAAACGTTACTGCCCGATACCCGGGAAAAGCTCCTGTCCTATTGGCGTCGTCGGCCGACCTTTTTGAGGGTGACCGGCGCCGCGATGGTGATGGCGATCGCGCTCGCCGTGTTCCTGCCGGCAACCTATCGGTCCAGCGCGACCATCTTGATCGAGCAGCAGGAAATCCCCCAGGAACTGGTCCGATCGGTCATCACGTCCTTTGCCGATCAACGCGTCCAGGTCATCAGCCAGCGCGTGATGACCACCCAGAATCTGCTGGGGCTGATCGAACGCTACAACCTCTATCCGGATATTCGCGAGAAGCAGCCCCGCGAAGTCTTGTTGGCGAAGATGCGCGAAGACATCGGTATGCACATGATCAGCGCCGACGTCATCGACCCGCGCAGCGGCCGGCCGACCCAGGCGACCATCGCGTTTTCGGTCTCGTACCAGAGCCGCTCGCCGGAGCTGGCGCTGAAAGTGGCGAACGAGCTCACCACCCTGTATCTGAACGAGAACCTCACCTCGAGAACGCAGCTCACCGAGCAGACATCGGACTTCTTCCGCGAGGAGTCGGCCCGGCAGTCGGCTCACATCGCCGATCTCGACAAGAGTCTCGCCGCCTTCAAGGAAGCGCATCGCGATGAGCTTCCTGACCTGACGCAGCTCAACATCCAGACCGCGGAGCGTACCGAACTCGACATGCGCGATGCGGAAAATCGCATCGCCGCCCTGGATGCGCAGCGCGTCCTGCTGCAGGCCCAGCTTGCGCAGATCAGTCCCAATGCGCAGGTGTTCTCGGACAATGGCCAGCGCGTGTTCGGGGCGGAGGACCGGCTGAAGGACTTGAAGTCGAAGCTCGCGAGCTACAAGGCTCTCTATGCACCCGATCATCCCGATGTGCTCAGCACCGAACGCGAGGTCGAGGGTTTGGAGAAGGAGGTCAGCGCGGAGGACGGAACCGCGGACCGGCTGCGTCAACTGTCGGAGGCAAAGGCCCAGCTGGCGAACGCGCAGGGGAAGTATTCCGCCGATCACCCCGACGTCATTCGTCTGCAGCACGAGGTCGCCAGCCTGCAGAAGGCCGTGGACGCGAATGCGAACGCCGCGCCCGAGCAAACCGAGCAGGCGCATGCCGACAACCCGGTCTACATCCAGGTCAAGGGTCAGCTCGACGCGCTGACCGTGGATCGCGAAAGCGCGGTGAAGAAGCGAGACGAACTACAGGCGAAATATGACGACTACGAAAGGCGCATGGCGAAATCGCCGGACGTCGAACGTCAATTCCGGGAAATGTCGCGTCAGCTTGAAAGCGCACAACTGCAGTACCAGGAAATTCTCGCGAAGCAGACTGAGGCGCAAGTGTCGCAAAACCTCGAAACGGAGCGAAAGGGCGAGAAGTTCACCCTGATCGAACCGCCGCAGCCGCCGGAAAAACCCATCAGCCCGAATCGCAAGCTGATCGTCGCCGTGGGGTTGCTGATGGCCGTCGCTTTGGGGGTGGGCGCCGTCATCGTCCGCGAATCGCTCGACGCATCGGTGCGAGGTCCCAGCGACATCCGGCAGATGTTCGCGGTGCCTGCACTTGCGTCCATTCCAATCATCGTCACTGCCGCGGACCGCCGGCGGCGCAAGCGCATCGTGGGCTTCTCTTGGGGCGGCGGAGTAACGGCAGTGGTGCTGGCGGCCGTGGTGGTTCACCTGTTCGTTCGCCCGCTGGATGTCGTGTGGGTGATCTTGTTGCGCAGATTCGGGATATAGGCCATGGATAGAATCCGAAAAGCACTGGACCTTGCCCGCCTGGAACGGGTGCAGCCTCCAGCCGAGGCTCTGCCGTCGGAGCAGGCGCCCCCGCAGAGGGTCCTGCCCGAGGCACCGCCCGCACCGTCGCAGACGCTCCCCAGTCCGATCGTGTATCACCGGACGCGTGTGTTCGCGCCGCCGGCCGAGGTGCTCGAGGCGAACCGGGTGATGAACCCAGCATCCACCGATACGGCGGCGGCGGCATTTCGCATGCTTCGTACCCAGGTGCTGCAAAGGATGGATTCCAACGGCTGGCGCTCGCTCGCCATCTTCAGTCCCGGTGCGCAGGACGGCAAGACAACCACCGCCATCAATCTCGCTGCGAGTCTCGCGAGTGACCGGCGGCACACCGTGATCCTGGTCGATTTCGACTTCAAGCGCCCGACGCTCGCCGCGCGCTTCGGCCTGTCGCCCGAATTCGGCGGAGACGACGCACTGGCGGGAAACGCCCGCGTGGAGGATTGTCTTTACCATCCGGCGGGGTTCGAACGGCTGGTGATCATGCCGGCACGGGATACGCTCGCGAACTCCTCGGAAATGCTCGCCGGAACGCGGGCTCGGGAGATCGTGAGCGAGCTGCGCGCGCGGTACGCCGAGCGCATCGTGCTGTTCGACTTGCCGCCGGTGCTCAATGCCGACGATGCGCTCGCCTTCGCTCCTCTGATCGAATGCGGGCTCGTGGTCGCGGCCGAGGGCCGCACGCGGCGCAACGATTTGTTGCGCACGATCGAACTGCTGCACAAAATCCCGCTCGTCGGCACCGTGTTGAACCGGTCATCCGATGCGCCGAGCGGCTATTGAGGAGCGGCCATGTACGAGAGGCATTTTGGCTTCACGGCAAAACCGTTCGCGCTGACGCCCGATCCGGCGTTCCTCTATCTGTCGCGCGAGCACGCCATGGCGTTCACCATGCTCGAATACGGCCTGGAGTGTCATGCGGCGTTCTCTCTGCTCACCGGCGATATCGGATCGGGTAAGACGACGTTGCTGCGCAGGCTCCTGCGGCAACTGGGCGATCAATTTACCGTCGGCTTGATCAGCAATACGCATGCCCGCTTTCAGTCGATCCACGGTTGGGCGCTGTCGGCGTTGGGAATCGCCGCCGACGGCGATTCCGACATCGCCGTCTACGAGGCGCTGGTCGACTCGTTCGTGCGCGAGTACGCCAAAGGCCGCCGCACCCTGCTGATATTCGACGAGGCGCAGAACCTATCGGTGGAGGCGCTGGAGGAATTGCGCCTGCTTTCGAACGTGAACTCCGAAAAAGACCTGATCCTGCAGATTCTATTGGTGGGTCAACCGGAGTTGCGGGACAAGCTGGCGCGCCCGGAATTGAGGCAATTCGCGCAACGAGTATCGGTGGATTTTCATTTGAGGCCGCTCGATCGGCAGGAAACCCACGCCTACATTCGCCATAGGCTCAACGTGGCCGGCGGTGACAGCGCGTTGTTTTCACCGGACGCCATCGAGTTCATGCATGCGCGCACGACCGGCGTACCGCGGCTGTTGAATCAGCTCGGCGATTTTGCGCTGGTATACGCCTATGCCGACGGACGCACCACCGTCGATGCGGAGCTGATCGCCCAAGTGGTGCGTGATCGCCGCGGGGGTCAGAGTCTGCAGACCGTCTCGGATGCCGACCCCGTCGCTTCGGCCGGGATCGCGAACAGCGGCGCGGCGTAGCGGCAAAGCCGTGTTTCGCCATGTCCTGCTGGCGGGCCTGGTGCTCGTTGCTTGGCGCGCGGGCGCGGAGGGCTTGAGCCCCGACCTTCTCGGTGTCATTTACAACCGGGACGACGGCGCGAGCACCCGCATCGCCCGGTACTACGCCGCGCAGCGGCGCGTTCCGGCGGGCAATCTCATCGGCCTCTCGGTGCCCGACCGCGCTACGCTGAGCCGCGAGGAGCTCGGGAGATTGCGAGCCGACATGCTGCAGAGGCTGTCCTCGAGCGTGCAGTCCTTGCTGTTGGTTTGGTCGCGGCCCTATGCGGTGGAATGCATGTCCGTGACGACGGCATTTGCCGCGGGCTACCAACCCGGGTTCTGCGAGCCCGGCTGCCGGAGTACGACGTTGAGTCCGCTCTTCGACACCAATGGCTGGTTGCCGGCGGATACGACGGGATGGCTGCCGGCGATGCTGCTTCCGAGCGGTGATGAGACGCTGGCTCGCGCGATTATCGACCGAGGCATCAAAGCCGACGGCTCCGAGCCGACCGGCACCGCGTATTTGGTGAGAACGCAGGATGCGGCGCGCAATGTCCGGGCCGCCGGCTTCGCGGGTGCCGAGGCGTTGCTGTCGGACCGGCTGCGGATCGTCGAAGTCGAGACACCGGTCAAGGGACCGCTGAAGGATATCCTGGCCTATTTCACTGGAGCGGCACGCGTCGAGGAGTTATCGAGGCTCAGCTTTCGGCCTGGAGCCGCGGCGGATCATTTGACCTCCACCGGTGGGCAGCTCGAGGGATCGAGTCAGATGTCGGCCGTCGAATGGCTGCGTCAGGGCGCCACCGCGTCTTACGGCTCGGTGTCCGAACCTTGCAATGTCCTGGCCAAGTTTCCGGATCCGGAGGTGTTTCTCGACCATTATCGGCGCGGCGACACGCTGCTCGAGGCGTACTGGAAAAGCGTTGCGATGCCCGGGCAGGGCCTGTTCGTCGGGGAGCCGTTGTCGCGGCCTTACCCACCGCAACCATGAAACTCCACCTCATGCGCTCAGACCCAACACAGGGACGGTGCACGTACCGGAGACCGGCGAGGGCGCTCGCGATGGCGATCATGGCGGGCGCCGCGATCGTTGTCACCTTGGCTGCCTCCTCGGCCCCGGCCGAAAATCTCTTGCTGAATTCCTCGTTCCGGCTCGCCACCAACCAGGCCACTCCCGATGACTGGGACCTGCATCATGCGGCCGCCATCGAATTCAAGAACCTGCATACCCAGTACAACCTGATGGACGATGCTCAGGGGCCCATATACGGTGCTCGAGTGCTGAGGATCACCAACAGCGCAGAGGGGTTCCCGTATCTCTATTTGCTGTCGAGGCAGCGGGATTCGAAGCTGCCCGCCGGCACCTACGTGTTCTCCGTGTATGCGAAAGCCGACCGGCCTGGAGACGTCTTGCAGCTGGCGCCGACGCTTGATCATATGGAGTTGAAGGTCGAGCGAACCGTGACCGGAGAATGGCAGCGATATTCCGCCGAGTTCCGCATCGACGATCCCGACAAGATCCGGCTCAGCCCGCTGCTCGTCCTGCCGAGCTATGGAACGTACTGGATCTCCGCGCCGCAATTGGAGTCCGGCGGCCGGATGACGCCCTATGCTCCCGCGGCGGAGGATACAGGTCTCGGAGCGCAAACGGCGGCGCAAAGAGCCGCTACCGCGGATACTCTCGCGGCCATCGCCCAGGCGGTCGCCGCGGCGCCGGCGAGGGGGCTCTCGGCAACGTTCGAGTTCAACGCGTATACCGACGAATCGCGGGCGCGCCTGAAAATCAGCGGCGCACCGGATTCGGGGTTTGACGGGGCCGTTGCGTGTGCCCGGCCCGCGTCGCCTGGCGATGAGCCGGCGAGCTTTTCTGCGCCGGTGGCGCTGAAGCGCGGGCAGGTCGGATACCTCGACATCCCCATCGCCGGTGTGCCCCCGGGCGAATACCTCTGTTCGATCAGCGGAGCGGGTCAGTCCGCCTCGGCGAAGCTCATCAGGTTGGCGCCCGCACCGCTGACCGCTCGAATCAATCAATTCCGAAATACCTTGGAAATCAACCGTTCCGGATATCAAATCCGCGGCATCATGGTCGGCGGCTACGTGCCACGCGACTGGTATTTCTCCGACCTCGTCGACCATGGCATCAATACGCTGATTTTCTACCCGGGCATGGATGCGAAGGGCAACCCGAACGCCGTGGATTTGGACGCCGCCATTCGTTTGGCGGAGAAGCATGGTGTGAAGCTGATCGTCGGTCCCCCGGTCATGGGGCAAAAGAACGGCCTGTGGCGGCCGATGCTGGAACGCTATGCAGATCTCGTCGCCAAGTACCGCAACAGCCCGGCCATCATCGGCTGGTTCGTGGTGGATGAGCCGCAGGCGCGGACGCTGCGCAAGGACGATCTGGTCAATATCTATGACGCGCTCAAGGCTGTCGATCCTCATCGGCTGGTATTCATCAACTGGGGTTCCGACGATGTGCCAGGCACCGTCGGAGTCGAACCGCATGGCACGCTCGCCGCCACCGATCTTTATTCGATCGACTACTACCCTTTCGCGAACGACAAGACCAGTCTCGAAAACTACACCCTGCGAACGATTCGCGCCCTGAGAACCGGCATGATGGCCGGGCGGCCGGGCCATTCCTGGCTGCAGCTCTATGGCTATCTCGACGTGAGCCGCGAGCCCACCGGCGACGAATTGAACTACATGGCGTATGTCGATCTGCTGTTTGGCGGGAATTACAGCTATTGGCAGATCAAATCCAATGCCAAGCCCACCTGGGACCGCTTGGGCGAAACCAACAGGGAAATGCGGCAACTCACCGAGACTTTGACATTGAATCCGGACGCGACGCAGGTGCAGCCGCCGACCCTCCGTGGCCGCTACCTGTATTCCGCCTGGAAGACCAAGGAGAGCGAGTATCTCATCGTCCTGCACGTCTCCAATCAGATCGAGCCGTTCACCCTCGATCTGAAGAGCCTGTTCGGTCCTGAAGTTTCCACAGCCCGGACCCTCTTCGGCGACGCATCGGTCGATCTCGCGGGCTCGACGCTCAAAGACTCGTTCGCCCCCTATGCCGCCCGGGTTTATACAATCAAATGACGGCGACGCCCAAAATCACCGTGGTCGTACCTGTTTACAATCGACAGGCCGAGCTCAGACGCGCCTTGGCGAGCCTGATGGCTCAGACGTTGGCCGATTTCGAATGCCTGGTGGTCGATGACTGCTCGAGTGTTCCGATCGAGCCCATCGTCGCCGAGCTCGCCGATGCGCGGTTTCGATATCTGCGTAATGCCCAAAATGGCGGCCCCTACAACGCCAGAACGCTGGGGTACCGGCACATGCGCGGCGAGTACCTGCTGCAGCTCGACAGCGACTGGGAAGCCTATCCGTGGGCCCTCTACCAGGCGGCAAGCTACCTGGATGACTACCCGGACGTGGATGCCGTGTCGGGAATGCACGTGCGGCAGCGGGATTTGGCGATGTTCGTGCGGGTGGGCGGCCAGAAAAAAATCATTGGCCCCAGGGAGTATCTCGAGAACGATCTCGTCCCCGATTGCATCGGTGCGGTGAGGCGGGTCGTCGTCAAGGAGTGGCTGGCCAAGAGAGCCGACTATTTCGCCATGGAGTTTCACCAATGGTTCACATTCGGCCTGCATCATAGGCAGCTCTACGTAGATGAGCCTTGGACCCGATATCACGTGGATGGCGGCGATCGGGTGTCCACCGGGCACCACCAGCGCCGCCTCGATGACTATGTGAAATTCATCGACGAGCACGACGGACTGCTGCGATCGGTCGATGCGCCCTGGTTGTCCGACCTGCTGTTTCGCATGTGGCTGGACCTGCTTCGCGCCGGCCGCAGGTCGGACCGAAAGCGCATCGAGGAGTATCTCAGGCTCAAGAACGTAGCGGTCGCGCGTAAGTTGGCGGCGAAAATAGCAAGGAAAATAGCAGGCCGAGTCTCTTTTTTGAGCAGGGATGGTTCAGGAAAAGGACGCGAGATGTTTTCCATATAAAAGCATGAAATACGATCCATTGATCAGCATCATTACGCCCTCATTCAATCAGGGGGCGTATATCGAGCAGACCATTCTGTCCGTGCTGCATCAGGATTACGGACACGTGGAACACATCGTGGTCGACGGAGGATCGACGGACGCTACCCTTGATGTGTTGAGGCGCTACCCTCACCTGAAATGGGTATCGGAGAAGGACCGCGGCCAGGCGGACGCATTGAACAAGGGGCTCGCGCTCGCGAAGGGCGACATCATCGGATGGGTCAATTCCGACGACTATTATCAGGACAACATCTTCGGCTCGGTGGTTGGACATTTTCGGGCCACCGGCGCGCAGTGGGTCATCGGGAATCTGGCCAATCTCTTCGATGATGGGTCGGAAACCGTCTTTCGTCCAAGTCCGAAAATCACTTTTGATGCGCTGGTGCGGGACCCCGACATCGTCAGGCAGCAACCCACGTTCTTTCGAACAGAGGCACTGACTTCCGCGCGCGGTTGGAACCCGGATCGCCACATGGTCATGGACTATGATTTGTGGATCAGGCTCGCGAAAATCTCGCCGCCCGCCATGATCAACGAGGACTGGGCCTATTTTCGCAACCATGCGGCACAGAAGAGCGGCCACGCCAACATTCTGCGTCAGTGCGCGGAAATATCGGCGGTTTTACGCGCGGAAAAGGTCGGATCGCGGTTGATCCTGTTCCATCGGATCAAAAAGACCTGGTTCTGGGCAAAGGGTCTGGCAAAGCAGCGCTTGATCGAGGTGGGCGCTGTTCCGCGACGGTACCACACGCGGCCCATCCGCCGATGCTAGCCGCCATCTGATGAGAATCGTCCATCTGACCTGGGGGCTTGGCATCGGCGGAGCGGAGGCCATGCTGGGCGACATCGCCGGCGAGCAATCGGTCGCACACGACGTCCAAATCATCATCGGAAACAGCGATGTCGATCCATCGATCGCTTCCGGCATACGCAGTTCCGTACGACTGAAGACGCTCGGCCGACCGCCAGGGAGCGCGAGTCCCTGGTATTTGATCAAGCTCATCCTCTGGCTGTGGTGGATCAATCCCGACGTCGTGCATGCCCATCAGGAGAGCTTTGGACGCCTCGGAAAGCTGATCCGCTCGCCGATGCTGCTCACCGTGCACAACACACGGCTATCCCTGAGCCGGAGCCATACCGCGTACGATTCGGTCTGTTGCATCAGCGAGGCAGTCAAAGACGATGTGTTGTCGCGCTTTCCCGAAAAGCGGCCGCGCGTCATTCGCAATGGGATCAATTTTGAGGCCGTGAAGATCAAGCGGCGTTACGGCGGGTGCCCCTTTCGCGTCGTGCAGGTAGGTCGATTGGCCCACGACCAGAAGGGTCAGGATCTGTTGATTCGAGCATTACCGAGAGTACTCGATGAGCTGGGCAACGATGCGGTGCGGCTCGATTTCATCGGCGAAGGTGACTCTCTCGACTATTTGCAGCGCTTGATCGTCGAATGTGGGGTCGAGGCCCATTGCCGATTTCTGGGGGCCCTGACGAGGCGGTGCATCTACGGCAGGTTGCACGAGTATGACCTCTTGGTACAACCCTCGCGTTACGAGGGATTCGGTCTCACCGTCGTCGAAGGCATCGCGGCGGGCTTGCCGGTACTGGTCTCCGATATCGAAGGGCCAAGGGAAATCGTCGCGCAAGGGCAGCTAGGCTGGTGCTTCCGTTCGGAGGACGCCGAGGATCTTTCCGGCAAGATGCTGGAACTGATCGCCCTGTCCCGACAACCCGGCTTCCCCACCCTGATGCAAACGCGGCTCGATCGAGCCAGGAGGCGCTTCGATGTCAAGCTGACCGCGGCGGAATACATCGATGAGTACGCCAGGCTTTCCTCGCTTGAAACCTAAAGTGATGGTGATCGAGGCCTGCGATTTCGACGGCTTCCCGGTCGGGGGGCAGTTGACCACCATCAAGCAGCTGATCGCGGTCTTCGGCGACCGTCTGGCACTGGTCGGCGTCTCTACCGACGATGCGCCCGTCGGTCGGTGGATGAAAAAGCGCCTCGGCGGCGTTGAGTTCGATTTCTTCAGCGTTGGCAAGGTCGACTCGTCGGTCAGAAGACCCTGGATGCCGCGGCGCCTCAGCGCGTACCTGGGGCTCAGACGCTACAAAAAAAGGATTCTCTCGCTGGGCCTCAAATCCGCCTTTGTCATTGCTCCCGAGGTGATGCTTGCGATCAAAGGGTGGCGCCTGCGGATCGCGTACACATTCGCGGGTGTCGAAAATCCGCTCAGCATGCCGAGATACGCAGTCGGCAAATGGCTGGCCGGCTCGTTTGAACGACGCTTGTTCGCGGCGCTCGCGGAGCGCACCGAGTTGATCATGGCCGCCGCCGACCAGAAGGCGATTCAAGCCATGAAGGATCGAAGTGGCGGTGTCTTGTCTCGCTCGAGAGTCGTCTCGACGCCGACCCTGGTGGACACCAAGATCTTCAACCTGAACCGTGGCGCCGAAGCAGCCCCCGGCCCGGTCCTCGTGAGCTGCGGGCGCTTGAATAGAGTCAAAGGCTGGGACCTGATATTCGACGCCTATTTGAAGGTCAGAATCCAAATGCCGACAGTGCGGCTGTACTACATCGGCGACGGCGAGGATCGAGCCAAGCTCGAGGCGCGAATCGACCAGGCTAAGGCGGCCAATTCGGTCTTCATCACCGGCTTTCTGGATCCAGCGCGTGTTGCCGGCATATTGAACTCCGCACATCTGTTTCTGCTAGGGTCGCACCGGGAAGGCTGGCCGACGGCGCTGGTCGAGGCGGAGGCCTGCGGACTGCCCGCGGTCGTGACCGACGTAAGCGGTGCTTCCAGTCTGGTGAAGGAGGGGCGCAATGGTTTCATCGCTCGAGATCGAGACGCCACGCGGTTTGCAGAAAGCATTATTGCCGCGTTGACCTTGGATTGCCCTAACCCGATTTCACTGGAAATCGGAAGACGGCATTCGCTCGAAAGCTGGAAGGCTAATCTCTCCCAACTATGGGAGCCCCTGCGGTGAATGCGCTCTGCCGGTGATGCGCTCCCGCATCACGAGCAAAAGAAACTTCGGTGCGGACACCAGCGTTCGTCGCCAGAGCCGCTTGGGCTCCCGGGGCAGGCGGTACAGCCATTCCAGGCCCATGCTGCATATCCACTGCGGCGCGCGCTTCGTCACCCCGGCGTAGTAGTCGAACACCGCGCCGACCGATCCAACGACCGGAACTCGCAGCCGGCTCATGTTGGAAGCGACCCATTTTTCCTGCTTCGGCGCCGTCATGCCCACCCAAAGCACATCGGCCTTGAAGTCGTTTATCGTTCCGATCATCTCGTCGTTTTCGTGCGCGGACCACGGCCGGAATGGAGGCGAAAGCGAGGCGACTTCGACGCGCGGAAATTGATGCGCCGCGCGCTCGATCATCCTCCGAAGAACCTCGTCGCGCGAACCGAAAAAAAACGCGCGTCCGCCGGCGCGATCGAGCATGCCCATTACAGAGACGAAGAAGTCCGAGCCGGTGATCCGCGGGCCGACGGAGATTCCGGCGAGTTTGGCCACCCACGTGCAGCCCACTCCATCGGCGACGACCGCGCTCGCCCTCTCCAGCGCATCCTGAAATTCGGTGTCTGCGCGGGCAACGACCAGCGAATGGGGATTGGCGCAGGCGAAAACGAACGGCTCGCACCGCTTCCGAATAGCAGCTTCCGAGGCGGCGACAAGTTCCTCCAGCGATCGGCTTCCGATTCGCACGCCCAACATTCGATCCTCGGACACGCACTTACCCCTTGCAATGATTCTGCAATCACAATCTTGTATACCAGCTGCAGCCGGTAATCAGATGAGATCGCCTTTCGCTGCATTATATCGGTCGAAGTCAAGATGCGCCGCTGCGTTCATCCACGATCGATTCATGAAAGTCCTTCTCGTACACAACAGATACCGAACAACCGCGCCGAGCGGAGAAGATATCGCCGTGACCAATGAGCGGCGCATGCTCGAGGGTCGCGGCGTGGAGGTGGACGTCTTCGAGCGCTGCAACGATGAGCTCGACGACTCCTCGTTGGCCGGCAAGGCCGCGATGGCGGTCAATACGATTTGGTCCCGCCGTTCGCGGAGCGAGCTTCGGAGGATGCTGCGCAAGGGGCGTCCGGATATCGTGCACGTCCACAATACCTTTGCGATGCTCTCGCCGAGCATCTACGGAGCATGCAAAGCGGAGGGCGTGCCCGTGGTGCAGACCCTGCACAATTTTCGCTTCTTCTGTCCCTCGGCGCTTTTTTTGCGAGACGGCAAGCCATGCGAGGCCTGCGTCGAAAAAAGCCTGATGCAATCGGTCCGGCATCGGTGTTATCGAGGATCGGTCGGCGCGACGGCGACGCTCGCGGCCATGCTGGGCGTGCATCGGGCGATAGGCACTTATTCGCGTGATATCGACCGCTACATCGTGCTCACCGAATTTGCGCGGCGTAAGGTTGCCAAAGCGGGCATCCAAGAGCACAAGTTGGTGGTGAAGCCGAATTTCGTGCCCGACCCGCCGCCCGCCGGACGCGGGGGCGGGGGATATGTTGTTTTCGTAGGGCGCCTGCTGCAAGGCAAAGGAACCGAGACTCTAGTGGCAGCCTGGCGCCATCTGCCGTCGGTGAGGCTCAAGATCATCGGCGACGGTGCTTTGCGGCCGGAGCTCGAGGCCGCGGCTCGATCCGAGAATCTCAACATCGAATTTACCGGCGTGCAGAAGCGATCCGCGGTGCTGGATGCTGTTTCAAACGCGGAATTTCTCATCGTCCCCTCTGAATGGTACGAGGGATTCCCGATGGTCATCGCGGAGTCCTTTGCGTGTGGAACGCCTGTGTTGGCGTCGCGCATTGGAAGCCTCGAAGAATTGGTCGATGAAGGGGTAACCGGCAGGAAATTTACCGCCGCAGATTCACAAGGGCTCGCCGACGCAGTGCGGGCCATGCTTGCAGATGAGGTCGGGTTGCGGCGCATGCGAACCAACGCGCGCGGCTATTTCGATGCGCACCTGACCGAGCAGGCGAACTCGGCGGAACTGGTGAGCATTTATGCGGAAGTCATCGGTGGATGCAGTCGGCCCAAGCGCCAGCGCACATAGAACATGAGCGGTATGAAGTTCAGCAGGCCCCACGTGATTATCGTGGCCCAGGGGAGCCCGGCGATACCGAGACGCCGTGCCAGATAGATTTTCGCCGTAATACAGCTGATGCCGAAAATACCGGCGGTCACGATTTGAAAATATAGAAATCCCGAACCATTCAGAAATGCAGCCAGGGCGCTTCCGCAGCTTTCCATGACCGTCCATATGGCAAGGCCAACCAGCAATAGCATCGGCGGGTTCACCGTCGGCCCGGCCCACCAATAGATCAGCTTATGTGACGCCAGAAGCAGCAACAGGGATACCGCGCCCGTCAGCAGCAGCACGATGACCATCGACCGATAAAGGGAACGGCGAACCCACACCGTGTCCCCCCGGGAGATGGCTTCCGCATAAGCCGGCCAAAGGGGAGTGACGAACATGGCAGCCATCGTGGTGATCAGGGAGAACATCCGCTGCGGGATGACATACTCGGGCACATTCACCGCGCCCAGCGTGCGCGCCACGACGACGCTATCCGCGGAATAGGCAACTGCAACCACAATCTGCAGAATGAAGAAAAGTCCTCCGATGGACATGACCTGCTTCGTGGTATCGATCGATACGAGGCTCCATCGGGGCCGCAGATCGGGGCGCCGGACGCCGAAAAAGAAGAACGCGTTAAGCGCCGTTGCAACCAACGGGGCGCCGGCAATGGCGCAAACGAGCACCGGCAGTCCTACCCGGAACCAGATGCCCATGAACAGCCCCATGAGCGCCAATAGGCTGCCTGCCAGCTGCCAAGTGTTCGTGCGAAACCCCTCTTGAAGACCCATCTGCGCTCGTTGCACTACCCCGGCAGGGAGATTCAGTGCGAAACAGAGGGTGAAGACGATCAAGGTGGGCCCGGTCTCCAGACGGGCCGTCGCGGACGTCACGCGGAAGAAATCGGCCCAAGGCACGAAGCGGTAAGCCACGAAAAAAAGCACGAGCATCAGCGCGGAAATGAAGCACAAGGAGGCGAAGGCGCTTGAGAGAGCTCTCTTGACGCCCTCCGTATCGTCCTTCCCTTGTGCTCTCGCGATGGAATTCAACAGGCCATTGCCGAGGCCGAAATCCGCAAAGCCCGCTATCGCGAGAAACGAACTGATGGCCATCCACAATCCAAAGCGCTCGTTTCCGAGGTATCGAATGGCGAAAGGCACGGTGATTAGCGAAGAGCCCATCTGAACGATGCGCGCCAACGCGGCCGTGATGCCGGACAAAGCCGCCCTTCGGTTCCTCTCCGCTTCGCGATCGAGAGGTGAGTCGCCTGGCGATCTCTTGGATCCGGCGGCCAAGCGGACGTCAAGCGTCAATCTCCGTATGCCGGCGATTGCATTCAAGCTGATTTGCTCCAGTATTCGCGGCCGCTCAACCGAGCGTCCGCTGGATATCTCGGAAGTGCCATAGTCTATATGTCCAAATACGCCGCTCGAGTTGTTTCGAACGCTGCAACAATCGGTACATAAACGGCTGTCAAACTCTCCGGTTACGTGGCGAATATCACCCTATTCCCGACGACACCAAATGCCCGACTCCGACGATATGCGATCTGCAGATCACCCGGCGTGCCGCGTCTGCGGCAAATCGACGTCCGCGCTTTGGACTGGTCCGTTGCTGGATCTAACCGTCAGGTACATGCGTTGCCCGCACTGCGAATATGTCCAAACGGAGTCTCCGTATTGGCTCGATCGCGCCTACGCAAATAGCATCAATGACTCCGACACCGGCATCATGGCGAGAAATTTGGGCAACTGCCGAGTCGTACTCGCCACGCTTTTCGCAACCCGCAGCTTGCGCCTTGGCCTGGTAGATTTTGCGGGCGGATACGGCATCCTGACCAGGCTGCTTCGCGACATCGGGGTGGCGGCCCTGTGGTCGGATCAATATTGCGCGAATCTCGTGGCGCCTGGATTCGAATACGCGGGCGGGTCTGCGGGTACGGTCACCGCGTTCGAGGCTTTCGAGCATTTCGTGGACCCGCCGGCGGAGCTGGACAAAATGCTGGCGGTCGCACCCAACGTGCTCTTCTCGACGCAGATCATCCCGGACCCGGTGCCCCCTCGGGGTGAGTGGTGGTACTACGGTCAGGATCACGGCCAACACATCGGATTCTTCACCGTCAAAACGCTGCGCCTTCTGGCCGCCAGTCGGGGTCGTCATCTGCTCAGCGACGGGAACTTCTATCACCTGATGACGGAAAAGAAACTGAGCCGGCCAATCTGGCGCAGCTGGATGCGAATTCAGGCCCTTACGCCGGCGTTGGCCCGCAGGATGTTGAAGTCGAAGACATGGGAAGACCACCTGCGTGTCGCAGGTCAAACGGCAACATCGAGCGCGGATGGTCGGATCGAGTGACTACCGTGATTTTCGATCATCAAGTGTTCAGCTGGCAGGGGTACGGCGGGATATCGAGATATTTTTACGAGCTTGCCAAGCGGGTGAACGCGTCCGAGGGATTTTCGGCATCGGTGATTGCTCCGTTGTACGTAAACAATTATTTGGCCGCAGGGGGAGTCAATACAAAGGGAATTCGAATTCCTGAACTGCCGAGAGCTAGACGGGCCGTTGATATCGCCAATCGCTGCCTGGAGTCGGCAATGCTGAAAGCCATCCAACCGGATGTCGTTCATGAGACCTACTATCGGCAAACGTCGTCCGCCCCGAGAGGCTGTCCGGTTGTGATAACCGTGCACGACATGATTCCGGAGAAGTCCGCGGCGAAATTTGGCCGAGCCGACGCAACATCGGCGAGGAAGCGCACGGCAGTCGAGCGTGCCGACAGGATCGTGTGCGTTTCGGAAAACACCCGAAAAGATCTCCTTGAGTTGTTCGAACCCGATTCGCGGAAGATTCGGACCATCCATCTGGGATTCAGCTTCCCCGGTACACTAGGCAACCCGGTCCGTCGGTCGCAGCCCAGGCCATACTTTCTTTACGTCGGACTTCGCGGTGGCTATAAGAATTTCGATAACCTGCTGAGCGCGTACGCATCCCAGCCGCGGCTGCGTGACGAATTCGACCTGATCGCGTTCGGCTCCCACCCTTTCACGCGGCAGGAGAGCACATCTATCGACGCCCTAGGCCTGACATCGCTGCAGGTTCGCCATTTATCGGGAAACGACGCCGTACTCGAACAGTTGTACGCCCATGCCACGGCGTTGGTCTACCCCTCGCTGTACGAGGGATTCGGCATCCCACCGCTCGAGGCCATGGGCTCGGGATGTCCGGTACTGTGTAGCGACAAGAGTTCGATTCCGGAGATCGTCGGAGACGGTGGGCTGTACTTCGATCCACACAGCATCGATGCGATCGCTGATGCCATGGAGCGCGTAGCCTCGGCCGCGGAACTGCGTTCGGATCTGATTACTCGCGGCAGGAGCCGCGCGCGCCTGTTCTCCTGGGATCGTTGTGCGGCGGAAACTCTCGATGTATACCGCGACCTGCTGCACTGATCCAGCCGCCGATTCGGGAAGGCCTCGGCAGTGACCGCCGTCTATCTCGGCGTCGCCTTGATCGGGTTTCTCGCATTTCTGACTTGGGAACCCAAGGTCAAGGCGCTCGTGTCGTTCGTCCTAATGATGCAGTTCTTCGATGCCGCGCCGAATCTGCTTTTCGGCATGTATGTCTGGGACTACGGCGCGATCCTGATGCTGATCACCGCGATCGAGCTCTTCTTTCGCACCCCCGTTCAAGAGCCCGTAAAGCACGGCTATCTCGTCGCTCTACGGATATTCCTCGCGTGGATGACCGTCTGCTTTTTATGGTCATTGCTGGTCTACCGATACGATGTAGTGCACACCATAAAGAACGCGCGATACATGGTACTCGGATATTTCATGACCCTGGTGTTCATCCGTCTATTCGCCGTGCAGCCCGGAAGCTTCGAATTTTTGATGAAATGGATCTACCGGCTTACGTTCGTCCTCATGCCGGTGGTCGTTCTCCAGTTCCTTGCGCGCAAGCAATTGCTATTCGGATTGGTCAGCGAATATGAAGGGGCGCTCCGTGATGTGCCCGTATTTTTGCCGTTCTGCCTTCTCAACTTCTGGATCATCGGCACGAAGCTTCTCTCTTCGGAAAGGCTCGCCGCCCACGAGTACGTCTATGCAAGTCTCGTTCTTGCGACGGTGGCGCTGACGTTTACCCGCGGGATCTACATCGCGGTCGTGTTCACCGCGGGGCTGCTGGTATGGACGATGTTCTGGAATAAAACGCTAAAAGCGTCGTCGCTCGTCATGGTCGCGGGTTGCGCAATGCTCCTGCTCGTTGGAGTGGTGGCCTCCGGGGCGGCGCAAAGAGTGGCGGGACGGGCGCTCAGCGGTCTGCAACTCTTGAGTCCCCCGGACTCATCAATCCCCGGTTCCCGCAAGGACGACACATTCAACGGTCGGCTGGGGTTGGCGGCAGAGCGCTTTTCGCTCGTATGGGAGCGCAATCCCCTGATCGGCTACGGCTTCATTCACGAGGACGATGTGCCCTCGGAACTACGGAACAGCCTGAAATTCGGGACGGCGCTGGGCGGAACGGCGGCCGATCCAACCGCCTATTCCCGAAGCTACGCGTACTCCGGTAATTATGTACTGGGATTCTATACGGCGGACATCGCCTGGGCCGATATCGTCATCTCCACGGGCTGGATCGGCGTCGTATTGCTCATCATCTTGCTGGCAACGTTTGCCTCCGGACACTACTTGCACGGCGATCGCGCACACAGCATGGGATATGCCGTAAAGACGGGTCTGTTTCTGCAAATCGCAATGATGGTTCTGCTGACTTTCGATGGCAATAATTTCTACACCGCGGTGCACATTCCGGCGCTTCTCCTGGCCGGGTATTCCTTGGCCGGCACCCGTTCGGCGATCTCGCGCGCTCCCGAGATACGGGCGCGCTTCACGAATATCTTGAAGTAAAGTGTTGCGCCTGAATAAGTTACGGGTCGAGTGCCGCGCCGTGCAAGCAGCGTTGGTGCCGGTGATCGTGAGATATGCGCTATTCAGGCTCAGAGGAAAAAATATTTTGACGAGCAATGCTGTGAGTATCCATGGTGTGGAGAACATCACCACGGAAGGTCTCGTCAAGATTGGATTGACCTACGTCGGCTTCATGGATCGATATGATCGAACGCTGATCAGGATAAAAGGCAGACTTAGATTCAAAGGGAGTTTCTCGATTGGCAAGGGATGTAGATTCGATATAGGGAAAGACGCGACGGTCGAACTCGGATCGGGTTTCATTAACTCGAATACGACGCTGATCATAATGCACGGCTTGACCCTGGGCGCCGGGTGTTCTGTCGGGTGGGGCTGCCAGTTCCTGGATGAGGACTTTCACTCCCTCTCGTATCCCGGAAAATCGGCTGGTGGCGACAATCGAATCACGGTCGGTTCGCATGTATGGATCGGCAGCAACGTATCGATTCTCAAGGGCTCCGCCATTCCCGACGGCTGCGTCGTGGCCGCAGGGTCCGTGGTAAAGACGCGATTTACCGACAAGAGCGCGTTGATCGCCGGCAACCCGGCCAAGGTCGTTCGGAAGAACGTATCGTGGCAATGAGCGCAACAGCGCACGCCTGCGGTAAGGAAGAGCATGACCCACCGCCAATTCTGAGCGTCATACTGCCGACCTATAACGTCGAGCGGTTCGTCGAGGACTGCATCCGCAGCGTCGAATCTCAGGATATCGACCAACGGCGGTACGAAGTCATCGTCGTCGATGACGGAGCCACGGACGGCAGTATCGATCGGGTGCTCGAGCTGCAGCGGGAATACGAAAATATCGTCGTACTGCGCCAACCAAACGCCGGCTTGAGTGCCGCGAGGAACCGGGGTATCCGGGCGGCAAAAGGCAAATATCTGCTCTTCGTGGATACTGATGATCGCGTCGAAGCGAATTGTTTTGGCAAGATGCTTTCAACGGCCGAATCGCATCCGGACATAGATTTCGTGGGTTTCAGTTACGTCATCCATTTGAATTCGGGACTCGTGACGATTCCGGAATGTCCGACACCGGGAGTCGACCCGATAAACGGCATAGAGTATTACGCAAAATTCGTTGCGAGCGACTACCACGTTTGGAGGTATCTCTTCTCGAGGCGATTTCTGCTTCGCCATGAGCTCTTTTTTCTGGAGGGGATTTCATTCGAGGACGCGGAGCTGATTCCTCGCTTGATGTGCATGGCGAGGAGCGCCATCTTCTTCGATCTGCCGTTTTATCACTACTATCTCCGCCCCGGATCCATTTCGACGAGCAAGTCCGAGAAGCATATCTACAGCCGCATAGCCGCAGCCGAGAATCTGCACCGTTTCGGTCTGGAGAAGGCATCCGTGTTGGACGCGGACGCCCGTGTCATATTGGATGACGTCATAGCAGAATGCCTGTTGGCCGCGGTGAGCTCCGCGCATCGCTTTCCACGCCGGCTGGCCGATCTTTCAAGCCGAATTCGTCGGTTGCCGTTCTATCCGATGGCTTTGTCGGAGCGCAGTAAGCATCGGTGGGAAGGCAGAATCTTGAATAGCTCGATCGGGCTGTTTTGGGCATATTCCTGCGCTTTGTCGTTCTTTAGAACAACGCGCACCAAGGCGGCTACGCTGCTTTCCATTGCGAATGGTCCGACCCCAATAAAAAAGCTTCTCGGCTACTGCCTGACGACAACTCGCCTGAAGTGAGCTCGCGATTGGATCGGCCGATGGACCGCCGCGCCATGTCACCTCCCTGAAACACATTCTCGGTATCAAGTAGGCCGCACTCGGTTGCAACGCACCCGTTCCTTTCAGAGTAAGTGAAAAATGTCTGTACACTCGCTCGGCCCCGCGTCGAACGCCCCGCCCGTCTGGCGGCTGTCCTGGGGACTTTTGGCGGTGGCGGTCATCGTCGGCCTGCTGAGCCTTTGGCCATTTTGGGACGGTTTGACCCGCATGTGGGGCTGGTGGGTCGACCAGCCTGAGTACAGCCACGGCTTGCTGATACCCCCCGTCGCGGTCTTCCTGATGTGGCAGCAGAAGGACCGGCTGGAGCGTATTCCCTTCACCGCGAATTGGTGGGGCGTAGCCCTGGTAGTGCTCGGCGGCGCGCTCCTGGTCGTGGGGCAACTCGGCACGGTCTACACGGCCGTGCAATATGCGTACGTCATTACGGTCTACGGGCTGGTCCTGTCGTTTCTGGGCTGGACGGCCTTCCGGCTGATCGCCGTTCCGCTGCTGATCCTGTTGTTCATGATCCCGCTGCCGGAATTCGTGATGAACAACCTGTCGACGAAGCTACAGCTCCTGTCCTCGCAGCTCGGCGTGGATTTCATGCGGGTGTTCGGTATCAGCGTGTTCCTCGAGGGCAACGTCATCGACCTCGGCGGCTATAAATTGCAAGTGGCCGAGGCCTGCAGCGGGATGCGCTATCTGTTTCCGCTGATGACCCTCGGCTTTCTGATGGCGTACTTCTACAAGGGCGCGTTCTGGAAAAGAGTGCTGCTGTTCTTGTCCAGCATCCCGATCACGGTGCTGATGAACAGCGTCCGGGTCGGCACCATCGGGGTCATGGTGGAGCACTGGGGCATCGAGATGGCCGAGGGATTCCTGCACGAGTTCCAGGGCTGGATGATCTTCATGGTCAGCATGGTGTTGATGCTGGGCGAAATAGCGGTCCTCAATCGCTTTGGCCGCGAGGCCGGCAACTGGCGACAGCTGTTCGGCGTCGAATTGCCGGCGCCCACCCCGAGCGGAAGCCCGGTCCGGCAGCGACACCTACCGAAGAGCTTCATTGCCGCGAGTGCGCTCATCGCCGTGTTCATCGTCGTCACCACGGCAATTCCACGACCCGCTGAAGTGTATCCGTCGCGCTCCACGTTCGTGGAATTCCCCATGGCGCTGGGCGACTGGCACGGGCGCCGCGCTGCGCTCGAAGAGGTGTATATCGACCAATTGAAGCTGGACGATTATCTACTCGCCGATTATGTCAACGATGCCGGCGATGCAGTGAATCTGTACATCGCCTATTACAACTCGCAGCGCAAGGGAGAGGCGGTGCATTCGCCGCGCTCCTGCCTGCCGGGCGGCGGCTGGCAGATGCGCGATTTCGGCCAGCGCGAGCTCGCGGGGGTGACCATCGGCGGCCGGCCGCTCAAGGTCAACCGCACTCTGATCGAGCTCGGCAATCAGCGGGAGCTGGTTTATTACTGGTTTCAGCAGCGCGGCCGCGTCATCGACAACGAATTCGCCGTGAAATGGTACCTATTTTGGGATGCGTTGACGGAACACCGGACCGACGGCTCTTTGGTGCGAATCATCACACCGCTTGGTGCCGGAACCGAGGAGGCGGCGGCCGATCGCCGCCTGACCGATCTCACGTCCCGGATCGTGGGCGATCTGCACCGGTTCGTTCCGAACTGACCATGCGATACGTGATGCCCTTCATCCTGGCCATGGTCGCGACGATGGCCTCGCTTCCGCTGCTTGCCAAGCTCGGCACGCGCTGGCTGATCATCGATCGGCCGGGAGTCCGCAAAGTTCACGCGGCGCCCATTCCGCGAGTCGGGGGCCTGGCCATGGCGGTCGGCGTATTGGTCGCCGCGGCGCTCGCGATCCGTCTGCAGCCTCAAGACCGCTGGTTCCTGGTGGCGGGCGCCGTGTTGGTCGTGTTCGGCGCCCTGGATGATCGCTTCGACCTGGACTATCGGGTCAAGCTGCTCGGGCAGTTGATCGCGGTCGGTATCGTCGTGATTCTGGCAAACGTGCAGGTCCATGCGATTACGCTCGACGACCGGGTGATGTTGCCGGGCTGGATCTCCCTGCCGCTCACCGTTTTTTTCCTGGTCGGCGTGACCAACGCCGTCAATCTTGCGGATGGACTCGACGGATTGGCCGGGGGCACCACATTCCTGTGTCTGTGTGCGGTGGCGTTGCTCTCGAGCGTCGGTGATCAGAGCGCCGGCACCGCCCTCTGCCTGACATTTGCCGGCGCGGTGCTCGGATTCCTGCGGTTCAATACGTACCCCGCCAGCGTCTTCATGGGAGATGCCGGCAGCCAGTTGCTGGGGTTCGCCATCGGTGTGTTGAGCGTGCGCGCGACGCAGAATCCTGCCAGCCAGGTGAGCGCGGCCATTCCCATCCTGCTGCTTGCCCTGCCGATCCTGGATACCTTGAGCGTGATGGTGCAGCGTATCGGTGAGGGCCGCTCGCCGTTCAGCGCCGACAAGAACCACATTCACCATAAGCTGCTCGCGCTCGGCTTCGGCCACCATGAGGCGGTGATGGTTATTTACGCGGTCCAGGCGGGCCTGTTCCTGACGGCCTACTTTCTGCGGTTCGAGTCGGATCTGACCATCATCGGCTTCGTGACCATATTTTTTATCGCCTCTATTACGGTGATGCAGCTTGCTTCGCGCTCGGGTTGGCGGCTTCGCGGCTCGAGGACCGTCGCCAACGCCTCGGCCCTGTCGCGCATCGTTACCGTCATCCAGCAGCCGAAGCTGCTGCCGCGCCTTTCGTACCTCACCATCGCCGTCGCGCTTGCGGTCTATGCCGGGCTCATCGTGTCGGAAGCCGCGGTTCTCAGCAGTGACATTCGCCTGCTCATCGGCGCGCTTTTTGCCGTCGTGATCGCCTTTTCCTTGTTCCTGCGCGCCGGGCCGCTCAACCTGGTGGAGAAGGCGGCGCTGTATGTGACGGTCACCGTCCTCGTGTACCTGGACGCCGTGGTCTTGCACGCCGACCGCCTGTCGTCGATCCTGACGTGGATCGCGGTGTCGATCGCCGCGCTGGCGACGGCAATACGCCTGCGGCTGCAAAATGATCGGCGCTTTCAGCTCACGCCGCTGGACTTGATCGTCCTGTTCATGGCGCTCGTGGTGCCGAGCCTCCCTGGAACATTCCACCTGCCGCACGGCGGGGCGCTCTCCATCGCGAAGCTGTTGATATTGTTCTACTCGATCGAAATGCTGGTCACCCGGTCGGAAGGCAGACCGGTGTGGCTGCGGGTCGCGGTCGTCGCGGTACTCGGCGGCCTTGCCGTCAGACCGCTGATTTCATTTTGATCCATGTCACGCGAACGTCACTTACGCTTTTTAAACTCGCGTTCCCCTCGATAACCAGCGGAAGCCGCTTATGTGTGTCTTTGCCTCGACCGGCCGACTGCTGCTGTCCGCGACGCTTTTAGCGTCGCTGGCGCTGACCGGCTGCGGCGGGGCCGAGGCGCGCAAAGCGCGGCATTTGGAGAAGGGGGAAAAGTTCTTCGAGGAAAAGAACTTCGAGAAGGCGCGGGTCGAATTTCGCAACGCCCTGCAAATTGCGCCGACCGACAGCGAGGCGCGCTATGAGAATGGTCGCGTCGACGAGAAGCTCGGCAACCCGCGCGAGGCGGCGCAGTTCTACCAGGGTGCCATCGACACCAGCCCCGATAATCTGCGCGCCCGCACCGCGCTCGGTCGATTGTACTTATTCGCCGGCGCACCGGAGCGGGCGCTGGACGCCATCAAGCCGGCCTTCGTCAAGCACCCGGACGATCCCGGCCTGTTGACCGTGCGCGCGGCGGCGCACGTGCAGCTCAAGGACTCGGATGCCGCGCTGGCGGACGCCGTGCGCGCCGACCGGCTGGCACCGAACAACGAGGAGACGATCGCGGTGCTGGCGGGCATCCACCAGGCGCGCGGCGAGACCGATAAAGCTCGCGTGCTGCTCGAAAGCGCGATCAAGCAGTTGCCGCACACGGTGGATCTGCGCCTCGCGTTGGTGCAGATCTACGCGAGCATCGGCGGCCAGGAACAAGCCCCCAAGATAGAGGCCTTGCTGCTCGAATTGGTTCGGCTGAATCCCGACGACAAGGCCCACCGGCTGCGGCTCGCACAGTTCTACGCCCGCTTGAATCAAACCGACGAGGCCGAGCGGGTGCTGCGCGATGCCGTGAAGGCACTGCCGAATGACCGCGACCTCAAAGTGTCGCTGATCGACTTTCTCGCGGCGCGCCGCAGCCGCGATGTGGCCGCTAAGGAACTCGGCACGATGATCGCCGCGAATCCGAAGGATTACGATTTGCGCCTCGCCCAGGCGCGGTTCTATGAGCAAGGCAAGGAATATCCGCAGGCCGAGGCGGCCTACCGGGAAATCATCGCGGCGGCCGATCTGAGCGCCCCCGGCATCACCGCTCGCGATCGTCTGGCGGTGCTGAAGATTCAACAGAACGACACGGCGGCCGCGGAAAAATTGCTGGCGGAGGTGCTTGCGAAGAGCCCGCGCGACAACGATGCGCTGATCCTGCGCGGCAATCTGTCGCTTGCGCAGAAGGATCCCAAGTCGGCGATCGCCGATCTGCGGTCGGTGCTTCGCGATCAGCCGAACGCGGTCGGGGTGATGCGCACGCTCGCGCGGGCGCATCTCGCGAACGGCGAACCTGCATTGGCGGAGGAGACGATGCGGCGCGCGGTCGACGGGAATCCGAAGGACCCGGAAGCGCGTCTGGACCTCGCCCGATTGCTGGCTGAATTGGGAAAGCCGGAGCAGGCCAAGCCGGTGATCGATGAGCTGGTCAAGCAACGGCCCGACGACATGCCGGCGCTCGAGGCGCAATTCAAAATCGCCGCTGCGACCGGCGATACCGCCGAAGCGCAGGCGGCCGCGGATGCGACGGTCGCCGCCCGTCCCAAGGAAGCCCTCGGCTATTTCGAGCAAGGCGCCCTCGCCGAACGGGCGCAGCGGCTGGAGGTTGCCGTGCGGCTTTATTCGACCGCGCTCGATATACAGCCGGAGACGGCCGAGCCGCTCGAGGCGCTCACCGGCGCCTTGGTGAAACTCAAGCGCACGCCGGAAGCGCTGAAGCGCCTCGACGCAACCGCCGCGCGGTTTCCCACGGTGCCGATCGCCCTGAATTTGAAAGGAGAGGTGCTGCTGAACAGCCAGCATCCGGCCGACGCGGCGGCCGCGTTCAAGGCCGCCATCGAGCGCCAGCCGAAGTGGTGGGTGCCGTATCGCGGTCTCGCCTTGGCGCAGGCGGTAGCCCACGACAACGACGCTGCGGTCGCCACTCTGCGCGGTGCGATTGCCGAGGTTCAGCAACCGCAGGCACTGGAGACGGAGCTCTCGGGCTTGTTCGAGCGCCTGGGCAAGCTGGATGAGGCAATCCAAGTCTACGAGGACGCGTTGCGCAAGGATCCTCACGCGGATATCGCGGCCAACAACCTCGCGATGCTGTTGATCACTTATAAGAAGGATCCGCAGAGCCTGGATCGCGCCAAAGTACTGGCAGCCCGGTTCGCCGATTCCGCCAATGCATCCTTTCTCGATACCTACGGCTGGGTACTGTACAAGCGCGGAGAGTCGGCGGCGGCGATCGCGGCTCTGCAGTCGGTAGTCTCGAAAGCCCCGAATTCACCCGTCCCGCTGTACCACCTGGGAATGGCGCAGGCTTCGGCGGGCCAGGACGACGCGGCGCGCGATAGCTTGTCGCGCTCGTTGAAATTCGGAAGGAGCTTCTCCGGTATGGACGAGGCGAAAACCACCCTGGATAAACTTGCCACGGTCGGGGCAAACTCGACCGCACCAAAAACCTAGCACAGCACGCTGTATTTCGCAGAGGGAGCTTGGGATGCGTCGCTTGAAGTCGAATTTATGGCTTGTCATTGCCTGGGCCATCCTGCTGCCGGCGGCGGCGGTGCGCGCGGACGTGCTTCTCGACCAGACGAATCTCGTCGGGGTGCCGAGCGTCGCCGCCCCCTCTGAATATTCCTTCACGGCGTCGACGGCTCAGGCATTGACGCTGACCTTGACCGATTTGCAGCTCCCGGCCGCGTTCAGTTCCTTGCAGGTTGCCGTGACGCTGGGAGACACGCTGGTCGGTTCGGCCACCGTGAACCCGGCGACGCATACGGCCACGTTGGCCATTCCCGCTGCAGCGGGCAACTACACATTGGATGTCATCGGCACGCCGAATTCGACGCAGGGTTTCGGCAGCTTCGGCGTGTGCGTGGCTCCCGCGACCAGCGCCGCGAGCTGCGTGGCCGCGTATTCCTTCTCCGGCAATGTTCAAACGCCGTCGTCGACATCGTCGACGGGCACCTCGACGTTGAACACGAACTTCACTTCGACGGTCGCGGGTAGTTACACCGTGACCCTGACGGACGATGGCTTTCCGGTGGCGCTGGGATCCCTGTCGGCCGGGATATTTCAGGGCAGCAATCCGATCAGCGTCGGCATTCCCGCGGGAACGCCCACCCAGGTGACGCTGGTCGCGGCGACGAGCTACCAGCTGCTCATCGCCGCGATCGCCAATTCCACGCTGCCCGCCGGTCTTTACGGTATCCAAATCACCGACCCGACGGGGGCTGCGGTGTTCACTCACACCGTGCCCGTGGGAACTCTGCCGGCGGCCACCATCGTCGACAATACGACGGCACAGGCGTTGACCCTGAGTTTGACGGATTATGGATATCCGGCTGCGCTTGGCACCGTGGGCGTCGCGGTGACCGAGGGATCGGCTTCCCTGGCGACTCTGACGGCGCCGGGCACCGTCGCCAATTTCACGGCGCCCGCGGGCAGCGTCGAGATCTGGCAGTACGCCGCCGCGGCCACGCAACCCGGCGTCTACGGCGTCGATCTGTCGGTTTATGCGGCGAGCACCACCGGCGCCAGCCTGTACTCGGCCACCCAGGTGGTCAACCCCGCGAGCATCACGGCGACGAGCTACGCCTTTGTCGCCACCCTCCCGTCCGCCGGAACCTACACGCTGGTGGCCAACGATTTTCAGTTTCCGTCCGCGTTCCAGTCGATCAGCGCCACGGTCGCGCAGAACGGCACCGTGCTCGCACAGACCTCGGGCGGCAACTTCACGGCCGCGCAGGGACCCGTGGTGGTGCTGGTCAACGCCACGCCGCCGCAAGCCGGTAGCGGCATCTTTGGCGTCACGGTGCAGACCGACGGTACGTCGCCGCAAATATTGTTGGATCAGACGCAGGCCGTGGGTGCGGTGTTCACCACGCAGCCCATTAATCTGGGCAACTCCGGCAGCTATACCGTCGCCCTGGACGATCTCGCGTTTCCGCAGAGCTTCCTGAATTTGGCCGTCGTGGTATCGCGCGGCAGCCAGGTGCTGGGCAAGATTTACGCCGGTGGAACGTTCCAGTTTACCGGTATACCCGGCAGCCAATATGTGGTGAGCGTTGTCGCCACGCCGGGCTCCGATAACTACGGGCTGTATTCACTGAATATCGCTTCCGCCGCACCGACGGTGACGTTTTCCGCAAGTCCTACCTCCGTGACCGCGGGCGATACGACCACACTCACCTGGAGCAGCCAGAATGCCACGAGCTGCACGGCCGGCGGAAGCACGGCCTGGACGGGCTCCGAGTCGACCAGCGGCACCTTGGCCGTGGTCGTGAGCGCCACCGAGACCCTGACATTGACCTGCACCGGGCCAGGGGGCTCGGCAACGCAGTCACTCAGCGTGACGGCAACGGTCGCACCGGCCTCATCCGGCGGCGGCGGCGGCGTGGATTGGGGATTACTGGCAATGTTGGGCGGGCTCTTGCTGGCGGGGCGGCGCGGCGCTCGGCCCGGAGCTGCTGTTACAGAACTGTAAGCCCCGCGTATGGGTTGGTGTTACATCCCATCGATAAGTTACACGCCGTCGACGGGTCGTTGAATTTCAGCTCATGCTTCAGGAACTCTCCATGCCTCGCCATAGAATGCCGCTAGCCGCGCTGATCGCGATCAGCCTGCTGGCGCTCGCCGATACGGGCGCCGCACTCGCCTCCACGGTGACGCTCAGCGATTCCACGACCTCGACGGGCACCATCAATTCCGGCGCCAATACGACCTTGCCCGTGCCCGGCTCCTACACGTACGCGGATACGTTTGCTGCCGGCAGCGGCGGCACGGCGGTCTCGGGCACGCCGTACGGGTTTTTCGACGACTATGTGTTCACGATCACCGGCGCCAGTGCGGATTCGGTCACCTCGACCATCGACCTGGGCGGCACACTGCAAATCGACGGCTTGCAGGTCGGCCTTTTCAGTTATGCGCCGGGCCAGACCCTGCCGATCTACGGCAGCACGCTGCCTTTCGGCAGTGTCGCGGTCGACGGCTGGAGTACGCCGATCAGCAGCGGGTCGACCACCGGCACGATCTCGGTCATTCCCGCCACGAATTTGACCCAAGGAACCTATGCGCTCGAGGTCCTCGGCACGGTCACGGGCTCTGCCGGCGGCAGTTATTCGGGCGTGTTGGATCTGACGCCGGTGCCGGTGCCGCTGCCGGCGGCATTGCCGCTGTTGCTCTCGGGACTGGGCGGCCTCGGTCTCTGGGGACGACGCCGCCTACCGTTGGGCCGCTAGCACTGCGCCGCTAACACCGGAAGGTTCGACCGGTAGGCCATCACCCGCCATACTCTGGGTGGATGAAGTGTAGTTATCACCCTGACTACCAGTCGGCGGTGCCCGCCGGCCATCCCTTCCCGATGAGTAAGTATCCCTTGCTCGAGCAGCGGCTGCTCGCGGAGGGCGTGCTCGCGCCGCAGGATATTCTTCAGCCGGAGCCGCTCGACATCGAGACTCTCGAGCTCGTGCACACGGGCGCGTATCTCGACAGGCTGCGCTCGGCCGGGCTCTCCGGGGCGGAGCAACGGCGCCTCGGCCTGCCCTGGTCGCAGGCGCTGTGGCAGCGTTCGCGTCTTGCCGCGGGCGGGACCCTGTTGGCTGCTCGTGCAGCGCTCGAGGAGGGGCTCGCCGGCAATCTGGCCGGCGGTACGCATCATGCGTTCGCCGACCATGGGGAGGGATTCTGCGTGCTCAACGACGTCGCCATCGCCACGGCCAAGCTGCGCTCCGAGGCGGCGATCGAGCGTGCGGTAGTCATCGATCTCGATGTGCATCAGGGGAACGGTACCGCGGCAATCTTCGAAGAGACGGCGGAGGTGTTCACGTTCTCGGTGCATGGAGAACGAAATTATCCGCTCGCGAAGATGCGCTCCAATCTGGATGTTCCCCTGAGGGACGGCGTGGGCGATGCCGAGTATCTCTCGACGCTGCGGCGGCATTTGCCCGAGGTGCTGCACGCCGCCGCTGCGGATATCGCGTTCTACCTGGCGGGTGTGGATGTGGCCGCCGGGGATCGCTACGGGAAGCTCGCGCTCTCGGAGGAAGGCATACGGCTGCGCGACCGATGCGTGATCGAGACCGTGCGCAGCCGCGGTATACCTCTGGTGATCGTGCCGGCGGGCGGTTATGCAGCTACGCGGGAGCGGACCGCGGAGCTGCACGCGCACGTATTTCGGGAAGCGGTCGCCTACGAGCGAGAAAGCCGGAAGCGGCTTACGCCGCCGCCATCAACCCTTTCAGCTTGTTGATGGCATTGCTCTCGACCTGACGCACACGTTCCGCGGAAATTCCGTACTCGTCGGCGAGCTCGTGCAGCGTTGCCTTGTCGTCCGTCATCCAACGGCGCTTCAAGATGTTTCGGCTGCGCTCATCGAGCTTCTCGAGCGCGATGCTCAGGCGGTCGGCGGAATCCTCTTCCCACTCCTCGCGCTCGACCTCGACGGCCGGGTCGGCATTGCTCGCGGGCAGGTACATGGCCGGGGAATAGCTCTCCTCGTCATCGGACTCCGGCGTGGGATCGAACGACATGTCGCGCGCCGAGAGCCGCTGCTCCATCTCGCGGACGTCGCTCACATCGACGCCCAGATCCTTCGCCACCGCTCGAGTCTCTTCCTCCGAGAGCCAGGCCAGATTCTTCTTCATCCGGCGCAGATTGAAGAACAGCTTGCGCTGGGATTTCGTGGTCGCGACCTTGACCAGCCGCCAGTTGCGCAGCACGTATTCGTGGATTTCGGCCCGGATCCAGTGCACGGCGAACGACACCAGCCGCACGCCGACCGTGGGGTCGAAGCGCTTGACGGCTTTCATCAGGCCTACATTGCCCTCTTGCACCAGATCGCCCATGGGCAGCCCGTAGCCGAGATACCCGCGCGCGATGTGCACGACGAACCGCAGGTGCGACAGCACCAGGTGCCGCGCGGCATTGAGATCACCCTCGCCCCGAAAGCGGGAGGCCAACGCCACCTCGTCTTCCTTGGACAGGACAGGGATCTGCGAGACACGGTCGATATATCCGTCCAGGCTCCCGACGGGGCCCGCGAATATCAATCCAGTTTGTTTGGCGACTAAAGCTGAACTCATGCATCTCTCCCGACTAGGGGCCAATAATAGCACTCCTATGCTTAGAGTGCTAACGATCGTGAAAGTTCTGGCTTTTAAGTTCTTTTAAAACAATCAGTTATGGATCTATGGCGCGAATATGACGCGTTGCCGCAATCCAAGAGCCCAGCCATCCCAAAGCGACCGACATTCCCAAGATGCGAACGACCGAGCCGAATCTCAAGCCCGTCAGATGGAACTGGCTGCCATACAAAAGAGCGAGATGTCCGAGCGGCCGGGACAGCAGGGCGACGGCGATCGCCACCACGATGACCGCGCCGATGCCCCCGCCGAGGCCGTACCAGACACCGCTGTATAAGAACGGCCGGCGCGCAAACCCGTCCGTCGCACCCACGAGCTTCATGACCTCGATCTCCTCCCGCCGGTTCAGGATGTCGAGACGGATGGTGTTGCCGACGACCAGCACCACGCTCAAGCCGAGCAGTCCGCCCGTGAGCCAGAGCACTCGCCGCATGACATCGAGCATGGCGTTCAAGCGCTGAACCCACTCGGTGTCCAGTTGCACCGTGTCCACGTCGGCCGCGGCCTCGATGCCGGTCCTGAGCGCGACCGTCGCCTGCGACGTGCTTGCCGCGAGCGTGGGAGTCACGATCAGCGTGTTCGGCAGCGGGTTGCCGTCGAGCGCGTCCAGTGCCTTGCCGAATCCCGACGAATTGCGGAACTCCGCGAGCGCTTGGTCCGCCGTAATGACCCGGACCGCGGCGACATCGGGCCGCCCTCGGATCTGTTTGGCGAGGGCCTCCGCCCGCTCCGTCCCGGTCTTGGGAGTCATATAGACCGAAAGCTCGAATGCTTGGTTCCAGTTCGCCGTGGCGGTGCGGGTATTCTGAAGCAGCACGTTGAAGAACAGCGGCAGCGCCAAGGCGACGGCGATGACTGCGACGGTCATGGCGGTGGCGACCGGATGCCGGACCATGCGGCCGAGCGACCCGAGCAGCGTCTGCGCATGCCGGGCGAGCCACGCTTCGAGCCCCGCCGTCATACCACGCGCCCGTCGGCGAGGACGATCCGCCGAGCCGCGAATTGGTCGATCAACTGGATGTCGTGGGTTGCGATCACCACCGTCACGCCGACATCGTTCAACCGCTTGAACAGCTGCATGATCTCCAGCGCCAGCTCCGGATCGAGATTGCCGGTGGGCTCGTCGGCGATCAGCAGCATCGGCTTGGCGACGATGGCGCGTGCGATACCCACCCGCTGCTGCTCGCCGGTCGAGAGTTCGAGCGGGCGCATCTTTTCCTTGCTCAGCAGACCGACCTGATCGAGGGCTGCGCGCATGCGCTTATCGATCTCCCGCCGGGACACGCCGGCGACGATGAGGGGCAATGCGACGTTCTCCGCGACCGGCCGGTCGTGCAGGAGCTTGTGGTCCTGAAATACCACGCCGATGAGTTGGCGGAATTTCGGGATGCCGCGGGCCTTCACGGCCGAGGTGTTCCGATCGTTGATGAACACCTGCCCGCGGGTCGGGCGCTCGATGAGCGCGATCAGCTTGAGGATGCTGCTTTTGCCCGCACCGGAGTGGCCGGTGAGAAAGGCGAACTCGCCGGCCTCGATGTTGAACGATACGCCGGCCAAGGCATCGCGGCCGGTCGCGTAGCGTTTGTGGACCTGGTCGAAGCGGATCATGCGGCGCGTCCGCCCGTGCGGGAGTCCTCGTCGCCTCCCGTCTTCAGCAGCGCGGCGACGAATTCGGAGGCGTTGAAGACGCCGAAATCCTCGGTATCCTCGCCGACCCCGACGAAGCGAATGGGTATGCCGAGTTTTTGCGCGATGGCGAGGACCACGCCGCCTTTGGCGGTGCCGTCGAGCTTGGTCACCACGAGGCCGGTGACTCCGAGCCCTTTGTGGAACTCGGCGGCTTGAGCGACCGCATTCTGTCCGATGGTGCCGTCCAGGATGAGCAGGACCTCGTGCGGGGCTCCCGGGTCGAGACGCGCCAGCACGCGCTTCACTTTCTTCAGCTCCTCCATCAGATGAGTCTGGGTGTGCAGCCGTCCGGCGGTGTCGGCGATCAACACGTCGATGCCGCGTGCGCGCGCCGCCTGGAGGCCATCGAAGATCACCGCCGCGGGCTCCGCTCCCGAATGCTGCGCGATGATGGGGACGCGATTGCGGTCGGCCCAGACCGTCAGCTGCTCGCGCGCCGCCGCTCGGAAAGTATCGCCCGCCGCGAGCATGACGGTGCGGCCCTCGGCGAGCAGCCGGTGCGCCAACTTTCCGATGGTGGTGGTCTTGCCGGCCCCGTTGATGCCGACCACGAGGATCACGTAAGGCTTGATGGCGGGATCGACGACCAACGGCCGCTCGACCGGCTTCAAGATGTCGAGCATCGCTTTGCTCAAGGCGCCGAGCAGCGCCTCGACATCGCCGAGCTCCTTGCGCGCGACACGGCGGCGCAGATCCTCGAGGATGCGTGTGGTCGCCTCCATGCCGACATCGGCGGTGATCAGGCGGGTCTCCAGATCATCCAAGATTTGGGCGTCGATCTTGCGGCCAACCGGCAGCAAGTCTTTGATATCCGTGGTGAGCCAGGCCGGGCCCACGTTCAATTTGGCGCGCAATCGCTTGAAAAATCCGCGCACGCCGGGCTTTTCGGCTTGGTTCGTCATAGATCGCGAAGCTTAACAGAGGACCCGGAGCGCTGAGCCGCAGCGGCCTGCCGTCCCAGGGGTATGATGCAGCACGTGAACCGCAAGCCCCACAAGCCGTCGCCGGGAGGACTCAACTCCGTACGCATCATCGGCGGCTCATGGCGGGGCCGGCGCGTGCATTTTCCGGATTCGCCCGGCCTGCGGCCGACGCCCGATCGCGTGCGGGAGACCTTGTTCAATTGGCTGCAGCACTCGATCGCGGGCGCGCGCTGCCTCGACTTGTTCGCCGGGTCCGGGGCGCTCGGTCTGGAGGCGTTGTCGCGGGGGGCGAGGGAGGCCGTGTTCGTGGAGCAGGCGTTCGCGCCGGCGCAGATGCTCGCCGAGGAACTGAAGCGGTTCTACGGGGGCAGGAGCGCCGGCTCGCGCGGGTGCATCGTGCAAAATTCTGCGGCGCGTTTCCTCAGCGCTCCCGGCGAGCCGTTCGACGTGATCTTCCTGGACCCGCCCTTCGGGCTCGATGTCCTGCCGGAATATGTCAGGCTCATCGACGCCGGCGGCTGGGCCGTGGGCGGCGGCTGGATCTACCTCGAGAGTGCACGCGCGGCCGGCCCGCCGCCGGTCCCGTCTCACTGGGAGCTCGTCAAATCGAAGTCCGCGGGCGAGGTGGGGTATCATCTGGCGCGCGTGAACGCCGAGATTCATCATGAATAAAAGAACCGCCGTCTATCCGGGGACCTTCGATCCGATCACCAATGGCCACCACGATTTGGTGCGCCGCGCCGCCAGCATTTTCGATCGCGTCGTGGTCGCCATTGCCGCCAATCCCAACAAGGCGCCGATGTTCACCCTGGAGCAGCGCGTGGATATGGCGCGGCGCGTGCTCGCGGACGTCCACAACGTGGAGGTGCGCGGTTACGTGGGGCTGACAGTGGATTTCGCCCGGCAGAACGGCCTCTCGGTCATCGTGCGGGGCCTGCGCGCCGTCTCGGACTTCGAATTCGAGTTTCAGTTGGCTAATATGAGCCGGCACCTGTCGCCGGAAATCGAATCGGTCTTCATGACGCCGCAAGAGCAATACACGTTCATCTCGTCGACCCTCGTTCGCGAGATCGCCGTGCTCGGCGGCAACGTATCCGAGTTCGTTCATCCGCTGGTGGAAGTCGAATTGAAGCGGCATCGCAAGCTTTGAGCCGCCCGCCCGCCGCACTCACCACCCTCTGCCTGCTCGCGCTCCTCCTCGGGGCGCCGGCCTCGCACGCGGATGAAGCGTCCCGGGCGGCGCCGGCCGCCCGGCCGAGCCTGGCCGCGGTCGCGCACAAGGCCGCGATTGCCAGCGCATATCCTCTCGCGAGCGAAGCCGGACAGGAGGTCCTCGCGCACGGCGGGAACGCCTTCGACGCCGCCGTCGCCGTATCCGCCGCGCTCGCCGTGGTCGAGCCCACGAGCTCGGGTCTCGGCGGCGGCGGATTCTATCTGCTGCATCGCCAGTCCGACGGTTTCGAGACCATGCTGGACGCGCGAGAGAAGGCGCCCGGGGCTGCGACCCGCGACATGTACCTCGACGCTTCCGGCAACCCGATCGCGGGCGCATCGACCGACGGTCCTCGGGCGGCCGGCATCCCGGGCGAGCCCGCGGCCTTCGACTACCTCGCGCGAAAATTCGGCAAGCTCCCGTTGAAGGTCAGCCTGCAGCCCGCGATTCGCCTGGCTCGCGAGGGCTTCCCGTTGTACGCACGCCTGCAGGGAGCGATCAGCTACAAGCGCGAGCGCTTGAGGCAATCGCCGGACGCGGCCAAGATTTTCTTGACTGCGGATGGGAAGGTGCCTCCGTTGGGCGCCATCATCAAGCAACCGGAACTTGCGGCCACGCTCGAGGCCTTGGCCGAGAAGGGCTCGAGCGGATTTTATTCGGGACGGGTCGCCCAGGATCTGGTGAACGGCGTGCGCGCCGGAGGCGGCATCTGGACATTGAAGGATCTTGCCGACTATAGGGTCATCGAGCGCCAGCCGCTCGTCGGCGAGTATCGGGGAGCGCGCATCGTATCCGCCTCGCCGCCCTCCTCGGGAGGCGTCGCCTTGCTCGACGCGCTCAATATCCTCTCCGGCGTCGACCTCCGGAAGCCCGACTCGGCGACCCGCAAGCACTGGATCGTTTCGGCCATGCAGCGCGCCTATCGTGATCGTGCCGTGTATCTCGGCGATCCGGATTTCGTGCAGATGCCGCTGGCGCTGCTCGTCAACAAGGACTACGCCGCCGGTCAGCGATCGAGCATCCGCCCGGATAAGGCGATGCCGAGCGACATGCTGCCGGGCATCGAGACCCCGGCGGTGGGCCAGGACACGACGCATTTCTCCATCCTCGATGCCGACGGCAACCGGGTCGCGGCAACGATCTCGATCAATTTGTTCTTCGGCAGCGGCGACATGATTTCCAAGACCGGTGTGCTGCTCAACGACACCATGGATGATTTCTCGATCAAGCCCGGTACGCCGAACGCCTTTGGCCTCGTGGGCAACGCCGAGAACGCCATCGCCGGCAATAAACGCCCTCTGTCCAGCATGACGCCGAGTTTCGTCGAAACGCCCAAGGGCTTGATGATCATCGGCAGTCCGGGCGGCAGCTACATCATCAGCATGGTGATTCTCGGAACGCTGGATTACCTCAATGGGATGAGCGCCGAGGAGATCGTCAAGGATCCTCGCTACCACCATCAGTATGTCCCCGATGTCGTGGAGTACGAGCCGGGTGCGCTGACGAACGACGAGATCTCGCGCCTCGAGGCCATGGGCCACAAGCTCGAGCAGAGCAAGCGCCGCTGGGGCAACATGGAGGTCGTGACCTGGGATTTCGCGAGCGGCAAAGTAGCCGCGGCCTCCGATCCGCGCGGCGAGGGCGAGGGGCTGGTTTACTAGCGACGGCTTACCGCGCGACGGCCTGCCGCGCCCTCATCACTCGCTCACCGCTGGCACACCGCGCACCAGTAAGTCGAGCGCTGGCCTTGCGTGAATTGCCTGATCGGCGACTTGCAGACGCGGCACGGCTGCTTCGAGCGCTCGTAAACGTAGAGCCGCTGGGCGAAATAGCCCGGCGTGCCTTCGGCGTTGACGTAGTCCCGCAAGGTCGTGCCGCCGATCTCGATGGCCTCGGTCAGCACCTCCTTGATGGCCCGGACCAGCGCCTTCGATTCTTCGCGGGTGATTCGCCGCGCCGCACGCCGGGGCGAGATGCGCGCCCTGAACAGCGCTTCGCTCGCGTAGATGTTTCCCACGCCCACCACGAGCTGCGAATTCATGATGAGATGTTTGATGGCCACGGAGCGCTTGCGCGTGGCGCGGTGCAGGTACTCCGCATCGAAGGCCTCGGACAGGGGCTCGGGCGCGAGCTTCGCGAGCAGCGGATGCTGCAGCGGATCGCCCCGGGTCCAATGCAGGCTGCCGAAGCGCCGCGGGTCGTGAAATCGCAGCACCTGCCCGGTGTCGAGCACGATGTCCCAGTGATCGTGCGCGCGCGGCGGGATTCCCGCCGCCAGCATGCGCAGGCTCCCGGACATGCCGAGATGCACGATGGCGGTGCCGGAGTCGAAACCGATCAGGATGTATTTGGCGCGCCGTTCGATGCGGCGGACCGTTTGATTGCGGACCGCGGATTCGAATTTCTTGTCGATCGGCCAGCGCAGGCGGCGCTCGCGCACCACTGCTTCGATCACGCGCCGCTCCATGAGCGCAGCGGCGATCCCGCGGCGGGTGGTTTCTACTTCAGGCAGCTCGGGCAGGAGCGAAGCCGCTCGGGCCGGAGCTTACTTGATCTTCGATTCTTTGTAGGCGACGTGCTTGCGCGCGACCGGATCGAATTTCTTGGTCTCCATCTTGTCCGGATGGAGCCGCTTGTTCTTGGTGGTCGTGTAGTAATGACCGGTGCCGGCGGAGGAGACGAGCTTGATCTTGTCGCGCATGGGGATGCTCCTTAGACCTTGACGCCATCGGCGCGCAGATCGGCCACGACGACCTCGATGCCGCGCTTTTCGATGGTGCGAAGACCGCGGGTCGAGACACGCAGGCTCACGAAACGCCGTTCGCTTTCCAGCCAGAAACGATGGGTATGCAGATTCGGTAAGAAGCGGCGACGCTTGCGATTATTCGCATGGGACACCGTGTTACCGGTTTTGGGACCTTTGCCCGTGACCTGGCAGACTCGCGACATGATCTTGACCTTCGGATGGACCGAGAAGAGCCGTGCTTTATACCAGCCAGAGATCGACGAAGCAATCTCGCGAGCTCGCCTGGCACAGCCCCGTAGGGCACGTCCTACATCAGGAAGCGATGCCGTCGCTTCATATCTGGATGATTTGTAACATTAATCTGTCATTATCCGAGTTCCGAAGGACCCGGGAACTCGCATGCGCGCTGCGTTCGCCAAGCTGCTGACCCTTGCCGCGTTGGCTGGCTGCGCCCACTCCCCACCCGCTGCTTCAGGCTGCCATGTGGAGTCGGGGTGGCTGGATGCGACTAATGGGTGCTCCGCGCGGGCGGGGTATCCCGACTGCTACCAAGTGTGCCCTGACGGCTCACGGACCCGTGTGCAGAACCTTGGCCGGCGACACGATGAGACTCCGGCGCCGGCTCAAACGGGCGGCGCGGCGCCAGCGGGATCCGGCTCGCCGAGCGGGACCCCGGCCGATCCGCAGACCGGGACGCACTAGCGCAAGCCGTGCTCCAGGGGGCGGGACGCAGCGGCTGAGAAGTGGCCCCTACCCGCCTGGACGATCCAAGCCCAACATTCAGATTGGAACGGCGAGGAGCCTCAGCCAAATATAGGTGACCAGGAAACTATAATATAGTAGTTTCCTAGTCAACTAATGAGGTCCCTATGCCGCCGTCGAGCCTTCCCGCGTCCGAGCTGACCAGCCATCTCGGCTACTGGCTGCGCTATGTCTCCAACCACGTCTCGCAGGCTTTCGCGCGCAAGGTGGAGTCGCATGGCGTGACCGTCGCGGAATGGGTGCTGATGCGCCAACTGCTGGAGGTGAAAGCCCTCGCACCAAGCCGCCTCGCCGACTGCATGGGCATGACGCGGGGTGCCGTCAGCAAGCTGGCCGATCGACTGATCGCCAAGTCGCTGCTGGCGCGCACCGCCGACCCCCAGGACGGCAGGGCGCAGACGCTCGCCCTCACACCGGCCGGCCGCTCCATGGTCCCCAAGCTGGCGGCGCTCGCCGATGCCAACGATGCCGAATTCTTCGATCACCTCGCGCCCAACGACCGCGCGGCGCTGCTCCGCATCCTGCGGGAGATCGTCGAGAAACGCGGTTTGAAGTCATTGCCCGTCGATTGATGGCGGGCGCCTCTCACTCCCAACGAAAGGACATTGACATGACTACGAACTGGAAAGATCTGGCCCGCGCCACCCTCGAGGGCTCCGAATCGGGCGCCATGACCTTCCCGCAGAGCCTGCGAATCCTGGTGGACGGCGGCTTTGACGGTTATGCCGTCGATTTCCGCCGTTCCACCCGCACCTATTACATGCCGAACGGTAAGGCGATCGAACTGGAAATGGAGCCGACGCCAGCGGCCGTGGCCGACTCCTTCGACGCCCCGGTGTTGAGGGAAGCGCTGCGCGAGGCCCAGGCGCTGGTGCCCGGCTACACCTATCAGGGCTTCTGCGCCAAAGTGACGGCGGCCGGTTGCGCCGGATATGTAGTCTCCCTGCGGGGTCGACGGGTGCTCTATTACGGCCGAACCGGCGAGACCCACACTGAATATTTCCCCGGGACGCAACCGATGGCCAAGCTGGACACCACCGACGTCCGGTGCGTTTCCTCGGCCTCGGCACGCAGCTGATCCGCGTCGGCGCCACCTTGGGTCTCGCCCGGCAACTCAACATTTCAGAGAAGTCCACGCTCCGCCAGCGACACGCACGCCGCATCGCCGATGATGATGTGGTCCAGCAGGCGGATGTCGACCAGACCGAGCGCCTCTTTCACCCGCTGAGTGATGAGCTCATCCGCCTGGCTGGGCTCGGCAATGCCCGACGGGTGATTGTGCGCGACGATCACCGCGGCGGCGTTTCTTTGCAACGCGAGCTTCACGATCTCCCGCGGATGCACGCTCGCGCCGTCGATGGTGCCGCGGAACAGCTCCTCGCAATGCATGAGCCGATGGCGCTTGTCGAGATAGAGGCAGCAGAAGACTTCGTGCTCCAGGTGACGCAGCCGCGCGCTCAGGTAATCGCGGGTCGCCTTGGGACTGCCGAGCAACGGTCCGACGCGCAGCGGCTCGGACAGTTGCCGCCGCGAGATCTCGGCGGCGGCCTGGATCTCGGCATAGCGGGCGAGCCCGAGGCCCGGCTCCGCACAGAATCGCGCCCGGTCCGCCGCGACCAGATGGCGCAGCGAGCCGAAGTGGCCGAGGATCGCGCGGGCCAGATCCAGCGCGGACCGCCCGGCCGTGCCGGTGCGCAGCAAGATGGCGAGCAACTCGGCGTCCGACAGCGCCACGGCGCCTTTCTCCAGCAGCTTCTCGCGCGGCCGTTCTGCGCTCGGCCAATCTCGAATCGCCATGGCCGGCAGCATGGCCGCGGCGCCTGAATATCACTAGCGGCATTTTGCGGGCGAGCGCCGAGATTGGCGCGTTAAGCAGGCGGCGGACGGGTAGGCGACGGCCGGCCTGCGCGCGCTACGCGTGTCCCGAGCTGCCGAAGCCGCCGGCGCCGCGCGTAGTCGCGTCGAAGTCCTCGACCACCTCGAATTCGGCGCGCACCACGGGCACGATCACCATCTGTGCGATCCGGTCGCCCGGATTGACGGTGAACGGTGCCGCGCCGCGGTTCCAGCAGGACACCATAAGCGGCCCTTGGTAGTCGGAATCGATCAGTCCCACCAAATTGCCAAGGACGATGCCGTTCTTGTGTCCGAGACCGGATCGGGGCAGCAGCAGCGCCGCGAACTCGGGATCCTCGAGGTAAATCGACAGGCCCGTCGGTATCAGTTCCGCCGCACCCGGCGCGAGCACGAGGGGGCCCGCAAGACAGGCGCGCAAATCCATCCCGGCCGAGCCGGCCGTCGCATGCTGGGGCAGCGGGAATTCCCGCCCGATCCTGGGATCGAGGATCTTGAGCTTGACCTTGCGCGACATCAGCGGCGGCTTCGGCGCGTGCGCAACCGGCCGCGCTGATCCGCGACTGCGCTGCGCCGCTTGCGCGCTCCGCGCCGAGGAGCGCCGTCGGAGGGGGGTAAGCGCTTGGCAATTTGCGCAATGAGCTCGCGCGCCACCTCGAGTTTCGGTGCGCGGGCGATCTCGAGTTTGCCGCCCGGCCATAGCACGGTGAGCGCATTGTCCTCGCAATCGAACGCGAGCCCGTCCCCGACCTGGTTGGCGGCGATCATATCGAGCTTCTTGCGCTTCAGCTTGCTGCGCGCGTTGTTCTCGACATCGTTGGTCTCGGCCGCGAACCCGACCACCAGCGGCCGTTTGGCCATGTCGGCGACCGACTTGACGATATCGGGAGCAGGCTCGAGATCGAGCGTGATGGCGGTGCCCTGCTTCTTGATCTTCTGCTTGGCGACGGTGACCGGCTGAAAATCGGCGACCGCGGCGGCGGCAATGAATACGTCCGCGTCGGCCACGTGGCGATGGACCGCGGCGTACATTTCACGGGCGCTCTCGACGTTGATGCGCGTGATGCCCGCGGGCGTCGGCAGCTGCACCGGCCCGGTAATGAGCGTGACGTGCGCGCCCGCCTCGCGCGCGGCGTCGGCGACGGCGAAGCCCATTTTCCCCGAGCTGCGATTCGTCAGGTAGCGCACCGGATCCAGGCGTTCGCGGGTGGGACCCGCGGTGATCAATACGTTGATTCCAGCCAGCAAGCCCGCGTTCGCCGGCGGCTCGAGCAGCGTGCTGGCGAGCAGGGTGGGCTCCCACATGCGGCCGACGCCGACCTCCCCGCAGGCCTGATTGCCCGCCGCGGGGCCGAGTAGCCGTATACCGCGCGATTGCAGCACCCCGATGTTGGCCTGCGTCGCCTTGTTGGCCCACATCACGCGGTTCATCGCCGGCGCGATCACGATCGGCGCCTCGGTGGCGATGCAGAGGGTGCTCAAGAGGTCGTCCGCGCGGCCGCCCGCCAGGCGCGCAATGAAGTCGGCGGTGGCGGGCGCCACCAGCACGAGCTGCGCCCAGCGCGCGAGTTCGATGTGGCCCATCGCCGCCTCGGCGGCCTCATCCCACAAACCGATCCGGGCGGGGCGGCCGGAAACGGCTTGAAAGGTCATCGGGCTCACGAATTTCTGCGCGGCCTCGGTCATGACCACCTGCACATCGGCGCCTTTCTCGATCAGCCGGCGCACGAGATCGGGACTCTTGTAGGCGGCGATCCCGCCGGTGACGCCCAGCAGGATGCGGATTTTCGCTGTCAATGGATGCCCTTGAGCTCTTTGAAACGTGCGATGTCGCTGTCGAATTGGCGGCTCATGGCGGCTACTTCCGAGCGCTTCTCGCGCAGGTTGTCTTCCTGAGTGATGATGTCGCTGCTCACACGTACGAGATCTTCGGCCAATTGGTCGGTCATGGGCGGCGCCTTCGGATCGGGGCTGTAGGGCTTGAATCGGGTGCTCGTGACCCGCAGGCCGCTCATTTTCTTGTTCAGCGTATCGAGAAATTGCCCCGTGACCTTGATCTGATCCGACAGCAAGGCGAGGCGCTGATCGCGCAGATGCTCGATCTCCTGTACCGAGGCGTACGAGTTGAGCAGGTTTCTGTCACGATTGGCCCGCTCCGCCGCGGCGGCCTTTCTCTGCTCCTCCTCCGCCAACTGCTCAGGGGTTTTCTGCGCCTCGGTGCGCTCCATTTCGACGCCTTGGGCGTTGATGACGCGATGCTCCTGGGAGGCGTATTCCGGGGGGATGTGATCGCCGTAGTGTTTGATGCCCTGCTCGTCGATCCATTCGTAGAATCTCTTGTCGGAGCCGGGCGTCGGCGAGCCGGCCGCCAGGGCAGCCGCAGCCAGCGAAATCCATGCGCAAATGACCCAGGTGAGCTGCTTCAATCCCATACCCCCCCACGAGACCGGCGTCATTTTGAGCCGCGGTACCGCGGTTTTCCAGGGTGTCTTGCTCAATCTGTGAGCCCATAGCGGTCCCGGTAGGCTTCCATGCTGGCGAGATCCGCGTCGCGCCCGAGGATACGCATGTGCTGCATCAGGTCCGAGAGACTGATGACGGCGACCACCGGCATGCCGAACTGCTCCCGCACCTCTTGGACCGCCGACAAAGGGCTGACCGCCCCTCGCTCCTGGCGGTCCAGCGCGAGGAGCACCCCGGCGGGGTGAGCACCGGCTGCCCGTATGATCTCGATCGAGTCCCGGATGGCGGTTCCCGCCGTGATCACATCATCGACGATCAAGACCCGCCCGGTCAGCGGAGCCCCCACGATGAGGCCGCCCTCGCCATGATCCTTGGATTCCTTGCGATTGAAGGCGAACGGCAGGTCGATGCCGTGGTGGTCGGCAAGGGCTGCGGTGGCCGCCGTCACCAAGGGGATTCCCTTGTAGGCGGGACCGAACAGCATGTCGAATGAGATATCCGAGGCCACGATCGCGTCCGCATAGGCTTTGCCCACCGCCGCAATCGCGGCGCCCGAGCTGAACAGCCCGGCATTGAAGAAGTACGGGCTCTCGCGGCCGGATTTCAATTTAAAGCTGCCGAACTTCAGCACGCCGAGACGGGTGCACAAATCGATGAAGTCGCGTTGGTAGGGCAAGATCATACGTCGGGCAGTCTCGCAAGGCAGGTGGCGCTTCGCAAGGGCCGCCGCAGGCGCCGCGCGCTGGGCCCCGCTCGAGACCGGCGCATCGAGGAGGAGTGAAAGCGGCCCTCAGCGGCCACTTGCCTCCTGGTATCATCGCGCGCGATGCTCATCACCCGCGCCCGGCTTCTTTGACGGATACTGCAAAGCCAACCCTGCTCCAAGCCCTTGGCGACAAGCGGATGAGGGCCGTTTTGTTCTTGAGCTTTGCGTCCGGCCTGCCCTTCAATCTGACCAATTTCAGCCTTCAGGCCTGGCTCGCGTCTTCCGGCATCGCGGTCAAGACCATCGGGTTTCTGTCGCTCGTCGCTCTGCCCTATAACTTCAAGTTCTTGTGGGCCCCGTTTCTCGACCGCTACATACCGCCGATCCTGGACCGGCGGCGCGGCTGGATCGCGGTCCTCCAGGCATGCCTCGCGGTCTGCATCGGCACCATGGGGTTTTGTTCTCCCACCACGGAGTTGTACGTGCTGGCCGGCGTCGCGCTCAGCGTGGCGTTTCTATCGGCCTCGCAGGACATCGTCATTGATGCCTATCGGGTGGACACGATTCCCGCGAGCGAGCGCGCCCTTGCCGCGGCGGCGAGCGCATTCGGCTATCGCACGGCGGCGATGCTCGCCGGCACCGTGCTCGTGGTCATTGCCGGCCATCTGGGGTGGCGTATCGCTTTCTTATTGGTGGCCGCGCTCATGGCCGCCACGTTGTTCATGACCTTCTGGGCGCCATCGCCGCGGATGCCGACCCATCCGCCCCGTACCCTGATCGACGCCATCTGGCATCCGCTGCGCGAACTGTTCAGCGTCAAGGGCATGTGGGGATTCCTCGCGCTGGTGTTGCTCTACAAGGTGGGCGACGCGCTCGCGCTCAGCCTCTACAGCACGTTCATGCTGCGGGGCGTGGGTTTCTCGCTGGACGAGCTCGGCATCGCCGGCAAGCTGAACATGACCGTGTCCACCATGATCGGCGTGACGTTCGGCGGCCTCATGTACATACGCTGGGGGACGTTTCGCTCGCTGCTGATATTCGGCATCGGCCAGGCGCTCACCAATCTGCTCTACATGTGGCTCGCGCTGGCGGGCCGCAAGGTGTGGCTGCTGGTGCTCGCCACTTCGCTCGACACCATGATCGGCGGCATGGGTCAGGCGGCATTCGTGGCGTTCTTGATGTCGCTCTGTTCGGCGGATTACAGCGCCACGCAATTCGCGTTGCTCTCGGCGCTCGCCACCTTGCCGCGGAATCTCTCGGGTGCGGCGGCGGGTGTTCTCGTCCCCGTCGTTGGATGGGCACGCTTCTTCATCATCACCTGCCTCGCGGCGGTGCCCGGACTCATCCTGCTGATCTTCATGCGGCGGCCCTTGAACGAACTCGCCGCGCGCGACACGGTACGAAGCGGCGCCTAGAAGGCAATGATGTGGCTCGGTCCGCCGGGAATGCGGCCCTCAGCGGCGGAGCGAGCGATCCTGATGGCTCGACCAGACCGAGCGCACGTTGTCCTCGAATTCCCGGTCCAGATCCTCGGATTCCACATCGACGGCGCCTGACCAATCTTCCGGAGCGTCCGCCACGTCGATGAGCTCGTCGAGCAGCTGTTCGTTCCACGAATCGAATTCGACTTCGGTGACGGTCCCGTCGAAGTATTGGATTTCGATGGTCTCATCCTCGTCGTCGATGGCGACCACTTCGAAGAGCTCGTTGGTATTGCCGCGATACCACTGACCTACGATCGGCTTCACAAAGTTCATGGGCCGTCTCCGTCTGCTATGCTCCAGCCCATTGGACTCTCAATGAATCCTTCGCGCAATCGGAAAATTTTCCGCGAAGCAACAAGTCGAACTTGATCCAACAACTCATAAAATTCTTCGTCGTCTTCTTCGTCGTGGTCGAGCCGATCTCTCTGATCCCGTTGTTTGCGGGCCTGACGGAGGGCGCGAGCAACGGCTACAAGCGGCTGATGGCGGGCAAAGCGGCGGTGATTTCGCTCGGCATCTGCATCCTGTTTGCGCTCGGAGGGGCGAAGTTCCTGGACGTCATGGGGATTTCCCTGAACTCGTTTCGAATCGCGGGCGGCACGCTGCTCTTCTTGATTTCACTCGACATGGTGTTCGCGCGCACCTCGGGGACTCGATCGACCACGCCGGAGCGCGAGGAATCTCTCAAGCGCGAGGACATCTCTGTGTTTCCTCTGGCGTTTCCGTTCATTGCCGGACCGGGAGCGCTTGCGACCATTCTGTTGACGGCCGGTGAGGTCTGGGGGAAGCCCATCGCGTTTGCCGGGTTCCTGGGGGTCGTCGCGCTCGTGATCCTGGTCTGCCTCGCCCTGATGCTGGCGGCGGCGCGGCTCATGGATGTCATCGGGGTCACCGGCGCGGCCGTCATGAATCGCCTCTCGGGCGTCGTTCTGGCGGCGCTCGCGGTGCAGTTCATGACCGACGGCATCCGCGGCAGCTTCCTGTCCTAGCGGGCGTTCAGCGCTCGGTCTTGATGTAGGCAAGGTCCCAGACGCCGTGCCCGAGGCGCTCGCCGCGCCGTTCGAATCGGGTCGGCGGCCGAAAGTCGGGCCTTTGCACGTAGCCCCCCTCGGCGCTTTGCGAGGCGAGTGCGCCGCAGGCGTTGCAGACCGTGCGCATCTGCTCGGCGTACTCTTCCCAATCCGTGGCGAGCCTGAGCACGCCGCCGGGCCGAAGCTTGTGGGCCAGGGTCTCGACAAAGTCGGTATCGATCAAGCGGCGCTTGTGGTGGCGCTTCTTGTGCCAGGGATCGGGAAAGAAGATCAGAATGGTATCGAACGAGCGATCCGCGACGGCACTCGTCAGGACCTCGACGGCATCGTGGCTGACGACGCGCAGGTTGGACAGATTGGCCTCTCGGGCCTGCAGCAAGAGCCTGCCTACCCCCGAGCGATGCACCTCGATTCCCAGGTAGTCGGTCTCGGGATGCGCCATGGCGAGGGAGCCGATGACTTCGCCGGTACCGAAACCGATCTCGAGGCAGCGCGGCGCCGACCGGCCGAACGCCCGGTCCAAGTCGAACGCGCGCCCCTCGAAATCCAGTCCGAAGACCGGCCAGAGTTCGGCCAAGGCGCGTTCCTGCGCGGGCGTCACCCGGCCGGCGCGCAGAACGAAGCTCCGAATGCGACGGTGTGCATGCATGGGGCGCAAGTCTGCCTGATATCATCGTTTCATGCGCAAAACCTGGCTCATCGGCACGATGCTGATCCTCTCGGGTTGCGCGGCCCTGCCGCAGCACGTCAAGAAATACCCCTCCGAAGCCCTGCAATCCCCGCAGTACACCCAGCTCGGCCGCATCGTGGCGGCGAGCGAGGATGGCGGCAGCAAGAACCTCTCGGGGGTGCGGCTGCTGGCGTCGGGCGAGGAGGCGCTCGACAGCCTGATCGCGCTCGCCGACCACGCCGAACGGACCCTCGACATCCAGTACTACATCATCCACCAGGACGAGTCCGCCCGTATCTTGCTCGAGCACGTGCGCGAGGCCGCCGACCGCGGGGTGCGGGTGCGGGTGCTGGTGGACGATCTCAACACGTCCGGCGAAGATCGGCGCTTCCTGCACCTCGGGCATCACGTCAACATCGAGGTGCGCGTCTTCAATCCCTTCCCGGGCGGCCGCTCCGCTACCTGGAGCCGCATCCTTACCTCGATCTCGGACATTCCGAGAATCAACCATCGCATGCACAACAAGCTGTTCGTCGCCGACAACGAGCTGGCCATCACCGGCGGCCGCAACATCGGCGACGAGTACTTCACGCTCGACAAGCACAGTAATTTCATCGACCTCGATGTGGTCGTGGCCGGGCCGATCGTGGCTCAGCTGTCGGCCTCGTTCGACGCGTTCTGGAACAGCAAGTATGCCTACCCGATCGCCTCGCTGGCCTCGGCCGAGGACACCGAGACGGCGCCGCAGCCGCAGAGTAACCCGGTATTCGACGACGATGCGAACTGGCTCGAGCATGAACTCGACGCCGGCAAGCTGCAGTTGGACTGGGTCCCGGCGACGGTGCTCGCCGACCGGCCCGCCAAGATCGCGAGCGACACCTCGCCCGACGAAGAGGTCACGATTTCCAACAACATCGCCGCACTCATGCGCTCCGCGCAGCACGAGGTTCTGGTGATTTCGCCTTATTTCGTTCCGGGCAAGGAGGGCGTCGCGCTGATGCGCGGGCTGATAGACCGCGGCGTGCGCATCCGCATCCTGACCAACTCGCTCGCCTCCACCGATGCGCCGCTGGTGCACAACGGCTATGCGCGCTATCGGGTGGCGCTGCTCAAGATGGGGGTGGAGCTCTACGAGGTGCGGCCGAAGCTCGGGCAGAAACGGCTGAGATTTCATCCGTTCAAGAGCTCGAATGCGAGCTTGCACGCGAAGGCGTTGGTCATCGATCAGCGAACGGTCTTCATCGGATCGCTGAACATGGACAGGCGGTCGGCGCGCTTCAATAGCGAGCTCGGGCTGGTGATGCGCAGTCCCGAGCTGGCGAGACAGGTGACCGCCTTGCTGGACGACATCACCGCGGAGGGGAGCTACAAGCTGTCGCTGGATCGCAGCGGACACATCGTGTGGTCGGTGGGGGAAGGGGAGTCCGAGCGCACGTGGCATACCGAGCCGGAAACCACGCTATTGCAGCGCTTTTCCTTGAAGCTGCTCGCGCCCTTCGCTCCGGAGGAGCTTCTCTAGAGGCGAGTCCGCGCCGGGTGGGCGCGGCGGCCTACGGCGTAATGCGCAGGGTCGCCAAGTAGTCCTTGACCTTGGCGCGATAGCCCTCGCTGCTGGTCACGGTGGCGCCTCCCGCAAGCACCAGGATGAAGTCGCCCCGGAGCGTGCGGTTCACCTCGCGCACGTAGTTCATGTTGACGAGACAGGAGCGGCTGATCCGGAGCATCGGCTGCGAGCGCAGCGCCTGCTCGGCATGGCTCAGGGTGCTGCGGGCGTGGAAGCTGTCGCGTCCCACCCGGATGGTGACGTAGTTTCGATCCGCTTCGAGCATTTCCACCTGAGTCACGTCGATGACGTGCAGGCGGCCATTGAACTCCGCCAGGAGGCGGGGCCGCTCCTCCGGTGCGGCGCGTGAGCGTTCGAGCTGCGCGAGTAATCCGCTGAGCAGCGCCTGGCGCTCGTCCGCATCGCTCTTGAGATGTTTGGGACGCACGCGCGCGAGGGTCCTGCGGAAACGGTCCTGATCGAACGGCTTGAGCAGATAATCCACCGCGCAGACCTCGAACGCCTCGAGCGCGTAGGCGTCATAGGCGGTGACGAATACCAGCGACGGCAGATGCTCGGGCCCGAGCGCCCGGGCGAGATCGAGGCCGTTCAACGGATCCATTTGAATATCGAGAAACAGCAGCTGCGGCCGCTTCTCGCGGATTTCCCGGAGCGCGGTCTCTCCGTCGCCGAATTCGCCGATCACCGTGAGGTCTCCCTCGGCCTCGCAGAACTCGCGCAGCACGCGCCGCCCGGCCTGCTCGTCATCGACGATGATGACGTTCACTAGGCGGCCTCCCGGGACACGGGTCCGGTCGCGCTGCGCCGATCGGGGGCGGCATGCATCCGTGGCAGCGTGATCTCGCTCACCCACTGCGTGCCGGAAGGCCCGGCGAGGAGTCGGGCGCGGCCTTCGAACTGAACGGCCAGCCGTTCGCGCACGTTGTTGAGTCCGATACCTTCGGTGCCCGCCGCCTTGCCGCCCGCGAGGGTGTTGCTGACCCGCAGGACGAGTGTCTCCTCCGTCTTGTCCACGTCGATGCGCACTTCGACCGGCCCTTGGTGGCCGGCGAGGCCGTGAATCACCGCATTTTCGACCAGCGGCTGCAGGATCAGGCTCGGCACCCAGGTCGCAACGATCTCTTCCGGGGGCGGCAGCCTGATCGTCAGGCGATCGGCGAAACGCTTCTGCTGCAGTTCCAGGTACAGGCGGACGAACTGCAGCTCATCGGCAAGGCGCGAGAAGTCGTGTTCGCCGGCGTTCAACAGCCGGCGCAGAAGGTCGGCCAATTGCACCACCATCGCCTGAGCGGACTTCGGATCCCAATCGATGTGGCCGCGGATGGTATGCAGCAGATTGAACAGTGTATGCGGAGAGAGCTGCATACGGAGCGCCGCCAAGCGCGCGGCGCTCCATTCGCGCTCGAGCGCGCTGCGCTGCAATTCCAAATTACGAAATCGCGTGTACAGCGAGGAGCCCGTCACCAGGGCGAGGCCGAATCCGTAAGTCGGAATGAAACTGACGAGGCTCGCGAGCCACAGCGACATGACCATGGGATCCGCCAACGGGTTGCCGCCGTGCATATCGGCATGATGGTGGAAGGTCGGGTCGGCCGTGACGTATTCGGCCACGATCATCGCGGGGTACGCGAGCGCCGCGAACGCCAGGCCGAGGACGATCTGCAGCGGTACGGCGATCAGCGGGGGGCGCCACTGTATTCTGAGGGAGGCCTGGTAAGAGAGGATCACCAGCGGAAGCAGCAGCAGATGCTGCACCACGCGCGCATCCCAGGGGGCGAACAGGGACAGCTCGGTGACCTTGGCAATGCCGGTGCGCATGCCGTAGGCATAAAGCACGTTCGACACCGTGACGTACGCCCAGAACACGCACACCAGCACGAAGAACTGGCGGCGGCTCAGCCCCGAGGCGGGGCGCTCCGCCGGGTGACGTTCCACGGCAATGTCGGGATATCCGTCCATGGCGCCAGCCTAACGCAATCTCCGGCCTCCTGATGAGGGGCCGAGCCTGGCGGGGGACGAATCCGAGGGTATGAGGGACGACTTCGACGGGGGGCTGCTGACTCTCGCGCCGCGCAAGGCGCTTCATAGCAGCGTCGGCAACCCACTCAAGGAGATATGTCATGAGTTCCGTAGCAATCTCACATGCACCGGCCGAGCACCTCCTGCGCGTGTCGCGCCCCCGGATCACGATGGCGATGATTCTTTGCGGCATCGTCACTGCCGCCGGCATCGGCGCTGCCAGTGCTGCCGGGCAGCAAGACGACGTGCCGAGCGTCGTCGTGAAGTACGACCCGCAAAGTCTGCAGACCGACCGCGGTGCGCACGTGCTGTACCGTAAAATTGTCGCCGCCGCCGAGCAGGTGTGCCTGCCGGTCATCTCCTCCAGCATCCGGCCGAGCCAGGCCATTCTGCAATGCCGCGCGCAAGCGATCGCGCGCGCCGTGACGAAAATCAACGACCCGAAACTTGCGGCGATTCACGCGAGCGCGTCGGGGAATGGTTGAGCGTGGCGGCCAACCTCGCGGCCGGGCGGCAGGCTGCTTGGGTCAGGGCGTGGTTGGTCGCGCTTTTGCCGCGGCGTGACGCTCTACGCCGCTCAAGATCTCGCGGTGCGCGGCCTCGACCCCGGCCCAGCCGACCACGCGCACCCATTTGCCCGGCTCGAGATCCTTGTAATGCTCGAAGAAATGCTGGATCTGCTTGAGGCGCATCTCGGGAACGTCCTCGATCGATTTCCAGTACGTGAACAGCGGGCAGATGTCGTCGGTCGGCACCGCGAGCACCTTGGCGTCGTTCCCGGACTCATCCTCCATCCGCAACACCCCCAGGGCGCGGCAGCGCACCACCACTCCGGGTAGCAGAGGGAACGGCGTGTGCACCAGCACATCCACGGGATCGTCGTCCGGGGATATGGTCTGCGGCACGTAGCCGTAGTTGGCGGGATAGTGCATCGCCGTCATCATGAAGCGATCGACGAAGAGCGCGCCCGAGTCCTTATCCACCTCATACTTAATCGGGTCGGCGTTCATCGGGATCTCGACGATGACGTTGAATTCCCGCGGCAGCCGGTCGCCGGCGGTCACGTTGCTGATGCTCATCTGCGTATCATTCCTCCCAAGGATTCGATTACCAAAGCTGCCACCGGTCGAAGATCAACACATAGGCGGAAAGCAGCGCATTGGTGGTGCCGTGCGCGGCGATGGACTCGCCGAGCTTGTCGGTGCGCACCGCGAGCACGCCGTAGGCAAGGCCGGCCACGATGCCGGGCAGCCACAATACTCCGTGCATGAGGCCGAATGCGAGCGCACTGACGGCCACCGCCGGCCAGCGAGCTGCCGAAAAGCGTACCGCCTCGAAGCGGGGGCTGACCAGCCGTCGGAGCAAATAGCCGCGGTAAGCGAGCTCTTCGGCCAGCGGCACGGTGCCCACGGCCGCGATCACCCGGCACGCGATCCAGATCGCGCGCAGCGGCTCGGGCAGCGCGCTCAGGGCGGCCGGCACACCATGGGGATGAATCAGGACGGCGGCGGCACCTATCCAGAGACAAAAAACCAGAATTCCCACCGCGGGACCGCGCCAGCTCCATCGCAGGTCGACATCCCTGTAGCTGCCGCGGTAGAGCCACAGAGCTGCGGCCGCCGCCACGAAGCGCAGCGGATACAGAAACTCGAAGCCCGCCGACAGCGCGTGCGAGACCATGCCTGCGGCGAGAATGGCGAGCAGCGGCATCAAGTAGGCCGCCGTCGGATTGGCCGGTCGCGCCGCAAGCGCCGGTGCATCGTCCGGGGCAGCGGTGTCCGGGCGGCGCGCAACGCGGCTCAGCCACGGGCTCCGGTGGGCGAGGACGGCTATGCCGAACGCCGTCAGGTTGAAGGCGATCCAGCCTGCTTGGGAGTGGAAGCCGAGGATGGCCACACGCTCGTAGCCGGCATTGCCGATCAGCACGATCGCCGCGATGCGCACGGCGTTCAGCAGGAAGATCACCAGCACCCCGAATGGAACGATCAGCAGGGCGCGTGGAAAGTAGTAGTCGCGGCGAAACAGCCAGAGCCATCCTGCACAGAAGGCCAGGAGCAGTCCGATCCCTTCGAGCCCGGAACATTGCTCGGCGATTTGCACGGCGAATCGCCCCGTGCCGAGTACCAAAGTCGTGGGGTCGCTCCGGAGTTGCGGAACCAGCGGCAGCAATAAGGTCCTGACGATGCGGAAGGTGAGCCCGGCGGCAGGACCCCAGAGCGACTGGCTCGCCTTGATGGCGGCGACCGCGACGGCCGCCGGAAGAAACGCGTAGAGCGGCAGGCCTTCAGTCTGCCGTACGACGTTCCTCCACACTGCGAGCGGCGCCAGCGCTGCGACCAAAGCGAGAGAGGCGGCCAAAGCGCAGGCGTGCCAGGCGATGGCCATGACCGCGAAGGGCAGGGCCGACGGACCGGCATACATCCGCGCGGAAAGATAGAAAAAGGGTGCGAGCAGCGCCGCGTGCACGCAGGCCCAACCCCAGCGCACGGGAGCACGGTCGGCGAGTGCGGCGGCGGCGGCATAGGCGTTGGCGCGCAGGTACGCGAGCATCGCCAGCGATATTCCATAGGCGATGATGAACCGGAAGAGCCAATGTTGAATGTGGTGGACGAGTTCCGCCCCGGAGGAGAGCGAATCCAGCGGAGACAATTGAATGAAATAGCTGGCGAACACGGTTTCGGCCGCCAGCACGGCGACGATGATGCCAAGCCGTGCGGTTAAGCCGAAGCGCGTCGGTGCCGACGCTATGCCCGGTATCTGTATGTTCACTCGATCAGTTTAGCCGCCCGGCCGCCCGGCTGCCCGGGTTGCGGCCGGCAAAGTGACGCGATTCTCAGCCGCCGCCTCCGTCTCGCCGTCAATCGATGGCGACCGCCCGCGGATTGTCGCCGGCTGCGAAGGGCGAACCGGCAACCTGCGTCAATGCGCCCGTGGTCGCATTGATCGCGTACACCGAGATGTCGTTGGAGTTCTGGTTCGCCACGTAGGCGAATGTTCCCGCCGGATCGACGACGATGTTGATCGGGAAAGTACCCGCGCCGACGGTCGATACCGCGGTGAGCTCGCCGCTCGCCGGAGTGATGGAGTAGCTCGTGACCTCGTTCGCGGCCGTGACATTGGCGGCAAACAGGAAGCTGCCCGCCGGATTCACCGCGAGCGACTCGGGACTCGAGTCGGTGGCCTTCGGCGACCCGGACAGCGCCGCCAAGATGCCCGTCGCGGCGTTGAGAGAATACATCGAGATCGAATCACCGGTCTCGTTGGCGACATACGCATACGTGCCGGTGGGATCGACGGTGATCGACAGCGCGCCCGCGCCGGCGCCGAACGGTGACCCGCCGATGGCCGTAATGGCTCCGCCGCCGGGCTCGATGGAGAAGGCCGCGACGGCGGCGGCCTGATAGTCGGTGACGTAGAGGAAGTTGCCGCCCGGGTCGGTCGCCAACGATGTGGGCTCCGCGCCCACCGCAAACGGCGAGCCGGAGATCTGGAGCAGTTGACCGCCGCTCTCGATCTCGAATACCGACACCGAGTTGTCGGTCTGGTTGGCCACATAGAGGAATTGATCGGCAGGGTCCACCAGGACGGCAAACGGACCGTTGCCGGCGCCGATCGCTTCTCCCGTTGCCGTGAGAGCGCCGGTGCTGGCGTTGATGGCATAGACCGAGACGTCGGCGGAGCCGTTGTTGGCGACGTACAAGTACGCGCCGTCCGGGTCCACCACCGCCGCCACCGGGGTCGTTCCGGTCGACGCGAAGGGCGAGCCCGCGATCGGCGTCAGCACGCCCGTCGAGGCATCGATGGCGTAGGCACTGATGGTGTTGGATGTTTCATTGGGAACGTACGCATATTGTCCGGCCTGCGAGCAGTGGACGATCACATTGGTGATGTCGGCGGTGCCGATCGTGCCGGAGCCGTTGTGCACCACACAGGTTTGCGCCGTCGGGTTGGACGGCTGCGTCAGGACGGTGACCGAATACGTACCTCCCTGATCGATCCCCGAAGAGAACGCGAAGGTGCCATTCCCGGTGATGGTCAGATTGTCGCCGGAATCGTCTTGAAGCACGAGGCCCGTGCTGCGGACCCCGGTTACCGTGCCGCCGACGGTGTATCCACCGCCCACGTGGCAGGAAGACACCGCACCCGCTGCAGCCACCAAGAGTCCGACTCGGATGATGATGTTCATGGAGCCGATTGTTTTCATTGAGCACCCAAGAGCCGCCTTCGGCAGCGCAATTCTTCAGACCATTCGCGCCGACTATCATTCCGCCGTTTTCGCGACGATTTACGTAAAGAAGTGTCTAGACGGCCGCGGTTTCTAGGCACGAATGTTAACGGTACGGTGATATCCTGTCTCTAACAAACGACAGCGGGCGTTTCGTGAACCAAATTACAGATAATCGTTCGAATTGAGATTACAACAACTGCATGGAACAACATATGGTACGAAAGTTGGGCTGGCGAAAGTTGGGCTGGCTGTCGGCTGCGATGGCGTCCGGCACATTATGGTCCGCTGTGGCATCCGCCACGCTGGGCGAGCCCGAGGCCTCGCTGACGGCGGAAACTCAGCTGAATCGAGCGTCGATCAAGGAATCGAATTTCGGCGCCTACCACGTTCACGAGATGCAGCTTGCCTCCGGCACGGTGGTGCGCGAGTACGCGGGCCTCGATGGCAAGGTGTTCGCGGTCACGTGGAGCGGCCCGTTCATCCCGAACTTGAAACAGTCCCTCGGAAGCTACTTCGCCGAATTTTCGGCCCAGGCCAGTGCCGCGCACGGCACGCGTAAGCATCTCGAGATCCGGCAGCCCGATCTGGTGGTCCAATCGGGCGGCCACATGAGAGCCCATCATGGGCTCGCTTATCTGCCGCAAGCCCTGCCGAGCGGCGTATCGGTCGGAGATCTCCAGTGAGTTCCCTATTGACCCCGGTGTTGCGCGGCGCCGGGTTGCTCCTCTGTGCGGCGGTGGTTTCTTGCGGCGGCGGCGGCGATACCATCGGCGGATCGACCTCGTCGGGCACGGGCACGGTCACTCCGAGCTCCAATGTCGCGAGCGTCACGGTGAGCGCCGGGCCCGCCGGGGTGAATGCCGTCAATACCTTGTATACGACGGTGACCGTGTGCGTAGCGGGCACCTCGACCTGTCAGACCATCGACAACATCCAAATCGACACGGGCTCCTATGGGTTGCGGATCTTGTCGCAGGTCCTCACGCTGAGCTTGCCCGTCGCGACTGCCGCAAGCGGCGGTGGGCTGGTGGAATGCACCGAGTTCGTCGACGGCTATAGCTGGGGCCCGGTGGCCTTGGTGGACCTGCAGATCTCGGGCGAGACGGCGAGTTCGGTCCCCGTGCAGCTGATCGGCGATTCGCGCTACCCGACCGCGCCGTCCGATTGCTCTTCCGGTGCGCCGAGCGCCGAGAATACCGTCGCCACCTTCGGCGCCAACGGCATTTTGGGCATCGGCCCGTTCGCGCAAGACTGCGGTAGCTTCTGCGCGGGGGGCATTCCCGAGCCTATCCAGTATTACGGGTGCACCACGTCGGTCGAGTGTCAGGGCACGCTCGTGCCGCTCGCCGCGCAAGTTCAAAACCCGGTGACGATGTTCACCACGGACAACAACGGCACCATCATCACGTTGCCGTCGGTCGCCTCCGCCGGTGCCGCGAACGTCACCGGATCGCTGATCTTCGGCATCGACACCGAATCGAACAATGCATCGGGCACCGAAACCGTGGTGCCGGTCTCGGACGAAGGATACGTGACCACGGTGTTCGGTGGACAGACCTTGGCGCAGAGCTTCGTCGACTCCGGCTCCAACGCCACGTACTTCAACGACTCGAGCGTTACCCAGTGTCCGACCTCGGGCAGCTCGAGCGCGGGCACCGTCGATTTTTATTGCCCATCGAGTCCCGTGACCTTGACCGCAGCCTTCGAGCTGAGCAACAACTCGACGGTGAACGAGAGCTTCGAAGTGGCGAATGCGAACACCGTGGCCGACACGGTCACCGCATACCCGGGGCTGGCCGGTACGAATCCGACGGCGTCCAGCTTTGATTGGGGTCTGCCGTTCTTCTACGGACGCCGCGTCGCCAACGCCATCGAAGGCTACACGACGTCCGTGGGCACGGGACCTTACATCGCTTTCTGATCTGGCGTTAGACTGCCGTACCATGAGTACGGCCGGCCTGAAGCTCGATTACGTTCCGATGGACCAAATCGCGGGAAAGCCTGTGTTTTCGTGGAGCGATGTGCTCGGCGTCGTCGGCTTCTCGCAGCCGCCGCGCATCGATGCCGCTCATGTTCCGGTCGCCGCCAGCATGACGCCCTCGCTCGGGGCGGCGGCCGGCGGCCTCTGCGAGGTTTGGCGGGTCGAGGGCCGCTTGGATGCGGAACTCTCCTCCCGACAAGGCCGGGTGCATTATCGATTCTGCGATGACTTCCTGTTTGGCACGCTCTCGCTCGAGGAGGAAGCGTTCGACGGCGATTCGGCAGCTCTGTCGCAGGCGACGCTCACCGCCTATCGGGATATTTTCGAGGTGCTCGAGAGGACCGAGCACCGGCACTTGATTCGAGTGTGGAATTATCTCCCCGAGATCAATCGCGAGGCGGACGGCGACGAACGTTATCGGCATTTCAACACCGCGCGGCAGACCGCCTTTCGCAGCGTCGGCCGGCCGACGGAAGGCACCGTGCCGGCGGCCTGCGCTCTCGGATCGCCGGCGGGAAGCCCGATATCGATCTATTTCCTGGCGGCCCGTGAGGCCCCGACGATGATCGAGAACCCGCGCCAAACGAGTGCCTATCGTTATCCGCCGAAATTCGGGGCTCACAGTCCGAGCTTCTCGCGAGCCTGCGTGCTCGCGGAGTCGGCGGGCACCAACCTGTTCGTCTCGGGCACCGCGAGCATCGTCGGGTACGAGACCATCCACCACGGGGATGTCTCCGCGCAAACTCGCGAGACGCTCGCGAATCTCGATGCGCTGCTGCAGGAGGCCAACCGCGTGGTCGGCGCGCCGCGCTACTCGCTGGACCGCCTCAAATTCAAAGTCTACGTGCGGAGGCCGCACGACCTCGAGGCCATTCAGGACGCATTGTCGGCGAATTTGCGGCCCGCCGCGCCGATCCTTTATTTGCAGGCAGATGTCTGCCGCGAAGAGCTCCTGGTGGAGATCGAAGCCACGGGAGAGATGCTGCCGGCCTAGCGCGGCACCGGCCGAGGCGACGGGGGTCCCTCAGACGAAGCGATGAACCAGCCGTCCCGCCCACTCGTAGAGCGCCGCCTCGGATCGAGAGAGTGCATTGGTCGAGGGTACGAACCACATGAATCCGGGATCGTCGCGGGTCACCATGTCGGCCGGGGCGGCCGTGACCTGGAATCCCGCGGCGGTGAAATCACCGACGGCGCGGGTCATGTGCGGGCTCGATGTCACCAGGATGATCCGATCGATACCCAAAGGCCGAAGCATGCGGGCCGAGAACTCCGCGTTCTGTCGAGTGGTCCGTGAGGCGCGTTCCACCCAGCGGACCGGCATCTGCAGGTCCTGCTCCATGAAGCTCTCCATGGCCGCGGCCTCGGGCGGGGCGCCGGTGATCAGCACGGGAAGGTGTGTGGCGCGCGCGACCCTCGCCCCCTCGATCAAGCGCAGATCGGCGGTAATGCTCGGCGCATCCGCGCCGACCTCGGGCGCGTCGCGCCGAAATCCGCCGCCGAGAATCACGATCGCTTGAGCTTCGGCTTGCGTGGGTGTGAGGTGCGCGGGACGGAGCGGCGGGTAGCCCTCGGCCGAGCGCCCGATCGCATCCGCGACGAACGGCGTCGAGAGCAGCCATATGCTTACGACGCCGACGGCGCACAACAAGAAGCCGAGCCGCGCGCGACGCCGCCACACCAGCAAGCCGGCCATGGCGATCAACAGCGGCGATGCGGGCGGCATGATCAGCCCTTTTAGCAAGACTCTCAGTCCGAACAGGTGCAACTGGAGATACCTCGGTGGTTGGACGACGGCGAGACCAGTGTACGATTCATCGGCGAGCCTCAAAAGCGCAAAAAAGAGGAGAAGCCGTGCAACATACCCGTCGGGATGTGATCAAGACTTTGGCGGCGATGCCGTTGGTTCGGCATCGAGGATCGGAACCGGACCTCATCTTGTACAACGGTTGCGTGTCGACCATGGAGCTTTCGCAGCCCGATGCGACCGCGGTCGCCATCCATGAGGGCCGCTTTCTCGCCATCGGAAGCGACCGAGACATCATGCGGTTGGGCGGAGCTAACACACGTCGTATCGACCTCGCCACCGCGAGAACTTGTACCGGAATTCGCGCAAGGCATGGCTCGCGGGCTTTCAGCTCGCGACGCACGCCAACGGCGAACGCACCATCGACCGCGTCCTCGGGGTGTACGAGCAGCTCAACCGGGAGTTTCCGCGGCGCGATCCGCGCTTTCGCATCGAGCATTGCACCGTCTTGACGCCGGAGCTGGTCGCGCGCATGCGGACCGTCGGCGCAATTCCCATTCCGTTCGCGGGCTACGTGAATTTCCACGGCGACATCCTGCATTTCTATGCCGACGAGCGAACCGCCCGTATGTTCGCCTACCGCTCTTTCATCGACGCCGGCCTGCGGCCGCCGTCGTCCTCGGATTACACGGCGAGTCCGATCGCGCCCGGCAAGCTCGCCGGCCTCGCGGTCCTCGCGCAGGATCCGTTGGCCGTCCCGGCCGAATCGTGGCAGGGCATCAAGGTCGAGCGAACGATGCTCGGCGGGAAATGGGTGTACGAGGCATGAGCACCGGAAGGGTGAGCGGGGCTCTTCCGGCCTCGTGCGGCGGCCGGCCTTGCCTAAAGCCTGGATACGGTGATTAAATCGGTCCTGAGGCGGGCGTCGTATAATGGTAATACCCAAGCTTCCCAAGCTTGAGCCGTGGGTTCGATTCCCATCGCCCGCTCCACCTTCCAGCCAGCGCCGGCCAATGCCGGCCAACATGGTTTCCAGCCGCGTATCAGGCGGGAAATTGGTAGACGTTGGCTAGGACTGGCCGTGGTTTCACACGCAGGCATTCTCAAGTCCGTCCCACCCGGCCCCGCCTGCGATCTTCATTTTGATCACTCGAGGCTTGGCTTCTGTGCCAACCGAATTTATCCCACCGTGAGCGTCCGCTTACTCGAAGCCAAAATGATGTCGCCGACTTCGGGTTGTGGCCGAAAGCGAGCGGCTAATTTGCTAGATCACCTTCATTTCTGGTGAGGACAGTAGCACCCGGACGATTTACAGTGGAGCGATGGCCGGCACTAGGTCAGCCTCCATCGATACCGACGCGATCCTACGACGTATCCTTGTCATTCGTGGCCGCAGGGTGCTGCTTGATTCTGATCTTGCCGCTTTGTATCAAGTTGAGACGAAGGCGCTTACTGATCATGTCACAGCGCGTGGTGTATGAGTCGTGAGTCTTGGCTCGGTTGAACTCATGCTCAGCTGACCACAGCGGACAACCGAACGGTTTGATTGTCGCTGAGAGTCTGCAGGCCTTCAAGTTGCATGTACCG